>ERZ826242.3-NODE-3-length-457781-cov-21.163307_pt1 | contig 457781 bp, 404 predicted proteins | sample MGYA00519871_ERZ826242 | MGnify/ENA primary metagenome ERZ826242 (study PRJEB31778, sample SAMEA3449226) | human gut metagenome | biome: human gut; feature: human-associated habitat; material: faeces | place: United Kingdom | collected 2010/2012 ... | reverse complement strand
GCCGGGTAAGGACCTTACGGACGGCGACGATAAAGGCAATATCTTTGCATAACGCAAATCCAAAACACGGCAGCCCCTCATGGAGGGGCTGCTTTTTTGTGCTTAAGCAGGCGGGAATCGAACGCAATATGGTCTAAAGCAACCGATTTCCGCGTATGCTGCGTTAAAATTCTCGTTAATCCGAAAGTAAAGGCCGAGTAATGCTGCTGTGATAATTTAAGCGTTTCGGCTTGTTATAAAGGGCAATGGTTTAAGTCTTTTGATAAACTTCAGGCAGAAAATGCATCGCCGATTTGTGCTTTCGGCGTCGCTCGTTTTGCTTTAGTTTTTGTGCTTTCGGAAAATCATAAATAAAGCTTTATAATCGCTTAAATTTTTCCAAACAAAAAAAGCAGCGCTGCTGCACTGCTTTCTTAAAATCCGCACATCCGCCGAAGGCTGAAGATAACCTGCTCTCTTACGCAGGTGGGTTCCGTCCGCATTATTTTGTGCTCCCAACTTCCGCTACGTGGCGGGAGGTCTGCATACCCGTAATGCGAGCCCGGATCCCTTTTAATATACTTGTTAGGGTTATTTAAACCTTCGGTTGTCGAGATGCACAGACTGCATATTTGATTTTTCTTATTTATTATTGCTCGGTGGGATCGTAATATTCCACATCGTATTGCTGCTCAATTTTATTCATAAGGATTTCCGACACTTCATTGTACTCGGCCTCATCTTCAATTTCTTCAAGGTATTCGTCGCCGTTTTCTTCGGCAACCTTAAGAATTATAACCTCATAATCGGCCTCAACAATATCCTCGGCGTCATCTCTGTATTCGGTGATCGCCACATAAACGCCGTTGTCGTTTTCATATCTTTCCAGCAGTTCAAATAAAATTTCGTTGCCGTCGTCATCGGTAACGGAAATGATATCCGGCTCGTAGTTTTCATTTTCGCTCATCTGCGCGCCCTCCTTTAATAAGTAAGTATATTATAATATGTTACGCGTCATTCGTCAATAGAAATATTATGTAGTAAAAAGGCACAAAAAAATATAAAAATGTTGAAAAAAACTATTGACAAACGCTAAAATCCATGCTATTATGTAGATGAACTTAAGGATGGTTGGTAAATCGCAGAGCTGAAAGCTCAAGCGAAATCCTTTCGTAAAAGCAAAGCTTGTTCACTTAATATTACGACGATGTTTCTTGTGTGAATCAAACCTAATAAGGCTTAATGAATTAAGAAGCCTGCCGAATGTGAAAAGCAAATGCAAATATCAGCCAGGTTAAGTTCCCGAAATTAAATAAAGGAGGCTTTGTCCCATGGATGTAGAACCCGGTCAGACAAACGCCTGCAAGGTATTCGGGTAGAATAACGGATCTTTGTGCCGAACAGAATTGCAAGTTTTATGCAACGGCGGGCACGCGCTTTATTAAGCAATTATAAAAGTTATCGCAGGAACCCTTCAGTGAATACTCAGGCGTGGTAAAAATTTAATTTTATGTGTTATATATTTTAGATATATACTTAGTTTCTCCTGCTGAAACTTGAAGATAAATCTTCGATATGATTTTTAAGAAAAGGAAATAACTCCGATGTTCTGATTATAGATTTCATTTAATCTTTGAACAGATTTAATAATTATTGATTGAGGTGGTCCGCTATGCGTGGCAAATTCAATTTCTTGATTAAATAATTATGTGGGGTCAGTCCAATGTACAGATAATTTAATATTGATAATTAAGTTCTCGGCTTTGTGCCGAGAACTTTTTTTGTGCCTACGCAGATTAAATCAATTTCAAAGTATGCCTATTGCGGCTGATGATTTTTTAGAGCTTCAGTGTATGCTTCTCCAATTTATTAAATGATCATTTTGTGAGTTCGTTTCTTGCCCATCGATTGACTGGGCATGTTGAAAATATCACGCCTGTTTTAAAGAGCTTGTTTTGGAGATGCTGTGCTTTATTTATCTCCTTAAATTCAAACGGTAATTTGAAAACTCACACGAATTAAGCCGGATTTAATAAAATTGCATTAAATTTGAATTACATAGCATTTTCTCAGCGCAAAAAACCGCGTAGTTATGCGGTAAAATAGGGGGCTGCGTCCGCTCACTCCGACCATACTGATTTAAACTGCTTTATAGTTTTATTTTATGCGAGAATTAAATTAGCCGAGTGGAATTTCATTGCTTTTAATAATGAATTCAAACACATATGAATTTATGAGTAAACCGTATAAAATTGAAAACACATAATAATTAAGTTAAAATCACAGTTCTTTATGTGCTCATTAACATTGCTTTTTGGCGCTTTGCAACAATATAGTCATCAAATGCATTGCCGTGTAAAATCGGAAAATATAGTCGTTTGGCGGAAACAAAAATCGGAAAGCTCAAATATTGTGCAGGCAGGCTTGCTGTGATAAGTCGAAAGGGATAGCTTTATCTGCATTTGAAATTGTAAATTTATTTTTGAAGGCGCATTCTTCGGCTGCGTTTTTCAGCTTTTCGGTTATTGATTTTTATGTAATTTAATTTCGCAGCGGTTTATATTTCTTAATTTCTTTTAATAAAAAATCCCTCTATGGCAGTCTTTTCTGCATAGGGGGATTTTTGTTGCCTGCTTGCTCAATTAACGAAAAGAAGAAAATTTGCAAATTCAGTTGTAATTTTTTCGCAACATCCCGTTTAAATACAGACTGATTAAAAATCGGGAGCAACACGAAATGTTTGTATAATTACTTCATTCGATCAACGCCGTTAAGAAATATTCTTTTTTCAAATTTACCGTTGGCTTTATTTTTAGCGGAACGCATTTTTTCAAATTCTTCATCGCCGATGTTTTTGTAATCCAAAATGGCGCTTATCACCTCAACAACATCGCATAATTCCATAATTTCGTCTGAATCATTAAATTCGCTTACTTCTTCCGTAAGCTTTTTCTTTAATTCGTTGTAGTAATCGGGGGAATCAAGAATAACAAAATCGGGTTTATCTCCGGTTTGTTTAATTATATCCGGTATATTGTCTCTGACAAGTTTATTCATTTTTTCATACATAAACAGAATAATCTCCTTTATTAAAAATATTTTGTTCCGCCTTTCGCATCGGCGTTTCTTTGTAATTAAAACCTATACTGCGCTTTTTGGGGGGCAATATATTGTAAGATTTTTTATGCAAAGCTTGATAAATAAATCATATCATGAATTTTATGCACGGTCAAGAAATGCAGGAGTTCGTATAACCCGTGGCAATTACAAACATATTTATTGTGTAGCAAGGTTAAAGAATTTGCTCAAGAGAGAGGCGGCTTTGAATTTCGGCGTGCAAAATTGCGCCTTGCCGAGATATTCTGTTTGAACCTTAAAGCCATATTTCCCGGAAAATGCCGCGGTTTGTTAGCGTGCATTATTTAATATCACTAAATATGTGTTTACAAGGCAATGAATTTGTGTTAAAATTTATACGGTTAAATTTGTTCGTTTTCCGAGTCGGTTATCTGTTTTAATCAAGGCAATTCTTGCTTTTTTCCTCGCAGGCTCGGAAGAAAGGTAAAATTATGAAAGTATTAAAAAAAGCCATATCGGTTTTTATGGCGCTTGCGCTTTCTTTCACGATGCTTTGCGGCACATCTGTTGCCGTTGTTTCCGCCGCCACAAGCGGAAGCTGCGGCGCTACAGGCTCCAAGGTTAATTATTCCTATGATGAAAGCACTAATGTGCTAACCATTTCCGGCACCGGCGCAATTAAGGATTATTACAATTCAACCGCTGCAGGTCTCAGAGCACCGTGGTATGAATACAAATCCAAGTGTGTTTCTATTGTTATTCAGGACGGCGTTACAAAAATCGGAAACTTTAATTTTTCAAATATGACCGCTTTGAAATCCGTTACCTTTCCTTCATCATCGCTTACCGCAATCTCTATGAATGCTTTTGAAGGCTGTAAGGCTCTGACTCAGGTTATTTTTCCAAACAGCTTAACCTCAATAGGTTATAGTGCTTTTAAGGATTGCACTAATCTTGCAAAGGTTGTTTACGGCGACGGAATGTCCGAAACAGGAAGTTATGCATTTTACGGTGCCGGAGTTTCAAGTGTTAAATTTGGCAAAAAAATAACTAAAATAAGCCAGTATTCATTTTATCAGTGTCATTTTACCAAAATAGAGCTTCCGGAGCAAATATCCTCCGTTGAGCTTCGCTCGTTTGCTAACAATTATGGGTTGATCGATGTAACAGTTAATAATGCAAATTGCCAATTTAACGGTCTCGTTGCAGATAATCCCTTTGCCGGAAGTCAGCATAAAATAACATTCCACGGCCATTCAAGGTCTACCACTCAAACATTTGTTGAAACAAACACAGACAGTAATTTTGAATTCGTGTCTTTGGATCCCTGTGCTCATGTAAGCAGCTCTGAGGTGGTTACCAAAGAGGCAACATGCACCGAGCCGGGCGAAAAGAAAATTGTTTGTGATCAATGCAGCGAAACACTTGAGATTGTGGCAATTGAAGCTCTCGGCCACAGTTATGCAACGGTTGAAACAGACGATCAAACAAAAACTAACGGCCACATTTATCAATATCAAGCTTGCACAAGAATTGTAAACGGCGAAAAATGCGGTGCCGAGCACACTGAAGTTGCCCATGTTTCGTGGGTAAGCGGATATTATACGCAAACATCCACAGCCACCTGCACAAGATATGGTTACACCACCAAAACCTGTAATGTTGAGGGCTGCGGGAAAACGGAAAGGTCAACCGTTCCCGAAAAACTGGAGCACTCTGTTGAATCCTACACGGTAACAAAAAAAGCTACCTGCACCGAGGACGGCACTGCCGAGGGCTTCTGCACAAGCTGTAATCAAACAGTTCAAAAAACAATTCCCGCAACGGGTCATAATGAAACAATAACTAAAAATGAAACTTCTGATAACGGCCACACCACAACAGAATACACTTGCTCTGTTTGCGGCAATGTTCGCACGGAGATTGTGCATAATGAGTGGGTAGAGGGATATTATAAAACAAGCGGCCGTGAGGCAACATGCACACGCCCCGGTTCATCATTAAGGCAGTGCAATGTTTGCGGAAAAACAGACACTCCGCAAGTTATTCCTGCCAAGGGTCACAGTTATGGTGAGCAAACAGTTACCAAAGAGCCTACGTGCACAGAAAAAGGCACGGCAACTCAAACCTGCACCGTATGCGGCGATGTGAAAACAACATCTATTGATGCACTCGGCCACGATATTAACGGTGTTGATGATTATACCGTCTTGAAGGAACCCAGCTGTACGGAACAGGGTAAGGCAACCGGCACTTGCAGGCACTGCTCGCAAAAAATTGTAGAAACCTTGCCTTATGCTCATGATTATCATTATTCCGGAATAAATATTGCAGCACTTTCGTTTTCTTACACCTGCTCAAAGTGCGGCGATGTTTCCAATGTTACGGCAACGAAGGTGCTTGCGGGTTTGGCAGGAAGTAATTTTAATAAAAAAACCTCCGAGGCGGAAAACGGATATATTTATGATGTGAATAATGACGGTTATATAAATGTTCGCGATTACTCCATCATTATGGCGGATTCGAAAAAATTATTAGGCAATTAAAATTAAATCAAAATGTTAAAAGGCGGTAAATTTTTGCCGCCTTTTTTCTTATTGTTCTTTACTTTATTATTAAAATATATTATTATATACCTAAAGAGATTGGGGGTTAATGTATGAGCACGGTTTATAAAAGAATTTTGCTTAAATTATCCGGTGAAGTGCTTGCCGGATCAAAGTCCAGCGGCATTGATAACGACACCGTTGTTAAAATCTGTAAATCAGTTAAAAAGGTTGCCGATCTCGGCGTTGAGGTTGCAATCGTTGTCGGCGGCGGCAATTTTTGGCGCGGCAGATCAAGCGAGGGTATGGATAGAGCAAGGGCCGATCATATCGGCATGCTTGCAACGGCCATGAATGCACTGGCTCTTTGTGATGCTCTTGAGCAGCTCGGCGCGGATGTTCGCGTGCAAACGGCTATTGAAATGCGCCAGATTGCCGAGCCTTATATCAGAAGCAGAGCGATTCGCCATCTTGAAAAGGGCAGAATAGTTATATTCGGCTGCGGCACGGGCTCTCCCTTCTTCTCAACCGACACGGCTGCAGCGCTTCGCAGCGTTGAAATGAATGCGGATGCGCTTCTTAAAGCTACTAATGTTGACGGCGTTTTCGATAAAGACCCTAATAAATATTCGGATGCCGTTAAGTATGACCGCGTAACATTCAAAGAGGTTATCAACAGGGATCTCAAGGTTATGGATTCCACGGCATTTTCGCTTTGCAAGGATAATGATATGTCCATCATCGTATTTAATCTTGATGATCCCGATAATATCATTTCCGTTGTTAACGGCGAAAATATCGGCACAACGGTTGAAAACTGAGATTAAAGCAAAAGCAAAGCAGATTTGTTAAAACCGCTTTGCGTTTGGCAAAAGCTCAAGCTTTAATATTTTTATATTCTTAATATATTTGTCGCCCTCCGGCGGAAAGGAAATAGTATGCAGGAAATCTACGATAAAACAAAATCAAAAATGGAAAAATGCCTTGACAGTCTTGAAAGAGATTATAAAGCCGTTCGTGCGGGCAGAGCCAATCCCGCAGTTCTCGATCGCGTAAGCGTTGATTATTACGGCACTCCCACTCCCATCAATCAAATGGCGGCTGTAAGCGTTCCCGAGCCGAGAATGCTTATGATTCAGCCTTGGGATATGTCCACCTTAAAGGAAATCGAAAAGGCAATAAACACTGCCGAAATCGGAATTAACCCCTCTAACGATGGTAAAGTTATCCGCCTTGTTTTCCCGCCGCTTACCGAAGAACGCCGTAAGGAGCTTGTTAAGGAAATCTCCAAGCGCTCCGAGGAAGCAAAAGTTGCTATCAGAAATGTTCGCCGTGATGCTATGGACGATGTTAAAAAAATGAAGAAAAACAGCGAAATAACGGAAGACGAGATGAAAGACGGCGAAAAGAAGCTCCAGGATATAACCGACAGCTATATTAAGCAAACCGATGAAATGGAAAAGAAGAAGGAGCAGGAAATCCTCTCCATCTGACTTGCAAAGCGCTTGGGTTCAACAGGCACTTTGCCTGCCGTTTTAATAAAACAGTATATTTCAACGGCGGGTGCAGAATTTACGCCCGCCGTTTTGTTGTTTAAGAAGCGGAAGCACCTGCCGTTTGTGTAAAAAATGCGGCGGTTTTCGCTTGGTAAAGGAGAAAAAATATGGCATTGTTCGGTAAAAAGCAAGAAACCGCGGCGGCCGAATTTTCCGTTTTGCCGAATCACCTCGGCATTATAATGGACGGAAACGGCAGATGGGCAAAAAAAAGAGGATTGCCGCGCACGGCCGGCCATAAAGCCGGCGCAGAGGTTTTTAAAAAAATCGCCAAGGAATGCGGCAGACTCGGAATTAAAGAAGTAACCTTTTATGCCTTTTCAACGGAAAATTGGAAAAGGCCGCAGGAGGAAGTAAACGCCATCATGCGCCTTTTCTATGATTATTTGACAGAGGCGAAAAACGATTTGCAGGCAAGCGGAAATATGAGAATGCGCTTCGTCGGCGAAAAAGAGGGAATAGACGAAAGATTGCTTCAGCTTATGACGGACGCAGAGCAGGAAACCGCTCACCGCACGGGCACGGTTGTGAATCTTGCCGTTAATTACGGCGGCAGGCAGGAAATCGTTTCCGCCGTTAATTCGCTTATTGCCGATGGCAAAACGAATATAACCGAGGCGGATATAAGCTCAAAAATGTACACCTCGCCGGATTGCGATTTGATTATTCGCCCAAGCGGTGAGGAGCGCCTTTCAAACTTTTTGCTTTGGCAGGCGGCTTACAGCGAATTTTGGTACAGTGATGTTCTGTGGCCCGATTTTAAAAATGATGATTTATATGCTGCGCTTTCGGAATTTGAAAAACGAAATCGCAGGTTCGGAGGATAATTTATGAAGCAAAGAGTTATCACTGCGGTAGTGCTTTTGGCATTGCTTGCTCTTGTTGTTTGGCAGATAAATACGCCGCTTTTCGTGGCGGTGATTGCATTTTTAAGTGCCGTTGCGGCAAACGAAATTATGAAATGCGCAAAGGTTTCAAATAAATTCATTCTTGTTTTCGGCACGGCGGTTGCGGCGGTTTTTCCGCTTTTCGCAACCCCAAAGGTGCTTGAACCGATTGTAGAAGCAAACACATGGGGCCCGATAATTCAAGCGGTTCCCAATATTGTATTTGTTATCGCCGTTGTTCTTGTTTATCTCCTTGCAATGCTTAAAGGCTATTCGCACACCAAGTTTGAGGATGTTGCGATTTCGATTTTTGCAAGTGTTATCGTGCCGTTCGGTTTTTCAATATTTATCAGGCTTCGCGATATGTTTATTAACGAGCAGTTCGGCATTTACCTTATTTTTTATGCTCTTATTTGCGCTCTTGGAACGGACAGCGGCGCTCAGCTCGGAGGAATGGCATTCGGCAAAACAAAGATGAGCCCGAACATCAGCCCAAAAAAAACAGTTGAGGGCGCGGCATGCGGCCTGGTTTTCTCGCTTATTTTGAATGCGATTGCTTTTGTTATCTATAATAAAGTTGCCGATGCTTCGCTTGACGCGGTAGGCGCAACAATCCTTTTGGCATGCTGTATTCCCGTTTCATTTATGGGTATGATGGGCGATTTAAGCGCTTCCGTGCTGAAACGCAATTTCGGCGTTAAGGATTTCGGCAAAATTTTCCCCGGTCACGGCGGTGTTATGGATAGATTTGATTCCGTTCTTTTCACAATGCCGGTTACATATGCAATCGCGCTTATCGCTTTTTGTTAATTATGAGGTGAAAAACCATGAAAAATCTTTCACTGCTCGGTTCAACCGGTTCAATAGGCACTCAGTCGCTTGATGTTTGCCGCATGCACGGCTATAATGTTAAATGCTTAACGGCAAATTCAAGCGTAGATAAAATTGAGGCTCAAATTCGCGAATTTAAGCCCGAGCTTGTTTGTATGATGGATGATTCGGCGGCTCATGAGCTTAAAACCAAGGTTGCCGATTTGGATGTTAAGGTTGTTTCCGGTATGGAAGGCCTTATAGAATGTGCCGTTTATGACGGTGCAGACACAGTGCTCAATTCCGTTGTTGGTATGATAGGCTTGCAGCCCACGCTTGAGGCGATTAAGGCAAAAAAAACAATTGCTCTTGCAAATAAGGAAACCCTTGTTGCAGGCGGTCATCTGGTGACCAACCTTGCAAAGGAAAACGGCGTTTCCATTTTGCCTGTGGACAGTGAACATTCCGCAATTTTCCAGGCAATGCAGGGCAGCCCGCGCAAAGAGGCAATTAAAAAAATAATTTTAACCGCGTCCGGCGGGCCATTCTTTGGCAAAAAGCTTTCCGAGCTTGAAAATGTTACCGCGGCAGACGCATTAAAGCACCCGAATTGGAATATGGGTGCAAAAATCACCATCGATTCTGCCACAATGATGAATAAAGGGCTTGAATTTATTGAGGCCAAGTGGCTTTTCGATATGCCGAATGAGGATATTGAAATCGTTATTCACCGTGAATCCGTTGTTCACTCGGCAATCGTTTATCAAGATAATTCAATGATTGCCCAGCTCGGTGTGCCGGATATGCGAATCCCGATTCAATATGCGCTCACTTATCCCGAAAGGGAGCCGAGTCCCGTGGCTCCGCTTTCTCTTGCGGATTACGGCAAGCTCACCTTTTTTGAGCCGGATTACGAAACATTTAAATGCATAAACGTTTGCAAAAAGGCAATCGATATGGGCGGGCTTTATCCCGCCGCGGCAAACGGTGCAAACGAAGAAAGCGTTAAGCTTTTCCTTGCAGGCAAAATTAAATTCACCGATATTGCATATCTTAATGAAGAGGCAATGCTTTCTGCTCACAGCAAGGCGGATTTTACTCTTGCCGATGTGCTTGAGGCAGACAGAGCCGCAAGAGAATTCGTTATTAAAAACTATAAATAAATTATATCGAGAGGCGATTAAGTGTCATTCAGTTCGGTTTGGAACACCGTTTATCCCATAATAATTGCAATCCTGTTTTTTGAATTGATAATAATTGTGCACGAGGGCGGTCATTTTGCGGCGGCTCGGCTGATGAAAATTAAGGTAAATGAATTTTCAATCGGCATGGGTCCGAAAATTTTTTCATTCACAAAGGGCAAAACAAAATATTCGCTGCGCTGGATTCTTTTCGGCGGCTATTGTGCCATGGAGGGCGAGGATGAAGCTTCTTCCGAAGCAGGTTCGTTTTCTTCAAAAAGCGTTCCCGCCAGAATGCTCGTTGTTGTTGCAGGCGCGCTAATGAATTTGTTGCTCGGTTTTTTGATTATCGTGTGCATAATTTCAAATCAAAACTTGGTGGGCACAACCACCGTTGCAAAATTTGACGATAATGCCGTCAGCGCGTCGAGTGGGCTCATGGTGGGTGACACTATTAAAAGTATAGACGGCATGCGCGTTTTTACCGCCACGGATGTTGAAACCGGATTAACAAGATCTCCGGATGACACTCTTTCAATCACCGTTGAAAGAAACGGCAAAATCCAAACCCTTGAAGTTAAATTCCAAATGGAGGAATATGAGGGTCGTAAATATGTGGGTATGGATTTTTGGCTCCTCGGCAAAGAAAAAACGGTCGGCTCCGTACTAAAAAACAGTGCTGCCACCTTTGTTTCTTACACACGAATGGTTTTCCTGTCGGTTCATGATCTGCTTGTCGGCAGATACGGGCTTTCAGATTTAAGCGGCCCTGTCGGTACCGTTTCAGTGGTTTCAAACGCGGCTAAAACAAGCCTTAATTCACTGCTTCGCATTTCTGCGATATTAACCATAAATATCGGGCTTTTTAACCTGTTTCCCATTCCCGCGCTTGACGGTTGGCGATTCTTCTTGCTGCTCGGCGAGGGTGTTTTCAGAAAAAAGCTTCCCGCAAAATGGGAATATGCCATAAATGCCGCAGGGCTTGCCGTTCTGCTCGGCGTTATGGTGTTGGTAACCTTTTCGGATGTTACAAAGCTGTTTTGATTTTGCAAAGCGTCGATTTTTGCGGCGAAGGCAAACCGATGAGAATTAAAAATATAAATATTATTTAAAAAGCCTGCTTTTGCCGGGCTTGAAGTTAAAAGGTTATCCGCCTTGCGGCCGCACCGGCGGATAAATACATAAACAATTGCGGCACGAAAGGCTGTGAGGTTGTTATGGCTGAAAGAAGAATATCTAAAAAAATAAAGCTTAAAAACACTTTTATCGGCGGCGACGCACCCGTGCTTGTGCAGTCCATGCTTAATGTGCCGTCAACGAATATCGAAGGCTCGGTTGAGCAGGCAAAAGAGCTTGCCGCGGCGGGCTGCCAGGTAATACGCTTTGCAATTCCCGATGAAGCGGCGCTTGATTTGATTGAGCCTATTAAAAATGCGGTTGATGTGCCGCTCGTTGCGGATATCCATTTCGATTATCGCCTTGCGCTCGGAGCAGCCGAAAGAGGCATTGACAAAATCAGAATAAACCCCGGTAATATAGGTGATGAATCCCGCGTTAAAGCGGTGGCGGATATATGCAGGCAAAAGGAAATTCCGATTCGCATAGGCGTAAACAGCGGCAGCCTCGAAAAGCATATTCTTGCCAAATACGGCTCTCCAACGCCAGATGCGATGGTTGAATCGGCTCTTTATCACGCTTCGCTGCTTGAAAAATTTGATTTTGATAACATCGTTATTTCAATAAAATCATCGGATGTAAACACAATGATTGCCGCTTATGAGCTTGCCGCTCAAAGATGCGATTATCCGCTTCACCTCGGCGTTACGGAGGCGGGCACGGAGCGCATGGGCATTATCAAATCGGCAATCGGCATCGGCTCACTTCTCAACCGCGGAATAGGCGACACAATCCGAGTAAGCCTTTCCGATTCTCCGGTTAAAGAGGTTTTTGCCGCGTTTGATATATTAAAGGCGCTCGGCCTTAAAAAGGACTGCCCCTATCTTATTTCCTGCCCAACCTGCGGGCGCACCAGAATTGATTTGATAGGCCTTGCAAAGCAGGTTGAAGAAAGGCTTCGCGATTGCAAAAAGCCGATTAAGGTTGCTGTTATGGGCTGCATAGTAAACGGTCCCGGAGAAGCCAAGGAGGCCGATATCGGCATAGCCGGCGGCGACGGCTGCGGCCTTATCTTCAAAAAAGGGCAAATTCTTCGCAAGGTGCCCGAAAACGAACTTTTAGATGAATTGATGAAAGAGATAGATAAATTATAATGAACTTATTTCAGGAGTATTTTTCGGATTATGTGGAGCCGTTTCAGTGCTCATCCCTCGGAAACGGCAGAATAGAGCGCTTCGTAATCAAAAGAGACGCGCGTGAGCTGGTAATGTGCCTCAGCCTTGATGAGCTTGTGGATTATTCTGTGTTCAAAAGTGCCGAGGAAAGCATAAAAAGCAAAATGGGGCTTAATAAAGTAACGATTAAGCCCCGTTATTTGAGCGATCTTTTTGAGCCTGCCTATTTCCAAAGCATAATCGGATTTGTTAAAAAGAATAATCCTGCGGCAAACGGCTTCTTTGAAGGCTCGGAGGTGTCGTTTGCCGGCGATAAATTATCGGTGTCCCTAAAAAAAGGCGGCGCCGAAATTTTGCTTGCTCAAAAGGTAAACGCCGATATCGAAAATGTGATTTCCGAGCTTTTCGGAATTTCCGCCAAGGTGGAATTTGCCGAAACGGAAAACTATGATATCGAAAAGGAAGTAAAAAAAGCCTATGCCGAAAGCAATGCCAAAAGGGCGGAGCAAAAGGCCGAGCAGCAAAAAAATGTTGAGCACACTTTGCTTGACGGCTTCCCGATTTACATAGACACGAAAAAGGTTATTTACGGCAAAAATATTAAGGAAACGCCTAAAAATATTGCCGATGTTAAAACGGATGACGGCATTATCACCGTTTGGGGCGATGTGCTTAAACATGAGGAGCGCGAAACAAAGCGCGGCGGTAATAAAATCTTTTCCTTTGATATCACGGATTACACCTCATCCGTAACCGTTAAAATGTTTGACGCAAACGATGTGATAGATCCGATTGTTGCCAAAATTTCATCTGGAGGCACGGTTATTATAAACGGTGCTTATCAGTTTGACCAGTATTCAAACGGCTATGTGCTCCGCCCGCACAGCATTGCAACGGTCCTTAAGCAGGAAAAAGAGGATAACGAGCCTGAAAAAAGAATAGAGCTTCACATGCATACCGCGCTTTCCGAAATGGATGCTATTTCAACCCCGAAATCGCTTGTTAAGCAGGCTATCAAATGGGGACACTCAGCAGTTGCCATCACGGATCACGGTGTTGTGCAGGCTCTTCCGGAGGCTTTTAACACCGCTTACGATAAAAAATATTGCGAGGACGGTAATTTTAAAGACCAAAACGGCACCTTTAAATATGTGCCCAAAATTAAGCTCATTCTCGGCATGGAGGGGTATTTGGTAGACGACGAAAAATATCCCGATTTCATGAATATGAAGCTAAGCCAATTCCCGCGCTATCATATTATTTTGCTTGTTAAGGAAGATACATCGATGGATGAATCTATCCCAAAGGAGCAAAGAAAATATGGCAGAAAAAATCTTTATGAGCTTATTTCCGCCTCAAATGTTAAATACTTTAAAAGCCGCCCGCTTATTCCGAAAAGCCTGCTTGCAAAAAAGCGAGAGGGCATAATCATCGGCTCCGCCTGCGAAAGAGGCGAGCTTTATCAGTCCATACTTGAGGGTATAGAGGGCGAGGAACTTGAAAAAATCGCCTCGTTTTACGATTATCTTGAAATTCAGCCAAACGGAAACAACGCCTTTATGCTTCGCACAAGCGATAAGGAATATGTTGTAAATAAGCGCGGAGAAGAAAAGAAAAACGTTTATTGGCGCGTTAATTCCGAAGAGGATTTAATAAATATAAATAAAAAAATCATTGCCCTTGCAGATAAGCTCGGCAAGCTCACCGTTGCCACCGGCGACGTGCATTTTCTTTCCGAGCACGATGCAAAATTCCGCGCTGTTATTATGGCGTCTAAGGGCTTTGACGATGCCGATTTGCAGCCGCCGCTCTATTTCAAAACCACTCGCGAAATGCTCGATGATTTTGCCTGGGCTGGTGACAGAGCCAAGGAATTTGTTATCTATAACCCAAAAAAGATTGCAGACAGCATTATGGATGTTATTCCGCCGATTCCGCCGGGAACCTTCCAGCCGCATATTGACGGTGCAAACGAAGAACTCACGGAAAAATGCTGGAGCAGGGCAAAAGAGCTTTACGGCGACCCCGTGCCCGAATATGTGGCAAGCCGCCTTCAGCGTGAGCTTGATTCAATTATCGGTCACGGCTTCGGTGTGCTTTATGTTATCGCAAAAAGGCTTGTTGAGGAAAGCGAAAGAAACGGCTACCTTGTAGGCTCAAGAGGCTCGGTAGGCTCATCATTTGCAGCGCATATGGGCGGTATTTCAGAAGTTAATCCGCTTGCACCCCACTATTATTGCACAAAGTGTAAGCACAGCGAGTTTATTTTGGACGGCTCTGTCGGCTCCGGATTTGATTTGCCCGCAAAGGATTGCCCCAATTGCCATATTCCCATGAAAAGGGACGGGCATGAAATTCCGTTTGAAACCTTCCTTGGATTTGACGGCGATAAAGAGCCTGATATAGACCTTAATTTTTCGGGTGAATATCAGTCACGCTCGCACAGATATACCGAAGAGCTTTTCGGCAAGGAATATGTGTTTAAGGCAGGCACAATGGCAACCGTTGCAGATAAAACGGCATATGGCTATGTAATGAAATATCTTGATGAGCGTGGGCTTCAAAACAGCACGCCCCGTGCCGAGATAGACCGCTTAACCGTAGGCTGCACCGGCATTAAGCGCACCACGGGCCAGCATCCCGGCGGCATGGTTGTTGTGCCGGATAAATACACTGTTGAGGATTTTACTCCGATTCAATATCCTTCAAATGATGAGAAAAAAGGAACTTATACCACTCATTTCGACTTTAAAAATTCATTGCACGATACCTTGCTTAAGCTTGACGAGCTCGGTCACGATAACCCCACGCTTTATAAATATCTTGAGGATTCCACGGGAATTCCGGTTATGAATGTGGATCTTTCCGACCCGCTTCTTTATCAGCTTATAACTTCAACGGAGCCTATCGGCGTTTCGCCCGATGATATCGATTGCCCCACGGGCACTCTTGCAATTCCGGAAATGGGCACGCCGTTCGTTATCGGCATGCTCACCGAGGCAAAGCCCAAAACCTTTGCCGATTTGCTTCAGATTTCCGGCCTTTCCCACGGCACGGATGTTTGGCTCGGCAATGCGCAGGAGCTTATTCAAAACGGCACATGCACAATTTCAGAGGTAATCGGCTGCCGCGATGATATTATGACTTATCTTCTTCACAAGGCTGAAAGCTATGAAAAAAGAACCGGTAATGAATCTCCGCTGAAGAAAAAAGATTGCTTTAAAATCATGGAATATACCCGTAAGGGTAAAGCCCCAAAGGAGCTGCCGCCTTATGAGGAGGCAATGAAAACCGTGGGCGTTGAGCAATGGTATATAGATTCCTGTTATAAAATCAAATACATGTTCCCCAAGGCGCATGCCGCGGCTTATGTTATTGCCGCACTTCGCCTTGCATGGTATAAAATACACAAACCCATTCATTTTTATTCGGCTTATTTCACCGTTCGAGGCGGCGCCATTGATGCTGTTGCGGCCGTTGCCGGCAAAAACGCCGTTAAAGCCAGAATGAAAGAAATTCAAAGCCATAAAGAGCAGGGCACCATAACTGCCAAAGAGGGCGAAACTTACATAGTGCTTCAAATTGTTATTGAAATGCTTTGCAGAGGAATAGAATTTTTGTCGGTTGATCTTTATAAATCGGATTGGCGTATTTATAAAATTGAGGACGGTAAAATCAGGCTTCCTTTCTCCGCCGTTGACGGTATCGGCGAAAATGCCGCAAAGCAAATTGCCGCCGCAGTTAATGACGGAAACGGCGATTTCATATCATGCGATGATTTAATGGCAAGGGCTCACATCGGGCAAAGCATTGTTGATCTGTTGCGCGAATGCGGCGCTCTCGGCGATCTGCCGGCAAGCAATCAGATTTCTCTTTTCGGCTTTTAAACCTATTTTGTGATATTTGGGTTGACAATGCCACTTTATTGTGTTAGCATAGTAGCACATCACTGCGCTAAAGTGCAAGATATACGGAGAGATAAGATAAATGAAAAAATATGCTAAATTAACGCCGCAGGGCAGCAGGGATTTCCTCTTTGAGGAGTGCGACGACAGAAAAAAAGCCGAATCCGTGCTTTCTGCCCTGTATAAGGAAAAATCATATCGAAAGGTTATAACGCCCACCGTCGAATATATGGATGTGTTTGATGACGGCGATTCCGGCATGGATTCGGATATCATGTATAAGCTTTCCGATTCCGCAGGGCGCACAACTGTGCTTCGCCCGGATAACACAATGCCGATTGCCCGCCTTGTGGCAACGCGCCTTTCGGCAGATGATTTTCCCGTGCGCCTTTATTATAATCAGAATGTGTTTGTGCGCAACAAAGCCCTTGCCGGCAGAACGGATGAAATTCCGCAAAGCGGCATTGAGCTTATCGGCGACGGCTCTTTTGATGCGGATATTGAAGTGCTCACAATGGCTGCCGAGGCGCTTAAAAGATCTCAGCTTAATTCCTTTTCATTTGAAATCGGCCACGCGGGCTTCTTTAAAGCCGTGCTTTCAAAAATGAATATAACATCTGCACAGCGTTCGGAGATTTGCCGCTTAACAGAAGGTAAAAACTACGCTGCGCTCGGCGATTTGCTCAATACCCTTGAGGACACCGCAGAAACCCGCGTGCTTCGCAGGCTTCCGCGCCTTTTCGGAACTGCAGAGGTGCTTGAAGAGGCGAAAAAGCTTTACAGCACTCCCGAATCCGATAAAGCGCTTGAATATATTAAAACCGTTTATGATAAGCTTTGCGCTCTCGGCCTCGGCGATAATCTTATTATTGATTTGGGGCTTGTAAACCGCTCAAATTATTACACGGGCGTTGTGTTCAGAGGCTATGCAGAGGGCTCGGGCGTAACGGTGCTTTCGGGCGGCAGATATGATAATCTGCTCGGTGAGTTCGGACTTCCCGCTCCCGCAATCGGTTTTGCCGTTGATGTTAATGCCCTGTGTGATGTTATGAACGAGGTTATAAATGTTGAAAGACCGATAAGAATAGCTCTCACCAAAGGCAGACTTGAAAAATCCTCGGTGGCACTGTTCCAAAAAATGGGGCTTGATACAAACGAACTTGAAAATAAAGGCAGGCGGCTTATATTGCCCGTGGGTGATTATGAAGCCGTGCTTTCAAAAGCCCCCGATGTTATCACTTATGTTGAGCATGGCGTTTGCGATATCGGTATTGTCGGCAAAGACACTATCGTTGAGCACGGAAGTGCGTTTTACGAGGTGCTTGATTTGAATATCGGCAAATGCAAATTTGCGCTTGCGTGCCCGAATGGCTCTGATTTCTTCTCGGGTCACAAAAGAAAAACGGTTGCAACCAAATATCCAAAGGTGGCAGGCGAATATTTGCGCTCCATGGGTATGGATGTCGATATAATCAAAATAGAGGGCAGCGTGGAGCTTGCTCCGCTCCTCGGTCTTGCAGACGGAATTGTGGATATAGTCGAAACAGGCTCAACACTAAAAGAAAACGGGCTTGAGGTTGTTCGTGAAATTTTCCCGATTTCTGCAAGGGTAATCGTAAATATGGCTTCAATGAAGCTTCGCAAAAAAGAAATAGAGCAATTTCTTTCTGAATTGGAGCAAGCAAGCAAGGCGTAAGCGGAAAGGTAAAATAAAATGAAAATAACGAAAGCAAACGGTAAATCCGAATATGCGCTTATTGAAAATCTTAAAAAGCGCAGCGGCGAAACCGATCAAAAAATAGTTGATATAGTAAGCAGCATTATCGAGGGCGTTAAAGAGGGCGGCGATGAAGCCGTTCGCGAATACACAGCCAGGTTTGACGGCTCCGTTCCGAAAAAAACCGTTATCACCAAGGAAGAACTTGCCGCTTATGCGGATATGGTGGACGATGATTTTAAAAACGCCGTGATTGATGCGCAAAAGAATATATTTGATTTCCATAAGCGCCAGGCGCAGCAAAGCTGGCTCACCACAAAGGAAAACGGCGTTATTATGGGCCAGCGCATCAGAGGGCTAAAAAGAGTGGGAATTTATGTTCCCGGCGGCACCGCGGCTTATCCAAGCTCGGTGCTTATGAATGCCGTGCCTGCAAAAATTGCGGGCGTTCAGGAAATTATTATGGTAACTCCTCCCGGTCCGGACGGTGATCCCAATCCTTATATTATGGCGGCGGCTTCTATTGCCGGTGTTGATAAGGTGTTTCTTTGCGGCGGTGCGCAGGCTGTTGCCGCGCTTGCTTTCGGCACGGAAAAAATCCCAAAGGTTGATAAAATCGTCGGCCCCGGCAATATCTTTGTTGCCACGGCCAAAAAATTGCTTTACGGCGTTGTTGATATTGATATGATTGCAGGCCCGTCCGAAATCCTAATTGTGGCAGACGGCTCTGCAAAGCCAGCCTTTCTTGCCGCCGATCTTATGAGCCAGGCAGAGCACGATAAGCGCGCTTCCGCAATTTTGCTCACCACCTCGGATTCCGTTGCAAGGGCAACAGCCAAGGAAATCGAAAAGCAAATCAAATATCTTGAAAGGCAGGAAATCATTGAAGCCTCGCTTAATGATTACGGCGAAATCATCGTTTGCGAAAATCTTGATCAGGCAATCGAATTTGCAAACGAGCTTGCGCCGGAGCATCTTGAGCTTTGCGTTGAAGAGCCGCTCACATATATCGGCAAAGTAGATAATGCCGGCTCGGTTTTCCTGGGAAATTGGTCGCCCGAGCCTCTCGGCGATTATTTTGCAGGCCCCAACCATGTGCTTCCGACAAGCGGCACTGCAAGATTTTTCAGCCCGCTTTCTGTGGACAGCTTCGTTAAAAAATCCTCCTTTATTTATTATACCGAGCAGGAGCTTGAAAAGGCAAAGGATAAAATTATCACCCTTGCCGACACGGAGGGTCTCACCGCTCACGCAAACAGTATTAAGGTTAGATTTAAATGAAAAAAATAAAGCGTTTTTCGCTTGTTGTTATTGCAGCGCTGTGTGCCGTGTGCCTCAGCGCTTGCGGCTTGTCCGGCAAGCTGCCCGTTGATATGCCGCAAGCCTCCGGTCAAGGCGAAACTCAAACTCAAAGCGAAAATTTAGTTGTGCATTATCTTGATGTCGGCCAAGGCGACAGCGAATTTATCGAGCTTCCGAACGGTGAAACCATGCTTATTGACGCGGGTGAAACCGATAAGGGCGAAACCGTGGTGAATGATATTTCCGCACTCGGTTGCAATAAAATCACTTATCTTGTGGCAACTCATCCTCATTCGGATCACATCGGCGGTATGCCCGCAGTGCTGGATGCGTTTGATGTGGCAAACGCCTATTTGCCGAATGCTTCGTCTTCTTCGGATATATACGCCGAATTTCTTGATAAGCTCGACGCCGAGGGCTGCAATGTTTATGAGGCGAAAAACGATGTTTCCGTTATTCAAACGGAAAGTCTCTCCGCTTATTTCGTTGCGCCGTGCGGCACGGATTATAAAAATCTAAACAACTATTCCGCCGTTTTAAAGCTTGTTTACGGTGAAACCTCGTTTCTTTTCACGGGCGATGCGCAATCTCAGTCCGAAAAGGAAATCACGGCTGATGTGTCTGCAAATGTTGTTAAGGTCGGTCACCACGGCTCAAAAACCTCATCAAGCCAAGCGTTCGTCAGTGCCGTTTCACCCGAATATGCGGTTATTGAGGTGGGCAAGGATAATTCCTACGGTCATCCGAATGCCGGTGTGATTGAAAGGTGGCAAAATGCCGGTGCCGAGGTTTTGCGAACGGATTTAAACGGCAGCATAACCTTTACAAGCGACGGCAGCAACATTTCTTACACCTGTGAAAAAGAAAGGTGATTTTTTATGAGAGTTATTATAAACAGAATTGAAAATAATATCGCCGTTTGCGAAATCGGCGGAAAAACGATAGATGCGCCCGCCGAGCTTTTTGAAAATTTGCACGAGGGTGCCGTGTATGATATAATAGAAAATAATGCAGCCGAAGAAATAAAAAAAGAGCAATCGGCACAAAAGCTTCAAAATCTTTTTAATAAAAGAAAAACCGAAATCAGCGGCGATTAAGCTGCTTGATCGGGTTAGAATATTTCGCGTGTGCCGATTTTCGCTTGCATAAAATAAATCGGTGAATATAAACCGAAGGGTTATGGTGATTTTATGAGAACTGCCGAAATTAAAAGAAAAACAAAGGAAACCGATATTTCAGTTGCCCTGGATTTGGACGGCGGCAATGTTAATATAAGAACGGGTATCGGCTTTTTTGACCATATGCTCACTGCCTTTGCCGTTCACGGCGGCTTTGGCCTTGAGGTTTTTGTTGAGGGCGATTTGGATGTGGACACTCATCACACTGTTGAGGATACGGGCATTGCGCTCGGTGCGGCATTCAAAAAAGCACTCGGCGATATGGGCGGCATAAATCGCTATGGCTCTTTCTATATTCCTATGGACGAAAGCCTTGCACTTTGTGCTCTTGATATTTCAAACAGGCCTTTTCTTGTGTTTAACGCGGAGTTTAAAGAGGAACGCTGCGGCGAATACGAAACCTGCTGCACTGAGGAATTTTTCCGTGCCTTTGCCGTTAATGCGGGCATAACCCTGCACCTTAATGTGCTTTACGGCAGCAATTCCCACCACGAAATCGAAGCATTGTTTAAGGCGTTTGCACACGCAATGAAAATTGCCGTTGCGCCCTCCAGCGGCGGAGTTCTCTCCACCAAAGGCGTTTTGTGATTTGCGCTTTGATAGGCAATATCAAAACAAAAACGGGTTTGCTCCCGATAAAACAATAAAACTCGAAAGGCATATTTTATGATAATTTTACCCGCTGTCGATATTATGAGCGGCAAGCCCGTTCGCCTTTATAAGGGCGAATTTTCCACCGCTTCGCAGGTTGCCGCAGATGCGCTCGAAACTGCAAAAAGCTTTGTTGAGGACGGCGCAAAGTGGATACATATGGTGGATTTGGATGGCTCTTTGAAAAAAGAAAGAGTAAACAGCGATATATTCCTTTCCGTTGCCGCAAACACATCGCTTAAGGTTGAAGTCGGCGGCGGTATTCGCACAATGCAGGATATCGAATTTTATCTCGGAAACGGAATAGAGCGCGTTATCCTCGGCTCCGTTGCGCTGAAATCGCCCGAGCTTGTTAAAGAGGCTGTTGCCGAATACGGCGATAAAATCGCAGTCGGCATTGATGCAAAGGGCGGTTATGCCGCCGCAGAGGGATGGACGGAAAAATCCGATATCTATTTCACCGATTTAGCAAAAAACATGGAGCAAATCGGCGTTAAAACAATTATTTACACCGATATTTCAAAGGACGGCACCTTGAGCGGCCCGAATATTTCGCAGCTAAAAGAAATAAACAGTGCCGTTTCCTGCAATATTATCGCTTCCGGCGGAATCACAAATATCGACGATATCCGCGCGCTTAAGGCAGAGGGCCTTTACGGCGCTATCTGCGGTAAAAGCATTTACAGTAAAAGCCTTTCGCTTTCGCAGGCTGTGGAGGAATGCAAATGACAGATAATTTTAATCTTGATAAATATTTTGTTAAGGGCGAGCTTATTCCCGCAATCGTTCAGGAAAAATCCACGGGCGAGGTGCTTATGCTTGCCTATATGAATAAAGAATCGCTAAAAAAAACGCTTGAAACGGGCTACACCTGGTTTTGGTCACGCAGCCGAAAGGAACTTTGGAATAAGGGCGGCACAAGCGGTCATCTTCAAAAAGTGGTTTCTATCAGCGGCGATTGCGACGACGATACTTTGCTTTTGCAAGTGATTCAAACCGGCGCGGCATGCCACACGGGCAGCCACAGCTGCTTTTTTAATAAAATAAAAGATTTTTAAGAAAACGGGTGAATGTAATGGATTTAATTAAAAACGAATATGATGTGATACTGGAAAGAAAAGAAGAAAAAGCCGAGGGTTCTTACACGGCTTATCTTTTTGAGCAGGGGCTTGATAAAATATTGAAAAAGGTGGGCGAGGAATGCACGGAAACCGTTATCGCCGCAAAAAACAACAATAACACGGAAACGGTTTATGAAATCACGGATTTGCTTTACCATGTGCTTGTTATGATGGCGCATCAGGGTATAACGCCCGAGGACATTGAGGCCGAGCTTGCAAAAAGAGCGGAAAAGCGCGGCAATCTTAAAAAATTCCACCAAGTGGATAAAAATTCGTAACAGCAGGACTTTATGGCTTTTAAAAAATGGAACATCGCCGAAGCGGATAAAGAAAAAGCGTCGGCAATCAGCGAAAAATTCAATATAGATCCTTTTGTGGCATATCTTTTGGCGGCAAGGGGAAAGGTAAGCGAAATTGCCGTTTCCGAATTTCTTTCGGATGAAATTCGCCTTTCCGATCCCTTTGATTTGCTCGATATGGAAAGGGCTGTGGAAAGAATAGAAAAGGCGGTTGAAAGCGGCGAAAAAATCACTGTTTACGGCGATTACGATTGCGACGGCGTAACGTCAACCGTGCTTTTGTATTCTTTTTTGCGCGATATGGGGGCAAATGTTGATTTCTATATTCCATCGCGCGAAACCGAGGGCTACGGGCTTAATAACGCGGCTGTTAAATCGCTTTGCAACTCAGGCACATCACTTATCGTAACGGTTGATAACGGCGTTTCCGCCGTTTCAGAGGCGGAATATATCTATTCGCTCGGTATGGAACTTGTTGTAACCGATCACCACAGAATCCCCGCCGAGCTTCCGCGCGCGGAGGCGATAGTCAATCCCCATAGGCAGGACGGCGAATTGCCGTTTACCGATTTTGCGGGCGTGGGTGTTGCGTTCAAGCTCGTTTGTGCTGTTTACGGCGATGTGGACGATATGCTTGAAAGATATGCCGATCTTGTTGCAATAGGCACAATCGGCGATATTATGCCGCTTGAGGATGAAAACAGGGGCTTTGTCAAGGCCGGTCTGCGCCTTATAAACAACAATTCGCGCCTTGGCTTGGCGGCGTTAAAGCGTGTTGCCGGCTATGGCGATAAATATGTCGGCTCCGGCGATGTTGCTTTTTCGCTTTGCCCAAGAATAAACGCCACCGGCAGAATTGATAATGCAATGAAAGCCGCTTCGCTTTTGCTTTGCGATGACCGCGACGACGCTCGCTTTTTGGCAGAGCAGCTTGATGTAAACAATAACCACCGACGCAAGCTTGAAGAGCGCATTGAGGCGGATGTTAAAGCTCAGCTTGAAAGCCGCCCCGAGCTTTTCGGCGGCAGAATAATTGTTGTTGCGGGCGAGGGTTATCATCAGGGCGTTGTCGGCATAGTGGCAAGCGGTATAACCGAGCAATACGGTAAGCCCGCAATAGTTTTGGATATTGATGAAGAGGGCAATGCACGCGGTTCGGCAAGGAGCATAGAGGGCTTTAATATTTATGACGCCATTGCTTCATGCGCTGATTTGCTCGATCATTTCGGAGGTCACACAAAGGCTGCCGGCATGAGTCTTTCTGCGGATAAAATAGATGAATTCAGGCAGCGTATAAACGATTATGCCTTTAAAAATTATGCCGTTATGCCGCCTCAGAGCATTGACATTGATTTCAAAATTTCACCTTTTTATCTTGATTTGAACTTGGCAAAGGAGCTGCGTGTTTTCGAACCGTACGGCGAGGGCAACAAAAGAGCCGTTTTTGCACTTGCGGGACTTACTTTAACGGGCGTTGTTCCAATGGGCGGAGGCAAGCATGTTCGCCTTGAATGTGATAAAAAAGGCAAAAAAATCAGAATTATATATTTTGGGGTAACGGAAGAGGAATTTCCGTTTAAGCCCGGCGATAAAATTGACTGCGCCGTTAAAATCGGCGTTAATCTGTATAACGGCAGGGAATATCTCTCGGTTCAGGCGGTTGATGTGCATAAGCACGGAATAGACCAGGATAAATATTTTGCCGAAAAAAGCATTTATGAGCTTTTTGTTCTCGGCAAAAACAATGACGCGGGCGTTTTCCCGTCAAGAGAAATATGCGCGTGCGTTTATAAAGCGCTGCGGGCAAGAAATAATATGTTTACGGATGAGGACAGCCTTTATTTTGACCTCTCCGACATAGCTTACGGCCAAATGATGTTTGCGCTTGACGCATTTTACGAAACGGGGCTTGCCAAAAAAGTCGGCGGCAATATCAAATTGCGCAGCGTGGCTCAAAAGGTTGACTTGGCAGGCACAAAGGTTATCACGGCGCTGAAAGGAAGAATTGGTGTTGACAACTGAATTTGACGATGGCTTTAAAGCCTTTTTTGAAGAGGTTTCGCAAAACGGGCATTACGATTCCGATATTATAAAAAAAGCATATGAGCTTGCCGCAAAGGCACATAAAAATCAAAAGCGCCGCTCGGGCGAGCCTTATATTATGCACCCCGTTGCCGTTGCCGAAATTCTTTTTAAGCTCGGCATGGATAACGAATGCATTGTTGCAGCACTTCTTCACGATGTGGTGGAGGACACTGATTATAACCTTGATTATATCAAAGAGCATTTCGGCGATGATGTTGCCCTGCTGGTGGACGGCGTTACAAAGCTCGGTAAAATCCCGCTTTCAACAAGGGAAGAGGTGCAGGCGGAAAACATTCGCAAAATGTTTATCGCAATGAATAAGGATGTGCGAGTTATCATTATCAAGCTGGCAGACAGGCTTCATAATATGCGCACCCTGCAATTTATGCCCGATTATAAACAGCGCGAAAAAAGCCTTGAAACGCTTGAAATTTACGCGCCGATCGCACACCGCCTCGGTATCCGCGCCATAAAGGATGAGCTAGAGGATTTGGCGGTGCGCTATCTTGACCCGATTGCTTATAAAGAAATCGAAAACTCCCTTTCAATGAAAAAGGAGGAGGGCGAAAAATTCCTCGGAAAAATCACCAAAGAGCTTTCCGAAAGAATCAGCCCGATAATCAAAAACAATATTTCTTCAAGGGTTAAATCCGTTCACGGTATTTTCCGCAAGGTTTATATTAAGGGCAAATCCTTTGAGGAAATTTACGATATTTATGCCGTTCGCATTATAGTTGATACTATGATTGATTGCTATAATGTGCTCGGTATCGTTCACGATATGTATAAGCCGATTCCCGGCAGGTTTAAGGATTATATTTCAACTCCCAAGCCGAATATGTATCAGTCGCTTCACACCACCGTGCTTTCAAAAGAGGGAATTCCCTTTGAAATTCAAATCCGCACCTGGGAAATGCACCGCACCGCGGAATACGGTATCGCGGCGCACTGGAAATATAAGCTCGGAAAGGGCGGCAAGGATAATCTTGATGATAAATTATCCTGGATTCACAGAATGATAGAAACCGGCGAATCCACCGATTCCGCCGAGGATTTGGTTGCCACAATAAAGGGCGATCTTTCGATTGAAGAGGTGTATGTTTTTACTCCGCGCGGCGATATCAAAAGCCTGCCTAACGGCTCCACCGTTATCGATTTTGCCTATGCCATTCACTCGGCAGTGGGCAATAAAATGGTGGGCGCAAAGGTGGACGGCAGAATTGTTCCCCTCGATTATCAAATCAAAACGGGCGAAAGAATCGAAGTGCTCACATCAAATCAGCAGGGCAAAGGCCCAAGCCGCGATTGGCTTTCAATCGTTAAAACAGGCGAAGCGCGCAGTAAAATCCGCGCATGGTTTAAAAAAGAAAAGCGCGAGGAAAATATCGAAGAAGGCAAATCCACCGTTGAAAGGGAATTGCGCCGCAATTTCATCAGGCCGGACGGCGATAAATACAATGATTTCATTGCGCGCATTGCCGAAAGGCAGCATTTTTCAAATGTGGATGAATTTTATGCCGCGGTTGGCTACGGCGGAATTCAGATAAACCGTTTAATGCCCGGTATTAAGGATGAATATAATCGAAATTGGAAAGAAAAAGAGCCCGAAAAGCCGCTTCCCAATTTTGCCGATAAACCGAGAAAACCGAGCCCGTCTGGCAACGGCATTATTGTTGAGGGTATAGACAATTGCCTGATAAAAATCGCAAAATGCTGTTCTCCGCTTCCCGGTGAGGATATAGTGGGCTTTATCACAAGAGGGCACGGTCTTTCGATTCACCGCAGAAATTGTGTTAATGTGCCGCAGGATTTGCAGCACTGCGCCGAGCCGGAACGCTGGATTCATGCTTATTGGGACGACAGTGTTAAGGTTGAATCGCAGTCCACTCTTGATGTTTTCGCAATAGACAGGGACGGCGTTGTGCTTGATATCACAAGCACGCTTATGAATATGCATGTCAAAATTCATTCTATAAACGCCCGCCCGATAAATGACGGCAATTGCCTCACCACTCTTACCGTTTCGGTAAACAGTAAAGAGCATCTTGAAAATATAGTTAAAATAATTAAAAAGATAGACGGCGTTTATCATATAGAAAGAACGGGTGTTTGATTTATGAAAGCTGTTATTCAGCGCGTGGCAAATGCCGCAGTTGAGGTCGGCGGCGAAACCGTCGGTAAATGCGGCAAGGGCTTTATGATTTTGCTCGGCGTTATGCAGGGCGATACAAAAGCCGATGCGGATAAACTTGTTAAAAAAATCGTTAATCTGCGCATTTTTGAGGACGAAAACGAAAAAATGAATTTGTCCGCCCTCGATATCGGGGCACAAATGCTTGTTGTGTCGCAATTCACTCTTTGCGCCGATTGCTCCCACGGGCGCAGACCGAGCTTTACTCCGGCAGCACCTCCCAAGGAGGCAAACGGGCTTTACGAATATTTCACTTCACGCTTGAAAGAAGCCGGTATAAGCCGCGTTGAAAACGGCGTTTTCGGCGCGGATATGCAGGTGTCGCTTGTGAACGACGGCCCCGTAACAATTATTTTGAACAGCGAGGAATTGTCTTGATAAATGTTAAATCCGTCAAGCTCGGTGAGCTTGATAATAATTGCTATTTGATAACGGATGAATCCACGGGCGAAGCTGCGCTGGTGGATTGCACGGATGCATCGCAAAAAATGCTCGATTTTATCGGCAATGCAAATTTAAAATATATTTTGCTCACTCACGGCCATTTCGACCATATCGGCGGCGTGCCGGAAATCAAAGAAAAATTCGGCGCGAAGGTTGTTATAAGCGAGGCCGATTCGGAAATGCTTTCATCCGGCAAGGCCAGTCTTGCCGCTTTTTGCGGAATAAATCAGCAAAATACAAGTGCGGATATTCTTGTTGCCGAAGGCTCAGAAATAATGCTCGGCAAAACAAAAATTTCCGTTATCGCCACCCCCGGTCACACCAAGGGCGGCGTTTGCTATTTGGCGGATGATTGCATTTTCACCGGTGATACTTTGTTCTTTTGCTCGTGCGGACGCACGGATTTTCCCGGCGGTTCCGCAAAGGAAATCATGCAAAGCTTAAAGCGCCTTTCTGCGCTTGATTCGGCTTTGAAGGTTTATCCCGGTCATGATCGATTTTCAACAATCGGCTTTGAAAAGCAAAATAATCCTTATATGAGATAAAAATATGATAGTTGTTGTTAAAAACCATCCTTATTCCTATGATGTCGAAAATCTTGCCGAAATATTTTTCCCTTATGAAAAAATAAAAGTTCTTTCGCAGTTGCCTTTCGATACCGAGGATAATATCCTTGCCGTTACGGAAATGAGTGCCGATGAAATCCGCGTTGAGGCCCGTGTTTTTGAAAAAGTAATAATAAAAAGCGAAAAAATCGGCAAGGAGTCGGATTGCCAAAATATAATGTCGGTGCTTTTTTACCGCGCATTTTCCGAATTGCTCGGTGTTTCGTATCCTTGGGGGATTCTTTACGGCGTTCGCCCCGCCAGATTTTGGCACAGCCTTTCGGATAAATATTCAAAGGAGCGGGCAAGAAATATTTTTGAGCAAAAATATCTTGTTTCTCCCAAAAAGCTTGATTTGGTGGCTCGCGTTGCCGAAAACGAAAATAAAATAATTTCGCTTTCGCAAAAAAACAGCTTTTCACTTTATGTTTCCGTTCCGTTTTGCCCCACAAGGTGCTCGTATTGCTCTTTTGTGTCGCACAGTATAGAAAAGGCTGCGGCACTTGTTGAGCCGTATGTGGATTTGCTTGTGCGCGAAATTGCCGAAACGGCAAAATATGCAAATGATCTCGGGCTTCGGCTTGAATCCGTTTATTACGGCGGCGGCACGCCCACCGCACTTTCGGCAAATCAGCTTTCCCGCGTTGCAAAGGCGATAAGCGATAATTTCAGCCTTTCAACTCTGCGCGAATACACCGTTGAGGCGGGCAGACCCGATACCGTCACCTCCGAAAAGCTTGCTGCGCTTAAATCGGCGGGAGTCGGCAGAATAAGCATAAATCCTCAAAGCTTCAATGATGATGTGCTCGCAGCAATCGGCAGGCGGCACACCGTGCGCCAAACGCTTGATGCTTTTGCGCTTGCACGCGAGGCGGGATTTGATAATATAAATATGGATTTTATAGCGGGGCTTCCTAAGGATGATATAAAATCTTTTAAGCATAGCATAGAAACGGCCCTGTCGCTCGGAGCGGAAAGTGTTACCGTGCACACTCTTTGCCTTAAAACGGGGGCATATATGGTTACGCGCGATAATGTTTTTGATCACGGCGATATAGACACGGTTAATAAAATGGTTGATTTCAGCCGCGAATATCTTTCGGGCGCCGGATATGTGCCGTATTATATGTACAGGCAGGGCAAATCCCTCGGCAATCTTGAAAATGTTGGCTGGAGCAAGCCCGGCAGCGAATGCCTTTATAATGTGTTTATGATGGACGAAACGCACACGGTGCTTGCTGTTGGTGCGGGCGCGGTAACGCGGCTTAAAAATCCCGTAAGCGGAAAAATCGAGCGGATTTATAATTATAAATATCCTTATGAATATATAAGCGGTTTTGATAATATGCTTAAACGCAAGGAAAAAATAAATTCCTTTTATAAAGATTTTATAAATATGGCTTAAATATTACTTTTAGTATTGCAATGTTATTCCGTGTGTAATATAATGTTATTAACGTTAATATAAATAAAAGGAGTTGTTATTTATGGCAAAGCCCGATAACGGTTCAAAAATCACGAATTTTGAAGATGTGCTTTCAAAAGCAAAAAATGTGTCTGAAGTGCTTAATAAAAAAGGCTCGGCGTATTTGGAGCTTTCAAGAAAACGCATTGAATATATGGATGCAAAATCAAAGCTGGCCAAGGCGTATGAAAAATTCGGCAAGCTTCAGTATTCGGCTTATATAGGCGAAGAGGTAAACGAGGATGAATATGCCGCAGCCGTTGCGGATATTGCAGCTTATCGGGAGCGTCTTGACGCACTTGCTTCAGAGCTTGATGATGCAAAAATGCCCAAGGATGCGGATGACCTTAAAAAGAACGCCGAAGAGCTTAAAAACGAAATGAAATCTGCTTCAACGGAAGCGGTTGACTCTTTCGTTCGCCAGGCAAGGGATTTCCTTAAAGCCGTTCAGCTTTCCGTTAAATCGGTTACTCCGTCCAATGTTACGGGCGAGGTTGAGGTTGAATACAAGGAAGCCGATGAAACCAAGGAAGATAAAGGCGAATAATTTTAAAGTCTCCGGAAGTCAAAATCACGATTATTCAGTTTGTTGAGAGCAAAAAAGGCAGCGCACCGAATTCGTCGGCGCAGAAAATGCATTTGCTTTTCTCTCACTTTCTTAATAAAAATCAGGCAGTGCAAATTTTTTTGCACTGCTTTTTTTACGGTGATTTTTTGGGCGATTTAAAGAAAAAATACATAAATTCCGCCGCATTGCTTTTAACGGCTTCCGTGCTTGTTAAGGCGATAAGTGCGGTTTATAAAATTCCGCTCACGGCATATATCGGCGCAACGGGGCGAGGTTATTTTAATATGGCTTATAATCTTTATATGCCTGTTCATGCGATTATTATGGGGGCTTTTCCGGTTGCACTCACTCATTTGATAAGCAAATACCGTGAATGCGGCGATAAAATGCAGGTGGCGCGGTTGAAAAAAGCATCCGGCATAATGTTTTTTGCCGTCGGCCTTTTTGGTACGGCGTTTATGATTGCCGCCGCAGTGCCCTATGCAAAATATATGGCTTCACCCAAATGCACCGTTGCCGTTTTTGCGCTTGCTCCCACGGTGTTTTTTTCCTCGCTTGCTTCGGCAAAAAGAGCGTTCGCCGAAGGGCATATGAATATGGTGCCCACCTCCGTCAGTCAAATTCTTGAGGCTGTTTTCAAGCTTGTGTTCGGCTTGCTGTTTGCAAAGCTTTCCATGAGCTTTTTGTATTCCGAATATCTTAAAACCGGTGCCGTTTTCGGTGCAAAATGCGCGGATGAGACGCAGGCACTTTCGGCAATTTATCCCTTCACCTCCGCTGCCGCGATAGCGGGTGTAACCGTAGGCTCCGTTATAAGCTGGGCATATCTTTCGGCATATGTTTCGGTTAAATATAAAGCGCTTTATCCGGCGGCAAAAAGCTCTGTTAAAGGCGCTGCAGGCGAAATTGCTTCGTTCGGCGCGCCGATTATCGCTTCCGCGCTTATTCAAAGCCTTTCCGAATTTGCCGATCATTCAACCGTTCAAATCAGCCTCGGAATGTGCGATTTAAACGCGCTTGCCGCGGCTTATGAAAATTGCCTTATGCTCAGCGGAACGGATAAGGCTGATGTTGTTGCGTATGTTTATGGTCTTTTTTCCGCCGCACACGATTTAAAAAATCTTGTGCCCGGGCTAACCATGGCACTCGGCGTTGCCGCCGTGCCTGCAATCAGCGCGGCACATGCAAGCGGCGGCAGTGAACGCCTTTCCGCTCTTTTAAATTCAATTTTTAAATATATTTCGCTTATTTCGTTCGGCGGGGGATTTTATCTTTCTCTGCTTTCACAAGAAATTTTAACCCTGCTTTATCAAAATTCAAACTATGATATTGTGCTCGGTTGCAATAATGTCGTAAAGCTTTACGGCTTCATAACGATTTTGTTTTCGCTTTCGGGCGCGGCGGTGTTTGCAGTCCAGTCCGTTGGGCTTGCGTCAAAAAGTATTCCGTCCTTCGCTGCGGCTGGCGTTTTGCGCGCACTTTTAAATCTGCGCTTTGTTTCCGATGCCGCGGTTAATATTTACGGCAATATTGCGGCGGATGCCATGGCATATGCGATTATTCTTGCGGCAAATATTTTCTTGCTTGCAAAATATGCGGGCGTTAAATTTGCTGTTTTTCGTTCACTGCTGATGCCCGGTATATGTTGCCTTGCCTCATATTTTGCGGCGAATTTCATTTACGGAGCGCTGTTTTCGGGCAGCGGAATAATAAGCCGATTTCTTTTGCTCGGCATAATTTATGCGCTTTGTGCCGTATTATTGACAATTTTATCAAAAACTGTTTCTTTTTCTGAAATAAAAAGCCTTGCAAACGGTAAAAAAACTGCATAATCCCTTGATTTTAAGCAGAATTTATAGTATCATTTAATTAAACGAATTGATCTGAAGGGGTGTTACGGTGTCGGTCGATTTTGAAATTAAGGATAATTATGATATCAATGATTTTCTTCGGCTTGTAACCGTGTTACGATCACCCGGCGGTTGCCCGTGGGACAGAAAACAAACTCATGAATCAATAAAAAAGAATTTCATCGAGGAAACCTATGAGGTTGTTGAGGCCATAAATAAGGCCGATGCAGAAGGCCTTAAAGAAGAACTCGGCGATGTTCTGCTTCAGGTTGCCATGCATTCCGAAATGGAAAGCGAAAAAGGCAGCTTTGATTTTAATGATGTTGTAAACGATATTTGCAAAAAGCTTGTTGTGCGCCATCCGCATGTGTTCGGCGATGCCGCTGCCCAAAACAGCGATGAGGCTTTGCAAAATTGGGATCAGGTTAAGCTTAAAACCAAGGGCATGAAAAAGCAAGGCGAGGCAATGATTAAAGTGCCGCGCGAATTTCCCGCTTTAATGCGTGCGCAAAAGGTGCAGGAAAAAGCAGCGAAGGCAGGCTTCGATTGGGATGATATAAACGGAGCCGTCGATAAGCTGCATGAGGAGATTGATGAGTTAGAAACTGCTTTGGCCGCAGGTGTCGGCAAAGATATTGAGGAGGAATTCGGCGATGTGCTGTTTTCCTGCGTTAATGTTTCGCGCTTTATCGGGGCAGACAGTGAAGAGGCTTTAACCGCCTCCACCGATAAATTCATCAAAAGATATCTTTTGGTGGAAAAACTTGCCGCCGATGAAGGGCTTGATATGAAAACCGCCTCAATAGAAGAGCTCGATAAGCTGTGGAATAAAGCAAAGATAATAATTGCCGAAAAGGCTAAAACGGAGGAATTTAAATGAACAAAACAGAACTCGTAGCAGCAGTTGCTACAAAAGCAGATCTCTCAAAGAAAGATGCGGAAGCAGCAGTTAAGGCAGTTCTTGATGCTGTAACAGAAGCTCTTGCAGACGGCGAAAAGGTTGCACTCGTTGGCTTCGGTACTTTTGAAGTTAAAGAGCGTGCAGCTCGCACAGGTAAAAATCCCCGCACAGGCGAAGCTATTGAAATCCCTGCATCAAAGGTTCCTTCCTTTAAAGCAGGCGCAGCTCTTAAGAACGCTGTAAAATAAGTTTGCTTTCAGCCGCTCCGTTGAGCGGCTGTTTTTTTGATTTGGTGGTAAAATATGAGATTGGATAAATATTTAAAGGTTTCCAGAATAATAAAAAGACGCACTGTGGCAAACGAAGCTTGCGATGCCGGCAGGGTAGAGGTAAACGGCCGCGTTCAGCGCGCTTCCTATGATGTTAAGGTCGGCGATGTTATCATGCTCAATATCGGCCAAGCGCCTAAAAAATATCGCGTTGAAGCCGTAACCGAGCACGCACTTAAAGAGGATGCGGCAAAGATGTTTACCCAGCTTTGATTGAATAAATTCTATGTTGCTTTATCCGGGCCTGCACAATATGATTTTAAAATCGCTTTCATCGGTCTGACTGATTGATTTAAACGCCTGCCCGATTTAATCATTTTTTGCTTTGATTTTTCATATTATTAAACGGTGATTGTATGGAAGAAAAAGTAAAAAAGCCCCACAGCCTTCAGCTCGAAAATCGAAACGGTCTTAAAATGACGGGTGTAACGGATGTTGAGGCATTTGATGAGGAATGCGTAACCGTCTACACGGATTATGGTTGCCTGAGCATCAGCGGCAGTGCTTTGCATATTGATGAGCTTAATATCAAAAACGGCGTTCTTCAAATCAGCGGCGAGGTTTCGGCGCTTGTTTACAGCAGTAAAAAATCAAAGGAAAAAGGCTTTTTAAAGAGGGTATTCGGTGCTTAAAATTGCCGCGGTGTTTTTGATTTGCGGATTTTTGCTCGGCTCGATTTATGATTTAATGCGCTTTTTCGGTCTTTCGTTTTCAACCAAGGCAGCAGTGTTTTTCTTTGATTTTTTGTTTTTTGTTATATATTCTTTGCTGTTTTTTGTTTTGCTGCTTGGGTTTAATAACGGCATTATGAGGGCAATGTATGCCGCTGCTTATTTCGGCGGTCTTGTTATTTACCTGCTGCTTATAAGCAGAAAAACGATTGCCGTGCGTAAACAGGCGGCAGTCGGCTTCAAAAACTTTGTTAAAAAACAGAAACAAAGTTTTAAAAAAGTGTTGCAATTTATGCATAAGCTGTATTATAATAAATTTATATTACACAATAAGTTTAAATCCGGTGATAAGAATGGCAAAGTTTCTTCGCAGCCTAAAAGAAAATAAAAGAGCACGCTCTGCAATCGTTTTGGCAGGGCTTGTTGTTATGTTCTTTATCTGCGGCGGAATTATCGCTTCGCAGTATTCGGATATCAGCCGTCTTAAAAAGCAGGAGGCTGCTTACACGGCTCAGCTTCAGGCGCAGAATGCCGAAAATGCAAAGCTTGAGCAAATTCTTGATTCGGACGACAGAGATGAATATATCGAGCAAAAAGCCCGCGAAAAAGGCTATGTTAAATCCGATGAAATCGTGTTTTACGATGTGGCGGGCAGTAAATAATTTGAATATTGTTTGTTAAAGCCGGGATTCTGGGCAACCCTCAGTCCCGGCTTCTTTTTTGGAAATCAGCCGAAAAAATTACTTTTTAAAGTGCAATCTTCATCGGCGGATTTGCTTGCACCACGCCCGGTTGCTGCGGGTGAGGCTTTTTTAATACAGTCGGAAAGAGTTGAGAATATGAAAAATATTGCTTCTTCGCGTATAACGGAAACGGTTAAAGAGCTTGTTATCAAGGCAAATAAAGTGTTGCCGTCGGATTTGATTGATTGCATTTCGTGCAGTGAAAAGCGCGAATGCAGTGAAACCGCAAAATCTGTGCTTTCTGATTTGAAGGCAAATATAGATGCGGCGGCAGAGCTTAATATACCTATTTGCCAGGATACCGGCATGGCCGTTATATTTGCGGAAATCGGTCAAGATGTGCATATTACGGGTGATGATTTTGAAGCTGCGGTCAATGCGGGTGTTTCTCAGGGATATGTTGAAGGACTTTTGAGAAAGTCCGTTGTGCGCGATCCTTTTTATGATAGGGTAAACACAAATGATAATACCCCCGCCGTTATTCACACCCGAATTGTGCCGGGCGATAAAATCAAAATCACCGCGGCACCCAAGGGCTTCGGAAGCGAAAATATGAGCGCACTTAAAATGTTTACTCCAAGCGCAACAAGGCAGGATATAATTGATTTTATCGTTGGTGTTGTTAAAAATGCAGGATCAAATCCTTGCCCGCCAATCGTGCTCGGAATAGGAATAGGCGGCGATTTTGAATATTGTGCACTGCTTGCAAAAAAAGCTCTGTGCCGTAATATTTCGTCTCATAATTCGGTTCCGTTTTATGCCGAATTTGAAAGCGAATTGCTTGAAAAAATAAACGATCTCGATATCGGTCCGCAAGGCTTCGGCGGCAAAACAACGGCACTTGCCGTTAATATTGAAACGTATCCAACACATATCGCAGGGCTTCCCGTTGCCGTTAATGTGGGATGCCATGTAACCAGGCACGCTTCCGCCGTTATAGAATAAATTAAGGAAATTGTTTAAATTATGTATTATTATATGACCGCCACTTGCCTTTTCGGGCTTGAGGGCCTTGTTTCGCAGGAACTTAAATTTATGGGTGCCGAAAATGTGTGCGCCGAAAACGGCAGAGTGTTTTTTGAGGGCGATGAAAATATTCTTGCCCGCGCAAATATAAATTCCCGCTTCGCCGAAAGAATTATGATTGTTGGCGACAGATTTAAAGCCACCACCTTCACAGAGCTTTTTGATAAGGTTAAGCTTATAAATTGGTGTGATTTTATCGGTAAAAACGATGCGTTTCCCGTTAAGGGTTACAGTATCGATTCCGCACTTCACTCCGTGCCCGATTGCCAAAAAATCATAAAAAAGGCCGTTGTTGAAAGCCTTAAAGAGGATTACAGAATCGATTGGTTCAGGGAAACAGGCGCCGTTCATCAAATCCGCTTTTCGATTATTAAGGATGATGTAACCGTTATGCTCGATACCTCGGGCGCGGGCCTTCATAAAAGGGGATATCGCCCGGAATCCAACGACGCTCCCATCAGGGAAACGCTTGCCGCGGCAATGTGCTCGCTCTCGAAACTGCGCCATTATCATGCGCTTTATGACCCGTTTTGCGGCAGCGGCACCGTGCTTATTGAGGGCGCAATGCTGGCCCATAACATTGCGCCGGGCTTAAACCGTGAGTTTGCAGCGCAGAATTGGGATATTATTCCCGAGGGCATTTGGAAAAGCGAAAAAGAACGCTGCCGCGATTTTGTTAAAACGGATACGGATTTTGTGGCTTTCGGCAGTGATATAGACGATCACGCTCTTGCGCTCACTCATATAAATGCAAAGCGCGTTGGTATGCACAAGTTTTTGCGCCTTTCAAATGCCGATATTGCCGATTTTAATCCGCAAACGGAAAACGGCACACTTGTAACAAATCCGCCTTACGGTGAGCGTATGCTCGATATAAAAGAGGCGGAGCGCCTATATAAAATAATGGGCGAAAAATTTGCTCCCCGCCACGGCTGGAGCTACGGTATAATTTCACCGGATGAGGAATTTGAAAAATGCTTTGGCAGGCGTGCCGATAAGCGCAGAAAGCTCTATAACGGCATGATCAAATGCCAGTATTATATGTACTTCAAATAAACAAGCGCAAAAAACCGGCGGCAAACGAATTTTTCGTTTGCCGCCGATTTCTTTTTTTGTTTTTAAATTATTGCTTGCGGTTAAATTTTATTTTATTTTATTTTGCATTTGGTGTTCGTGTAGGCTATGTATGCCGCAACGGCGGCGATGATTATAACCATGTAAACGGCAATGAAAATCCGCATTGAGCCCATTGCGATTGTGCCGCGAAGCACAAGGTATGAAATAAACGCAAATGAAAATTCAAGCACGGCTATTATTGCCGTGATGATGCCGAGCCCGTTGCAAAGCTTCTTTTCATCGTATTTTGCTTTTTCTTCTTCGCTTGCTGTGTTGTAGCCGGCAATTAAATTTGCGCTTTTGCCGCAGAAAGAAAGCACGGCGGTTACGGCAAAAATAACTCCAAGCGCGGAATTAAGAATAATCGAAAGCATAAAATCACTCCTTTGGCTTCATTGCGTTGTATGAGGTGAGCACGGCTTCATCGCTGATATTGCAGCCAAGCTCCCATATCGGCACATTTGCAAATATTTTCTCAAGCACATCAAAAAGCTTTTCCATTTTTGAAGGGCCGAGCTTTCGCACGGTTTGTGAAAAAATGTTATATATTGCTTTTGATGTGTCTGCTTTTTTTATTTGGTTTGTTTTGCTTCTTTCAAGAAAGCAAATTCCGCCGAGAGGCAATATTTCCGGTGTGGAATAATCGTATTTTCCGCTCCACGGCGTGCCGCATGCATAAACTTTACCGTCTATAAATCTGATTGCCGGTTTATCGTCATTTACTATGTGAGCGCGATCTCCGAAATGCTTCAGCCAAAGCTGCGTGTGCGTTGATTTGCCGGTGCCGCTGTCTGCCGAAAAGGCATATGCAACGCCGTCCACCGCCACGCAGGAGGAATGGAGCAATATGCCGTCAAAATCAATGAGCGCGGTGTAAAAATCACTGCCGGTAAGCATATATTCCCAATCGTCGCTGTTAAGCTCGGGATGCTCGGCCATTGCAGCCTTAATTCTTTCGGGAGTCACATTTATTGTGATGTCTGCTTTTTGATTTTCGCTTTGGCTTGCGGAATAATAGGGTACGGCCTGTTTTTCGGTGCGCCCTTTAATATTCTTTATATCAACTTTAAGCCCTGCAATATCGCAAATTGCCATTTGGTGTACCTCTCAATCTATCGGTTTCAGTATAATTTATTGCTGTGATTTAGTCAAGCCCAATAATCGCGGCACGGTTAAATTTACCTGTGCTTTTCTGCGCCGAAATGTTGACTTTTGTTCTTCTTTGAGTTATAATAGAACAAATGTTCGATATGAGCAAAAAAGAGATGAAACTAATTGGAACGCACGGTTTTGCATGTTGATTGCAATAAGTTTTATGCTTCGGTGGAATGCTTGCATCGCCCCGAAATACGCAATAAGCCCGTTGCCGTTGGCGGCAGTGTTGAGGATCGCCACGGTATAATTTTAACGAAAAACGAAATCGCTTCAAAATACGGAATAAAAACCGCCGAGCCGATTTGGCAGGCAAGGCAAAAATGCCCTGAGCTTGTGGTGGTTCCGCCGAACTTTCCGCTTTATGTTCGCTTTTCAAATATGGCGCGCAAAATATATAAGGATTATTCCGAATATATCGAGCCTTTCGGGCTGGATGAAAATTGGATAGATGTTACGGGCTGCCGCCAAAGCGGCGAGGAAATTGCAAACGAAATCCGCCGCCGTGTTAAGTTTGAACTCGGAATCACCGTCAGCGTTGGCGTTTCGTGGAATAAGATTTTTGCTAAATTCGGCTCGGATTATAAAAAGCCCGATGCCGTAACCGTTATAAATAAGGAAAATTATAAGGATATTGTGTGGAAAAGCCCTTGCTCGGATTTGCTTTTTGTGGGCAGATCAACGGCGAAAAAATTAAATTCCTACGGTATATATACCGTTGGGGATATCGCAAATTCGGATTGCGGCCTTTTGCGCTCCGTTTTCGGCAAAAACGGTGAAATGCTTTATCGCAACGCAAACGGGCTTAACGCCTCGCCGGTTGCCCGCGTTGATGACGAGCAGGGTGCAAAAAGCATTGGCAATTCAGCCACCACGCCGCGCGATATGGTTAATAATGCAGATGTTAAGGCAGTGATGATGATGCTTTGCGAAAGCGTTGCCCAAAGGCTCAGAAGGCAGGGTGTAAAGGGCAAAACGGTCACGATTTATGTTCGCGACAAGGATTTAAAAAGCTTCACCCGCCAAGGGCAGCTTGCCGCCTGCAGCAATGTTTCCGCGGAAATTCTCGACGAAGCCATGGCGCTGTTTGTTCAAAATTACGATTGGGTAAAGCCGGTGCGCAGCGTGGGCGTTTCGGTTTCCGATTTCGGCGACGATTTTTTGCAATTCGATTTATCCGGCAATGCAAAGCGCCACGAAAAGCTGGAAAAGGTGGAGCACACGATGGATGATATTCGCCGCCGCTTCGGCGATTCGGCGGTTTTGCGTGCCTCACTGCTTTGTAAGGATGATTTAAAAGCCTCAAAGGAAAAGCCCGAGCAGCAGTCGCTCGGAAGTTTTAAAACTTGGAAAGGAATGTGCTGATTATGATTAAAAAATATGTTGAAGTGCTTGCAAAATTCGATACGGAGGGCAAAATAATTCCCTTTATGATTAAGCTTGACGATGAAAAATACGAAATAGATAAAGTGCGCGATATTCGCCCTGCAGCATCTCTTAAAAGCGGCGGAGCGGGGATTAGATATACCTGCTCAATAATGGGAATGGAAACATATCTTTTTCTTGAAGAATCAAAATGGTTTATTGAATCGGCGGCATGCTGAGCGGCTTTTTTCAAAATATCGAACAATTGTAAAAAGTGTCTATTGTCCGCAGCTGAAAAACATATGTCCGTCGTATGTGGCATATTTTATAGTTTTATGTGCTTTTTAAAGCCTCTTTCTAATCATTTTATACATTGAATTGCCCTTTAAATAGTGATAAAATATTCGGGAAAAGGAGTTGTGCAATATGAAAACTTATGCAGAAATGAGCAGGGAAGAGCTTCTTTCGGAAAAAGCTTCCCTTGAAGAAAGATATAATGAATTTAAGGCGCGCGGCCTTAAGCTTGATATGAGCCGCGGCAAGCCTTGCAAGGAGCAGCTTGATCTTTCCGTTGCTCTTAATGATGTTGCCGATTATGTTTCAGACGGCGTTGATGTAAGAAATTACGGTATGCTTGACGGTATTCCGAGCTGTAAAAAGCTTTTTGCCGATTTGATGGGCGTTAAACCCGAAAATGTTATCGTTGGCCCCACATCAAGCCTTAATCTTATGTTTGATTATGTTTCGCAGTGCTACACTCACGGCGCAGGCAGCACTCCCTGGTGCAAGCTTGATAAGGTTAAATTTCTTTGCCCCGTTCCGGGATATGACCGCCATTTCACAATTCTTGAGCATTTCGGAATTGAAATGATAAATGTTGATATGAAGCAGGACGGCCCCGATATGGATGCGATTGAGAAGCTTGTTAAAGATCCTTCGGTTAAAGGTATGTTCTGCGTTCCCAAGTATTCAAACCCGCAGGGCATCACTTTCAGCGATGATGTTGTTCGCAGAATTGCGGCTCTTAAACCCGCAGCCGAGGATTTCAGAATTGTTTGGGATAATGCTTATTGCGTTCATGATTTGGTTGAGGACGGCGATAAGTTGCTCAACATTTTTGATGTGCTTCCCGAATACGGCAACGACGATATGGTTGTTGAAGTTTGCTCAACTTCAAAAATCACTTTCCCCGGCGCAGGCATTTCTGCAATAATCGCAAGCGATAATAATATCAAAATGATTAAATCACGCCTCAGTGCTCAGGTCATCAGCTATGATAAAATGAATCAGCACCGTCATGTTGTTTTCTTCGGCGATGCAAACGGCGTGCTCAATCATATGAAAAAGCATGCGGCAATCCTTAAGCCTAAATTTGATATCGTTATCAAAACGCTTAACGAAGAGCTTGCAGGCAAGGGCATTGCCTCTTGGTTTGCTCCGAAGGGCGGCTACTTCATCAGCCTTGATGTTATGGACGGCTGTGCAAAAAGAGTTGGCGAGCTTTGCAAAGAGGCGGGTGTAACCTTAACCTCCGTCGGCGCAACTTATCCTTACGGAAAAGACCCGAATAACAAAAACATCCGTATCGCACCGAGCTTTCCGCCGGTTGATGAACTTTCTCTTGCGGCAGAGCTTCTTTGCATCTGCACGCGCCTTGCCGCCGCAGAAAAATTGCTCGGCTGATTTTTCACTCGGCACGTATGTGTTTTAACAGAATGTAATTTGTGCATAATTTTAAAGGCGAATGTCATCATTCGCCTTTTATGCTTTTTTTGAATTGAGTGTTTTTATGTTAGATAATGTAAATAAAAAAACAAAGGGCGTAATTTTTATAATTCTCTCCGCTTTGTGCTTTACGGGAATGAACACCTTTGTGCGTCTTGCCGGCGAAGTACCCACCGTGCAAAAAGTGTTCTTTCGCAATTTTGTGGCAATGATTTTTGCTTTTGCCGCAATGCTGAAATCGCACGAAAGTTTTAAGCCGAAAAAGGGCAGTATGAAATATTTAATAATTCGCTCTGCACTCGGCCTAGCGGGTGTTTTCGGCAATTTTTACGCGCTGGACAGAATTGAACTTGCCGACGCCTCTATGCTCAATAAAATGAGCCCGTTTTTCGTGCTGATTTTTTCTGCGATTTTCATTAAAGAAAAGGTTAAACCCAAGCAGGCTGTTGCCGTTGGTGTGGCATTTGTTGGCGCATTGTTTATTATAAAACCCACCTTCAGCAATCCCGATATTTTGGCAACTCTCGCGGGCTTTGGCGGCGGAATGGGCGCGGGAGCGGCATACACTTGCGTTCGTAAACTCGGCTTGCAGGGCGAAAACGGCAAGCTTATCGTCTTATTTTTCTCCGCTTTTTCCTGCGCCGTAACTCTGCCTTATTTGATTTTTAATTATCATTATATGAGCGCTCAGCAGTGGATTGCGCTTCTTATGGCGGGCGTTTGCGCCGCCGGAGGGCAGTTTTCCATAACCGCGGCATACACCTATGCTCCGAGCCGCGAAATCTCGGTTTATGATTATTCGCAAATCATTTTTGCGGCAATTGCGGGCTTTTTCGTCTTTGGTGATGTTCCGGACATTTGGTCGTTTGTGGGCTATGTTATCATTTGCTCAATGGCTGTTTGGATGTTTATTTATAATAATAAAAAGCCCGCTCACCAAAAATAAATTTGTTTAGAACGGTAATTTCCCCGTCACAATATATTGTGTAAAGTAAAAACACTTGCATTTGTCTATATATTGTGTTATAATCACTTTCTGTAAGCAGTTGAGCCGAAATTTAAGGTGGCTCTTGTGCTCGGTCAAAAACTATAAGGGGGTTTTGATTTATGAAGTGCCCGTTTTGCGGATGCGAGGAAAGCAAGGTAATCGATTCTAGACCGACGGATGAAAACGAAAGAATCCGTCGCCGCCGTGAATGCGTTCAGTGCGGCAAAAGGTTCACCACTTATGAGGTTATCGAAGATGTTCCGATTATCGTTATAAAAAAAGATAAAAGCCGTGAGGTGTTCGACAGAACCAAGGTTCTTAAAGGCATGCTTCGCGCTTGCGAAAAGCGCCCCGTAACCTCAACGGAGCTTGAAAACGCAATCAATGAAATTGAAGCCACTCTTCAGAGCGCAACAGATAGAGAAGTAACAAGCGTTCGTATCGGCGAGCTTATTATGGAAAAGCTTAAGGATATCGATGAAGTTGCTTATGTTCGCTTTGCCTCGGTTTATAAGGCGTTTGATTCGGCTTCGTCATTTATTGAGGAAATTTCAAAATTATAATCAGGCATAATAAAAAGCATTGTGATTTAAATTTCACAATGCTTTTTTTATGCTTTCTTTTGAAATGTTGCACATAATTTTGTTCTGCAAATTTGATTTTAATGCTTTTGTTTGCGTAATATAACTAAAAAATCGCAGTTAAAACCTGTATGGCATTTTGTCTTTTCCTTTGGTATAAAAATCATCGGCAACTATTTGATATCTGCTGTAAGCTCTTGAAACTGCTTCGTTCCAGCTGATGTAAATGTCTTTTTGTGCGCCCAACCCCACCGTTTCTATAAGTTGGCGTTTGTTCGCAATTTCGCAAAGTTTGCCAAATATGCTTTTGGCACTTTCCTCGCACAAAAATCCGTTAATTCCGTCTGTAACGCCTTCTGCCGCACAGGAGTCTTTAACAAGAAGCGATGGCGTGGCGCATGATGCCGCTTCACGCACCACAAGGCCGTTTGTGTCAAATGTGGAGGGGAATATAAGCAGATCCGCAGCCGCATAATGCTGCTGCATTTTTTCTCTGTTCAGCATTTTTCCCGTGTTTATGATTTTGTCCGCAATTCCGAGCCTTTGATAATATCTTTTGATTTTGTTTTCGTCAGCGCCGAAGCCGAGCATTATCAGTCTGAAATCTCTGCCGGCGTTTTTCATCATTTTGCAGGCATCAAGAATGATTTTTATGTTTTTATACCAAATCATTCTGCCAGCATAGATAAACAGCGGCACATTTTGCGGAATTCCGTAAGATGCTTTTATTTCTGCGGTTGTTTTCGGGTCGATTATCGTTTTTTTCATGTCGCAGCCGTTTGGCATAACGATGAAATCGCCGTTGTAGCCGATTTTTCGCAGGCTGTCAGCCGTGCCTGCACTTGTTACCCACACTTCATCGGCAGCGTTGATGTTGTTAAGTAAAAAGCGGTATGCAAAATCCCTTGCCGGTTTTATGGGTACGCGCCTGTCAAAATCATATTCGTATTTTGTGTGGTAGGTGAGCACGGTGGGTATTCTCAGCTTTCTGTTCACGAGCCTGAAATAATAGCTTGTGGCAAGCGGGCAGTGGCTGTGAAGCACGTCAAAGCCTCTGTTTATGATTTCGTAGCTGAGCTTATCGCCGAACGGCCAGCCGAAGCTGTAGCCTTCTTTTGAAGGAAACCACCAGCTTTTGTATCTGAATATTTCATAATCGTAATTTGCGTCTTGTTGATTTGGGTTTTTCGGTGTAACTATCACGGCTTTGCCGTGCTCTTTGTTAATAAGTGAAGCGTAGTTTTGAGCAACATTGCTTATGCCGTCAGTAGTCGGCGGAAAAGCGTCCGTTCCCACTGCTATTTTTAACTCGGAATTCATTTTGAAACCTCTTAAAATTATTTATTGTAATATAGCACAAATCAGCTCTTTTGTAAATCATAAAAATAAATTAGATAAATTGTTAATAAAAGGTTGATAATTGCCTGTCGAATATTATATAATAATAAATAATATAAAGCAGTGCGCCTTTTTGTGCCGCAAAGCCGCAGAGGAGGGTTATCTCTTATGTCCGAGCATTATACCGTGTCGCTTCAAAAAATCATTGATTCACACGGGCTTGAAACAATTTATTTGCCGCAGGATGCAAACGATATTTTGATTGAAACCAACGAGGTCAACAGACCGGGTATCGTCCTTACGGGATATACGGATTATTTTGATCCGCGCCGTATTCAAATTTTGGGGTGGACGGAATTCGGTTTCCTTCAAAATATGAGCCGCGAAATGCAAATTGAAGCGGTTTCAAAATGGCTTTCGCTTCGGCCCGCCGCCGCGGTTATCACACGCGGGCTTGAAACCCCCGAATATTTTGAAAAGCTTTTTGAACAGCACGACGTGCCGCTTTTAAAAACAAACGAGGAAACTTCGCCTTTTCTTGCAAATCTTATTCAGTATCTTAACACAAGCCTTGCTCCGCGCATAACGCGCCACGGCGTGCTTTGCGAGGTTTACGGCGAGGGTGTTTTGATTATCGGCGAAAGCGGTGCGGGCAAATCGGAAACCGCCGTTGAGCTTATCAAAAGAGGCCACCGCCTTATCGCAGACGACGCTGTTGAAATCAGGCGCACTGACGCACGCACGCTTATCGGCTCCTCGCCGAATAATATCCGCCACTTTATCGAGCTTCGCGGTATCGGCATAATCAATGCACGCCGCCTTTTCGGTATGGGTTCGGTTAAGGATACTGAAAAAATAAATATGGTTATCAGTCTTGAGCCGTGGGAAGCCGGCAAGGCTTACGACAGACTCGGTATTGATAACGAATACACAAAAATTCTTGATGTTAAGGTGCCGGTTATCACGGTGCCCGTAAACCCCGGCAGAAACCTTGCCGTTATCATCGAAACCGCCGCCATGAATAACAGGCAAAAGAAAATGGGCTATAACGCGGCGCGAGAGCTTATGATCGGCCTCGGAATGGATGATTTCGAGCCTGAGGAAAAAGAAGTTAAATTCTGGCAGGATTGAATTTTCTGCATAAATTTCGCCGCACGGCGTTTTTATATAAAATTTTGAAAGGTTGTTTAAATTTATGTACAGTATCGGAATTGATCTCGGAGGAACAAATATCGTGGCTTCCGTTGTGGACGACGATTATAATATTATAGGCACGGGTAAAACCCCCACCGATGCGCCGCGCTCTGCGGAGGATATATTTGATGATATTGCGGCAATGTGCCGCAAGGCGGTTGAAAACGCAGGCTTGAAAATGAGTGATATTTCAAGCGCCGGTATGGGCACACCGGGCACGGTAAATGAATATGGCATTATTGAATTTGCAAATAATCTCGGCTTTAACGATGTTCATGCAAAAGAAATGCTCGAAAACCGCCTTGAAAATATTCCTGTGTTTGTTGAAAACGATGCCAATTGCGCTGCTCTCGGCGAGGCTTATGCGGGCAGCGGTCACGGCGCTCAAAACTTTGTTGCCGTAACTCTCGGCACGGGCGTAGGCTCGGGTATTATTATTGACGGTAAAATCGTTTCGGGTGTAAACTGCGCGGGCGGCGAGTGCGGCCACACTGTTATAGTGCTTGACGGCGAACCTTGCAGCTGCGGCAGAAACGGTTGCTGGGAGGCTTATGCTTCCGCAACCGCTCTTATCCGCCAAACAAGAAAAGCGATGGAGGAATATCCCGATTCAATTATGCATGAAATCGTTAAGGAAGAGGGCAAGGTAAACGGCAAAACCGCGTTTGACGCCAAGCGCAAGGGCGATGTTGCGGGCATTAAGGTTGTTGAAAGCTACATAAAGTATGTTGCCTGCGGCCTTATCAATCTTGTAAATGCGCTTCAGCCCGAAATCATTTGCATCGGCGGCGGAATTTGCAATGAGGGCGAAACCCTTATGAAGCCGCTTCGCAGATTTGTTCAGGCGGAAAGATATTCAATTCACAGTAAAATTCAAACAAAAATCGTAAGGGCGGAGCTTGGCAACGATGCGGGCGTTATCGGTGCGGCTCTTCTCGGCAGAACTAAATAACGGTGATATTTTGGAAAAGCTTATAAACTATATTAAGTCTTTCGGCGGCAAGTATGCCGAAAACGAGCCAATGAGCCGCCATACCACCTTTAAAATCGGCGGCGCGGCAAGGCTTATGTTCTTTCCAAAAAGCACTGATGAGGCGTCAAATGTAATTAAATTTTGCCGCAAGGAAAATATCAGATATATCGCTGTCGGCAACGGCTCCAATCTTTTGGTGGCGGATGATGGCATAAATGCTTGCGTTATTTGCTTCGGCGGCGATTTTTCCGATATAAAGCTTCTTGAAAACGGTGTGATTTATGCTCAAAGCGGCGCTTCGCTTATGAAGGTTTGCCGGTTTGCTCTTGAAAACGGGCTTTCGGGTTTGGAATTTGCATTCGGAATCCCCGGCTCCTGCGGCGGCGCGGCATTTATGAATGCAGGCGCTTACGGCGGTGAAATGAAAGATGTGCTTTTTAAATGCGAGCATATTGATAAAAACGGTGATTTCGGCACGCTTTCAGGCGATGAGCTTGCTCTTTCTTACAGGCATTCGGCGTATTACGATAACGAATGCATTGTAACCGGCCTTTATATGAGGCTCCAAAAGGGTGATAAAGCGGAAATTAAAGCGAAAATGGAAGATTTTTTGCAGCGCAGAAAAGATAAGCAGCCGCTTGAATATCCGAGCGCAGGCTCAACCTTTAAACGCCCCGTGGGATATTTCGCGGGCTCACTCATTGAAGAATGCGGCTTAAAGGGCAAAAGAGTAGGCGGTGCGGAAATCAGCACAAAGCACGCCGGTTTTGTTATAAATAAAGGCGGGGCAACCTGTAATGATGTTTTGAATCTTTGCAAAGAGTGCTCCGAAACAGTGTATGAAAAAAAGGGCGTTAAGCTCGAAATGGAGATAAGGGTAACCGAATGATGAATAACTCAAAGGAATTAGTAATTATAACCGGCCTTTCGGGCGCCGGCAAATCCACGGCAATGGGATTTATGGAGGATATCGGCTATTATTGCATCGATAATATGCCTCCCGTTTTGCTCGGCACATTTCTTGAACTCATCTCGAAAAGAGAGGAATATTCAAAGGTTGCAATCGTAATAGATATTCGCTCAACAGATAATTTCAGCGGGATTATCGCAGCTCTTGATGAGCTTGAAAATACGGGTTATGATGTTAAAATCGTTTATCTTGATATCAAAACCCATGTTGCACTTAAGCGCTATAAGCTCACCCGCAGAAAGCATCCTTATGCAGACAGGTTTAACGGCGATATTGCGCAGGCTCTTGCTTTTGAACGAGAGGCTATGGCGCCTCTGCGCTCCAAAGCCGATTTTGTTATAGACAGCTCCGATTTAACGGGTAATCAGCTCAGAACACGGCTTACGCAAATCCTTGTAGGCGATGATAAGGATGTTATGAATATCCATGTTGAATCCTTCGGATTTAAGCATGGTATTCCCTCAGAAGCGGATTTCGTTATTGATGTTCGCTGCCTGCCGAATCCCTATTGGGTGGAAAATCTGCGCAGCAAAACGGGCCTTGATAAGGAAGTGCGCGATTATGTTTTCTCGTTTGATGAATCAAGGCAGCTTCTTGATAAATTGATTGATATGCTGGATTTTCTTAATCCGCTTTATATTAAAGAGGGCAAAAGCCAAATTGTTTTTGCCATCGGCTGCACGGGCGGTAATCACCGCTCCGTTGCGATTGCAGAGGCTCTGAAAGAGCATTTTGAAAAGAAATGGGATAATGTTTCCGTTAATCACAGGGATATAAACAGAGCCTGATTAAATTTAAATTTTAAGCAAGCAAAAGCCGAAGCACCGTTTCGGCTTTTTGCTTGGGTTTGGAAGAAAATTAAATGTCTTTTTCGATGCAGGTAAAAAATGAACTTGTAACAAAAGAATATGAAAACAGCTGCTGCAACAGGGCTTTACTTTACGGCATGTGTATTTTTGGCAGAAGCTTTTCAACGGCGGCCGTTTCTTTGCAAACGGAAAATGAAGCGGCAGCGCGGCTTTACGGCGAACTGCTGCTTCGCATTTTTAATATAGAAGCCGAGATCTCTGTTTCGCCGGGAGGCAGAAACTATACGGCTTCCGTTAAAAACCGCTCGGATTGCGCCAAATTGCTTAAAAGCTTTGGGCACGACGGTGTCGGCAGTATTAAAATAAATCACGCCAATTTTGATTGTGAGGATTGCGTTAATGCATTTATAGCCGGTGCGTTTCTTTCCTGCGGCACCGTTTCAGATCCGCACAAGGATTATCACCTTGAATTTACCGTGGCTTATCACAACCTTTCAAAAAGCCTTTTCACATTGCTTGAAGAAAAGGAACTTAATCCGAAATACGCAAATCGAAAAGGCTACAACATCATCTATTTCAAAGAAAGTGAATCAATCGAAAACTGCCTTTATATTATGGGTGCTTCGGATTCCATGTTTGAAATGATGAATATTAAAATCGTTAAAGATTTCAGAAATAAGGCAAACAGGCAGGCAAACTGCGAAACGGCAAATATAAACAAAATGGTTAATGCCGTTGCCGTGCAAATGAGGGCAATCGAAAAAATATGGTCGCTCAAAGGCCATGAATATTTAAATGAAAATCTTGAAGCCGTTGCCCGCCTCAGGCACGATAATCCGGATTCAAGCCTTGCCGAGCTTGCCGAAATGTGTGATCCGCTCATCAGCAGAAGCGGAATAAATCACAGGCTTAAAAGAATTGTTGAAACGGCCGAGGAATTGAGCTAATGTTTACACACCTTCATCTTCACACGGAATTTTCTTTGCTTGACGGTGCCTGCCGAATCGAGCAGCTTGTTTTGCGCGCAAAGGAACTTGGAATGCAGTCTCTTGCAATTACCGATCACGGTAATATGTACGGGGCTGTTGATTTTTATAAGGCGTGCAAAAAGCACGGAATAAAGCCTATAATAGGCTGCGAGGTCTATGTTGCGCCAAGAACAAGATTTGATAAGGAAAAGGCTCTGGATAAAGAGTATAACCACCTTATATTGCTGTGCAAAAACAAAATCGGCTATAAAAATTTAATAAAGCTTGTTTCCCTTTCTTACACGGAAGGATATTATTATAAACCGAGAATCGATCGCGATATTCTTGAAAAATATCACGAAGGGCTGATTTGCCTTTCCGCCTGCCTTGCGGGTGAAATACCGCAAAATTTGCTTGCCAGAGATTATGAGGGGGCAAAGGCGGCGGCACTCTGGCACCGCGATGTTTTCGGCAGCGGTAATTATTATCTTGAAATTCAGGATCACGGTATAGACGAGCAAAAAACGGTTAAGGACGGAATTTTGCGCCTTTGTGCTGAAACGGGTATACCTGTTGTTGCCACAAACGATGTGCATTATATCGAAAAAGAGGATTCCAAGGTGCAGCAGGTGCTTATCTGCATTGCCACAAACCATATCCTCGGTGATGACACAGGGCTTGAATTCCATTCGGATGAATTTTATCTTAAATCCGAGCAGGAAATGCGCGAGCTTTTTGCCGATGTGCCAGAGGCTGTGGATAACACGGCTGTTATCGCTCGGCAGTGTAATTTTGATTTTGAATTCGGCAACACAAAGCTGCCTTATTTTGAAATAAACAGCTCTATGAGCCATTTTGAATATTTCAGGCAGCAGTGTTTTGACGGGCTTTATAAGCGCTACGGCGATAATCCGCCGAATGAATATGTTGAGCGCCTCGAATACGAACTGAAAACAGTTGATAAAATGGGCTACACGGATTATTATTTGATAGTTTCCGATTTTGTTCATTTTGCAAAAAGCAAGGGTATTCCCGTCGGCCCGGGCAGGGGGTCGGGCGCAGGCTCGCTTGCCGCTTACTGCATTGGTATAACGGATCTTGACCCGATGAAATATAATCTTCTGTTTGAGCGTTTTCTCAATCCGGAGCGTGTTTCAATGCCCGATTTCGATATTGACTTTTGCTATGAACGCAGGCAGGAGGTTATAGATTATGTAACCGAAAAATACGGCGTCGATCATGTGGCTCAAATAGTTACCTTCGGCACGCTGCAAACCCGCGCGGCAATTCGCGATGTAGGGCGCACAATGGGAATGCCCTATGCTTCGGTAGATGCCGTGGCAAAGCTCGTGCCGAATGATTTTAAAATCACTATTGATGAAGCCGTTCGCAAGTCGCCGCAGCTTCGCAATCTTATGAAAGAAAATGATCAGGTGAATGATCTGATTGAAACGGCGCGTAAAATAGAGGGTATGCCGCGAAACACCTCCACCCATGCTGCAGGTGTTGTCATTACGCGTGATCCCGTGTCAACCTATGTGCCGCTTGCAACGAACGACGGGCTTGTTGTAACTCAGTATATTATGACAACGCTTGAGGAGCTTGGCCTGCTTAAAATGGATTTTCTCGGCTTGCGAACGCTTACCGTTATCAGCGACGCTTCGCGTGAAGCGGGAATTGATATAAATAAAATTCCGACAGACGATCAAAATGTTTACAAGCTGTTTTCGCGCGGCCAAACGGAGGGCATTTTTCAGTTTGAATCAAGCGGCATGAAGCAAATGCTGATGAATTTAAAGCCAACCTGCCTTGAGCATTTAATTGCCGCCACCTCGCTTTATCGCCCCGGCCCCGCAAAGCAAATAGACACCTTTGTGGAAAATTCGCGTCATCCGGAAAAAATCAAATATGCTTCGCCGCTGCTTGAACCGATTTTAAAAGATACCTTCGGCTGCATAGTTTATCAGGAGCAGGTAATGCAGATTTTTCGCGTGCTCGCAGGGTATTCTTATGGGCGTGCAGATGTTGTGCGCCGCGCAATGAGCAAAAAGAGAAAAGATGTGATGGAGGCGGAGCGGAAAACATTTATCGAAGGCTGCGGCAAAAATAACATTTTGCGCGATACGGCAAATGCCATTTTCGACCAAATGTCGGAATTTGCAAAATATGCTTTTAATAAATCACATGCAGCCTGTTATGCGCTTGTGGCATATCGCACGGCATATTTAAAAACATATTATCCTGCGCAGTTTATGGCGGCACTTCTCACCTCCGTGCTTGATTCTTCAAATAAGGTTGCGCGTTACACGGCAGAGTGCAAAAGACTCGGCTTAAAGCTTGCTGTGCCCGATATAAACACCTCCGTTATGGGCTTTTCGGCAAACGGAAATGTTATAAACTACGGTTTGCTCGGCATTAAAAATATCGGCTCTGAATTTATAAACGATATTATAAAAGAGCGTAAAAATGGCAAATACGAAAGCCTTTTTGATTTTTGCTCGCGCCTGCAAACGGCGCACTTTAATCGCCGTGCAGCCGAAAGCCTTATCCGCTGCGGTGCGCTCGATTCGCTCGGTGCAAATCGCCGCCAAATGCTTCAGGCTTTGCCGCCGCTCGTAAGCAACCTTGATGAAATCAGGCGCAAAACAATGTATGGGCAGGTGGGCTTTTTTGAACTCGGAGGCAAGGATTCCTTCGGCGTTGATTTTGAAATGCCGGATGTGCCGGAATTTCCGCAAGCAGAGTTGCTTAAAATGGAAAAGGAAATGACGGGGCTTTATCTTTCAGGTCATCCGCTTGATAAATACGATAAGATTATCGAAAAGCTCGGTTATGTGCGAACCTCCGATTTGCTGGAGGCGGAAAGCAATCCTCTTGCCGTTTATAAGGACGGTGATGAGGTTTCTCTTTGCGGCATTATAACGCACATCACCGTTAAGCAAACAAAGGCCGGGCAGAATATGGCGTTCGTAACAGCGGAGGATATGCTCGGCTCAATAGAAATAGTTGTGTTTCCCAAGGTGCTTGCGGCGTGCTCAAGCCACATAGTGCCGTCAGGCGTTATAACCGTGTTCGGCACGCTTTCGATTGAAGAGGAAAAAGACCCTAAAATACTTGCAAATGTTGTTTTCGGAGCACCCGATTCAAACTCGCGCCCCGCAAAATCAAAGCGCGCCTCGGCTCATAAAAACGATTTAAATGAAAAAAATCAAAATTCCGCAACCGCCGGCAATAAAAAACGAGGGCTGTTTTTGCGCTTTTCCTCGGAAAACGACGAGCGCATAAAAAAAGCAACCGTGATCGCTTCAATATTCGAGGGCGATATGCCGCTTTACTATTATTATCTTGATAAAAAGCATTATGAGCTTCAGCCGCGCTCAATGTTTGTTCAGCCGAATAAAACTATGTTAGGCGAGCTTGGGCGCCTGCTCGGTCAAGAAAATGTGGCTGTAATTGAATGATTATGATTATTGGTATTGACTTTTTTACCCGCTTTGAGTAAAATGTATAAGGTTACCTGTATACTAAAAGCTTTATATATAATTGTGTAGAAGTATAATTTAGCATATTAAGGTATGTAATTGTTTGAGGAGGACTGTAATTATGAAAACTATTGCTGTTTTAACCAGCGGCGGCGATGCGCCCGGAATGAACGCGGCAGTTCGTGCAGTTGTAAGAACCGCTTGCGTCAACGGTATTCGCGTTCTCGGTGTTATCAGGGGTTATAACGGCCTCATTAACGGCGACTTCGTTGAACTTGATCTTCGCTCTGTTTCAGACATTATTCACAGAGGCGGCACGAAGCTTTACAGTGCGCGTTCCGCAGAATTTGCAACCGAAGAGGGCATGCAAAAGGCTATTGCCACCTGTAAGAAGCATGGTATCGAGGGCGTTGTTGTTATCGGCGGTGACGGCTCTTTCAGAGGCGCGCGCGATCTTTCGGAAAGAGGAATTCCCTGCGTAGGTATTCCCGGCACGATTGATAACGATATTGCTTGCTGCGATTATACTATCGGCTATGACACCTGCCTTAACACCATTATGGAATGTGTTGATAAGGTAAGAGATACCACCGAATCCCACGATCGTTGCACGGTTGTTGAGGTTATGGGACGCCGTGCGGGTTATCTTGCGCTTAACGCAGGTATCGCTGTCGGCGCAACGGCTATTCTTATTCCCGAAATTGAATTTGATATTCAAAAAGATGTTATCGAAAGAATGAAACGCACTCAGCTTGCAAACAAAAAGCACTTTCTTATTGTTGTTGCAGAGGGCGTGGGTGTTGATGTAACTCAGCTTGCCGGTGAAATACAGGAGAAAACAGGTGTTGAATCACGCGCCTGCATTCTCGGTCATATTCAGCGCGGCGGTTCGCCCACCGTTCAGGATCGCGTTATGGCAACCCGTATGGGCAACTATGCAGTTAAAGAGCTTCTTATGAAGAATATCGGCAATCGCGTTGTTGCTTCCCAAAAGGGCGATGTTGTTGATTACGATATTTTTGAAGCGCTTAATATGAAAAAGCATATTGATGAACATCTTTATCAGGTCGCTATGGAGGTTTCCATCTGATTGCGGCCTAAGCATTAAAAATATCAACGCGTTTTTGTGCATTGATTTTTTAACACTTGGTTAATTTTTATTGATGTTTAATCCGCCCGCAGGCACATTAGCTGTGCTTTTCGGGCGGATTTTTTTGCGTTTATTTCATATTTTTGCAAATTTTATTTTTTGCCGATTTCGGCAATAATATAATCGGTGATTGTATGAAAAAATTTATTCGTGTTTTAAACGGCGTTGTGGCTCTTGCCGTTGCCGTGATATTCGGCTTTGTTGCCTATGCAGACGCCGTTTATCCCGATGAAATGTATATTAAAAACGATTCCGTTGGTGTGATAGACAACATTTTTTATTTAACCTCGGATGAAGATGTAAGCGTAGGCAGTCAAAGTGCGCAATCTGTGGGAAGCGCGCAAAAGCAGCTTTCCGTGCTCGGCGTCATTCCCGTTAAAACCGAAACGGTTAAAACCGCGGCGGAGGATACAGTGCTTGTTTCCGGTGATTCTTTCGGCATAAAGCTTTATGCAAACGGTGTTATGGTGGTGGGCACAAAGGATATCGAAGCGGACGGTAAATCCGTTAATCCTGCAAAAAGCGCCGGAATTGAAATAGGGGATATAATAGTTTCCATAAACGGCGAAAAGGTGTTTTCCTCGGAAAAGGTGCAGGATATTTTAAATGATAATAACGGCGAGCCTTATAATATTAAGCTGAAGCGCGCAGGCAACATGGTAAATGCCGTGCTCACGCCCGTTTTTGTTCAAAGCGAGGGAAAATACAAGGCGGGAATCTGGGTGCGTGATTCCACGGCGGGAATAGGCACGATAACATTTTTTAATCCTTCAAGCGGAAAGCTTGCCGCGCTCGGTCACCCGATAACGGATGTGGACACGGGCGAAATTATCCCGATTTTAAACGGACAGGCCGTTGAAACCGCCGTAACCTCCGTCACAAAATCATCGGCTAAGGAAACAGGCTCTGTTTGCTGCGACTTTTCCAATAAAGTAATCGGCACATTAAAGGATAACACGGATAACGGGATTTACGGCGAATATTCGGATAAGGTTGATCTTTCAAAATGCAGTGAATACCGCGTTGCACTGCCGCAGGAGGTGCAAAAAGGATTTTGCCAAATCATCACCACGGTGGATGAAAACAGCCCTCTGGTTTATTCGGCGGAGATTTCTCGGATTTATTACACGGGCGGCGAAAAGAATATGATAATCAAAATAACAGATGAGCGCCTGCTTGCAAAAACAGGCGGCATAGTGCAGGGAATGAGCGGCACGCCGATTATTCAAAACGGTAAATTGATAGGCGCGATAACTCATGTTATCGTTGATAATCCGCAAAAGGGCTATGCCGTTTTTGCGCAAACCATGCTTGAATCCTCAAAATAAAAAAATATGAAAGCCGAGCGGAAAAGAAAAGTGCTTGGCTTTATTTTTGTTGATAATTAAAGCGCAATGTGATAATATAAGTATATCTGTTGCCGTTTGGTGTTCGAAAATACAGCGGCAGAAAGGTTTGATGCATATGAACGATCTTGTTTCAATTATTATTCCCGTTTATAATGCCGAAAAATATCTTTCGGCATGTGTGCAAAGCGCACTTTCCCAAACCTATAAAAATATTGAGATTATCTGCGTTGACGACGGATCTACCGACTCCTCGCCCGAAATATTAAATAAGCTTGCTTCGGATAACCCAAGCATAAAAATCATCACCCAAAAAAATGCCGGCGGCGGTGCGGCAAGAAACAAGGGTCTTGATAACGCGTCGGGCAAATATGTTTATTTTTTCGACAGTGATGATATCGCCGCCTCTGATTTGATTGAAAAGGCACTTGCACGCGCTGGTGAATCTGATGCCGATTTGGTTGCTTTTCACGGCTACACTTTTGTGAATGACGATGTTTCAACAAAAAAATTCAAAAGCGGCTATAATAAAAATATAATTGCAAATTCCGAAAGCGTGGTTTCATATAAGGACTGCCCCGGCACGATTTTAAGCCTTGTTAATGTTGTGCCTTGGAATAAGCTGATTCGCCGTGATTTTCTTATTCAAAACAATATTAGATTTTTGAATTTAACCACCGCCGATGATGTCACTTTTTCGGCGCTTTGCAATGCTTATGCGGAAAAAATCGCTTTTGTGGATAATGCATTGCTTTATTACAGAGTAGGCCGTTCGGGCACCGTGAGCACAAACAGCGCCAATATATTAAATGTTCGCTCTGCTGTGGAAAGCACGGAAAAGCGCGTTGCCGAATTGCCTTATGCAAATGAAATCATATCCTCTGTTCGTAATTTTGTCGTGCAAAATCTTTGCTTCGGCTTTTTAAGTTATTCGGTGGATTTCACTTTGCCGCAGGTTAAGGAGTTTTACGAATATATCCATTCCCGCTTCGGCGATTCTCTGCTTGCAGGTCTTGAAGCCGATGAGCTTACCGATAAACGCCTTTTCCCGCTTTATCAAAGCATAAAAAAGCATACATATGACGAAATGTTTAAAATTAAATCAAGAAAAATCACCGTTTCCTTCACAACTTATCCCGAACGCATACCGTATGTTTTCAGCGTGATTGATGATATCGCCGCGCAAACGGTGCCTGCGGATGATGTCGTTTTAAATCTTGCCGAGTGTCAGTTTCCCGGCAGAGAGGCGGAGTTGCCTCAAAATCTTAGAGAAAGAATAGATAAAGGACTTGTTCGCATAAATTGGTGCCCCGAGGATTTGCGCTCGCATAAAAAGTATTATTATATTATGCAGCAAAAGCCCGAGGATTTGATTATAACGGTGGACGATGATTTGCGTTATCCGCCGGATATGATAAAAACGCTTCTTTATTCTTATATCTGCCACCCCGATTGCGTTTCCGGCATGCGCTGCCATGTTGTTGTGGCAAGTAGGGAAAAGGGCTCTGTTTTGGGCTACAATCATTGGATTATGCAATATACGGAAAAATTGCTTACGCCGTCTTACCAAATCTTTTTAACAAGCGGTGCGGGCACTCTTTATCCGCCTCATTCGCTTGATGAAAGGGTGTTTGATAAAGAAAAAATCCTTTCGCTGTGCCCCAATGCGGATGATGTTTGGCTCAATCTTATGCAGCTTGCCGATAAAACAAAATCCGTGTGCGCGTGTGATAAATTTTATCTTCATTATTCCGCACCTCAAAGCAATTCGCTCTTTTCCGTTAATGTGGGCGAAAATCAAAACGATGTTCAGTATGCCGCGGTTAGAGATTACCTTAAATCCGAGCTTGGCGGCGATATCGTGCTTGAACGCCTTTTGAGCGGCGGCGAAGTTGATATGAGCACTGTTGAAAACCTTGCCGATTACGCGGAATACCTGCGCAAGAGGGAAGTGCAAACGAATAATAAGCTCAATAAAGTCTATAAGGAAAAATCCGAGCTCAATTCGCGGCTTCACCAAACATATAAAGAAAAATCCGAGCGCGGCGAAACGATAAAACGCCTTGAGTCGGAAAAAAGCAAAATAAATTCAGAAAAGCAGCTGCTTGTTGCCGAACTTAAGGCAATCAAAAGCAGCCGAGTTTATCGCATTTGGATGAAACTGCGGAAAATCTTCGGTAAAAATAAAAAATGAGGATACTGAAATGAACCCTATAAAACAACGAGAAAAAGATAAAAAACTTCCGCTTATATTGCTTTTGGGCTTTTTTGTGCCGCTTGTAATCGCATGCGCAGCGCTTTATTTAAATAAGGTTGCGCCGTTCGGCGATCGCTCAATTTTAGTTTGGGACGCCAAATTGCAATATAAAGATTATTACGGCTATTTGTGGGATATTCTTCACGGCAATGCAAGCTTTGAATATTCCGCTTCAAAATCTCTCGGCGGCGCAACCGTCGGGCTTGTGGCGTATTATTTAACCTGTCCGCTTAATTTGCTGCTTTATTTTATCGATAAAACGCAGATTTCGCTGTTTTTCACCTTTATGACCGTGGCAAAAATTGCCTTTGCGGGCTTAACGGTTTCTTATTTTATAAGAAAAAGATTTAAAGTTAACGCATTTTTCACCGTACTTCTTTCCGTGTGCTATGCGCTTATGGAATACAATGTTGTTTATTGCCGCAACATTATGTGGTTGGACGGCGTTGTCCTTTTGCCCCTTGCGTGTCTCGGTGTTTATGAACTTCTTTATAATAATAAAAAATCGCTTCTGTTTTTCTCCGTGTTTATCGCAATCTTTTCAAATTGGTATTCGGGCTATATGGTTTGCCTGATGACGGGCTTTTATTTCCTTTTCGAGCTTGTGATTAAATATGATTACAGGAATTTCAAAGCCGTTATCGGCAGTGCCGTTAAGGATGCCGTAAAGGTTTTGGCGGATATGATTTTGGGCGTTCTTGCAAGCGGCGCATTGCTTGTGCCGGCTCTGCTTTCGCTTGTGGGCGGAAAAGCCGGCGGCATGAAATTGCTGTTCACCACAATGAATTTCGGCATCTTGGAATGCTTCAAGGGCTTTGATATTTATGCAAAAAGCAATGAATCAAAAGCACCGATTATGTATTGCGGCGCAATTGTGATGCTGCTTGCCGTTTATCTTTTCTTTGATAAGCGTATTCAGCTTAAAAAGCGTGTTTGCAGCTTTCTGTTCTTTATGTTTATGATTTGCAGCTTCTGCTTTACGGAGCTTGATGTTATGTGGACGGCATTTGTGCGCAGCTATTCATATGCTTTCCGCTGGGCTTTCACATTTGCATTCCTTATGATTGTGCTTGCCTCGGGGGCAGTTGCTCAAATTCAAAAGCACAAGCTTGATAAATCCGCCATGCTTAAAGCACTCGGTGTTATCGGCGTTGTGTTCCTGCTTCTTGATTTAAACGGCAAATTTACAAGCCGTTTTGTGGCTTATGTTTATATCGCCGCAGTTTTGTTTTATGCCGCATTGCTTTTTGCAATGTCTGCAATCAAAAGCAAAAAGGCGGCAAAGGCACTTTGCCTGCTTCTTGTGTGCATTGTGTCTTTTGCCGAGCTCGGCGCAAATGCAACCGTTGCCCTTAAAGGCTATAACGATAAGGAAAAGGATTACGAATCTTACACCTCCCAAATGGGCAGTGTAATAAATGATATTAAAGCCTCCGATTCTTCGCTTTACAGAATTGAAAAGGATATATCATATATACAGCTTAACGGTAGAGATGTTGCAGACAGTGAAGGATTTCTTTTCAATTATAACGGTGTTGAAAGCTATACCTCAACTTACGATGCCAACGTTGATATGTTTATGGCAAAAATTGGCTATTCGGATCCTGCAAGCTTAACAGAAGATAATCAAACGGAAAAATATAACGGCCCAACGGATGTTTATTGGAACAGCCCGATGCTGCTCACCGATTCGTTGCTCGGAATAAAATATCAAATTCTGAATAATTCCGCAACCGGCCTTTCGGAATATTCCGTTCAAAGCGATGTTCCGAATAACCGCAAGGTTTATAAAAACGATTATGCGCTTCCGTTTGCATATAATGTTTCCGATAAAGCGTTCGAGTCTCTCGAATACACGGCAAATCCTTTTGAAAATCAGCAGCTTTTTCTCTCCGCTTTAACGGGCAGTGAAGAAAAGGTTTATTCCGATGCAGATATAAGCTATAAGGGCTTAAAGGGCGATTCCGAAAAATTCACCGTAACCGCAACGGCAAGCGGACCGATGTATTTTTATTGCGATCCCACAGATATTCATTCCGATTTAAATAAGAAAAACTGCGAGCTTATCGTAAACGGCGATTCCATTCAGCCGATATGCACGCGCTTCAGAGTTAATGCGGTTTATATCGGTGAATTTGAAAAGGGCGAAAACGTAGATATCGAAATTCTGCATAAAACCAAATCCGAAAAAGAGCATAATATATTCGTTTCAACGCTTGATAAGGCGGCGTTTGAAGGTGCTTATTCCGCTCTTTCCTCCGGCAGCAAGTGTGAGCTTAATGTAAGCGGAAGTAGAGTTTTCGGCACTTATGAAACGGATAATGATTCAAATGTTATTCTCACTTTGCCTTACACGGAGGGCTGGTCGCTTTATGTTGACGGTAAAAAGTGCGATTATCAAACCGTTGGCAACACTTTTATCGGATTTAATCTTTCCGCGGGTTCACACACCGTTGAAATGAAATATACCACTCTGCACAGAAATGCCGGTCTTGCGGCGTCTTTCCTCGGCTTCACAGGCTTTGCGGCTTGGTGCATAGTTGAAGCGACTCAAAAGAAAAAGCAAAGAAAAGCCGTTAAATAATGAATATAATAATTGAACGGAGCGTAAAACGCTCCGTTCTTTTTATGCCAATATTACCGCTTGTAACGAAAGTAAACAAACGCACAAAATAAATCCGCCGCGGTGTTTCGCAGCGGATTGTTTCCTTTTTATTATTTTATATATCGGCTTGCGCGGTTTCAAGAATTTTCGGCTTTTCGCCGCTCGCATGCAGGATTTCGTTGTGCTCATAGCAGCTGCTTATTGCCTGCGTTAAGCCTAAGGAAATCATAATAAGTATAATTTGCTTCGGCGAATTGAAAATGTAGTCAGAAAGCCCAAAGCCCAAAAACATCATAAGGCTTGTGAAAATATAAAATATCAAATCATATCTTTTGCCGCTCGGCGCTTTTGTTTTGAAAAGCTTAATAACAGCGGCGATAATCAGCGCCAGCAAAAGTATAAGCCCGATTATTCCAAGCTCCGCCCATATTTCAAGAATGAAATTGTGAGCATGCGGTTTGTCCAGTCCGTATTCCTCAAGCAGCATATTTCCCGTGCTTTCGCAGCCGAAGCCGAGGCCGAAGAAAAATTCACGGACGTTATCAGATAAATAATCCACAATACTTTCCCAAATCCTAAAGTGATTTGCGGAGGATTGCTTTGCCGACACGGCCGCCGAAACCTGAGCCGCCGTATTCGCCGCCGCTTCCCCGCCGTGCGCTTCTCCCTGCGAGTGCTTAGGCGTGAAAATCAGGCCGTATCTCGTCAGAAGAGAGGGAACTATTATGCAAACCGTCGGCAGGAAAATCTGAAGCATTCTGCCGCCGTGCCTTTTTATCAGCACGATAAACATAAACAGCCAACCCGCAAGAGCGATAACACATCCGGCTCTCGTCATTGTGGAGCTGATTCCTGCGCTGATTAAAAGATTTGAAAAAAGATAAAAAATCTTTTGCTTTTTTGTTTTTGAATTAAGATAAAGATATATCGAAAGGGGATATGCAAACACCAAATACGATGTCATCAAATTCGGATTTGAAAAAAATCCGCTCGCTCTGTCCGAAAAAGTGTTTGTTCTTATTTCAAACGGCAGCATTGTGTATATCTTTTTATCAAGATTTTTGTAAAGCGGGGTCACGAGCACTGCGCTTTTGCTTATAAATCCGTCTCTGCAAAGTAGGTAAGAGCATATTTGAATTGAACCGACGGCGCCGTTTAACGCCGCACTTGCGGAAACAGTTTTTAATATCTCATCGATTTTTTCTTTGGTGTTTGCCAAATTGTAAATCATAACAAGTATTAAAAACATGCCCCACCAAAGCCCTGCTGTGCCGAGTGTATCTAATTTTGTGTCGGACCATAAAACGCTTATCAGCGCGAGGCTCATAAATGCCATGCATATTTTGCCGAGCGTGCCAACCTTTGCTTTTCGCCCTTCTTTGCTCCATTGCACTTTAAAAACAATAAAGCCTGCAAACAGTACGAACGGGCTTATGTATTCCGGCAGCAACGGGAAAAGAAATATCGTCGCCAAAAGCCAGCACCAAGCCGGGCTGCTTTGCCGATTTTTTACAGCTTCCATAAATTCTCAATCTCCGATGAAAAAATGTGCGGCCTGCGCCGCTTTGTGTTTTGCTGTTGCTGTTGTAAAAATGTCTACTTCACATAATACTACAAATATTCGCGCTTTTCAACAAAAATATTTTCCTGTAAAGATATCTTAATATATCATTAATTAATTGTTGTTGAAATAAATATTAAAATGGTTTATAATTAGGTGTATTTTATAAATGAACAGGAGAGTTCTTTATGAGCGATAAGGAAAAACTTAATGCCTCTGGTGTTGAAAACGGTAGCACGGATGATTTGAAAAACAAAAATGCGGCATCACCCGAAGCAAATGAAGAAAAGGCTTCCGCTTCCGAAAGCAGTGTAAAAGCCGATTTCTCGCACAGCGTTGAGTATGAAACAAACGATAATTGGCAGTTTGACGCCAGCGCACCCGCCACGGAAAACGATGTTGTCGGTGAAAACGGCGTTGAATTTGAATTGCCGAAGCCGAAGCCCGCACCCGCAAAAAAAGAAGAACCCGCTCCGCAGGGCTTTGAACCGCAGGGCGTTGTTATAAAAAAGGAAACGGTAACCGCGGTTTTAAGCTCGCTTATTGCCGTTGTTATTATCGCAATTCTTGTTGTGCTCGGCGTGCGCTATTACACCGTGCCAAACAGCAACGAAAAAATGAATCCCGGTAATGTCGTAATGACTGTCGGCAACACGGATGTTTCCGTCGGCATGTATAATTTCTACTATCAAAATATTGTTAAGCAGTATGTGCAATATGCATCAAACGGCTATTATGATATTGATTTGTCCAAGGATTTTTCAACACAATATACCACGGATGACGACGGTAATGAAATTTCATGGCAGGATCGCTTTAAGGAAAACACAACCGAGCTTATCAAAAAAAACACTATTTATTATCAAAAGGGTATCGAATCAGGCATAACCCTCACGGATGCTCAAAAGGAAATGATTGAAACTCAGCTTGATAATATCAAAAATGCGGCGTCTTCCGCAAACCTCGGCGTAAATGAATATATTGCTCAAACCTACGGCGATAACTGCGGCCTTGAAACTCTCAGAAAATATCTTGAGCAAAATTATATTTCAAGCGTTTATTATTATCAGCAGCAAATCAAGCTTCGCCCGTCCGAGGATGAGCTTAATGCATATTTCAAAGAAAATGAAAACGATTATAAATCCTGCTCCTATGCAATTCTTGAAGCGGAATATGACACTTCATCAGATGCAACCAAAAAGGCCGCGGTTGATAATGCAAAGGCGGCAATTGCCAAAATAACCGATGAAGATTCCATGAAAGCTCTTATTCCCGAATTTTGCTCGGACCTGATTTCAAAATATATTTCCGCAGGCTATTTCACCAATGAAAGCGATGCAGTTGATGCCTTTGCCGGCGCAATGGATTCCACAAGTGTTAAATCGGATGTTGAAAGCAATTTCGGCGAGGATATCGCGGATTGGATGTTTAACACCGACACGGCAGTGGGCAGCCTCAATTATTATGCGGATGAAAATGCCGGGGTTATTTATATCATTATGAAAACCTCGCAGCCCGCGCTCGATTCTGATTCGGCTTCAAAGGTTTATTCCGTAAGGCATATTCTTGTTATTCCCGAAAGCGGCGATGATGATTCTTCTTCATCATCCTCTTCGTCAACCGCAACGAAGAAATATACGGAAGAAGAATGGGCGGCCGCTCTCGAAAAGGCAAATTCCATTCTTGACGAATATAATAAAGGCGATAAAACAGAGCTTTCCTTTGCTGAGCTCGCCGAAAAATATACGGACGACACAAGCTCCACCTCCGTTAATATGAATAATATGTACGGCGGCGGAATTATGGACACTCAGCTCGGTCAAATGGTTTCGGACTTTGAAAACTGGGCAATCGATTCTTCGAGAAAATACGGCGACGTGGAAATCGTTAAAAGCTCCTATGGCTATCATATTATGTTCTTTATTTCCTATTGCCCGCAATATATGTATGATGCCGAAAATCAATATATAACGGATCTTATCAATGATGATGCCGATTCGGCGGCAAAAACATATTACGAAAAGGAAAGAATCGGCATGAGAAATGCCGAGGTTGCCACTCCTTCTTCAAGCTATGTAACCTCCGTAACATCATCATATAATCAGTAAACAGCCGTAATCGGCAAATAAAATCGATAAAAATCGCCGTATTTGCCGATTATGTAAAAATTTTGCTTGTAATATCAGGCATTTTAGTGTAAAATGATATACGATAAATTCACCTTGCGGCAGGCTTTCGTATGATATGCTTTCGCAAAAAACACAGGTTAGGATGAAAAAAATGGCAAAAAAAGATTTGAACGAAGACATTTTAAGCGGAGGCTCTATTTCCGATTCCGCCAAATCCGAAAAAAGCGCAAAAAAGGCCGAGAAGCTTGCTGAAAAGGCAAAAAAGAATGCCGAGAAAAAAGCTGCGCTTGATAAGGAAATTCAGGAACTCAGAAGTAAGCTTGCTTCCGAAACCGATGAAAAAGCCAAAACGGCACTCAAGAAAAAGCTTGATAGGGCAAAGGCTAAGCAGGATGCGCTCAGCGGCAAAAAAAGCGCAATTGCGGCTCAAAATGCGGCAATTATCCGCAAAGTTGTTGCGTGTGTAATCGTTGTTGCTCTTGTTGTTGCATATGTCGGCACCGGTGTGGTTCGCAAGGGCTTTATTCACTCCACCTTGCAGTGGACAACCGGTATCACCGCAGCCACAATCACTGATGAGTCAGGCGATAAAATCAAGATTCCGGTTTCAACTTATAACTATTATTTTGCAACCACATATAATAATCTTAAATCAACTCAGTCCGCTTATGAGCAATACGGTCTTGATCCCAAGGATTATAATCTTGATGTTGATTTTGATAAAAAGCTTTCATCGCAAAAAACAACCAACAGCGATGATGAAGTTGTTACATGGCTTGAGTATGTGAACGAGCAAACGCTCAACTCAATCAAAACAACTTATATGTATTATAACGAAGCCGTTAAAGCAAACAACGGCGAGGAGCCCGAAATTACGGATGAACAAAAATCCGAGCTTGAGGAAACAATCGAAAAATATAAATCCTCTGCGGCCCAATACGGTTACACCGTTTCCGGCTATCTTGTTCAGGCAATGGGTAAGGGCGTAACCGAAAAGGTATTCCGCCGCGAGATGACAAGATCATATATCGCTCAAAACTATCAGTCTCAGCTCAATACCGATGCCGATAATAAGGAATACACCGAAGCGGATTATACAACTTATAAAGACGCTCATACCGACGATCTCAACGCAGTTAGCATCAGAATTTTTGAAGCTTCAAGCGAGGATGACGCTAAGGCGTTTAAAGACGAATTAAAGAGCGACGGCTCAAACTTCACCGATCTTTGCGTTAAATATGCTCAGGACGGCGATTATTATAAGAGCTATTACGCTCAGGCAGAAGCTTCCACAAAGCTTTATGCAACCAAATCCATTCTTAAATCCGCAAAATATGCCATCGCAACGGCAGACAGCAAGGATTCCGATTCTTATCCCGGTCTTGATTGGCTTTTCAGCACGGAACGTAAAGCCGGCGATATCTATCAAACCTCAACAAGCGTTGTTTATGTTCTTTCTCCGGTGGCACTTCCCGAGGCTTCAAGCGTTAATGTTCGCCACATTCTCGTAAGCCCCATCACGGATTCAAGCAGCAACACTCAGGCTGTTGATGCAACGGCAGAGCAATGGGCAACCGCTCTTGAAACGGCAAATAAGGTCGTAAGCGAATATAATTCAGGCGATAAAACAGAGGACAGCTTTGCCGCTCTTGTTTCCGAATACAGTTCCGATACAGGCTCAACCTCAAAAGGCGGCCTTTATGAAAATGTTGTTCCCGGCCAAATGGTTGATTCATTTGAAGCCTGGTCGCTTGATTCTTCAAGAAAAGCCGGCGATATAGGCATTGTTCAAACTCAGTACGGCTATCATATTATGTATTTTGTGGGCACAACCGGCACCCCGATTTGGGAAGAGAATGCCAAGTCGGCTCTCACCTCCGAGGATTCATCAAGCGCCGCAGATCAGCTTGAAAAGGCTTACACGGCTAAGATGAATTGGTTCGGTAAATGCTATATTGAAATCGATACCGATATTGACAGATAATTGCATTTTCAGGGACTGCACATTGCAGTCCCTTTCTTTGGTTAACGAATATGCGTGAAAGGAGTCGCTTTAAATTGGATAATATTGATGTTTTGAAAGAGCAGATATCACGCCTTATGGCGGCTCTTGAAGATGTTAATTTTGAATGCCAACGGCTTGAAATAGTCAATTCAAATTTGGATTTTCAGCTTAAAGAGGCAAATCGTGAACTAAATCAAAATATTGCCGTGCTTCAGGCAACAGAAGAAGAAAACGAACGCCTTAATAAGTTATTATATCAAAAAAACGGGGAATAATTCGCATTATGAAATATGTTTTGAATACTTCTCAGCTCAGAGAGCTTGCACCGAAGCTTAAAGCGGGGGACAGGGTTGTGCTTTCCGGCACCGTTTATACCTCGCGCGATGCGGCGCATAAAAGAATAATTGCCGCACTTGAAAACGGCGAAAATCCGCCTTATGATTTAAAGGACGCCGTTATTTACTATGCCGGTCCCACCCCCGCACCCGAGGGTCTTGCCGTTGGCGCATGCGGGCCCACAACATCAAGCAGAATGGATGTTTTTGCTCCGCTTTTGCTTGATAAAGGCGTTGTTGCCATGGTTGGCAAAGGCGAGCGCAATAAAGCGGTTTGCGATGCAATTGTTCGCAATAAAGCCGTTTATCTTTGCGCTATCGGCGGCGCCGGTGCACTTGCTTCAAAGTGCATTAAAAGCTGCAAGGTTATCGCTTATGACGATCTTGGCTGTGAATCTGTTAAAGAACTTAAATTTGAGGATTTTCCTCTCACGGTTGCCGTGGATTGCAGCGGCGGAAATGTTTTTGAAAGAAAAAGTTAATATCAAATATTTAGAGGAATTATATTTTGTCTATTTTGGCTTTTTGTATATATTTTATATAAAAAAAGAGGCATTTAATTCCTCTTTTTACTTATATTTCACTATTGATTTTTGACCTTAATAGTGCTATTATAATCGCGGTTAGCAACTGCTAACCTATTTGAATAAATAATGTTCAGAGGAGGACTATTTATAATGACTGATTTTAAACAGTGGAACGGCTTTGAAGGCCGTATCTGGAAAGAAGAAATCAATGTTCGTGATTTCATCCAGAAAAACTATCAGCCGTATGACGGCGATGAATCTTTCCTTGCAGATCCCACTCCTGCAACAGATAAGCTTTGGGGAATCCTTCAGGGCTTGCAAAAAGAAGAACGCGCAAAGAACGGCGTTCTCGATATGGAAACGGAAGTAGTTTCTTCACTCACTTCTTACGGCCCCGGCTATATCAACGAAGCCGATAAAGATCTTGAGCAAATTGTAGGCTTGCAAACAGATAAGCCCCTCAAACGCGCATTTATGCCCTTCGGCGGCATCAAAATGGCTGAGCAGGCTTGCACAACCTATGGCTATACTCCAAATCCGGAGCTTCACAAGATTTTCACCGAGTATTCAAGAACACATAACCAAGCTGTTTTTGATGCTTACACTCCCGAGATGATGAAGGCCCGCCACAATAAGATTATCACCGGTCTTCCGGATACTTACGGCCGCGGCAGAATCGTAGGCGACTATCGCCGTGTTGCTCTTTACGGTGTTGACTTCCTTATTGAAGATAAACTTAAAGATTTCGCAAACTGCGGCGACGGCACTATGACGGATGATGTTATCCGCCTTCGCGAGGAAATCAAGCTTCAGGTAAACGCTCTTAAAGATATGAAAAAAATGGCAGAAAGCTACGGCTTTGATATTTCCGAGCCCGCAGCAAACGCCAAGGAAGCCGCTCAGTGGCTCTATTTCGGCTATCTTGCAGCTATCAAAACTCAAAACGGTGCTGCAATGAGCGTCGGCAGAATTTCCACCTTCCTTGATATCTACTTCCAGCGTGATATCGAAGCAGGTGTGCTTACCGAAAGCGAAGCTCAGGAAATTATCGACCATATGGTTATGAAATTCCGCATGGTTAAATTCGCTCGTATACCTTCTTATAATCAGCTCTTCAGCGGCGACCCGGTTTGGGCTACCCTTGAAGTTGCAGGTATCGGTATGGACGGTCGCTCCATGGTTACAAAAACCGACTATCGCTTCCTCCACACTCTTGAAAACATGGGTCCCTCTCCCGAGCCGAACCTCACTGTACTTTATTCCAGCGCTCTTCCTGAAAACTTCAAGAAGTATGCTGCTGCAATTTCTATTCGCACAAGCTCTATTCAGTATGAAAATGACGATGTCATGAAGCCGGTTTGGGGCGATGACTATTCAATCTGCTGCTGCGTATCTGCAACTCAAACAGGTAAGGAAATGCAGTTCTTCGGCGCTCGTGCAAACCTCGCAAAATGCCTCCTTTATGCTATTAACGGCGGTGTAGACGAAAAAACAAAGGATCAGGTCGGTCCCAACTTCGCTCCTATCACAGACGAATATCTTGATTACGACGCTGTTGTTAAAAAGTATCTCGTTATGATGGATTGGCTTGCAGGTCTTTATGTAAATGTTCTCAACCTTATCCAGTATATGCATGATAAGTATTATTATGAAGCAGCCGAAATGGCTCTTATTGACACCGATGTTCGCCGCACATTTGCAACCGGTATCGCGGGCTTCTCACATGTTGTCGACTCACTCAGCGCAATTAAATACGCAAAGGTTAAAACAGTTCGCGATGAGAACGGCCTTGTTGTTGATTATCAAATAGACGGCGATTTCCCGAAATACGGTAATGACGACGACAGAGCAGACGATATCGCAGTATGGCTTCTTAAAACATTCCTTGAAATGATTAAGCGCCGCCACACTTATCGTAACTCCGAGCCTACAACTTCAATCCTTACCATCACATCAAATGTTGTTTACGGTAAGGCAACAGGTTCCCTGCCCGACGGTCGCCCCGCAGGTGCTCCGCTTTCTCCCGGTGCAAACCCAAGCTACGGTGCAGAGCAAAACGGTCTTCTCGCTTCTCTTAATTCCGTTGCAAAGCTTCCCTATCATTGGGCACTTGACGGTATTTCAAACACCCAAACAATCAATCCGGATGCACTCGGTCATAACGAGGGCGAGCAGATGAATAATCTTGTTCAGGTTATGGACGGTTATTTCGATCAGGGCGCTCACCATCTTAATGTTAATGTGTTCGGTAAAGAAAAGCTTGTTGACGCTATGGAACATCCGGAAAAAGAAGAATATGCAAACTTCACAATCCGCGTTTCAGGCTATGCGGTTAAGTTTATCGATTTAACCCGCGAGCAGCAGCTTGATGTTATTGCCCGCACCTGCCATGAAACAATGTAACAGCGAAAATGCGGTTCTCGGCCATGTTCATTCACTGGAGTCTTTCGGCTCCGTGGATGGGCCGGGTGTGCGTTTTGTTGTTTTTCTTCAGGGCTGCGCAATGCGCTGCCGCTACTGCCATAATCCGGAAACCTGGGCTTTCGGCGGAGAAGAATGGAATGCGGCTGATCTTTTCAACCGCGCGTGGAAATATCATAATTATTGGGGCAAGGATTTAAAAGCCGGCGGCATAACAGTCAGCGGCGGCGAACCGTTGCTCCAAATTGATTTTTTAACGGAATTTTTCCGCCTTGCAAAGCAAAAAGGCGTTCACACCACCGTTGATACGGCAGGGCAACCGTTTTCCTCGGAGGAGCCTTTTATTTCCAAATTCAATAAGCTGCTTGAGGTTACGGATCTTTTTATGCTTGATATCAAAGAAATAGATGATGAAAAGCATAAAAAGCTTACCGGCAAATCAAATAAGAATATTCTTGAAATGGCTCGTTATCTTTCCGATGCAGGCAAGGATATGTGGATTCGCCATGTGCTTGTGCCCGATTTAACGGATGATGAGCAAGGTCTTAAAGAAACGGGCGATTTTATTGCGTCGCTTAAAACGGTAAAAAGGGTAGAGGTGTTGCCTTATCACACTCTTGGCCTGTTTAAGTGGGAAAAGCTTGGCATTGATTATTCGCTTAAAGATGCCCGTGTTCCCACAAAAGAAGAGGTTAAAAAGGCAGAGCAGCTTTTGCGCGTCGGCGATTATAACGGCTGATTTGCGCAGCTGTGGCTGCCTTGCTTGCCGTAAAGCACTTGCTGTTGACAAAATATATATTATGTGTTAATATAGATTTAGTTAGCTTATGCTAACTAAATCTTTTTTTGGAGAAATTATGAAACTTCATGCATCCGGTGAGGATTATCTCGAATCCATTTTAATACTTAAAAACAGAAAAGGCTTTGTAAGGTCCATTGATGTGGCTGTTTTTATGAATTATTCAAAGCCGAGCGTAAGCCATGCTGTTTCTCTTTTGCGAGACGGCGGCTTTATTATGGTTGATGATAACGGCTATCTCGATTTAACATCGGCAGGTAAAGCCGTTGCCGAAAAAATTTATGAGCGCCATGTTTTCTTTAAAAGTATTTTGATGAAAGCAGGTGTTGAGGAACAAACCGCCGAGCAGGAGGCTTGCCGAATCGAGCACGATATTAGCGATGATACTTTCCTTAAAATTAAAGATTATTACGGCAATTGATTTGCACATAAAGCGTTTTTTGCCGCAGAGGCAGAAAAAAACACCGGCTGCGTAAAACGCGAGATTCATTGTTATACGAATTTTAAAGGCTCGGATATACCGAGCTTTTTTTCTTGTGCATAATGCTGTTTTGTGATATCATATAATGCGAAAGTGGGTAATTTAATGAATATAAGACGAGCTTGTAATGCCGATTGCGCGCAGATAAACAGGTTGCTTTATCAGGTGCACGGTGTGCATGCAAAGGGCAGGCCGGATCTTTTTATTCCCGGCAAGAAGAAATATAACGAAAGCCAGTTGCTTGATATTATTGCAAACGACGAAAAACCGATTTTTGTGGCGGAGGAAGACGATAAAATTCTCGGATACGCTTTTTGCGTTTTTCAAAAACCTGCTTCAAATTCGATGCAGCCCGTGAAAACGCTTTATATTGATGATCTTTGTGTTGATGAAAATTGCCGCGGCAGCGGTGTCGGAAAGCGGATTTTTGAATTTGTTAAGGACTATGCAAAAAAATCAGGTTGCTATAATTTAACGCTGAATGTGTGGGAGTGTAATCCCGGTGCAAGGGCGTTTTATGAAAAATGCGGATTTTCCGTGCTTAAAACGGGAATGGAGCAAATTTTGTGATCTTCGGCAATTGTTGATTTAAAATAAACCGCAATGCAATATGATAAAATAAAGTAAACCGCACGGCGTCGTTATAGGATTGCCGTGCGGTTCTTTTGTTTATTCAATATTTTTTCTCATGTCTGAAAGCACCTTTTTTTCAATTCTTGAAACATAGCTGCGGCTTATGTTCAATCGCGCTGCCACTTCGCGCTGGGTGAGCGGCTTTTTGTTGTCAAGCCCATAACGAAGAATAATAATTTCGCGCTCGCGTTCATCCTCTAAATTTTCAAGGTATTCCGCAGCTTTTTCCCAGCGAATTTTCTTTTCCAAATCTTCAGCCATGTCGCGGTTGTCACTGATCGTGTCCTGCAAGGTGAGGGGATTGCCGTCGCGGTCACTTTCAAGCGAATCCCCAAGATAAACATCCGAGGCATTTTTCTTTATGTTGCGAAAATGCATCAGTATTTCGTTTTCTATGCATCGGCTTGCATAGGTGGCAAGCCGTATGCCTTTGTCGGGTTTAAAGCTGTCTATCGCCTTTATAAGCCCGATTGTGCCTATTGAAATCAAATCCTCCGTGTCGTTTGTTTTGGAATAGTATTTCTTCACTATGTGGCTCACAAGGCGCAAATTGCGTTCTATCAAAAGCGCGCGGGCATTTTTGTCTCCCCGCGCAAGGCGCTCAAGTGCTTCCTCCTCCTCTTTCTTTTTCAGCGGCTTGGGAAAGCAGGAGGTGTTGCTTATATGCAGAATAAAGTAAAGAAAATTTGCGCTTAAAAATGAAATTATCGCGGAAAACATATTTATCACCGCTAAAACTATATGCCGCGCCACGCTTGTTTAATGCAACCGATTTTCCCGGGTGATAAAAAAGCCCAAAGCAAATGAATGCCTTGGGCTTTTGTGCTTATTTGATTTGCCGCTCAATTGCTTTATGAAGTGCGCTGCGCAAAAAACGGTTTTCTCGTCTGATGAGCTATATGTATAATCTCAGCTCTTTTTGCATTTCCTTTGCGCTTTGATATCTCCGTGAAATCTGCACATTTGTTGCCTTTTGAATAATGTGCTTAATCGGCCCTTTCGGTGAGTTGATTGCAGGGTGCACACCCGTTATCATAATGTTTAAAAGCACACCAAGGGCATAAATATCCGTTGATTTGCCCGATTGCGAAATTCCGTATTGCTCGGGTGCGGCGTAGCCGACCGTGCCTAGGGAAGCGGTGTCTTTGTCGTCGCTTTCGGAAACGGAGCGCGCAATGTTTAAATCAATCAAAACAGCTTCGTTATTGCCGTTAATAATCACACTTGCGGGCTTAATGTCTCTGTGGATTATTCCGAGGGCGTGAAGCTCCGTTAAAGCATTGCAAATATCGTAAGCATATTTGCAGGCCTGTTTTGTTTTCAGTGTGCCGCTGTCTGTAACGGCGGCAAGGTTTTTGCCGTCTATGTATTCCTCCAAAACCATGAGCCAATCATCGTCAGAGCAAACTTCGTAAATCTGCGGCAGGCTGCAAAGTCGCTTGTTGCGCAGAATTCTGTAAACATCATCATTTCTGTTTTTGGAATGCCTTTGAATAATGCGTTTGCCGCTTTCTTTGTGGCGATAAAGATAAACTCGGCTTGCTTCGGTTTTTCTTATAACCGCTTCTCGCTCAAATTTTTCATCTATCGAAGCTTCTATGTATGCCTTGAGTTCGTTTTTTTCTTTGCTCATTTAAGTGGCTCTTCGCCTGCATCTGCAAGCAGTTCGGAAAGCTGATAAATAGAATATCCGTTTGAAATGGCAAAAAGAATAATTGCATCGCGCCTAATTCTGGGATACAGCGCCGATCTGCCCGAAATGCGAAGCGCTTCCTGGCATTCGTCCACGCTTAGGTGCATTGTGAGTATCAGGCGAATTATTTTATCTCTTCCCGGAATTTTTCTGCCGTTAATAACATCATAAAAATAGCAATAGCTAAAGTCGGATTTGTTTATAATGTTTGATTTTGAATAACCGCTTTTCTCTATTGCCGTTTCCCAAAAATCCTTAATTTTGTCATAAACAAACGACTCTCCGTTTCCCTTTAAATATTCGTCTATTTTGCAGTTTTCGTTTTGAAGCTCCTCTAAAAGGTCCTCGGTTGATTTTCTCATATTTTTGCCTTTCGTGTTTCGCTTTCAACAGGGCGGTCAATAAACAATAACCTTGCCCGTGAAGGTGCTTTTGATGTAACTTTCATAACTGCTGCCGTTTTCAATATAAACAGTTTGCAGATTCGGAAAAATATCGCCTCTGCAAATGTGTTTTAAAGTGTATTCACTTATCTCTGCGCTTGCGGGAATTTTTATGGTTTTTAAATATTTGTTTGTTAAAATATTTGGATTGAAAATTGAATTTTCGGGCAAATCAAATTCCGCCGCTTTGTGATTGTTTGGGTAGTTATAAACTTCCCATTTGCCGCTTGAATTCAGTTTATACAGCACACCGTCAATGTCTTTAAATTGCGAATTGTTTTTTGCGTAAACCGATTCAAGATAAGGTGTGTCGTATTGCTGAAAAAATGTTGTCATTTCGCTGCTCAAATAAATGTTTTTAAGATTCTTTGCATATTTAAATAAATTCGGCGTACCGGGAACCTGAACATATTCAGGGTAAGTAAACGTGTCCGATTTATATCCCTCGCAGTAGTAATAAATCTGCCAATAATTTGTGTTGTAGTAAATGAGAGCGCCCTCGATGAATTTGTATTGATAATTTGTTATTTCAATATCACAAAGCGAATAGCACTCGGCCGCAAAGCAATCCAAAATGCCTAAATCGGCATTTTTCGGGAAAACTATTTTTTTAAGATTGCCGCATTTATAAAATGAGTGATACCGAACTATAAGATTGTGATAAGTTGTGAAATCCTGAAAAACGGCATATTGCATTGTGTTGTTTTCAAGAAAAGTGTTTTCGTCTATCATACGGACTGTTTTTCCGTTTATCACTTCCGGAATAACAACCGTTTTTGCCGAACCGGTGTATTTTGTTATCGTCAGCTTGCCGTTGTTTTCGGTGTATTCCCATTTGTCATATTCCACTTTGCCCTCGGGAATCGTTTCATCTTCGGGCTTAACGGTTGTTGTGGCTTCCGTGGGCTTTGTTGTTGAAGAACCGCCGCTCGCGGGCTTGGTTGTGCCGGGAACTGTTGTGGGCACACCGGGAATTGAGGGGCCGTTTTCGCCGTTGGCCGTCGTGGGATTGTTATAGCCGTCTGCCGCAGGCGTATCGGCAGAGGAGTCACCGGCAGGCGATTCTGCGGAATCATCGTCTATGCCGAGCGTTTCTTTAATTGCCGTTGTTATGCGCGAAATAATCGAGCCGCCGCCTTTGCCCGCTTCGCCGTTTGTGTTGCCGGCCGATTGTGCGCCTTGGTTTGCAAAAGAGCCGAGCTGCGGCAAAATCATGCAGGGCATAACAACGAAAACGCAAATTGCCGCGGTTATTATATTTGAAATAGTGCGCTTGCTTATTGCAAAGCGTTTTTTGCTGCCTTGTGAAATAATTGCGCTTGCTTGAGTTTCTTCACAAATATTCAGGCAATTAAGGCAAATATGCGCTTCTTCTGGCATTTCCGCATTGCAAAAAGGGCATTTTTTCATTGGCTCATATTCTCCTAAATATAACATTTTTCAACATATTAACTATATTATTGTATTCTAACCCACATAAAAAGTCAATTATTTAGCATTAAAAAAATTTTATGCGGCATATATGCAATTTGAGTACTATCTGGCGAAATATTCCAATATTATGCTCTTTTAACGCCTTTTGCAAACGCGGGCTTCGTTTGTGCGTTTGGCAATACAAAAGCCCAAAGCATTCATTTGCTTTGGGCTTTTGTAATGATATGATATGGCGCGCAATTGCTTTTTTATGAATTGTGCTCGTTCGGCGCTTTGTTCTTAAGCGTTGTTTTTGTGTAGTAAATTCCGTTTTCGATTTTATGCTCGTATTTGCCGCCGTATTTTGCAGCTATTTCGCCGATTATCTTGATGCCGTAGCCGTGTTCGTCAGCCTTATTCTGCAGCTTATTTTCATGGCTGCGCGGCTTGCCGTTTTTGCTTTCAAAAATAATTTCATCCTGCGTTACTTCTATTTTTATATCAGCGGTTCTGTTCTTCTCAAGCTTTGCCGCCGCGGCAACGGAATTATCGGCAATGTTAAAAAGTATTCGGCAAATATCGTAATCATCGGCCATAATCGGGTAGCTTTCGTCGATCTCCGCATTAAGTTTAACACCGAGTTTTTCCGCCTCTTGTTTTTTTAGGTAAATTGTTGTGTTTACCGCGTCGTTTGAGCAAATCGAAAATTGCGAGATTTTTGTTATGTCGTCATTTGTTTTGGTCAGCACACGAAGCGCTTTTTCCGGCTTTCCTATTTCGATAAGGCCTGCCGCCGTGGCTGTTATGTTTGCAAAATCGTGTTTGATTTTTCTGTATCTTTGTTTTTCGTCTTTAAGCATCATCATTTGGTTGTAATCCATTTTATTGCGCAGTATTTCCCGCTCGCCGATGATGTTTTGCTGGTGAATTTTTTCAAAGTATTCAATAACAAAGGGGAAAGAACAGTCAAACAGCATTATAATAAGTAAAAAAATATATATTGCAATGTTTGTTGCTTTTTCGGTTGAATTTGCTCCGCTGTATGAGCCGGATTTCGTAAACAAGGCAATTGCCACCACCATAATGTGGGAAAACGGCAAAAAAGTTATGTAGGCAAACATTTTTTTGCTTCTGTCATTTGCTTTTTGAGAATCTGCCAGCTTTAATATGCCGGCAAATAAAAAGCTGGCGGCAATAAACACAATGCACGAAATCATAAATGTATACATATATTCCTGATATTCGTGTGTGAATATTTCCTCCAATGTGGTGTTGTAAATAATTGAATACAAAGCCGCCAGGCCAAACATGCAGCCAAAGTTTGAAACAAGCCAAAAAAGTATGGCAATCACTTTTTTGTACAGTTCGCCTTTCATCAAAAAAAGCGTTATTAAAAACACAATAGTGCAATAAACGATATATCCTATTACGCTTCTGGAATTGTCCGAATTATAAAATAACAGCGAAGTAACAATTCTTGCGGCAAATATTGCGCCGAAGGTGGAAACAGGGCTGTATTTATCTTTTAATATGCTTCTTGAAATGTTGTAATATGCAAAAGCTGTTGCAAAAATCTGCATTATTCTCCATGGTAAAAGCACGGAAAGGTCAATCATCGGCCCCAAAAAAGCAACCTCCTCTTGCGGCAATTTATTTTGTGAGTAAATATGCTTTGTATTGCTTTATTATTTTTCCGTATTTTTTTGGCGGCACGGGAATTTCCGCGCCGTTTGAAAGCACCAATTTATACGGCTCATATGTTGCGATTTTATTAAGATTGACTATATAGCTTTGATGACATCTAAAAAAGTAGATCGGCATTTCGGCCTCGTATTTGCTTAGGCTTGTGTGAATCGTTATTTCCTTGCCGTTTTCAAGGTGCATCAAAATATTGTTTGCCTGCGCTGTTTCCAAATAAAGAATATCGCGGTGGCTTATAATGTGGTTTATGCTGCCGGATTTTATTATTGCGCTGTCGGGATTTCTTTTTGCGCCGTTTTGCAATGCGCGCTTGAGCGCTTTTTCGATTTTTTCATCCGTCATTTTCGATTTGAGCAGAAAATAGCAGCAGTTGCTGTCTGAAATATTATAGGCGCTTGCAGGAAATGAAGTCATAAAAATAATTTGTGTGTATGATGAGCGAATATTGTTTATTGACCAATTCATAGAATTCTCGTTGCCCACCATTATGTCAAGAAAAAGCACATCCACTTTTGTGTCCGTCAAAATCTCTGCAAGGCGGCTTAAGCTGACCGCTTTTTGTATATTATAGTCCGTGTCAAAAAAGCCCGCAAGGCAGGCGCGAACCTTATATTCCACAATTTCGCGAAAATCAATATCATCATCGCATATAACTATATTCAGCATAAGCTTCTCCCGTGTTCTGCCAATATTACAATTTATATTATAGCATATTTCAGATGGTTTGTGTATGAAATTTAAATAAACATTTTTGAATTATTGATGAAGCCGTTAAAGTATGCATTATAAAGCTTGGATTATAAATTGCAGTATCGGGATATTATAAAAATATGCCGAGCGAATTTGCTCGGCATATCGGTGCTTTTATTATAATTTCGTTACCTGCTCAATATTTCTCGGTAAAAATCGATTGCGCCGTCTATCATTTCGCTTCCAGCTTCGTCAAACGGGAATAAAACGCTGTAAACATGCGCCAGGCTTTTGCCGTTGTATTTCGGGTAATCTTTAAGCGTTGTTTCCACGCCTTTGCTTTCAAGCAGCGCGGCAAGCTTTTGCGTTTGCTTTCTTGCAAGCGTGTCGCCGCTGCTGGTGATAAGATAGGTGGGCGGTAATGCAGTGGCATAATCTATGATTTCATCAAAATTCATATAGTTATATGTGTTTTTGCGTTTGTAATCGCTGCCCCAAAGTATCTTTGTGTAAACGCTGAGGGCACCGTCCTTCATATAAGCAACGGGGGAGGTAAGCAGCAGCGCGCTGATGTTCATATCAACGGCGTTCACTTCAAAAACATCTCTCAGCTCTGCACTTTGAAGCAAAACGGCGGAATATGCCGCCATCATGCCGCCGGCGGAATCGCCCGTAAGCATAATGCTGTTTTCATCACAGGGATAATTTTTCATTTCCGAGGAAATGCATTTCAGCGCTGCCATAACATCCTGCAATTGCTCCGGCACGATAACATCGGGCACAAGGCGATAGCTCATGCTGAAAACAACAAAGCCTCTGTTTGCGAGCTCGCGGCAGTAATATTCGTTAAGGTCTTTTGTGGCATACATCCAACCGCCGCCGTGAATATCTATAATTACGGGCAGCTTGGCGTCTCGGTCTGTGTTTTTCGGATAAAACACATCGTATTTGTGGTAAAGGTTACCGTCATCGATATAGGGGATATCCTTTTTTATTTCAACATCGGGCGGTGTTTGCGTGCTGTGCTTTTTTTCGTCGCCGTCTGCGCAGAAATACCACACCATTTCCATAAGCTTTATAATCGGATTTTTATCCAAATTGCCCACCGAATTGCTTTTGTATTCGATTGAATCGGATTTAAGCATGCCGCCTATGTATGTGATATCCTTGTCGGTATCGTTTTGCTTTCTCGTTACGATGCCGATGAATGCGCTCGCTGCCACGGCGATTGCAAGTATCACGCATATTATTATTTCGGCTGCTTTTTTGCCCTTGTTTTTCTTTTTTGAGCGTGTTTTTGTTTCTGATTGCGGCATATTGAAAACCTCCGTTCACTGATATTGTTTTGTATTTATAATAAGAATGTTGTTTATATCCGCTCGCTTAGGTGAAGCTGTGCTCAACTGTTATAACAAGAAAAGCTCTTTTATCCTTTTTTATGATTTGCGCCTGCAAGTCCTTTATTATCTGCTGCTTTGATTTCGGATAGTTGTGGGGGATAACCAAATCAAAAATAAAGTTTGTGCGTTGTTTTCCGTCCACAACTCTAAAATCGTGAAAATCGAATTTTTCGTCGTATTCCTTAATAACCTCGCGCATCATTTCGCGGTCATGGTTTATTCTTTCATCATTTACCACAATCGGGTCCATATGGATGCACATATTCACATTCAGCCTTTTGCTGATGATTTTTTCCGTTAAATCAATAACCTCATGCACTTCGATAATGTCAGCATCGCTCGGCACTTCCGCATGGGCGGAGGCTATGATTCTGCCGGGGCCGTAATCATGCACTATCAAATCATGCACGCCGAAAATGAATTTTTGTTCAAGCATTATGCTTTCTATTTCCTTAACAAGCTCGGGATCGGGCGCTTTGCCGAGCAGGCGGCTCGAAATATCCTTAACTATGTCGATGCCCGAAACAAATATAACGATCGCCACGATTATTCCGATAATGCCGTCAGCATAAATGAATTTCGTAAAATGCGAAATCAAAAGCGCAGCGATCGTTGCCGCCGTGGCAATGCAGTCGTTAAGTGCGTCTTGCTTCACGGCTTTGGCGTTTACATTGTCGGTTTTTTTGTAGATTTTATCGTTAAAAAATGCCATCCAAAGCTTAACGCCGATTGCAGCGATAAGAATAATCAGTGAAATCGTGCTGAATTTAACATCTTCGGGGTGCAGGATTTTTTCGATGCCCGTTTTGCCGAGTTCAAAGCTCATCAAAAAAATAAAAAAAGAAATTATAAGCGCGCTTATGTATTCGATTCTGCCGTGACCGAACGGATGTTCATCGTCCATAGGTTTATTTGAAAGCTTTGTGCCCACTATCGTTATTATGTTTGAGCTGGCATCCGATAAGTTGTTTACCGCGTCCGCCGTAACAGAAACGGAATTTGTGGCAATACCAACGGCAAATTTAAACGCGCAAAGCAGCAGGTTGCAAAAAATTCCCACTATTCCGGAAAGTATGCCGTATCCCTCGCGCCTTTGTGCCGCGCTCAATTTTTTATTTTTAAAATAAAGCTTTATAAGCATATCGCTCATTTAAGTTATCACCGTGCTTTTTCTGCCGCATATCGGCATCGTTCGCTTTTTGCCATCATACGGAAGTTAATAATTACTATTATATTATAATATCATTTATTTGCTTTGAACACAATAAAAAATTTATACTCGCCGTTTTTACTTGCGGCGGTGTGTTCGTTTGTGATATAATTTTCTGCGGAGGGTGAATATGAAAACTTTTATGATTATTAACGGCTCTCCAAGGAAAGACGGCATTTCCGCCGAGCTGGTTAAGCAGGTTAAGCCGTATTTTTTGGATTGCGAAATTAAGGAATATAATATTTATGATTTGTCTCCCGCGCCCTGCACGGATTGCAAATATTGCGAATATCACGAGGGCTGCTCAAATCATGATCTGGATATATTTTTTGAGGATTTTGAAGCCGCCGATTATGTGGCTTTTTTCACGCCGGTTTACAATAACTTTTTCCCTGCGCCGCTCAAGGCTGTTATAGATCGCTTTCAACGCTATTTTAACGCCCGCTATAAACGCGGCGCAAATCCGCCTGTCGAAAAGCGCAAAAAGGTGGGCGTTGTTATCTCGTCGGGCTCCAATGCGAGAATTGCCGCCGATTTTATGACGAATACTTTGCGCCAAGCCTTTGCTGTGTTGAACGGCGAAGTGTGCGCCAGATATTATATTCCGAACACGGATCTCGGAATGTATACCTTCAATCTTACTGAGCTTAGGCAGTTTATCCATCAGCTTCATGATTAAGCATACATATTGTGTATTATTTCTTGTTATATATCATTTTTCGGCGCGGGTGAGGCATGCTGTTTCGGCAGGCTTTGCCCGCGCTTTTGTTTTCCGCGAATTGGGTTTGCCGTGCTTTTTGCACGGCGGTTTATGATTTGTTAAAACTTAATTTATTATTATTTATTGATAAAAGAAATCTGTTATGCTATAATTGCGTTAATTATTATGGAGCAGTATAGTTAAATGATAATTTTAGGTATAGATCCCGGCTATGCGATAGTCGGCTGGGGCGTTTTGGAATATAACGCCAATAAATTTAAAGTGATTGATTACGGCGCGATAACAACCGAGGCAAAAACGCCTTTTCCGCTTCGCCTTATGGATATTTACAACGGCATGAACAAAATCTTTTCCGATTATCACCCGCAGGTTATGAGTATGGAAAAGCTTTTTTATAACAATAATGCCAAAACGGTTATCGATGTTGCACAGGCAAGGGGAGTGATAACTCTTTCTGCGCAGCAAAACGGTGTTCAAATCGCAGAATATACTCCCTTGCAGGTTAAGCAGTCCGTAACGGGATACGGCAGAGCCGTTAAAAAGCAGGTGCAGGAAATGACGAGGATTATTTTAAACCTTGAAAAAATCCCGAAGCCGGATGACACGGCAGACGCCCTTGCAATGGCAATCTGCCACGCGCATTGCAGCGGCAGCTTGCTCGGCGGAATAAATAATTATAATATAAAGCTTCGTTAATGCAGGCTTAAGCAGGCGGGAATCGACCACAATAAGGTTTAAAGCAACCGATTTGCGCGTATGCTGCGTTAAAATACTCGTTAATCCGAAAGGATTAACTGCGTTTTATGCCTTGCCTACACAAAAATCGTTTTGCTTTAAACTGCCAGCACCTAAAACGGTGTCGGCGTGTGCAGCAGCATTTATCGTTTGCGCAATCGCTTTTACACGGCTTGCTTTGCGGCATTTTTGCATGAAAGGTGCATAATTATTATGATATACAGTTTAAGCGGAAAATTAACCTATGTTTCCGAACAATTCGTTGTTATCGAGTGCGGCGGTGTGGGCTTTAAATGCTTCACCTCGCTTAATACGGCAAAAACAGTAGGCTCCGTCGGCTCTGCCGTCAGCCTTTTCACTCATCTTTCCGTTAAGGAGGATGCGCTTGATCTTTATGGCTTTGCCACTCATGATGAGCTTGATTGCTTCAGGCTTTTGATTTCCGTGTCCGGAGTAGGCCCCAAAGCGGCGGTTTCCGTGCTTTCGGAGCTTTCCCCTCAAAAGCTTGCGCTCGCCGTTGCGGCAGGTGATGTTAAGGCAATCACCAAGGCAAACGGAGTGGGCAAAAAAATCGCCGAAAGAATCGCACTTGAATTAAAGGATAAGCTTGTCGGCACCGTCGGCGGCGAAATTGCTGCCGATATCGGCTCCGCCGCTTCAATCGTTGAAGAGTCTGCTTCGGCAGAGGCTGTTGCGGCGCTTGTTTCGCTCGGCTTCAGCCAAAGCGATGCCGCGGTTGCCGTCGGCTCAATGGATAAATCGCTTACCGCCGATGAAATGATAAGGCTCGGCTTAAAGCAGCTTTCCAAAAACTTATAATGGTGAATAATAATGGATGAAATGGATTTTGAAAACAGAATAGTTTCCACCGAGTTCAATCAGGCGGACGGCGATATGGAAAACAGCCTGCGTCCAAAGCAAATGAGCGATTATATCGGGCAGGATAAGGTTAAGGAAAACCTTTCCGTTTATATTCAAGCCGCAAGGGGCAGAGGTGAAGCGCTTGATCATGTGCTTCTTTACGGTCCGCCGGGGCTTGGAAAAACAACTCTTGCCGGTATTATCGCAAACGAAATGGGCGTTAATATAAGAATAACAAGCGGCCCCGCAATCGAAAAGCAAGGTGATCTTGCGGCTTTGCTTACTAATTTGCAAGAGGGCGATGTGCTTTTTATTGATGAAATTCATCGCCTTAACAGAAGCGTTGAAGAGGTGCTTTATCCGGCGATGGAGGATAGGGCGCTTGATATAATCATCGGCAAAGGGCCGTCTGCAAGGTCAATAAGGCTTGATTTGCCGAATTTCACACTTGTGGGCGCAACCACGCGCGCGGGCCAGCTCTCTGCTCCGCTTAGGGACAGATTCGGCGTTATAATGCGCTTGGAGCTTTATACCCCGCAGGAGCTTGCAATTATCGTTAAGCGCAGTGCTTCGATTTTAGGTATTGACATTGATGATGAGGGTGCGGCGCAAATAGCGGCTCGCTCAAGAGGAACTCCACGTATAGCAAACAGATTGCTTAAACGAAGCCGTGATTTTGCGGAGGTTAAGTATAACGGTGTGATAACGCGCGAGGCCGCGGCGGATGCACTTTCAAGAATGGAAGTTGATGAGCTTGGGCTTGACGCGACAGACAGAAGATTGCTTACGGCAATGATTAAAAATTACAACGGCGGCCCCGTAGGTCTTGAAACGATAGCGGCGGCGATCGGCGAAGAAGCCGTAACAATCGAGGATGTTTACGAGCCGTATCTTATGCAAATCGGATTTTTAAGCAGAACACCGAGGGGAAGATGTGCATCTCCTGCGGCTTATAAGCATCTTGGCTTTGAGCAGGACGGTCAACAATCATTAATGTGATTTATTCAAGTATGCAGGTTGTGTTTTTGCGAGGCAATAATACTGAAGCGCATATTAAATTTAATAGAAAGGTTACTGTATTATGGGCAAATTATTCGGAACAGACGGTGTAAGAGGCATCGCAAATAAAGATTTAACAAACGAGCTTGCCATGCAAATAGGTATGGCGGCAGCCGAAATTCTTATTGAGGAATGTGAGGGCACTCCCACCGTTATGATAGGCAAGGATACCCGCGCTTCGGGCGATATGCTTGAGGCGGCGCTCACCGCGGGCTTTTGCTCGGTTGGCGTTAATGTGCTTTCCGTCGGCGTTGTGCCGACTCCCGCAGTTGCTTATCTTGTGGGCAAATACGGCTGTGCGGCAGGTGTAATGATTTCCGCTTCGCATAATCCTTGCGAATATAACGGAATAAAAATTTTTCAGTCAACCGGCTATAAGCTTCCGGATGAAACAGAAGAAAAAATCGAAGCAATAATCCTTGATAAAAATTATGAAATAAAAACAAAAATCGGCGGCGAGGTAGGCAAAAGAATTTATTGTAAAACTGCTGTTGAAGATTATATAAATCATGTTGTTTCCGTCGCAGAGGTTAGGTTTGACGGCCTTAATATCGCAATAGACACGGCAAACGGTTCCGCTTCCGTGTGCGCAAAGGAAATCTTTACACGACTCGGAGCCAAGTGCCATATGCTTTCGGATACTCCGAACGGCGTAAACATAAACCTTAATTGCGGCTCAACCCACCCCGAAGAGTTAATGGCCTTTGTTAAGGCGAATAAGCTTGATCTCGGTGTTGCGTTTGACGGTGATGCGGATCGTATGCTTGCCGTTGACGAAAACGGCGATTTGGTGGACGGCGATAAAATCATCGCAATCTGCGCCGCACAAATGAAGCAGGATGGCAAGCTTGCCAAAAACACGGCGGTTGTTACCGTTATGAGCAACATGGGCTTTTTTAAATTCTGCGAGGAAAATGATATTAAATGCGCAAAAACTGCGGTTGGAGACAGATATGTTCTTGAAAGAATGCTCCAAAAGGGCTATAATATCGGCGGCGAGCAAAGCGGTCATGTTATTTTTCTTGATTACGCCACCACTGGAGACGGTGAATTGTCTGCCGTTAAGCTGATTGAAACTGTTGTTAAAAGCGGTGCAACTCTCGGTTCGCTTGCAAAAATAATGACGGTTTATCCTCAGGTGCTTATAAATGTTCCCGTAACTCCGCAGGGTAAGCTTAAATATAATAACGACGAATATATTATTTCCGCCGTTCAGGAAGCGGAAATGGACCTCAACGGCGACGGCCGTGTGCTTGTGCGCGTTTCCGGCACTGAGCCGCTTGTGCGCGTTATGCTTGAGGGCAAGAATATCGAGCAAATAACAAAACTCGGAAATCAAATAGCAGAAGTGGTAAAGGAAAGACTCAGCTGATGAGATACACAAATGATTGGGCGGATTACGAGCTTATCGATTGCTCCTGCGGTGAAAAGCTTGAAAGATGGGGCAGTCAAATTCTTGTGCGCCCCGATCCGCAGGTTATATGGAAAAGCGAAAAAAAGAATAAGCTTTGGTATACTGCAGATGCACGCTATCACCGCTCAAGCACGGGCGGCGGCGAATGGCAGTTTTTCAAAAAGGTTCCTCCCGCATGGAAAATCAAATATAAAGATTTAACCTTTAATATCAAAACAATGGGCTTTAAGCATACGGGGCTTTTTCCGGAGCAGGCGGTAAATTGGGATTATGTCAGAGACATTATTCGCACAAGCGGCAGGAAAGATATAAAAGTTCTTAATCTTTTTGCTTACACGGGCGGTGCAACCGTCGCCTGCCTTAAAGAGGGCGCGTCCGTTGTGCATGTGGACGCTTCAAAGGGAATGACTCTTTGGGCGAAGGAAAATGCAAAGGACAGCGGAGTCGCCGATAAGCCGGTGCGCTGGATTGTTGACGATTGCATAAAATTCGTTCAGCGTGAAATCAGGCGCGGCAATAAATATGATATTATTATTCTTGACCCGCCTTCTTACGGCAGAGGCCCGAAGGGCGAAATTTGGCACCTTGAGGATCAGTTATATGATTTTGTGCAGCTGATTGAGCAGGTGCTTTCGGATGATGCGCTTGCCGTTTTGCTCAATTCTTACACAACCGGGCTTTCCGCTTCGGTTATGAAATATATTCTTGATGATGTTATCGTAAATAAGAAAGGCGGCAGTGTGTTTGCGGATGAAATCGGGCTTCCCGTTTCCTCCGGTGCGGGCGTTTTACCCTGCGGCGCAACTGCTGTTTGGAAAAAGCAATAAATGAGTTTAATCGAATTTCAAAATGTTTCCTTTTCTTACGGCACCGATGAGGGCGAAGAAAGGGTAGATGTTATCGATAATTTAAATCTTAATATAGAAAAAGGCAGCTTCACGGCAGTGCTCGGGCACAACGGCTCGGGAAAATCCACCCTTGCCAAGCTCACAAACGGAATATTGTTTCCTCAGCAGGGCAAAGTGTTGGTGGACGGTTCCGAAACAAAGCCGGACGACAGTATTTTCGATATCCGCAAAAAAGTGGGCATGGTATTTCAAAATCCCGATAATCAGATAGTGGCTTCAATCGTAGAAGAGGATGTTGCTTTCGGGGTTGAAAATTTAGGCGTGCCGCCGCAGGAATGCCGCAGGCGCGTTGACGATGCCATGAAAACCGTTGGTATTTACGAACAGCGCCTTAAAGCGCCGCATAAGCTTTCGGGCGGTCAAAAGCAGCGCGTTGCAGTTGCGGGAATTATTGCAATGAAGCCCGAGTGTATAGTGCTCGACGAACCTACCGCCATGCTTGATCCCAGCGGCAGAGCCGAAGTGCTTGAAACAATCAAAAAGCTCAATAAAGAAGATGGCATCACGGTTGTGCTCATCACTCATTATATGGATGAGGCCGTTCAGGCAGACAGAGTTGTTGTTATGGACGGCGGCCAAATCGTTATGGATGATACGCCGCAAAATGTGTTTGCAAAAGTTGATGAGGTTAAATCCTACGGGCTTGATGTGCCACAGGCAACCGAGCTTGTGCACAGAATGAAGCTGAAGCCCGAAAAAACGGTTTTAAATGCCGATGAATGTGTTGATTATATAGTTTCCCTGTTGGAGGATTAACATGCCTGTACTGTGTTGCGAAAAATTGAATTACCTTTACAGCGTGGGCACTCCGTTTGAAACGGCCGCGGTTAAGAATGTTGATTTCAGTGCCGATGAGGGCGAAATGATAGGCATTATCGGCCACACGGGCAGCGGCAAATCCACGCTTATTCAGCATATGAACGGCTTGCTTGAGCCGCACAGCGGCTGTGTTATTCTTAACGGTAATGATATTTGGTCCAAAGAAAACAGAAAAAAAATTAGAAATGTTCGCTTTGCGGTGGGTCTTTGCTTTCAGTATCCCGAATATCAGATTTTTGAGGAAAATATATTTAAGGAAATCGCCTTCGGTCCAAAGCAAATGGGGCTTTCGAATGAAAAAATCGCTTTGCGTGTGCGCGAAAGCATGGAATTTGTTGGGCTTAAAGGCGATATGGTTGATAAATCGCCGTTTGATTTATCCGGCGGTCAAAAAAGGCGAGTAGCAATAGCTTCGGTTATTGCAATGAAGCCGCAGGTGCTTATTCTTGACGAACCGTGCGCGGGGCTTGACCCGAAGGGCAGAGATTCCATTCTTGATATGATTAAAGAATATCAGCGTTCCACGGGCAGCACCGTTATTATCGTTTCTCATTCAATGGAGGATGTGGCAAGGCTTTGCACCAAGGTTTATGTTATGAACGGCGGCAAGGTTGCCATGAGCGGCAGCGTTGCTGAGGTCTATTCAAGGGGAAATGAGCTGAAAAACATGGGCCTTAATGTTCCGCAGGTAACGGATATTTTTATTAAGCTCAAAGAACGCGGTGTTGATTGCAAAACGGATATCTACACGCTTGAGCAGGCTCAGGCCGAGCTTGAAAGACTTTTAAAAACGGGGGTGCACCGTGAGTGATATAACCTTGGGGCAGTATTTCCCCGGAAATTCTTTTATTCATAAAATGGATGCGCGCATGAAAATCGTGCTCACCGTTGCGGTAATCGTTGCGCTTTTTATATGTAAAAACTTTTATACTCTTGCGCTTGTAACCGTGTTTTCGGTTGTAATCGTTCTCTCTTCAAAAATATCGCTTAAAACGATATTTAAAAGTATTAAGCCGCTTGCCGTTATTATCATTATCACCTCAGTGCTCAATCTGTTTTACGGGCAGGGCGAGCCGTTGGTGACTCTTTTCGGCAGGCTGAAAATCACCGAGGCGGGTATTTGCACGGCAATATTTATGACCGTCAGAATTATTTTGCTGGTTGTTGTCGGTTCGCTTTTAACCTACACCACCACGCCTACGGATTTAACGGACGCAATCGAAAGATTGTTTTCGCCCCTCAAGGTGTTTAAGCTTGATGTTCATTCGGTTGCAATGACGATGACTATTGCACTGCGCTTTATTCCAACGCTTATTGAGGAAATCGATAAAATCACGGCGGCGCAAAAATCGCGCGGAGCAGATCTTGAAACAGGCAATCTTGTTCATAGGGCAAAAGCGCTTGTGCCGATTCTTATTCCGCTGTTTATTTCTTCGTTCAGGCGTGCAAACGAATTGGCTTATGCAATGGATTGCCGCTGCTATAAGGGCGGCGAGGGTCGCACAAAAATGAAGCAGGTTAAAATGGCGGGCAGGGATTATGCCTCGCTAATATCCGTAATTGTTATTTTTGCGCTTGTAATCTATATAAACACACTTTCGGCGGCGGTTATATGATAAATTATTTGGTATCCGTCGGCTACGACGGCTCTTGCTATCACGGCTGGCAAATTCAAAAAAATGCAATCACCGTTCAGCAGGTTTTTCAACTGGCACTCGAAAAGCTCTTTCGTGAAAAAATCGATATTAAGGGCTGCAGCAGAACGGACAGCGGCGTGCATGCAAATATGTATTGCGTTTCGTTTAAATCGGAAAAGGAAATTCCGTGCGCCAATGTTGTTTCAGGGCTGAATACTTATTTGCCAAAAGATATCGCGGCTTTTGACTGCCGTATTGTGCCGCCCGATTTTCATGCAAGATACAGCGTTCATTCAAAGGAATATGTTTATCGCGTTTATAACGGCAAAATAAGAAATCCTTTTTTGCAAAAATATGCTTTTCATTATAAATATCCGATAGATGCCGAATATCTTGATAAAGAGGCCAAGGCATTTATCGGCACCCACGATTTTGCCGCGTTTTGCTCGGCTAATTCAAAGGTGGAAAGCACCGTAAGAACGGTTTATGATTTTAGGGTGGAGCGCGAGGGCGATGAGGTTCGCTTTATCGTCAGCGCAAACGGCTTCCTTTATAATATGGTGCGAATTATGGTCGGCTCTCTTTTGTTTGTTAATGAGGGCAAAATCAAAAGCGGCGGGCTTGCGGAGGTTATCAAAAGCAAAAGCCGCACCCGTGCGGGAAAAACCGCACCGCCGCAGGGGCTTTATCTAAATAAAGTAAATTATTAAATTTCAGTTAATATATATTTCAGTAAGTGTTAATTTTTGAGGGTTATTATGGCATCATCTCAGCGTGAAGCCGAAAGAGCGGAAAGAAAAAAATCAAAAAGCCGCAAACGTTGGCGCATTGCGTGGGCAATAGTCGGCGTGGTGGTTGCAGCTTTGCTTATTATGCGTATCGCGGAAACAGATTTTTCCTCCCTTTCGGCCAAGAAAAACAATTCCGAATCTGTTTCGGAAAAAAACAAATATCCTTATGAGCTTTCCTCCGGCGGCGATCTTTCATTCGGAACGGTGGGCAGCGGGCTTTATGTGCTGGACGACAGTTCTTTCACCGTTCTTGACACATCAAACGCAAGCCTTGTGCAAACCTTTAATCACGGCTATTCCAATCCCATAGTCGAAACAGCGGGCAGCTATTCGCTGCTTTATGATCAGGGCGGCACGGCGTATAGGCTTGATACGGAAAAAAAGAATGTTTATTCCGATAAATCAGATAATCAGCTTCTTTGCGCAGGCGCGTCCGAATCCGGCAGCGTTGTTTTGTGCACAACTTCGGATTCTGCAAAAAGCAATGTTTCGGTATATAATAAATCTTTAAAGAAAAAAATGAGCTATGATGTGGCAAACGGCTATGTGATTGCCGCCGCGATAGACGCCAGAGGCACGCGCGTGGCTTTCGCCGCCGTAAATTCCGAAAACGCAAAGCTCAAAACCGTTGTTTACACAATGAATATCGGCGATACCGAGCCGAGAGCGCGATTTGAATATTATTCCTCGCCCGTGCTGGATTTGCGTTTTTCATCAAGTGATTTGTTTGTTGTGGGTTCGGATTTCGTCAGTGTTGTTCGCGGGCTTAAAACCGAAACAAAGATTTTTGAACAGGGCAGTGCATTTACTGCATCATATGATTACGACAGCTCCGATAATTTGATTTACGCTTATTCGGAATATTCCGGTTCCGCGGAAAACAAAATAGCCGTGGTTAAGCACAACGGCAATATAAAAACCGTGGCAACGGTTGATTCGGCGGTTAAGGATATTTCGGGATCTTCATCATATATAAGCGTTTTAACCGCAGACAGCGTTATAACATATAAAATCTCCGATTCATCCGTTAAGCAAACATATAAGGCGGATGATTCTTACACATCAATCAAGCAGGTTTCGTCTAAGGTGTTTGCAAAGCGGCAAACTCTTGTTGAACTGATAAGCGAGAATCGGGAGTGATTAGGAATATGAATATAAATGTTCTTGATATTATTCTCGTTTTGCTTGTTGTTGCCTGCGTGATTGCCGGATATTTCAAGGGCTTGCTACGCTCCGTTATCTCATTTGCGAAATATGCACTCGGCCTTCCGCTTTCGTTTTTTATTGCCGATAAATATTCGGCACAAATTTACAATTCGCTTTTTCGAGAAGCGGCGCTAAATAAAGTCACCTCCGCGCTTGAGCAATCGGCAAATATAGATTCGGTTGTTTCCTCGGTTAAGGAAAGCGTTTCTTCGCTTCCTTTCGGGCTTTCCGGAATTGTTGATTTGTCTTTTCTCGATAATATAAACAATTCCACAGCGGCTCAGGCGATTGCAGCCAATGTGCTTGATCCCGTTTTGCTGGTTGTTGTTAAAGCTGCCGTGTTTCTGCTTGTTTTGCTTGCGGTTTCGATTATCGCTTTCCTGATTTCGCGCTTCATTAAAAGGCTTGAGGAAAAAGACCGTATGCCGCTTAAGCACACAAATAAATTTATCGGCGCTCTTCTCGGTGCATTTAAAGGCACAGTGCTTCTTGCCGGTGTCTGCGCCGCGCTTGTGTTTGTGCGTGATTTCATTTTTGCGTCATCTCAAAATGAATTTGTAAGGCTTGTTGATTCAAGCTCGGTTACAGAGTTTATAAATACAATAAATCCGCTTATTAACCTTGTTTAATACGGAGCCCTTTTGGGCGGAAAGGCATTGATTATGAGTAAATTAAAGGAAAATCTTAAAGATCTTTTCACCGATTGGAATACAATACCAAATTGGATGTGCTTTGTAAGGATTGCGCTTATTCCGGTTTTTGCCGTTCTTTTCATTAAAGAATATTATCTTTGGGCTGTAATTACAATGATTGTTGCAGCTCTTACAGATGTTTTTGACGGCAAAATTGCAAGAAAATACAATATGGTTTCGAATCTCGGAAAAATTCTTGATCCGATTGCAGATAAGCTTTCTCAAATGGCAATCGTTGTTATCCTTATAATAAAGTTTTGGCAAAACGACGGTATTGTTAAATACATATTTTTCCTCTTTATCATAAAAGAGCTTATTATGATAATCGGCGGCGGTATATTGCTTTCAAAGGGTATGCGCCCAACAGCGGCAGAAGTGTGGGGTAAAGCAGCAACGGTTGTTTTCTATGTGTTTATGATAACGATTATAGCTTTGGGATCTCCTGATTCTCCGCTTGTCGGCGTATGGTTCTTTAAGCAGCTTCCGCAAACGCTCACCACCGTTATGGTTATAATCTCGGCATTGCTTGCCTTTGTTTCTCTTTTCGGCTATGCGCCCGGCTTTATTAAGCAGATGAAGGAAAATAAGGCGGCTTCAAATTCCGATAAAAAGAAAATCAATTAAGGAGTAACTTAATGAAACAGCAGATGTGCAGCAAGTGCGGAGTTCGCCCCGCAGTTCTGTTTATTCAAAAAATGGAGGACGGTAAAGTTGTTCCCGAGGGGCTTTGCATAAAATGTGCCAGGGAAATGAATGTCGGCTCCATAAATCAAATGATAGATCAGCTCGGCATTTCGGACGAGGAGCTTGAGCAGGCTTCAGAGCAAATGAGCCAGTTTATGGAAAATATGCAGGATTTTGATTTCGGCTCTGTTGGCGATATGCTCGATCCCGATAACGCCGAAGGTGCCCAAACCCTGCCTTTCGCAAGCCTTTTCGGCAATAATGCCGAAGAAAGCGGCGACACCAAAACAGGTAAAGGCTCCAATAAGAAAAAAGGCAAAAAGGGCAGGAAGGACGATCCCCGTAAATTCCTGAACAATTATTGCAATAACCTCACCGCCAAGGCAAAGCGCGGCGAGATAGACGCCATTATCGGCAGAGAAAAAGAAATATCGCGCGCAATTCAAATTCTTTGCCGCAGAACAAAGAACAATCCATGCCTTATCGGTGAACCAGGAGTAGGAAAAACAGCCGTTGCCGAGGGTCTCGCAATAAAAATCGCAAAGGGTGAGGTGCCCGCAAATCTTGCCGATAAAGAAATTTATCTGCTTGATTTAACGGCGCTTGTTGCCGGCACTCAGTTCAGAGGCCAGTTTGAGGGCAGAATAAAAGGCCTTGTTGACGAAGTTAAAAGCGAGGGAAATATTATTCTGTTTATCGACGAAGTGCATAATCTCGTCGGCACCGGGGACAGTGAAGGCACAATGAATGCCGCAAATATACTCAAGCCCGCGCTTTCAAGAGGCGAAATTCAGGTTATCGGCGCAACAACCTTTAACGAATACAGAAAATATATCGAAAAAGACGCTGCTCTAGAGCGCCGCTTCCAGCCGATTAAAATTGAAGAGCCCTCTGTGGAGGATGCTTACAGAATGCTTCTCGGCATAAAGGCGTATTATGAAAATTATCATAAGGTGCAAATGAGCGACAGCCTTGTTTATAAAGCCGTAACCATGTCGGAAAGATATATTACGGACAGATATTTGCCCGATAAGGCAATCGATTTGCTCGATGAAGCCTGCACCTGCGCAAATCTGCGCAATCCGGCAATATCCGAATATCAGCTTAAGCTTAAAGAAAAAAATGATTTGCTTGAAAGAATAGACGCTCTTTCTCAGCCCGATCCAGATGAAAACGAGGAAATCGATTACGAGCTGATTTCAAACCTTAAAGCCGAAACAATGAAGCTTGACGGGGTTTTGCCCGATCTTGCGGAAAAAGCCAAGGATAATCAGGTGGTTGAAGCCGATTTGGCAAAGGTTGTTTCGCTGTGGACGGGAATCCCGGCCGCAAAAATCGAGGCAGGGGATATAAAACGCCTTGCTTCTCTTGAAGATGAGCTTAAAAAGCATATCGTGGGTCAGGATGAAGCTATTTCAAAGCTTGCCGCCGCAGTGCGCAGGGGCAGAGTTCAAATAAGCCCGCGCAAAAGGCCGCAATCGTTTATATTCGTCGGACCGACGGGTGTCGGCAAAACAGAGCTTGTTAAGCAGCTTGCAATGTATCTTTTCGATTCGCCCGAAAGCCTTATCAGGCTTGATATGAGCGAATATATGGAAAAATTCAGCGTTTCAAGAATTATCGGCTCGCCTCCGGGCTATGTGGGATATGACGAAGCAGGCCAGCTTACGGAAAAGGTAAGAAGAAAGCCTTACAGCGTTATTTTGTTTGACGAAATTGAAAAGGCGCATAAGGATGTGCTCAATATTCTGCTGCAAATTCTTGATGAGGGCAGAATAACGGATTCTCAAGGCAGAACGGTTAATTTTGAAAACACGATTATCGTTATGACCTCGAATGCCGGCTCAACGGATACCGCATCGCTCGGTTTCGGCAAATCCTCAAACGATATAAATAAAGATGTTACGATGAAAGCACTTGAGCGCTTCCTGCGCCCCGAGTTTCTCGGCAGGGTTGATGAAATCATCACCTTTAATAATCTCACATTTGAAGATTTTGAAAAAATTGCCCGTATTATGCTTGATGAGCTTGTGGAAAGCCTTAAAGATAAGGCAATTGAGCTTGTTTATGATGATTCCGTGCCCGTATTTATTGCCAAGGAAGCGTTTGGCTCCAAAAAGAATGCGCGCGGAATACGCGATTGCGTTCGCAGGGATGTTGAAGACTTGCTTGCATCGCAAATCGTTTTCAATCAGGATAGGGAAATTAAGCGCTTTGCTCTTACTGCGAATGAAAAAATTCAGGTAAGTATTGATTAAATTTAAAAAAGTACTTGACTTTGCGGCGTTCTTTGTATATAATAACTAACGTCGCTGATGCGGGTGTAGTTCAATGGTAGAATGTCAGCCTTCCAAGCTGAACACGAGGGTTCGATTCCCTTCACCCGCTCCATACATGCGTTTGTAGCTCAGCTGGATAGAGCAACCGCCTTCTAAGCGGTGGGTCGGAGGTTCGAGTCCCCCCAAGCGCGCCAATGCTGCGCCTGAGCATCAGCAAACGCTTCTTTAGCTTGCATGTCAAGCGCAGCAGAATATGGTGGGATTAGTTCAGTTGGTTAGAGCGCCAGTTTGTGGCACTGGAGGTCATCGGTTCGAATCCGATATCCCACCCCACTTTTTTCTATCCCTATATTGGGGTGTCGCCAAGCGGTAAGGCAAGGGACTTTGACTCCCTCATGCGTAGGTTCGAATCCTGCCTCCCCAGCCATGCGCCCTGTTTCGGATAGGGCGAATTCGGTTCATTAGCTCAGATGGCAGAGCACTTGACTTTTAATCAAGGTGTCCGGGGTTCGATTCCCCGATGAGCCACCAAGTAAAAAGCATTGATTTCGCTTCGCGTTTTCAATGCTTTTTTCTTTTTGTTTTGTGTAAATCGGTGATTTTTGCTTTTTTTATTGCAAGAAATATCAGTAATTGGGGAACAGCCGATTTAAACCGTTCAAAACGAATAGCACGAATGGAAGGGCATCGTGTGCAATGTAAAGCTGATTTAAATTGTGCTTATCGTGCAAGGCAAATGGGATGTGACACCGTTAAGCAATGGAATGCAGTCCTTGATGGCAAAACAAGAGAATCGCATAGGCTTGTAGATAAAGAATGGCGAGAACTTGAAGAACCTTTTTCAAATGGTTTAATGTATCCGGGTGACCCAAAAGGCAAAGCGTCGGAAGTAATAAATTGCCGTTGTCGCATGATGATGTGCCAAGATGGTATGCACAGCAAGGCGGTCATCGTTTTCGCAGAGATAATGAAACAGGTGAAATCATTGAGTGTAAGAACTATGCCGAATTTAAAGAAAAATACTTGAATAATATTAAAAATGAAGATAAAATAACATCAACGAAATTACCATTAAAATTGCAACTCTTTGCTAAAAAAAGCGGAAGATTACAAAACTGTAATTTTACCGAAAAAAGAATATGCTCATGTAATGTCTGAAATTGCTACAAATCTTACTGAGGATCAAAGAAATAAAAAGGTGTTTAGTAAGCATATTGGTGATTACATTTATACTGTTGAAAATAAAGGGTTTGGAAATTACAGAGTAATTGATAAAATTAAAATAGGTGATTAAGGTGAATGAAAAAATAAAAAACAAACTTGAAAAAGCTTTAAGAAAAATTTTTGATGACGATGAGTTTATAATGTGTATAATGGCACATTTGGTTACGGATGATGTTCGAGAGGGCTTTATAAAATTTATTGAACAAAATCCGGAAATAACTTCTGAAGAATTAACTTTGATGTCAATATCGTCATACAGAAACGAATTATAAAACTTAAAAATAAGCGCTGTACTACTGTATGGCGCTTTTCTTATGCCCAAATTTAATACAGTTGATGAAGCACTTTGCAATTATGCAAGGTGCTTTTTTCATATCTTCACACCTTGACAAGTGATATAAACTGTCAAAAATTACCCCTCTGATATGGAATATAAACTGTCAGACCGTAAGCGGAAGACACCGCATATAAAAACTTTTTTATAAGAGCTCATAAAAAAGATTTTTGGCGTTCGAGGGCTTCGCCCTCTCGGCTAAAAAACGAAAAGGCAGAAAGGAAAAGTATGGACTTTTTAAAATCAATTCTCGGTGATGATTTGTTCTCACAGGTTGAAAACAAAGTAAATGCTTATAATTCGGACGAAGCAAACAAAGATAAGCAAATTAAAATTGCAAATTTGGCTTCAGGCGAATATACAAGCAAAAATAAGTTTACTGACCTTGAAACAGAAAAGGAAAATATTGCTTCACAGCTAAGCGCAACCAATAAGGTTATTGAGAATTTGAGAAAAGCAACCAAAACGGATGAGGATTTGCAGAAAAAAGTTACTGCGTATGAATCCAAAATCCAAACCTTAAACGAAGAGCTGAAAGTAACAAAAACCGAAAATGCTTTGGAATTTGCCCTTGCTCAGGCAGGTGCGGCGGAAGATTTATTCTGTTTGCATTATCGGGCGAAAAAGTGTAAAATTATTACTGTGATTATGATTGAAAGGGGAGCGAGCCGTGCGCAGCGTGCTTTTCGGGAATGACGAAATCTGTTATTCTCTTGAACGAAAAAAGGTTAAAAACATAAATTTGCGAATTAAGCAAAGCGGCGAGGTGTACGTTTCCGCCCCGCTTTTTGTTTGCACAGAGCGGATCGATTCTTTCGTGCTTCAAAACGCGCCTAAAATTCTTGCGGCAAAAAAACGCTTTGAGGCGGCAAAGGCCGCCGCGCCGCAATTTGTGAGCGGAGACAGCGTTTCCGTGCTCGGCAAAGAATATGCGCTTTGCGTTTGCGAGGGCAGTGCGTTTTCTTTCTCCTTTTGCCAAGGCGAATTGCATATGACGGTTAAAAATTCCGCGGAATTTGAAAACCGTAAATGCGCATACGAAAAAGTGCTTCACGCCGAGGCGAAAAGAACATTTCCCGAAATTATCAAAAAATGCTATCCCGCATTTGCCGATTATTGCCAAGCCGTGCCTGCGCTTAAAATTCGCAAAATGAAAGGTCAGTGGGGTAATTGCCGCAGTAAAAGCAATGTTATAACCCTGAATTCGCGCCTTGCCGCTTATGATGAAAAGGTGATTGAATTTGTGGTTCTTCACGAATATTGCCATTTCATTCATGCTGATCATTCGCCCGCTTTTTATGCCGAGCTCTCCGCCGTTATGCCCGAATGGCGCGTTTATGATAAAGTTCTTAAAAATAGGTAAAAAAATTGTTAATTTGTTGACAAACATTTTTTTCGGCCTTATAATATTCAGTGAATGAAAGTTCAGTAAAAGCCAAACGGCTTCATGCCGTTATAAACTAATTGGAGGAGATTTATTATGGCAAATCGTTTTGTTCTTAATGAAACAAGTTATCACGGCGCCGGTGCAATTCAGGAGATTGCCGGTGAAGTAAAGGGCAGAGGCTTCAAAAAATGCTTTGTTTGCTCCGATCCCGATCTTATTAAATTCGGCGTAACAAAAAAGGTTACCGATGTTCTTGATGCCGCTTCTGTCGATTATGAAATTTACAGCGAAATTAAACCCAATCCCACGGTTCAAAATGTTCAAACCGGCGTTGCCGCATTTAAGGCTTCCGGCGCAGATTGCATTATCGCCATCGGCGGCGGTTCTTCAATGGATACCGCCAAAGCTATCGGTATAATCATTATGAACCCGGAATTTGAGGATGTTATTTCTCTCGAGGGTGTTGCTCCCACAAAGAATAAATGCGTTCCTATCATCGCGGTTCCCACCACCGCAGGCACTGCCGCAGAGGTTACCATCAACTATGTTATCACCGATACGGAGAAAAACAGAAAGATGGTTTGCGTAGATCCTAAAGATATCCCGGTTATCGCTGTTGTAGATCCCGATATGATGTCTTCAATGCCCAAGGGACTCACCGCCGCAACAGGTATGGATGCTCTTACTCATGCAATTGAAGGCTATATCACAAAAGCCGCTTGGGAGCTTTCCGATATGTTCCACCTTAAAGCCATCGAAATCATTTCCAGAAGCCTTCGCAACGCTGTAAACAACACTCCGGAAGGCAGAGCGGATATGGCTCTCGGTCAGTATGTTGCAGGTATGGGATTTTCAAATGTAGGGCTCGGCCTTGTTCACTCAATGGCTCACCCGCTCGGCGCTGTTTATGACACACCTCACGGTGTTGCAAACGCAATCATTCTTCCAACCGTTATGGAATATAACGCTCCCGCAACAGGCGAGAAATACAGAGATATTGCAAAAGCCATGGGCGTTGAGGGCGTAGATGAAATGAGCCTTGACGATGCAAGAAAAGCAGCTGTTGACGCTGTAAGAAAGCTCGGTCAGGATGTGGGTATCCCGGCAGACCTTAAAGAGATTGTTAAGGACGAGGATGTTGATTTCCTTGCTCAGAGCGCTTATGACGATGCTTGCCGCCCCGGCAACCCGAAGGATACTTCGGTTGAAGAGATTAAGGCACTTTATCGCTCTCTTATGTAAAATTTTTTATCCGCTTCGATTTTCGGAGCGGATATTTTTATGCCTGTTTTTGCGTTAAAATCATTAGATGTCTTTTTGCTGCTCTTTTTATAGAATTTTTTCGCTGTGCGGCAAAAATCGTTTAAAGCATTTGTAACTGTTTTGTAAAGGCGTATTTTGTTGAAACAGGTGTTTTATTGTGTTAATATATACAAAGTATGAACATTTTTATACTGATTTATAAACAAGTATGAAATTTGAAAGGATGTGTTTGCGTGGATAGAAAAGTAGTGGTTATGGATCACCCGCTTATCCAGCACAAGCTTTCCGTTTTGCGTGATGTTAAAACGGGAACAAAAGAATTCAGAGATCTTGTAAACGAAATTGCAATGCTTATGATTTATGATGCAACAAGGGATCTTCCTCTTCAGGATATAGAGGTTCAAACTCCCTGCGGAGTTGCTCATTGTAAAGAGCTTGCAGGCAGAAAGCTCGCTTTCGTGCCTATTCTTCGTGCAGGCCTCGGTATGGTAGACGGTGCTCTTGCTCTTGTTCCGTCTGCAAAAGTCGGGCATATCGGCCTTTACAGGGACGAAACAACTCTTGAGCCTGTTGAGTATTATTGCAAGCTGCCTAAGGACATTGAGGAAAGAGATGTGTTTGTTGTTGACCCAATGCTTGCAACGGGCGGCTCGGCAATCGACGCCATCGGCCAAATCAAAAAAAGAAATCCGCGTTCAATTAAATTCCTTTGCATGATTGCCGCTCCCGAAGGACTTGAAGCTCTTAAAGAAGCTCATCCCGATGTTGATATTTTCATTGCCGGCATGGATGATCATTTGAATGAAAATGGGTATATCGTTCCCGGTCTCGGCGACGCGGGCGACAGAATTTTCGGCACAAAATAATCGCCGAAAATATTTATATAAAAAGCAGTGCAGCGCTTTGCTTTGCGTTTTTTGCCTGCTTTTTACAAAAAACCGTATTTAATTTTAAATGTAACTTGCTTCGGAGGAAAAATAATGGCAAATAAATCTAAAATCAAAATCGGTAAGGACGGTATTTATGACGCCCGCCAGCTCGGCACAGGCAAAATGGTTGTGCTCGGCTTTCAGCACATGTTCGCCATGTTCGGCGCCACGGTAACCGTTCCGCTTCTTACCGGTCTTTCAATTTCAACCACACTTTTGTTTGCAGGCCTCGGCACTCTTTTGTTCCACTGCCTCACAAAATTTAAAGTTCCCGCATTCCTCGGTTCTTCTTTCGCTTTCATCGGCGGTTATCTTGCCGTTGCTCCGCTTCAGGCGGACGGAAGCGGAAATAAGGAGCTTCTTCCTTATGCGTGTCTCGGTGTTGCATGTGCAGGCCTTGTTTATCTTATCGTTGCCGCACTTATCAAAATCGTCGGCGTAAATAAGGTTATGAAGCTTTTCCCGCCCGTTGTAACCGGCCCAATCATTATGGCAATCGGCCTCGGTCTTGCTCCTTCTGCAGTTAATAACTGCAAAACGAATTGGTGGCTTGCAGCCGTTGCGCTTATTCTTGTTATCGTGTTCAACATTTTCGGCAAGGGCATGATTAAGATTGTTCCTATTCTCCTGGGCATTATCGGTTCTTATATCGTTGCCGTTCTTGTCGGCAATGTAGGCGGCGTAGAAAGCTTTGCAATCGATTTCAGCGCAATTAAAGCCGCTCCATGGATCGGTAATCCGATTGAGTGGTCGTCAACCGTTTTTGGCGGTGTTCACGATAAGTCAATCGCAATATCGGCAATCATTGCAATCGTTCCCATCGCAATCGCCACAATTATGGAGCATATCGGTGATATTTCCGCTATTTCCGCTACTTGCAACAGAAACTACATCAACGACCCCGGCTTAAACAGAACTCTTCTCGGCGATGGTCTTGCAACTTCAATTGCGTCTCTTTTCGGCGCTCCGGCAAACACCACTTACGGCGAAAACACAGGCGTTCTTGCCCTTTCCAAGGTTTATGATCCCCGCGTCGTTCGTATTGCAGCTTATTTTGCCGTGATTTTCAGCCTTTCTCCTAAGTTTGCGGCTGTTATTGAATCCATTCCCACGGCTGTTGTAGGCGGTATTTCATTTGTGCTTTACGGTATGATTTCCGCTATCGGTGTTCGTAATGTTGTTGAGGCTAAGGTCGATTTCTCAAAGGCAAGAAACACAATCGTTGCGGCTGTTATTCTTGTTGTGGCTCTCGGCCTTACGAATGGCATCACTTTCCATGTGGGTTCTTCAACCATCACTCTTACCGCTCTTGCTTGTGCTTCAATCGCAGGTATCGTGCTCAACCTTATCTTCCCCGAAAAGGATTTCGATCCCGAGCAGGCATTTAAGGCAGACACCGATTCAAAGCAAATCAACCTTGAATCGGATTACGGTAAAAAGAAAGTTAAAAATGACGCCGAATAAGTAATATTCGTGTTTTAAATTTTCTGCTCTTGCATAGGGCACATTCGTATTCGGAATGTGCCTTTTGGCAAGGGCTTTTTTGCTTTTATAGTTTCTTTTTCTGTATTTCGTCAAAATAAGCCGTTTTCGCAGCTCCTGCATATTTTCTTTTGACATATATCACTAAATATGTTAATATAAAAAATATTATGTTTCGGAGGTTTAGCAATGTCTGTTGCGAATATTTGCATAATAATCGCGATTGTCGTTTATTTGGCGGCAATGGTAATCGTGGGTATTGTGTGCTCTAAAAAGAATAATAGTGTTGATGACTTCTATCTCGGAGGCAGGCAGCTTGGGCCGCTTGTAACTGCAATGAGCGCCGAGGCGTCCGATATGAGCGGCTGGCTGCTTATGGGCATGCCCGGCCTTGCTTATCTTTGCGGTATTGCCGAAGCTTCGTGGACTGCTATCGGCCTTGCAATCGGTACATATCTGAATTGGCTTATTGTTGCAAAAAGGCTTCGCAACTATTCAAGCAGAATAGGCGCCATTACAATTCCCGATTTCTTCGGCAAAAGATTTAAGGATAACACGCATGTGCTGATGTTTGCCTCGGCACTGCTTATTATAATCTTCTTTATCCCTTATACGGCTTCCGGCTTTTCCACCTGCGGCAAGCTGTTTTCCTCGCTTTTCGGTTTGGATTATCATGTTGCCGTTATCGTGTCTGCTATTGTTATTGTTCTTTATACAACACTCGGCGGCTTTCTTGCTGCCTCAACAACGGATTTCATTCAGGCAATTATTATGACAATTGCTTTGATTGCCGTTCTTTGCTTTGGTATAAAAACGGCCGGCGGTTGGAATGCGGTTGCGGAAAACGCAAAATCAATTCCACATTACCTTTCTTTAACATCAACAACAGACGGCGCCGGAAATATGGTTCCCTTCGGAGGATCTACCATTGTTTCTACTCTTGCTTGGGGGCTCGGCTATTTTGGTATGCCTCATATCCTTCTTCGCTTTATGGCAATTAAGGATCCCAATAAGATTAAAACATCAAGGCGCGTTGCCAGCATTTGGGTGGTTATCGCAATGGGTGTTGCTATCATCATCGGTATCGTGGGCCTTGCAATGAGCAAAAACGAATCCTCCATGGTTCTTAAAGACAGTGAAACGATTATCGTTGCAATTGCCGCTTTGCTTGCAAAGCACGGCGTGTTCTTTGCGCTTCTTGCGGGTCTTATTTTGGCAGGTATTTTGGCTTCAACCATGTCCACGGCAGACAGTCAGCTTCTTGCCGCTGCATCTGCAATCAGCCAGGATTTAATGGTTGGCTCACTTCGTCTTAAAATTTCCGAAAAGGTTAAAATGATTGCCGCAAGGGCAACCGTTATTGCAATTGCCGTTCTCGGCGTTGTTTTCGCGTGGAATCCCGATTCCTCCGTTTTCAGAATCGTAAGTTTTGCCTGGGCAGGCTTCGGCGCATCCTTCGGACCGCTCATGTTGTTTTCACTTTTCTGGAAGCGCACAAATAAATGGGGCGCAATGGCAGGTATGATTTCCGGCGGTATCACCGTTATAGCCTGGCACTATGCCAGCGGCGGAATTTTCAGCCTTTATGAGCTTTTGCCAGCATTCATTGTTTCAAGCCTGTTTATCGTTGTTGTTTCTTTGCTTACCAAAGCACCGGAACAGGAAATTATTGATGAATTTGAAGCCGCAAAGGCAGATAAATAATAAAAATAACCGACTGTTCATAATAGAACGGTCGGTTTTCTTGTTGTTTGATTATTTTTCTTTTTTATCGGCGTGCTTTTTTTGCCGCTTTTCTCGGTTTTCGTTTCGTGCCGAATTGCGTTTGCTTCTTTGCTCGTTGCGCCTTGATTGCCGTTTCTCACGCTCGGCCTTGCGTTCCGTGTCGCGTTTAAGCCGTTTGCGCTCCGCTTCTTCTTTTTCAAGCTGCTTTTCCGCCTCTTTTTCGGCTTTTTTGCGCTCCGCTTCTTCTTTTTCAAGCTGTTTTTGAACTTCGGATTTTTCTCGGCTTTCGGCAAGTTTTTTTGCCGCCGTATTCAGTGCGTCCTCAAAATCGGGCAGGGAATAGTTGATGATTTTTTCAATGTTAATTGAATTTATAAAGCTTGAAATTAAAGTTTTCACCGTGTCGGGCACTTCGCTGTTTTCGTCATTCACAAGCTTGTAAAGCTCCGGCACGGCAACGATAAGGCTTTTGTAGTTTTTTATGCTTATGTCGTCAATCGTTTTTATTCCTGCGGCTTTTGCGATTTCAAAAAGCTTTTGCACAATGCTTTTCAGCTGCTCCGGATTCATCGTTTCAAGGCTTTCGGTCAATGTGTCTTCCATATAATCGGACAGCAGGCTGAAGCGTTTTGCGGATTCAAATTCCGAGCCTTTTAATATCCAAGTGAAAATATTGTGCTGTGCGCCGCCCGAGGCTTCGCTTTTGATTATTTTGTTTTTGCCGCCCGGTGCAAGCATCCTTCCAACTATCGAGTCCTCCGGCAGCAGGTTCAAAACCGTTTCGTTTGCCTGTGGGGTAAACATAATCTCCGCCACTTCGTTCGGCAGGCCGGGGCCGTCGTTGTTGTAAACTCTGATAATGTGTTCCTTTTCTTCGTCTTTTAGAAAAAGATAGGAAAAGATGGCAAGGTTTCCGCCCTTTGAATGGCCGCCTATATAGTATCTGCCGCCTAAATTCGCAATTGCTTCACTTATGTATTTTAATGCAGTTGCTTGGCTCGTTATCGGGAATTTGTATGCAAGCTCGGCGTCCTCGTAAAAGCTCACAATTTTTTCATCCGTTCCTCTGAAGGCGGCGTAATATAAGCCGTTGTAAATCTCGAACATAACGCCGTAAAAGGCCGTTGCAAAATCCTCGCTCACGGTTTCTCGTGTTTGTAAAACGATTATGTTTTTGAATCGCTCGCTCTTGCCGATTTGCAAAAGCAGTTGCTGCGTTAAATATGCCGTGCTTTTTTTGTTTTCGGCACTTTCATCGGAAATGGTCAAAAGCTTTGAAATTTCGCCGAGCGTTTTGCCTGCATATTCAGAAAAATCACAGTATGCAAGGCGGCAGAAAATTGCATTGTCCGCTTCCGTAAGGCCGATTTCGTTAAATTTTATGCCGCCGAATCTCTCGGCGTATTCAAACAGATTTGCCACGGTTATTCTCCTTAATGCTTTTATGTTGTTATTTTACAATAATTCGGTGAAATAAACAATATATTTAAATCATTTCCACCGGCTTTTGGCCATTTGTTTTATATAGTTTATAAAAGGTTAAAATTTGGTGTCAAAATTCGTCAAATTATTGCAATGCCTGTTACATTAGTTTATTATATCCATATCAATTTTGAAAGTGGTGTAAACAGAATCTTATGGAGCTTTTAAAGCGTAAAATTGTCGAAGAGGGCGAGGTTTACGAGGGCAATATATTAAAGGTGGATTGCTTCTTAAACCATCAGATAGATATTCCTTTTATGAAAGAAATAGGCAAGGAATTTCACCGCTTGTATAAAGATGCAGATGTAAATAAAATTTTAACGATTGAGGCTTCCGGCATTGCAATCGGCTCAATGGTTGCTCAGGAATTCGGCTGCCCGCTCGTTTTTGCGAAAAAGAATAAAACTAAAAATATCGCAGGCGATGTTTATGTAACTCCCGTTGAATCGTTTACCCATGGCACCACTTATAATGTTATGGTTTCAAAGCGCTTTCTCGGTAAAGGCGATAAAGTGCTTATTGTTGATGATTTTCTTGCAGTGGGCAACGCGCTTCGCGGCCTTATTCAAATGGTTAAGGAAAGCGGCGCCGAGCTTGTTGGCTGCGGCACGGTAATCGAAAAAGGCTATCAGCATGGGGGCGACGAAATCAGGGCGCAGGGCGTTCGCGTTGAAAGCCTTGCAATAATCGAAAGCATGGATGCAAAAACGGGAAATATCGTTTTCAGGAATTGATTTCGATTTAAGCAGGTAATAGGCGCATTTGCGCATGTTATAAAAATTCCATTTATTTAACGGAGGAAAGTCAAATGAAATTGGCAAAAAAAATTATTGCAGTTCTTCTTGCAGTAGTATTTGTCGGCGCAGTTTTTGCCGGCTGCTCAGCTAAGGATGACTCAAACAAAGCCAAATCGGATCTTACGGTTGGTTTCATTTTCTTACACGATGAAAACTCAACCTACGACAAAAACTTTATCACAGCTGCTGAAGAAGCTTGTGAAAAAGCCGGAGTAAAGATCCTCAAGAAAACAAACATTCCGGAAGGCAACGAGTGCTATGAAGCAGCTGCACAGCTTGTTGACGAGGGCTGCGATATCATATTTGCAGACAGCTTTGGCCACGAGGACTATATCATTCAGGCTGCTAAGAAGTTCCCTGAAGTTCAGTTCCTTCATGCAACCGGCACAAAGGCTCACACAGAAGGCCTTTCAAACTATCACAATGCATTTGCCTCCATCTATGAAGGCCGTTTCCTTGCAGGCGTTGCTGCAGGTGAAAAGCTCAACGAAATGATCAATGCAGGCAAAATCACTGCAGATCAGGCTAAAATGGGCTATGTAGGCGCATTTACTTATGCAGAAGTTATTTCCGGCTACACTTCGTTTTATCTCGGCGCAAAGAGCGTTTGCCCGTCCGTAACCATGGAGGTTACATTTACCGGCTCTTGGTATGATGAAACTGCTGAAAAAGAGGCTGCTCTTAAGCTTATCCACAACGGTTGTGTTCTTATCAGCCAGCATGCCGATTCAATGGGTGCTCCCACTGCTTGCGAATCAGAAGGTGTTCCCGATGTTTCTTACAACGGCAGCACACAGCAGGCTTGCCCCAACACCTTTATCGTTTCTTCAAGAATTGATTGGGCTCCTTACTTTGAGCATGCAATTGATTGCGTAAAGAACGGCAAGGATATTGAAAAGGATTGGACAGGTAATCTTTCAACAGGTTCTGTTGTTCTCACAGATGTAAATACTCAGGCAGCTGCAGAAGGCACTCAGGAAGCTATTAATGCTGCAAAAGCAAAGCTTGAATCCGGTGAGATTCATGTATTTGACACTTCAACATTTACCGTAACAGTTGCAGACAATAAGAATGTAAATGCAAAGGTTGATGCTGACGGTCATCTTACAAGCTACATGGCAGATGTTGATACGGATGAAGCTTATACTCCGGATACAGAGGCTGTTTCAGACGGTTATTTCCATGAGTCTGAATTCCGTTCGGCACCTTACTTTGATATTCAAATTGACGGTATCACTCTTCTTGATACAAAATTCTAAGTTGAATAAATAAGTTATAATATTTTCCGTGGCCGATGAAAATCGGCCGCGGTATAATATTTTAATATATTATTTATATTTCCACGGAGGGCAAGTAATGAGCGAATCTCTTGCAATAGAGCTTAAAGGTATCACAAAAACTTTCGGCTCAATCGTTGCCAATAAAGATGTTAATTTGCAGGTAAAAAAAAGCGAAATCCTTGCAATATTAGGCGAAAACGGCAGCGGCAAAACCACCCTTATGAATATGCTTTCAGGTATTTATTTCCCGGATGAAGGCCAAATATTTATTAACGGTAAAGAAGTTGTGATAAAATCCCCCAAAGATTCTTTTGAATGCGGAATCGGAATGGTGCATCAGCATTTCAAGCTTGTTGATGTTTTTAACGCAACCGAAAATATCGTTTTAGGTGTTAATGACGGTAAAAAATTTAATCTTAAAGAAGCAGAAAAAAAGGTTCGCGAAATTACCGATAAATACGGCTTTGAAATAGATTTAAACAGAAAAATCTATGAGATGTCCGTGTCTGAAAAGCAAACCGTTGAAATTATCAAAGTGCTTTACAGGGGCGCCGATATACTTATCCTTGATGAGCCCACGGCGGTTCTTACTCCGCACGAAACAGATAAACTGTTTGATGTTTTGCGTAAAATGCGCGCAGACGGCAAATCAATTATAATAATCACCCATAAGCTTCACGAGGTGCTTGCGCTTTCGGATCGTGTGGCGGTTTTGCGCAAGGGTGAATATATCGGCACTGTTGAAACTAAAGATGCAACAGAGCAATCGCTCACCGAAATGATGGTGGGAAAAAAGATTTCGCTTAATATTGAAAGAACTGATCCCGTAAATCCCGCAGATATGCTTATGGTTAAGCATATTTCCGCAAAAAATGCAGAGGGCCGAATGATTCTTGATGATATTTCATTCACGGCAAGGTCGGGTGAAATTCTCGGCATAGCGGGCATTGCGGGCAGCGGCCAAAGAGAAATGCTTGAGGCTGTTGCAGGCCTTCAAAATCTTGAAAACGGCGAAATATTCTATAACACACAAGACGGTGAAACCGTTAATCTTCGCGATAAAACGCCCACTCAAATCCGCGAGCTCGGTGTTCGCCTTTCTTTCGTTCCCGAAGACAGGCTCGGTATGGGTCTTGTCGGCAATATGGATATTACCGATAATATGATGCTCAGAAGCTATAAAAAGGGCCATTCCTTGTTTGTAGACAGAAAAAATCCCAAGGATCTTGCAGAAAATATAATTCAAAGCCTTGAGGTTGTTACTCCGGGCACAGCCACCCCCGTGCGTAAGCTTTCGGGCGGTAATGTTCAAAAAATACTTGTGGGCAGAGAGATTGCTTTAAATCCAAGGCTGCTTATGGCCGCTTATCCGGTAAGAGGCCTTGATATCAATTCCTCATATGTGATTTATAATTTACTTAATAAACAAAAATCAAACGGCGTTGCGGTAATCTTCGTCGGCGAGGATCTTGATGTTCTTGTTGAGCTTTGCGACAGAATTCTTGTTATGAATTCAGGCAAGGTAACGGGTGTGGTTGACGGCCGCACAACAAATAAAGAGGAACTCGGCTTCCTCATGACCAAAACAGAAAGCAAGGAGGAGCAGTAATGGAAACGAAAAACAAAAAAGTTCATGAGCCGCTTTTCCATATTGCAAAGCGTGCCCATATATCCGGCGGAAAAGCATGGCTTATTCGCATCGGAGCTGTTTTGGCGGCACTTATTATCTGTGCCGTTGTTACTATGCTGTTAACAGGTGAAAATCCTTTCTCCGTGTATGCCACAATGTTTGAGGGCGCTTTCGGAACCGAAAGAAAAATTTGGAAGCTTTTGCAAAATCTTGCAATGCTGCTCTGTGTTTCGCTTGCGTTAACTCCCGCTTTTAAAATGCGATTTTGGAATATAGGCGGTGAAGGCCAGGTGCTTATCGGCGGCCTTGCAACGACTGCTTGTATGATACTGCTCGGCGGCAAGCTTCCTAACGGCTTGCTTATTATTGTTATGCTCGTTGCAAGCATTCTTGCAGGTGCGATTTGGGCTCTCATCCCGGCAATTTTTAAGGCTAATTTTAATACAAACGAAACCTTGTTCACGCTTATGATGAACTATGTTGCAATTCAAATTGTATCATATTTTTGTATGTATTGGGAAAATCCGAAAGGCTCCGGTAAAATCGGTGTTATAAACGGAAATTCAATGCAGGGTTGGCTGCCCACAATCGGTGATTATGATTATTTGCTTAATATTCTGATCGTTTTGGTGCTCACCGTTGCAATGTATATCTATCTTAAATACAGCAAGCACGGCTATGAGCTTTCCGTTGTCGGCGAATCCGAAAACACCGCAAAATATATCGGTATAAATGTTAAAAAAGTTATTTTAAGAACTATGTTTGTATCCGGTGCAGTATGCGGTATTGCGGGCTTTTTGCTCGTTGGCGGCACAGACCACACCATTTCCTCCTCAACGGCGGGAAACAGGGGTTTCACTGCAATCATGGTTTCGTGGCTTGCAAAGTTTAACCCGATTTATATGATTCTCACTTCATTTTTGCTCGTTTTCCTCAGCGCAGGCGCAAGCCAAATTTCAATGGTGTTTAATCTTAATGAGTCATTTTCGGATATTATAACCGGCATTATTCTTTTCTTTATCATAGGCAGTGAATTCTTCATCAACTATGAGTTAAAGTTCAGAAAAGCAAATAAGGAGGTAAAGTGATATGTTTTCTTCACTCATAACCTTTCTTCACAGAGCCATAATGCAGGGCATTCCTCTTCTTTTCGGCTCAACCGGCGAAATAATGACGGAAAAATCGGGCAACCTTAATCTCGGCATTCCCGGCGTTATGTATATCGGCGGCATGAGCGGTGTTATCGGAGCTTTTCTTTATGAAAATTCTCTTGAATCAAAAGCCGATGCCGTTCCGTTTCTTGCGGTTTTGATTCCGCTTCTTTGCTGCATACTCGGGTCTTTTTTGGCGGGCCTTTTATATTGCTTCTTAACCGTTACACTCCGTGCAAATCAGAATGTTACCGGTTTGGCGCTCACAACTTTCGGAACCGGCTTCGGTAACTTTTTCGGTGGCTCTCTTATCAAAATCACAGGCTCCGATGTTCCTTCCGTTGCTCTTACCACAACAAGCGGCTTTTTCAGAACAACTCTTCCCGGTGCGGAAAGCACGGGTTGGTTCGGCAAGCTCTTCCTTTCATACGGATTTCTTGCATATGCGGCAATTATTATTGCAATCGCATGCTCGTTTTTCCTTAATCGCACAAGGGGCGGTCTGCATCTTAGGGCGGTGGGTGAAAATCCTGCCACTGCCGATGCAGCAGGCATCAATGTAAATCGCTCAAAATATATAGCAACCTGCCTTGGCAGTGTTATTGCCGGATTCGGCGGCCTTTATTACGTTATGGATTATGCAAACGGCGTTTGGTCAAACGACGGCTTTGGCGACAGAGGCTGGCTTGCAATAGCGCTTGTAATTTTTGCAATTTGGCGCCCGAATCTCAGTATTCTCGGATCTATTGCTTTCGGCGGCTTGTATATAGTTTATCTTTATGTTCCGGGTGCACTTCGTACTCAGGAACTTTATAAGATGATTCCTTATGTTGTAACTATTATTGTTCTTGTTTTGGCAAGCGTTAAGAAGAAAAAGGAAAATCTTGGCCCCGCATCGCTCGGTTTGTCATATTTCAGAGAGGACAGGTAAATCTTATTATGCTTGATGATATTGAAAAAATTCTTGTTTCGGAGCAGGAGCTGAGCGATATAAACGCAAGGCTCGGTGCCCAAATCACTAAAGATTTCAAGGGAAAAAATCTGCTTGTTCTCGGTATTCTTAAAGGCTGTGTTTTCTTTATGACGGATCTTGTTCGCCATATTGATTTGCCCCTCAGTATTGATTTTATGTCCGTATCTTCTTACGGCAGCGGCACGGAATCAACAGGCCGTGTTAAAATCACAAAGGATATCGATATTGATTTGGACGGCTATGATGTTTTGATTGTTGAGGATATTTTGGACAGCGGCAGAACGCTTAAATATGTTTCCGAAATTCTTAAAACCCGCGGCGCAAATTCAATAAGCATCGTTACTTTGCTTGATAAGCCCGAAAGGCGAGTAGCGCAGATTTCTCCCGATTATGTAGGCTGTGATGTGCCGGATGAATTTGTTGTGGGCTACGGGCTTGATTATGATCAAAAATACAGAAATCTGCCTTATATCGGCGCACTCAAAAGATCTGTTTACGAAAAATAATTAAATATTATCATGTTTTCCCGCTGTGTTGTTTAAAAAGAGTAACACGGCGGGATTTTTTGTTGTCTACGGTGCGTGATAATTTGATTTTTGTAAATATTGACCACTCTTTTGTCTGCTTTTTTGTAATAAATATTTTAAATAATATAAAAAAGATGTTTATTTTGTAATAATTTAATGCTATAATATTACAAATAAACTGGAGTATAAGGCGCACTTTGCAATCAAAAAGGGGGATAAAGCTTGAAGTATTTAAAAATTATTGCGGCCGTTTTGGCGATATGCCTGCTTTTTTCCGGCTGCTCCTTTAGGCTTGCTTCGTCTGTTGATGAATTGATTTCTCCCGTTTCCCCGCAGGGTGACGACGCCGAAATTCAAAATGCGCTTTCTTCATATGCGGGCGGGGGTTTTAAATTAAAATCCCCGATAAGCGGTAACTTCACTGCTGCTTATAATCTTTTTGACGCAGACGGCGATTCGCAAAACGAAGCAGTTGTGTTTTATGAGCCTTCTCAGCATCCCGGCAGGCTCGATATGGCGGTCATTGATAAAAAAGACGGTAAATGGTCGGTTGCATCAAATATCGAAACCGATAATGCCGAAGTGTATTCGATTGATTTTGCAGATTTAAACGGCAACGGCGATTATGAATATATTGTGCTCTGGAATGTTATGGCAAACGCCGAAAGCCATTCACTGGCCGTTTATGCTTCGGCTTCCGATAAATCGGGCTCGCTTTCGCAAATCGGCAAAAGCATTGTTATGAACGATTATATCGCCGCAGATTTAAATGATGACTCCGTGAATGAGCTGACTGTGTTTTCAATTGATTCCGGCGATTCTGTTTCCGCAAGCGCCGTTTTATATTCATATGCCGGCGGAGATGCGCAAATTCTCGGCAGAACGAAGCTGGACGGTCATATAAGCTATTATAAAAATATTTCCGCAGAGGCAAAGAACGGTCGAACTTATGTTTATGCCGACGCCGTTAAATCGAACGGCACTCAGATGCTCACGGAGATTATTTATTGGTCGGATAAATACGACACAATTATTTCACCCTATTACAGCTACACAACCGGAATAACGAAAAACACCACCAGATATTCCACGCTTTCTTCAATGGATATAAATTCAGACGGCGAAATCGAAGTTCCGCTTGATTCGGATTTCGATAATCTGCCCGAAAATGTGTATGCCGTTGAATGGAATAAATATGACGGCAATGTTATGAGCACTGTTTGCCATTCGCTTGCCGTTGAAAAAGACGAATATCAGCTTGTTATTCCGGAGGATATGTTTGCAAATATCTCCGCGGAATACAATGCCGAGGATTCAAAGCTCACTGTGCTTGATTCCGGCGGTAATATGGTTTTTACCGTTGCGTGTGTTACGAGCACTCATTATTCCGAAAAGGCCGGCGATTATTCAGGCTACACCGAAATTATGAATGAATCGGGATATATTTATCTTGCAGACTGTAATTCTCAGTCCGATATGCGGCTTTCCGCTTCGGATTTGAAATCAATGATAAAATCTTATTAAGGAGAACAGATTATGAAAAAAGTGCTTGTTGCAGAGGATGAAGAATCCATTCGCGAATTCATAGTCATCAATTTAACAAGAAGCGGCTATGAGGTTGAGCAGGCGGAAAACGGCGCAGTAGCGCTTGATTTGTTTTCAAAAAACGAAAATTCCTTTGATGTTGCGATTCTTGATATTATGATGCCTGAAGTTGACGGCCTCACCGTTTGTAAAGAGCTTCGTAAGCGCTCATCGGATCTCGGCATTATCATGCTTTCCGCAAAAACTCAGGAAATGGACAAGGTAACAGGGTTGCTCGTAGGGGCGGACGATTATGTTACAAAGCCGTTTTCGCCGAGCGAGCTTATGGCGCGCGTTGACGCAGTTTATCGCCGCGTTGAAATGACAAGAGGCTTTCGTAAAAACGATTCTCAGCTCGACACTATTGTGCTTGATGAGTTTGAACTCAATTTAAGAAACCGCACCCTTTCAAAGGCAAAGCAGCTTATAGAGCTTACTCAGGTTGAATTTCAAATTATTGAATATTTCTTTAAAAATCCCAACGCGGCACTCAGCAGAACGGATATTTTAAAGCAGGTTTGGGGCAATAATTATTTCGGCGATGAGAAAATAGTTGATGTTAACATTCGCCGCCTCAGAATGAAGGTTGAGGATAACCCATCTTCACCCACAAGACTCGTAACCATTTGGGGCCTCGGCTATAAGTGGATAACAAACAGTAAATAATCGCGAAAGACAGAGTTGTAAATGAAAAAGAAAGTGTTTGATAAATTTCATAGCTTAAAGGTTGACGGACTCACAAAAAGATGGCTTCTCAATATCATTCTTGTTGTTGTTATTGTGCTTGCCGTTACATTCACCGTGGCATGTGTAACCATTAAAAATTATTATTACAACTCTGTTGAAAATATTTTAAAATCCGGCGCTTCCACAAATGCCGTAAATTATTTTTCAAACAATCTCGATTCGGGCACTTCGCTTGAAAGTTCGGCTGTTAAATTTATCGATAATTATGCTTATAAGGAAAAAACCACCGTTTGGGTTATCGATAATAACGGCAGGGTGCTTGCCTCTTCAAACGGATTTTTGGTCAGCAATACCAAAATGGAGGATTATGACGCCGCAAAAAGCTCCGATTCCGGCACGGGTAAGTATGTCGGCAAAATTTATGACGGCGGAGATAAGGTGATGGCTCTCACAAGAGTTATTCAAAATTCGGCGGGCGCAAATGTCGGCGCAGTAAGGGTTATGACGAATATTGAGGATGTCGACTCCCAAATATTTACCGTTATCGCAATAATGCTTGTGCTTGTGCTTTTTGTGTTTGCGATAATATTGTTATCAAATCTTTTCTTTATCCGATCAATTATAATTCCCGTTAAGCAGATAACAAAAACCACAAATGAGATCGCACACGGCAATTTGAATGCCAGAATCGAAAAAAAATATGATGACGAAATCGGAATTTTGTGTGATTCGATAAATTCGATGGCTTCGGAAATCGCAACCGCCGATAAAATGAAAAATGATTTCATTTCAACAATATCCCATGAATTGCGAACTCCGCTCACTTCAATCAAGGGTTGGGGCGAAACGCTTTATTACAGCCATGATACCGAGCGTGACGAGCTTACTTCAAAAGGCTTGCAGGTTATCGTTAAAGAGGCGGGCAGGCTTGAGGGCTTTGTTGAAGAACTTCTTGATTTCAGCAGGCTTCAAAGCGGAAGAATGACTCTGCGCCTTGTTAAAACGGATATTTTTGCCGAATTGGACGAAACCGTGTTCACATTCTGCGAACGCGCAATGCGCGAGGGGATAGAGGTGCGCTACAGCATTCCCGAACTTCCCGCTCCTGCGGATGCCGATCCAAACAGGCTCAAGCAGGTGTTTATGAATATTCTTGATAACGCCTTGAAATATTCGCGTGCTCCGAGCAAAATTTTCGTTAAGGCGGAATTTACAGCTATCGGTGAAAACAGCGCGGTTAAAATTTCTATAGCTGATCAGGGCTGCGGAATTTCAAAAGAGGATTTGCCGCATGTTTTCGATAAATTTTATAAAGCAAATGTTTCCGTTCGCGGTTCGGGAATCGGTCTTGCCGTAACAAATGAAATAGTTAATCTTCATAAAGGCAAGCTTGAAATAGACAGTAAAGAGGGCCGAGGCACTCTGGTTACAATATATCTTCCGATTGACAGCGCCCCCACAAAAAAGGAAATCGATATGGCAACCGCGGGCGAGCAACAGGTTACTGATGAGGATATAAATTTGAAAGGTGATAAATCGGATGAGCAAAAAAACTCATAAAACTTCCGTTGGAGGGCAGGCACTCATAGAGGGTGTTATGATGCTCGGCCCAAAGGGAATGGCAACCTCCGTGCGTAAGCCGCACGGCGAAATATTAACCGAATATCACAAGGTTAAGCACATGCGTGATAAAAGCAAGTTTTTTAATTTGCCGATAATCCGCGGTGTAGTTAATTTTGTTGAATCAATGATAATCGGCTATAAAGCGCTTATGTATTCTGCCGAGGCCTCCGGAATGGAGGATATCGAGGAAGAGAATATGAATAAGTTTGAAAAATGGCTTTCAAATAAATTCGGCGATAAGCTTATGAATTTCATCGGTGTGCTGGGATCCGTTTTGGGCGTTGTGCTTGCGGTTTTGCTTTTCGTTTATTTTCCCGTTTTGTTTTTCAATAAGGTCAATCAGTGGAGCGGCGGCGCAATCACAAATTATCAGGGCCTTATCGAGGGCGTTATAAAAATAGTTATTTTTGTGGCGTATATGGCGATGGTCAGCCGAATGAAAGATATTAAGCGCATGTTTATGTATCACGGCGCAGAGCATAAATCCATTGCCTGCTATGAATCCGGTATGGAGCTTACGGTTGAAAATGCCGCAAAATGCACTCGCTTTCACCCCAGATGCGGCACTTCTTTTATTTTTGTTGTTCTTATTTTCAGCATTATTTTTTACACGATTATTGCTAAAATCTTTCCGCAAATTGCCGCTGTTCGCGTGCTTTGGATGCTTTTAAAGCTTGCGTTTCTGCCGATTTTGATGGGTATTTGCTATGAATTCATAAGATATGCGGGAAAACATGATAATCTTTTTGTTAAAATAGTTTCCGCCCCCGGCTTGTGGATGCAAAGAATTACCACAAAAGAGCCCACGCCGGATATTCTCGAAGTGGGAATTGAGGCTTTAAAGGCTGTTATTACAGATGATCCCGAGGATGATGAAATAAAGTGAATTTAAAAGAAGCTTATGATTATTCAAGGCTGTTTTTGAGCGGCAATAAAATTGATGAGTCGGATTTTAAAGCGCTTTGCGTAGTTTGCTCATTGGCAGATATAAAAAATAATCAGTTTGAAATGCATTCAGGTGATTTTGTCAGTAATAAAAAGCTTGCCGATATGCTTTGGAAGCTTAAAAGCGGTGAGCCGCTTCAGTATGTTATCGGTAGGTGGGATTTTTACGAATCCGAATTTTATGTCGGCAGCGGCGTGCTCATTCCGCGCCCCGAAACGGAAGAACTTACCGACGCCGTTGTTAAAGCGGCAAAAAATATTTTAAATCCCGTTGTTTATGATCTGTGCTCCGGCAGCGGATGCATAGGTATAAGTGTTGCAAAGGCGGTCCCCGGCGCAAAAGTTTACTGCGTTGAAAAAAGCGATGCGGCATGTGAATATCTTATTAAAAATTCTTATCTTGCAAAAAATGCTGTTCCCGTTAAAGGGGATATATGCCGCCCCGAAGAAATAATTAAAGAGGCGGCGGATATAATCGTTTCAAATCCGCCGTATGTTAAAACTGCGGATATCTCTAATCTGCAAAGCGAGCTGGCTTATGAACCCAAAGCCGCGCTTGACGGCGGTGCGGACGGCTTGTTTTTTTATAATGTTATCGCGAATAAGTGGAAAAGCGCGTTAAAGTCCGGCGGAAAGCTCTGTTTGGAAATCGGTGAGGATCAGGGAAACGCTGTTTCAGATATCCTTGCAGATACCGGGTTTAAAAACATTGAAGTTAAAAAAGATATTTATCAAAACAACAGAATGGTGTTTGCCGAAAAATAACTCCGCCACTGCGGCGCGAAAGGCTGTTTTTTTATATGAATAATTTGAGTATTTCAATCCTCGGCGATATTTTCAAAGGAAATTATATATATGCCATAATAACGATTGTGGCAAGAATGTTTGTCGTTTTCTGCTGCCTTCCCGTTCACGAGCTTGCGCACGGATGGGCGGCATATAAGCAAGGGGACGACACTGCAAAAAAACTCGGCAGGCTTTCCTTTAATCCGTTTTCGCATCTTGACCCGATCGGCACGATTATGATTTTCCTTTTCGGAATAGGCTACGCTAAACCGGTGCCCATCAACCCACTTAAATTTAAGAACTACAGAAAAGGCGTTGCGCTTACCGCACTTGCCGGGCCGCTTTCAAATCTTGTTATGAGCTTTATTTTTGCGTTTATCGGCTCCGGATTGAACAGGCTCGCAGGCGCTAATGCGGCAATGCAGCTTCTGGTGCTGTTTTTCGGTTTTGCGGCAAATATCAATATCGCTCTTGCCGTGTTTAATCTTTTGCCTATTCCGCCGCTTGACGGTTCCCGCGTGCTTGCGGTTATTCTTCCGGACAGGGCATACGAAAAATATTTTCGCTACGAGCGTTATATCATGATTGCGCTAATGGTGCTTCTTTTCACGGGCGTGCTTGATACTCCGCTTGCACTGCTGAATAATTTATTTCATAAATTTATATATTTCCTGCCGAATCTTGTTTTCGGAAATTGAGGTTAAATGGAACAGATAAATTATAAATTAGAGGTGTTTGAAGGCCCTATGGACCTTTTGCTTCACCTTATCAGTAAGCATAAATTGAATATAAACGATATCCCTATTGTTGAGCTTGTTAATCAATATCTTGATTATGTGCGCCAAATGAAAAACGCCGATTTCGATGTTGCAGGCGATTTTCTTGAAATGGCGGCAAGGCTGATTTATATTAAAACGGTTTCGCTTCTGCCCAGGCAGGAGGAAGCCGAGCAGCTGAAAAAAGAGCTCACGGGCGAGCTTATCGAATACCGCGATTGCAAGATAATGGCGGAAAAGCTGAGCCGCAGCACCGATGGCTTTGACCGCTTTGTGCGCGAACCTCAGCCGGGATACATAAATTACGATTACGAGCGCTTCCATGAGGGTGAGGAATTGCTTAATGCATATATCTCCGCCGCTGGTAGGGCACAGCGTAAGCTTCCGCCTCCGCTTGATTCTTTTAAGGTTATTGTTGCAAGAAAATTTGTAAATGTTGCCTCAAAGGTCGGCGGCGTTATAGAAAAGCTTAAAGCAAAGCGAAAGGTAAAATTTTTAAATTTGTTTTCGGACGCTCAGTCAAAAAGCGATCTTGTGGCAACCTTTCTTGCCGTGCTTGAGCTTGCAAAAACCAAGAAAATTATTTTAAACGGCTCCATGCAGGATATGGAAGTCAGCATTTCGGAGGAGGGTGAAAGCGTTGAAAACTGAAAATAACATAATCGGTAAGCTTGAAGCCATGCTTTTTGCCTCCGGCGAGCCTGTTGAAGCAGCCCGCCTTGCCGAGGTGCTTGAGCTTGATGTGGAAAATATCACAAAAATGCTTTCTCACCTTGCCGATACATATGACGAAAAAAACAGCGGTATTCAGCTTATACGCGTGGACGGTAAATATCAGCTCTGCACGCGCGAGGCGTATGCCGATGATGTGCGTAAACTGCTCGAAATTAAAAAGAACACTCCGCTTTCGCAGGCGGCGTTTGAGGTGCTGGCGATAGTTGCTTATAATCGCACCGTCACCAAAAGCTTTATAGAGCAGGTCAGGGGTGTTGATTGCTCCGGTTCAATCGCAAATCTTGTGCAAAAGGGGCTTATTGAGGAAAAGGGCAGGCTCGATCTTCCCGGCAGACCGCTTGTTTACGGCACTACTGACAGATTTTTGCGTTGCTTCTCGCTCAACAGTCTTGATGATTTGCCCGATTTACCTAAATCCGAGGAAGAAGATAAAGAAAATTCGCAAACCACCTTGTTTGATGAAGAAAAAAATGCTACAATGGATACGGAAATTCTTGAATCGGGGGATGATGACGAAGAATGACGGCTTTAATAGTTATTGCGGTAATAGTTGTTGTTATCGCGCTTATCTTGTCTCTCTCCGCCACCGTCACGGTTGTTTACGATAATAAATGGCGCACCACAATCAGTGTGCTGTGGATAAATAAGGATATTGAGCTTTCAAAAATCCTTTCATTTATCCTTTTTCCGCAGGAAAGCGCCAAAAAGGTTAAAGAGAAAACTAAGAAAAAATCAAATAAAAAGGCTGAAGATAAAATCAAATCCGAAAAATCCGAAAATCCGGCCCAAAAAACAGCTCCGAAATCGGAAACCGTTTCTGAAGGCGCTACAGCCACCGAAGCAAAAAAAGCAGAGCAGCCAAGCTCCGATAAAGGCTCTAAGGATAAAAAGGCAGATAAACCCGCCGAACAGAAAAAACCTAATTATATTAAGAATATTTGGGATAAAGACGGCATTGTGGGTATAATGCTTTTTGTTTCAAATATGGTTGAAAGTGCCTCCGGAGCTATTTCAACTCTTTTTAGGGGCTTCCATATTTATTCGCTCTATGTTAAAATACTTGTGGGCGGCGGCGATGCGGATACTATCGCCCGCGCATACGGCAAAATCTGTAAATATTATTACCCCTTAAAGGGCGCAATTATAAACGGCATGAAGGTTGATAATTATAACGATTGGATTGCCCCCGATTTTATAATGCCGCAAAATGAATACGGCTTGCAGTTTATCGGCTCGCTCAGCGTGGGCACGATTTTGCATGTGGTGCTTTCAGCGGGTAAAATATTTGTTGTTAATCTTATAAAAGATAAATAAAATTGTTTGTTCAGATTAAATAATCTTTAAGGAGATAAAGAAATGAAAGAAACACCGGTAAACAAAATAATGGAAAATACCCTCGAAAAAATGAGGGAAATGGTTGATGTTTCAACTATTATCGGCGATCCCATCCAAACGGGCAACACCACGCTTATTCCCGTTTCCAAGGTATCGTACGGCTTCACCAGCGGCGGCACGGATTTGCCGTCAAAGCAAAATGCAGAGCTGTTCGGCGGCGGCGGCGGTGGTGGTATCACTATTTCGCCCGTTGCTTTCATCGTTATTCAAAACGAAAAAGTAAGAATGATGCAAATCAATAATTATTCTTCGTCCGCAGACCGCGCTATTGCTATGATTCCCGAGCTTGTGGATCAAATTTCTCAGCTTATTAAAGCTAAGGAAGAGCCCGCTCAGGCAGAGGAAAAGGCCGAATAATTTTATATTGCTATTGTAATAATCACCTGCATATTATTTTAGCAGGTGATTATTTTGTTGAAAAAGATTATTGCGCTTTTTGCCGCACTTATCGCTTCACTCAGTGTAATTCCTGTGGAAGCGGCCGATTGCTCCGCGGCGGCTTATGCCGTTGTTGATGTGCAAACGGGGGAAATGCTCGCTTCAAAAAACGAAAGCCAAAAGCGCAGTATTGCTTCCACCACAAAGATTATGACGGCGCTTATCGCCTGCGAAAGCGGCAGTCTTGATGAAATCGTAACCGTCACCTTCGATATGGTTAATACGGAAGGCTCCGTGGTCGGACTGCGTGAAAACGATTGCGTAACGCTTCGCGATATTGTTGTTGCAATGATGCTCGCCTCGGGGAATGACGCCGCAAACGCCGCGGCACTTTTTCTCGGCGAAAGCTTTGCGGGCTTTGCCGATATGATGAATAAAAAAGCCGCCGTGCTCGGTATGATAAATTCATATTTTGTTACTCCCTCGGGGCTTGACGAAGGCGGGCATTGCTCCACAGCTGCTGATATGGCAGTTCTTGCCCGCGCTGCCGTCAAAAATGAAGAGCTTGCAAAAATTTGCAAAATGAAAAGTGCCGAAATCACCGTTTCGGGCAAAAAAATGCAAATTTTTAATCATAATAAATTGCTGGCGCAAAAAGGCTTCATCGGCGTTAAAACAGGCTTTACCAAAAAGGCAGGGCGATGCCTTGTTTCCGCTTATCAAAATAACGGCAGGTTTCTTGTGTGCGTCACACTGAATGATCCCGATGATTGGCAGGATCATGTTAGGCTTTGTGCCGAGGCGGAAAAAATGCTTGCCGATGTTCCTGTGTGCGGCGAAATGTCTGTGCTCACCGTAGGCTCGGCCAAAAGTGCCGTCAAAGCCGCTTATTCCGGCTCGGTTGTTGTGGCTAATAAAAATCTTGTAACCGTCAGCCTCTATGCTAAGCCGTTTTTATATGCGCCCGTTAAAAAAGGCGATGTCGTCGGCAAGGCTGTTGTTAAATATAAAGAAAAGGAGATTGCTTCGCTGCCGCTTGCGGCTTGTGAGGATGTTGAATATTTAAATGGATAATTTTGTCAGGCTTCAAAAATTTATGGCGGATTGCGGTGTTGCCTCTCGCAGAAAGTGTGAAGAAATCATCGCTGCGGGAAAGGTTAAGGTAAACGGTCACCCCGCAAAAATCGGCGATAAAGTCAATCCTAAAAAAGACCTTGTAACCGTTTTCGGTAAAAAAATAAATAAAGTCACCGAAATGCGCTATCTTATGCTCAATAAGCCTCGCGGCTATGTAACCACTGTGTCGGACGAGCATGCAAAAAAAACCGTTATGCAGCTTATGCACGGCGTTAAGGAGCGCGTTTATCCCGTCGGCAGGCTCGATAGGGATTCCGAAGGATTGCTGCTGTTTACCAATGACGGCGCACTTGCAAATGCGCTTATGCACCCCTCGGGAAATATCACAAAAATTTATCGCGTCACAGTGCGCCCGGCTGTTAATGACAATATGCTTGATAAGCTCCGAACAGGCGTTGAAATAGAAGGCCGTAAAACTCTGCCCTGCGATGTTTCCGTTGTTTCCGAGGAAGATGATAGGGTAGTGCTCGAATTCGGTATCCGTGAGGGCAGAAACCGCGAAATCAGAAAGATGTGCGATTCGGTCGGCCTTGAGGTTGCCCGGCTTAAACGAATTGCCGAGGGGCCTGTTAAGCTCGGCATGCTTCCGCTCGGTAAATTTCGCGATCTCACTCCTCGCGAAATCGAAAAGCTCCAAAAGCTTACAGAAAAGTAATTTGCTTGCCATATAAAATTGTATGAATTATAAGCATAATCCGATTGTTATTGTTTGAAGCATGCATTTGCCGAAAAAGGAAAATGTGTAAATTTATGTAAAGATTGACTTTTTTGTTATATTATGCTATTTTATCTTTATACAAAAGATGTTTTTATATTATGCTCTATAAATAATGTGGGCTTAAATAAGTTTTTGCATATATTGGATTGAGCCTTTACTTTTGCCTCGTAAGTGTTATAATTAATAAAAAAAAGCGAGGTTTTCATGAAAAACGATTTGTTAAGCGGTAATCCGGTTAAATCTGTTGTGCTTTTTGCACTGCCGATTATGCTAAGTTCTTTGCTTCAATATTCATATAATTTTGTTGATAATATAATAGTTGGCCAATATGTTGGCACTCAGGCACTTGCGGCGGTTGGCAATATCGGCGCAATAAACAGCTTTATCATCGGCACGGCGCTTGGGCTCACAAGCGGTTTCACCATCCCCGTGGCTCAAAAATTCGGAGCAGGTGAGTATCGCAAAATGAATAATTATGCCGGCAACAGTATTACGCTGTCGTTAGTTATCGGCGTTTCAATTGTTGTTGTGGCGCATATAATTTCAAATCCGATTTTGCGCCTTATCAACACTCCGGATGATATTTTCAAGCTTTCGGCGGATTATATAAATATTCTTTATTTCGGCGTGCCCATTCAAATGCTGTTTAATAATTTCACAGGCATTGCGCGCTCCCTCGGCGACAGTAAAAGGCCGCTTTATTTCCTGATTTTAAGCGTTTTAGTTAATTTGGCGCTTGATATTTTGTTAGTGGGCAAGCTCGGGCTCGGCGTGCGCGGGGCGGCAGCGGCAACGGTTATTTCGTATTTTGCCGCCTGTGTTTTTGCCGGTGTGTTCGTGCTGAAAAAAGAAAAAGAGCTTAATATAAAAAAATCGGATCTTGTGCCGAATAAAAAGATTTTTGCCGAGCAAATGAAGCTTGGCATTCCCGTGTCGCTTCAATTCACAATCACATCAATCGGCTCAATGATTTTGCAAACGGCAATAAACGGCTTCGGCTCGTCTGCAATTGCCGCGCTCACTGCCGCCGGCAGGGTGGAGCAGGTTATGAATATTCCGATGAGCGGGCTCGGCGTAGCAAATGCAACCTTTGTTTCGCAGAACTACGGCGCGGGTAAATATGAAAGAATAATTAAATCGGTTAATAAAATTTTAATTTTGGATTTGCTGATATCCGTGTTTTGCAGTGCGGTTTTGATTTTTGCAGGGCCTTATGCCGTGCGTTGGTTTGTTTCAAACCCGGATGCGCAAATGGTTTCGTATGCAAAGCAATATCTTTACACTATCGGCGGTTGCTATGCGCTCGTTTCGCTGCTCTTTGTGTTTAGAAATACTCTTCAGGGGCTTGGCTTCACTTATGCAAATGCAATTGCCGGCGTGGGCGAGCTTTTGGGCAGAATGCTGGTTTCATTTTTGTTAACTCCTTATTTCGGCTTTGCCGCGGTTTGCTTTGCAGGCCCGGTGGCTTGGCTTCTTGCCGATCTGCCGCTGATTTTTATTTATCTGAAGAAAAAGCGGATGTTTAAATCCTTAATTGAATATAAATAATATAAAATATAATGAGCAGGAGGGTGTTATACCATGCCGTATTATTATGTTTCCCTGGCAGCGGGGCTTATTGTTTCAACGATATTTTTGTTTTTCAGGGCAAAGGGCGCAAATATCAAAAACCTCTTTTTTAAAACGGCGTCAAGCCTGTGCTATTTGCTCACTATGGCGTTTGCTTTTATTGAAAATCCCGAATTTCCGGTTTACGGCGCGTTCCTTATGATGGGCGGCGCGCTCGGCCTTTGCGGCGATATTGCGCTTGATTTGAAATGCATTTATCATCAGGATGCAAACGAGTATCTTAAAGCCGGATTTCTGTTTTTCCTGATTGGGCATATTTTCTATAATGCCGCCGTTATTTGGCATGTCAGATTCAAATGGTGGTGGGTGCTCATTTGCCTTGCAATCTCCGTGGGTGTCGCGAGTGCAACTGTTTTCTCTGCCAATATTATGAAGGTGCATTACGGCAAATACAGAAAGGTTGTTTTTGCTTACACGGTCTTTTTGTCCTTAACTGCAATAACATCAATTTTGGCAGCGTTTGTAACTCATGAAAAGTCGATGATTATAATGGCTGCCGGTGCGGTTTCGTTTCTGCTTTCTGATGCCGTGCTTAATTTCACTTATTTCGGCAGAAATTGGGATAAACCGATTCATCTTTTCGTAAACCATCTGCTTTATTATGCCGCGCAGTATCTTATTGCAGCGTCAATAATTTTCGTAAGATAATAAATAATATAGGCGGGCGGCCTGTTACTGTGTTTTCGGCTTCCCGCCCATATTTTTTGATTATTTTTTTAATTAAGTATTGACTTAAAGCCCCAACGGTGGTATTATATCAAAGCAACGATTTGGGCCATTAGCTCAGTTGGTCAGAGCTCCCGGCTCATAACCGGTCGGTCCGGGGTTCGAGTCCCTGATGGCCCACCAAATCATAGGGGTATAGCTCAGTTGGTAGAGCAGCGGTCTCCAAAACCGCGTGCCGAGGGTTCAAGTCCTTCTGCCCCTGCCAAAAAGAAACAGTCACCATTTGGTGACTGTTTCTTTTTTGTTAGACAAAACTTGTCCGAGGCACGCGCGTGCCGGGCTTCGTCGCCGAGCGCTGCCGGTGGCAGATGCAGCGAGGCGAGGATGGCGCAGCGGTCAAAATATGGCGTAACACCGCCATATTTTGGGTACCGCAAGAGGGGTTGCGAAGCAACTTCAAGTCCGTTTGTATATCTTAGACAATCTTGTGGGGATAATTATCGCTTTTGTTTTACGGCGATTTTACTTGCTTTTCCCATATAGATAAAACTACGGCGCACGGTCTTTTCCGTACGCCGCTTTTTCATTTTCACATCGTTTTTTGTTCACTTTGTGCCACACAGTCCACGCTATCCGTTTGGTATATCATCAAAAAAGCATCAATCACAATTCAAAGTCGTCTGTAACGCCCATTAGCATATCCGTGTTTCGTTTGACATAATACAGTTCGGTTATCTCCGAAGTTGTGTGTCCGAGTAAGTCTGCCACCTGCCTTGGTGTTAATTCTTTTACCGTTCCGTCCTCTGCTCGCACTCCTGTTACAAGCTTTGTTGCGAAGGTGTGTCGCAAACTGTGTAAGCCTTTTTTCTCGATTCCTGCCGCATCGAGTATGGAAGAAAACCGTTTTCTTAAATTTAACGGTCTTGTAAAGTTTCCGTCTGCATCGGGTATCAATGGTGCATCCTCACCGAAATATCGCTCGTTGCGTAACTCAATAATCGCTTGTACTGCCGTTTCGTTTAAGGGCACGATACGCTTGCTTGAAGCGGTTTTCAGCTTGCCCACTACAATTTCTCGTCCGCTTTTTCGCTCTGTTCCGTTACGCTTTTGGCATCACAAAAGAGCTTGCATATTTTCTCCGTAAGAATAAGACGATTGATTGGCAAAAACGAAAGTCAGTAAGAGCAAAAATGCGTATGCTTATCAAAAAACTTTTGAAAAAGCATAAATACCCACCTGAAGGCAGGGAAGATGCTGTACAGACCGTTTTTGCAAAACAAGGTGAATATTTCTAAGCCAAAGCATTTTTTGGCCAGGATTTTCTAAGTGCCGCATAGGAAATTATAAAGTTGGCAAGCCAGCCTGCCGGAACCGCAAGCCAAACAAATGCAATACCATAACGCGGTGCACAAATCAATGCAACCGATAAACGAATTGCAAGGTTAACCATATTTGCAATTAAAAAAGGCTGCATATTTCCGAGCCCGCGAAGAACTCCGTCTGTTGCCATTTTAATGCCCATAAATACGAAAAAGTAGCCAAGCCATTTCATATAATCACCTGATACCTGATACGCTAATTCCGTTCCGTCTTTGCCTAAGAAAAGCGCGGAAATTTGCGTGTGCATGGTTTCAATGATGATAAATGCAAGGACGGCAAAGCAAGCATCCAACAGTAATGCGGCACGGTAGCCTTTTTTAATGCGGTCAATTTTTCCGGCACCGAGATTTTGCGACACAAAAGGCGACACGGCATTTCCGATGGATACAAATATCAGTGAAAAAACATTTTCAACTCTCATTGTTGCCGCATATCCTGCGAGTGCTTGCGTGCCGAAAGGATTTACAACCGCCTGCACAATCATCATACCGATTGATACTGTGGATTGCTGAAGAACAGACGGAACGGCGATTTTAAGCATGGAGCACAGTTCTCTTTTATCAAACTTGTGAAAAGGACTTGCATATTTTCGCATACGATTAAGAAAAATCAAAAGCGAAAGTATTGCGGAAATGCCCTGCGCAATAAGAGTGGCAAGAGCAGCGCCGAATACGCCGAGTTTAAGACCGCCCACCATCCAAAGATCCATAATGATATTCAAAACAGATGAGAATATTAAAAGCCATAACGGAATTTTTGATTCACCGATGGAAGTGAACATGGTTGAAAGAATGTTGTACATAAATAAAAACGGAAAGCCTGCAAAATATATGCGTAAATACAGCACCGCATCATCCATTATATCTGCCGGCGTTTGCAATATACTCATCATCCAATTAGAACCGAAAAATCCAAAGATTCCGAGAAATATGCTTAAAAGCAAAAAGCTGATTAACGAGGTTGATACGATTGTTTTCATTTTGCCGTAATTTTGAGCGCCGAAATAACGGCTTACAAGCACACCTGCGCCCACGCCTGCACCAAGCGCAATGCAAATAAAAACATTGGTAAGTGCTGCACAGGCACCGACTGCTGCAAGCGCCGATGAGCCTACAAATTGACCGACGATGATTGAATCGGCCATATTGTAAACTTGCTGAAAAAAGCTGCCTAAAATCATTGGCATTGCAAAAACAGTTAACGCCTTTAGGGGCGGGTCTGTTATCAAATATTCATCCTTTGCCATTTTTATATTCTCCCCAAAATTGTATCACAAACAAATTTAATCAAAAAGCCGAACATGATACAGCTGTCTCAGTCTGCACCTGTTCGGCTTTTGTTATTACTGAACAATCGCTCTCTGAGCGAATATAAGAAGTATAGCATTGTAAAAAAATATTGTCAATGAGTTTTATCCCGAATTTGTGGTAATAAAAAGTTTTACAATAAGTGCGAAAGGTTTTTAAGACCTTACCGCACTTATTTTTTTATGGCTTTTGCCTATAACGAGGATAGAGCAACGCAGAGGTGCGACTCGAGCGCGTTATAGGATTTTAGCATAAGGGAATAAAGGGCGGGCGCGCCCGCCCTCTGCTCTCAAAACAAAATGAAAGGAGTAAACGTAATGACGTGCCGATACCTCACATACGAGGACAGAAAGAGTCTCGAGGCTCTTTACGCCGACAGCGTAAGCCTTACCGACATTGCCTCCGAGCTCGGAGTACACCTTGCCACCGTTTACAGAGAACTAACGCGCGGCGGCACGGGCGAACTTGACAAAAACGGGCGTAGCGGTTACAGCGCCGCACTCGGTCAAAAGCGCGTTAGCGAGAATTTCAAACGCCGCGGCAGACGAGCGGCAAATAAATAATAAAACGGAGTGATTTTGTTATGGAAAATGTTTTAGAAAAAATGGAACGTATCGACGGTAAAAGGAAAATAGCTGATTTTATCGTTAAGCAAAAAATGGACTACGGCTTTAAGGTCAAGTATGCAACCATACGCGCCCGTGAATTTGTACGAGAGTGCGATATGCGCGACCTTAATTATCACGTATCGGTAGGAGGATTAGACAGTATTACTCTTTTTCTCTTTCTTAAATCAATAGGTATTGACGCTCCAGGTATTAGCGTGTCATACCTCGAGGACTTGAGCATACAGCGTATACATAAACAACTCGGCATAGAGCGGCTCGTTTCGGCGGTAAAGCCAGACGGCACGCGTTGGACGAAACCGCAAATAATACAAGAGTTTGGCTTTCCTGTTCTCTCAAAAGAAATCGCGGCAAAAATAGAAACTCTCGCAAACCCGACAGAAAAGAATAAAACAGTAAGGCACGCTATTATAACGGGCGAAACAGGAGAATACGGCGGCTTTCAAAAAAACAGCCGTATGAAAATGTCGCAAAAATGGCTTGAAAAATTCGGAGGCTACGCCAACGACTACGAGGGTACAAACTATCAAATACCAAATTTCAAGGTATCGTCGAAATGCTGTTACTATCTCAAAGAAAAGCCGTGCGACGACTGGGCGAAAGAACATAATAGCGTCCCATTCCTGGGGCTTATGGCGTCGGAGGGCGGACGACGTGCAAAATCTTTAATGATTAACGGGTGTAATTACTTCGGTAAGTCTACGATACGCTCCGCGCCCTTTGCTATTTTTTCACGACAAGACCTTTTGCAACTTGCCCTCGACTTAAACGTTCCCGTCCCCGAAATTTACGGAACTATCGAGAGGGACGAGGACGGGCAATTAAGAACTACGGGAGCGCAGAGAACGGGGTGCTCAATGTGCGGCTTTGGTATTCAGCTTGAAAAGCGCCCGCACCGTTTCGACCAACTAAAGGAGAGAAATCCGAAAGAATGGGAGTACTGGATGTATAAATGTTGTACCGACGAGCTTACTGGAGAAAAATACGGCTGGGCTCGGGTACTTGATTATATAGGCATAGGCTATTAAAAGGAGGTATCGCAATGTGCAAACCCGTAAAGTGCCCGCAATGCGGACACGAATTTACACCCGAGAGGGCTATTAAATCGGGAGCCTGGACTCCCGAGGAGGACGAGCTGTTACTGAACGGCTACCAAAAGGAGCGGAAAACCATTGCCGAGCTCTCGGACGAGCTCAACCGTTCCCAGGACGCAACCCGCAACCGCTTATTTGTCCTCCGCGGCGGAGGCAAGCCTAAAGGCGTTACGGCAAGCGTGCAGCTCACAGCGAAAGAATACGACGAAATGAGAGCGGCACGCCAGGAAGTAAAGAACGCCCGAAAGCTCGTAGAGCAAGCAAAGGACACCGAGCGCGAGCTCGCCGCCTTTTACGCTCTCGGTAAGCAGCTTATAAACGCAAGGCAAAACAAGCGAGTTATCGCCCCTCTGTTTGAGGAACTCGAGCGGCTCGTTAATGCTTACAAGTTTTAAGAGGCAAGCCGTGCGAGAATACAGGCGTAAAGAATTACGCGAGAGGGAGCGCCTCGGCTACTCGCGTATATCGGCAGGGCGGCAATGCTGCTACATAATCAAACAAGCAGCCGCCGCAAAGCTGCGGGACTTCCGCTCCCGCTTTAAGCTATGGACTACGAGAGGCAAAAGCTGTAAGCGTTGTTGCTTACGGTGTAAATATTTCGGCTATTGCAACCCCGATTTTAATAACGATAAGGAGTAAAAGTTATGAACGACAATATTTTACGCGCTATTGAGTCACTTTGCGACGATATAGCCGCCAACACAAACGCAGAGGACAACCAAAAGAGAGCAAATGCAATTTTAGCTCTTGCTTTCGGCGGGATTTTCACGCCCGAGGAAATCGAGGAGGACTACACCGAGGACGACTCCGTAGCGGGTGCTGAAAAAGATAAAATCAAATTTCCGAAACCTGGCGAGCAATTCGAGTATAACGGCGTTAAGTTTACCGCTCTCGGAGAGGAGCAGGGCGGCATACTTGCTATTGTTTCGGAATTGCTCAAGGACGAAATGCCGCTCGACGAAAGCAATAAAAACGACTGGCGCACCTCCTCGCTCCGTAAATACCTTAACGGAGAATACCTCGAACAATTCAACCGCGGCGACCTCCTCCCGTTTGTATCGGACTTGACCTCCGACGACGGTATGAAAGACTACGGCACCGCCGAGGATTACGTTTTCCTCCTCTCGTGCGACCTTTACCGCAAATACAGAGAGTCCGTGCCGCGCTTTAATAATTGGTGGTGGACGCTTACGCCCTGGACTTGCAACCCGTCCTACGCGACGGTCGCGCGCGTTGTCAACTCCTCGGGCGAAGTGCACAGCAGCGTTGCGTACCACGGTAACGGCGTAGCCCCCGCTTGTCTGTTCAATCCTAAAATCTTTGAATAATCCGCCTCGATAGAGGCGAGAAAGAGGGCAGCTATGACAAACGAGGAATTAAAAGCCGCGCTCGTCAGCGGGTGCCCCGTAGAAAGCGGCGGAATTGTATATAAGTGCGTTTCGGCTATCATTTACCGATACCGCAACGGGAAACTTGACATTTCCGCCGAGGTTACGGACTATTGCGGGCACAGTATTTCAATCATAAGCCCCGAGCGGGCAAAAATCGTAGAAAGCGAGGTAACAAAGTGAAACTAAAGCAAATCGAGGCAATATTAAAAGCCGAAAAAACAATAATTGTTTCCGAAACGTCCGCTTGTCAATGGCTCGGGAACGGCTCGGCATTTTATCCCGTATACAATCTCCCGAAACTCACAAAAGACAATATATTTACTATGTTTGATATTACGGAGGAAAAGCGGGACAAGTTTTATTTTGAGGAGCGCCCGCTCCCGCCACATATAAATTTTGAGGACGGCGACGACAACGAGCAGTTACTCGAACGAGGAGCAATAGCATTTTATGCACAAGGTAGAACGCTTGAGCCGTTAAAAACCTCACAAGGTATAGCCTTTATAAACACTCGGTACTTAAAGCCGTTTTCCGATATTGACGCGGGGTATGAACTTTACGAGAGAACGACCGCACAAGGGAAACCGTATATCGCGGTAAAGAGCGGGTTTATGTTACTCGGCATTATTTCCCCCTACGACCTCGTTAATGAAACTTTTATAAACAACCTCGACGAAATATTGAAGTTATCGAGAATAGCTCTTTTTAACAAGCAGAAAGACGACTCGATAACAGATACCAACACTCAAGTAAAAATGGAGGATATGGAAGTATGAACGCAATTATTATAACGGCGATTATCTGCGCTACCCTGGTTTTGCTCACATTTATAAATAAAAAGAAATAGGAGGCTTTGCTATGACTTCGGCAAACGGAAACAGACAGCACAGGACAAGCTCGGCTCCGAGCGACAGCAAAAGAGCCGCTCGCGGAAAATGTAAGCGGCAATTTATTACCTTTATTATATGTGTATTCCTCGTGGGAGGAATTGCAGGAGGGCTCATTGTCGGAGGGGTACAAGCTCTCGGCGGGAATGACGCAAAAGAGCAACCGCCCTACGGCACACGTGACGGCAAAAGCGTAACAGAAAACGGCGAGCTTATGCTCATACAAGACGCGGCGGGTTTTACCCCTCTCGATTGCGAGCTTTCGGAGGAACTGCAAGAGTTTACATATTATATGTGCCGCGCCTATTATATCGACTTTGACTTTACTATGTCGCTTATGTTCTCCGAGTCCTCGTTTAATGCCGCTGCGGTAAGCCAGGACGGGCACGACTTCGGCTTAATGCAAATAAGGGACTGTAATAACGATTGGCTCAAAGAGGAGCTCGGCGTTACCGATATGCTCAACCCTTACGAGAATATCCGAGCGGGTTTGTATATCCTCCGCGGGCTTTTTGAAAAGTACAACGACAGCTCAAAGGTTGTTATGGCGTACAAAATGGGCGAATATGGAGCCTCGGTGCTTTGGGACAAAGGCGTATACGAAACGACCGCCTCGCAGCGGGTGCTCGCCCAGGCGGACAAATTTGCCGCAGAGAGGAACGGCAGCAATGAACAATAAAATAATACTTTCAATTCACCACAAATACAGCGAGCTGATTTTAACCGAAAAAAAGACACTCGAAATACGAAAAAGCGCCCCTCGGCGCGGAGCCTGGGGCGGCGGAGCAAAAGACACCGTATTTTTATATGAAACAAAAGCGGACGGCGGAGCGGGCGCGGTTGTTGGTTTTTTCTCTTGCGGTGCTTATGAGGCAACAAACGCTTTTACCTTGCACGATTTCAACGGCAAAGAGGAATTACGCCGCAGCTTTATAACGCGCTCTTGCTTAACCGAGGACGAGCTCGTAGCATACGACCAGGACTCCGCTATTTACGGTTGGCGGGTAAATATGGTTGTACGCTTTCCGAAACCTCGCCCGCTCTCGGACTTCGGCTTAACACGCGCTCCGCAGAGTTGGCAATATTTGAAGTAAATAAAAAGGGCTTATCAAGCCGCAAACTTGATAAGCCCCGTAGCGCCTTTGTGCTACCGATTAACTACATATATAAGTATAGCACAACGGCAGCGAAAAGTCAATAGTTAAGCACGGAGCGAGCGGCTCTATTTCGGGCTCGTAATGGATAATAACTTAACGACCAAACAGAGCACACGGCACCCAGAGGAGATATAACCCGTCCTACCTCAAAAAAATAATTATTTTCTTTGTGTGTGTGGAGAGAGGCGGAGGAGCGAGGGGGTGCTCGCAGCGTTGTTGAAAGAGTGCGTAAACTCGTAGAGTTTTCCACGCTTTCAATAATGCGGAGAGTAGGGGGAGAGAGGAGGTGCCTCTCTCTTTAAGGCGGGCTCCGTCCCGCCGCTCTCTTGCTCCTCTCTCCCCCTTTATTGGCTTTGAAATGCAAATTACCTTTTGAGGTTAGCGCAATTTTTGATAATTCAAAGGTCGTCAGCGGCAAATGCTCGCTCGACAAATTCCCTTATGGAAAACTAAAGCGTTAAACCTCGGGGCTTGGGGCAGAGCCCCAAAAGGAAACAATGGAGGTAAAACTATGCGCTGTCTATACAGAGAAAAAATACATAAATGCGGCGAGTTTTTGGAAGTCGATATTTTCCCCGTTTTTGAATATCAGCGCGGGCGCAGCAAGAAAAGAAAACCGACAACAGAAACACAGCAGCGGCTAAACCAACGTAACGCCGAAAGAAAGCTCACGCGCCTACTGAACACGAATTTTACAAAGCACGATATACGCTTTGATTTAACATATAGCGACGAGAATTACCCCGAAACGCCCGAGAACGCGCAACGGCAAATGCAAAATTTCCTCCGTCGCGTTAAGCGTTACCGCGCAAAGCATAATTTGCCCGAGCTTAAATACGTTGCCGTTACCGAGGTGGGAAAAGAAAACGGGCGGCTGCACCACCATATCGTTATGAGCGGCGGCGTTGATATAAACACCCTTGCGGAAATATGGGGCAAAGGCTATACGACGGCAAAGCCGTTACAGTTTGACGAGTTCGGTATAACGGGCATTGCGGTATATCTCGTAAAAAGCCCGATACTCGGCAAGCGTTGGAGCGCGAGCCGCAACCTCGAGCAGCCGAAAACGTCCGAACGCGACGGCAGAATACCGCAGTACAAAATACGCGAGTTTGGAAACAGCGGCAACGACAACCGCGCAGAGCTTGAGCGTCTTTATGAGGGCTACACCCTGGCAGACTGCAAGCCGTATTACAACGAAATCAACGGCGGCTATTATATAACCGTCCGTATGTATAAAAAGCCCGCTCCGAAACGGAGCAGAAAGCGAGGGAAACTATGACACAAAAACGAGAGGAGAAAAAGAAAATGTCAATGTATATCTTTCCCGCCGTCCTTATAGCGCTTGACGTGGGAGCGGCTGTTATGTGCTTTATCGGCAAGGACTACAAAAAGGGCGTATACTGGCTCGCTGCGGCGGTGCTGAATATATGCGTAACTTTTTAACGGAGGTAAAACTATGAATTACTTTAAGGCAGCGGAGCAAGTGCTCTCCTCTGTCCCCGCTCTCGAGCGGGCATTGGAGAATTTACAGCATAGGCGCGATAGGCTGATAGAAAGCGGAGCCCCTCGGGAGCCTGGCGCGATTGATTACAGCAAGCCGTTTACGGACTCGCATTACGTAAGCGACACTCTTAACGAGCTTTTGGAGCTTACCGAGTGCTCGCGCAATATTGCGGAAACGCAGCGCAAGCTCGCAGAAATTAAGGGCATTATCGACCAACTGAAAGACGAGTATAAAAAGCTCGTCGTTTTGTGGTACCTCGAAAAAAAGCCGAAAGAGGCAGTTATGGAGGAGCTATACATACAGTCATTAAGCACCGTTTATGACCTCCGTAACCGCGCCGTAGCGGAGTTTGCTTTGCTCTACTTCGGCGGCTCTGCCCTGGGCTCAATTTAGGCAATCGAAATAAAGCCGTATAGAAACTTGCTTTAAGCCGTGCTAAACTGATACCGTAGAAATAGACGGTAAGGCGGGCGGCTTATAGCTGCTCGCTTTGTCGTTGTATCGGGAGCAAATATAACTCACTATACGGCGGAGAGGGCGGGACGCTGTTATATGCAAGATTTCGCAAAGGCATTTTATTTAAGCAAAGCCTGGCGCGATACCAGGGAATATATATACAAGCGAGATATGGGCTTATGCGTTCGCTGCGGCAAGGCGGGCGCAATAGTCCACCACAAAATATATTTAACGCCGCAGAATATAAACAATCCCGCTATCACACTATCGGAAGATAACCTCGAGTTGCTATGCCGTGAATGTCACGCCATAGAACACGAGGGACAGCTACCGACAGCAAGCGGGCTTATGTTTGACTCCGAGGGAAACCTCGTAGAAAAGGAGGGTAAGTATGGGAGCTGATATATGCGAGCTCGTAGTATATACGCAGAACGGAGCAGTTACGTTCCAGGTCAAGGCTACGGCTGATAACTTCGAGGACAGAGTAGCCGAGGCGCTCGAGGAGGGCACCGTTATTCTCGAGCTTGTGGACGGCGGGAAAATTATTCTCTGCGCGATTAACGTTGTAGCAATCGAGGTACACGCAGCGGCAGAGAGCAGCAATTCCTCTGTAAAAAATTTCGCTGCTACACCCCCCACTTAAAAAAAGCTATATGCCTTTTAATGAACCGTGTTTAAGCCCCTTTTATGACCGCCCCAGGCGTGTATAACCCCCCTACCCTTACAGACAAAAGAAAGGAGAAACAGCGTGGACGATACATTATATGCGCGACAGAAAAAAGAACAAAACAGAATTAAGAAATTGTATAAAAATCTGCCGAAAGATAAGCTCGAAATTGCAAAAAAACTAATGGAAAGAGCCGCCTATATGCTCGTTTCTCTCGAGGATATGGAGGAAAAAATCAACGAGGACGGGCTCGTAGTTAAAATGCCGCAGGGCTCCTACACTATCGAGCGCGCGCACCCGTTATTACAGCCGTATAACGCTATGGTTAAGAACTACAACGCCACCTTAAAACAGCTCAACGACCTACTGCCGAACGCAGACGCAGAGGCGGCGGGACAGGCACTTATGATGTTTGCAACCAAACCGAGCAGGGCGGCAAAATCGGGTTGAATTGGGTAAAAGAATACTACCGCCGCATAGAGTGCGGCGACATAGTAACGAGTAAGCGGGTTAGAGCTGTTTACTCGCGGCTCGTTGCCGAAATGGACGCAGCTAACGACGACTCGCCGTATTATTTCGACGAGGAAACGGGCGAGCGTCCTATTTTGTTTATCGAAACATTTTGCAAGCAGTCCCAGGGCACCATAGGCGCGCCTCTTGAGCTTGAGCTATTCCAAAAAGCATATATACAACTGCTTTTCGGTTGGCTCGAAAAAGAAACGGGCTACCGCCGTTTCCGCGAAACAATGTTTTTGTGCGGACGCAAAAACGGCAAGTCTACTTTGCTTTCGGGCATTGCCCTTTATATGCTCATTGCAGATTATGAGGGCGCGGCGGAGATATACTCCGTTGCGACAAAGAAAGACCAGGCAAAAAAGGTATTGACCGAGGCTGTCAATATGGTTAAGCAGTCGCCCGAGCTGCGGGCGGTTGTCAAAAAGCGCAGAAATGATATTTATTTTCCCGCGACCTCCTCTATCTTTGAGGCGCTCGCGTCGGACTCCAACACCCTGGACGGCTTAAACTCTCACGCCGTTATAATCGACGAGCTGCACGCAATCCGCGACCGCAATTTGTACGAGGTTATGAAACAGTCTACCTCGTCGCGCCGTCAGCCTCTCGTTGTTATGATAACGACCGCGGGCACCGTGCGCGAGTGCATTTTCGACAATATGTACGAGCTTGCCGCAGACCTTGCGGACGGTAAGAAAAAAGACGATACCTTTTTGCCGATACTCTACGAGCTCGACAGCCGCGACGAGTGGACTAATCCGCAAATGTGGATTAAAGCTAATCCAGGGCTCGGGAAAATCAAGCAGTATAAAACGCTCGCTAACTTTGTTGAGAGGGCGAAAAACTCGCCCGCAGACTTACCAGGCGTTCTATGCAAGGATTTTAACATACGCGAAAATGAAAGCGCCGTATGGCTTTCCTTTGAGCAGATTAAAAACGCGGCGACGTTTGCTATTGACGACGTTTACAATACCTACGCTATCGGCGGTTGCGACCTCTCGGCTACAACCGACCTTACAGCAGCAACGCTGCTTATACGCAAGCCGAACGACAAAACGGTTTACGTTTTGCAGCAGTATTTTTTACCACAAGCCCGCGTTGAACACCTCGAGGAGAAAAACACAAACGAGGCACCCTATCGGATATGGGCGGAGCGGGGCTTGCTTACGATATGCGAGGGCAGCCGCGTAAACTTCTCCGACGTAACAGCGTGGTTTGTGCAAATGCGCGACGAGCATAAAATAGACGCTTTCAAGGTCGGCTATGACCGCGCGCTCGCGGGCTACTGGGTGGAGGAAATGAAAAGCAACGGCTTTACTATGGAGCCCGTAGCTCAAGGCGCTTTCACTTGGAGCCAACCTATGCGCGAAATGGGAGCGGCTCTTACCGACAAAATAGTTAATTACAACAATAACCCTATTTTGCTTTGGTGCCTATCAAATACCGCCGTTAAGAAAAGCGGCTTAAACAATATCCAACCCGTTAAGATAACCGATAAACGCCGCATAGACGGCGCGGTATCGCTGCTTAACGCGTGGGTTATCTACGTCAAATACTTTGACGACTATATGTATAACGTGGGGTGACACAATGAAAGAAAGACGAGGGCTTTTTGAGGCTATATTCGGGAAAAAGCCGCAGAAAACAGACGGCTACACCGAGTACAAGCTCTTAAATTCCTATCAATCAAATTTTATACCATTCTCGGGCAATGCCTGGGAAGTTAATATGGTGCGAGCTGCCGTCCATTCTTTCGCACGCCGCGCGGCGACGGTACAGCCGCGGCACATTAGACGCGGCGACGGAAAGGTGCTTGACGTAGAGAGCAGCACATACAACAACATTTTACAGTTTAAGCCTAACCCGACGACGACGGCTTATAAATTCTATTACCGCCTGGCGGCGCAGTACAAGCTATATAACAACGCGTTTGCATATCCCGTATGGAATGAGGCGACGGGCAGACTCGAGGCAATTTATAATATCAACGCCCAGGAGATTACCTTACTCGACCACGAGGGCGAGCTGTTTTGTAAATTTCGCTTTAATAACGGGAAATCGTACATTTTCCCGTATGCGGACTTGGTGCATATCGGCTCAATGTTTGCAGATAACGACGTTTTCGGCTCCGATAACGGAGCACTTATGCCCGTTTTGAAAACGGCAAACACCTTTAACCAAAGTATGAGCAAGTTTGCCGAGCTCGTAGCGGTTGTGCGCGGTATTTTGAAAGTGCAAGCCTCCACAAAAAACGAGGACTTAAACCGCCGCCGCGACGATTTTATACGGGACAACCTCAAAATGGAAAGCAACGGAGCGGGCGTTATCGTTACGGATAACAAGTACGATTACACCCCGATTACCGACAAGCAAACGCCGTTACCCACGGGGCAGTTGCAATATATCAAAGACGAGATATACGACTACCTCGGCACAAATGACGCTATCGTGCAAAATAAAGCCACACCCGAGCAAGAGGAGGACTTTTATGACGGCGAAATCAAGCCCTTTTACGTGCAGCTCGCCCAGGCACTCACAAACTGTATTTTTTCCAAAAAAGAGCGCGGCTACGGCAACGAAATAACCGTAGAGGGTAACAAACTGCAATTTGCAAGGACGAGCGACAAGCTCGCCGTTGTAAAATATTTGTCCGATATTGGCGGCTTAATGCTCGACCAGGCATTAACAACGCTCGGCTATCCGCCTATCGGCGGCGAGGAGGGCAAGCGCCGCGTACAGACGCTTAACGTCGTAAACGCAAACAAAGCCGACGAGTACCAGTTAGGCACCGACACAAAGAAAGAGGAGCCGCCCGAGGACGGCAACGACGACGGAGAGGGCACCGCACCTACTGCGGCACCCGACGACAAGAAAGACGAGGAGGAAACATAATGCCATATAAACCGAACGAGCGGGAATACAGAGCGGCGGAGCCGTTTACACTTCCCGACGAAAACAACGCCGACGAGCTCGTGCTCCGAGGTACGCCTATTGTCTTTGATACCCCTACCGTGCTTTTTGAGGAGGACGGTATCGAGTATAAAGAAGTTATCGCCCGCGGCGCGCTTGACAGCTGCGATATGAGCGATTTTATCTTTAACCGAAATCACGGGCAGAACGACTCTACCGTATACGCCCGCACCCGTAATAATTCCCTCACTTACAACATCACGGAGCGAGGGCTCGATATTGCGGCTTTCCTCGACAAAGAGGACGAGCGGCACCGCAATTTACACCGAGATATTCAAAAACGCCGCGTTGACAAAATGAGTTTTTCGTTCGTTGTGCGTGAGTGCAGTTATGACCGCGAAACACACACTCGGACGATAACTAAAATTAAAAAGCTGTACGACGTTTCGGCGGTGGATTTTGCCGCATACAACGAAACGAGCATTACTACGGCAAGGGACTTTTTCTCCGCGGAGCGCGAGAAAGAGTTTAAGGAGCAGGAGCAGCGCCGCCGCCGTCAAATGCTGACAGCAAAAACCTACTGTTAAAAATCAAAAAGGAGTAAATCACTATGAAAGAACTTATTAAAAGAATGGCAGAAATCCGCAGCCGCAAGGTAGAACTGCGCGGCGTACTGGAAACCGACGCAAAAGCAGACCTCGACGCTATCGAAAAGGAGCTCCGCGAGCTTGACGAGGAATATACCAACCTCGAAAAGAGAAAAGCGGTTATCGAGGGTATCGGCGCGGGCACCGTTCCAGTAAATGAAGTGCCTAACCCTATCAACAATCGCTCTGCGGACAATTTCGACCAGGACAAGGAGTATCGCTCCGCCTGGCTCAAGCACGTTAGAGGGCTTGACCTTACCGAAAATGAACAGCGAGCACTCACTACTGGTACCTCCTCCGCGGGAGCGGTTATTCCGACCGTAACGCAGAATAAAATCATTGAAAAGGTTAACCAGTATTGCCCGCTGCTCGACAAAATCGACCTTTTACGCGTCCCTGGCGGCGTAAAGGTGCCCGCAGAGGGAACTACCGCAGACGCAGCGGTACATACCGAGGGCGCAACCATTACCGCAGACGGCGACACTCTCTCGAGCGTTACGCTTTCCGCCTACGAGGTTACAAAGCTCGTTACTATTTCAAAGTCCGTTGAAAAAATGGCGATTGACGCTTTCGAGTCCTGGCTCGTTAATAAGATTGCCCGTAAGATTGCCGAGAAAATCGGTAAGCTGATTATTTTCGGCACGGGTACCAACGAGGCGCAGGGTATCAACGCCATTACCTGGGGCGCTACAAACTCCGTAACGGTTGGAAAAACCGCCTCTCTTTCCGCCGCAAACGTGCAGGGCGCCGTTGCGCTGCTTAACGGCGGTTATGATAACGGTGCGGAGTGGCTTATGTCGAAATCGACTTTCTTTACCGACTTCCACCCGCTTATGAACAACTCAAAGGACAATATCGTTACCGAGGACAACGGCGTTTACCGCGTTATGGGCTACCCCGTAAACTTCGACGACCGTATGACCGCGCACGAGGCTATCCTCGGCAACCTTTACAGAGGCTACCTCGGCAATATGCCCGAGGACGTTACGATTACCTCGCAGTTTGTAACCCGCGAGAACGCCTACGACTTCCTCGGCTGCGCTATGTTCGACGGCAAGGTGCAGGCGACCGAGGCTTTCGTTAAAATCGTAAAGGCTACGGCTTAACGGAGGGCTGAACAATGGCGGATATTTCAATGCAGTACGTAGCGGGTATTCGCCAGTATCTACGCATTAACCATACACGTTTTGACGCGGAAATTACCGACCTAATAGGAGCGGCAAGAGCCGACCTCCTATTAGGCGGTATCTCCGAAAAGAAAGTAAACGACGAAAGCGACGCACTTATAAAGCGGGCTATCGTCGTTTATGTCAAAGCGGAGTTTGGACTCGATAACGCAGACGGCGACAAGTACCGCGAGAGTTACGGTATGCTCAAGCGGCATTTAATGCTTTCGAGTGAATATACCGAGGAGGCGTAGTTATGTTATGGCGAGAAATCGGGTATTTGTGCTCGGAAAAAGAAACGCTCGACTCTCTCGGAAAACCTTTTAAGACTTTCGAGAAAAAAGAAGTTTTCTGCAACGAAAAGGGCGTTAAGCGAAACGAGTTTTACCAGGCACAAGCCCAGGGCTACCGCCCCGAGCTTTGCGTAGAAATTAAGGCTTGCGACTATGCGCGAGAGGGACACTTTGAGTATGACGGGACAATGTACCGCGTTATCCGCACATATCCCGTAAAAAACGAGTGCCTCGAGCTTATTTGTCAAGCCCTGGTTGCGGACGATTGACACAGAGAGGAGGCGTTGCCTATGGCAGCAAATACAACGGCGCTTATTAAAGCTCTGCGGGAGCGGGTTAATAAAATCCTCACGACCTATTACGAGGAGGCACCGTCGAAAGACGCAGTATTTCCGTATGCGGTCATTAACGGCGTTAATATTATTGACCTCGCCGCGGGCGACCTTGCCTCTTTCTATCTCGATATATGGGTAGACGAGAAACAGCCGACCGCGACCGAGCAGCTCGAGAGCTTATGCGACACACTCCGTAATGAGCTTACGGGTGCCGTAATTGCCGAAAGCGGCGTTTTCGCCGCGCATATCGGCTTTGACAATCAAAACGCTATTGCCGACAGCGAATACGATATAGCGCATAGGCGTTTATCTATGTCGGCTCGAACTTTTTACAATTAGGAGGCAATAAAGATATGATTACCAATCTTACTACAAAGCAGATTGAGTCAATCCAAATCGACGAGGGCGTTATTTTCCTCAATTACGGGGAAACCGACGAGCGGCTGCTCGCTCCCACCAGGGGCGGCGGAGAGTTTGCCGCGACCGTTACCGTCCGCGATATTGAATTTGACGGACGACACGGAAAGACAACGGGCACCCAGGTTATCGAGGAGCAGGGCGCGTCCCTCAAGGTAACTACCCTTTGTATGAGCCAGGAAAACCTCGCGCTTGCAATTCCAACTTGCACGATTGCGGCGGACGACGGAAAGACCATTAAAAACCCACCTACTGGCGTTATCGGAGCGGATAAGTACCTTAAAAACGTTACTATGTTCGCTAAAACAATCGGCGGCAAATATAAAAAAATCGCGATTTACAACGCTATGCACGAAACGGGCTTTAATGTTAAGGCGGTGCAAAAAGCGGAGGGCGAGCTCGCGCTCGAGTTTTTGGCGCACTACAAGCATAGCGACCTCGACGGCGACTTGTGGGCTGTTACGGAGATTGCACAAGCTCCCGATATGAGCGAAAAGACAACGCAGACTCAAGCCGCAGACGGCACAGGAAAAGCCGTAAGCAAGTAATAATCGAATTTAAGGAGGAGCCAAACAATGCTTACAATCGGAACTATGCCTATTATGCTTAAAATCGTAGGAAAGCTCGATATTAAGCCTATTATCCCTATGCTGAAAAACCTTGATATTTTCGAGGAGCCGAAAGACGCAGAGGACGCAAAAGACGCTCTCAAGAAACTTTCAAAAGAAAAGGTCGGCGTGCTTGCTTGCGAGGTGCTCGCAGAAATTACACCGCAGCTCGGCAAGATTGCCGACGACCTCCCGCCGCTTGTAGCTGCATATAAGGGTATCAGCGTCGCAGAGGCGCAGAAACTCGACGCAGCGGAGGTCATTAACGAGCTCGTCAATGACGAGGGCGTGAGAAGTTTTTTCAAGCGTGCCTTGCGGAAAAAAGCAGGGCAAGAAACCTAACACTCTTACACAAATATTATGACTGGCAGCTTATCGAGAGTCTACCGCTTGCGGCTCTCGGTGGGCTGCTTTCTTTTGCAACCGAGGAGGAAAAACGGCTCGAAAAAGCCGAACAGGAAAAAAGGCTTTTCCCCCTATGGCTTGCAAATTATGCCCTTGCAAAGCTGCAAGGCTCGGAGGCTATGGACTACGAAACGTTTATAAATCAAACGTTTTCGGAAGTGCCTCCGCCCGCACCGAAAAAGGAAAAGTCAGCGGACGACATAACGGCGGAGTTTGCGCCGATAATCGAGGCTGACAGACGGAAAGGAGGCTAACCTATGGCAAGTATTTTTTCGGTTTTCGGAGAAATCCTTATCGACAATACAAACGCCGATAAAAGCATAGACAGCACCACCGAAAAGGCAGAAAAAAGCAGCTCAAAGGTGGGCTCCGCGTTTTCGTCTATCGCAAAAGGCGCGGCTGCCGTCGGAACCGCAGTTGTTGCAGGTGCTACGGCAATAGGCGGCGCAGCTTACAAAATAGCGACAAGCACAGCCGAACAAGCGGACTATATCGACAAGTTATCGGAAAGAACGGGCATAAACCGAGAGGAGCTGCAACGTTGGAAACACGCCGCCGACCAAAGCGGCGTTAGCGTAGACTCATTCAAAAACGGAATTAAGAAAATGTCGGACGTGATAGACGACGCAAATAACGGCTCAAAAACCGCGAGCACCTCATTATCAAGGCTCGGCTTATCCCTTGACGACTTAAATAAAATGTCTACCGAGGAGAAGTTTAACACTATTACCGCCGCGCTTGCGGATATGGAGCAAGGAGCAGAGCGTAACGCCCTCGGAAACGACTTGCTCGGAAAAAGCTATACAGAAATGCTCCCGCTGCTCAACGCAGGCTCGGACGGTATGGCGGCTTTGAAAAAAGAGGCAGACGACCTCGGTATTGTTATGTCGGAGGACACCGTAAAAGCGGGTGTTGTACTCGGCGATACGATAGCAAATGTTAAGGACGCTTTCGGAGGATTGTTAAACAGAATAGGGGCAGCTGCTATTCCGCTTATACAACAAATCGCCGATATGATAATAGCGGGTTTACCAAAAATACAAGCCTTGTTTGATAAATTAGTACCCGTAATATCAAGTGTTTTCGAGCGACTTTTACCCCCGCTGTTTGAGCTGATACAAACTCTATTCCCCGTGCTTATGGACTTAATAAGCTCACTACTGCCGCCGATTGAGTCTATTATTACGGCTATTCTGCCCGTAATAATCAATCTCATACAGCAGCTCGTGCCGTTTTTAATTCAAATAGTACAACAGATTTTGCCTATTGTCGTACAGCTCATAGAGGGGCTTATGCCTTTAATAACGGAAATCCTTAACACGGTATTACCCGTTATTATTCAGCTATTACAAGCGCTCTTGCCGCCTCTGATTGAGATTATACAAGCGGTGCTCCCCGTAATAATTGAGCTTATACAGCTATTGCTCCCTCCGATTTTGCAAATAATCCAGGCAATCCTACCCGTTTTAATTAACCTCATAAATACGGTTATGCCGCTTTTAGTGCAGATTATCGAGGCGATATTGCCCGTAATCACTACGTTAATTGAAACGATTATACCGCCTATTTTGGAAATCGTGGAAATGATATTACCGATACTCACGGACTTACTTAATCAGCTTATGCCTATATTAACAAGTCTGCTCGAGGCGGTATTGCCCGTAATTATAAGCCTTATAGAGCTTATAGCTCCTATTCTCAAACCGATACTTGAGCTTTTGTTTACGCTCCTCGAGCCTTTGCTCGACTTGCTTAACCTTATTCTCCCGCCGCTTATCAGTCTTTTTACGGGGCTTATAAGTAAGGCTCTTACACCGCTTAAAGCGGCGCTCGGGGTTGTGGCGGACGTATTGAATACGGTATTTAAGGGCGCATTTGAGGGTATCGGAAAAGTAGTAGGCAATATTAAAAACGTTTTCTCGGGTATTATCGACTTTGTAAAGAACGTTTTTACGGGTAACTGGCGCGGAGCCTGGGACGCGGTAGTAAAGATATTCTCTAACATATTTGAGGGTATCAAAAACGCCTTTAAGGTGCCTATAAACTGGATTATTGACGGGCTTAACGTCTTTATTCGAGGACTTAACAAGCTCAAAATACCCGACTGGGTGCCAGGTATCGGCGGCAAAGGGTTAAACATAAAGGAAATATCCCGCCTCCGTATCGGTATGGAATACGTGCCGTATGACGAATACCCCGCACTACTTCACAAAGGCGAGCGCGTGCTGACCGCAAGCGAAAACAAAGATTATACCAACCTCCAAAAAGCAGAAAAGAGCGCAGACAACGCCGAGGGCAAGTATGTAATAAAAATCGAGTTCGGCGAAAAGTCAATTTACATTGACAGCCTCAAGGCTGAAAACCCCGACGACGTAAACTCTTTTGTTGAGCTGCTGCTCGAGCTTATAGAGGAGAAAATAAGACGAAAGGGAGTTGTATTTGCGTAATGGAAAAATTACCGTTTTTAATGTTTCGTGAGCATAGCTCCCTCGAGTATGCTTTGCTCATTTCGGAGAAAAGCTCTTACAAGGGAGCGGCGAGGGACGTAACATATACGAGCGTGCCAGGGCGCAGCGGCGACCTCTTGACCGACAACGGGCGCTATAAAAACATCACTATTCCGTATAAGCTATCGTTGCTCAATACGACCGACCGCAGCTTTGCGGTGCTCGCACATCAAATAAAGGGTTGGCTGCTCTCCGAGGCGGGGTATTTCCGCTTGTGGGACAGCTACGACGGTAAATACTTCCGCCTTGCCTCCTATAACGACGAGGCGGACATAGAGCAAGAACTCCGCGAAACTGGCGCGCTCTCACTCTCCTTTAACTGTAAGCCGTTTAAGTATTCGTTTGAGGGGCAAAACCACGTCGTATTCACGGCGGGCGGCTCTTTGTATAATGCCGAGTTTTTCCCGTCGTCCCCGTATATCAAAATAACGGGCAGCGGCACGGTAACGCTCACTATCAATAATGCCTCGTTTACATTTTCGGATATAGACGAGTATATAGAGATAGACTCCGAGGCTATGAACGCCTACAAGGGCACCGTAGCCAAAAATAACAAAATGACGGGAGCGGGCTTTCCGACGCTCGCCCCTGGCAAAAACGTTATTGCCTGGACGGGAAACGTTACGCGGCTTGAAATCGTGCCGAGGTGGTGCTGCTTATGATACCCGCACTCTACAACAAAAGCGAAACAACCTTTACTCATAACGGCGTGGGGCTGCTCTCCGAGGCTGTAAAAGCGACCGTAACGGAGGAGCGCAACGGCAGCTATGAGCTTTCGCTGCAATACCCTATTACGGGACGCTTTTACTCCGAAATTACAGAGGGCGCGATTATAAAAGCAAAAGCAAACGAAACGAGCGAGCCGCAGTTATTCCGCATTTATAAGAGCTCGAAACCTATAAACGGTATCGTTACATATTCGGCGGAGCATATCTCCTACGACCTTAACGGTATACCGCTGCTCGGATTTTCAATTAAGAACGCAACCCCACAAATGGCTTTAACAAAAGCTATCGAGTGAGCGGCTCTCCCTTGCCCGTTCACAGCGTATAGCAATATATCGACGCTGAACAGCACGGAAATATTAACGCCGTGCTCGGTGCGGGCACTCCTCGGAGGGCAAACGGGCTCTTTGCTCGACGTTTGGGGTGGAGAGTATGAGTTTGACAATTTTACAGTAAAGCTCTATTTGCACCGCGGCAAGGATAACGGCGTAGTTATCGAGTATGGTAAAAACCTTAAAGACCTAAAACAGGAAAGCAATATAGCGGAGTGCTATACGCATTTAATGCCGTATGCGGTATATACCGTCCAGGACGAAAGCGGCAACTCCGAGGAAAAGTACGTTTACCTTGCCGAAAAGGTTATACCGCTTACCGAGGCGGAGGACATAGGACATTATAAAGCCTTTATTATGGACTTTTCCGACCGTTTCGGAGATAACGAGGAAATAACCGAGGAAAAGCTGCGAGCCAAAGCCACCGCATACGCTGCGGCGGCAGACCTCGGCACACCAAAAGTTAATATTACCGTTTCTTTCGTGCAGCTTTGGCAGACGGAGGAATATAAAAACATTGCGCCGCTTGAGAGGGTTAAGCTCTGCGACACCGTTACCGTGCGTTTTTCAAAGCTCGGCGTAGCGGCTACGTCAAAGGTTATTAAAACCGTATATAACTCTCTGCAAGAGAAATACGAGAGCGTTACCCTGGGCGACGCTAAAAGCTCGTTTGCAAACACCGTAAACAAGCAGCAAGAGGCAATACAAGAAATCAAAAGCTCCGTTAAAAAGGGACAAGCGGAGGCTACCGAACAGCTCAAAAAGGCAATAGCTAACGCTACGAGCCTTATTACGGGACATTCGGGAGGCTACGTTGTCCTAAACCCCGCAGAAAAGCCACAGGAAATACTCATACTCGACACGCCGACAATAGACGAGGCGGTTAATGTATGGCGTTGGAATAGCGGCGGGCTCGGGTATTCCTCGACGGGATATAACGGCGAGTATTCGCTCGCTATGACTATGGACGGAGCAATCGTTGCGGATTTTATATCCGCGGGTATTCTCAACGGCGCGCTGCTGCAAGCGGACAGCGTGCAAAGCTCGGCTATCTCGCAGCACTACAAAGCCGAGGTAACAAACGAAATCGGAGAAACCGCAAGCAGCATAGAGCAAGCCTTTGTCGCTGCCGACGAGCAGTTATTAAGCCTTATAACGAGCGTTCAAACCGTATTAACGGGCAACGTGGAAACGCTCGAAACGACCGTTTCACAACTGCGGCAGACGGTAGAAAGCCTCACGCTGTCCTACACGTCAAAGACGGCGGGCGGAATTAACAATATCCGCAATTCGAGCGGCTTAAACGGCGTTTCGGACGATTGGAGCTATTCGGGCTCCGTCGTAGCACAGCAAACGGCGGAGGCTATCAACAACACCTCCTCGGGCTCTCTCTTTCGGCTGCGCATTGCTACGCTGTCACAAGAGATAACCGTACTACGCGGCAAAAAATATACGCTTACTTTCCGCGCCCGTGCAGCAACGAGCAACAGGTGCTACGCGCTGCTCAATAACGGCGGAAACGATACTTATATTTTCGATACGCAAGCCTCGGGCTCCTGGACGGATTACGCGCTGACCTTTACCGCCTCGGGCGATACCGTAACTCTCACGGCGGGGACAACGGGTTATTATCTTTACGTAGCGGACTTTATGTTAGTGGAGGGCGAGCAAAAAACGCATTGGAGCCCAGCCCCGAACGAAATATATACCACAAACGTAAAGATAGACCGCCGCGGAATTAACATTACAAACTCGGAAAGCTCGACCGAAACCATAATAGACAATACGCAGTTTGCCGTAAAGCACGCGGGAAATATCGTGTTGACGGTCAATAAGGACTTAACAACATTGCGTAAAACGGAGGTTACGGACGAGCTTACAATAGGCAAAGGAAAGTTTGTGCCTCATACGGACGGGCTTAACTTTGTACTGCTTGATTAAGGAGGCGACGCTATGGCATTAAGCGGCAGTTTTTATAACTATCCCGTAAAATCATTCGGGCTATATTGTGAATGGAGCGCAAGCCAAAGCGTTACGGGTAATTACAGCAATGTTACGCTGAAAGTTTACTTGTCTTACTGGAATTTATACGTAGGCGCAAGGGACGACGGCGTTATAAACATTGCGGGCAATTCAAGCAATTTTTCGACCGCAGCTATCAGCGAGTCCTCGAGCGGGTGGAAAAAGAAACTCATAGCGCAAAAGACCGTAACAGTATATCACGACGGAAACGGCAACGCTAATTGTTACCTCGGTGCCTCCTGGCGATTTAGCGGCACATACTCGGGTACATCTATCGGGACGATTACGGCGGAGCAAACCGTTTCTCTCGATAAGTTAGACCGTTCGGCTCCGTCTATCAGCATAAGCGTATCAGACATAACGGCAAACTCCGTAAAGCTCTCTGCCTCCGCGTCTACAACGTGCGATATATGGGACTATACAACGAATAACTGGGGCAGCTATAAGCAGTATTCGACCTCTGCGGGCACGAGCAACAGTATCACTATAACGGGGCTTTCCCCGAACACGTCTTATACTATCGCAGTTAGAGCGCGAAAACAATATAATCACGTTGTCGGCTCGTCGGGCACAAAAACAATAAAGACACTCGGCGGCTCGGTGCTCTCCTCCGTAAGCACATTAACGGCAGATAGTGCGACAGCAAAAATAACGCTTTCGGCTACCGTCTACGATACGAGCAACAAACACAAGCTCGTAATAAAGGACGGCAGCACGACAGTTTTAACCCTTACGGGGCTTTCACTCTCGAACGGCTCAAATACAATTACACTTACAGCGGCGCAGCGCTCGTCTATCCTCGCGGATATGGCGGCAAAAAAGAGCTTTACGGGCACGTTTAAGCTTTCGACTTTCAGCGGCTCCTCGCAAATCGGGAGCACCTCAACCAAAACGGCAACGGTACAAACGACCGCGGCAAACTCTGCGCCGACGTTTTCGGGGTTTACCTATAAGGACACGAACACCACCGCGGCGGGAGTTACGGGAAATAATCAAATTTTGATACAGTCAGTATCAACGCTGCAAGTTATCGCGTCAGCGGCAACAGCCAAAAACGGCGCGACCATTTCGAGCTACTCCGTTTCTGCAGGCGGCTCGACCGCCTCAAGCACAACCGTAACGCTGAACGTCGGCAAAATATACACCTCGGGCACGGTGCCTATAATCGTTACCGCAATCGACAGCCGCGGCTATACCTCCTCGGCTACGGTAAACATTACGGTTATAGCCTATAAAAGCATAGACATAACAACCGCAATTATGCGGCGTGTAAACGAGATTGAGGACGTAACGCAAGTAACCCTCGAGGGAGATATTACACCCGTTAAGGTTAATAACGTCAATAAAAACACGCTGCGAAAGCTCTATTATCAGTATAAGAGGACAGACGCGAGCGCTTATAGCTCTTTGACCGATATAACGAGCTTTGCAACATTTAACGACAGCGGCTTTACGTTCACGTCGGACGAATGGTTAAGCCTGGACGCTAATTACTCCTGGTATGTGCGATTTTATGTTTATGATAACCTAACGGGCGACACAGCAACAATAACCGTATCGCAGGGCACGCCCTTAATATCGTTCCGCCGAAAAAAAGTAGGCATAAATAAGCGGGAGCCCACCCAGGCGCTCGACGTTGACGGCAATATAGCCGCAAACGGAGTTATAGTCCTGGGATATGCAGGGCACGTCGAGGGCGACTTTAACAACTACAAAAACGGCGGTATTTTCTTTGCGCCTACAACAAGCGGAATAAGCAACGCGCCACCAGGCGGAGCGGGCTATCTCGAGGTACTCTCGACAACTGACGGCTTTAACCTTATTCAGCGTTACACCGCAACGGCGGCGGGCTGCAAGGTTTATATACGGTCGTTTATCCTTAATACAAACTGGACTCCCTGGACGGAGAAATAAGCAAGGAGGAAACAATATGCAACTTACACACTCCATCGCGCTTGACTTTGGACGCGATACACTCCCTATTACGATTTTTGCAAAGCAGTACGACAAGGAGAGCCGCTTTGTTGAAATTGTGCCCCTTGAGTGCGGCAAGGATTATACGCTCGAAAGCGGAGTAACTGCTCGCTTGCAGCTTACAAAGCCCGACGGTCATACCGTACTTAAAACGGCAACGATTGCAAACGGCGTTATCAAAGTTGAGCTCACGGAGCAAACGCTCGCCGTCGCGGGTACTGCCGTTGCGGAAATCGGGCTTTACAAGGGCAACTCCCTTTTAAGCTCGCAAATTTTCTATATTGAAATTAAGCGAGCAGCTTATAACCCCGACGCACCCGCAAGCTCCGACGAATACCCCGCGTTAATTGACGCGCTCGGCAAGGTTGAAACCTCCGTAGGCTCTGCAAATTCTGCGGCAGCGGCAGCAAATGCAGCGGCAACGAAAGCGGAAACAGCAGCAGGCGGAGCTGATACCGCCGCGCAAAACGCAACCTCGGCAGCGTCAGCGGCAAACAGCGCCGCAAGTGGTGCGAACACCGCAAAAACGAACGCAAATAGCGCAGCCTCCGCAGCGAATACCGCAGCGGGAGCGGCTAACTCTGCGGCGGCAGCAGCTAACGAGGCGGCAGAGGCGGCGGAGGGCGCGGAAAACGTTAATATCTCCGCTACGCAAACGACAACAGGAGCGGACATTACCGTTACCAACCGAGAGGGAGAACAAACGACCGTACATATTGACACGCTTACAGCGGTTAATACCTGGGAGGATATTAAAAACGCCGTCCGCCTCGGACTCGGAGAAAAACTCTTTCCCGTTGGTTACGAGTTTACCACCCTCGACGCTGATACTACGCAAAATATTATATGGGTTGTGAGGGCGCACGACCACCATACAGCGGCAAATAATAAGCTCACGCATACAATGACGCTTGAAACAAAGAACGTTTACAGCTTGTCGAGTGGGGCGCAAAAGACGGTACAGTACGACGCGACCGAGGCTTTCTATTACGCAGACCTCGGGCTCGCAGCGGGCACCTATAATATCACAATTTCAAATCAATTATGGTACACCGCAGACAACGGCAAAACGTTTCAATTTGAGCTTACAAAGGCGCTCCCCGTGGGCGGTCAGCTCGTATTTGCTATGACCTATAACGCTACCCTCGAGGGCAAAAGCGTTAAAAGCTATGCAAATAAGACTACGACAACGGCGCTTGAAACCGTTACTCTTACGGAGGGCTCGGAGGGTACGAGCCTCGGCACAACAAACGGAAACAGCCCTTATGTAAACCATATGCACCGCGCTATTTTCGGCAGCAATAACTACGCTCAATCCGCCGTCCGTCAATGGCTCAACAGCGCCGCCGCTGCGGGCTCGGTGTGGACTCCCACTAACGTATTTGACCGTCCCGCGTCCTGGGCAACAAGCTATAACGGTTTTATGCACGGGTTGCCCGCTGATTTCCTGGCGGTCGTGCAGCCCACCGTACTTGCTTGCCGTACAAATTCGCTCTTTGAGGTTGAAAGCCTCGACGGTACGGCTTTTGCTATCAATCAGCTTTACAGCCTTAAAGCGGATAAGTTTTTCCTACTCTCCCGTCCCGAGATTTTCGGGAATTGGGACAGCGAGAGCTACAAGGACGGTACGCAGCTCGAATATTATAACGGTTTGACAGCGACCGAGCGTATCAAACGCGACGCGGCGGGTACGGCGCGTTACGCTTGGTTGCGTTCTCCTTACCCGTCCTTCGCGAACCTCGCGCGCCTTGTCGACTCCTCGGGCGGAGTGGGCAGCGGCAATGCGTACTACGGTGGCGGCGTAGCCCCCGCTTGTATAATCGCATAATCGCAAATCCGCCTCGGTAGAGGCGGGAAAAGCGATTAAAAGGAGGTTTTTATATGAGTGTGCGAAAGGGCGACCGCGGCGAGGGAAAGCTGCAAGTGCTGAACAAGGCGCGGGAACTCAAAAAATACACCCTCGGGCTGATAAAATCGGAGAAACATTTTCCGAAGTCTACACGGTGGATATATGCCTCCCCGATAGTAAACGAAATACGGGAGGCGTGCGTATGTATTCGGCACGCAAACTCCGTATTCGTAACAAATGACGAGGAATATACATACCGCCGTATGGAGCAAGTCAAGGCGCACGCGCACCTCGACGCGCTTTTAGACCTGGCGGACGACGCATACGACGCGGGCTACATCTCGGGAAATCAAGTAGAGTATTGGACGGGCTTAATACTCAAAACCGACGACCTCTTGAAAGCCTGGATTAAGTCGGATAAAGAAAAATATCAAAAATAAATCATAGGGCGGTTGCTATATTTGCGGTACGGCGCGTAACGCTTGGTTGCGTTCTCCTAACCCGTCCAACGCGAACAACGCGCGCATTGTCAACTCCTCGGGCGAAGTGAACAACAACAATGCGTACAACGGTAACGGCGTAGCCCCCGATTGTGGGATTAGTCAGTATTCAAGTAGTCGAAAGACCAAAGCAGCACAGCTCACACAAGGAGCGACCGTCCTAACTCCGAAAGGAGGAAATATTGCGGGCGACAAAGGTACCTCGCGGGGTAGTCCTTTTATATGCGTCCGCTTTTCTTATGGCATACGAGCAAGTAATTTCCTTTGATAATCTGTATAAAGGCTTAAAAGAGAGCTGCCGTAATATCCGTTGGAAAGATAGTACCGTAGGATATGAGGGTAACGCGCTTAAAAATACCTATCGTTTGCGGCAAACGCTGCTTAACGGTACGTACAAAATAGACCGATACCAACATTTCACGATATACGAGCCGAAACGTCGGGACATTGTAGCCACAAGGTTAAAAGACCGACAATTTCAGCGTTCGCTCTGCGACAACGGCTTTTATGAGCAGATTACAAAATCCTTTATAACAGATAATTGCGCTTGCCTCAAGGGGCGCGGCGTAGACTATACGCTAAACCGTATGACCGCACATTTGCGGCGGTATTATATCGCGCACGGTTGCGACGGTTGGGTGCTTAAATGTGATATACGGCATTATTTCCAAAGCATACGGCACGACGTAGCAAAGGCGGCAATACGCAAGCGGGTTACAGATACTCAAATTGCGGAGCGGGCTTGCGAAATTGTGGACTCTTTCGGAAAAATCGGGTTAGGGCTCGGCTCCCAGGTATCGCAGCTTGTAGCTCTCGCCGTCCTGGACGACCTCGACCATTTCATAAAGGAGCGGTTGAGAATAAAGCATTATATCCGATATATGGACGACTTTATTTTAGTACACGAGGACAAAGAGTATTTGCGACAATGCAAAAAGGAAATCGAGGCGCGCCTATTCGCCCTCGGCTTACAGCTCAACGATAAAACGGCGCTTTACCCATTGCGCCAGGGAGTAAAGCTCCTACAATGGCGGTTTATCGTTACCGATACGGGCGCGATAATCCGTAAAATGGGTAAAAAGAAACAAGGCACGCAGCGCCGCAAGCTCAAAAAGCTATATGCAAAAGAGCTCCGCGGAGAGTATGCGCCAGGGACGGCGAACGAGTCGCTTGTTTCCTGGCTTGCAAACGCCGCCCGCGGAGATACCTACCACGAGCGGCTCAAAATGATAAATTATTTTAAGAATATGGAGGCTACATACAATGCAAGAGAATATTTATAAAAGACTCGCCCAGGCGGAGGCAATGGCGGCGGCGCAGAAAGCGGAAACAATGGAGGTACTGCAAGCGGCATATAAGCGAGCTTGCGAGGAACTCAACGAGGAGGACGCGGCAGCGTTTGCCCGCAAAATCCGCGATAAACTCCTTAACGAAACCGATAGCCGCGTAGCTCTCGACCGCTTTAATATCAGCGTGCCGAGCGGGACCTCTTTTACCGCCTGGCTTTCGTTCTTAAAATCGCTCGGAGAAATTATTACGGGAGCCTGGGCAATATATCGCCAGGCGCTCCGCGACCTCCCCGAACAAGAGGGCTTTCCGTTTAATGTTACTTTCCCCGCCCCTCCCGAGGTTGAGAACGACGGGACAGAGGGTGAGTAATGGGAAATTATGAGCTTATAGAGGAGCTTTGCAGCGTGGCAAGGCTGCAAGCGGATATTATACAAAAGCAAGCCGAGGCTATCGCTCAAGCAGAAATTGCCGAAAGCGTAGCGGCTGACCTTGCCGAAATGAGAAAACAGGCAGCGGACACTCTCGCCCGCTGCGAAAAAGAGCTTTAAGGAGGCGGAGGCTATGTTAGATACGTTTTTATCCTGGCTTATACCGTTTCTTTGCGGCGGTGCCGTAACATTTGCGGGCACTATGCTAATTAAGCTCAAGGCAATTAAAAACGGCTTACAATGCCTTTTGCGAGCTGAAATAATCCGCTCATACGATAAGTATACCGAGCGCGGTTATTGCCCTCTTTATGCAAAAGAGGCACTCACAAGGGCATATAAAGCATATCACGCCCTCGGCGGTAATGACGTAGCGACAGAATTATATCACGATATTATGGAGCTGCCGACAGAGCCGCACAAGGAGCAAACCGAGAAAGGAGGAAAATAATACAATGGAGAAAAAGAAAGTATCGGTTGAAACCGTAGTACGTACTATTGTGCTTGTGGTAACGCTGCTTAACCAGGTTTTAACTATGCTCGGCAAAAACCCGCTGCCCTTTGCAGAGGACGAGCTGTACTCTATGCTCACGGCTGCCGCCACCGTAGCGGCTACGCTTTGGGCTTGGTGGAAAAACAACAGCTTTACCTCGGCAGCTATCCAGGCAGACGAGTATATGAAAGAAATCAAGCACGAAAACGCGAGTTATACAGAAAGCGAGGATTAAAACAGTATGAACATCATTACGGCATACGCAACAAAGAACGATTGCTACAAGGCGGCGCGGAAAATGAAACCCGCGGGCATTGTCGTACATAGTACGGGTGCAAATAACCCGTACTTGAAACGCTACGTTGACGCACCCGACGAGGTGGGCGTAAACCAGTACGGCAACCATTGGAATAACCCCGCCTCGGTAATGAAACGCTCCGTTTGCGTTCACTCCTTTATCGGCTACGATAAAAACGGAGCCGTAAGGGTTGCAAACATTCTCCCGTACAATTATTGTTGTTGGGGCGTTGGGAGCGGCTCGAAAGGCTCTTATAATTACAACCCCGCATATATTCAGTTTGAAATGTGCGAGGACGGGCTCACGAACAAGGCGTATTTTGAGGCGGTGCGCGATACCGCTATTGAGTATTGCGCTTATCTCTGCAAGGAGTACGGCTTGTCGGTTGATAATATCGTAAGCCACCGCGAGGCGCACGCTCTCGGTTATGGAAGTAACCACGGCGACCCCGATAACTGGTGGAAAAACTTTTCCTACACAATGGATATGTTCCGTGCCGCGGTAAAAGCAAAGCTCGCAGCACAAGACAAGCCCGCAGAGCAGCCGAAACCCTCGAAGGATAAAACTCTGTACCGTGTGCAGACAGGGGCTTTCAGCAAAAAGAGCAACGCTACCGCCCTTGCCGATAAGCTCAAAGCCGCGGGCTTTGATACCTACATTGTGCAGAGCGGCAACCTCTATAAAGTCCAGGTCGGAGCCTACTCCATAAAGGCAAACGCCGACGCTATGGCGGCAAAGCTCAAGGCGGCGGGCTACGACAAATTTATTACTACAAAGAGCGGTACGGCGGTAGGTGCTGACACCGCGCCGAAAAAGTCCGTTGAAGAAATCGCCCGCGAGGTTATCCGCGGAGCCTGGGGCAACGGTGCAGACCGCAAAAACAGGCTTACAGCCGCGGGCTATGATTATAGCGCCGTGCAGAGCCGTGTAAACGCTCTGCTTAAATAGTCCTCCTTAAATTCACATAGGGAAAGCGGCGGGAGTGAGGGAAACCTCGCCCGCCGCTTTTTCACTTTCCGAAAGGAGCCGAAATATGGCAAACAAATACAATGTAACCTTTGTCAACAAAAGCGACGAGGTAAAGAAAGCTATTGTCGGGCTATCAAAAACGGCATTACGAGCCTCGGGAAAAGTTGTGCGTAAATACTTGCGCGATAATGTGCCGCTACGGTCAAAGCGTTTCAAAAACCATATAGGCACCTGGGTTATGATTAACTATTCAACGGGACAGCCGACGCTACAAGTCGGCTTTTATTCCTGGCAAAAGGTGCGCAAGAAAGGAAAACAACCCTCACACGCGAGTCCGCATTGGGTAGAGTTCGGCGTAAAGCCGCATACTATGCCGAAAGGCGATAAAGTCGGGCACTTTATGCGTTACGAAAATATGATTTTCGGCTACAAGGTCAACCACCCAGGCACGAGAGCGACAAACGTATTGCGCGATACCGTGCAAAACAATTTATCGGAAATTCGGGCAGCACAAGAGGAATACCTAAAAGAGATAACGAAAAAGCTCGAGGAGGCGGGCTTGAAAATCGACAAGGGCGACGAGTTCGAGGACGACGACTAAAGCAAAAGGCGGGGGCAATTAAGCCTCCGCCTTATTTTTATTGCTTTTGATATATGATAATATGTAAATTACAGCCGTATGCTCTATCTCCGCCGCCAGTCAGCGCGGCAATAGTAATACTCATAGGGTTATGTCCCCATTTTGTTTTTATCTCCGAGGCAAGCTCTGCGCCTAAATGCCCGAGCTGCTGCCCCTTTTTATTAAATACGCCGATTGCGTCGGGGTACTCCTTTGTCGGTACGGGTTTAAGTATAATATCCTCGCCAGGCTTGCAACTTTCGATTATGGCTTGTCTGCTCGTTCCGTCGTCATTATTGAAAGTAACGCCGACAACTTTTGTATGAAAATCGCGCTCAACGACGAGTTTATTTACGTCGATATTTGCCGCACCCGCAGGAGCGGCGCTCGGAGCAGTGGGCTGTTTATTTCTCTTGCATAACCAAACAATAAGATACACAAGACCTACGGGGTAAAAAATAACAAGTAACACTATTTGCCAGGCTTTTAATTTTTTCATAGCGACCAACTCCTATATTAAAAAAAGTGCGTGCAACTCGTCGCTGCACGCACGAAAAACGCAAGCTCCGAATTGCTACCACACTAATTCTATGTTTTACGCTATAAGACGCAAAAACGAGCCCGCATTTTTACCGAAGTAAAAAAAGCGCACTTACAGCATAAAACGAAATATTAAATTAGTGTGGTGCCATTATTATATCAGAAAACCGCCGCGCTTTCAATAATAATTGCAAAAAACCGCAAAAAGTTTTGAAAAAAGGCTTGACATAGGCGTACGCCTATGGTATAATATATTACAGAAAGGAGGTAAAAAGCTATGGAAGAACAAGGCATAGAAAAAGCCTTGCAAGACCTGGCGAAAGCGTTAAAAGATAACGACACGGTAGCGCGAGTCAAAGTTACAATAACGCTTGTAAAGCCAAAGCCGAGCAAGGCAAAACCCGAGAGCAAATAAAGCTCATAGGCAGGGACGGGGCGAAAGCCCCTCCCGTAAGTCCTATTATATCATAGATACAACGAAATTGCAATAGGAGGCGTTTTATGTATATTACAAAAAACGGGAAAGAATATAGCGTAACCGAATATCGCGACAAATGGACGGTAAAATCCGATAGCGGCAAGCTCTCGGTTGCTTTTGACGTTTCAAAGAATATTTGCAAAACTTCCGAGGAGCTGCGGGAGTATGTGCTGAAAAACGACTTATTTTAAGGAGTGATAATATGTGCGAGCGCAAACAAACCCCACAGGAAAGATACGCGGCGAAATACAAAAAGCAGTTTAAGATTGATTGCATTACTACAACCGAGCAAGATATTATAGAAAAACTCGAAAGCGTCCCGAATAAAGCGGGATATATAAAGCAGCTTATCCGAGCGGATATTGCGGCAAGCAAAGCAAAGGATTAACACGTACTCAAAAGCCCGTTCCCTCCGTGGGAGCGGGCTATATTATTTAATAAAACGGAGCGATTTTATTATGAGAAACTACAAACACCTTACTTTTACAGACCGTCTGCAAATAGAGGCTTGGCAAAAGGTCGGTATTAAGCCCGCAAAAATGGCGGCGCTGCTCGGCGTACACATCAGCACTATATACCGAGAATTAAAAAGAGGTGTATATACTCGCCTTAATTCCGATTTAACCGAGGAGGAGCGGTACAGCCCCGACATTGCCGAGGAAAAATACCGCGCAAACCTTAAAGCAAAAGGCACGGGATTAAAGATAGGCTCCGACCACGAGTACGCTACATACCTTGAGTATAAAGTATCAGCAGAAAAATACGCGCCTGGTGCTATTCTTGGAGAAATCAAACGTAAAGGGTTGCAATTCAATACTACCATTTCAAAAACGACATTTTACCGTTATATCGAGGACGGCGTTTTTCTTACGATAACAAACAAGGACTTGCCCGTTAAATGCAACAAGGATAAGCAGAAATACGAGCGAGTAAAGCCGAACAGAGCGCCCGCGGGTAAAAGTATCGAAAAGCGCCCCGCAGAAGTTGCGGAGAGGGACTCTTTCGGTCACTGGGAAATGGATTGCGTCGTAGGTAAAAAAGGCACAAAGAAAACGTTTCTTGTACTTACTGAAAGATATAGCCGCTACGAAATTATAAGGATAATGAAAGACCACACCGCCGCAAGCGTGATAAAAGCCCTTGACGGAATAGAGCGCAGTTACGGAGTGGGGCTCTTTTCAAAAGTATTTCAAAGCATAACCATAGACAACGGCTCCGAATTTTCTGACTACGAGGGACTCGAGCGTAGCTACCGAAAAAAGGACTCACGCACAACGGTTTATTATTGCCACCCGTACAGCTCGTACGAGCGCGGCTCAAATGAAAATCAAAATAAAATGGTGCGTCGTCATTATCCGAAAGGTATTAGCCTTGATAAAGTTACCCCCGCAGATACCCGAAAACTCGAAAAATGGATTAACGACTATCCGCGGGGAATTTTTGATTATTACAGCTCTGCGGACATATACGAGGCTTGCATAAACAGCATATTAGCCGCTTAAAGCACGTCAAAATAAAATTTTTTGCACTTTTTCGCATTTACCCCTTGACTTTTCACCGAATTTGTGGTAACCTTCAATGCTGAAAATTTATAAATCATCAACTTCAGAACTTTATTATTATTCTTTAATGCCTCTTGCAGCGGGGTGAATTACATTTTAACTTTGAATACTATTCGTTTTTCAACAGCATCAAAAATATGTCAATTATAGTTAAACTTCTGAAAACCAAAAAACACACGACACTTGGCAACAAGGACTTGTCTCGCTACTTTATGCCGTAAAGGAAAACAAGCCGTTCATCGTCAATGTTTATAATTGCGTTGACAAGGCACAGGTTGAAAAATATCTCAAACCGCTTACAGATGACTTGCTTTTGGGTGTTGTTGAGGAGGAATCTGTAAACATAAGAGTTCGTGATGAAGATAAAAAATTTATTGCAAAAATTTATTCATATTGCTTTGTTGGCATTATGCTTTACTTCGGATTACTCTGTTGAATCGTACGGCACAAATTACATTTTCTTTGTAACGATAAATCTCGGCTTCAAGGTGCCGCAAAGAATAAATATTTATCTCAGGCAAATTGTTTCCGATCTTGTTGCTTCGGGCGATTTGCCGAGGCAAAACAGAAAGTATTCGATTTATAAAGAATCCTCTTCGGGAAGCTTTAAATTCTATCACATCAGGAAAACTCTTGCTACCGAAAGCGATATTTCAAATCTTAAAAAGCTTGCCGTTATTCTTAAATATAAAATCAGAAAAATAGCAGGCTCGCCGGCTAAATGGTACGGCCTTGAAAATTCAAATATGATGATTGAATATGTGCCGCTGTTTATTCAGGCAAAGCACTATGATCCGTTTAAGCGCAAAACTCAATAAAAACATAAAGAGCGTCACATTGGGGCGCACTCCATAAAGAAGAATGTGGTTAAGCTTTCTGAGTTTTGCCCGTTGCACTATTAAAAAAATCTGCCAATACGCAAGTATTGGCAGATTTTTGTTAATGCACCACGAACAAAATCAGTTCGCTTTAGCAGTCGGGAGCCGAACACAACATGGTTTAAAGCAACCGATTTCCGCGTGAACTGTGTTAAAATACTCGTTAATCCGAAAGGATTAACTGCGTTTTATGCCTTGCCCACACAAAAATCGGTTTGCTTTAAACTGCCGGCACCTAAAATGGTGTCGGCACGGATGAATTTTTGCTTTTGAGCCTGCAGTCGTGCTAACGCACGGCAAGGGCGAAAATGCGAAAAGCCGCCGCGCCGCCCCATTTTAGGCATATTGTGTTCGGTTCCCGACTGCTTTGCACTCAAAAATCAAAGAAACGGATAAAAGGCAAGGCATAAATTGCATAGCAGGCTGCCGCCTTCACTGCAATTTTAACGCAGTGTTTTGCCATTTATTTGATTTATTGAGCAATTATTCTTTACGGAGTGCGCCCCTTCCTGCTCCGTTTTTTTGTTGATTTAGATTAAATTTTAATTTTTTATGCAACGGCGAACAGTGCCGATGTATGCAAAATCGTTTTTTTTGGCTTTTTTCGAGCGGAAAGGCTTAATTTTTTAACATAATGCTGCTTTGCCGCAAAAAGCCGAAAAAGCATCTTAAATTTTAACCTTCGCCCAAGGGAAGGCTTCCTTTTTCTTAATAAAGTGTTAATTAAGCGTTTTTTATTGAAATAAAAGGCAAAATGTTATATAATGTTTCCGTGTTATTTTTGGGCAGCGTGCTTTTTTGCGGAAAAAGCAGAGGGCTTGCCCGATTTCGGCGAAAACTGCCGAATAAAATGAAAGAGGAGTGACCGATATTGCCGAATTCTTCTTATGATGTTGACGAAATACTTAAGGAAGTAAGAAAACGCAGAATCGAAAACGAGGAAATCGTTAAGGCAAACAAAAGCAGCGGCGTAGCGGCAGAAGCGGATTTTACCGCGGCGGAAAAGGCGCAAGAAGCTAAAGCCGAAGATAAGCCGGCGGAAAAAACGGCAGAGGCCGAAACAGAAAAGCATGAAGAAAATAAAGCCGATTTAAAAGAAAAAGCGAGCGATTCGGCAGAAATCACGCAAACGGAAAAAGAGCCGGAAAGCGAGCAAAAGGCAACGGCAGAGCAGAAAGAAATGCCAGAAAATGCGGAAAAGCCCATAAAAAAAGCGGCAGAAAGCGTGCCGCCGATTGATGCGGCGCTTGATGAACCGCTTGTTAAAGCCGATAAAAACGATGCCGGCGAGATAGATATTTTGCAATTTGCCCCCGCGCAGGAAACAAAGCGAGGCAAAAAGGCCGATAAAAAAGGCAAAAAGAAAAAGAGCAAAAAGGCAAAAATCATAATCAGCATAATTGTTGCGATTGCCATTTTGATTGCGGGCACCTGCAGCGGCATATATTTTTATTTGAACCGTGCGCTTGACAATGCAACCGACAACAGCGGAGAAAAAACCGACACCATCAACGAATGGAGCGGCATGGATGTGCTGACCGAGCAATTCGACCCGATCTATGAAAACGGCAGAGCCGATATTTCGTCATACAAAAACATGGTGAAAACATGGTATTACAACGGCAAGCCCGCATCTTCAACCCATGTGCTCAATGTGCTGCTTATCGGCGAGGACACAAGAGAGGACGATATTGCCGAGGACGGCACCCGCGCCGATTCCGCAATTATTGCAAGCATAAACACAGACACAAATAAAATCACACTCACCTCTATTTTGCGCGATGCATATTGCTATTACGAGGTTAAAGAGGGCGATCCCACAACGGGCAAATACGGCAAAATAAACGAATCAATGTCCGTCGGCGGAATAGATTGCTATATCAGATGCATTGAAAACACATATAAGGTGAATATTGACAACTATGCTATCGTAAACTTTAACAGCTTTGAAAAAATTATTGATAAGCTGGGGGGCGTTACGGTTGAACTTACCAAGGCCGAGATTAACGAAGTAAACAATCACCAAAAGAGATACGGCCATGTAACGATTGATGCAGAACCGGGCCTTGTGGATTTGGACGGCGCACAGGCACTTGCTTATTGCCGAATCAGAAAGATAGATTCCGATAACGCCAGAGCAGACAGGCAAAAAACAGTGCTGTTGCAGGTGTTTGAAAAAATGAAGGGCGCGTCAAGCGTTAAGGCGCTTGAGGTTGCAAACAGCCTGCTTCCCTATGTTAAAACAGGATTTTCAAAAACGGAGGTTGTTGATATTTCCTCCTATGCATTAAAGCACGGCTGGCTTAGTTTCCAAACGGCAACGCAAACCGTGCCTGAAAATTCAACGGATGAAAACGGCAGCGTTATCACAACCTGCAAGGGCGGCACCTTCAGCGGAGTTTGGCTTTGGAAGGTTGATTTCCCGCTCAGCGCACAGATTATGCAGCAGGAAATTTACGGAAAAACAAACATTGTGTTGGCAGAAAAAAGGCCGAATTTCTCCGAAATATCATTCAGCTTATAATATTATAAAGGAGCAGATTTAAATGCCTGCGATCACTACCCCTTTGGGATTTGGTATTAGGCTTGCCATTGCTGTGGCTTTGGGTATTGTAATGGGTTCCGAAAGGCAGCTCACAAAGCACAGAACGGGTATTTTAACAAATGTTATAGTTTGCGTGGGAGCATTTGCGTTTACATCGTTTTCGTTTCTTGCCTCAACAAGGCAGATGAACGCCGATGTTACGCGCGTTGCCGCGCAAATTGTTTCCGGCATAGGCTTCCTCGGCGCCGGCGTTATCATCAGCGACGGCACAAAAATTAAAGGCGTAAACACAGCCGCTTCCATTTGGGCTTCGGCGGCCGTCGGCATTCTTTGCAGCCTTGATAAGCCGTGGTATGCCGCAATGGTGGCGCTCACAATAGTTATTTCCCACCTTATTATTCACCCGATAACCGAATGGATAACGAAAAAGCAGGAATACGATAAGCAAAAATCAAGCAAGCAGGAAACTTATTACAGAATTTCGATTGTGTGCTCAGAAGAAAAAGCGGATGAAATCAAGAAAAACATTATCGAATATCTGCGCGAGCTTGACAATATTTTGCTTCGCAACCTTGAAATGAATGATGTGGACGGCGGCAATGTTAAAATCCGCGCCGAGCTTTCCACCAAAACAAAAAACAACGAGCTTGTTGAGCACATTATCACCCATGTGGGCAAGCACGAGGATATTATTTCAACAGGCTGGAAGCATATTAACGCTTGATTTTGCATATAGGATATAAAATTTAAAGGACGGAATCAAATTCCGTCCTTTTTTGTTGCGATTTGAATTTCAGTGTGAAAAGTTAGCCTTCCACCGCATTGAAACAAAATTTTTGCCGATGTAATTGCTTTTCAAATCACAAAAGGCATTCCGATTGTTTATTCTTTCCCTAAAATAACACTTCTTAAAAAATCAATCCTCTTTTGCGGGAACGGGGGCGGTGTCGGCAACCTCAAGCTTATTTGCGCGCATCCAAAGCGAGGGAGTTATGCGCAGCTTAAAGCCGTAGCCCGGATCCATTTGCCAATGAGCCATCGGTGCCTCCGGCAAGCCGTAGCACGAAAGAATGGTCATCAACACACCTGCGTGGCAAACGATTGCGGCGGTTTCGGTTTGGGTTTTGATAAGTCCGTCCACAATTTTTTCAAAAGCGGAGCAAACGCGATGGATAAATTCGGCATTGCTTTCGCCGAAGGGCGGGCGCGAATTCATATCGCCCTGCATCCATGCTTTAAAATCATCGTTATCCTTTAATTCCTCGGCGGTCAGCCCCTCAAATTCGCCGAAATCATATTCGATAAGCTCATTTATTACAAGCGGGTTATTTTTGGGAAACATAATGTTTGCCGAATCCAAACTGCGCTTCAGCGGCGAGGTGAACACCGCGCTCACATCCGGATAATGGCAGCGGGCTTTGATGTTTCTGAGCTGCAAAACACTATCGCTTGTTAGCGGAAGATCTGTGTGCCCAATATACTGTGCGTTTAGATTTCCTTTTGTGATTCCGTGGCGATATAGATAAACGGTAAAAGTTTTCATTTTTATCACTCCAAAATTTAGCCCGAAAAGAGCCGTAAGCAAGGCTTTACGGGCGAATAATTACAAATTGTTTACATTTAAAATTTGCTCTTTACAAACGGCAATACAAGCAGTATAATTACTGACGGTATAAATAGAACGATTAAGGGGTAATCAAAGCCGCACTCCCGGCGGCGAAAGGATATTATAATGGCTGATAATAAAGATACAAACGAAAAAAAATCCAAATTTGCAACGGTGCTTTCCCAGCTCAGAAAAGAGAGGGGCAGCAGCCAAAAAAAAGCCGCGGCGGATTTGGGAATAAGCCAGGCTCTGCTTAGCCACTACGAAAAAGGAATCCGCGAGTGCGGGCTTGATTTCGTTATCAAATGCAGCGAATATTACGGCGTTACCACCGATTATTTGCTCGGCGTTTCAAAAAGCAGATACGGGATTGACGAGGATTATTTTGACAAGCTTTCCGGCGACGATTCCGACGGCGTTTCGCTGAACACGCTTTCGCAAAGCACAAAAATTTTGATAGACCTTGCCACCTCTTCCGCAACGGATAAAACGATTGCAAATTATTTGCATGCATATTATATGCTTTGCATTTACAGAGGCGCGCTTACCATGGCAAAGGCCGGCCTGCTTTCAAGCAATATGTTCAGGCTTGATTACAATCTCGGCCACGAGCTTGCGAGTGCTGCGATTGCCGTGCTTGATTCACGCTTTGCTTTTATCGAGGATAAATCACGCTTCGGCGCAGACAGTGCCTCGATGGATGAAAACGCCCTTGCGAAAATGATAAGCGAGGCCGAGGAATACATAATGAATGCGTTTATCACAGAGTGATTGCGCGGCTTGATTTTTCATATTTATAATGAATTGTTTAGGAGCGGCTTTGCCGCTCTTTTTTATGTTTCGCCTTCCCCCGCGTTGAAAAAAGCTCCGTGCCGATGTAATTTGCTTCGCAAATCATTAACAATCAAGCTCAAGCTGCATTTTTTTGGATTCAATATATTTCAATATAATCGCGGTGGATTTTTCGGCGGCGATTTGCTTAAAGGTGGGATAATCCATGGCGGCGGAAGCGTCGCCCCCGTCGCTGACGGAGCGAAGCACGGCAAACGGAATTTTGTTTGCGGCGGCAACCTGGCCGATTGCGCCGCCCTCCATTTCGCCGCAGATTGCGCCGAAGCCTGAAGCAATTTCTGCTTTTAATTCGGGAGAGGCAATAAAAGTGTCGCCGCTGGCGACTGTGCCGCGGTGAATTCTTTCGCCCGAGGCGATTGCGATTTGCGAAAGCTTTTCGGAAATTGCGTGGTTAGTGGGGATTTTGATTGTGTTTAAGCCGTTTATATATCCCCTCGGCTCGCCGAGCGCGGTTATGTCGATATCATATTGGCAAACATCGCTTGCCACAACAATATTTTTGATTGCCACATCCGGCGAAAGAGAGCAGCCCACGCCGATATTTATAATTTCATCCGCATCAAAGCGATCCGCCATAATTTGCGCGCAGAGAGCGGCGTTGATTTTGCCGGGGCCGCATTGCGCGGCGCAAACCGTGCAGCCGTTTATTTCGCCGCAAACAAAATCAACCCCCGCAATTTTTGCCGCAACGGGATTTTCGATTCTGCTTTTAACGCTGTTTATTTCCACATCCATGGCGCCTATAATGCAAATCATAAATTTAACCTCGCAAAAAAAGAATGTGTGCGGCCGGCGCGCCGAATAATTGATAAGAATTTATAATAATTTCGCCGAAAGGGACGCACTCCATAAACCATATTCTTCTTTATGGAGTGTGCCCTAAAGGCGGCAATCTTGTTGTGCCTGCGCGCACTGCCCACAAAATATAGTGTTATTATAATATATAATTTTAATAAAAACAAGATTTATTATTTTTTAGTTGACAAGCTCGGTTATTTTAATATATAATATTGTTCGCTAATGTAGATAAACCGAGGAGTATATATTATTGCCTGCGGCGTTATCTTGGTGATTGCCTGCACTATACCGTGCAGAGAACATAAGGATTAAGACAAGTTTAGTCTGTGAAAGGTAGTGAATTTTAATGAAAAGAACATTTCAGCCGAAGAAAAGACATGCAAAGATGGAACACGGTTTCAGAAAGAGAATGTCCACAAGAAACGGAAGAAAAGTATTGGCTCGCCGCCGTTCTAAGGGCAGAAAGAAGCTTTCATACTGATTTCTTCAATTTTGCGGGCGATAAAATTTTGATTTTGCACGCCTGCGTAAAAGGAATGGTTTCGTGAAAAGCAAATCCCTGAAAGAAAACAAGGATTTTCGCCGTCTTTATTACAGGGGCAAAAGCAGCGCTTCCAAAAACCTGGTAACATATGTTATGAAATGCAAGCGGCCGGGAGTGCGCGTTGGAATAACAACGGGCAAAAAAATCGGCAAGGCTTATCGCCGCAACCGCGCAAGGCGCGTTATCAGGGCGGCGTTTTCGCAGCTTGAGGGCAGAATTTGCGCAAACTGCGATATTGTGTTTGTTGCCAGAACAAGCACCTGCGAGGTTAAAATGCAGGCTGTGCTTGCCGATATGGAAAAGCAGCTTATTCAGCTTGGTGTGATTGAATGAAAAATTTAATTAAAAGGGCAATGATTTTTCTTATCAGAACTTATCAAACAACCCTTAGCCCAAGATTTTCGGGCGGAGCCTGCCGCTACACCCCAACCTGCTCGCAATATGCGATAGAGGCAATAGAGGTGCACGGCATTTTTAAAGGCAGCCTGCTTGCCGCAAGGCGAATTTTGCGATGCAATCCGTTTTTTAAAGGCGGATACGACCCCGTTCCTCCCAAGAAAAAGCGATAAGCTTTTATCATTATTATAATGAGGAAACCAAATGTTTGATTTATTACTTCAACCCACGCTGAAGATTGCTAAGCAAATGGCAGCGGAGGGAACCGGCATTTTTAAGCCGCTTTATTGGGTTTTCGGTAAATTCATGGAGCTTTTGCTTTCCGTGATGAATAATGAATATTTCGTTGCAATTATAGTTTTCACCGTTATAACAAGGCTTGTGCTGCTGCCGCTTAACATTCACCAGCAAAAAAGCACAGCCAAAAACGCAAGATTGCAGCCGAAAATTCAAAAAATTCAAAAAAAATACCCTGACCCTAAAGACAGAATGAAGGTAAACGAGGAAACTCAGGAGCTTTATTCCAGAGAGGGCCATAATCCCATGTCTATGGGCTGCGGACCGATGATTTTCCAAATGATTTTCCTTATGGGTATCGTTGGTGTAATCTACTATCCCCTGTCTTACATTTTGGGAATCAGCTTTTCGGACAGCTCGGTTAAACAAGCTATCACCGAATATTTAAGAAACACACTCGGCTACACGGGCAACTATTTGCAGCTTGGCATTCTTGAAAACTGGGCGGCAAACAGAGATGCTTTTATATCGCAGTGGCCTCAGCTGTTTACCGCGGAAAAGGCCGCTATGATAGACAGCTTCCGCGAGGGAATGTATATCGGCAATATGGATATGACGGTGCTCCCCTCCTGGAAAAACAGCGTTGTTTTGATTCCGATTATGTCGCTTGTTACATCAATAGGCTCTTCGGTTGTTTCCATGCTTATTCAAAAGAAAAACAACCCCGCCGCCGCTCAGCAAATGGGCAGCATGATGGCGATGATGCTTATGATGCCTTTATTCTCGTTCTGGATTGCATTTAAGCTGCCGGCAGCCGTTGGTTTTTATTGGACCATATCCAATGTTGTTGCGATTTTGCAGCAGCTGTTTCTTGCCAAGTTTTTCCCGCCGAAAAAGAGTCAGGCCCGCGATATGATTGAAAACACAATTCAGCGCAGGGCAAGGGAAAAGAATATTAAAAAAACCAAGGCTCAATAAGCATTAACACCAAAATAATCGGAGGATTATATGAAATACGAGTATATCGGGCACGGCAAAACCCGTGAAGACGCTGCGGCGGACGCCGTAAGAGGACTCACCGCCGCCCTTGCTAAGGACGGACTCGGCAAGCCTGTTTCGGCAGATATTCATGAAGAAGTTATTGCCCTCCCGAAAAAGAAAATTTTAGGCCTCTTCGGCGGCAGCGATGCCGAGGTTAAGGTTACTTACGAAATCATCGTTAAGAAAGACCGCAAGCCTCAGCCTAAAAAAGCAAAGCCCCAGCCAAAGAAGGAATATAAGGCCGAAAAGGCAGAGCGCCCCGCAGTGCAGGAACGCCCCGCCAAGGCAGAACGCCCGGCAAAGCCGGAAGCGGAGTCGGAGCCGATTGAGGTTTCCGCCGAAACGGTTTCAAAAGCCGGCGATTACCTTAAAACAATTATTGACGGCTTTAAGGTTGCAGACGCCAAGATTACCGGCGAGGTTAAGGACGGCGTGCTTGAACTGACCGTTGATTGCGACGATTACGGCATCATCATCGGCAGAAGAGGCGAAACGCTTGATTCGCTTCAATATCTTACAAGCCTTTATGTTAAAAAGCTTTGCGGCAGATATATCAGAGTGGTTATCAACGTTGGCGATTACCGCGAAAAAAGAGTTGAAACCCTGAAGCACCTTGCGCGCAAAGAAGCTGATTATGTGGCAAGAAGCGGCAGAAGATACACCTTTGAGCCGATGAACCCATATGAAAGAAGAATTATTCACACCACCGTTCAGGAAGTTGAGGGTGTTGAATCAATTTCCGTTGGCTATGGGCAGGACAGAAAGGTTATGCTTCAGCCCGAGGGCGGCGTTCGCTTCCGCTCCGATCGCGGCGGCAGAAGGTCTTATTCCGATAACGGCAGACCGGCTGCAAAAAAAGCTGCTCCCCTTCCCAAGGATTTTACCAAATTCGGCAAAATCGAAGTGAATAGCAACAACGGCGAAGAGTAATTCGCCTGTGGAGACGAGGTCGGATTTTTCCGGCCTTTTGCTCTTTTTGGAATGATTTTGAGGCGAACGGTCAAACGGCACAGCTGCGGCAAGCTTTGCTTTCCCGCGAGTGGGATCGTTTGCGGTCGCTGCCGGTGCGAAAACCGCAAGCAAAAGAAGCTTAGCAGCGGTTTGAATTTCGAATCATAATTCATTGAGTGAACGAAATTCAGGGCACCGCCCTGTGTGGATGTGATAATATCCGTTTTGCGAAGCGGGCAGATAATTGCAAGCAGACGAATGATGGGAATACCGAAACAGCGTAAAAGCAGCAATATTGCAAAATCACTCCAAAAGGCGCAAAGCGGGTTTGCTTTATAAGTAAAAATATAGTATGATAGGAAGTGACGGTGTGGCAAAAACGATAGCGGCCGTGGCAACCGGCAATTCTGCCGGCGGAATCGGCGTTATAAGAATAAGCGGAGACTGCGCAATTGAAATTGCGGATAAAATTTTTAAGCCTGCGGACGGCTCCAAGCTGTGCGATTTAGCGGGCTACCGTGCAAAATTCGGCAATGTTATTTGCAGCGGCGAAGCTGCGGACGATGCCGTGGCACTTGTTTTTCGAGCGCCGAAAAGCTACACAGGCGAAAACACCGTTGAAATATCCGTTCACGGCGGATTATATATAGTTCAAAAAACGCTTGAAGCCGCATTTGAGGCGGGCGCCGTGCCTGCAGAGCCGGGCGAATTTACAAAGCGCGCGTTTTTAAACGGCAAAATGGATTTGACCCAGGCGGAAAGTGTGGCTCAGCTGATTTCGGCAAACGGCGAAACGGCGGCAAAGGCAAGCTACAATTTATTGCAAGGCTCGCTGAGCAGGCAGATTGACGGCGTGCTTCAAAATTTGGAGGACACCTCCGCCCTGATGGCGGCTTGGGTGGATTATCCCGACGAGGAAATTCCCGAGCTTGAGGAAAGCGAGCTTGAAAAATCACTTGAAACCGCGGCGGCAAGCCTTGAAAAGCTGCTTGCGGGATACGAAAACGGGCAAATTATGACCCAGGGCGTGGACACGGCAATAGTCGGCAAGCCGAACGCGGGCAAATCAACGCTTATGAATTTGCTTGCGGGACGTGAAAAAAGCATTGTTACAGACATTGCGGGCACCACGCGCGATATCGTTGAGGAAAGCGTTCGACTCGGCAGCATTACTCTGCGCCTGAGCGATACGGCGGGTATTCGTGAAAGCGACGACACGGTGGAGGCAATCGGCATACGCCGCGCGCTCGACAAAATCGAATCGGCGGAGCTTGTTATTGCCGTGTTCGACAACAGCCGCCCGCTTGATGAAAACGATTTAAAATTGATAGAAAAATGCCGCGGCAAAAAGGCCGTTGCGGCAGTTAATAAAATAGATTTAAATTCCGGCAGGCTTGCCCCGGTTGAAGAGGCATTTGCAAAAACGGTTTATATAAGCGCAAAGGGCGATGAATATCTTGACGAGGTTTCCCGCGCGGTTGAAGAAGTGCTTGGGGTTTCCGATTTTGATTCGGCGGCGCCGATGCTTGCAAACAGGCGGCAAAAGCAGTGCTGCAAAAACGCGCTTCAAAGCGTGAACGAAGCGCTCGGTGCGCTTCACGCCGGGATGACATATGACGCAATCAATGTGATGACGGATTGCGCGGTGGACGAGCTTTTGGAGCTTACCGGCAAAAAAGCCACCACCGAGGTGGTAAACAACATTTTCAGCAAATTTTGCGTGGGAAAATAAATTATGGAATATTTTTCGGAAAGTTATGATGTTGCGGTTATCGGCGCAGGGCACGCCGGCATAGAAGCCGGGCTTGCGGCAGCCAGGCTTGGGTGCAAAACCGCAGTTTTTACAATAAATCTTGATTGGATAGGCAATATGCCCTGCAATCCCTCCATAGGGGGCACTTCAAAGGGGCATCTTGTTTGCGAAATAGACGCGCTCGGCGGCGAAATGGGCAAGGCGGCGGATAAATATTCGCTGCAAAGCCGCATGCTCAATTTGGGCAAAGGCCCTGCCGTTCATTCACTGCGCGCGCAGATAGACAGGCGCGAATATTCAAAAGGCATGAAGCACACGCTTGAATTGCAGGAAAATTTGGATGTGCGCCAGGCGGAAATAATCGATTTGCGCAGATGCGAAAACGGGCTTTGGCAGCTTAAAACAAAGCTTGAGGCGATTTTCACCGCCAAGGCCGTTGTTCTTGCCACCGGCACCTTTTTGGGCGGCAAGGTTTACATCGGCGATGTTTCCTATGCCAGCGGTCCGGACGGTATGTTTCCCGCAAACGAACTGTCAAAAGCGCTTTATGCGCTTGATATTCCGCTTCGCCGTTTTAAAACAGGCACCCCGAGCAGGGTAAACAGGCGCAGCATTGATTTTTCCAAAACATCGATTCAGCAGGGCGATGATGAAACCGTGCCCTTCAGCTTTGAAACGAAAGAGCCTCCGCAAAACAAGGTGTGCTGCTATTGCACCTACACAAACGAGGAAACCAAAAGGGTTATTTTGGATAACCTTGACCGCTCGCCGATGTATAGCGGCAAAATCGAGGGCAAAGGCCCGCGCTATTGCCCCAGCTTTGAGGATAAAATAGTTCGCTTTGCAGACAAGGAACGCCACCAGCTTTTCATTGAGCCGTGCGGGCTTGAAACGGAGGAAATGTATCTTCAGGGGCTTTCCTCTTCCCTGCCCGAGGATGTGCAGCTGCAATTTATCCACACCATTCCGGGCTTGGAGCATGCCGTTGTGATGCGCACGGCGTATGCGATTGAATATGATTGTGTTGACCCAACCGCCTTAAAAGCAACTCTTGAGTTTAACGATTTGCCCGGCCTTTACGGCGCGGGGCAGTTCAACGGCTCAAGCGGATATGAGGAAGCGGCGGCGCAGGGTCTTGTTGCCGGAATAAACGCGGCGCTTAAAATTAAAGGCGAGGAGCCGATGATTTTAGACAGAGGCGGCTCATACATAGGCACTTTGATAGATGATCTTGTTACCAAGGGCTGCTCCGACCCATACAGAATGATGACGAGCCGCAGTGAATACAGGCTTGTGCTTCGCCAGGACAATGCAGATATTCGCCTTACCCCCACGGGGCACAAAATCGGCCTTATAAGCGACGAAAGATACCAAAATTTTCTTGCAAAGCTTGATATGATTGAGGCGGAAAAAGAAAGGGTGCGCGAAACCTCCGTGCCTGTTTCCGACGAGCTTCAGAATATTCTTCAGGCAAAGGGCACCGCGCCCTTGAAAAAAGGCTGCAAGCTGATAGAGCTTTTGCGCAGACCGCAGATAACATATGATGATTTAAAAACGATAGACACCACTCGCCCAAGGCTGCCGAAAAGAGTTTTTGAGCAGGTTGAAATTTCCGTTAAATACGAAGGCTACATAGCAAGGCAGGAGCGGCAGATTAAAGAAATGCGCCGCATAGAATCAAAAAAAATCCCCGAAAATCTTGATTATTCACAGCTTAAGGGGCTTAGGCTTGAGGCCGTGGAAAAGCTTTCCAAAATAAAGCCGCAAAATTTGGGTCAGGCCGGCAGAATAAGCGGCGTCAACCCCGCCGATGTGGCAGCGTTAAACATAATATTAGATTCAATGGCGTGATTGCCTCACGCCGATGTTTGCGATAAACAGTGAAAGGCGTGTTGCTATGATAAACAAGGATAAGCTTAAAGAATACTCCGAAAAATACGGAGTTTCGCTTGACGATATGGCGCTGGATAGATTTGACTATTTGTGCCAAAGGCTTTTGCGCTGGAACGAGCATGTTAATTTAACGGCGATAACCGACCCGAATGAAATTGTGATTAAGCATTTTGTGGATTCGCTGACTCTTATTCCCTACGCAAATTTGCCCGAAGGCGCTTCGGTTATCGATGTTGGTTGCGGCGCGGGCTTTCCCGGGCTGCCGATTATAATTAAGCGCCCCGATTTAAATATTACCTTTCTTGATTCCGTGGGCAAGAAGCTGACCTTTATTAAAGACGCGCTCAGCAACTGCGGGCTTTTGGGCGATATCGTGCACGCAAGGGCCGAGGAGCTTTCGCACCAAAAGCAATACAGGGAAAGGTTTGACCTTGCCGTCAGCCGTGCTGTTGCGCCGCTTAATATCTTGGCGGAATACTGCCTGCCGTTTGTGAAGCCGGGCGGATATTTCATTGCAATGAAGGGTGCGCAGGACGAAGCCGAGCTTGGCACAAACGCAATTAAAACGCTCGGAGGCAATATTGAACAGGTTGTTTTATTGAAACTCCCGAACGACGACACAAGAAATTTAATTATAATTAAAAAGATATCGCAAACTTCGTCAAAGTACCCCAGAAAATCAAAAAAAATAAGCACAAAGCCGTTGTAAATAAATTGAAGTTGCCGAAAAAAGTTGAATATTAAGGCTAAAAAACACTTTCCTTTTTTATTGATTTATGGTATATTTACCATTGGAAAGGGAATGATGAGCCCGCCGAGGAGATTCATAAGGAGTGTGCCTCATGGCGGAGGAAGTTCAAAGAATAGCAACGGAAAAATTGCTGCCCAATCCCTATCAGCCGCGAAAGCAATTTAAAAGCGAAGAGCTTTTAAGCCTGGCGGAATCGATAAAAGAAAACGGAATTTTGCAGCCGCTGCTTGCAAGGCAAATCAACAACAGTGATTATTATGAAATCATTGCGGGCGAACGCCGACTGCGCGCGGCAATTTTGGCAAACCTTGCCACGGTGCCCTGCTTGATTGTTGATTGCGATTACGAGGAATCGGCGGTTTATTCCATACTCGAGAATATTCAGCGCTCGGATTTAAGCTTTTTTGAAGAGGCTCAGGCGATAAACCAAATGCAAAACCATTTCGGCCTAACGCAAGAGGAAATCGCAAAAAGGCTCGGCAAAAGCCAAAGCGCCCTTTCAAACAAGCTGCGCCTGCTTCGATTGCCCGCCGATGTGCGATATTTCATTGAAAAAGAGGGCTTGACCGAGCGCCATGCAAGAGCGCTTTTAAGGCTTCAATCCGAAAAGCAGATTTGGACGGCGCTTAATGTTATTAAAGAGCGCGGCTTAAACGTGCAGCAAACGGAAGCGTATATAGATTCCGTAACAAACAAGCAAGTTAAATCAAGAAAAAAGGTGGTTACGATATTTCGCGATGTGCGAATATTCGTAAACACAGTAAATAAAGCAATAAACACAATGAAGGAGGCCGGTATTCCGGCCGAATCAAACAAAACGGAAACGGACGATTATATTGAATTTCATGTTCGTATTCCCAAATCTCCGCAGCAGCCGAAAAAGGCGGCGGAGAGTGAAACTGCTTAAAACGGCTTATGCCGTTTTAACATATTCTCCTCTTTTCATCACGTGGAACAGCCTGCCTTAACCGGTGGGCTGTTCTGCGTATGAGGGCACAATTTCCGAAAACGGATTTTAAGCGATTTATTATTTACCTCTTTAATGTTGTTTTTTAACATTGTGCGGCACCGAAAACAATTAGGTGCCGCGCTTTTTCTATACCTATTATATATAGGCATGGCAGATGGCTTGTGATATGTTATTTCTTATTATGTTGTAACTTTTGGAACGCAGTTAAAAAAGCGAGGGAGAATGGTCAAGGTCGTTTTTTGAAATGTTCCCCGTTCTTGTGTTTCATGTGAAACAAAGCACAAGATATTGATTTTCACATAAACATATTGAAAATCAACCGGTTTATGTGTGATTTTGTTGAAAACTGTGTTTAAAATGTTGAAAAGTCGATATAAACATACATGTTTGTTTATATCGGTGCTCTAACATCTTACCGTTTATCTGAGATTTTTTATGCGCGGCGGCTATATGCAGCGGCGGATTAAATTTTATTTTGCAAGCAACGGGCAAAAATGCGAGTGAGCCGAACTGCTTTTGCCCTTCCGCTGAAATATTAAGTTGCAATCAAGCTTTTTGTAATGCGTTTTGCTTAATATTTTTTCTTTAACCTTCTTTATAGGAACAATAACATTTCTATCGCGTATTCTTCTCTGCGGATTTAAATTTAAGGCTGATATTTTTGTGTTTCACGTGAAACTTCTATATATAGTATAGGCTTGCCCGCATTGCACAATTTTTGAAAAAAAGTCCGAGTGTTTCATGTGAAACATATTGAATGTGCGGCGCGCGTGTAGTATAATGAATTTGCCGTAAAGCGCAGAGCTGTGCGCAATACAGCGAATTAACATATAACGCAGGAGGCACATATGGGCAAAACGATATCTATATTTAACCAAAAAGGCGGAGTCGGAAAAACAACCACCTGCGTAAACCTTGCCGCATCACTCGGCGCAAAAGGCAAATCAGTTTTGCTGGTGGATGTTGACCCTCAGGGCAACAGCACAAGCGGCGTCGGCGCAGACAAGGCAGAGATTGAATATTCAACCTATGATATTTTAATCAACAAAGTGCCGGCAAGGGGCATTATGATAGAAACCGAGTTTAAAAACCTGTTTTTATTGCCCGCAAATATGAATTTGGCAGGCGCAGAGCTTGAGCTTGCCGATCAGGAGGACAGATTTTACGCTCTTAAAAAAGCAATCTCTCCCCTTGCGCTTGATTTTGACTATATTATAATAGACTGCCCGCCGAGCTTGGGGCTTTTAAGCCTTAATGCGCTTGCGGCTTCAGACACTTTAATCGTTCCGCTTCAATGCGAATATTATGCGCTTGAGGGCTTGAGCCAATTGCTCAGCACCGTGCGCACGGTTAAGCAGCTTTATAACGAGCATTTGGAGCTTGAGGGTGTTATTTACACTATGTACGACAGCCGCTTGAAATTAAATCAGCAGGTTATCGAGGAAGTAAACAAATATTTCCCGAATAAAGCGTATAAAACGATGATTCCGCGCTCTGTTAAGCTGGCGGAAGCACCGAGCTTCGGAAAACCCGTTATTTATTATGAAAAATATTGCAAGGCTTCCTTTGCATATAAAAAATTAGCCGATGAAATCATAAAAAGCAACAGGTGATTTATGGGATTCTTTAAAAAGCCGGAAGTGGTGATTCTTAAAGAGGACTCCTCTGCCGATGAAACCCTGGCTGAAATGAAAGAAATGTGCCTTGAGGCACACGGCGAATTGAAAAAAGAACTTGAAAATCAAATATATATCCTTGAGCGCGGCTTAAAGGGAGAGGAAGAAATACTTTTTCAGCTGAAATATGCCGGAATGGATATGTTTGTGCTTCGCGATGTTTATTTTAAAGTCGGCGATTTATCAGCGCAGATAGATTTTTTAATTGTTACACCGAAAATCAATTTCATAATAGAATGTAAAAATCTTTACGGCGATATAACTATTGATAACAAAGGCAATTTTGTGCGCTGTTATCAGGTTAACGGGCGCAAAATCCGTGAAGGGATCGAATCGCCCGTTTCTCAAAATCAGCGCCATATGCAGGTTATGAAGGATTTGGTGATGTGCGGCAAGGGAAAGATGGCGCAGTATATCATCAATAAGAGCTTTGAGTCTTGGAATAAATCGCTTATAGTGCTGGCAAATAACAAAACCGTTTTAAACGATCGCTTTGCGCCGCGCGAAATAAGAAACCGCGTTATCAGGGCAGACGCTTTGGTGGAAACGATTAAAAAAATCCACTCGGAAAGCACCGAGCTTGCGCAAAATCTGAAAGACACACGCGCAAGAGCGGAGGATTATTTCAACCATTCAATGCCCGTTGAAACCGATTTCACGGAAAAATACAGAATTCGCCTTGAAGAGCAAAGGCAGCATTATGCAAAAAATCGCGGCAAAACGGGTTTGAAAGAAAATAAAACGCAGCAAAAAGCCGAAATAATCGGCGAAGAAAGCACTCAAAAAGCCGAAATAGGTGAAGCTTCCGCCGAAAAAGCGGAGAAAAACAATTTAACAGAAACAAATGATAACCGAAACGAACCGCTTTGCCCGCGTTGCAACGCAAAGCTTGTTCGCAGAAATTCAAAATACGGCGCTTTTTGGGGCTGCTCGAATTTTCCGAAATGCAGATACACCGAAAGCGTGAAAGAGGATGAATAGGAGGAAAACTTATGGCAAAAAAGCCATCCGGGCTCGGCAAGGGCTTGGGCGCGCTTATGCTTGAAAACGCCACCGATGAAATGGTGAGCTCAAACACATTGCCGCTCAACGAAATAATGCCGAATAAGGATCAGCCGCGAAAAACCTTTGATGAGAATTCGCTCGCAGAGCTTGCCGAAAGCATAAAGCAGCACGGCGTTTTGCAGCCGCTGCTTGTCAGGCCGCTGCCTGCAGGCGGATATCAGCTTGTTGCCGGTGAACGCCGTTGGCGCGCAAGCCGCATGGCAGGCGTAAAAGATGTGCCCGTTGTTATTAAAGAACTTACGGACACGGAAACTATGGAAATCGCGATTATCGAAAATCTTCAGCGCGAGGATTTAAATCCCATTGAAGAGGCAGAGGGTTTGCAGGCGCTCATCGATAAATGCGGCTTCACGCAAGAGGAGGTTGCGGCAAGCGTCGGCAAATCACGCCCGGCAATCGCAAACAGCCTCAGGCTGCTCAAATTGCCGCCCGAAGTGCGCGATATGACGAAAAACGGAGAAATTTCCGCGGGCCACGCGCGTGCGCTGCTTGCGTTTGATAACGAGGCGATGATTTTTGAGGTTGCCAAAAACATTGTTTCAAACAAACTCACCGTAAGGGATGTTGAAAGGCTTGCAAAAATCAAGGAGCCGTCCGCACCCGTTCAAAAGCGCAGCAAGCGCCGCGACAGCTTTTATGACGAGGTTGAGCTTTCGCTTACGGAAGCACTCGGCCGCAAGGTTAAGGTTTACACCGGCAGGGGCAAGGGCACTATTGAAATAGAGTTCTATTCTGCCGAGGAATTAAAGGATATAGCAAATAAGTTAGGAGAATAAATTATGCTTGATATTAAATTTGTGAGGGAAAATCCCGAAGCGGTTAAAGAAAATATCAGAAAGAAATTTCAGGATGAAAAGGTGCCGCTTGTTGATGAGGTTATTATGCTTGACGGCGAAAGAAGAGATGTTCAAAAGCGCGCCGACGAGCTTCGCGCAAACAGAAACAAGCTTTCCAAGGAAATCGGAAATCTTATGGCGCAGGGCAAAAAGGAAGAGGGCATGGCGCTTCGCGAGCAGGTGAAGGCGCAGGCGGAAGAGCTTGACGGGCTTTCAAAGAAAGAAACCGAGCTTACGGAGCGTGTTACCAAAATCATGATGATTATTCCTAACATGATTGATGAGAGCGTGCCGATCGGTAAGGACGACAGCGAAAATGTTGAGCGTGAAAAATTCGGCGATCCGGTTGTGCCGGATTTTGAAATTCCTTATCACACGCAGATTATGGAAAGCTTTAACGGTATTGATCTTGACGCCGCAGGCAAGGTTGCGGGAAACGGATTTTATTATCTTATGGGCGATATTGCAAGGCTTCATTCGGCGGTGCTTGCATATGCCCGTGATTTTATGATAAACAGAGGCTTCACCTATTGCATTCCGCCTTATATGATTCGCTCTGCAGTTGTTAACGGCGTTATGAGCTTTGCGGAAATGGATGCAATGATGTATAAAATCGAGGGTGAGGATCTTTATCTTATCGGCACCTCGGAGCATTCTATGATAGGCAAGTTTATAGACACAATTACTCCCGAAAGCGAGCTTCCCAAAACGCTCACCTCCTATTCACCCTGCTTCCGTAAGGAAAAGGGCGCACACGGCATTGAGGAAAGAGGCGTTTACAGAATTCACCAGTTTGAAAAGCAGGAAATGATTGTTGTTTGCAAGCCTGAGGAATCAAAAATGTGGTTTGATAAGCTTTGGCAAAACACGGTTGATCTTTTCAGAAGCCTTGATGTGCCCGTTCGCACGCTTGAATGCTGCTCGGGCGATTTGGCAGATCTTAAGGTTAAATCCGTTGATGTTGAGGCTTGGTCTCCCCGCCAGAAAAAGTATTTCGAGGTTGGCTCCTGCTCAAATCTTTCGGATGCTCAGGCACGCCGCCTGAAAATTCGCGTTAAGGGTGAAAACGGCACCTATCTTGCCCACACTCTTAACAACACGGTTGTGGCTCCGCCGAGAATGCTTATCGCTTTCCTTGAAAATAATTTGAACGAAGACGGCTCCGTTAATATCCCCAAGGCGCTTCAGCCTTATATGGGCGGCACGGAAAAGCTTGTTCCGAGCAACAAATAATCAAATCGTTTTACAACATTATTGATAACACGGCAGCTTTCGCGGGCGGCTCAACAGCATACGCCGCGGCTGCCGAAAAACGGTGAAAAAGATGGATATATCAGCAGAATTCAAAAAAAAGTTCAACACCGCGGAAACTCCGCTTTCGGTTTATTGCCCTTATCGAATTGCCCCGGTCGGCGCGCATTCGGATTATCAGCACGGACTGATTTCCGGCTTTGCAATCAACGAGGGTGTGCAGCTTGATTTTTTGCCCACGGAAGACGGCTCCGTAAAACTTTACAGCCTTAATTTTGAGGGCGCGGCGGAATTTTCCGCCTTTGAGCTGGCGCAAAGAAGCTATAATTGGGGCGATTTTGCAAAAGCGGCATTCGTTTCGGTGAAACGCAAGCACAGGGTTGAAAAAGGCATGATCGGCATAATATACGGCAGTTTGCCCGTTGGCGGATTATCGTCCTCTGCGGCGGTTTTGATTTCCTACATATGCGCAATCTGTAAGGCAAACGATATTAAAATCAACCGCGCGGAGCTTATTGATTTGGCACTTTATGCCGAGCATGATTATCTTGAAATGAATGTGGGCAAAATGGATCAAAGCTGCGAGGTTTATTCAAAAAAAGACCATCTGCTTTATTTAGATACGCTTGATGATTCCTATAAGCTGATTCCCACAAGCGAAAAAATGCCGCCATATGAATTTGCCGTTATCTTTTCGGGCAAGGAAAGAAAGCTTGCAAACACGGCGTTTAATTCCAGGGTGGATGAGGCCAAAGCCGCTTCCTTCGCTCTGCGTGCTTTTGCCGGAATTCCTTACGGCAGCTTCAAGGATTCATATATGCGCGATGTGCCGAAAGAGGTTTTTGATGAATTTAAGGGCAAAATCCCGCCCGCTTGGCGCAGAAGGGCAGAGCATTTTTACGGCGAATTTTCAAGGGTTCAGCGCGGCGCAAAGGCTTGGGAAAACGGCGATATCACGGAATTCGGCAGAATTATGTTTGAATCCGGCCATTCCTCGATTTATAATTGGGAAACCGGCTCGGCAGAGCTGAAAACCCTTTATGAAATTATGCTGAAATGCGATGGCATTTACGGCGGCAGATTCAGCGGCGCGGGCTTTAACGGCTCCTCCGTTGCCTTGGTTGACCCTGCCAAAAAAGAGCAAATCGAAGCCTTTTTGAAAGAGGAATATCTTAAGGTTTATCCGCAGTATAAGGATGATTTTGCCGTTCGCTTTGTTAAAACGGCAGACGGCGTTGATCTTTAAATTAAATATTCAAACGGTGCGGTTGCTTGTTGCAGCCGCATTTTTTTGCAAAAAAGCGGCTGCTTTCGCGATTGCGCCGCACAGGATGACCAAAGTACTTCGTTTTTTGCATAAACTTAATATTTATTATATTTTTCCGTCATTGACAGTGCATATATTATAATATATAATAAAAGAATAATGGAGCCACCATATGCTTTTGTAAAACAGGGTAAAATTTATGAATGATGTGAAGGTTTCCGTAATTATGCCCGTGTATAATTCGGAAAAATATCTTGAAAAATGCATATCAAGCGTTTTAAACCAAAGCCTGAGGGAGATTGAGCTTATTTGCGTTGATGACGGCTCAACCGATTCCTCGCCGAAGATTTTGCGGGAATTTGCAAAAAGCGATTCGCGTGTTAAGCTGCTGCATCAGCAAAATCTTTATGCGGGCGTTGCCCGCAACAACGGCATGAAGGCTGCTTGCGGCAAGTATTTTGCGTTTTGGGACAGTGATGATTTTTTTGAGCCGAATGCGCTTGAAATCATGTTTTCCGCGTGCGAAAAATCAAATGCCGATATTTGCGTTTGCGGGGCTTATTCCGTGGACGGCGAAACGGGCAGGCGCGCGGTTGACGAAACCTTTTTAAAAAAGCGCTTTCTGCCGAGGGAAAAGGAATTTTCGGCAAAAAGCAATCCCGAATATATTTTCAACTTTGCCTCCAATGTGCCGTGGCAGCGCCTTTTCAGAGCTGATTTTATTCGTGAAAACGGCTTTGAATTTCAGCCGCTTCGCCATGCGAACGACACCTATTTCGTTCTCACCTCCACATATGCGGCAAAAAAAATCGTTTGCTGCCCAAAGCCGCTTATAAATTACCGCACAAACAATGCCCAAAGCATAACGGGCAAGGCTTCAAAAGATCCGCTTTGCGCTTATGAGGCATATAAAGCCGCTTATGATAAGCTGCTTACCATGGGCATGGCGGGAAAAGCGCTGCAAAGCTTTCATTCAAAGCTGCTTTCGGGCTTGATTCGCGCGGTTATGCTGCAAACAAACGGCGAAGCCATGCAAATCGTTTACGATAAAATCAAAAACGAGGGCATTGAATATTTCGGCTTTGCCGATATCAAAGACCCCGATTATTTTTATTTCAAACCCGATTATGAGGATTTTGAAGCAATCAAAAGCGGCACGCTTCCCGAATTTCTGATGTTTAAATACAGAAAAGAAAAAGCGGGCAGACTTTATTATAAAAGCAGGGCGGAGCGCAGTTTTAAAATTCGCTTTGCAAGAAAAATTGCGGGCTTGTTGCCTGCAAACAGCAGCCTTTATGATAAGGGAAAAAAGCTGCTTCATTTTAAATAAAAAATCGCTTTGCCGGGCTCTGCTCGGCAATCGGTGCAAATAAATTCTTTTGCATGGCAGGGCTTTGCGCCTGCCGAAGGAGAGTTCAATATGAGCAAAAAATACGATTATCTTATAGTGGGCAGCGGCCTTTTCGGCGCGGTTTTTGCCTATGAAGCAAAAAAAAGAGGCAAGGAATGCCTTGTTATCGAAAGGCGCGATCACATTGCCGGCAATATTTATTGCGAAAATGTGCACGGAATCAATGTGCATAAATACGGCGCGCATATTTTCCACACAAGCAACAGAGCCGTGTGGGATTATATAAATCAATTCGCCGAATTTAACAACTATATCAATTCACCCGTTGCGATTTATAAGGACGAGCTTTATAATCTGCCGTTTAATATGAACACATTTTCAAAAATGTGGGGCATTAAAACTCCGGCAGAGGCTCAGGCGATAATCGAAAAGCAAAAGGCGGAATATAATATCACCGAGCCGAAAAATCTTGAGGAGCAGGCGCTTTCGCTTATCGGCAAGGATGTTTATGAAAAGCTGATTAAGGGCTACACGGAAAAGCAATGGGGCAGAAGCTGCACCGAGCTGCCGGCCTTTATTATCAAAAGGCTGCCCGTTCGCTACACTTATGATAACAATTATTTCAACGATCGCTGGCAGGGAATTCCTATCGGCGGCTACACAAAAATCATAGAAAAAATGCTTGAGGGAATTGATGTGCTCACCTCCACCTCGTTTGAGGATTACAAGGCAGCTCACGATATTTCCGATATGCGAATTGTTTACACCGGCAATATCGATGAATATTTCGGCTATAAATACGGCGCTTTGCAGTATCGCACCGTTCGTTTTGAAACGGAATATATGCCGGATGTTGATAATTACCAAGGCAATGCCGTTGTGAATTATACCGAAAGAGAAGTGCCCTACACTCGTGTTATAGAGCACAGGCATTTTGAAAAGTGCGATGCAAAAGGCACGGTTGTTTCAAAAGAATTTTCATCGGAATGGAGCGTGGGCATAGAGCCTTATTACCCCATAAACAATGATGAAAACAATGCTCTTTATCAAAAATACGAGCAGCTTGCCTCGCAGGAAAAGAATGTTATTTTCGGCGGCAGGCTCGGCAAATATAAATATTATGATATGGATAAGGTTATTGAGGCTGCGCTTCAAGCCGTTTCCGAAGAGTTTTAACGGAAGGATGTTAATTTAAATATGGCAAAGGTTTCAATAATCGTGCCCACTTTTAATGTGGAGCCTTATTTGAAGGAGTGCATGGAAAGCATCACTCATCAAACGCTTGAGGATATAGAAATTATCTGCATTAACGACGGGTCTACGGACGGCTCGCTTGCAATCCTTAAAAGCTATGCCGAAAAGGATTCGCGCATTAAGCTTGTGGATAAGGAAAACGGCGGCTACGGCATCGGCATGAACATCGGCTTCGGCTTGGCAACCGGCGAATATATCGGCATTGTTGAGCCTGATGATTTTGTGCCGGTAAATATGTTCGGCGATCTTTATGATATTGCCTCCAAAAACGATCTTGATTGGGTTAAGGCAGATTTTTATCGCTTTCAGCGCGCTTCAAACGGCGATATGTTTTGCGAATATAATCATTTAGACAGAAAAAATCAGTATTACAACAAAGTGTTTAACCCAAGCCAAACTCCGGAGGCAATTCGCTTTATTATGAACACTTGGAGCGGCATTTATAAAAAGGCGTTTCTTGATAAATTCAATATCCGCCACAACGAAACTCCGGGCGCATCTTTTCAGGATAACGGATTTTGGTTTCAAACCTTTGCCTTTGCAGAAAGGGGCATGATAATTGATAAGCCCTATTATATGAACCGCAGAGATAATCCTAACAGCTCCGTTAAAAATATGCAAAAAATCTATTGCATAAATGTTGAATATGATCACATTCGCGATATTCTTATTCAGTATCCCGAAACCTGGGAAACCTTTAAAACATATTATACTCTTAAAAGATTTCACAACAGCGTTGCAACTCTTCGCCGCATAGCAAATGAATTTAAGCATGATTATGTTATTCGCTTTTCAAAGGAAATGAAGCGCGCGCGCGAGCTCGGCGAAATGGACGAAGAGCTTTTCACCCCGGCAGAGCGTGATAATTTGCATATGCTTATAAATCAGCCGGAAATGTATTATAAAATTAAAGCTTTGCCGATGAATAACGGCAGCACCAATTTCAACAACAATATCAAAGAGGTTAAGGCAGAGCTTGATAAGATTAAGCGCAGCAAATCTTATCGAATCGGCAGAATGATTATGTATATCCCCGTCAGGTTCAAGCGCCTTGCGAAAAAGATTTACAGAAAAATAAATCAAAAGAGAAGGGGTTATAAAAAGAATGGCTGATATTAAAGTTTCCGTTATAATTCCCGTTTATAATGTTGAAAAATATTTGCGCCAAAATCTTGAAAGCGTGCAAAAGCAAACCTTAAAGGATATTGAAATTATCTGCGTGGATGACGGCTCAACGGATTCCTCCTGCAAAATTGCAGAGGAATTTGCGGCAGCAGATTCAAGATTTGTTGTTATTAAGCAGCAAAACGGCGGCGCAGGCGCGGCAAGAAACAACGGTCTGCGCCATGCAAAGGGAAAATATCTTTCTTTTCTTGATTCGGATGATTTCTTTGAGCCGGATATGCTTGAAAAAGCATATGAAAAGGCAGAGGAAACGAAAGCGGATTTTGTTGTTTTCGGCTCGGATCAGTATTTTGAAGATTCAAATCAGTTTAAGCCCGTTTCTTGGGTTGTTCGCTATCAGGAGCTTCCGCCCTATCAGCCCTTTGGCAGAAGGTCTATGACGGATAATATATTCAAGGTTTTCGTCGGCTGGGCTTGGGATAAGCTTTATAACCGTGAATGGGTGCTTTCCCGTGATTTGTGGTTTCAGGAGCAGCGCACAAGCAATGATATGCTTTTTGTTTTCTCCGCAGTTGCCGAGGCGGGCCGCATTGCTTATGTTGAAAAGGGCAAGCCGCTTGCTCATCAGCGCCGCAACAATAAATCGTCGCTTTCAAACACAAGGGAAAAATCTTGGGATTGCTTTTATAATGCCCTTTGCGCACTTAAAGCAAGGCTGCAAAAAGACGGCATTTTTGAAGAGGTTGAAAAAGACTACATAAATTATGCGCTTCATTTCAGCCTTTGGAATTTGCGCACAATTGCAGAGCCCACTTACACAAAGCTTTTTGCAAAGCTGCGTGATGAATGGTGGCAGCAGCTTGGCGTTGCAGGCAAATCATCCGATTATTTTTATAACAAAAAAGAATATGAGGAATATGCTAAGTTGTTTTTAAAATAAATCTCTTTCGCACGAATGCGGGCACGCCCGAAAACGCCGATGCCGCTTTGCGGCGGTGCCCTTGAATTTCTGCAAAATATTTGCAAATATAAATCAAAAGGAGTATAAATTGGAAACGAATAATGCAAAACGGCGCAAATTTAAGCTCAACACTTTTCAAACCATTATTTTGGGCTTTGCCGGTGTTATTTTGCTCGGCAGCTTTTTGCTGAGCCTTCCTTTTGCCACAAAAAGCGGCGATCCCGTTCCTTATATAGATGCTCTGTTCACATCCACCACCTCGGTGTGTGTAACCGGGCTGATAACAAGAGACACGGGCACATATTGGTCGCTCTTTGGGCAAATTATTATACTGATTTTAATTCAAATAGGCGGCATGGGGGTTATGACGGTAACTATTATGCTTGGTTTGATTTCACGCCGCCGTTTCAGCATAATGCAAAAATATACCATGCAGGATGCAATTTCTGCGCCTGTGTTCGGCGATACCATTAAGCTTACAAAGTATATAATTTGCGTAACCGCGTGCACAGAGGCGGCAGGGGCGCTTTGCCTGCTGCCGGTGTTTAAGCAGCATTATGGCTGGCTGAAGGCAATTTGGTATTCCGTGTTTCACGCCATTTCCGCATTTTGCAATGCCGGCATTGATTTAAACGGAGTGGAGCAGCCTTATTGCTCGCTCACTCATTATTATAATAACCCCGTTGTTAATTTTGTGATAATGTTTCTTATCGTTTTCGGCGGTATCGGATTCATCACCTGGGATGATATGCGCCGAAACGGGTTTAAATTTAAAAAATACCGTTTGCAAAGCAAAATAGCTCTTTTAATGACGGCAATTTTGATTATTTTGCCGGCACTTTATTTCTATATTTATGAATTTCACCGTGTTCGCTGGGATTGGATGAGCGAGGGCGGCAGAATTATGGCCTCTTTGTTTCAGGCGGTAACGCCCAGAACGGCCGGCTTCAACACAATTGATTTAAATATGATGAGCGATGTAAGCAAAATGATTATAATTGTGCTTATGCTTATCGGCGCATCACCCGGCTCAACGGCAGGCGGTATGAAAACAACCACGGTGGCCGTGCTTATAAGCTCTGCCTTTTCCGTGTTTAAAAAAAGAGAGGATCCAGAGGCGTTTCACCGCCGCCTTTCGGCAGATGTGGTTCGCAGCGCATCCGCCGTGCTTTCAATGTATGTTGCATTGTTTATGCTTGGCAGCATTGTGATTTGCCAGCTTGAGGATGTGCCTATTATGCCCGCAATGTTTGAAACAGCATCGGCAATCGGCACGGTTGGCCTTTCGCTCGGTATAACTCCGGGGCTTTGCACGGTTTCAAAGGTTGTTTTGATAAGCTTAATGTATTTCGGCAGAGTCGGCGGCTTAACCTTGATTTTCGCCGCAGCGTCCGGAATTCAAAAAAAGCGTTCAAAGTATCCGCTTGAAAAGGTTGCGGTTGGCTAAGCGGTTTAAAGAAACCCAAATGTGCAGAAATCAGAGCGGCACGGCGGCTTTTTGCAATTTTGCCGCATAAGCCGTTGCAGGCAATCGGTAATCGCTTGTCTGCCGCGCACGGAATGCCTTGCTTTTCCGGTGCCGCCGGCAGCATTTTTGCATTGATTATATTTTTTAAAGAGGATAAAACAATGAAATCTATTTTATTGGTAGGCGCAGGCCAATTCGGCATGCACCTTGCAAGAAAGCTTTATGATCTCGGCCATGAAATTATGGCGGTGGATACCAAAGAGGAGCGTGTGGATTCGGTTTTGCCCTATGCCGCAAGTGCTCAAATAGGCGATGCATCTTCTTATGATTTTCTTGAAACGCTCGGCGTTTCCGATTTTGATGTGTGCTTCGTAACCATCGGCGATGATTTTCAGGATTCGCTTGAAACAACCTCGCTTTTAAAGGAACTCGGTGCAAAAATGGTTGTTGCAAGAGCTTCAAATGATGTTCATGCAAAGTTTTTGCTGAGAAACGGAGCAGATCAAATTGTTTATCCCGAAAAGCAAACGGCGGATTGGGCAGCGGTTAAATGCAGCACGGAGCATGTGCTTGATTATATGGAGCTTGGCGGCGATTTTGCCGTTTATGAGGTTGAAGTGCCGTATTCTTGGATCGGCAAAACCATAGGCGATCTTGATGTGCGCCGCAAGCATAATATAAACATACTCGGCAAAAAGGAAAACGGCAGGCTTGATATAACCATTTCGCCGGCAACAACGTTTCATTCGGGCGAAACAATTCTTGTGCTAACCACAAAAAAGGATTTTTGCAAAACATTTAAAAGCTGATTTTTCTTTTGCGTGAATTATAAAAAAGCGGATTTTGTGCATTGCAAAATCCGACTGAAAATTCGCCTTGCCCGGCAAAGCGAAAATAATGTGTAAAAAAAAGACCTTGCAGATTTTACTCTACAAGGTCTGATTTTATTTATTCGGTTTTAGCACCAAAGCAAGCTTACGCTTTCTTAGCCTTGATAGCAGCCTGTGCAGCAGCAAGGCGTGCAATCGGAACACGGAAAGGTGAGCAAGAAACATAGTCGAGGCCAATCTCGTTGCAGAATTCAACAGAGCTGGGGTCGCCGCCGTGCTCGCCGCAGATGCCGCAGTGAAGAGAAGGTCTTGTTGCCTTGCCCTTTTCAACAGCCATCTTCATAAGCTGGCCAACGCCTTCTGTGTCAAGCTTAGCAAACGGATCGTTCTCGAAGATCTTTGCATCATAGTAAGCATCAAGGAACTTGCCTGCATCGTCACGGCTGAAGCCGTAAGTCATCTGGGTAAGGTCGTTTGTGCCGAAGCAGAAGAATTCAGCCTGCTCTGCAATCTTGTCTGCAGTAAGAGCAGCACGAGGAATTTCGATCATTGTGCCAACTTCATATTTCATATCGATGCCTGCAGCTGCAATTTCAGCATCAGCTGTTGCAACAACAACATCCTTAACATATTTAAGCTCCTTAACATCGCAAGAAAGCGGAATCATGATTTCGGGAGCAACTGTCCAATCCGGATGAGCCTTCTGAACATTGATTGCTGCGCGGATAACAGCCTTTGTTTGCATCTTTGCAATTTCAGGATATGTAACTGCAAGACGAAGACCGCGGTGACCCATCATCGGGTTGAATTCGTGAAGAGAAGCGATGATAGCTTTGATGTCTTCAACGGATTTGCCCTGAGCTGCAGCAAGCTTTTCAATGTCTTCCTCTTCTGTGGGAACAAACTCATGAAGCGGAGGATCAAGGAAGCGGATTGTTACGGGGCAGCCTTCAAGTGCCTCATAAAGCTTTTCAAAGTCGCCCTGCTGATAAGGAAGAATCTTATCAAGAGCAGCTTCTCTTTCTTCAACTGTGTCTGCGCAGATCATTTCACGGAAAGCAGCAATTCTGGTCTCTTCAAAGAACATATGCTCTGTGCGGCAAAGGCCGATACCCTCTGCGCCAAGCTCGCGAGCTTTTTTAGCGTCTGCCGGGGTGTCTGCATTTGTGCGAACCTTAAGAGTTCTGAATTCATCGGCCCAGCCCATGATTCTGCCGAATGTGCCGGCAATGGAAGCATCAACTGTGGGGATAATACCCTCGTAAATGTTACCTGTTGAGCCGTCGATGGAAATTTCGTCACCCTCGTGGAATTCCTTGCCTGCAAGAGTGAATTTCTTGTTTTCTTCGTCCATGTTGATATCGCCGCAGCCGGAAACGCAGCAAGTGCCCATTCCGCGAGCAACAACGGCAGCGTGTGAAGTCATACCGCCGCGAACTGTAAGGATACCCTGAGCAGCCTTCATGCCGGTGATGTCTTCGGGAGATGTTTCAAGACGAACAAGAACAACCTTCTCACCGCGAGCTGCCCATTCAACAGCGTCATCAGCAGTGAAAACGATTTTGCCGCAAGCAGCGCCGGGAGATGCACCGAGGCCCTTGCCCATAGGAGTGGCAGCCTTAAGTGCTTTAGCGTCAAACTGCGGGTGAAGAAGTGTGTCAAGGTTACGGGGATCGATCATCTCAACAGCTTCTTCGGGAGTTCTCATGCCTTCGTCAACAAGGTCACAAGCAATCTGAAGAGCAGCCTGAGCTGTTCTCTTACCGTTACGGGTTTGAAGCATGTAAAGCTTGCCGTGCTCAACGGTAAATTCCATATCCTGCATATCTCTGTAGTGATCTTCAAGAGTTTTGCAAACCTGAGTAAATTCAGCAAATGCTTCGGGGAACTTCTGCTCCATTTCAGCTATTTTCATAGGAGTACGAACGCCTGCAACAACGTCCTCGCCCTGTGCGTTTGTAAGGAATTCACCAAAGAGTCCCTTTGCGCCGGTAGCGGGGTCACGGGTGAATGCAACGCCTGTGCCGCAATCATCGCCCATGTTGCCGAATGCCATGCTCTGTACGTTTACTGCAGTACCCCATGAATACGGGATATCATTATCACGGCGATAAACGTTTGCACGGGGGTTGTCCCAAGAACGGAAAACGGCTTTGATAGCGCCCATAAGCTGCTCTTTGGGATCGGTCGGGAAATCCTCGCCGATTTTTTCTTTGTATTCAGCCTTAAACTGAGAAGCAAGCTCTTTAAGATCTTCTGCTGTAAGCTCAACGTCCTGTTTAACGCCCTTCTTTTCCTTCATTGCGTCAATAAGCTGCTCAAAGTATTTCTTGCCAACTTCCATAACAACGTCGGAATACATTTGAATGAATCTTCTGTAGCAGTCCCAAGCCCATCTGGGGTTGTTGGATTTTTCTGCGATAATGTTAACAACGTCTTCGTTAAGGCCAAGGTTAAGGATTGTGTCCATCATGCCGGGCATTGAAGCACGCGCGCCGGAACGAACGGAAACAAGAAGCGGATTTTCTTTATCGCCGAACTTTTTGCCGGTGATTTCTTCCATCTTAACGATGTATTCATTGATTTCTGCCATGATTTCATCATTGATCTCACGGCCGTCCTCATAATACTGAGTGCAGGCTTCTGTTGTGATGGTGAAGCCCTGAGGAACGGGAAGACCGATATTTGTCATCTCGGCAAGGTTAGCGCCCTTACCGCCGAGAAGCTCTCTCATGTTGGCATTGCCTTCAGAGAAGAGATAGCAATATTTCTTTGCCATTGGGGATTACCTCCTAATAATAATTTGCAAATTATTTATACTTATATAGTATAACGCGATAGAATTATACCATATATCACCGCAAATTACAAATATTTTTTACAAAAACAGCCGCCAAGGCAAGTTTATATTGAAAATTTACAGAATTTGGTGCATAATGAAGTAAACGCTCGGCGATTTTATAAAAAAAGAGAGGCTTTTTAAAATGAAATGTGCAATTATATTGGCAGGCGGAAAAGGCACCCGAATGAAATCGGAGCTTCCCAAGGTTATGTGCGAAGTGCTTTTTGAGCCTATGCTTAAATATGTTATAGATGCGGTTAGGGAGGCAGGCTGCGAGGATATCTGCGTTGTTACCGGCTATAAGCATGAAATTGTGGAGGATTATTTGCCCGCCCAAATTAAAACGGCTTATCAAAATCCGCAGCTCGGCACAGGCCATGCGGTTATGACGGCAAGAGCTTTTGTTGAGAAGCATAAGGATGATGATATTCTTATTTTAAACGGCGACGGCCCCTTGATGGATGAGCCAACAATAAACGCGGCTTATGATTATCACAAAAGCAACGAAAATTCCATCACCCTTGTTTCCGCCATTGCAGACGACACAGAGGGTATCGGCCATATCAAGCGCGATGAAAACGGCAAGCTTCTTTGCATTGTTGAGCATAAGGATGCAAATGAGGAAGAAAAGAAAATCCGCGAATCAAATGCGGGCACATATTGGTTTTACGGCGCCGATTTGCTTTATGCACTGGACAGAATTACAAACGAAAACGCACAAAATGAATATTATTTAACAGACAGCCTTGCAATCCTTTTGGCGGCGGGCAAAAATGCCGGCGCATATGTTTGCGAGGATAAAGAGGCAATCCTCGGCGCTAACGACAGATTGCAGCTTAACGGCTTAAATAATATTATGCGCCGCAACATAAATAACCGCCATATGATAAACGGCGTTGATATTCCGTGCACAGACGGCGTTATGATAGGCAAAGAGGTTGAAATCGGCGCAAATACGCAGATTTTGCCAAACACGATTATTTTGGGCAACACGAAAATCGGCAAGGATTGCGTTATCGGCCCAAACACTTATATTAAGGATGGCGTTATCGGCAACAATGTTGTGCTCGATAATGTTAAGCTGCTCGACAGTGAGGTTGAGGACGGCACCGATTGCGGACCTTTTGTTAAAATCCGTGCAGGCAGCAAGCTCGGCAAGGGTGTTCACATCGGCAATTTTGTGGAGGTTAAAAACTCTGTTGTGGGAGACGGCACCAAGAGCGCACACCTCACATATATCGGCGATTCCGATGTGGGCGAAAATGTTAATTTCGGCTGCGGAACCGTAACCGTTAATTATGACGGCAAAAATAAGCACCGCTGCAAAATCGGCAATCATGCCTTCATCGGCTGCAATTCAAATCTTGTGGCTCCCGTTGAAATCGGCGATTATGCTTTCACCGCCGCAGGCAGCACCATAACGGATGAGGTGCCGGAAAACGCGCTTTCAATTGCCCGCGCAAAGCAGGTGAATAAGCCCGGCTGGGTAACGAAAAAGAAGCCATATAAGGATATGAAATAATACGGCCTGAAATTAAAACAGCCGAAAATGAAAACAGGTTGAAATTAAAAAGGAACGGCGTCGCCGTTCCTTTTTTCTTGTGGAGCGGATTACGAGACTCGCTCGGCTCGCTTTCGCGCTCGCCGACACGCACGCGGCCGCCGAAACAGCCCCCGGCTGTTTCTTTGCTTTGCAACGGCCTTTTCGAGTCCCGCAATCCTAATAAGCACAAAAAAAGAAGCACCGAAGTGCTTCTTCTTTTTCATGGAGCGGATTACGAGACTCGAACTCGCTACCTCCACCTTGGCAAGGTGGCGCTCTACCGGATGAGCTAAATCCGCATGTGTTTTCTTAAACCGTAAGGAAATTATACATAATCGAAAGTCATTTGTCAACACCGAAATTGAAAAAATATGCAATTATTTCTATTTACATTGCGCCGCCTTTTTGATAAAATTATAATGCGTTAATATACAAATTAGGATTTATACATTTCAGGCGATATTATGAATTATCAAATTTTACCCGTCGGCAGTGTTTGGAGCGGCGGCATGTTTTTCGTGCCGCAGGCAATTGCCGATAAATATTTAAAGCTTGCAAGCGAATATCAATTAAAGGCGCTGCTTTTCCTGCTGGGCAAAGGCGGTGCGGCTTCCTCTGCCGAAATTGCGAAAAAGCTCGGAATTACGGGAGCGGACGCCGAAAACATTATGGATTTTTGGGTTGCCGAGGGCATTTTGGTGCAAAATTCGGGCAAGGTAAGCGGCGAAGCAATCCGCGAAGCAGTGCAAACGGAGCCGGCGCAAAATTCCGTTTCGCCATTGGCTGAAAATCCTGCGCCTGCCGGAAATCAGGCCTTGAAAAATGAACAAATTGCCGAAAAAGCGCAAAAGCAGACGGCAAAAAGCGAAGTTAAAATTTCTCCGCCCGTTTTAACACCTGCGGAGATTGATAAAATAGGCTCGGAAAGCCCCGAAATCGCAAATCTGCTCAACGAGGCGCAGGTGGCGTTCGGCCACACGCTCAGCCACTGCGAAATGGAAATGACGGTTAATTTGGTTTCGTTTTACGGCATGCTGCCGGAGGTGGTGCTTATGCTGATAGCATATTGCAAGGGGGCCAAGGAAGCAGGCAGAAGAATCGGCTCGGCATATCTTTATGCAATTGCAAAAAATTGGCTTGAGCAGGGCATAACCACCGTGGCAGATGCGGAGGCGCGCCTTTGCGAAGCCGAAAATGCGGGCACCTTTTGGCACAGAATCAGGGAAGCGGGCGGATTTGCGAGCAAATCACCCACTGAAAAGCAGCTGGATATGATAATGGAATGGCGCAAAAATCATTCCGACGAATTGATTCTGCACGCCGCCTCCGAAATGCGCGAGGCGATAGACAAGCCCAATCTGAAATATATGAACACCATGCTTTTGCGCTGGAAAAAAGCGGGCATAACCACCGTGGAGCAGGCGCAGGCAGACAGTGAAAATTATCAAAAGCAAAAAGAAAACCGCGCCGCAAAGGCAAAATCGGGCGAAATCAGCCGCAAGCCCACCTATGATTTGGATAAAATCAAGAAAAACGCCAAAAGCAACACGGATATTAAATTTTAGCCGCAAAAGCGGGGAGGTAAAGAATGCCTTATAATAAAAACACCTATCAAAAAGCGATAAATATTTTGCAGCACAGGCGCGATAATGCCCTTATGGAGCAGCAGGAGCGCACCAATGCGGCAATTGAAAAAATTCCTCAGCTTGCCGATATTCAAATGAAGCTTTCAAGGATCGGCTATAATATTTCCACTCTGCTGTTTCGTGATGAAAACCCGCGCGAAAAGGTGGCTCGGCTGAAAGAGCAATCGTTGGCACTTCAGGCGGAAAAGCGCAAGCTGCTCAGGGAAAACGGATTTGGCGAGGATGCGCTCTCAATCAAATACACCTGCCCCGCGTGCAACGATTCCGGCTTTGTGAACGACAGAATGTGCAATTGCCACCGCGAGCTTCTTAAAGAAATCGAGCGTGATAATCTGCGCCGCTTTGCGCCGATAGATGATTGCACCTTTGATAATTTCAACATTGAGTATTATCCCGCCGCAGCTATGGAAAACGGCGTTTCGCCGCGCGAAAAGGCGCAAAAAATCCTTGAATCCTGCCGCAGATATGCGCAGGGCTTCATTCCGCATTCCGCCAGCATTTTGTTTATGGGCGGCACGGGGCTGGGCAAAACCCACCTCAGCCTCGCCATTGCCAATGTGGTTATAAACAGGGGATATTCCGTTGTTTACGGCACGGCGCAAAACATTCTTTCCGATTTGCAAAACGAAAGCTTCGGCAGGGATGAAAGCCTTGATTACACCGAGCATGATGTGCTTGCCGCGGATTTGCTTATAATAGACGATTTGGGCACGGAATTTAAAAATCAGTTTTCCGTTGCCTGCCTTTATAATATTATCAACACACGCATTTTAAAGAAAAAGCCCACAATCATCAGCACCAATTTCAGCTATGATGATTTGGAGCGCGATTATAACCAAAGAATCACAAGCCGCATTGCCGGCGTTTATTCCACCCTTATGCTGGAGGGAAACGATATCAGGTATATCAAATAATTTAAATTGATTTTTATTTTTTCGCCGCGGCGGTTGTGTTGCCCATTTTCGGGGCATATATATAAGCAAATCACGGCGGCGTTTGCCACGGGTGCAAAATTTGTTTTATTCCGTCGGCAAAAATCCGATTTAATCGGATAGGTCTTTAGTTGAACAAAGCTGTATTTTGTCGACACTTCATTTGCCGCGGCGAAATATTTTTAAAATCGGCATATTGCCGAAAACACGAAAGGAGGAGCGCTGTTGAAATATAATTATTTTGATGACGACGCGGAATATCTTGATAAACGCCGCGCAAAAAAAGAAGCGCGCCTCCTTGCAAAGAAAAAAGCCGAAGCGGCGCTTCAAAATGCCGCCGTTTCAGCAGTTGCGGCGATTAAAAAGCTTTCAAAGGGCAAAATCAATGTTAAAGTTAAAAGCTTTTCGCTTCCTCAAATAAAAAACGCCCGCCTTTTAATCGGCTTTCGCGCTGCGGTCGGCATATTGCTTGCGGCAGCCGTGGTGTTTACGGGCGTGTTTTTCTATTCCGATTTGCGCGGCAGCAACAAGGCACAGCAAAAATTCAGGCAGGATGCCGGCGAGGTGTGCTCCAAATTGATTTCCGCCTACGGCGTTTGCAAAACCATGCCGCTTGAAGAGGAAAATCAATATCAGCTCACGGGGCTTTCGTACGTGCGCCAAATGGATTTTGATTCAAACGGCGAATCGGAGCTTCTTGCCGCTTATCTTGACGGCGGCGAATATAAAATCGAGGTTTGGGGCTACTCCGGCGGCGATTTTTCAAAGCTTTACGGCGGCCGAGCAAACACCTTTGCAAATGTGAACGGATGCAGGCTCACAATTTACAGCCACGGCGGCAAATATTACATAGGCGAAATCGGGGAAGACGGCAAAACCATGCAGCTTTCCACCCTCAGCTTCGGCAAGTTCAAAAGCAGCCGCGAATGCGAATATGACGCGGCAAACGATATTTATGCGATAAAAGGCGAAATAAACACCGAAAATTTTGAAACGGTTTCGTTTTCGTATATCTCGGCAAACAGGGCGGAATCGCTTGCCGAGCGCGTTTCAAAAAACCTTGCCGAGTTTGACACCTCCGAGGCGGTGCGCCGCCAAAGCAAAAAAAGCGACTCGGAATTGATGAAGGACGCCTATTATTCCGTTGTTGAGGATTTAAACGCGAAATACGGCAAAGCCTCTTATGAATCGGGCAGCAATATTTGCTACGGCGCGGGGCTTTGCGCCGTGCGCCTGATAGATTTCAACCACGACGGCACCGATGAGCTCCTGGCCGTTTTCAGGTATGATAAAAAAGTTTCCGCCGAGGATAAAAACGGCGAGCATGTTTTGAAAGAAGAGCCGAATTACCGCATGGAGGTTTATGCGTGGAACGGCAGCACTGCCGTGCGTGCATTTGACAGCGACGGCGTTTCAACCATGCAGGAAAAGGACGATGATTCCCGCTTTTATATTCTGCAAAAGGATGATGAAAAAACATATATCTGCCGCAACAGCTATTCTTACAGCGCCAAAACCTCCCGCGTTTGGAGCGGCACAAGCCGAATAAGCGCGCAGGGCGAAAACGGCATATTCGAGCCGATTTTCACGGCAAATGCCGAAAGCGATTACGGCTATATGAGCTATATGATAAACGGCGAAAAAAGCTATCGCCGCGATTTTGAGAAAAACGGCTGCATTGTGCCGTATTTCTGCGGCAATAACACGGATTATGACGATTCCGAATTTGAAATCCGCTGGCTTCAGGGCGATTCTTCAAAAGGCTCGGATATCCGCAATATGATTTCCGAAACGCAAAAAACCATTCGCTCCCTCAATTCCGCTTATCAGCCGTAAGCGGTTTCCGAAGCAGCGTAATATGTAATATGATATAATGTTGAACGGCATAATCTGATAAAATATGCAAAAGCAATCGGTTGGGTCGTACTCCATAAAGAAGAATGCGGTTTAAGCTTTCTGAGCTTTGCCCGTTGCACTATTAAAAAAATCTGCCAATACGCAAGTATTGGCAGATTTTTGTTAATGCATCACTAACAAAATCAGTTTGTTTTAGCAGTCGGGAGCCGAAGAAGCCTACTCCTCAAAAACGGTGGAAATTATTTTTGCGGAATTTTCGGGCGAATAATCAAAGCGCGCCATATGCTCGCCGGTAAAGAAATATTTAAGCTCTCCGGCAGGCTCGGATTCCTCAAACGCCTCCACAATCACAAGCTTGATTTTCATTTTATCCGGCAGCACGGATTTTATGTAAACCGCCACACGCTGCCCCTCAAAAAGAAAATCGCACGGCTCTGCAAGCCCTGCCAAATTCGGAGCAAGCTCCACAAAAACGCCGTATGTTTCAATGCTGCGCACGGTGCCCGTCACCGTTTCTCCCGGGTTAAAATTCGCCGCATTTTCCTGCCAAGTGCCGAGCAATTCTTTAAGCGAAAAGGTCAGCTTTTCAGGCTCTCTTTTTCTGAGCACGGTGCGTATGCTTTCGCCCTCATAAAGCCGCTCGCGCGGGTGATTTATGCGCGAAACGGAAAGCATGTCGATCGGAATAAGGGCATTTATGCCGGCGCCGATATCTATAAAAGCGCCGAATTTTTCAAGGTGAGTAACGCGCGCGTTTATAACATCGCCCTCGCGCAGATTATCAACAAAGCTTTTTTTGCAGCCAAGCTGCACCGCCTTGCGGGAAAGAATCGCCGTTATATTGCCTGTTTCGTCGCGCTGAAAGCCAAGCACGATAAAGCAAACAGGTTTGTTCACCTTTGAAATAAGGGCAATGTCGCGCGTGGAGCCGTCGTCTATTCCCACGGCACCCTCCTCGCGCGGGATAACGCCGCTTATAATTCCGAGATCAACATGAAGATTATGCTCGCTGTCGCACAAAAGAACTCTGGATTCCATAATGCTGCCGTTCATCATGGCGATTTTAACTTCCTCTAAGGTGTCAAAAGTGCGCAGTAAATCGCCGTTTTGCCCCTCGGGATAGAATTTCATAAATTTCACTCTCTTTACTTTTTTATTATCTCTGTTAATTCTATGCAAAAGCAGGCGCGATTATGTTGTAAATATAATTAAGATGTGCTAAAATACTGTTTAATAATAAGTAATTTTAATCGGGTGATATTTTGGAATTGCAGCTTCACGACACAGTTGTTATGAAAAAGCCGCACCCATGCGGTTCGTGTGAATTTGAGGTGCTTCGCCTCGGCGTGGATTACAAATTAAAATGCCTCGGCTGCGGCAGGGAATTTATGCTGCCCAGAATTAAAGCGCAAAAAAGCATAAAAAAGATTAAGGAAAAGGAAAATGAATGAAAACAGCGAGCCTATCGGCTTTCTTGATTCGGGCATCGGCGGAATAACGGTTTTAAACAAGGCATTAAAGCTTATGCCGGGCGAAAATTATATTTTTTACAGCGATTCGCAAAATAATCCTTACGGCGATAAAAGCGATGCCGAAATAAAATCGCTTTGCAGGCGCACGGTTGATTATTTCGTAAACGAGCGAAAATGCAAGGCGGTAGTTCTTGCGTGCAACACGGCTTCCGCCAAGGCGGCAAAATATTTAAGAGCGCAGTTTCCCTCGGTGCCGATTGTGGCGATTGAGCCGGCGTATAAAATGGTGCATGATTCCGCACCCGGCGGCGGCACGCTGATTATGGCAACAAAGGGCACGGTTAAAAGCGAAAAATTCCGCCGCCTTTATTATTCTTATTACGATCATCGCACATATCTTCATTCCTGCAACGGCCTTGCCGATTTGATAGAGGGCGGAAACCGCGAAGAAATAAGAGAATATTTAAGCAAAAATTTGGCGCCGTATAAGGGCAAGGTGCAAAATGTTGTGCTTGGTTGCACGCATTATCCCCTTATAAAAAAAGAAATTTCAGAGGTGCTCGGCGATGTCAGATTTTTTGACGGGGCAGACGGCGTAAGCCGCCGCCTTTATGAACTGCTCGGCAGGGCGGGAATGCTCGGCTGCGGCGGCGGAAATGTTGAATTTATAGATTCATCATGCTCTGCCGCAAAAAGAGCAGAAAAGGAAAAAAGATTTTATGAGCTGCTCGGCAATGCAAACGGAGAAATATAATGCCGCAAATTCGGCGGCAAACGGAGAGAATTAAATGCTTGATAAACTTAATGAGGTTGAAAAAAGATTTGAAGAAATAAATGCTCTTTTGTGTGAGCCGGATGTTGTTTCCGATCAGGAGCAATACACAAAGCTTATGAAAGAGATGAAACACCTTACACCCGTGGTGGAAAAATTCAGGGAATATAAAAAGGCTCAGGCGGAATTTGATGAATGCCGCGCAATGCTTGATGAGGGCGTGGCAGACCCGGATTTTGCCGAAATGGTGAAAGAGGAGTTTGAGCAAAGCAAGGCAAGCACGGAGCGCATAACAGAGGAGCTTAAGGTTTTGCTTTTGCCGCGTGACCCGAATGACGATAAAAATGTTATCATTGAAATTCGCGGCGGCGCGGGCGGCGAGGAAAGCGCGCTTTTTGCAGGAGTGCTTTTCAGAATGTATTCCATGTATGCCGAATCAAAGGGCTTTAAAACGGAAATTATGGGCGCAAACGAAACGGGCCTCGGCGGCTATAAGGAAATCAGCTTTTCCGTTGAGGGCGACGGCGCTTACAGCCGCTTTAAATTTGAAAGCGGCGTTCACAGGGTGCAGCGTGTGCCGGAAACGGAAAGCCAGGGCAGAATTCACACCTCAACAGTCACCGTGGCTGTTCTTCCCGAAGCGGAAGAGGTTGATTTTGAATTAAACGAAAAGGATTTGCAGATAGATACCTTCCGCTCAAGCGGCGCAGGCGGCCAGCACATAAATAAAACCTCGTCTGCAATTCGTATAACTCATATTCCCACGGGCACTGTGGTTGAATGCCAGGATGAGCGCAGCCAGCATAAAAACAAGGAAAAAGCGCTTAAGGTGCTTCGCTCAAGATTATATGATGCGGAAAAGGCAAAGCACGATGCCGAAATTGCCGGCGAGCGCAAGGCTCAGGTCGGCACGGGCGACAGATCCGAAAGAATTCGCACCTATAATTATCCGCAGGGGCGTGTTTCAGACCACAGAATAGGGCTCACGCTTTATAAATTGGAGCAAATATTAAACGGCGATTTGGATGAGCTTATCGATGCACTTATAACCGCAGACACGGCAGAAAAAATGAAAGCCGGCGCGGAGGAACTTTAACGGTGCCGTTATAACAGATTAAGCCCACTCATTGAAAGATGATGAAAATGAACACCAAATTTTTAAAACCAACAGAAGAAAATATTGCCTCGGCGGGCAAAATAATAGCAGGCGGCGGGCTTGTGGCTTTTCCCACGGAAACGGTTTACGGCCTCGGAGCAGATGCTTTGAATGAAGCCGCAGTTGCGAATATTTATAAGGCAAAAGGGCGCCCGAGCGATAATCCGCTGATAGTGCATGTGGCAAAAAAAGAGGATATCGCTCCGCTTGTGAGCGAAATTCCGCCAAAGGCACAAATGCTGATAGATGCGTTTTTCCCCGGCCCCATAACCGTTATAATGCCGAAAAGCGAAAAAATCGGAAAAACGGTTTCCGGCGGTCTCAGCACGGTCGGCATAAGAATGCCGCAAAATCCGATTGCGCGCGCATTGATTGAGGCGGCGGGCACTCCGATTGCCGCGCCGAGTGCAAACACAAGCGGCTTGCCGAGCCCAACAGAGGCAAAATATGTGCTTGAGGATATGAACGGCAAAATAGATGCCGTTATTGACGGCGGCAGCTGCCGCTTCGGTATTGAATCAACCGTTATCACGCTGGCGGGGGATCATCCCGTTATTTTGCGTCCGGGCGCAATAACAAAAGAAATGATGGAGGAAGTTATCGGCCCGGTTGAAATCGCAAGCGCCGTGCTTGAGGGAATGAAAGACGGTGAGGTTGCGGCTTCGCCGGGAATGAAATATAAGCATTACGCACCGAAAGCAAAAATAATTATCGTTAATGCCGATAAAGAAAAATACGAAAGCTATGTTAATTCTCAAAGCGGCGCTTTTGCCCTTTGCTTTGAGGGCGACAATATAACCGTGCCAAAGGTAACCTTCGGCAGGGAGGGCGATGATTTAAGCCAGTCACATGCGCTTTTCGATTCGCTTCGCAGGCTCGACGAGCTTGGCGCAAAAAAGGTTTATGCACGCAATCCGAAGCTCAGCGGGGTGGGGCTTGCCGTTTATAATCGCCTTATAAGAGCCGCGGCTTTTTGCGTGCTTGATTTGGAAAAGCCGTTTCTTATCGGCCTTACGGGGCAAACGGGTGCAGGCAAAAGCTATGTTGCCGCAGCTTTTAGAAAATCAGGCTTCAATGTTGTGGATGCCGATGCAGCGGCAAGAAAAGTTGTTGAAAAAAACTCTCCGCTTTTGCCAAAGCTGGCAGAGGCTTTTGGGCAGGATATTGTTAAGGGCGGTGAACTGCAAAGGCAGTTGCTTGCAGATAGGGCTTTTAAGGATAAAGAAAGCACGGCAAGGCTTAATTCGATTATGTTTCCCGAAATTTTGAAAATTTGCACCGAGCAGGCAAAATATCCCTGCGTTTTCGATGCACCGCAGCTTTTTGAAAGCGGGGCAAACGAGCTTTGCACGCGCGTTGTTTGCGTGTGTGCGCCGGATGATTTGCGCTTTGAGCGTATTTCTCGGCGCGACGGTATTACGCCCGCTCAGGCAAGGGCACGCATGGCGGCGCAGCACAGCGCGGAATTTTTCCGCGAAAATTCGGATTTTACCGTTATTAACGACGGCAGAGATATATATTCTCAAATAAACAAATTTAAGGAGGGCTCATTATGAGTGAAAAAAGCGCTAAAGAGCTGAAAAAGCTTCTTTTTAACGACAAGAAAAACGGATTTGATTTTTTAAGCGATGAAGAGCTTGAAACTTGCAACACCTTTGCGGAGGGCTACAAGGATTTCCTTTTCAATTGCAAAACGGAAAGGGAGGTTGCGGCTTGGGCAAAAGAGGCGGCAGAGGCTTCGGGCTTCAGAAAGTTTGATGAATTCGGCAAGCCGCTCAGCGCAGGCGAAAAGGTTTATGTTGCAAACAGAGGAAAGGCAATCATTCTTTGCGTTAAGGGTAAAAAGCCGATTAACGAAGGCGTGCGCATTGCGGCGGCGCATATTGATTCGCCCCGCGTTGATTTAAAGCAGTGCCCGGTTTATGAGGACGGCTCCATGGCTTTCTTTAAAACCCACTATTACGGCGGTATCAAAAAATATCAGTGGACCGCCATTCCGCTTTCGCTTCACGGCAGAATTTGCAAGAATGACGGCACTTGCGTTGATATCCGCCTCGGCGAAGAGCCCGGCGAGCCGAAATTCTGCATCACGGATATTTTGCCCCATCTTGCGTTGGAGCAATACACAAGAAAGCCCAATGAGCTTGTTAAGGGCGAGGAAATGAATATTCTTATCGGCTCGCGCCCGTTTAAGGATGATGAGGAAAGCGAAAGAATCAAGCTTAATATCCTTAATTTGCTTTATGAAAAATACGGCGTTGTTGAGCGCGATTTCCTTTCGGCAGAGCTTGAACTTGTGCCTGCATTCACCGTTGACGATATCGGATTTGACAGAAGTATGATCGGCGGCTACGGCCACGACGACAGAGTTTGCGCTTATCCCGCATTTGAGGCGATTGCCGAAACGGATGAAGCCCCCGAATACACGGCAATAACCGTGCTTACGGATAAGGAAGAAATCGGCAGCGAAGGCAACACGGGCCTTAAATCAGGCTATCTTGCCTATTTCATAGAGGATTTGGCTCGCCTTGAAGGCTTTGAGGGCAGAGATGTGCTTCGCCACAGCAAATGCCTTTCCGCAGATGTTAATGCGGCATTTGATCCCACATGGGCGTTTGCTTATGAAAAAAACAATGCAAGCTTCGTAAACAACGGCGTTTGCGTAACTAAGTTTACCGGCGCAAGAGGCAAGAGCGAAACAAGCGATGCATCCGCAGAATATTGCAGCTGGGTTAAGGCTTTGTTTGAAAATAACGGCGTTTTGTGGCAAAGCGGCGAGCTTGGCAAGGTAGACGGCGGCGGCGGCGGAACCGTTGCAATGTATATCGCAAATCTTGATGTGGACACAATTGATGTCGGCGTGCCCGTGCTTTCAATGCACGCTCCGTATGAGGTTGTCAGCAAGATAGATCTTTATATGGCATTTAAGGCATTTAAAACCTTCTTCACAAAATAATTTTCAGTCTTTAAAGCGTTGCGCGCGGCTCATCTGCACGCAGCGCTTTTTTTGCGCAAAATTCACCGCCTGAAAAGCGGGTCTTTCTTTGCCGAATGCATCTGAAAACGAAAACGGCATAAAAAATCGGCACAGCCTTTGGCCGTGCCGATTGAAAATACTGTGTTTTAAAAGCGGCGTTTTCGTAATTAGCCGCCTGCCGCTTAAAGGGTGCAGAGCCGCTTTTTGCTTATCCCTTTTTTTTGGCGGAAATCAGTGCGTAAATTGCAACAAGTGCCGCAACGCACGCCGCAAGATAAATATACATCGTGCTCTGCGGCACGGATTTATCAAAGAAATAAATGTTGCAGTCAACGCTGTCTTTAATCGCGTCTATTGCCTGCTTTGGAAAAGAAAGGCTTTCCATTTCGCGAAAAACTCCCGCAAGAGCGTGGTTTCGCAGCAGGCTTGTGGCATATGTGCCGGGCAAAAACGAAAGCACCTTTTGCAGGCCGCTGCCGAACTGCGAAATCGGCATATATGCGCCGCAGATAAAGCCGTAGCCGGAGCTTACGATTGTGCCGACGGCGGAAATTTGCCCCTGTGTTTTTAAAAAGCAGTTTATAATGCTTGAAAGCGCCGTGCCGAACAGCACAAGCAAAACGATATCAAGCGCCGCAAGCGCAATGTCCTTTGCATTTAAATACCAGCCGATTTTGCCGAGATAAATAAGGCAAATCACGCTTGTAAGCAGGCAAACGATCAGTGTGGAAATCAGCGTTGCCGTGTAATAGCTTATCGCAAGGGTGGATTTTTTAACAGGGGAAACGGTTAAATCCCGCCTTGCGCCGCTGACCTTGTCCTGCACGGAAATCATATTGCAGCAAAATGCCACGGTAACGCAACTAACCGCCAAAAGCGAGCTTACAAGCTGCCCGCCGACGGCGGCGTTTATCAGTTTTTCGGAAATCGAAATTCCTTGCGGAATCCCTGCAATAAAGCTGTTTTTATAAACCTTTGCCAAAAATGTAGCATAAAGAACAAGTAAAATAAGCGGCGTTATCAGCGATGTGAAAAAAACGCCCTTGTCTTTAAAAAAGAGCTTGCAGTTTCGCGCCGTTAAATTACAAAACTCCGTCATTTTCACTGCCTCCCGTCAATTTTTTGCCCGTCACATTAAGGAAAACATCGTCCATATCGCCTTTTTTGATTTCGTAATCGGTGAAAAGCTCGGGATTGTTTATAATCAGCTCGGTTGCCTGCACCGTGGAATTAACAAAAAGCCGCACGCCGCCGGGCACGGCTTCGTGCCTTAAGCCGAGCTTTTCGATTTTTTCCGTATCCGGGTTATAAATCGTTATAAAATCGCCCGTGTATTTATTTTTTAATTCAAGCGGAGTTCCCTTTGCAGAAATTTTGCCCGAATCGAGAATAACCACATAATCGGCGTCTGCCGCCTCCTCCATATAATGCGTTGTTAAAAAAACCGTCATTTCCTCTCTTTTTTGCAGCTCGGAAACGGTTTGCCAAATAAGGCGGCGCGTTTGCGGGTCAAGCCCCGTGGTGGGTTCGTCCAGAATTAAAATTTGCGGTTTGTGAAAAAGCGCGCGGGCAATGTCTATCCTTCGCCTTTGGCCGCCTGAAAGCTTGCCGACGGGGCGTGAAAGCAAATCCTTAAAATCCAAAATTTGCGAAAGCTCATCAAGCCTTGCTTTAAATTCGTTGCCGCTTATGCCGTAAAGCGCGGCGCGGCACTTTAAATTATCGCGCACGGAAAGAGCGCGGTCAAGCACGGAATTTTGAAACACAACTCCCAGCCGTGCCGCAATTTCGCCCATGCCGCAGTCAATATCTTTGCCGCAAATCAAAACGCTGCCGCCGTCCTTTTTCAGCTGGCCGGAAATTATTGAAATCGTGGTGGATTTGCCTGCTCCGTTCACGCCCAAAAAGGCAAAAAGCTGCCCTTTGCGAACGGAAAAGGAAAGGTTGTTTACCGCTTTGATATCGCCGAAAGCTTTATTTAAGCCCTTTATTTCAATAATGTTTTCCATTTCCTGCTCCTTTGCCTTTTCAAATGTGCCTTGCCTGCAAAAACAGGGCGCTGTTTCCCTAAAATAAACGTATCACAGAGTTTAAAATTTGTCAATAAAAAAGCAAAGGCGTTTGTAAGGAACGCACTTTGCAAAAATGATTGCTCAATAAATCAGGCAAACGGCAAAGCTCAGCAAGCTTAAACCAAATTTTTTTTGCAAAATGTGCCCCATCAAAGCCCTTGCTTTTGGGATTTTATTAAATTATGTTGTGCCTTTAATTACAGCCTTGCTTCCAGGCGATAAATCGGCATTCCCATATCGGAAAATCGCTTTTCGTATTCCGTAACTATGTTTTCCTCAAAATCGCTTGCGTGCAAATCAAGGCTTATGTTTGAGAGCCTGAAGCCGCATTGCGAAAAGCTTTCAAGCGAAAATTCAAAGAAATGCATATTATCCGTCTTTTGGCAAATCGGCGCGCCGGGCGCAAGCAATTGCTTGTAAATTTTAAGAAAATTCGGGTGTGTTAAGCGGTGCTTTGCATATTTCTTTTTGGGAAAGGGGCAGCTGAAATTAAGATAAAGCGTTGTTACGCTGCCTGCGGGAATGTAGCAGGGCAAATATTCTGCATTGCATTTCATAAATCTTATATTTTGCAGCCCTGCCTGCTTTGCCGCTTCGCACGCGGCAACTATAACATTGCCCACCTTTTCAACGGCTATCACATTCACATTCGGGTTTCGCTTTGCAAATTCGCAGGCAAAGCCTCCCTTGCCGCAGCCGATTTCAAGCACAAGCGGATTATCGTTTTCGAAAAGTGCTTTCAAATCAAGCACGGCGTCCGACGGAGCGGCGTTTTCAAAATTCAAATCCTCATTTTCGCAGTCAATCAAAATCTCGGCGCAGTCGTCAAGCCGCGTTTCAAGATTTTTCTTTCTTCTCATTCTCATAAAAATAAATTCCGTTCAATAATTTTATCAGCCGCCGTATGCAATCATTTTGTCAATGCATTTCTTGGCGGCAAGGCGCATATCCTCGCTCATTTCAATCTCCTCGCCCGCGGTGCCGAGGCAGCAGTTATAAACCTGCGGCAGGGTGGTAAGCTTCATGTTCATGCAAACAAGGTGCTTTGAAACGGGGTAAAACGATTTGCCGGGGCAGTCATATTGCAAATGCTCCACTATGCTGTTTTCCGTGCCGATGATAAATTCCTTTGCGTCGCTCTCCTTGGCATAATTCATTATTCCGCTTGTGGAGCCGATGTAGTCGGCATGCCGGGTAACCTCTTCGCGGCATTCGGGGTGCACCAGGAAAAGTGCGTTCGGGTGTGCGGCTTTCGCCTCAAGCACATCCTGCTCGGAAACCACCATATGCCTCGGGCAGCCGCCCTGAAGCAAAACAAAGTTTTTATCCGGGCACTGCTTTGCCACATAGCTGCCCAAATTGATATCGGGAATAAAAATTATATCCTTTTCGGGCATTGCCTTAACTATTTTAACGGCAGAGGAGGATGTTACGCACACATCGCAAACCGTTTTAAGCTCTGAGGTGGTATTAACATATGCCACAACGGCATAGCCGGGGTGCTCCTTTTTCAGCTCAAGAACCGCGTCCTTTGTGAATTGCTCCGCCATTGGGCAGCCCGCCTGTGAGTCGGAAAGGATAACCTTTTTTTCGGGCGAAAGGATTTTAACCGTTTCCGCCATAAAGCGCACGCCGCACATAATCACGGTTTTTTGCGGCACGCTTTGCGCCTTAACCGAAAGCGCGTATGAATCGCCCGTGAAATCCGCAATTTCGCAAATTTCCCTCGCTTGGTAGGAGTGCGCCAAAATGCAAATGTCTTTCTCTTTTTTTATTTTTAAAATTTCGTCCTGAAGCTCGCGAATATTCATAAAAATCTCTCTTTCGCGGCATTGCCGCTCCTTCATTATTTTATCATATATAAATTTACAATATATGCGGCGAAAATGCAATAAAAATTTTTGCCGCTCATAAACCCGCAAAAGCGACGCGATTTTGCAACCGCGCCGCTTTGTGATTTTATGGGGGAATTTTAATTATTTAAAAAGATCGGTTGAAAGGTATCTGTCGCCGGTGTCGGGAAGAAGAACAACAATGTTTTTGCCCTTAAATTCATCTCTTGCGGCAAGCTGCTTTGCAGCCCAAACCGCAGCGCCGCTTGAAATGCCCACGAGAATGCCCTCCGTTTTTGCTATTTTGTTGCCGGTTTCAAATGCAGCTTCGTTGGGAACGGGGATAACCTCGTCGTAAACGCTTGTGTTAAGAGTGTCCGGCACAAAGCCTGCACCGATTCCCTGAATTTTGTGTGATCCGCCGTGGCCCTCGCTGAGAACGGGAGAGGTTTCCGGCTCAACGGCAAAGATTTTAACATCCGGGTTTTGCTCTTTAAGATATTTGCCTACTCCGGAAAGTGTGCCGCCGGTGCCTACGCCTGCAATGAATGCGTCAACCTTGCCCTCGGTGTCTGCCCAAATTTCGGGGCCTGTGGTTTCATAGTGAGCCTTGGGATTTGCGGGGTTAACGAATTGGCCGAGGATAACGGCGCCGGGAGTGGCATCTTTAAGCTCATTTGCCTTTTCAATTGCGCCTTTCATTCCCTTTGCGCCTTCGGTAAGAACAACCTCTGCACCGTATGCTTTAACAAGATTGCGCCTTTCAACGCTCATCGTTTCGGGCATGGTAAGGATAACCTTATAACCCTTTGCGGTGCCCACGCTTGCAAGGCCGATGCCGGTGTTGCCCGATGTGGGCTCAATGATTGTTGCGCCGGGTTTAAGCTCGCCCTTTGCTTCCGCGTCGGAAATCATTGCGTTTGCAATTCTGTCTTTAACAGAGCCTGCGGGGTTGAAGTATTCAAGCTTTGCAAAAATATTTGCGTCCACGCCCTCTGCCTTTGCGAAATTGTTTAATTTAAGAATCGGTGTTTTTCCGATGAGCTCGGTTACATTATTATATACAGCCATGATTATTTGCTCCTTTCTTATTTAGCCGCGCTTATTTGCTGATGGCCTTGAAGCCGTTTTCAAGGTCTGCAATAATATCGTCAATATGCTCTGTGCCGATGGAAAGCCTGATGGTGGAATCGTTAATGTGCTGCTTCTTGAATTCCTCCTCCGAAAGCTGCGAATGTGTGGTGGTTTTCGGGTGAATAACAAGTGATTTAACATCCGCCACATTTGCAAGAAGCGAGAAGATTTCAAGATTGTCAATGAATTTCTTTGCCTCGGCCTCGCCGCCGTCTATATCAAAGGTGAAGATGGAGCCTGCGCCGTTCGGGAAGTATTTATCGTAAAGATCCTTGTATTTGGGGTCGAGCGAGGGGTGATTGATTTTCTTAACAAGGGGATTCTTGGAAAGGTAATCAAGCACCTTTTTGGTGTTTTCCACATGCCTTTCAACGCGAAGCGAAAGTGTTTCAAGGCCCTGCAAAAGCAGGAATGCATTGAACGGGGAAATCGCCGCGCCCGTGTCGCGAAGCAGGATTGCGCGAATGTATGTTACAAACGCAGCCTTTCCTGCCGCTGCGTCAAAGCTTATTCCGTGGTAGCTTGCGTTCGGCTCTGTGAACTGCGGGAATTTGCCGCTTGCCTTCCAATCGAAGTTGCCGCTGTCCACAATAACGCCGCCGAGTGTAGTACCGTGTCCTCCTATAAACTTTGTTGCCGAATGAACAACTATGTCAACACCGTGGTCAAATGCACGAAGAAGATAGGGAGTTGTGAAGGTTGCGTCTGCCACAAGCGGAATATTGTGCTTATGTGCGATTGCGGCAAGCGCGTCTATATCAACAAGATTTGAATTGGGATTGCCGAGTGTTTCAAAAAAGATGAACTTTGTGTTTTCCTGAATTGCATCTTCAAAGTTTTGAAGATCATCGGGGTCAACGAATGTTGTTTTAACACCGTGCTCCGGGAAGGTGTGTTCAAGGTAATTATAAGTGCCGCCGTAAATTGTTTCTGCGGCAACAATGTGGTCGCCTGCCTTTGCAAGTGCCTGGAAGGTGTATGCCAAAGCAGCTGCGCCGGAAGCCGTTGCAAGAGCGCCTACGCCGCCCTCAAGAGCAGCCATTCTTTCTTCAAAAACGCCCTGGGTTGAATTTGTGAGTCTGCCGTAAATATTGCCGGCATCGGTTAAATTGAATCTTGCCTGCGCATGATCCGAATTTTTAAAAACATAAGATGTGGTTTGATAAATCGGAACCGCTCTGGAATCCGTTGCGGGATCGGGATTTTCCTGACCCGCGTGAAGCTGAATTGTTTCAAAATGATATTTGTTATTTGCCATGATGTTTCTCCTTAAAATTTAGAACAGAATTGATTGATGATTGATGCTTTAATTTTTATTTGCAACATCGTGGCATTCGTGAGTAAGAGGAATAGATTATCTCTTTTGTTTTAACCGCATTTTTCATTGGGATAAATCACACTCCTTATCAGTGATTTTGTAATTACTACTATTCCTACGGCAATGGTGGGAATTAGCTTGAGATAATAATATCACGCGCAAATGTATTTGTCAAGTGTTTTTTTAATCAAATCACAAAATTATTTGTGCTGTTTTGCTCGTCTGCCGCCAAATCGGCAATGGTTATATTATCCACCACATCGCTGATGGCCTTGTTTATCTTTTCCCAAACCTTAACCGTGGTGCAGCAGCCGTATCTTTCGCACAGATTTTGCTCATCCTGCGTGCAGGTGGTTATTGCAAGGCTGCCCTCGGTAAGGCGCAAAATCATGCCCACCGTGTATTCCTCGGGCTTTTTGGTCAGGCGGTAGCCGCCGTTTGCGCCGCGTTCGCTTTTAACATAGCCTGCTTTGTTAAGCGTTGAAATAATTTGCTCCAAATATTTTGTGCTGATTCCCTGGCGCGCGGCAATTGCTTTAATGGAAATGTTTTCGCCCGTGTCGTTCATTGCCAAATCTATCATTGTGCGCAAAGCATAGCGCCCTTTGGTTGATATTTTCATTTTGCTCTGCCTTTCGTGTTTTTATCGTTATCCCTAATATACTATAAAGTTAGTAGGATTTCAAGGATTTTATTTTTTTGCGGCAATTTTGCATTAAAAAAGCTTGCTTTTCGCTGATTTTCGCCGCGCCGTGAATAGCTTTCGGTGCCGCAGCTTTGTTTTGCCTGCATAAATAAAAAGCGGAAAGGCGTTCGGAGTGTTCCCCGAGCCTCCCGCTCAGCATTTTATATAAGGCTTTTAACATGCCGCGCTATTCCAAATTGCCGGTTAAAAGCATGATTGCCGAAAGTGCGGCAACGGGTGCTGTTTGCGTGCGCAAAATCCTTTTGCCAAGCGTGGCACAGATTGCGCCGCAAGCGGTGATTTGGTTAACCTCCTCCTGCTCAAAGCCGCCCTCGGGGCCTATAAAAATCGCCGCGCTTTTAATGCCGGGCGTTATGATTTTTGAAATCGGCTCGCCGCCGCCCTCGTAAAAAACTATTTTGCAATCCGCGTCGCACGCGGCAACCGCTTCTTTAAGCGAAATCATTTTGTTTATTTGCGGCACAATGCCCCTGCCGCTTTGCTGCGCCGCCTCAAGAGAAATTTTGGAATATCTTATTCTCTTTTTCTCCGCCTGCTTTTCCTGCGGGCGGCTCACGCTGCGCTTTGTGAGCATGGGGGTAATGTCGTGAATGCCAAGCTCCACGCATTTTTGAATAATATCTTCCATTTTATCGCCCTTGGGCACGCCCTGGTAAAGTGAAACTTTAATATCCGGCTCGCTTTCGCTTGCTTTGCGATAGCAAACGGAAAGCACCACGCCCTCCTTGCCGATTTCGTCTATCATGCAGCCGTAGTCCTCGCCCGTGCCGCTGCAAACGGTTATCATGTCGCCCGCTTTCATTCGCAGGCTTTTGGCAAGGTGTCGGCTCTGCTCTTCGTTAAGATAAATTTTTTCGCCGCCGTCGTATTCCGGTATAAAAAGCTTTTGCATAGTTCCTCCGCTCGCCACAGGCTCGTTTTAAATCCGCCCGCGCGATTTGTTTGAATGATTGGTTTGCGCTCATATATTATATACATTATATATAGCGAATGTTGATTATTTTAAATTGTTTCTTGCCCAGTGAAAAAGATATTGTTGTGCGATGCCCTCGCAGCCCGCAAAGCATTCGGGCAGGCCGTTCGGGTAATATTGCAAAGCGCGCTTCATCCACACATCAATCGGAAAGCAGCGCACAAATTGAAATCCGAAAAGCAGCGCGCAGTTTGCCACCTTTTCGCCCACGCCGTAAATTGAAAGCAGGGCTTTTTTTGCGCTTTCCAAATCCATGGCTTTGATTTCGGCAAGGTTGATGGCGCCGCAGGCAACATCGTCGGCAAGGCGCTTAACATATTTTGCGCGGTAGCCCAGCCCAAGAGCTTCAAAATCCGCCTCGGAGCAGTCGGCAAGAACCTCGGCACTCGGAAAAGCGTTCCAGCCCTCGCAAATCGGCGTGCCGTATGTATCGCAAAGGCGCTTAATGATGCCTTTAATTCGCTTAATGTTGTTTTGCTGGCTGATAACAAAGGAAACGAGCGCCTCCCACGGGTCTTGATTTAAAATTCTTATTCCGTAATATTCGTCTATTGTTTCGCTCAAAAGCGAATCCTCTTTCAGGCGGTCGCAAATTGCCGCGTAATCGCGGTCCAAATCAAAATAATTGCGCCAAACGCACTCAAAATCCTCAAGCGAAGTGTTTTTCAGCACAAATTCGCCGTTTTCTTCTTTTATATTCAAAAATTTGCCGTATGCCGCGCCGCTCCAAGAGCCGTCCTCCTCGCACTGCCAGCGAAAGGCCTCGCCGCAGTCAAGGGTAAGCGGCAAGCTCAGGCAGCGAACCTCGCTTAAAATCACATTTTCGTTTTCGCAACGAACCTTCATCTTTATATTTTCCTCCGCGTTTTGTTGATAAAATTATAGCACAAAATTCCCCGCGCGAAAACATAAAAAATAGCAAAATAACTAAAAAAAACTGTAACTATTTGTAACTTTACAAATTGTTGAAAACTCTGTGTAATTTATTGAAAACTGCCCCGTTTTAACTTTTCAACAACGATTTTCGGCGGTTTTAAGGCGTTTTTAGCAAGGCTTTTAACATTTTAAACATAGTTTTCAACATTTTTGTGCTGTTGAAAACTATATACAAGTTGTTATAAAGAACCTTGTCAAGAATTATTTTATTGCGTTTTTTACCAAAAATCAATTATCAAAATTCTGTATAAAAATCGTAATTTTGCCAACACTGTTCATAGAAAAAGCGAAAGGAAAATCCGGATGATAAAGGGCGTAAATAAACAGGTGCTGGAGGTTACAAACACCGAAAATCCTTATTTTGAAAAAATAATTTTTTTCGTTAAGCCCGAATATCAAAACGGGCATGCGGAAAAATTAAAAAAAGAGGCGCAATTATATGCCGCAAAGGCTAAGAAGCCTCCGAAATCACGCAAAACGCGCAGGCAAATCCGCTATTTCATCGGTCAGGGGCTTTTGTGCACTGGCGCGGGCGTGGCGATAATGTATTTGCTCGGCAGATTCGGCTGATAATATATAATGAAAAAGAAAGGCTGCGGTAAAATGACAGTTTATAAGGCATTTCGCAATTTTTATATTTTTTTAATTTCGTTTGCCGTGCTTCTCGGCGGGCTGCTCGGAGGCTTTGCGGCGTATAAAATATGCTATGCGCAGCAAAATGCCGTTTATGCCGTTTCAAAATACGGCTCAAACGGCGCAGAGGTTATGGAATTGCAAAAAAAGCTGAAAGAGCTTGGCTATTACGGCGGCGAAACGGACGGAGTTTTCGGCGCGGCCACGCAAAATGCCGTTAAAAAATTCCAAAAAAGCGTTGGGCTAACGGCAGACGGCATTGCAGGCTCCAAAACGCTGCTCTATTTGGGGCTGGGCGGCAGCCAAAGCAGCGGCGCGGCGGGCTATTCCGCCTCGGATATCGAATTGCTTGCCAAGGTTATCTCTGCCGAGGCGCGCGGCGAAAGCTATGAGGGTCAGGTGGCGGTAGGCGCCGTTATTCTTAACAGAGTGGCGCATCCCTCGTTTCCGGACAGTATCAGCGGCGTGGTTTATCAATCGGGCGCATTTTCCTGCGTGAACGACAGTAATTGGTATCAGCCCGTTTCGGAATCTTCAAAAAAAGCAGCGATAGACGCGATAAACGGCTGGGATCCGAGCGGCGGCGCGATTTATTATTTCAATCCGGCAAAAACAAGCGATGCATTTATGCACTCGCGCCCCGTAATAACGATTATAGGCAGCCACAAATTCTGCAAATAACAAGATAAAACAAAAGGCGAAGCAATCCTATGGACCGCTTCGCCTTTTTACATAAATTTTATATTAAATTGAGGAACCGAGGCATTGCGCTCTGCCCGTTTTTAGGCATAATCGGGTTAAAGCGTTGCTTGCCGAACGGAAAAATAAATTTTTCGCCGTTTAAATCTCAATTCCCATTTCATTTATCTTATCGCGCAGGGCAAGCCAATCGCCAAACGCGGCTTCCTTGTTGTTTGGGTTTCGCAAAATGGCGGCAGGGTGATAAGTGCCCATCATCAGCACGCCGTTTTTCTCAATAAATTCGCCGTGCTGTTTCGTTACCTTAAAATCGGGTGAAATCAGGCGCTGTGCTGATATTCTGCCCACGCAAACAATTATTTTCGGCCTGATTATTTTGAATTGTGCTCGCAGCCAATCTATGCAAAGTGTTTGTTCCTCGGGCTTCGGGTCTCTGTTTTTCGGCGGGCGGCATTTAACCATGTTTGCTATGTAAACATTTTTATCGCGCGAAAGGTCAACCGATGCCAGGAATTTATCAAGCAGCTGCCCGCTTCTGCCCACAAAGGGCTTGCCCTGCAAATCCTCGTTTTCGCCGGGGCCTTCGCCGATAAGCATAATATCAGCATCCTTTTTGCCTTGGCCGAAAACCACATTTGTTCTGTCCTCGCACAAGCCGCATTTGCGGCAGCCTTTGCATTGAAGTTCAAGCTCGTCAAGAGTCAATTTAATCACCGTGTTTCAAAAATAATCGGGCGCATAGCGCACATTTTGTTTAGTATATCACAGCTCCGTGCGCCAAACAAGTTTTTTGCCGAATTTACTATTGAAAAACGCACAAAAGAGGTATAGAATAAAGGCAAGAAAATTTTATGGAGGCAATCAAATGAAAAACGATGAAGTTTTAGTTGAAATTTCCGCACGCCATGTGCATGTTACTCAAGAGGACCTTGAAACGCTTTTCGGCAAGGGCTATGAGCTTACCGTTAAAAAAATGCTCTCACAGCCGGGTCAATTTGCATCAAATGAAAAAGTTAAGGTTGTCGGCACAAAGGGCGAATTTCCCGCCGTTTCTATTTTAGGCCCCGTTCGCCCCGCCACTCAGATTGAGGTTTCGCTTACGGATGCACGCTCAATCGGCGTAACCGCTCCCGTTAGGGAAAGCGGCGATGTTGCAGGCTCCGGCGCATGCAAGCTTGTCGGCCCCTGCGGCGAGGTAGAGGTTAAAGAGGGCGTTATCGCGGCTATGCGCCACATTCACGCAACTCCGGAGGATGCAGAAAGGATGGGCCTTAAAAACGGCGAAATCGTTTCCGTTGAAATTCCCACGGCAAACAGCAGAAATCTTACCTTCGGCGATGTTGTTGTTCGCGTTTCCGAAAAATATGCGCTTGCAATGCATATTGACACGGATGAGGCAAATGCCGCAGGCATGGCTCCGAACACAATCGGCAGAATTATTAAATAAGAATTAAGCAGTTTGCACATCAATTTCGGCGCTTGATTTTTTTCCGATTACATATTCGCAAAACAAAAGGCACATCCTGCGATGTGCCTTTTTATTTTATGTTAAGCTGCGGATTTAAGCGCTTGACCCACTGCTTTTAAAGCTCGTTTTATTTTATTTGTCAAGCGAAATATTTTCCATTACGGTATGCAGTATTCGGCAAAGCTCTGCGGCGTCTTTTTCGTCTATCAACATACAGCCTTGCATTTTAAAAGGCACCTCAACTGCTTGCTCTTTAAGCTTTGTTCCGCTTTCGGTAAGCGTTACTATAAGTATTCTTTCATCTTCTGACGAACGCTTGCGCGAAAGAAGGCCTTTTTTCTCCAGCGTTTTTAAAACGGGAGTTAATGTTCCCGAATCAAGGAATAAAAGCTCGCCCAATTCCTTAACCGATAGCTCCTCGTGTTCCCGCACTGCCATCATGGTAATATATTGAGTATAGGTTAAACCGATTTCATCCAAAAAGGGTTTGTATCTTTTCACAATTTCCTTTGAGCAAACATATAGGGGAAAGCACAGTTGATTGCCAAGCTTCAATGCGTCAAATTTATTATCCATAAAATTCTCCGATCCTTTTCAATTTTGCACAATTAAATATAACACAATATGCAAAGAAAATCCGGCAAACCGAAAAATTGTTGCATTTAATCTTCGTCAAAATCAGGTCTATAATCAGGATCTAAGGATGCATTATAAGCGGCACGGGCGGCTTTTGCAAGCTGGTCCGAGCAGGAGGTGGGGCGATTGCCGCATAAAACACCGCTTAATTTGCTTTCGATTTCCTCAACGGTTCGGCCTTCAAGAAGCAAAGAAATTGCTTTAAGATTCCCGTTGCAGCCGCCGATAAATTTAATGTTGTGAACCACATTTCCGTCCAAATCCAGGCTGATAAGACTTGAGCAGGTGTTTGTTGTCAGATAATCATAATGAAACATATTATAGAATCACCTTAATTTTTTCCTTAATATCGTCTGTTTTTGCAGTCGGCTCATAACGCTGAACAATATTTCCTTCTCTGTCAATTAAGAATTTTGTAAAATTCCACTTGATATTGCCGTTGCTTTTATAGTCGGGATCCATCTTTTTAATAATAGGAGTCATAAAAAATTCAGCCGAGCCGTTAAAGCCTTGAAATTCAGTGCTTGAAGTGAGCCGTTTATATAAAGGTATGGCGTTTTTGCCGTTTTGCTTTTTAACTTTAGCCTTTCAGGCAATAAAACGATTGTTAAAAAACCACCCTATTTCCTGCGTTGCCTGAACAGGAGTAAATGGTGATTTCAGCCATTTCAAAATTATGCCGCAGGCAAATTTTGAAGGCAATACAATTTGATTGGTGTGATTTTTCACACCGATTCCCCGCAAAGATTGTGTGCAATTAAATCGTGTGCGATTGATTGCAATTGAATTGTACACAATTTAATTCTGCTTGCCAATAGTTTTTTGAAAAAATTTGATTATTTTTCAAACAGTGCTTCTGTTTCACCGACGGAGGATATATAGTAGATAATATTTGGCATGGAAACTATGGTTCGTAAATACAATATCCGCCGCAGCGCCGGTTAATGCAAAATCAAAAGATTTTGATACAATTAAATCGGATTGACAGGAAAAGAAATCTCTGCCGATGCAAACCCGCCTTTAAACATCAAAGCCGTTACACAGAACATCAAATTAAACGAAAGTAACACATTCGTTTGTTTCGGTATCTGTGTAACGGCTTTTTCTTTTGGATTTATGCCGATTTAAGCGAAAGCTTCAGTTTATCCGCAATCATGGCGATAAATTCGGAATTTGTGGGCTTGCCGCGTTGGTCTTTAATTGTGTAGCCGAAATAGGAGGCAAGCACATCCACATCGCCGCGATCCCATGCCACCTCGATTGCGTGGCGGATTGCGCGCTCAACGCGCGATGCCGTGGTGCTGTAGATTTTTGCCACGGTGGGGTAAAGCAGCTTTGTAACCGAGCCGAGCATTTCGGAATCGTTTATGCAAAGCTTTATTGCCGTGCGCAGGTATTGATAGCCCTTAATGTGCGCCGGCACGCCGATTTGGCGCATAATATCCGATATAACAACATCAATATCCGTGCCCTCGTGCGGCATGCGCTCGCTTTTCCAAACGGAAAGCCGCTTAATTCGCTTTGCAACGGAGGCGGCGGAAACGGGCTTAATAAAATAATAATCTGCGCCCGCCTGCATTATTTCCTCCTCCAGCTCGGCGCTGTTTGCGGAAGAAAGAATAATCACAATCGGCTTTTCCTTTTCGCTTTGCGATAAAGCCTCAAGCACATCTGCGCCGTCTGCACCGGGCATAAAAAGGTTCAGCAGCACGGCATTGTAGCCCTTGCTTTGCAATCGCTGCATAATTTTTTCTCCGTCCTTTTCACACAGCTCGGCAGCAAAGCCGCAGGCCTCAAGCTCTGCCTTGCATTGTTTGCCGAATTCTCCGTTCTCTCCAATCAGCACATTGAATTGTTGCTTCATTTTGTGAATCTCCTTATCATTTGTTAATCGTATTTTACCATTAACTTCCATAAAATGCAATAGAAATTCACAAAAAAATCAAAAACAACAAAAAATAATTCACAATTATTGTTATAAACTCAAATACGCTCTTTTTTAATCGGCAAAATAAATATTGTTTTGAAAAAGTATTTAAGCGGCGCAATTTATAAGGGGGTGAAATGCGTTTTTTATAGGCGATTTTTTTGATTAACCGCCGCTTTTTGGAAACAGTATAAATAAAAGCTTCGGCAATTTTGCGTTAATGGGGAATTCTTGTGAAAAACGGCGGCGTGCTTCTTGAAATGAAAAATATAACGAAAGCCTTTTCCGGCGTGCGAGCGCTCGATTCGGCGTCGCTTTGCGTGCGCGCCGGCACGGTGCATGCCCTTATGGGTGAAAACGGCGCGGGTAAATCCACGCTTATGAAATGCCTTTTGGGAGTTTACGAAAAGGATTCGGGCAGTATTTTTTTAAACGGCGAAGAGGTTGATTTTAAAAATCCGCGCCGCGCGGCGGAAAGCGGCGTTGCCATGGTGCAGCAGGAGCTGAATCAGGCGCTTAATCGCAGTGTGGCGGAAAATATGTGGATGGGCAGATATCCCTCAAAATTTTCGTTTTCGCCGTTTGTGAGCGATGGGGAAGCGCGCAGAAAAACGCGCGAAATTTTTGATTCCCTCGGCATAGAGGCAAATCCAAAGGAAAAAATGAGCCGCCTGAGCGTTTCAAAGCGGCAAATGATTGAAATTGCAAAGGCAGTTTCTTTCGGCGCGCGTGTTATTGTGTTTGACGAACCCACCTCCTCGCTTACCGAGCCGGAGGCGGAGCGCCTTTTTGAAATTATAAATTCGCTGAAAAAGCAGGGCTGCGGAATAATATACATCTCGCACAAAATGGAGGAGATTTTGCGGATTTCCGATGAAATCACCGTAATGAGGGACGGCAAAACGGTTGCCTCGCGTCAGGCAAAGGAAATGAGCGTTTCCGAAATAATCAGGCTTATGGTTGGCAGGGAGCTGACAAACCGCTATCCGCCCAAGCTTAACGAGCCGGGTTGTGAAATGCTCAGCGTGCAAAATCTTTCGGGCGAGCACAGCCGCCTGCGCAATGTTTCGTTTAATGCAAGGCAGGGCGAAATACTCGGCGTTGCGGGGCTGGACGGCTCCGGCAGAACGGAGCTTTTGGAAACGATTTTCGGCGCACAATCCGCCTCGAGCGGGGATATATATCTTTGCGGCAGCAGGGCAAGCAACAAAAATCCCGCCGCTGCGGTTAAAAACGGCTTTGCTCTGCTTACGGAGGAACGCCGTGCAAACGGAATTTTCGGCATTTTGGGGCTTACGGAAAATGCCACGGCGGCAAGCTTAAACCGCCTCGGTGCAGGGCCGTTTGTAAGCGAAAGCAGGGCGCGCCGCGAAACGGATGAAATCATAAAAAAACTGAATGTTAAGGCGGCAAGCCGCAATATTGCGATTTCGCACCTTTCGGGCGGCAATCAGCAAAAGGTGATTTTGGGCAGGTGGCTTTTAAATGACCCCGCTGTGCTTTTGCTTGATGAGCCCACGCGCGGCATTGATGTGGGGGCAAAATACGAAATCTATAAAATTATTTCACGCCTTGCACAAAGCGGAAAAATAATAATTATGGCGTCTTCCGAAATGCCGGAGCTTTTGGGAATATGCAATCGAATTCTTGTTATGAGCGGCGGCAGGCTTGCGGGCGAGGCAGATGCGGCAACCGCCACGCAGGAGCAAATTATGAGCTTGGCGGCAAAATATGTTTAGCGCATAAGCAAGTGAGAATAATCCGAACACGCCTCAAACAGAGCCTTTTCGGTTTACTCTCGCTTGCTTAAGAGGGCGAAATGCTGAAAAGATGTTTAATTTTTGAGCATATTTTATAATTGCAAAGGCGGTAAAAGGTGGTTAATATATGGCAAAAAAATCAGGCGCAAAGCGCCTCGGCGGCAAATTTTCCGAATTTGCGCAAATGAGCAGGGAGGATAAGCAGCGCGCGCTTTACACACTCCTGCTAAACAATGCAATGTATATAATAATTGCGGCGGCGGTAATTTTTATCGCGGTGCGCGTGCCCGCGTTTCTTTCGCTTTCTTCAATAATAAATGTGGTTTCGCTCACTGCGGCAAAGTTGCCTATCGCGCTCGGCGTGGGCGGGTGCATAGTGCTTTCCGGCACGGATATTTCGGCGGGCAGGGTTGTGGGGCTTACGGCGTGCATAGCCGCGGCGCTTTTGCAGGCAACGGATTATGTTAATAAGCTTTTTCCAAATCTCGAAACCGTGCCCGTGTGGGCGGCGTTTTTGGCGGCAATCGCAGTGGGTGCGGCGGTCGGCTTTGTAAACGGCTTTTTCGTTGCAAAATTCAAGCTGCATCCGTTTATCGTTACCCTTTCAACTCAGCTTATCGCGTTCGGCGCGGTGCTTATGTTTTTAATGGTCGGCAATAACAACGGGCAAACGCTTTCGGGGCTTGATTCGTCGTACACGGAATTTATCCGCGGCTCGCTTTTCAGCGTCGGCGGTGTTGCCGTGCCAAAATATGTGCTTTATTCGGCAGTGCTCACCGTGCTTATGTGGGTGGTGTGGAATAAAACAAAGTTCGGCAAGCGTATGTTTGCCGTCGGCTCAAACGAGGAAGCTGCAAGAATTTCGGGCATAAATGTGTTTGCCACGGTGGTGGGCGTTTTTGTGCTTGCCGGTGCAATGTATGGCGTAACGGGCTTTATCGAGGGCGCTCGCATCGCCTCCTGCTCGGCGAACACGGGGCTGACTTATGAAAGCGATGCCATTGCGGCATGTGTGATCGGCGGTGTGTCGTTTGTGGGCGGCACGGGCAATATCGGCGGCATTGTCATCGGCGTGCTGTTGCTGCAGCTGATTTTTGTGGGGCTGAATTTTCTTTCTGTTTCTGCAAATATGCTTTATGTTATTAAGGGCGCAATTATCTTGGCGGCCTGCGCCGTTGATATGCGTAAGTATCTTAACAGAAGATAGGTGAATTAGCCCCTCATCAGTCAGCTCCGTTAACAGCTTTCCCCGCGTCGAAACAAACTCCGTGCCAATGTAATTTGCTTTGCAAATCACAAAAAGCACTGCGATTGTTTCTCCTTTTCCCCAAAATGCTAAAGCATTTCGTGGACCCCACCCGAACAACGGAAGCCGAGGAAACGCTACTATAAAAATTAAGCCTCCCGTAAAGGGAGGCTCTGTTTATTGCTTGCTCTGTTAATTAATCGATTTATTCGCAGATTTGCTTTGCCCATGCGGTGATTGCGGCTTGCGATGTGCGCAGGGTTGATTCGTCGAAGTGAACATTAAGCCCTTTTTCAACTGTGCAATCGGGCAGCGCGGCGGCGAAATCCTCAAAGGTGTGCCCTATCCAACCGCCGTTTGTGGCAAAGGGATAAACCGTTTTACCGCTCAACTTCACCTTGTTTAAAAAGCTGCGCATTGCCGGCGCATAGGTGTACCACCACACGGGCGAGCCGATTATAATTGTGTCGTACTTATCAAAATCCGCCTCAAAGGGCTTTAATTCGGGCAGGAAATTGCTGTTTATTTCGCGGTGGCCTTGGTCAACAATTTCGTTGTAGCTGCCCGTGTAGGGCTTGGCGGTGTTGATTTCAAGCATATCGGCGCCCGTTTCTTTTTCAATCATTTTTGCGATTCTTTCGGTGTTGCCGCCGAAGGAATAATAAATTATTAAAGCTTTCATTTGCTTTGCCTCCGTAAATTTTATTCTGTATGTATGATACAAGTTAAAGTTAGCTTTAAGTCAATACCTTTTTTGAAATTTTATATTCGGAATCTGCCGGCAAAAAAACGCACACTGCAAAATTTGCAATGTGCGTTTGTGATTTTGTGCTTTATTTGTTACTTTGCGCATCGCCGAGCGCCGAAACGGCCTCGTTGTATTTTTCCGCGGCGTCTTTAGTGTTGAAAACCAGCTTGTCGCCCTCAACGCTCCATTCGTTTTTGGTTTGTGCCAAATAATCGATAACGCCGGAAACGGCCGAAACGGATTTTTCGGAATTTTCAAGCGATGTCAGATAAATATTTTCGGTTTCGCTTGCGGCAACGGAAACGGAATCGTTAAAAAGCGTTTCGTATTTTGCGGAAAGCTTGGTTTCGTCAAAATATGATTTTGCCTTTTCCGCCGTGATAAGCTCGCTGTATTGCGCAGAGCAGTCTTGCAGCGTTTGAAGCAGCGTTGCAAGCTCGGCGCGTGAATTTTCAAAATCGGGTCCGTCCGAAATCAAATTATCGGAAAGCAGCATTTTATCGTATGCCGAATTTGTGATTGCGTCCTCGGATTTGAACTGAATTTCGTAAAGATCCTTATAGTAGCTTTTAACGGCGTTTTCAAGCTTGGCATATTTGCCCTTGCAAACGCGGCTGTCTATAAAGGTGTTAAATTCGTCGCGGTCGATATCGGAAATATATTCCGCGTCCACAATTTGTGAAAGCTTGTTTACTTGGTCCACAAAGGTGTTTTGCCTTTGCAAATCCGTTATTTTTATTCCTGTAATTGCAGCAGCGATTATAACCAGCGCAAGCACGGCGCAGCCGATTATGATTTTGGTTTTCTTTTTCATAATTTATATATCCTTTTTGTTGCTGCCGATCGGCGAAGGCCGGTTTCCTTTTGCAGAAGCAAACGGCAAATGTGCCGGTTTGCCGCAAAGTGCGCCGCGCCTGAATTCGGCTTTATGAGATAAGCCCGTGCGGCTTTGCCGATTCGGCTTTCAGTGAGCAAAAAGTGCAAAAATACCTGCGGAAAGTCCGCTGCCCGCCATAAGCACGGCAAGTATTATCGCTGTGATTTTAACCCATTTTCTGTTATTCATAATTATATACTGTCCTGTTCTTTTTATAGGCAAAATTGAGAATGCTTTATGCCATAAATTTATCTGCGTCAGCAATCAGCTCGTCTGCAAGAGCCTTGGCGGCTTTCTCGCTGCCTGCAATTGCGGTGATGTATGCCTTGATTTTCGGCTCTGTGCCGCTGGGGCGAACTATAACGCCGTTGCCCGCCGCGGTTTTATAAGCCAGCACATTTGATTTCGGCAAATCTATCTTGCTTTCCGTGCCGTTTTCAAGATTTTTTGCAATGCTCGTTTTGTAATCGCCGATGTAAACAACGGGCGATCCGGCAAATTCGGCAGGCGGATTTTGGCGCAAATCATCCATAATTGAAGCCATTTTCTTCATGCCGGCTTCGCCGTCAAATTCATAGCTTTTAACAACATTGCTGTAAAATCCGAATTCCTTGTATATATCTTCCATAACATCAAGCAAAGATTTGCCCTGCAGTTTATAATAGGCAGCCATTTCGCAAATGAGCATTGAGCCGACAACGGCATCCTTGTCTCTTGCATGAGTGCCGGCAAGATAGCCGTATGATTCTTCAAAGCCCATAATGAAATCGGAGGCTCTGCCCTCTGCTTCAAGCTTAGTGATAAGTTCGCCGATATATTTAAAGCCGGTGAGCAGATTTTTAAAGGTGCAATTGTATTTTTTTGCTATTTCCTGCGCCAAATCGGTGGAAACAAAAGATTTAACCGCAACTGCGTTTTGCGGCAGTGTGCCGTTTGCCTTGCGCTGAGAAAGCAGGTAGTTAAGCAGCATTGCGCCAACCTCGTTGCCGCTCATCAATGTGTAGTCGCCGTTTTTGTTCGGCACTGCAATGCCGACTCTGTCGCAATCCGGGTCCGTTGCCAAAAGAATGTCAGGCTTGATTTCGTTTGCGGCTTTAAGCGCAAGCTCAAATGCCTGCCTGATTTCCGGGTTGGGATAAGGGCAGGTGGGGAAGTTACCGTTCGGCATTTCCTGCTCGGGCACGATATAGATGTTTTCAACGCCGATGCGCTTTAAAATTTGCCTAACAGGCTTATTGCCCGTGCCGTTAAGCGGAGTGTAAATAACGCTTAAATCCGCCTTTTTGCAAATTTGCGGATAAACGCATTGCTTTTGAACCTCGTCAAGAAAATCCTCAATAACATCTTGATCCATATATTCAATCAGGCCCTTTGAAACGGCTTCGTCAAAATCCATGGATTTAATGCCGGTAAAGTAATCCACCTTTTGAATGTATTCATATGTTTCGGCGGCTTCTTCATCCGTCATCTGATAGCCGTTGTAATCATAGCATTTGTAGCCGTTGTATTTTGCCGGATTGTGTGAAGCGGTAAGGATTATGCCGCCGGAGGTGTGAAATTTTCTGATTGCATATGAAAGGCACGGCGTCGGCTCAAGCTCTTTGTAAATGTAAACCTTAACACCGTTTGCAGCCAAAGTTTTTGCCGCCTCAATTGAAAAATAATCGCTCTTGATTCTTGAATCATATCCGATTGCGCAGCTTGGGCTTTCAAAATGCCTGTTTAAGAAATCGGCAAGCCCTTGGGTTGCGCGGCAAACGGTGTAAACATTCATTCTGTTTGTGCCCGCGCCGATAACTCCTCTTAAGCCGGCGGTGCCGAATTCAAGGTCTTTATAAAATCTGTCCGATATTTCGGCGTCGTTGCCGGAAACGGATTTAAGCTCCGCCTCCAAATCGGGGTCTGCCGTTGCGTTTTTCAGCCAGCTTTCATATTCTTTTTTTATATCCATAAAAACACCTTCCCGTTTCTGATTATAAATATATAATTTTGCTTAATTATATCCATTTTCATTTTAAACTTATTAAAATCCGTTGTCAATATAATCATTACAATATATTTCGGCATTAAATTTAAACTGTTGCCAACGCCGCGGCGATTTAGTATAATAAAATCAAGGCGGCGGCTTTTTTTGCATTGCGGCATATCGGATTTTTGTGCCGAATCAATGCTTGAAATTCTCTTGATTTGAATTTAGACGCTGCGGGATTTTTATGAAAAGCCGGTGAATTTTATGTTTGCAAAGGTTAAAAGCCTCGGAATTTTCGGAATGGATGCGTTTTCCGTTGTTGTGGAGGCGGATATAAGCCGCGGCGTGCCGCGCTTTGATATAGTCGGCCTGCCGGACACGGCTGTTAAAGAAAGCCGCGAAAGGGTGCGCGCGGCAATAAAAAATTGCAATTTTCAGTTCCCCGTTTCACGAATAACGGTTAATATCGCGCCGGCTGATATTAAAAAAGAAGGCCCGCTTTATGATTTGCCCGTGTTTATCGCTCTGCTTATGGCAACGGGGCAAATTATGGGGAAAATAAACGATTGCGCCTTTATCGGCGAGCTTTCGCTGGATGGTGAAATCCGCCCCTGCACCGGCGTTTTGCCCATGCTGCTTAAAGCGCGCGAGGAAAAAATAGGCTCCGTTTTTATTCCCTATGCCAATAAAACGGAAGCCGGCGTGGTGGACGGAATTGATGTTTTCCCCGCCAAAACGGTGTTTGATGTTATTCGCCATTTAAGCGGCGAGGCTCCGATTGAGCCGTGCTTTACGCCGATTCAAAATTTGGAAACGGATTCCGAATTTCTTGATTTTGCGGATGTTAAAGGGCAGGAGGACGCTAAAAGAGCGCTTGAAATAGCGGCGGCAGGCGGGCACAACTGCATAATGGTGGGTCCTCCCGGCACGGGAAAATCAATGCTTGCAAAAAGGCTTCCTTCAATTTTGCCGCAAATGAGCTTTGAAGAGGAGCTTGAAACAACGAAAATTTATTCCATAGCCGGTGAGCTGCCGGCAGGAGTGCAGCTTATAACAAGGCGGCCGTTTCGCAGCCCTCACCACACGGTTTCGGCGCAGGGGCTGACGGGCGGCGGGCAAACGCCTCGCCCGGGTGAAATCAGCCTTGCCCACAACGGCGTGCTGTTTATGGATGAATTTCCCGAATTTGACCGCCGCGCAAAGGAGGCGCTTCGTCAGCCGCTTGAGGACGGTAAGGTTACAATAGTTCGCAGCGCGGGCACGGTTTCCTATCCCTCGGCCATAACCGTGGTGGCGGCAATGAATCCCTGCCCCTGCGGTTATTTCGGCCATCCCACGCGGGAATGCACCTGCACGCCCGCGGCGAAAAAGCGGTATCGCGATAAAATCAGCGGCCCGATTTTGGACAGAATAGATATCCATATCGAGGTTTCGCCCGTGGATTACGAAAAGCTTTCATCGGCGGAAAAAAGCGAAAGCTCGGCAGAAATCAGAAAGCGTGTTAATGCGGCGCGTGAAATTCAGCGCCGCCGATTTGAGGGCACGGGAATAAGCTGCAATGCGCAGATGACCCCTGCCATGACCCGCAAATTTTGCGTGCTCACAAAGGAAGCTTCGGAGCTGCTGAAAATGAGCTTTGAAAAGCTTGGGCTTTCGGCAAGAGCCTATGATAAGCTGCTGCGTATCTCACGCACGATTGCCGATCTTGAGGGCAGCGAAAGCATTGAATTTGCCCATGTGGCGCAGGCTGTTCAGTATCGCAGCTTAGACAGAAAATATTGGCAGCTTTAACGGCGTGCGTTAAACATAATATTTGCAATGCTTATTTTGTTAATTTTCAGGGAGAGTGCTTTTGATGAATGATATTATTGAAAAAACAATGAAAAATTTAAGAAAAAACAATATGGCGGCATATTATGTTGAAAAGAAAGAGCAGGTTGTGCCGCTTATTAAGGAAATCGTGCCGCAGGGCAGCAGCGTTTCAAACGGCGGCAGCGAAAGCCTTGTCGAATGCGGCGTTTTCGATTTGCTCGAAAGCGGATATTATGATTTTATCGACCGCCGCAAATATGACGCCGAAACCGTTCGCGAGTGCTACATAAAGGCTTTTGGGTGCGATGCGTTTTTCTGCTCCTCAAATGCCGTAACCGAAAACGGCGAGCTTTATAATGTGGACGGCAATTCAAACCGCGTTGCCTGCATTGTTTACGGACCCGAAAAAGTGATTATGGTTGTGGGCAAAAACAAAATCGTGCCCGATATCGAAGCGGCGGTTAAAAGGGTTAAGAAAATTTCGGCTCCGCTTAACACAAAAAGGCTTCACTGCAAAACTCCATGCGAGTCAACGGGCGAATGCCTCAGCCTTGCAAAAGAGGGTGCAGAGATTTGCACGGGCTGCCAAAGCCCGCAGCGCATTTGCTGCAACTATGTTGTTTCGGCTCGGCAAAGGCATAAAAACAGAATTAACGTTATCATAGTGGGCGAAGAACTCGGATATTAAGCCCTCTTAATCATATTTATGAATGCATTTATGAATTATTGGAAATATGTATAAATAAATATTGATTATTTTCTTATTTTTTGTTAATATAAAAATGCTATATTTTCTTTTGAATGTTAAATTTTAATTTAAAGCGGGTTTTAATCTTCCCGCTTTAGTTCAGAAAGCGGTGTTGTTTTTGGAAAATCAGGATCTTCTTGCTCAGGAGGAAGCCGAGCTCGATAAGCTTGCCTACACTAAAAAACGCTATCTTTCCCCAAGGGAAATCGCGGCATATGTGCTTGTAAACTTCGGGCAGAAAAATCTTAGTCAGTTTGTAAGTGCATATAAAGAATTCTTTATGATTCAGTTTTTAAAGCTGAACACAACCGCTTATGCTTACATAAATCTTGTTGCCTCTATTTATGACGCGGCAGACGATACTATTTCCGGTCTTATTATAGACCGCACACGAACCCGCTGGGGCAGAATTCGCCCGTTCTTCATTTTGCCGCTTCCGCTTTGGTTTATAGGCGGCGCAATGATGTTTACCGCGCCCGATCTTTCCACCGGCGGCAAATTCGCTTGGTCAATGATTGCAACGCTTGTTTACGGCCTCGGAATGAGTTATTTCGGCGCATGGAATCTTATGATTTATAACATCACTCCAAACACGAATGAGCGTAATAACCTTATCACCACAAGTAAATTCTTTGAGCTTTTCGGCACATGGCTGCCGTCGCTCGTGCCCGTGCTTGTGCAGTTTTTGCCTAAACTGAATCCGGCAATCAATATGCGCAGCGTTTACACGGGATTTGCATATTTCATGCTTATTTTCGCTTCTTTCTTTTCAATTTGGGGCTTTTTCAATATGCGTGAGCGTGTTCCGCTTCAGTCCAGAGAGGAAATGAACGAAACCTCCGTTTTGGAATCAATTAAGCAAATTTTCACAAACAGACCGCTTTTTGCAATAATTTTCGCCGATTTCTTCAACAACTTTAAGGCAGTCGGCGGATCATCGGAACAATATTTTTGGCTCAATAATACGGGCTCCCTTGCAAACGCAACCGTTTGCGGCCTTTTCACCGGAATTCCAAACTATTTAATGGTGCCGCTTGCCGCAAAAATGGTTAAAAAGTTCGGCGCACGCACAACCGCTATTATCGCAGGTGTGTTCGGCGGCGTGGCCTACACGCTTTTGTTTATAATCGGCTATCATCCCTTCGGCCAAACCTTCAGCGATCATTATGTGCTCAATCTTATTTGGGTTATTTTCGGTCTCACGATTTGCGGCCTGCCGAATAAGATTATTCAGGTTGTGGGCCCGATTCTTTGCGCCGAAACCTTTGATTATATGGAATGGAAGCACGGCCTCAGAAACGAAGCTCTTGTAACCACCGTTCAGGGCTATTTCACAAAGCTTTCCACTTCAATTACGGGCTGGCTTTCAGGCATGGTGCTCACTTGGATAAATTATGTGCCCCTCACGGACTCGCTCGGCAACGCCTTGCCGCAAACGGATCCCACGGTGCTTAACGGCATTTGGGCTGTTTTCTGCATTCTGCCCGCACTTGCAAGAGGGCTTTACGGCCTTTCGTTCTTCCTTTATCCGATTCACGGCAATCTTCGCAATCAAATGATTGCAGAGCTTGCGGATATCCGCGCCGATCGCCTTGCAGAGCAGGAGGCGGCTCGCAAAGCAAAGCTTGAGGGCGGAGAGGAATAATTATTCCGAATAAATTTTAAAAGCAATAAAATAAAACACCGATTCTTTAAGGATTGTTCCTTTTGAGAATCGGTGTTTTTTTGCGCATTTTGCTTGCTTTTGCGCCGATATTGCGCTTTTTAATGCCTTTATTTAAGGAAGCCTTTAACGATTTGCTCTTCCGCCTCTTTTTGAGAAAGGCCAAGCGTCATAAGCTTTGTGATTTGCTCGCCGGCGATTTTGCCTATTGCCGCCTCGTGAATAAGCGAAGCATTCACATCGTTTGCCGTGATTTCCGGCACGGCCTTAACACAGGCGTTTTCCATAATAATGGCGTCGCACTCGGAATGGCCGGCGCATTCATTGTTGCCGTTTATAACGGAAATGAATTTCTGCTTTGAATCGCCCTTTGCCACGGAGCGGCTGCTTATGTCGGCGCTGCAGCCCTTGCCGTTCATATCAACCGTAAATTCGGTTTCGGCATATTGTGAGCCGCTTGTCATAATCTTTTCTTTAATAACAAGGCGTGCGTCGTCCTTTAAATCCGCTTTTGTAACTCTTTTTGTGGAATCAACGCCCTCAATTTGCACTGTTTCCATTTCAAGATAGCTGCCTTTTTCAAGGTGCACCACCGTAACGGGGTTAAGCACTCTTTGCCCCGTGCCGTTGCCCTCGCCGTAATGCTTTTCAACATAGCGCACCCTGGCGTTTTTACCCACATGGAATGTGTGGATACCGTCGTGCTGCGAAAGGTGTTCGCCGTCGTTGTGGATGCCGCAGCCCGCAACTATATTAACATCGCAGTTATCGCCGATGTAAAAATCGTTGTAAACCAAATCGGCAAAATCCGTTTTGCTCACAATCACGGGAATATGCACATCCTCGCCTTTTGTGCCGGGCTTAACATAAATTTCAATTCCCGTGCCGTTCGGCTTGGGCACTATTTCAATGTTTTCCGTGCTGTGGCGCTCAATTCCCGCGCCGTTTAATCTTATGTTAAATGCGCCCTTCGGCGTTTCGGAAATGTCCGCAATCGTTTTTAAAATGCTTTTAAGGGCAGGGTTTGTGCTAAGCTCACTCATTGCTCTGCCTCCTTGCCTTGTAGAATTTGCATGCGTTTGAATCGGAAAGCAGCTCGGGTAAAATTTCATCCTTGCCGCCCTCTGCCGTGATTTCGCCGCCGGAAACCACCACGATTTTATCCGCAATTTCAAGAATGCGCTCCTGGTGCGAAATTATCATAACCGCGCCGTGCTTTGAATCTCTGATTTTTTCAAAAACGGAGATAAGGTTGTTAAAGCTCCAAAGGTCTATGCCCGCTTCGGGCTCGTCAAACACGGATAAATCCGCACCTCTTGCCATAAGCATGGCAATCTCTATTCTTTTAAGCTCGCCGCCGGAAAGGCTTGCGTTTATTTCGCGGTTTATATAATCAGCCGCGCACAGCCCCACCTGCGAAAGATAACCGCATAATTCGGCCTTGTTAACGCTTTTATTCACCGCAATTTGCAATAAATCGCGCACGGTTAAGCCCTTAAAGCGCACCGGCTGCTGAAATGCAAAGCCGATTCCCAGTTTTGCTCTTTCGTTAATATCAAGGTCTGTTATATCCTGCCCGTTGTATAGAATACTGCCTGCCGTCGGGTGCTCAATCCCCATAATAATCTTTGCCAAAGTGGATTTGCCGCCGCCGTTAGGCCCGGTTATAACAACGAAGCTGTTTTTGTCAACATTTAAATTGATGTTGTTTAATATTTCCTTTGTGCCGCCCTGCGCCTCATCGCTTACGGAAAAGCAAATATTTTTAAGCTCCAGCATCGTGCTCCCTCCTGCCTTTTATAATTTGCTCAATGCCGCCCGCTTTATTCTGCGGCAAAAGCGTTAATAAAAGCCGCACCGAATTTGCAGTGCGGCCGAATGGCGTCCCAGAGAGGAGTCGAACCTCCGACCTACCGCTTAGGAGGCGGTCGCTCTATCCAACTGAGCTACTGAGACGGGTTCCTGTTTCCGTCATATTATATCCCAAAGAAATATTCTTGTCAATATAAATCTAAAAGCACCGTTCGCTTCCGATGCCGAATCCCAATCGATGCTTTTGCGCAAAATTGAGCTTACCTTGTTAAAGGGTAAAACGAGTGTGTTTGTTAACTCTGTTGCGGTCAATTCGGCCTCACCTTGGCAAAGCCGAAATAACGCAGCTTCTTATCAACCGTCGTTTTATGCTAATATAATGTACTATATATTTATATATAATAATTATAATATATCTATTATATTAGAGCTGATTTCCAAAAGGACAGGCTTTTAAGGTTACAAACCGAAGGTCTATATATAGTGGCTCAAATTCAAATTTATAAAATAATACACAATATATTGTTAAATATATATTTGAAAAATGAAAAAGTTACAAATTTATGAAAATGTTGTGGCGTATTTCTGAAAAAATAAACAAAAAAACGCTTTCACGCATTAAATCGTGAAATGAAAACTACACAATATATTGTTTTACAAAGCAGTTACAAATTGTAACTTTTTTGTTTCCTTGTGCAATATGCACAAAAATCTTATTTTTTTCGCCTTGACACCTTGTGCGAAAATAACTATAATGCCAATTGCTTGAGAAATACTAAAGGCAGAGCCGCACGAAAGCTTGTGCTTCAATCGGCTCTGAAGGCAGAATAAATGCTTCTGCCGGCAGGCTTGCAAGGCGCTTTCAAATTGTGCGGGCCCGCTGAATTTCGGCACAGCCAATATTATGGCTCAAGTGCATAAATAAAGGAGATTAAGATGATTAACGAATCACAGGCAGCCTCCGTAAAGCATATTTCAAGAATTATGGCGGCAGCGGTAATCGCGTTTTTGCTCATCATTTGTGTGTTTGCCACAAGCGCGTTCGCAGGCATGGCAACCGAATATAATGTTGTTATCGATGATAACGGCAGGCAATACACGGTTACAACAAACGAAACGGAACCAACCGAAATCCTTAATGAGGCAAATATAGCTCTTGGTTCTAATGATAGGCTTGATATTGCAGGCTTCACGGCAGGCAACGGCGGCACTATCGTTATAGACAGATTAAATACGGTAAATATTCAATATTCCGGCGCCATCAAGGCATATGATGTTTATGCCGACACGGTGGGCGAGGCTTTTGCAGAGCTGAAAATGAATGTTTCGGGCTGCAAACTTAATTATGATGTTAATGACGCTGTTGAAAACGGCATGGTAATCACGGTTGAAGCGCCGCTTACGGTTACAGTGCTTGCAGACGGCAACACTTATGAATTAAACACGGCAGGCGGAACGGTTGCGGATGTAATTTCTCTTGCAGGCATCACACTCGGCGATGCCGATTATTGCGAACCGTCTGTTGACACGGCTGTTGAGAGCGGAATGGAAATCACTGTTTGCAGAACGGTGGTTAAAACCGAAACAGTCAGTGAAACGATTAAATATTCAACCGAAACCAAAAACGACGACAGTATGACCGTCGGCGAAGCAAAGGTTGAAACCGCCGGTCAAAACGGCGAAAAGAAGGTAACCTATCAGGTAACCTATGTAAACGGCGAAGAAACCTCCAGGCTTGAGCTTACTTCCGTAACGGTTAAGGAGCCTGTAACAGAGGTTAAATATGTGGGCACTGCGGCGGCAGGCTTTGAGCCAAACGGCGTGCAGTCCAAAAACGGATATTCCGTGGGTCAAACGGTTAGCGGTAAATACACCCATTATTGCCCCTGTGCAAAGTGCTGCGGCAAAAACACCGGCAACACCGCATCCGGCAAAAAGGTTTATGTGGGCATGCCCGAGCCTTATTATGTGGCTTGCAACTGGCTTCCGCTCGGTTCCGTTATTGATGTGGACGGCCAAACCTACACCGTTGTTGACAGAGGCGGCAGCGGCCTTTCAAAAGCAGGCAGAATAGATATCTTTACCCCGGGCGGCCATTCGGCTGCACTCAGCGCCGGCACGGGCAGGTGCACAATCACAATTTTGCGCCTCGGTTGGTAATTCAATTTAATGTTTTCAAGCTTAAAGCGGCACAGAATGGAAAAATCCTTTCTGTGCCGCTTTTGTTTTGCACGCAAATCGGAATGTGCCGCAGGGCGGTGCATTCCGATAAGGCATAATATTATTTTGCTGCTTTGTGCAGTCTGCCGCTTGGCAGGCTGTGTGCCTGCAGGCGAAATTATTTAACCCAGCCTTTTTTAAACATAATATGTGCCGCAAGCAGAGAAACGATAACGCCCACGGGAATAAGCACCCCAACAGCCAAATCGCCCTTAAAGAGCAGCATAAGGCATATAACGGCAATCGGCACAATGCTGATTTTAAAGTGCTTTGCGATGTAGGACATACCAAGCGCGCCGAAAAGGGCGGGCACAACCTGCCTGAAAGCGGGCGCAAGCACGGAATCCGGCGCAGTTATGCGCGGTAAAAACGGAGCAAATGCAATAACGCCCACGGCAATAATAAGCGTTGTAACTATTGATGATGCCGCAACGGCGATTGTGGAAAGAATTTCGCCCTCGTCGCTGTTTGGGCTTACTCCCGCACTGTCCATTGCAGAAAGGGCGCAGGGCAGCTTTAAATTGTTTATGTTGCCGGTTACAAAGGCAATGTAGGTTGCGCCGGAGCCGAGCATGGGAGAATAGGTGCAAACCTCTATAACCGCCGTTGGGTAAAACAGCATGGCAATCGGCGCAAGGCCTTTAAGCACAACGGATGCTTGCGGAAATGCGTTAAGCTTTAATGAAATTGCCACGGGAATCATTAAAAATGCAAACAGCGCCGTTATTATCCAAAAGCGGCCGATTATGTGGGTGCGTTCATTATAACTGTTCATATCAGCCCCTCCATTCAAGCAATGCAATGTTGCCCGGTAAAACAAGGCTTAAAACCGTAACAACCGCCAGTGCAATAAACATGCTCAGGGGCATTGCCAGCGGCTCAAGCCAAGTTATGCTTTTCTTCTTTTGCAGTTTCATAAAGCCCAGCATGCACAGCATGGAAACGGCAAGCGCCGTGATGCTCATAACTCCTGCACCGTCTCCGAGCTGATCCGGCTCGCCGCTGCCGAACACGGCTCTGCCGATGAATGCGCTGATCAAACCGATAAATGCAGCGGCGCTCATTGTGTTTGCCCATGCGGCGTTTTTGCTTGCAACTCCGCCAACCTTTTTTTGAATGAATTTAAGCATAAACGGAATTAACACCAGCGGCATAACGGAGCCGAGAGTCATAACCCATGCAATGGTTGAAAACTGCATCGGGTCCGTAACCTCCTGCGAAAGGCCGCCGATTTGGCCAAGTGCGTTAAGCGCGCTTTCCGCGGCAGGCACTTCATAGGTTATTGCGCCTATAACGGTGAGCCTTATCCAGGGCAACACAAGACCGAGCGCGCCCGAGAGCGTTATAATCGTTGCCAAAATCGAAATAGACGGCGCAATTGAAAAAAGCGAGCTTGAAACGATTGTGTTTTTCATTGTTTTTTCGGAAATGCCGATTTTTTTGCCCTGTTTGTAGGCGCGCACAAGGAAAAATATCGATTGCGCCAAAACGAAGGCAACCACGGCACCGGCGAGGATATACATAAAGGTGCTTTCTTTAAAATCCATTTAATCACCATAGCCTTTCGGGCTGCGGTCAAAATTAAGGCGCGCATTATGCACGGCAACAAATTTTCCGCAACCGGGATATATAATTTAATCGTGCGATTTTTGCGTTATTTTTCCTCTGCGGTCATCGCCCGTATGTAGCGCTTAAAGAAAGAAATGCCTGCGCCGAGCTGCTCTATCGGGCATCTTTCGTTTGTTGAATGAGTGGTGAGTAAAAGCTCGGCTGAAACCGTAAACGGCGCAAAGCGATAAATGTTTTCGCAAATCGGCTCGTAATGATAAGCGTCCGTTCCGCCCATAACAAGGAACGGGGTTACTATTGCCGTCGGGTTTGCGGCTTCGGTTATCTCTTTAATTGTTTTAAACGCTTTTGTGTCTGTGGGGGAGATGAGCGACGGCTCTTTGCCTTTTAAAAGCTCTATCTCGATATTGTCGTTTTTTATGGCTTTTCTGATGTGCTCTTTAGTGGAGGCAATGCTTTCGCCGGGCATAATGCGGCAGTTTACCGTTACGCTTGCGCTTTGCGGCAGCACATTTGCGGCAGGGCTGCCGCTGCTCATCGTAACGCCCATTGTGGTGTGCACCATTGATGCGGCGGGCGGAATTTGCAGCATTGCAAATTTAACAAGCGGCTCAAGCACCTTGTAGTTGCACATAACAAATCTGCCGGGATATGTGCAGTGCCTGCCCACCTCCATAAACATTTTATTTAAGTAATCGGGAATTTCGCCCTTGAATTGATTTTTTTCAAGGCGAACAACGGCTTTTGATATTTCGCCTATTGCCGTGTGCTTCGGAGGCTGCGAAGAATGGCCGCCTTTTGCCTTAACGGAAAGCTTAAAATCGGCATATCCTTTTTCGGCAACGCCTATGCCCGCCAATTTGCCGTCTAAAAGGCCTTTTACCTTTGCGGGCACCATTGCTCCGCCTTCGTCTATAATGCTGTCTAACTCAACGCCACGGGCTCTGAGCGTTTCCATAATGTCGTTTGCACCGGAATTTGAGGAAGCAACTATCTCTTCATTGTGCCCAAAGCAAAGATAAACGCTGCGCGCAGGCACGAATCCCTCTTCAAGCAGGGTTTCAACGCTTTCCATCAGGCAGATAAGGTGGTTTTTCATATCAAGCGCACCGCGACCCCAAATGAAAGTGCCGTCGTTGTGGCCTTCAAACGGGGGATACTCCCAATCCTGCTCGGTGCCCTCTGAAATCGGCACCACATCCATGTGCGATAAAAACGCAATCGGCTTCAGGCTTTCATCCGTGCCCTGCCATTTGTAAAGCAGGCTTGCCGTGCTCACATTTTCGCGGCTCAGCGTTTTTGTTATCAGCGGAAAGGCTTCTGCCAAAAAAGCGTGAAATTTTTCAAATTCGTTCCAATCCACCTTGCCGGCGTCATCGCTCGAAACGGTTTTGATTTGAATTGCCTGAGAAAGATGCTCGGCGGCTCTTTCGATATTCATGCTTTCGGGCGGCATTTCGGCGTGCACTTTGCTTTCCGCTTTAAAATTTGCGGCTTTAACCGCCGTTGCCGCAAGCCCCGCGCCTATTGCGGCGGGAATTGCCAATAATGCTTTTTTCATAGATTTTACCTCCGAACGGGATTTGATTTTGCATTCACGGTGCCGAATCAAATCGATTTAAAGAAAATATTATGCGTACAATAGCATTATACACCCGAGCAGTCAATATTGTAAAGAAAAAATATGCTTTGTGCAAAATTTTGTTTTGCGCCCGAATTATCACACACGCGGCACATTCTGCACGGGGCAAAAAGAAAAGGCTGCAATCAAAATTGCAGCCAAAGCTTTTACTCAAATATTTCTTTGTTTTTCATAACGAAGCTTCGGATATAAATATCGTATCCCGAGGCGATGCCGCCGATAAGCCCGCCCAAAATAATATTAACCACAAGGAAAATAATATTCGCCGTGCCTTGCTTTTCATAATATGCATAAGCAGGCGTGAGTCGAACCCGATATGCCTAAAATGGGGCGGCGCGGCGGCTTTTCGCATTTTCGTCCTTGCCGTGCGTTAGCACGACTGCGTTCTCAAAAGCAAAAATTCATCCGCGCCGACACCGTTTTAGGCATATCGGGTTCGACTCACGCCTGCTTAAATTCCTGAGGGCATATCCGCAAGGGTTTTGCTGTGCTTAATTCGCTGAACACCCGTGTAAATATTCCAGCAACCCACAAGCACAGGGGCGTAATAGGTAAATATGCCGCCGATAATTTGCAGCGCGGCTATAACAAACCAAATGATTGCCGCTGTTTTTTCGTATTCGGCAAGCTTTTTATATGCCTCTTCTTTGCTCAAAACCGCGCCGGCTTGGGGCTGCGCGATTTTTTTGATTGCAACGCCGCAATGCGTGCAAACGGCGGCGTTTTCGTTCACCGGCTCTCCGCAGTTTGCGCAAAATTTATTGCCGCACCCGGCATTTACGCCGCAATTCAAGCAGATTGCCTGATTATCATTCATCGGCTTACCACAATTTTTACAATACATAATTTTCTCCTTCTTTAAAAAATAATATGAATGGGAATACTCAATATATTGAGTATTGTCAAGCTGTTGAGTATGATAAAATTACAGCGGTGATGATATGATAAGTTATGAGCCGTTTTACGAAACGCTGTTTAAAAAGAATATAACGGAATATTATTTAATATATAAGCAGGGCTTTTCGGCAAACACATTTTACAGGATGAAAAAGGGCGAGGCGATAAGCACAAAAACCTTGGATGCGCTTTGCTATGCTCTTGATTGCGAAGTCGGCGATATTATAAAGTTTGTTAAAGAATAATCCGCAGCACGGGAAATATTTTCGGCGCTGCGGATTATTGTGTATATAATCAAAATATTATGTTTGCTTGCATTGAGATTATTGCCTCAAGCAATAGCCGAATAAGGCAGAATAACTTTTGGCAAAGAGCATTGCAGGCAAAGAAAAAGAGCACCTCCGAAGAGGTGCTCTTAATTTTTAGGCTTTTGCCTTATTCAATTTGAATTAAGCAAGAGTTTGAAGAAGTCCGCAAAGATCGGAGATAACTTTATCCGTGTCGCCGGAAAGCATTCCGAGAACCTGATCAATTACCTGAGATACGGAGCTGCTTGCGCCGCCGATGAGGCCGCCGATGAGGTTGCTGATGGTGCTGTAGTTATCCTTGTAGTTAACTGTGTTAATCAGGTAACGAAGGAATGCAATAAGAACTTCGCTTGGATCAGCCTTAACATAAATTCTCTTGCCTGTGGTGGAAGCCTGCGAAGCTTCGTCGGTGATCAATTCACCGTGAGAAGCAAGCTGGAACCAATCGATAGGCATAAGCTCGATGCCGAGCGGTGTGCCGGAAATCTTGATCATGCCGAGAACCTTATTGAGAAGGCCAACGATGTTGTCGGCGCCGATAAGCGGCTTGAGCGAAGCAGTAAGATCGTAGATATCGAACTTATAGTTGCTGCCAACAAGGCCGTAGCCGGAAAGAAGCTTCTGAATATTGAGGCCTGCCGCAACGAGAATATCGTTGATATTTGCGATGGGCTTGAGCGCATCAATAAGTGCTCTGATCGGAGTTGTAAGGTTTTCGATAACCTGAAGCAATCCGTCATTTGCGAAGAAGAGTGAAAGGTTCGGAAGCATGCTCATAAGAGTTTGAACAGGAGCATTGAGGATATCCTCAACCTTGTCAAGAAGCGGGTTAAGAATGTCAAGAAGAATAGCGTCGTATTCCTTGCTCATATCCTGTCTGTACTGATACTGAGTCTTAATATTGTAAAGACCGAATGCCTCCATGATCGGAACGATTGTGGAAGTATATCCGTCCGAACCCGGAAGATAGATAAGATTGAAGAGGCCAAGTGAGCCGTCGTTAAGAAGCACATCAAGCACGCCGTAAATCGGGCGAAGTGCTGCGCAAAGAGCATGCAAGAAGCTGTCTCTGTCTGTTACGCCCCAAGAAAGCTTATCAGCCTTAACATTTGCCCAAGAGCCTGCGCTCTTGATTGTTTTGGCTGCTGCTTCAAAGCTTTGGCCGTATGTCTTATCCGTAAGAAGTGAAGCAACATTGTCTGTTGAGAAATCAATGCCTGTTTGTGCAAGAAGATCGGTAAGGCTCATATTGCCAACCTTAACCTTTTCAACTGCGCCGTAAAGGCCTGTTGCCAAAGAACTGATGATGCTGTCTTTGTAAACATTGGCAGTTACAAGGCTTGAAAGTCCGCCGGGAACAAGGCCGCCAACAAGGCCGTCAAGCATCGGGCCGATAACCGTTAAGAAATCAACATCAACCGTTGAAGGATATTCAAACGAATAATCCTTGTGTTGGAAGTTTGAATAATCAAAGAATGTGTCTGTCGGCTGAGCAAGAAGGAGATAGAATATTGCAAGAACAATATCATCTTTGTTTGCCGTTGCGATGTTTGCGAATACGCTGTCAAGGATGCCCTTGATTGTTGCGTTCTTCTTAATTGCATCGATGTTGCCGAGAAGCTTATTGATTGAGGAAGCGTTGTTGATAAGAACGCTTTCGATGTAGCGAAGCAGGGTAACAAGTACCTGGCCTTGGTTTGCGGTAATCTGCTTGATTGAGCCTGCCGCGCCGTAAACCGTGTTAAGATCGCCGAGGCTTGCAAGGAAGCCGAAATCAATCTTGCCGATCTTGATGTTGAGATTGTTGCTCTTAAGAACAGCATTGATGATGTCTGCAAGGTAATCCTGAATGTTGCAATTTGCAAGGTTGCCGATTCTTAAATCAAGGCCGCTGAGGTTTGCACCGATGAGGCCGCCGATAAGATCGGGAAGCGATTTGCCTGCGATGGCTTCGATAATCTTGTCAACGCTTACACCGTTCTTATCAAGCACCTTAATGATGTCTGTAACAGGTGAAAGCAGGTTGTCAAGAACCTTGCCGATGCCGTTGTTGTCAATAAAGTAAGCAAGGTTCGGAAGAACTGCCGTGAGTGTGTCAAACGGTTTGTCGGCAACTTTGTTTACAAAGCCGAAGAGCGGATTAAGAATGTTGATAAGGAGATTATCCTTAGCTTTCCTGTAATCGCTGAGATACTGTGAAGGAGATTTAACATTATCGCACATAAGAGCTTCAAGAAGCGGAATGATTGCGCTTTCGTAGCCGTTGCCGCCATTAATGCCAAGCTCTTTAAGCTGAGCGATGATTTCTTTAAGGTCTACCTTAATTGTGTTTTTCTGTGCATCTGTTGCAGCTTTGTTGAGAAGTTCAACAACAAGAATGTTGCCCTTCAAAGAAATCGTAATCTGAACACCGTTTGCAACTGTTGTTGTGTTGATTTCAAGCTTATCAAGAACAAACTGAAGAAGCTCGCCGATGTTCACATCGCCGCCTGCAAGAAGCGCAGCAACAATGTCGTTTACAGGTCTGCAAAGAGCTGCAAGTGCATTGATGAAGCCCTGTTGAGCGGAGGAAGAGCCGTCTGTGAAGCCCCAGTTAACCGATTTAACATCGCTCCACTTAGCGCAGCCCTTAAGTGTGTTTGCTGCCGATGAATATGTTGCGCCATAGCTTGAATCCATAAGATAAGCTGCAAGGTCGGCAGGGGAGATAAGATTTACGCTCTTTTCGATTGCGCCGTAAACGCCGGTTGCAATCTTTGTGATAAGCTCATTTGTGAAGAGTTTATCGTTAATGATGTCGTTAAGGCCGTTTGCGTCAAGAACGCCGAAGCTCTTGAGAAGCGGGAAGATGTTCTTAACAAGATCATCAAGGCTTGAAACAGCCTTAGTTGCGTCGGAAGCTGTGATTCCCTTGGGATAAGAGAAGGTGTTGCTTGCCTGAGCAGCATAGTTAGTGAAGGTCCAGGCAATTTCCTTCGGGTTTTGTGTTGATGCGATAACCTCTCTGATTATTGTGAGAAGCTTGCTCGGAGAGAGCTTTGAAACCATATCAACAATGCCCGGATACTTGCCGTTGAGCAAGGAGCTGAGAAGTGAGCTGTTTGTGATAACGCTTACGCCTACAGTGTAAACAAGGAGCAGAAGCTCTGCATTTGATGTGTTGCCAACAAGAGCAAGCAATGAGTTAAGATCAAGGTCAATTGCATCCTTGCCTACAGCGGTAAGAATAGCATTGATTGTGTTAACAAAATAATTGTCTTCTTTAAGAATGTTGGTGTTAACGAAATCATTAACAAGTGTTGCATAGCCGGAAACTGTTTCGCCGAGCGTCGGTGAAAGGTTGGAAACAATATTGGCAGCGCCGTTGATTTCGTTTGTGATGGGAGCAACCGCTGCCTTAACCGTTGCGCCGAATTTATCGTCTGTAAGGTTAATAGCAAGGCCCCTGATTATGCCGAGAAGTGATGAAGCGGGAGCTTCAAGAACTTTGTTTATAAGCTTGGAAACAACTTCGATAATTGCGAAGGTTGCATCCTTGCCGTCTGCGTTTGCGGGAAGAGTCTTGGTGTAAGAAATATCAAGATTGCCGCAAACATCGGAAAGAATGTGGCTGAATACATTGTTGTAGTAGCCCGTTGAGCAAAGAAGTGCGCCGAAAACAGCGGGGATAACGCCGAGCGAATCAATAAGGTCTTTATAGAAGGTGTTCTTATCGCCTGCAACAAGATTCTTATAGCCAAGGTCTTTTGCATAGCCTGTTGCCGAAAGATCGGTCCAGGTTTGCTCTTTCATAATCTTCTTGTTGATTGAATCGGAACGAACCGCAATTGCGCTCGGGGAAATGATGCCCTTGATTGCGCTGTTTACGAGTTTGTTTGTATCGCCCTTAATGTTGAGCTTTTGGTCGATAATCGTTTCAACAAGAACATAGGTTTGAGTTACAAGGTTTGAAAGGTTTTCTTTGCAGTAAACCTTCTTGGTATCAACCGAACCGTCGTCTGTTGCAACATTTTCTGCGTTGATTGTTTTAACATACTGCATAACAAGATCTAAGATATCGTTTGCAGTGTCAACGCCGAAGTGGTTAACAAGGAATGTTACCGCGCCGGAAAGGATTCCGTCTGCCTGGTCAACGGTGAAACCGTCAATATATGTGTTTGAAAGGAGAGTTGAAAGAAGTTCGTCAACTGCATCTAATAAGTCTTTCGCAGCTTTGGTATTTTCGCTGTCGGAAACAATGTTTGAATATTCTTTTGTAATTTTGTTGATATCAATCGAATCAAGAACTTCATTTGCCGCTGCCTGAGCAACAAAGTCGTTTCCGAGTGATGTAAGTGAAACCGTATTTTCGCCGGTTGTTTTCTTATTTGCGTTAACAACGCTCATAATGAATGTTACAAGCGGCTCAACATTGCAAAGCAGGAAGTAAGCGGAAAGTGTGCTGATGCCCACATAGCCGTTTTCGCGAGGCTCGAATGTGAAGGAGTCCGCATGCTCTCTGTTCATAAGGAAGAAGCCGTTAAGAACATCGGTAAGAATACTGGTTTCGCCAAAGAGGTCTGCGCCCTGAAGCAGGGAAGCAACAACCGGAATATTCTGCGTGATGGTGTTATCCGTGGAAACAACATCGTTTAAGAAATCGGTGAGTGCGTTGAACCAATTGTTTACAAACATGTCAACGAATGTTTCAAGCACATCCGCTGCGGGGGAGTTGTTTTTGCAAAGGTCTTTAAATTCTTTTGCGGAAACATTGTATTTGCAGCCGTCAGAATCCTTGGCAAATTCGCCGAAGGTCCAGTCGCTGGGAACATCGTATTTTGCAAGGAAGCTTTCGCCCACGGAGCTGATGATGCTCGGAAGAGCAACAAGAATGTTGTTTACGCCGCGGAAAACGATTTCTCTTTCGCCGTCCTGCGCGGTGATGTATTTGCCGATATCGGAGCCGTGGTCTGCAACATAGCTGTCAACATCGGAAACAAGCAGATTCATAAGGGTTTCAATAATTTCCGAAACCATATCGCTGCTGCCGAGGTCCGAAGCGGAAGCGCCTGCAAGCATCTTATCAACGGCATAAATGTTAAGGATAACGGGAACATGATCAAGCTTATTGCCGTCATTATCGTATTTAGTGCCGTTTGCGCCTGTTGTGGGCGTGCCGTAAACATAATTTGTTTCGTTTGTTGTGTCTACATTATAATAGGTATAGGTGTAGCTGTTATCGCCGTTGAGCCAGTGAAGCAATGTGGGAAGCACTTCATTAAGGTTCCAGCCGATTTGGCCGATACCCGTGGGGCTGCCCGTTGCCTGAGTAAGCTTTTTCTCGTTAAGCAGGTTTGCAACAATGCCGTTGATCTGGCTGTAGTACATATCGCCTTCTTGGTTAAAGAGCAGGGGAACAAGTACATCGTCAAGAACAACAACGATAACGGGAAGAAGCTCGAATATTGTTTTAACCGGGTCATCTGCAAGCTTCTTGTAAATGTCGGTAACCTTTTCAAGCAATGTGTCAAGTGTAAGCGAATCGGTAAGGTTTGCGATAATGTCTTTTGCGATTGCATAGATATTTAGCGAAACACCGGGGATACCGGTTCTTACATAATCAACATAGCCGTTGATGTTTGCGTTTACGATTTCGATTGCAAGATCGTTATCGGGTTTAACCGCATTCCAATCATAGCTTTTTGTGATTGTGGGCACAACCTCTTTTGAAGTTATGAATTCAAGATAGCTTTCAAAAATATATTGCGCGTGATTACCGGCAACGTTCATTGCGTCGGTAATATTTTCTTCTGTGCCGTCCCACTCTTTGATTGCCGCAAGCGGAATGCTTGAGAATATTTCGTTTGTAAGATAGAATTTAACGAAGTTTGAAAGGCTGTCGTCTGCCTTAACAGCAGAAACGGAACCTACGCCGTTAACAAATTCGTCCGCCGTGATAGCGGTAATATCCGTTGTGCCCTTATTGGTAAGAACATTTTCAATTCTTGATTTGATTGCCGCAAAATCGCTTGCCGTGAAGCCCTTTTGATACATCCAAGTGGTGTATTGGGAGCCTTGAGGTTCATTCGAGAAAACATTTGCGGAAACATTTTCACACCATACAAAGTTAGTGTCAAAAAGAGCATACCAGAAGGAGTCCTCGCTTGCATTTTCGGGAGCGCCGGTTATCTCTGCAAAAACACTGTACGGTAAGTCGTCTCTCTTACATGCGTCAATGAAGTATTCGCCGGGTGCGATGGTGACATCTGCATTGCCGTTATCGGAAACGGTGATTGCCTCGCCGCTGATATCGGTGAGAACCTTTGAAAGAATTGCGTTTGCACTTCTGATCGGTTGGTTGTAATACCAATAAGCAGCTTCGGCAAGAGACGGATTTGCGCTGATGGGAGCGTTTACCGCTTTGCAAAGCTCAACAACCTTATTGATAAATGCCGCAACATTGCTGTCGCTCGAAGCATTGATGTCTGTAAGCTTTGTGCCCTTGAAGGAGTCGCCGTTTGCAACTATTTTCTTTGCCTCTGTTAAAGAAGCCGGAATAGCGGTAAGCTGTGCGCCGCATGCGTTTAAAACATCGCTTGCTTGGCTGAGCTCTGATCTGCCGAATGAAGGTGCGTTCAAAATATAGGGTGCATAGAACGAAACGGAAACCTGGCTTGCAAAGCTGTTTTCCTGGAAAGCATTGCTGCCGATAATATTCGTTCTTACATATTCCTCTGCCGCCGCAAAATCGGAATTTACGGAAGTTTTTGCAGCATCGTAAGCCTTGCTGAATGCCAAAATAAGCGGCTTAAGAACGTCTTTAGTGTCGTTGCAATATTTCTTTAAGTCTTTATTATCCGCATTTGCATTATCCATGCAGAATTTATAAAGGCTCCAAATGCTCATTGCAGCGTCATCGTCGGCAAGATAAGTATATTGCGCATAAACAAGGCGCATGGCTCTTTCCTTATCTTGGTCTGCCAAATCCGAGCGAATTGCGCCGGCATCCAAAAGAACGGCTTTGATAACCTCGTCGGAATCGCCGTTGCTGCCGCTCATAAGCTGGATAAGCGTTGGTGAAAGCTGCGCCAAAAGCTCATAAATGGGCTTTTCGGAAGCGCAAACCGCATCTACGTCAACGCCGAGATCGGTGAGCTTGCCATCTTTGTTGATAAGCTTAATGATTTCGGGAGCGTAGGTGTTGACAAGGTTGTTAAGCGATTCATATGTGATATCTACCGCTTTACCCTCGTCGGTAACATAGGTGAAAACATCGTCGCTCTTGTCGGCGGCAAATGCACTCATGCCGACGGAGCAGGTTGTTACCACCATTACCACAGCCAAAAACAGGCTGAGTAATCGTTTGCTCGTTTTCATAATCATCTCTCCTTTTTTATGATTTGGGAACATAAACATGCCCTCAGTAAGCGCACGGGTATTTGCTTGGCAAAGCAGTTTGTGAACGAAGTGTTAACAAATCGCCTTGCAGGGCGCAAAATGCCCACACGCACGAACAATACACTATATTTATACCAAATATAAAAGCGGAAGTCAACACTTTTTTTTGAATTTTTTAACAAACTGTGAACAAACAGCGGCGATTATATGTAAATCATTTCCTAAAATGGGCCATTTTTTGACCTGTCTTTCGTTATGCCTGCATAAAAACGGCGTTCAAAGCAAGATATTTTCGGGCAAGTAAAACGCCCTGCCGAAATTGTTGATTTTTGAAAAATATTGTTGAAAAATATACAAGATGTTGTTGTGTAAAGGGTTTTGCATTTACGAAAACTACCCTCTGTAATGGGTTACGAAATTGTTACACGGTAAACTTTTTGTAAGAAATCTATGAACAAATTGTAAATTTTTCAGTGTTTAATTTGCACAAAATCGCACTTGTAATTTCGTAAAAACTGCTGAAAAGTTCGTTTCGACTTTGTTCGTGTTGACTTTTTTATTGCCTTGTGTTTTAATATTTAATGAATGGAGTAATATTCGTTTTTGTAAACACCTGTTCACATTCGGTGCGCCGCAACGCACGCTTCCGCTCTGTTCGGATTGCCCGTAGGTCAGAGAGTCGGTGTGTGAACATTCTATGAATAAAACTTCATTGTGTTTAAAATTTTCACGGAGGTAAAAATTGTGAAAACAAAATTTGGCAAGAAATTGCTTGCTTTGTTTCTTGCAGTTCTGATGGCGCTCACTGCTTTCACAGGCGCCTTCTAAGCCTATGCGGCCTCCGCCGACCCTTCTTATCATGACGATGCACTTAAGGCAAATGCCTTGGCTTGGGTTGAGCTCACGGACGAGCAAACCTGCGCGGCTCTTCTTGATTATGTGGACGACATTCTTTACGATCTTAAAATGCCCGTTTCACTCAGCGGAAACTATGTTGTAGTTTCCGTTAATTTAAACGGCACGCTCGACAGTGTCAGCGGTCTTCTTGATATAGTTGATCAGCTCAAACCCACTGTTGATCAGGCAAACGGCTTGGGTAAAGATCTTAAAAACATTACCCTCAGCCCGCTCGCAGGTATGTCTTACACGAAGGTTGACGGCAACTGGCCGGCATGCGGTAAAGATTACAGAGCCAACAATTCCGCGAAAAGCATTGTCAAAGCCCTTTTGAATGTTGTTTATAACAATGTGTCAAACTGGGACGGCGGCCATGCAATCGTTAACCAGCTTCTCAGAGGCTCTTTAAGCCTGCCTCTTAACCTTAACCTTTACAGCATTCTTAACAATGCTGCAAAACTTGGTATGAAAGACGGCTATGAAAAGAACCTTGTTTATAACATTATTGTTAAGCTTCTCACCGAAAACACCACTTGGTACACAAGCGACGAAGCTACTAAAATGTATAACAATGAAAGCGGCTACGATCTTGACACCATGCTTTTCAGATCTTTGCAGAATGAACTTCTTCGCAAGATCAATGTAAATGTAACTTATGCAGATGGCACAAGCTCTCAGTCACGCTACGCCGCAGGTCAAAAAGACCCCGGCCTTTGCTACACTCCGGACGGTAATGTTTACCTCTTCCAGTATGACGGCAACGGCGACGGCGCAGATGATGCAAATCTTACATTGACACCGAGCACAACGCTCTTTAAGTTTTCTTACGATGCGTTGGGCATTGCCTGGAAAACGGTTCTTCAGCCCACCCTTAAGCTCCTCAACTCGGCGATTAAGGATTATGACTGGGATTATATGGAATGGTTCCTCGGCAAGGGCAAAACCTGGGATTACTCAAATCCTGCCGCCAACTATTCCGCCGCTAATGTTCAGGCTTGGGCTAAAGACTACGGTCTTAACCTTGACGATGTTAAGGCAGCTCTCACTTATGACAGAAGCGTTGTAGCAAACGCTGTGTATAATTGGAGAGATATTGATTCCACGAAGCTCTTTAACGAACTTCGCAGAAGCCCGCTTATGGTTTATTACTTCAAGGCGGAAACCGGTCCTCTTAACACAAACCTTAAGTGCACCGGCACTCCCAATATCGATGCGTTCATGGCAAATCAGTATGGCAATTACAGCAATATCCTTGCAGGCCTTAATGATTTCCTTGTTGCAGCGGTTAAGGATTTCCTTCCTGATTATGCAGGCGCAGCTTCTCTTCAAACAATCAATACGAATGATGCCAAAACAATCGGCAAAACTCTTGTTGCAAACGCACTGAAAGTTGTTCAGTACGTCGGCGATGCAACCGATAAGAACATTCTTTCTTCGTTCTATCACACAAGCGGCGATTCAGCTGTTCTTTCCGAGTCTAATCTCGAAAGCGCAATGGTTCCGTTCCTCATCGCTTGCCTTCAGAATAACATTCAGGATCTTAAATCCATCCACTATGATAAGTGGGATAAATGTGATGACGCAGAAGGCGTTGCAGCAGTTATTCTTCAGGAGCACCTTGCATTTATTCTTCCTCAAAATGACTATTCACAGTTCTTAACTGTGGGCAGCGACGGATATTATGATATATCTATGGAAACAATTTATGCAATGTGCCGCGATGCCGTTGGCTATGTTATGATGCAATATGTTCCGATCACCGATAAAAAAGGTACGGCATGGAGCATTTATAATGTTAAATCTGTTCAAACTTATGATGAACAGGTTGCCGAAGGCACAGATATCTTCAGCATTCTTAATTCCGTAATCGTATATTATGCAAAGGATAAGGGTGTTGGTCCTCTTCTCGGTTGTGCAGATTCAAACGGTAACAGCTTGATTACTCTGGACAATACACTTTGGAAGAATATAGATATTATCGCAAATAAGCTTCTTCCCGTTCTCGGTGAGCTTCAATTCGGCACAGCTTCAAAGCGTGGCGCACTTGATTCTCATGCGCTTATTATGGATGACCTGGTAACAGGCGCTCTTAATATCGCAAGCACCCACTCCGCAGACGGTGAGCAGGTAGGCGGCGTAACAAACTTTATTTACAGATTGGCAACAATCATTAACGCTCCCTCTATTGCAACAAAGGGCGTAGACCTCAGCGTTTACGATGTTCTTAAAGAACTCCTGAACGGTTTCCTTAATGCCCGCAGCACAAATCAGCCGCTGTATGGCAAGAATATTATTCCGGATGTTTCCGGCGATAATGTGAATAAGCCGTTCCACAACCTTGTTCAGAGTAGCGTTATTGCAGGCACTTCCGATGATGCTTCCAATTTCGGCGTTATCTCAAGCGCAATTGTTAATATTGTTCAGTTCGCCGGCGTATTCTCCAGCTATCCCGACACTGTTTGGAAGGGCGCTATGTTCGTTGTTCAGTCCGTTGCAAGCTTGCTTAACGGATTCCTTCCTCAGCTTCAAAACTATAAGGTTAGCAACCTTGATGCTAAGCTTGCGGAAAGCGTTGCTAAAGGCTACACTGCAGGCAACACTCTGACAAATACTGTCAACCTGGAGAACCTCGGTAAAGGTATCAACCGTTTCACAATTAAAACGGATGGTTCCACCGAAGAACTCGGCCGCTCTTGGATTAAGATTAAGAGCATTAAGGCCGATAAGGGCACATGGACCTTTACGGGAGACACTTCCGCAACCCTCGATCCCGAGGCAAGAGGTTCTATCGGCATAAGCGGTTCTCTTACCGCAGATGAACTCGGCTCAACAAATGCAGCTGTTGTTACATTCACGGTTACATATCAAATCGTCGGCAAGGACGGCAAAGCATATTCTGATGAATATACAAGCGACTTTACCAGAACGATGTATTACTATGTATCCGCTCAAAAGGATCTGTATTCACAAACCTACAGAAGCGATTCTGCAACAGGCTTTGCTGAAACCCTCACCGGTGTAAACAAAAAAGGCACCACGATCTCCACAACGGATAAAATTGCCGGCGCGGCAAGATCGCAGGATTACCTTATTGTTCCCAATAATATCGCTGTTTCAACAGACGATCCGGCTGCGGTTTCCAACTCCACCGTATATCTTAACCGCGCAAGTAAAACAACTTCTAACATCAGATTTGAAGCTTATATTACTTCCGGCGGTCAGGAATATGTTGCAGCTGCGGCAGATCCCGCAACAGGTAACCTTGTTAATACATCTTGGTATGATTACTATCAATATGAGTACACCACCAAAACTTTGGAAGACGGCTCAACCTTAAAGGAAATCGTTTATGATGAAAACGGTAATCCTAAGGGCGCTTGGGTAACCGCCGAAGATAAGCTTCTCAGCAGAGCTGACGCTGTAAATCTTGTTGCAACGGATAATACGGTTCCCGAATGCAGGCAGCATATTGTTTGCTCTTTTGATGCAATCACAACCACAGGTGTAAACGGTTACATCCCCGCAAGCATCATTGCAGACAGAAATAACGACGGTTCTTATAACTGCGTTTATATTTCCACAACCGGCTCAGGCGATTACAGTGTGGCCATCAATAAGGGAATCAAGGGCAGCGCAACAGCTTCCACCGGTTCTCAGGGCCTTGTATTCTCCATCACTCCCGGCTCAATGTCCGCAACCAGCACAAAGCTCGACTTTGTTGAATGGGATAAAGACCACAGCATTAAGCAGGGCCGCAGCGATGTTAAACTTCGCGTTGTAACCGATAAGGGCTATGATCTTGCAACAAATCTTATCGTCGGCGATCTTTCCGATGTTCCCACATCCGAAAGCCTTTATAACACCGGCGCAGAGTTCCTGAATAACTACACGGCTGCCGATGCAAAGGCTCCCGAATATTATAACTATTATAAGGAAGCAGTTATGCAGGCTCTTTCCACAACTGCAACCGTGCTTACTGCCGATAACGCAGCAGGCCTCGGCTCTCAGAAAGCTAACTTTGCAAAAACTTCCAACACAACCAATGTTGTCGGCGAAGTAGCATATGCCCCCGCAACGGCAGATGTTATGAGCAGTTCAAACTTTGCAAGCCTTAAAGCTTCCGCAGTTGTTAAGGATGGCGTATTCTATCTCACTCATTACACCGATGCAAACGGTGAAGAGGTATTCGCTAATCCTGTTTACGGTAACACCAAGCTCGCAGATGCCGATGTTACCAAAGCAAACGAAACCGTTTCCGTTATGGTAAACGGTGCCGCAACAGATCTTGATGTTTACACGGTTAATGCAACCGGCGTTAAGGTTGTTAAGGTTGACGGCGTATGGCATTTCGTTAATGCCGCAGCTTATGAAACCGAATGGCAGGATGCAGGCTCGGGCACAGCTCCTTATTTTGAAGCTCCCTATCTTGCAACCACAACCACTCAGGTTAAAGACAGCGCCGGCTCTCTCGTTTACTCAGCTGTTGAATACACTCATAACAATGCCGATAACAAGGCAGTTGCCGCATCGGATGATTGGGTTGTAATGTATGCAAATACACAAAATCAAATCGTTCCCGGCACAGCCTCCAGAGGCACTGTTGCAGCAGTAAACGATAAGGTAACTTATGCTAAGGAACTTCTTGATGCAAATCTGAATGTTTCCTATGCAACGAATGTTTACAATAATGTTTACGTTCTTAGAACCGGCCTTAATAATGTAAACTTCGATGTTGTTAAGTATGAGCAGATGGCAAGCGCAGGTCGCAGTGCAGAAGCTCTTATCAATGTAGATCTTTACAGGGATTATTATTATACTCCCGAAGGCGGCGAAAAAACGCTTGTATTCAGCTCTCTTGATTCTGAGAAAGATGATGCTCTTAAAGCATACAACACCGCCAATAATGCAAACCGCAGCTTCAGAGATTTCGAAGCCGTTGTTGATTACAGCAAGGCTGTCGTAACCTCCACCGCTTCCACCTTTGAACTTCGTGAAGCTCTTCGTAACTTCAACGATTACATGGCAAAGGTTCTTGAGCGTGGCTATGTTCCGGCTCAGCTTGAGCAAGAAATCCGTTGCGCGGTTGCCGGTAAGAACAGCACAGGCTCTGCTTCGCTTGATATTTCAACAATTGATGCAGATCCCGATGCTAAAACTTACACTGTTGGCAACACCACTTACACAGCATCCTCCAACCCGGATGGCGTAACCTATTCGGATGAGAGCTGGTCTGCATTTATTGATGCACTCTATGATGCTGTTGATGCAGTAAACTTCCAGTCGGGCCTTTATAAGCACCAGGATATTTCCCCGTTCGTTCCTTCCGATAAGGATAACTACACGCTTTGCATTTCCAACCTCTATACAATGAGGCAAAAGCTTATGCTTGCAGAAAACGGACTCACGGAAAAATCCGCTGAACCTCAGCCGCCGGTATCTTCCGGCCACAGCGTATCTGCTTATATCGGCGCAATGTCCGCTCCTACGGATACAGAAGGTAAGTACGCAGTAACAGGCGCAGTTGTTTCCATTGATGTAAACGGCAAGGCTGTTACGGCAACCACCGATGATTCCGGTAAGTTCACTCTTACGGATGTTCCGGACGGCACTTACACAGCAACCGTAACCTATAAATATGGCTTTGAAAGAACCTTCACCATCACCGTAAACGGTGCTGATGTTGCTTCTTCAACCATGGTAGGTATCGTTGCCTGCAACTGGAGCTATGACGGAACTATCAATGCAAACGATAAGATGGTTTATTTGAATGCCGTTGGTACAAGAGTAGGTTCCGCTTCATACGATGTCGGCGTAGATATCGATAGAAACGGTACCGTAAATGCTAACGACAAGCTTGTTTATCTTAACTTTGTAGGTGTTAAGTCAAGCTCCATTACCTATACGGATGTTACTGTTAAATAATAAGTGTGTGCTTTTGTTTAACATATATTGATTTTATCGGGCATTCGGCGGAGAAATCCGCCGAATGTTCGGCCGATATTCGCGTTATGCGAAAATTTGTTTTAACGGAGAAGCTGTTTAATGCAACTTGAAAAATTCAAAAGGAAATTATCGGTTGCATTGGCATCCGTTCTTACCTGCACTTTAATCATATCGTTTTTTAATATATACGGAGCGGCCGCAGATGGTCCGATTTCTTCTGTTGGCACGCAGATGCCGGTAATGTTCGCGCAATTCACGGATTCCTCCGGCCAAACAGCAGACGGCAATGCATTAACGCCCGGCACATATGAAATGGTTTTGCGGGTTGATGATCTTGCATCAATCTCTCAAATGCAATTCACCGCTTCTTATGACCCGGCGCTCCTGGCCTTTTCCGATGGGTCTTTGCCCCTCGCCTCGGCCACCGGCCTGAATATAAATGCGGTGCAAAGCGAATTTTCAAACGGTTCCTTTGTGTTTGCCTATAATTCGGGTAATTATGATTCAAATTCGGCTCTCGCCGCAAACGGTGCCGAATTGTTAAGAATCAATGTAACTGTGTCTGATAATAACGATACCGCTGTAGATATGAACACTGCTTTGCAGGTAGACAAAAATCCAAATCGAACCTTTATCGAAGTGGATTACGGCGATGTAACCGTTTCGGGAACATCGTATTTCTATAAATGCTATGCGTTAAGCACGGCATCCGATTTTAACGGAGAGGTTCATCCCATGAAGTGTGACCTCTCTCCCGAATTGGCCACCGGCCATTCGGTTTCGGCATATATCGGCGCATTAACCGCGCCGAGCGATGAATATGGCTCCTACCCCGTAACAGGGGCGCAGGTTTCTGTTGAAGTCGGCGGCGAAACGGTAACGGCGGAAACGGATGAATCCGGAAAGTTCATTTTTAATAATGTTCCTGCCGGCTCTTACACCGCAACCGTTTCTTATAAATACGGCTTCACGCGCACCTTCACAATTGAGGTGGCGGATTCCGATGTTGAATCTTCAACAATGGTTGGCATTGTTGCCTGTGATTGGAGCAAAGATTCAGTTATAAATTCAAATGATAAATTATCATATTTATCGCTTGTTTCCGTGAAAGCAGGCAGCGATAAATATGATTTGGGTGTTGATATAGACAGAAATGGCGTTATCAATGCCAATGATAAAATAATTTATTTAAATTTTGTAGGCACAAAGTCTGTTGACTTTGTATATCACAACACAATTATTAGCTCAGCGGAGGTAATTCAATGAAAAGCTTTAAAAAAGCTTTGGCTGTGTTGCTCTCTGTATTGATGGTGGCTTTCAGCTTCCCTCTCACCTCGTTCGCACTCCCGAATCCGGATAATGCAGACGGTAAATACAGTACTGACGAAGACATCGTATTGCATGCCTATGTTATGGACTACGATGGTCAGGGCGCATATGCATATTATTCAAATGCATATATCGACGCCGGCGAAACCGGCCCCGCAAAAACTTATGATCTTCATAATCTGAAGAAGTCAGACCTTGCTTCCGAAAACGGCACTTTTGTACTTGTTTTCACGGTAGAAGGCATGGACGCAGGCTCGCCTGTTCTTCAGCTTATGTTTGATTATGCAAATGATCCCGGTGTGGATGTTCAGCCCGCTGCTTACGGCAGAAGAGATAAGCTCACTGTTGGCGCAGCTGCTGACAAAGATTCAATTCTTGAAACATTCACAACATATTATCCGGAACAAAACTCTGACTCCGATACACACACTTTGTTCGTTACCGGTGAAGGCAAAAATGTTGTAATGCTTAACGAAACTGCAATAAATGGCCTCACATTTGATGCGACCACTCAAATGGATTCCGCTAATCCTGATTCCGTATTCAAGGGTCAGGTCATTGCCGTTCTCGGTATGCAAATGTGCAAAGACGAGTTAGACCTCGCCAAAGCACTTCCGATGCACTTAATCGATGGCGATACTTTCTTTACAAGCGTAGCCGGCGACACGAATAAGCTTGTTGTTGGTTATGGTTCTGTTGACGAAATGAACAATTATCTTCCGTCAACAAAAACTAAGTTCATCGCTCCCGAATGGGGCGTTCAGCCTGAAGAAACCCCAACAGATGTAACTTATACTTACAACTATTTTGGCGGCAGCAAATCAGAAACTGTTACTGTTCCTGCCGGTCAAGCACCAACAGCTCCGGAGAACACACCGGCAGTCGGACCCGCATCTGACAAAGCAGGCAAACACACCACCAAGACTTATTCTTGGCCGGATTTCGTTGAAGGCACAACAACCTATGATGAAATCGAAACGGTAGACACCGTTGCTTGCGATATGCACGAAACCGAAGCTGCAGTTCCCGCAACTCACACAACACCTGGTAAAACAGCTGTTCAAACGTGCTCTGTTTGCGGCTACACCACAGGCGGCGAGGTAATTCCTGCAGATGCAAGTGCTCATGATTGGAAGGTAACAAGCCAAACCGATTCAACCTGCACAGTTCCGGGCGAAATTCACTACAGCTGCGTATGCGGCGAAACAAAGACCGAGTATAAAGATCTCGATCCTAACAACCATACAAATATCGTAACAGACGATGCTGTTGCTGCAACTTGCGTTGCAACCGGTTTAACAGCAGGTTCTCATTGCGCAGATTGTAATGTTGTAATCGTTGCTCAGCAGCAAACTCCTATTGATAAGAACAACCATGTTGGCGAAATCAAAACAGGCGTTAATGCTAAGGAAGCAACTCGCGGCGAAGACGGCTACACAGGCGATTCTGTATGCGCAGCTTGCGGCGATGTTGTTGCAAAGGGTCAGGTTATCCCTGCAACAGGCGTTATGATCACTGTTAATGCTTCCGATAAGGGCACAACAACTCTTAACGGCGAGGCTACAACAGGCGCAGCTCAGAAGGTTGCTTATGAGAAGGAATACACCCTCACCGCAACTCCTGCTGCAAACGCTAAGTTCGTTGGTTGGGAAGTAAACGGCAAGCTCGTTTCTAACCAGGCTACTTACACAACTGCTGCTTTCGCAGATGTAACTTACACACCTGTATTCGCAGCAGATGAGGCTAAGGCATTCAACGTAACATTCGTTGACCAGTTCAACAATGTTATCGCTAAGCTCAGCAATGAAGAAGTAGCAGCACTTGATGCTATGCCTACTCCTTATGAATATAAGGGCTTCACCTTCAAGGGCTGGAGCATGGATCTTGATGCAGTTAAGGCTCTCCAGGGTGCTGCAACAGTAGTTGCTTCTTACTCTAAGGATGAGGCTGCTTCCTACACCGTAACGGTTCCGGAAGGCTGCACAATCGCTGTTGGCGGCCAGGATATGGGCACAACGGCAACTGTTTCTCATGATGCTAAGGTAACTGTTAAGGCAGCTAACGAAGGCACATGGAAGATCAACGGCAAGGATGCCGCTTACGGCAGCGAATACACATTCTTCGTAACAGCTGATGTTAACGTTGAATTTGTTGAAGGCGCTGTAACAGCTCAGCCCGTTGTAACCGCAGTTGCAGCTGAAAAGCTTGCAGCTAACAAGGCAAGATTCCTTGCAACACGTTCCGTTCCTGAAGATTACAATCTTCTTGAATCCGGCTTCGTATTCGGCAAGGATGTTGCTGACACAGCTTCACTCGTTCTTGAAAATGTAGGCAACGGCGCTTACATCTATAAGAACAGCAATACCGCAGCAGACGGCCAGTTCGCTCTTACTCTTAAGACAACTGCTTCTTCTGTTTCGGCTCGTGCATACATCATCGTTGAAAAAGACGGTGTGTCACAGGTAATTTACGCAGAACCGCAAACTGCTACTCTCGGTGCTTAATTTAGTTTAAGCATGAAATCGGCAGGGCTTCGGCTCTGCCGTATCAATAAACTAAACGGAGGTCTTTCATAATGAAAGAAGTTTACACAAAGCCCGTTGTAGAAGTTGAGCAGTTCCTCTCTGTTGATGTTATCACAACATCCACAGAAGAAGGCTACATTGAGTTCTAAGTAACTTCTGCAACTTGTTTTCCGCTTTCCCGCAAGAAAACGGAAATTTGCAAAATAAATCGCAAGATTTGGGAGGGCGCTTCGGCGCCCTCTTTTTTTGCGCCTTTTTTGCTAAAAGCACTGTTGCAACATATATTGCCGTTCCCCGGCGCCGAAACAAGCACCGTGCCGATGCAATTTGCTTTTCAAACCACAAAAGGCATGGCGGTTGTTTATCCTTTTCCCCAAAAAGCAAGCGCATTTCGGGAATCCGCTATTCAGTTTAAACGGTGCTTTGGCAACAAATTCGCCTTTCTCCTCGCGGGAAGTGGCTCAAGCGCTCGGATAAGGGGGTGGAAACAAGTGGTATACGGCATTGCAACAGTGCTCCTCACAAGTTCACCCCCGTTTCGCCGCGAATTAACAACTCTTGCCGCTTGACCTTACAGTGCGTTTATGATAAAATAAAAAAGCGGCAAATGCCGCCTTGCTCCTGCACGGCTGCGCAGGGCTTGCCTTATTTATTTTGCAGTCGGAAAGGTTAATGCACCTAATGGCAAAAAATAAAAAAGCGGCAAAAGCCGCTTCCGTTGATAAAAAAATAATCAGGCAATCCGCAAAGGAAATGTTTGAAAATCATAAGGGCGGAATTATCGCAATCGCCGTGCTGGCTGTTGTTATAATTGCGCTTATTATCGCCGTTGCCTGGGCTTCAAGCGATTCAAATCAATATAAGCTTTTTAATCAATTCGTGCCCTCGCAGTTGACTGATGATGCCACGGGAATCACTTTCTATGCAGAAAAGAACCCCGATTTTGTTTACGATGCCGAAACAAGCAATGTGCTTAATTCATTGAAGTATTATTATTATCCGGGCGGCGACACCTCGCACGAAAAAATGTATCTTTCAAACGGCACCTATTATTCCGAGGAAAAAGGCAGCGTGCATGTTGATGTCGGCTTTGTTTTGGCCGGCTTGAAAAATATAAATAAGCTCACCACCGGTCTGAAAATCGGTGCCGGCATTCTTGCCGCAGTTGTTGTGGCTGTGCTCATTTGGCTTTATTATCTTTCCTATAAAAAGCATGAGCAGGCCGAAAAGGAAAAAATCAGAAAGCGCTTTAATCAAAATCAAAAGCCCAAAGAGATTAAAGGCAAATCAAATAAATAATAAAAGGAGGCTCCTCGGAGTCTCCTTTTATTATTTCGCCGCAGCGAAACAGAAAAGCAGCCGGCGAAAATCGCCGACCGCTTAAAAATTTCAGTTGATTTTACTTTCTGTTTTATTAAACAAGCTTTCTGCCCATCAAAACACCGTGAACGGAAGCCATCATCAAGCCTCTTGTCCATCCGCTTGAATCGCCAAGGCAATGCAATCCCTGAATGTTTGTGTTGAAATCCGTGTCCATCTTAACTCTGTTTGAATAAAACTTCAGCTCAGGGCTGTAAAGCAGGGTTTCGTCGCCCGCAAAGCCGGGCACAACATGGTCCATTGCGTGAATGAAGTTGATGATGTTGGTCATTGCGCGATAAGGCATTGCCGCCGTAATGTCTCCTGCAACCGCATCGGGAAGAGTGGGGCGCAGGTTGCTTTGCGAAAGCTCCTTTTGCCAAGTGCGTTTGCCCTCAAGAATATCGCCGAAGCGCTGCACAAGAATATGGCCGTCGCCGAGCATATTGGTAAGCTCGCCAACCTTTTGCGCATATGCAATCGGCTGATTAAACGGCACCGAAAAATTGTGAGAGCATAAAATTGCCAGGTTTGTGTTTTGGCTTTTAAGCTCTTTATATGAATGGCCGTTAACAACGGCAAGGTCGTTGTCGTAATTTTCCTGAGCCACAAAGCCGCCGGGATTTTGGCAGAATGTGCGCACCTTGTTTTTAAACGGCTTCGGATAGCCCACAAGCTTTGATTCATAAAGCACATCGTTGATTTTTTCAATAATTTCGTTGCGCACCTCAACACGAACACCTATGTCTACCGTGCCGGGCTGATGGGCGATACCGTGGTCTGCGCAAAGCTTCTCAAGCCAATCCGCGCCTCTTCTGCCTGTGGCAACAACGGTGTCGGCCGCATAAATTTCCTCGCCGTTTTCAAGGCGAACACCAAGGCATTTTTCGCCGTCCAAAATTAAATCGCTGCATTGGCTGTCAAACATAATATCAACACCCTGCGCAATCAAATATTTTTCAATGTCAAAATAAAGGTCGTGTGCCTTTTCCGTGCCTAAATGGCGAATCGGGCAGTCAACCAATTTAAGTCCCGCCTGAATGGCGCGCTTGCGGATCTCCTTAACCTCTTCCGTGTTGCCGATTCCTTCAATATGAGTGTCTGCGCCGAATTCAAGGTAAATTTTATCCGTGTAGTTAATCGTTTCCTGCGCCAAATCCTCGCCGATAAGCTCGGGCAGATTGCCGCCCACCTCATAGGAAAGCGAAAGCTTGCCGTCCGAAAACGCACCGGCTCCGGAGAAGCCTGTTGTGATATGGCAATAGGGCTTGCAATTCATGCATTTGCCTGTTACTGCCTTGGGGCATTTTCTTTTTTCAACGGATTTGCCCTTTTCAATTATTATAATGCTTTTTTTGCTGCCTTTTTTAATCATTTCGATTGCGGTAAAAATACCGGCAGGGCCTGCGCCCACTATTGCAACATCATATTTTTTCATAATTTCACCATTTAAAAATATTTAAGCATAAAATTAGCTGCCTTTGCATTCCGTTGAACTGAGGAATACCTGGCAGCTTTGCTTACGGCTATATAATATCATATCTTATTTTACTTGTCAAACCCAAAAAGGTGTGATATTATTGTATGCGAAAAAGTTTGGCGTTTTTGGCGCAGAAACGGGGGAAATGAATATGAAAGAATATAATGTGCTGCAATACGGCGCTGCCGGAGACGGTAAAACAAATGATGCCTTTGCAATTCAGCACGCAATTGATGATTGTGCAAAAAGCGGCGGGGGCACGGTTGTGCTGCAAAGCGGCTTTGTGTTTTACAGTGATTCGGTGCGCCTTAAAAGCAATGTTAATTTGCACATTCAAAAGGGCGCGGTGCTTAAAGCCACTTCTAATATAGACGGCTATATTCGCCCCAATAAATTGATAAACGACCCGAAAACGGCGCTTATCGGCAACCCTGTAACGGGCAAGCCGAGCTTTGTTTTCATTTATGGTTTTGAGGCGGATAATTGCACAATCAGCGGCGAGGGCACAATTGATGCAAACGGCCACGCCTTTGTGCAGCGCAAGGATCAATATTATGTTACCGGTGAGTTTTATCCCCGCCCAACGGTGATTTACATAGAAAAAAGCAATCATATCACTTTTAAGGATTTTGTGGTTAAGGATGCTCCGTTTTGGACTCTTCATCCGGCGGGCTGCGATGATGTGCTTATAGACAGAATCAGAATTTTAAATGATCTTGATGTTGCAAACAGCGACGGTATAGATCCCGATCATTGCTCAAACGTGCGCATTTTGGGCTGCCATGTAACCTGCGCCGATGATTGCATTTGCCTTAAAACCTCAAAGGGCAACAGTGAATACGGCCCCACGGAAAATGTTATTATAGACGGCTGCACGCTTGTGTCCACCTCCGCTGCAATAAAAATCGGCACGGAGGGCGTTGGCGATTTCAAAAACATCATTGTTTCAAATTGCACCATCAGCCGCTCAAACAGAGGCCTTTCCATTCAAATCAGAGACGGCGGTAATGTTGAAAATGTTTCCTATTCAAACATTGTTATCGAAACGCGCCGCTTTTGCCCCGATTGGTGGGGAACGGCAGAGCCGATAACGATAACAAGCTTCAACAGAGATGAAAACACAAAAAGCGGCAAGGTTAAAAACATTCGCTTTTTCAATATCACGGCAAAGGGCGAAAACGGCGTTTTAATTCACGGCAGCCCGGAAAATCCGATAGAGGATGTAACATTTGAAAACTGCCGAATTTGCTTAACCAAAACAAGCAAATGGCCCTGCGGTGCTTATGATTTGCGCCCGTGCCTTGATTGGGGCGTTGAAAAATATGAAAACTCGGCGTTTTTTATAAGAAATGCCAAGGATATAACCGTTATGAAAACAAAAACCTCTTGGGGTGCTCTTTGCGATGAATATGCAAGCGCAATTGATGCCAAGGATGTTGAAAACCTGGAGCTTATCAGGTTTGAAGGCAGCGCGGCAAGGGCTGAGGCAGAGGATATTAAGCTTGAAAATGTGCACCTTGTTAAGTGATTTTGCGTTTATTGCGATAATATAAATTATTTTAAGATTTCTTGATTTATCTTAATTTATATATTATTATATAGTATATAGCGTTTTGAATATGAAAGTGCGGTTTAAATGAAAATACTTATTGCGGGGTTGGGGCTTATAGGCGCAAGCCTGGCCAAAACCATTAAGAAAAACACAAATCATTATGTTATGGGCTGGAACAGAACGCAATCCGTTTCCGAAAAGGCGCTTGAGGACGGCGCTGTTGATGAAATCGGCGAGCTTTCCGAGCTTATCCCAAAGGCAGATATCACCTTTGTAAATTTCTATCCGGATGCGATTGTTCCTTTTATAGAAGAGCATAAATCGCTTTTTAAGCCGGGCAGTATTGTAACAGACAGTTGCGGAATTAAAACAAAAATATGCCGCACTCTTGAAAAAGAAGAATTCAACTTCAGCTTTATCGGCGCTCATCCCATGGCGGGCAGAGAGGTTTCGGGCTATGAAAACAGCCTTGCAACCTTGTTTGACAATGCATCGTTTATATGCACCCCCACAAATGCACCGAAATCAAAAACAGATACTTTAACGGAGCTGGCCCGTGAAATGGGCTTTGCCCGCACGGTTGTAACAACGCCGGAGCACCATGATGAAATGATTGCGTTTACTTCGCAAATTGCGCATGTGCTTGCCTGCTCCTATGTGCTCAGCCCGCTTGCACCGATGCACACGGGTTTTTCGGCAGGCTCTTATCGTGATGTTTCCCGTGTTGCAAGAATAAACGGCGAAATGTGGAGCGAGCTTTTCATTGCAAATAAAGAGCCGCTTATTCGTGAAATAGACGATCTTGTTCAAAATCTTGAAAAATTCAGGGCGGCCATTGATAAAGAGGATTCGGCAGAGCTTGAATCGCTTATGGCAAGCGCAAATAAAATTAAAGAGGAGATCGGCTGATGCGAAAAATCAGGGTAAATGTCGGCGCGGGTTATGATATCCTCATCGAAAGAGGGCTGTTGCAAAAATGTGCGCAATATGTTAAAGCCGCAGTTCCGCAGGCTGCAACGCTTGCTTTGGTAAGCGATGATAATGTGGCTCCGCTTTATATGGATTGTGTTGTAAATCAGCTTAAATCGCTTGGTTTTAAGGTTGTAACATATGTTTTTAAGGCGGGCGAAAGCTCAAAAAACACGGCGCAGCTTATAAAAATCGTTGAATTTTTGGCGGAAAATGAGCTGAAAAGAAAAGATGCGGTTGTTGCTCTCGGCGGCGGTGTTTGCGGCGATATGGCAGGCTTTGCCGCAGCCGTATATTTAAGGGGCATAAAGTATATTCAAATTCCGACCACGCTTTTGTCGCAGGTGGATTCCTCCGTGGGCGGAAAAACCGCCGTTGATTTGCCGCAGGGCAAAAATCTGTGCGGCGCATTTCATCAGCCGGCGCTGGTTGTCATAGATCCCGATGTGCTCTCCACTTTGCCGCCGCATTATTTCAGCGACGGTATGGGCGAGGTTATAAAGTACGGCTGCATAAAATCGGCGTCTCTTTTTGATGCTGTTCAAAATCGTGACGCTCACGAATATATTGAAGATGTTATTTATGAATGCGTGGATATTAAAAGAGGCGTTGTGGAGCGAGACGAAAAAGAAGCCGGCGAAAGGGCGCTTTTGAATTTCGGCCACACGGCAGGCCATGCAATAGAAAAGCTGCATAATTTTACGGGCATTTCTCACGGCGAGGCGGTCGGCATCGGCATGGTTATGATTTCAAAAGCAGGCGAGTCTGCCGGAATCACAGAGCCCGGCACGGCAGAGAAAATCACCGCGGTGCTGAAAAAATACAATCTTAAAACAGAGGATGAAAACAGCCTTTCGGATATTATTTCCGCAATGGCATTTGATAAAAAGAGCACAGATGCCGGCATAAACTTTATTATGCTTTCAAAAATCGGCAGCAGCTTCATCAAGCCTGTTGCCACGGCGGATATAAAGAAGCTTTTCGGTGTTGAAGCTTGATTTTTGCGTGAATCGGGCTTATATGCGCCGGTGTTTAAGATTAAATTTGTTTTGTTGAGGCGGATGTTATGAAAACCGTGTTGTTAAAAAATTCAAGGCCAAACGGCACGGTAGTTGTGCCGCCAAGTAAATCTGCGGCTCACAGAGCGCTGTTTTGCTCGTTTTTGGCAGGCGGCGGCGATGTGTCGCCGATTATAGATTCAAATGATATGAAAGCCACCGTCGGCGTGCTTGATGCGCTGAAGGGCGGCAAAGAAACTCTTGATTGCATCGAAAGCGGCTCCACGCTTCGCTTTGCGATTCCCGTTGCGGCCGCACTCGGAAAAAGCGTTCGCTTTGTGGGCAGTGGTTTGCTGCCCCAAAGGCCGCTCGGCGAATATCTTCGCCTTTTGCCGCTGCACGGTGTTTCCGTTAAAAGCGAGGGCGGCTTGCCTCTTGAAATAAGCGGAAAGCTTCAAAGCGGCATCTATGAAATAAGGGGCGATATCAGCTCTCAGTATATCACGGGGCTGCTGCTTGCGCTGCCGGTGCTTAACGGGAATTCGGAAATCCGAATAACCACAGAGTTGCAATCGCAATCATATGTTGATATGACATTGCGTGTGCTTGCACTTTACGGCATAGAGGTGCGTAAAACGGATTGCGGCTATTTTGTGCCGGGTAATCAGAAATATGAAAAAAAGAATTTAACGGTCGAGGGCGATTGGAGCCAGGCGGCGTTTTTTATGAGCGCAGCGGCAATCGGCGGTGATGTAACCTTGCAGGGGCTTGATTATGCCTCGGCTCAGGGCGATAAAGCCGTTGTGGATGTTATGCGGCAGTTCGGCGCCGATGTTTTCGTCGGCGAAAACAGTGTTCGCTGCAAAAAAAATCGCCTTTGCGGCATTGATATAGATTGCTCCGATATCCCGGATATGGTGCCCGCAATTGCAGTTACCGCTGCATTTGCGCAGGGCAAAACCGTTATTCGCGGAGCGGAAAGACTTCGGTTTAAGGAGTCAAACAGATTGGCGGCGGTTGTTTCCAATTTGCGGCTTATGGGCGTTGATGCCCTGGAAACGGCAGACGGTATGATAATTACTCCCTCGGGCAATGTGCACGGCGCAAGCCTTATGGGGTATAATGATCACCGAATCGTTATGGCTTTTTCGGTTGCTGCAATGTTTGCGGCGGCAGACACGGCAATTTCCGATGCCGAAAGCATAAATAAGTCATACCCGTCATTTTTTGATGATTACAACAGCGTGGGAGGAAAAGCATTTGTCTTCGATAACAGGTGAAAAAATCAAGCTTTCCGTGTTTGGCGAAAGCCACGGTTCGGCAATCGGCTGCGTTGTTGACGGGCTCCCCGCAGGCATTAAGCTTGATATGCAGGAAATAGAGCGCGAAATGGCGCGCCGCGCACCGGGCAGGGATAAAACCTCCACGGCGCGCAAAGAGGCGGATTTGCCGCGCATTTTAAGCGGCGTTTTAAACGGCACCACCACGGGTGCTCCGCTTGCAATGATAATTGAAAACACAAACACGCGCAGCGGCGATTATGAAAATGTGCACCTTGTGCCACGCCCCGGCCACAGCGATTATCCCGCTTTTGTGAAATACGGCGGGTTTAACGATATCAGAGGCGGCGGGCATTTCAGCGGCAGGCTCACGGCGCCGATAGTTTTTGCGGGTGCAATCGCAAAGCAGATTTTAAGAGCGCGCGGTATTCATATCGGCTCGCATATTTCGCAAATCGGCAATGTGCATGATGATGAAATGAACCGCGTGGATATTTCTCCGAAAACGCTTGAGGCTTTAACCCGCGAATTTTTCCCCGTTCTCAGAAAAGAAGCAGAGCAGGAAATGCGTGATTTTATCGAAAAGGCTCGCCTTTCGGGTGATTCCGCCGGCGGCGTTATAGAGTGTGCCGTAACGGGAATTCCCGTTGGCTTGGGGTCCAATATTTTTTCAACGGTTGAAAGCAAGCTCTCGGCGGCGCTTTTTGCAATTCCCGCCGTTAAGGGCGTTCAGTTCGGAGCAGGCTTCGGCTTTGCCGAAATGCTCGGCAGTGAGGCAAATGATCCTTATGAAATCAAAAACGGCAGCGTTGCTTTTAAGTCAAACAACAACGGCGGCGTGCTCGGCGGCATGAGCAGCGGCGCACCGCTTGTGTTCTCGGTTGTTGTTAAGCCCACTCCCTCCATTTCCAAGGAGCAGGACAGTGTTGATCTGGCAACAATGCAAAATGAAAAGCTTGTAATTAAAGGCAGGCACGATCCCTGCATTGTGCCGCGTGCCGTTCCGGTGGCAGAAGCAACTGCGGCGCTTGTGGTTTTGGATTTGATTATGCAGGATGGTATAAAAGGATAATTGCTTTAATGGATTTACTTGATTTAAGAAAACAGATTGATGAAATTGATGAGCAGCTTATTCCGCTGCTGTTGCAAAGAATGGATATTTCAAAAAAGGTGGCCGAATACAAGGTTAAAAGAGGGCTGCCTGTTTTGAACGAACAGCGCGAGCGCGAAATACTTGACGATGTGCAGAAAAAATGCGGCGAGCAGGGCGACACGGTGGCAACGGTTTTTGCCGCAACGATGGATGCTTCCCGTGCATTGCAGCACAAAATCATCGGCGGCGGCAGGGAACTGCGCGGGTTGATAGAGGCTTCGGAATGCAAGGCGGCTCTCGCTCCCGGAACGGTTGTGGCGTGCGCCGGCGAAAACGGCAGCTATGCCGATAAAACCGCCGAATCGCTTTTTAAAAATCCGCAGATAAAGCATTACAGATTGTTTGAGGATGTGTTTGAGGCGGTCAATAAGGGCGAGGCTCCGTTTGGCGTTATCCCGGTTGAAAATTCCACCGCGGGTTCCGTGCACGAAGCATATGATTTGATTTTGAAATACAGATTTTATGTTGTGGGCTCCTATTCGCTTGAGGTTAATCATTGCCTTTGCGCAAAGCCCGGTGTGGAATACCAAGATATAAATGATGTTTACAGCCATCCGCAGGCGCTTTCGCAGTGCTCGGATTTTCTTAAAAATTTCGATTTCACAGGCATTAATTACACAAACACGGCGGCCGCCGCAAAATTCGTGGCGGAAAATCCGCGAAACGATATCGGTGTGCTCTGCTCGGAGGAGGCCGCAAAAAGATACGGCCTTAAAGTGCTTAAAGCCTCCGTGCAAAATGTCAGCAACAATAAAACAAGATTTATCGTTATCTCCAAAAAGCTGATAATCGAGGAAAATGCGGATAAAATTTCGCTCATTTTTTCTTTGCCGCACACCACGGGCTCGCTTTACCGCGTGCTCGGCAGGTTTTCGATGGCAGGGCTTAATTTAACAAAAATCGAATCACGCCCAATCGGAAACGGTGATTTCAGCTATTATTTTTACATTGATATTATGGGCAATGTTAAGGATGAAAAAACGCTTGATTTAATTTGCGCGCTTTCCTCCGAGCTGCCCGATTTTACATTTCTCGGAAACTATCACGAGTATTGATTTCTTGAATCGGAGTGATGTGTGTGCGTAAAAGTAAGCGCCGCCAAACAAATTTAATATCTCTGATAATTGTGCTTGTAACGGTTGCCTGCATTGTGGCGCTTGTGATTGCCCTTGTGCATCAAGCCAGTCTTGAAATGCGATTTGATGCAATAATAAATTTTCTTAAAAAGATTGAAAAAGCGGTTGCGGGGCTAAACACGCACATGGAAATTTTGGTGTGCATTTTCGCTCTTTGGCTTGCTAAAACGCAGCTTCCTTTGCCCGTAAGCGTTCTTTCGATTATAGCAGGCATGGTGTTTCCGCTTTCAACCGCGCTGATTATAAATCTGTTGTGCAGCCTTATGTTTTTTGTTATAAAATATGAGGAGGGCAAATTTATCGGCGGCGGCTGGGCAATGATGATTTTAAATATTCATCAGGCCCGTTTTATAAAAAATTGGGTGCTTTTTAAAGGCAGCGGCAATCCGTATATTCTTGCCGTTTCACGCCTTGTGCCCACTGTGCCCCTCGGCATGGTTTCAAAGCTTTACGGCTCAATGCATTATGATTTTATCTATTATATAATGCTTAGCCTTTTGGGCTTTTTCCCGCGCATTTTTGTTTACACGAAAATCGGCGCCGAAATTTATAATCCTTTTTCAAAAAGGTTTATTTTGCTTGCAATTTTAATTGTGGCATTCACGGGCATTTCAAGCCTTGTTTTCAATATCTTTTACGGCATTAAATCGCGGCAAATGAATCAAACGCTGCTGATTTATTCGCAAAAGGAAAAATATAAAATCGTGCTTTGATTTAAAACCGATATGCCTATCCTTGCCGCTTTTTGCGAGGCGGCAACGGCTGTTATAAATATTTAAGGAGTAAAAATTATGAAACCACAGGAAATGATCCTTGCCCTATCAAAGGGTGAATTTGATGCGCAGCTCAAGGCGGTTTATGTAACCGATTCCGCGGTGGAGCTGCAAAGAGCCAGATATATAGATTTGGTGAATGAATTTGTCAGGGTGTTTGATGATGAAAGAGATGTTATCATCACCTCCGCTCCCGGAAGAACCGAGGTTTGCGGCAACCACACCGATCACAACAACGGCAAGGTGCTTGCCGCTTCCATAAATCTTGACGCAATTGCGGTTTGCGCCAAAAATGAGGACGGCATTGTGCGCGTTAAATCAAAGGGCCATGCCATGAATGTGGTGGACATCTGTGAGCTTTTGCCAAGCGAAAAGGAATTCGGCCGCTCCACGGCAATGGTGCGCGGCGTTGTGGCAAAAATTGCCGAAATGGGCTATAAAATCGGCGGGTTTGACGCCGTAACGGTTTCCGATGTTATGGGCGGAAGCGGTCTTTCCTCTTCTGCGGCATTTGAAGTGTTGCTCGGCACCACCGTTTCTTATCTTTATAATGACGGCATTATCGGCGCCGTTGATATTGCAAAAACGGCTCAGTATGCCGAAAATGTGTTCTTCGGCAAGCCCTGCGGATTGCTCGATCAAATGGCTTCCTCCGTGGGCACTTTTGTTACGATTGATTTTGAATCAACGGAAAGCCCAAAAATCAAAAAGGTTGATTTTGATTTTTCAAAAAGCGGCCATTCGCTTTGCATTCTTGACACGGGCGGCAACCACAGCGATTTAACCGATGATTATGCCGCGGTAAGAGCCGAAATGGAAAGCGTTGCAAAGGCAATGGGCAAAAATGTGCTTCGCGAAATCGAATTTGATGATTTCAAAAAGGCAATCCCGCAGCTTGTGGGTAAGGTAAATGACCGCGCTTTGCTTCGTGCGTTCCATTTTTATAAGGATAATAAAAGGGTTGAAACAGCCGTTTCCGCTCTTGAAAGCGGAGATTTTGAAGTCTTTAAAACCGCCATCACCGAAAGCGGTCGCTCGTCGTTTATGTATAACCAAAATGTTTACACTCCCAAAAATCCCACAGAGCAAAAGCTTTCGCTTGCGCTTTGCGTAACGGAGGATATTCTTGCGGGCAAGGGCGCTTTTCGTGTTCACGGCGGTGGCTTTGCAGGCACAATCCAGGCGTTTGTGCCCAATGAAATGCTTGCCGAATATAAGGAAAAAACAGAGGCAATTTTCGGCAAGGACAGCTGCCATGTGCTTATTATCCGCCCTGTCGGCGGCACTCGCGTAATTTGATAAGGCATTAAATTTAAACAGTGGGGAAAGAAATATGAAATATGTGTTTATTGAAAATCCTATCGCAGGCAGAAAGAATAAGCAGCTTCTTTTCAGGCAGGTTCAGTCCGCTTTCAGGATGATTGATGATGAAATGATTATTGAAGAAACATGCTATAAAGGCCATGCCAAGGAAATTGCGGCGGAGTATGCCGCAAAATACGGCAAGGATTGCGTTGTTGTTTCCTGCGGGGGCGACGGCACTATTCACGAAATAGCAAACGGCCTTGCGCACACTCAAACCCCCATAATGATTTTGCCTTTCGGCACGGGCAATGATTTTGCAAAAAAAATTTATGGCAGCAAAAAGCTGGATGCTTTTAATGTTGTTAAATCCTTCGGCTTGCACAACGGCAAAATAAAATACGATGTTAAGCCCATGGATTTGATTGATTATAACGGCGAAAAATGCGTTAATGTTATGAGCTTCGGGCTTGATACAATGGTGGAAACCATGGGCCGCAAAATTGCAGGCAAGGCAAAATTCCTCGGTCATCAGGCTTACAATATCGCCGTTTTGCCGGCACTTATGCACCTGCATTATCAAATAAATTTTGAAATAGATGTTGCCGATAAAGACGGCGATACTTTTAAATGGTCTCTTACCCCTGCGGATTACACTCTTTTTGCAATCTGCAATGCAAGCTATTACGGCGGCGGATTTTGCCCAGCTCCCAATTCGCTGATTGATGACGGACTCCTTGATTTTTGCCTTGTTGAAAATGTTAATTTGGCTCAGGCTCTGCCGCTTGTTCCTAAATACAGCGCAGGCACCGCCAACGAGGAAACCTCGAAATTCATACATAACGGCTATGCCGTGTCGGGCAGGATTTGGTCCGTAAACGGCGAACCGCTCCTCGGTAATTGCGACGGTGAAAACTTCGATTATCCCGAGGTTAATTTCAAGGTGGAAAAGCACGCGCTTAAAATTTGTATTCCCCAAATGTAATAAATGTTTGTTGCCCCGCAAATCTGCGGGGCTTTTTTTTGCGCCTGCTTTCGGCAAACTTTTATTCATGCGCTTTTGCACGCTTTTTCTGCCGCCGAGCGGTGAAATTTTAGAATTTAAGCCCTCTTGTGTAACAAAAGATTGCTTTTGTAAAGCAAATGCGATTTTGTTAACGCCGCCGCTTTTAATTTGATTGACAGTGCCGCCTCCAAAGCCTATAATGATACTATGGGGTAAAAATTTATATTTTTTGCAAAAAATTCCGAATTCGGATTTCGGAATTATTTGTAAGCGCGTGCTACTCGGCGTGCATTGGGGGTATTTTATGGCTAAGGTTAAATCCGCCCTGCCGGCGGAAAACACTTACACAAAAAAAGAAGCCGGGATGTTTTTAACCGGTATGTTCGGCCAAAATATGATATATAATATCGTGGCAACGGGGCTTTATTATTATTTTCAAAATGTTATTTGCCTGCCCGCCGTTGCGCTTGGCTGGATTTTTGCGCTTGCCCGCGTGTGGGATGCGGTAAACGATCCCATGATGGGCTCAATAGTTGATAAAACAAAATCAAAATGGGGCAAGTGCCGCCCCTATCTGCTGTTTGCTCCGCCCGCGGTGTGCCTTATCACATGCGTGGCCTTTTTAAACGGCAATTATGCCGCCGCAAAAGAAAGCGGCAATTCCGTTGCCATGGTTTTAATTGTGGCGTGGGCGGCAATCGCTTATGTGCTGTGGGGCATGAGCTACACGGTGGGCGATATTCCGCTTTGGGGCATTATCAGCCGAATGAGCGAAAATGAAAAAGACAGGGCTAATTTGATTTCCCTTGCCAGAATAGTTGCCTCCGTGGGTGCGGCGTCCGTTATCGTTTCGATAGTTGCGCTTTCACAGGCGGCAAACGGCGCTTTCGGGCTTGACCGAAATGCTCAAAAGGGCTTTATCGTTGTGGGCATGGCGACGACGGTGGTTGCTTCGCTTCTGTTTGAATTGGCGGGAATAGGCACAAGGGAACGCGTGCCGAATTCCGGCGAAACAAAAACTATGAAAGAGAGCTTTGCTCTTATGTGGCGCTGCAAGCCCTTCAGAAGAATTCTTATCAGCGGTTTGCTTCGCTCGCCCATTCAGCTTATGATGACGGTGGTTATGACTCTGTTTTCATATTATTATTGCGAGGGCGATCTCACCACCGCTTTCACGGATGTGCACCGCCTTGTGATTGTTATAATAGTAGGCGGAGGGTTCTTTGTCGGCCAGTTTGCCGCCACGATAATTTGCCCCGCACTTATGAAAAAGCTTGATATTAAAACAATGTATAATTTAACCGGCCTTGCAGGCTTGCCCACCGCTTTGGTGTTTGCAACATTTCTTGTTGCTCCCACGGAGCTTGCCAAAATCGGCTGGGTGGCGATAGACGGCGTGCTTTTGCTTTGCTCGGGCGCGGGCATCGGCGCGGTTAATGTTTGCCAATCCGTTATGATTTCCGATTGCATAGATTACGAGGAATATACAAACGGATACAGACCGGACGGTATTTTCTTCAGCGGCCAAAGCTTTATCACAAAGTTTTCGGCAGGCATTGCTTCCATCATTTCGGCTTATGTTTTTGCCGCCGTCGGTTACACGGATGTTAATATAGACGCCATGAATAAAGCTCTTGCAAACGGCGCAAGCTTTGCAAAGGATTACGGCGAATATTCGTGGGCAATGTGGTTTCTTATTACCGTTCCGCCCGCAATCGGAATGGTGCTTGCGATTTTGCCCACCCTTAAATACGAAATCACAAAGGAACAGCATCAAAAAATGCTTTCGGAGCTTATCGAGCGCCATAAAAAAGAGAAAAACACCTGATTTTATATGCATTATATTATCGAAGCCGCCGGCATGCGTGTCGGCGGTCAGACTGTCGATAAAGTGGCTAAAGCGCGCCGAATAAAAATAAATTAACCTTTTTGCCTCCCTTGCAAAGGGAGGTGGGTGCAACTGGTTGCACTCGGAGGGATTGTGAAAAAACGGCTTGGACATCGAGTCCAAGCCGTTTTTGGCGCTTTTTGTCTTTTGCTCGGGGGCAGTACCATCGTACAGCTCCCACTCGCAAAATACAAAATTTATCTCACTTTCTCGAAATCTACCAGCGTGTAGAAATTTATAATTTGACTTTTTCTACACGCTGACCGCCGGCAGGCGTGTCGGTGGCTTTTTTGTGCGCCGCGTTTTTTGCATATTTTTCTGTTGACAAGGCACGGATTTTATGTTATATATAAGTTGAAAACTGTATTATTTAGCATAGTACAGTGTAGGCTTTATGTAAAAAGGAGGGATGGGCTTTGTTTTCGATAGATGTTTCGGGGCGTGAGCCGATTTATATTCAAATCGAAAAGTCAATAATCAAATTTATAAATCTCGGCATTTATGAAGAAAACAGCCCCTTGCCCTCTGTTCGCTCGCTTGCAATGGAGCTTGGCATAAACCCAAACACCGTTTCAAAAGCGTATAGAGATTTGGAGCAGCAGGGCGTGATTTACACTATTGCCGGCAAGGGCGTGTTCGTAAACAAAACAGAGCTTGAAAGCGTGCACGAAAAAATTGCCTCTCAAATCAAGGCGGTTGTTTCCGATGCTAAAATGGCGGGAATGAATAAAAATGATGTTGTTGATATAGTAAACGGCGTTTGGAGGAAAAGCGATGATTGAAATTAAAAATTTAACAAAGCGCTTCGGCAAATCCACGGCGCTTGATTCGGTATCCTTCACGGTGGGCGATGGCTCGATTTTCGGCCTTGTCGGTTCAAACGGTGCGGGAAAAAGCACGCTGCTTCGAATTCTTTCCGGTGTTTTAAAGGCAGACGGCGGCGAGGCGCTCGTTTTCGGCGAAAATGTTTTTGAAAATTCGGGCGTTAAAGAAAAAATCGCCTTCGTTTCGGATTTTCCTTATTTTAATCCCGGCGCAACGCTCAATTCCATGGCGTTTTATTTTAAAAACACCTTTTCGGATTGGAACGAGGGTGAATACGGCAGGCTCAAATCGCTGTTTAAGCTTAATTCCGAGCAAAAAATTTCTGCCATGAGCAAGGGCATGCAAAGGCAGGCGGCAATAATTTTGGCGCTTTCGCATAAACCGCACCTTGTGCTTTTTGATGAAATATTCGACGGGCTTGATCCCGTTGTGCGCGAGCTTGTTAAAAAAATTCTTATTGAATATGTTTCTTGCACGGGCGCCACGGTGATTATTTCCACCCATAATCTGCGCGAGCTTGAGGGCTTTTGCGATCATATCGGCATGCTGCACCGCGGCGGGCTGCTGCTTGAAAAAGATATTGATTGCAGCAGTATGGGCGTGTTCAGAATCCAGTTTGCAATGGAAGATGAGTCATATGTCGCGCTGAAGCCCAAGCTTAATATAGTTAAAGAACGCAGAGTCGGCAAAATGGCAGAGCTTACGATAAAGGGCAGCGAGGATGAAATTTTGGATTTGATAAAGCAATTCAATCCGTTGTTTTGCGAAATGCTGCCGCTCACTCTTGAGGAGCTGTTTATCAGCGAAATGGAAGAGGCCGGCTACGATATAAATAATCTTTTTGCATAAAAAAGCCTGCCCGAAAATCGGGCAGGGAAAAAGCTTGGCAATCAAGCGCTTGTATCGGCGGTTTGCCGTTTTATTTCAGGCTTTTTTGTTTTCCATATTTTTGAATAAATTGCGCCTGTGCAGCGATCAAAAATCTCGGCAAGCAGCACGGTGATAACAAGCGAAGCAAGCAAAAATGCATATTTGTGCCTTTCTGCAATTCCAAGATGAGTAAGCAAAATCATCGGCAGGCGCTGAAGCATATAAACGCTGAAAATGTGGTTTCCAAACCATTCAAGAACGGGGTTTCCGATTTTAACCTTAAGAGTCATCATCACAATTCCCAGTGTGAAAAGCACAGCCCAAGCTGTGTAAATATAAAGTCTGAAATTCGTTCTCATGCGAATGTTGTATGCTTCAAGATAGCCCAGAGCAACAATGGCAAAAACAGCAAAATAAATCAAATCGTTTTTCATTAAAACCTTTTCGATTATGTTTTTGAAGAAGGAATACCACATTCCGAAAGCATATAAAGTAAGAGTGTCGTACCAAAAAGCATGGCCGGCTTTTCCCTTTGTAATTGCAAAAATAAGCAAAACGGAAAGCGCGGTTGCAAGGCATAAACCCAAAAACTGAGTTGGCTTGTTGTTTTTCTTTTTTATAATTAAGAAGGATAAATAAGTAACTACATAAAGCGCAAGCATAACAAAAATATACCAGTTTGAGTTGCCGACAGATTCCCAGCCTATAAGGGAAAGTAAAATCTGCTTTGCGCCGAAGGTTTTGCCGATTGCGGCATTCAAAATAATAAACAGCACCACGCAAATATCCATGTTAAGCAAAAGCTGCGGAAAGCGCTTTTTGGGAATTGTGCCTATGTATGCTCCGCCCCTGTGCTTTATCTGCTCCATTATTCCGAAGCCGGAATAAAAGAAAAACATGGAAACAACCATTTGGTCTAAATACCGCTGAATTTTAACATACGGCAAATCAAATGTGCCCGTGGCATCAATATATGTCATGGCGTGGCCGAGAAAAATCAAAAAAACAAATATTCCTTTAATGGCAACGGTGCCGTCCTTGCTGATATAATCTTTGTTAAATTCATCATGCTTGGAAAAAACCGCACCGCAGGATGTTAAAAGAAACAGCGCCGCAATGAAAAAAATCATAAAAACTCTCCTTTATATGCGTTATAACAGGATTTTAGCACATATTTGCGTTGAATTCAATATGCTTGCAGATGCTCAAAAGCAAAACGCCGCTTTTAAGCAGCCGATTAAATCGTTGCGGCAAATACCAAATATATATAAATAAGACTGAAAATAAAATTCGATTTCATTCAATTTTGCGCCGGGCTTTGTAATTGCTTCGGCAGGGCGTTTTTTCATTTGCAATGCGCCGCAGTAATTGAAAATTTAAAACGGCAGGTTCGTTAAATGTTTTGCCGAAAACAGAGGAGGCAGGTTATGAACTCTAAAAATAATTTATTAAAAGAAAGCGAAAAAAGCAAGCTCGGCAATGTGCTTAAAATGAATTTCAGGCGCTATTTGCCCGGATTTTTGGTTGCCCTCGGCGGCTGCCTTATCGTTTCCGTTGTCGCAGCTTTTATTGAATACGGCTTTGCGCTTTCGGATGTTAAAATTCAAACATCGTTTGTAAGATACGGCGTAACGGATGTGTTTCAAAACTGTTTTACGGTAACCTTTTTCCTGGTGCTGCTTTATGATATAATAGCGCCTGCTCATTATTTCAGCGAGATATACAGTAAAAGAGCGTGCGATTCTTATTTTGCCGCTCCGATTAAAAGAGCAGATAGATTTAATGCCGCATTCATTATGGGCGCCGTTGTTAATATCGCGGCCCCTTTGTTTCCCGCAGCAACATTTTTTGCGTTTAAGTTTGGCGGCGTGCCGGATAAATTCGCATTTTCGATAGATGCCGAGCTTGTTAATTATTACACTGTTTTTGCTGTTGCCGCTTTGCTTTCGGTTTGGGCGGTGTTTATGCTTTGCGCAGTAATTGCGGGCAGGCTTGTGCAATATCTTGTGCTTTGCGGAATTTCGTCTTCATTTGTGCTTGTTTCGGCGCTTGGCGTGGCTTCAAGGCTTAGTCTGGTTTGGGGGATAAAAGCGGATCTTAATGCCGTTGCCTCCATAACTCCGTTCGGTGCGCTTTTAAGCGGAATAAATACGGTGGAAACAACTTATAAAGCATTAAAAATATGTGTTCCCGTTTCAATCGTAACTGTTGTTTTGTTTTATGTTGCGGGCTTGCTTGCGTTTAAAAAGCGCCCGTCGGAAGTTGCGGAAAGCACCCTGTCCGGCAAAATCGTGCCTTATGCTTTCCTCGCTCTTTTTGCCTTTGGCGGATTTGTGTTTTTCCAAGCTTCGCAAAGCTTTCTTAAAACAGCTGCCGTCGGAATTGCCGCAGCCGTTATAAACGGGCTTATATTCTGTGCCGTTTTCTATAAGAAAGCATATACAAAGCAGGGCGCAATCAGCGTTGCCGCAACGGTTGCCGTCGGCCTTGTGTTGCTTGCATTTTCTTATTTTCCTCCGGAAAAATCCTTTGTGTCTTATGTTCCTGAGGCGGGCAGTGTTAAAAGCGCCGTTCTTGAAGTGAAAAATTATTCCCACGGCGATGCCGTGCCGCTTGTGCAGTATATCGGCAATGTGATTTATACGGGCTATTCAAACGAAGATAATTCTTACACAATTACGGAGCCTGAAAATATAGAAAAGCTTGTTGAGCTTCACGAAAAAACCGTTTCCGATGAAGCGCGCAGAAAAACCGCCGCTTATTACAAAAGCCTTGAAAACGAAGAGGTTGATTATGTTGATTATGACGATTTAAACAGCGACGACGGCACAATCGGCTTTGCCGTAAAATACACTCTCAAAAACGGCAAAACCGTAACAAGAAGATATGAGGTTGCAAGCTCCGTTATTATTGATGAATATGTTGCCGCCGTTCAAAACAAAGAGGTGCTTAATCAAACATCTCTCAATGAGGAAAGCTTTAAGAATATTTATTTCTCTTATTTCTCATATTATCAAAACGATGAGTTTGGCATTTATGAAGAAACCGAAGGGGAAACAGTCAATTTATCATCCGCTTATCATGATTCTTATAACAATCAGTTAACCGCAGAGCAGGCGGAAAAGCTGCGTGAATTGCTGATTGAAGACAGGCTCAATGAAACAAAATATGAATTTATTGAAACGCAGGGCGAGCTGTTTTCAATAATTCCGCCTTATTACAGGCAGGTGACTCCGGCTGTTGCGGGCGTGCTTTGTAATTATAGATTCTCTCCGGAGCTTTCGGAGGAAAAACGAAGCGAGCTTATGGCGGTTGAAGAAGAAAAACGAAGCAGCATTATCAGAAGCTATGAAGCAGGCGAGCAGGACTGCATGGATGAAAACGGCTGCTATCTGTTTGAAAGCAAAAGCTATGAGATTTTGCCTTATGATTCAAACAGCTGCGAATATTTGAAATCGCTTGGTTTGAAGTTAAAATAACGTCACGGAAAATCAGGTGTGCTAAAAAAACAAAAACGGGAGTGTATCCGAAAGGGCACTCCCGTTAATTTTTTGCAAAATTATTTATTTAGTGTTGTAAGAATAAAGGCAAAAAATAAACGCACCGCGGTGTGAATCGCGGTGCGTAAAACAAATCAAACTATCTTAAAAGAGAAAATGCCACATCAATTGCGCCGCCGAGCAGGCGTGATGTTTTTTTCATTCCCAGAGTTTCCGTTATCCATAAAATAATAAGAGCCACAAAGATTGCTATGAGCAGGGTTTCCTTTTTCATAATTATCCTCCTTTTAACGGCTTTTTGAATTGATATTTATTTATCGCTAATAATATTATAAGCGATTTTTTAAATAAATCAATAGGCGTTGTATAATAATTTTGCCGCGGCGTGATAATTTTTTGTCAATATATATAAAAATAACAATTAACGGTTGAAAATCTAAAACGTCTGATTTATAATACTACTAATTTGGATTTTCGGAGGGATAAATGATGCACGGTGCAGAATTGTTGAATATTGCAGCCCCCGTTGCGGCCAAAATAGATTGGGCACAAACGGCAACGGTTGTTATTTCGGGCATAGTTATCGTTATGCTTGTTTTGGTTGTTCTTATTTTCATTTTCAAGGGCTTCGGCGCAATAATGTCAAAAACGGGCAAATCATCAAAAGCAAAGAATAAATCGGCTAAGGCTCCTGCGGCTCCCGCAAAAAAGCCTGCGGCTTCGCCGGCTAAGGCACCCGCTCCCGCGGCTCCTGCGGCAAGCGGCATTGATCCTGCGGTTGTGGCGGCAATTTCGGCAGCCGTTTCCGCTTATGAGGGCGGAGCGCCGTTTACCGTAAGAGCCATCAGAGTTAAAAAGCCGGCAGGCAGAAATCCTTGGGCAGCGGCTGCGGCTGCTGAAAATGCAAGGCCGTTTTAACAGCTGATCGGAGGACTTTTATTGTGGAAATTTTACAAGGCGTTTGGGGCGCTATAACCGATATTGTTTCAAACAGCGGTTATGCCTATTTCTTTACCGCAGACGGCGGTTATAAAAACTTAATCATGATTTTCATGGCTTTCATTTTCCTTTATCTCGGAATCAAGAAAGGCTTTGAGCCCTTGCTTATGGTGCCTATCGCATTCGGCATGTTGCTGGCAAATATTCCCGGCGCAAACCTTGCGGTGCAGTATCATGATTTGCAGGGCTTTATAGATTTAATGGCAGGCAGAATGGTGAATGAAACCACGGGTGCGGTGTGCACGCCGGGGCTTATGGATTTCCTTTATTTCGGCGTTAAGGCCGGAATTTACCCGCCGCTTATTTTCCTTGGCATCGGCGCCATGACGGATTTTGCTCCGCTTATCGCAAATCCCTCAAGCTTTATTCTCGGCGCAGCGGCTCAGCTCGGCATTTTCTTCACCTATGTGGGTGCAATTCTTCTCGGCTTCACGCCTCAGCAGGCAGGCTCAATCGGCATCATCGGCGGTGCAGACGGCCCAACGGCTATTTTCGTAACTTCAAAATTGGCTCCGGAATTGCTTGGCACCATCGCCGTGGCGGCATATTCCTATATGGCGCTTGTGCCCGTTATTCAGCCGCCGATTATGCGTGCCCTCACCACTAAAAAAGAACGCAGCATTGTTATGGGCAATTTGCGCTCCGTTTCAAGGCTTGAAAAAATCCTGTTTCCGATCATGGTAACGGTTATCGTTTCTCTTCTTCTTCCGGATGCTGCCACTCTTGTGGGCATGCTCATGCTCGGCAACCTGCTTAAAGAAAGCGGCAGAACGGAAAGAATCGCAAAAGCTGCTCAAAACGAGCTTATGAATATCGTAACGATTATGCTCGGCCTTTCCGTTGGCGCCACCACAAGTGCACAAAGCTTCCTTAATTTGAATTCTATTTTCATTATTGCACTCGGCCTTATTGCATTCTCGGTAGGCACGGCAGGCGGTGTGGTTTTCGGCAAGATTATGTGCGTGTTAACAAAGGGCAAGGTAAATCCGCTTATCGGCTCGGCAGGCGTTTCGGCAGTTCCCATGGCGGCTCGTGTAAGCCAAAAAGTGGGCCAAAAAGAAAATCCCTCAAACTTCCTGCTCATGCATGCAATGGGCCCGAATGTTTCGGGTGTTATCGGCTCGGCGGTTGCGGCAGGCGTTTTGCTTACTCTGCTTAAATAGTTATTTAACATTCAAAAAGGGTGTGATAAACACACCCTTTTTTTCGGCTTATAATAAAGAAAAAACTGATTTAATCTTATGCCGCATTCTTTTGGATTTGGCGGTAAGTTGTTAAGAAAGAGAGGAAAATATGGCTTTAAATGCAATGCAGCAAGAGGCTGTTAATCAAACCGAGGGCCCGCTTTTAATTCTTGCGGGCGCAGGCTCGGGCAAAACCACCGTGCTTGTAAACAGAGTGCAGCATATTATCGGAAGCGGCCTTGCAGCGCCGTGGCAGGTGCTTGCCATCACATTCACAAATAAAGCGGCAGGTGAAATCCGGGAAAGGCTTATAAATGCAATCGGCCCGGAGGCTAATGATATTTGGGCTTACACCTTCCATTCATGCTGCGCAAGGATTTTAAGAAGATTTGCCGACCGGCTCGGCTACACTTCTCACTTTACTATTTATGACACGGATGATCAAAAAAGAGTGATGAAGCATTGCCAAAAGGCGCTTGAAATATCGGATAAAATTTTGCACCACAAATCCATTCTTTCCGAAATCAGCTCTGCTAAGGACAGCCTTGTTGATTATGAGGAATATAAAAAGCTGGCTCAAAATGATTTCAGAAAGGCTCGCATTGCCGATTGCTATGAGCTTTATCAAAAAGAGCTTTTAAAATCCGATGCAATGGATTTTGATGATATTATTTTTAACACCGTGCGCCTGCTTGAAGGCAATCCGGATGTGCTGGAACTTTATCAAAAGCAGTTTAAATATGTTATGGTGGATGAGTATCAAGACACTTCTCATGCCCAATACATACTCGTTTCCCTGCTTGCGGGCGGATATAACAACATCTGCGTTGTGGGCGACGATGATCAAAGCATTTATCGCTTTAGGGGCGCCACAATAGAAAACATTCTTTCCTTTGAAAATCAATATAAGAACGCCCGTGTTATCAGGCTTGAGCAGAATTATCGCTCAACTCAAAATATTCTTGATGCTGCAAATGCCGTTATCGCAAACAATAAAAACCGCAAAGGCAAAAACCTGTGGACTCAGGCAGGCAGCGGCGAAAAAATTATTTTCAACACTCTTGAGGATGAGGCGGCCGAGGCAAGCTTTATAGCGCAGGAAATTCTTAAAAATGTTAAAAACGGCAAAAAAATGAGCGATCACGCTGTGCTTTATAGAATGAATGCTCAATCCCGTAATATAGAAATCACCTTTGCAAAAAGCGGAATACCGCACAAGGTTATCGGCGGCAACAGATTCTTTGATCGCAAGGAAATCAAGGATGTTATATCATATTTTGCCGTTATAAATAATCCGGCGGATAATGTGCGCCTGCAAAGAATAATAAATGTGCCCAAAAGAGGAATCGGCGACACAATGTTTGCAAATGTTATGGAAATTGCAACGGGGCTCGGCTTATCTGCTTTTGAGGTTTGCGAGCGTGCCGATGAATTTCAAAAAACACTTCGCAGCGCCCAAAAATTGCAGGGCTTTGCCGCAATGATAAGGCATTTTCAGGATTGCCTTGATGATGATATGCCGCTTTCGGATCTTTTGCAGGAGGTGCTTGATAAAACAAATTATTTTGATTATCTTGATGAAGATCCCGAATCCGCAGAGGACAGAAAAAACAACATAAACGAGCTTTCCTCAATGTTTATAAAATATCAGGAAGAGGATGCCGATTTTGAGCTTTCCGATTTTCTTGAGGATGTTGCGCTTGTTGCCGATATAGATTCTTATAATGAGGATGATGATGCCGTTGTGCTTATGACTCTTCATTCGGCAAAAGGGCTTGAATTTCCGATTGTGTTTATTCCCGGAATGGAGGAAAGCGTGTTCCCCGGCAATCAATCCGTTTATAGCGAGGAGGATTTGGAGGAGGAACGCCGCCTTGCTTATGTCGGCATCACAAGAGCAAAGGAAAAGCTCTATTTGCTCAATGCGCGCCGCAGAATGCTTTACGGCACCACAAATCGCAATCAGGCATCTCGCTTTTTGCGTGAAATCCCCTTAAGCGTAACGGATGATATAACGGTGCAAAGCTATGTGCCTCATTCAAAATTCGGATCGTTCGCTCAGCCGGCGCACAGCACTTCATCTTCGGCAGCGCATAAATTCGGCCAGGTCGGCGGTGCTTCCGCCTCGGCTCAAAACTATTCCGCAGGCGACACGGTGCGCCACAAGGCGTTCGGCACGGGTGTTGTGCTCTCTGCCAGGGCAATGGGCAACGACACAATGCTTGAAGTTGCTTTTGACCGCGCAGGCACCAAAAAGCTTATGGCAAATTATGCCAAGCTTGAAAAGATTTGATTTTGCATAAATATACATATAAATTTATTTAAAAATCAAGGGATTACGGAAAACCGTAATCCCTTTAGACTGTCGATAAAGTGGCTAAAGCGCGCCGAATAAAAATAAATTAACCTTTTTGCCTCCCTTGCAAAGGGAGGTGGGTGCAACTGGTTGCACTCGGAGGGATTGTGAAAAAACGGCTTGGACATCGAGTCCAAGCCGTTTTTGGCGCTTTTTGTCTTTTGCTCGGGGGCAGTACCATCGTACAGCTCCCACTCGCAAAATACAAAATTTATCTCACTTTCTCGAAATCTACCAGCGTGTAGAAATTTATAATTTGACTTTTTCTACACGCTGAAGGGATTACGGAAAACCGTAATCCCTTTTTGTGCGCAAAAATCGGTTTTTGATTTTGCGCGCCGAATGATAAATGCCTGCTTTTGCATGCCGGGTTACCAAGGGGCGCTTGCCGCGCAAGTGGACTTTGCTCGGCTCGGCAAAGCGCGCCTTTTGCGGATTTATCCGCAGGTTTTAAATCAGCTGTTATTCGCGCTTGAATCGCAGCAGCATGCCGCGGAATCGTCCTTTTCGGGCGGGAAAAATTCATCAACGGGAAATTCTATGCCGCGGAAGGTGTCACACGGATTTTGCGTGTTGCATTCGCATTCTCTTTCGGGAATGCAATAATCATATGCGGGAATAAGAATTTGCACATCTCTCTCCATTTGCACTATGCTGAAAAGTCCAAGGGTAACGAGCACGGCCTTTGCCGCGCCTGCACTCGGCACGGTGTCCTGCGTGCCTTGCAAAACGGATTGCGGAAACGATGTGCAAAGCGGAATGCAGCAATCGCACAAATTAATCGTGTTGCACGCAAGTATAACGGGGTCAACCGCCTGCACCTTGCATGCCGGGTTTGTGTATTGCGGTGCCTCGGGGCAATCCGTTGCTTCGGAAACGGGGTTTGAGGCAAACACCTTCACCTTTCCGTCCGAGCCGTAAAGTATGCACTTTTTGGTGAATTGCGCGTATCCCACCGCAACCTCGGGAGTTGTGCACGGTGCCGAATAAGTATCAAATTCAAGGCGGAAATAAAAGGTGATGTCAACGGAATAATAGCCTCTGTTAAAAGGAACCTCCTCCAAATCAACGGAAACGGCGGCAACCTCGCATTCGCGGCATTTAACCGTTACGGCTTCGTCTATAAGCCTTTGGCTGCGCGAAAAAAATGTTACTCGCAAATCCTCCAGGCAGTCTTTGGAAACGCAGCTGTCGTAAATCCGTTTTGTGTCTATGCAAACGGCTTCGTTAATGCGCTTTTCGCCTGTGTCGATGATATTGTTTGCCATAAAAAAACTCCTTTGCAGAATATTTGAAGCGTACTTCATATCATTCTATGCACTCGGCGTTTTGTTGACAACGCTTTTTGCCGTGCCTTCAAATTACGGCAAAATAAAATCTCTCCCGTGCATTTTTCGCGTCGAGAGAGATTAATTTTTACTTTATTCTTCGTCAAAAACAGGATACATTCGGCGGTAAACGGAATTGATTTTGCGAAAATAATCGCCGTCTGCCGAATCGATTGTTTCGCGCGTTGTGCGAAAGCGCCAATTTTTATCGGGCACTCCGGGAATGTTCATTCTTGCATCTGCGCCGAAGCCGCACATATCCTGAAATGCTATGATTGCCACATTTGAGGAGCTGCGCCAAACGCATTCGATTATTTTGCGGCACGAGGGGCTGTGATAGCCTCCCTCGCCCCAATTATCGCCCTCAAAGCCCGCGTAATCAAGGGCAAATTTGCGCTCTTGCTCGCTTGCCTCCCAAAGCCAACCAAGCAGGGTATTGTTGTCGTGCGTGCCAACATAATTTATGCTGTTTTGCGTTGCGTTGTGCGGCATGTGGCTTGAATCGGAATTCGGGTCAAAGCCGAACTGCACCACCTTCATGCCGGGAAATCCCGTGTCTTTCAGCAGCTGTGTAACATCCTCGCCGAAAACGCCCAAATCCTCTGCAATAACAGGTGCATCGGGGAATTTTTCAAACACTTTTTTAAATAAATCCATGCCCGGTCCTTTTATCCATTCGCCTGTTTTGGCGGTTTCTGAATCGGCAGGCACTTCCCAATAGCTTGCAAATGCCCTGAAATGGTCTATGCGCACAATGTCGTATGTTTTAAGCGCCGCACCGAGGCGTGAAAGCCACCATTTATAGCCGTCCTTTTTCATAATCTCCCAATTGTAAATCGGGTTGCCCCAAAGCTGGCCGTTTTCGCTGAAATAATCGGGCGGCACGCCTGCCACCTTTTTTGCCGTCAGCGTTTTTTCGTCTATTTCAAAAAGCGGCAAATCCGCCCAAACATCAACGCTGTCCATAGCCACATAAAACGGCATGTCGCCTATAACGGCAATGCCTTTTTCGTTGGCATATTTTTTTATCTCAAACCATTGCTTAAAGAAAATGTATTGCACAAATTTCCAAAACGCAGCGCTTTCTTCATAGGAAAAAATATCCTTAACGCAGTTGAAATATCTTGCTTGCTTTTCGCTCCATTGCCACCACGGCGCACCGCCGTTTTGCTCCTTAACCGCCATGAAAACGGCATAATCCGTAAGCCACGGGTTTTCAAGCTCAAATTGCTTTATGCGCTTTGCGGTTTCATCGTCAATATTTAAAAATGCTTTTTTCAGCAGTTTATATCTGTGCTCGGCGGCAAATTCATAGTCCGCCGTGTAGGGCGAGCCCGTGTAAATATTGTCTGCGGCGTCTGCTTCCGTCACAAGCCCGTCTTCAACAAGCCCTTTGGGATTTATGAAAAGGTAGTTGCCGGCGAATGCGCTCGGCGAGCAATACGGGCTGTTTGCGCCGTCAAGCGGGTTAAACGGCAGCACCTGCCAATATGTGAAGCCCATTTCGCTGATTTTGTCTATAAAATGCAGGGCGTTTTCGTCAAACACGCCAACCCCGTAATCGCCGGGCATCGAGCTGATGTGAAAAAGCACTCCCGCGCCTCTCTTTTTAAGCATAATTTCCGCCTTTCGTTCGGCAAATGCCGATTAAAGATTTACCAATCAATAATTTTATCAAATATGCGCAAAAAGTGCAAGTTACAGGGCTCTCTTTATTATATATTATTTTAAATTATTTAATAAATAGCTGTTGAATATGTACTCTGTGTTTGATATAATTAAAAATATTATGGAATAGTATGAGTAACTGCATATTCAAAATCGAAAAAGCAGAAAAGGAGGGGGAATTTAATGGAAAAAGCCGGCAGAAAAACGGCGGTTGTAAGCGATTATGAGCTTATGCGCCAGCGCGAATTTTGCACAAAGGTAAATTCCGTTATTTCAAAAAGATACAGTGCCCCGCCGCTTGCCTGCGTAGTAACTTACGGCTGCCAGCAAAATGTGGCAGACAGCGAACATATAAAAGGCATGCTTGCCGAAATGGGCTATGGCTTTACGGAGGAACGCACAAAGGCTCAGCTTATTATTTTCAACACCTGCGCCGTGCGCGAGCATGCTGAGGACAGGGTTTTCGGCAATGTGGGCATGCTCAAATCCTACAAGCTTGAAAATCCGGGCATTATAATCGCTTGCTGCGGCTGCATGATGCAGCAAAAGCATATTGCCGATAAAATCAAAAAAAGCTATCCTTTTGTGGATCTTGTGTTCGGCACGCATGTTGTTTATAAGCTGCCGCAGCTTTTGTTTGAGGCGCTTACTCGCAAGAAAAGAGTTTTTGAGCTTCCGGATACGGACGGCGCTATCGCAGAAGGTGTTCCCGTGCTGAGGGATAACGATAAAAAAGCATGGCTTCCCATAATGTACGGCTGCAATAATTTTTGCACCTATTGCATTGTGCCGTATGTCAGAGGGCGTGAGCGCAGCCGCGAGGCGGCAGATGTTGTTAAAGAGGCAAAAGAGCTTGTGGCAGAGGGATATAAAGAAATCACCCTGCTTGGGCAAAATGTTAATTCCTACGGCAAGGATCTTGAGCCCCGCGTAAGCTTTGCGCAGCTGCTGAAGATGATAAATGATATCGACGGCGATTTCAGAATAAGGTTTATGACAAGCCATCCAAAGGATTGCACCAAAGAGCTTTTGGAAACGATGGCGTCGTGCGATAAGGTGGCAAAGCATTTGCACCTGCCGTTCCAAAGCGGCAACAACCGCGTGCTGCGGGCAATGAACAGAAGCTATACCAGGGAAAAATATTTGGAACTTATCGATTATGCAAAGCGGCTTATGGGCGATGAGCTTTCAATAACCTCGGATATCATAGTGGGCTTCCCAGGCGAAACCTACGAGGAATTTTGCGACACGGTTTCGCTTATAAAGCAGGTTAAATTCACATCATTGTTCACATTTATTTATTCGCCGCGCGAGGGCACTCCCGCCGCAAAGCTTGATGATCCCGTTTCGGCGGCGGAAAAGGGCAAATGGCTTCGCGAGCTGCTTGATGTGCAGGAAAAGATTTCCGCGGAAAATATGAAAAAATATGCAGGCAAAACCTTTAAATGCTTTGCTTACGGCAAAGGCAAAACAGGCGATAATTACATTGCCGCCAGAACGGACGGTAATTTGATTATAGAATTTGAGGGAAGCGAAGATATGATCGGCTCTTTCCTTAAGCTGACGGTTACGGAGCCGATGACTTATGTGCTCAAGGGCCGTTTGGCAGAATAAAAAAGAAAGGAAATCACAATTATGGGTTTGGAAGAAACTCTCCGCCAGCTCGGCAAGGAAATTCAAAGCGATCCCCGCTTTGCAGCTCTTAAAGCCGCAGCGGCAAAAAACGATGCAGATGAAAGCCTTCAAAAGCAAATGCAGGAAATGCAGCTTTTATCTCTTAAATATCAGCAGGAGGCAGGCAAGGGCGAAGATGCCGACAGTGCCAAAATCGAGGATTTGCAAAAGCAATATTCCGCTCTTTATGAGGAAATCATGAAAAACGAGAATATGGAGGCTTATTCGGCGGCCGCTTCTCAAATGGAGGAAATGGCTCAGTATATCAGCAAGATGATAGGCCTTTTCTTTGACGGCCAAGATCCCGAAACCTGCGAGATTCCCGATGAATCCTGCACACATAATTGCTCAACCTGCGGCGGTTGCCACTGATTTGAGCGCTTTTCGATTTTGAAGCGGCGGCAGAAACGCCGCCGAAACAATATCGAGCCGAATATTCGGCATTTTGATTGATTGCAACGGGCAGTGCCCGTGAAACGGAGAAGGAAAAATATGGCAGCAAAAAAGAACGGCGGATTATCGCCCATGATGGAGCAGTATTTCGATGTTAAAAGCCGATATCCCGGCATGCTGCTGTTTTTCCGCCTCGGTGATTTTTACGAGATGTTTTTTGAAGATGCCAAAACCGCCGCCGATGAGCTTGATTTGGTGCTCACCGGCAAGGAATGCGGCATGGATGAGCGTGCGCCGATGTGCGGTGTGCCGTTTCATTCGGCGGATTCTTATATCGCAAAGCTTGTAAACCGCGGCTATAAGGTGGCAATTTGCGAGCAACTTGAGGATCCCAAGCTTGTTAAAGGGCTTGTTAAAAGAGATGTTGTAAGAATCATAACCCCCGGCACGGTTATTGAGGGCAATATGCTTGATGATTCCACCAATAATTATCTTTGCTGTATTTGCCGCGATGAAAAAGAAACCGGGCTGTGCTTTGCGGATGTGTCCACTGCGGAATTTCATTTAACGGCGATTAAGGGCGCAGACAGTGAAAATAAAATAATCGATCAGCTTGCGGCATATATGCCCAAAGAGGTGCTCGTCAATTCCGCCGCGCTTGATTATGCCCGCGCCGCAGATTTCCTAAAAGCGCGAAACGGCACGCAGGCGCAGCTGCTTGAAGACGAAAAATTCGATTACAACGCCGCCACCGAACTTATTCTTGAAACTCTTAAAAAGGATGAAATTTCAAGCCTTTCACTCGGCAGCAGCAAGCCGGTTGTGCGCGCTCTCGGCGCCGTTATCGGCTATCTTAAAGATGTTCAGAAAAAAGAAGAAATCGAAGCCCCCGCCGATATCGATTATTTTGAAAGCGATCGGTATTTAAAGCTTGATATGAATGCCCGCCGTAATCTGGAACTCACAAAATCCATGATGACGGGCGATAAAAGGCACTCGCTTCTTTGGGTGCTCGATAAAACAAAAACCCCTATGGGCCGCAGAATGATAAGAAATTGGCTTGAAAGGCCGCTTATGTCTGCCGCTCAGATAATCAAAAGGCAAAATGCCGTCGGCGAGCTTGCCGATAATCCGGAGCTGCGCGATAAGCTCAGAACCTCGTTTTCGGGTATCAGCGATATGGAAAGGCTGATGACGCGCATTGCTTATTCAACGGCAAATGCAAAGGAGCTTAAATCGCTTCAGCAAACCGTGCAAAGGCTGCCGCAGATAAAATCGCTTTTGGCAGGCTGCCAAAGTGCCTTGCTTAAAGATATAAGCGGCAGCATAGATCCGCTTGAGGATGTTGAAGACCTTATAGGCCGCGCCATTTCGGAGGAACCTCCGCTTACGGTGCGCGAGGGCGGAATGATAAAATCGGGCTATAACGAGCAGGTGGATGAGCTTCGCTCCGTTATGGAGGATGGCGCAGGCGTTGTTGCCGCAATAGAGGCGCGCCAGCGCGAGGAAACGGGTATTCCCAAGCTGAAGGTGGGCTATAACCGCGTTTTCGGATATTATATCGAGGTCACCAATTCCTATAAAGATATGGTGCCGGAAACCTACATAAGAAAGCAAACCCTCACAAATTGCGAAAGATATATAACTCAGGAATTAAAAGAGCTTGAGGGCAAAATAGTGGGCGCAAAGGATCGCTCCGTGGCGCTCGAATATCAGGTGTTCTGCTCCGTGCGCGAAACGATTTCCCGCGAAACGCAGCGCATTCAAAAAACGGCAAAGGCGCTTGCCGTGCTCGATACCTTGGCAAGCCTTGCCGAGGCGGCGGCAACAAATAATTATTGCTGCCCGCAAATCTCAACAAACGGTGTGATTGATATTAAAGACGGCCGCCACCCCGTTGTGGAGGCTATTATGAACGGCGCGCCCTTCGTGCCGAACGATACCGTGCTTGATACTTCCGATAATCGCTGTATGATTATAACCGGCCCCAATATGGCGGGTAAATCAACCTATATGCGCCAGATTGCGCTTATAGTTATCATGGCACAAATCGGCTCCTTCGTGCCCGCGCGCTCGGCGGATATCGGCATTGTGGATGCTGTGTTTACCAGAGTCGGCGCGGCGGATGATTTGGCAACAGGCCGCTCCACCTTTATGGTTGAAATGAGCGAGGTTTCCGATATCCTTAAAAACGCCACGCAAAACAGCCTGATTATTCTTGATGAAATCGGCAGGGGCACCTCCACCTTTGACGGCATGAGCATTGCCCGAGCCGTTTTGGAATTTGTGTGCAAAAAGAAAACGCTCGGCGCAAAAACGCTTTTTGCCACCCATTACCACGAGCTTACCGCCATGGAGGGCTTGCTGGACGGCGTAAAGAATTATTCGATTGCCGTTAAAAAGCGCGGCGATGATATCACCTTCCTGCGCAGAATAGTGCGCGGCGGAGCAGACGAAAGCTTCGGCATTGAGGTTGCAAAGCTTGCGGGCGTGCCGGATTCGGTGGTTCGCAGGGCAAAGGTGATTTTAAAAGAGCTTGAGCAAAATAAAATCGATATAGAATTTAAGGCGGAGGACGCCGTTCTTGAAGAGGAAGAGGATATTCAATATAACTTTGCAGCAAACGGCAAAAACGAAATCCTTGAAATATTAAAGGCCACGGATGTGAACACCCTAACGCCTATCGAAGCAATGCAAACGCTTTATGATTTAAAGAAAAAGGCAGAGGAACTTTAAGCAAGCGCATCTGCTGCCTAAGCATTATCAAATAAAAAGAGGTGAGAAATAAATGTCTGTTATAAATATTTTGCCGAAAGAGGTTTATAATCTTATCGCCGCGGGCGAAGTGGTTGAAAGGCCCATGAGCGTTGTTAAGGAAATGGTTGAAAATTCAATCGATGCCGGCGCAAAGCACATAACGCTTGAAATAAAAAACGGCGGCACAACCTATATCCGCATAACGGATGACGGCAGCGGAATTTCGCGCGATGATGTGCGCAAGGTGTTTATTTCTCATGCCACTTCAAAAATCGCAAAAAGCGACGATCTTAATTCAATCGGCACCCTCGGCTTCAGAGGCGAGGCGATGGCTTCAATAGCCGCGGTTGCAAGGGTGGAAATGCTCACCAAAACCCGTGAAGACGAAATCGGCACACGCTATGAAATTTGCGGCGGCGAGGAAAAGGATCTTTCCCCGGCGGGCTGCCCGGCGGGCACCACGATTGTTGTGCGCGATATATTTTACAATGTGCCCGCAAGAATGAAATTCCTTAAAAAAGATGTAACGGAGGGCAATGCCGTTCAGGGTGTGGTGGACAGAATTGCGCTTTCCCACCCGGAAATTTCGTTTCGCTTTATTCGCGAAGGCAAGCAGGTTATGCTCACCTCGGGCAACGGCGATTTAAAAGGCACGGTTTATTCCGTGTTCGGCTCGGAGCTTTCAGACACTTTAATTCCCGTTGATTATTCGCTTAATTCCATGCGCATAACGGGCTTTGTTTCAAGGCCGCACCAATCAAGAAAAAGCCGCGCAATGCAGTTTTTCTTCATAAACAGCAGGCTTGTTAAAAGCGGCACGGCAATGGCCGCGCTGGAGCAGGCGTATAAAAATTCAATCATGGTGGGCAGGTATCCCGCCTGTGTTTTGAACATAGAAATGGATACAAAGCTGGTGGATGTTAACGTTCATCCTGCCAAAACGGAGGTGCGATTTGTTAATGAGCGCCCGGTGTTTGATTTGGTCTATTACGGCGTTAAAACAGCCATAGAAACGAAAAACAGCATTAAGGAAGCTGCCTTTTATTCCGATGAAAGCGGCAGAAGCTACAGAAATCTTGAAAAAAGCTCCGCTAAAATCGATTTCGGCGTTAAGCCGGCGCAGCCCGCTCAAATGAAATTCAGCACGGCGCGCTCCGCTTCAAATAACGGCGATTGGAATTTGGCGGATTCTTCGGAATATACCGTTCATCGCAGAAAAGAAAGCTACGGCAATCCCGCCGATTACAAAATAACTTCAAATTCGGCTTTTTCGGATGAGGAAAAGCTGCACGACGACGATAAAAAAACCGTTGTGGCAATCGATTTTTCGGATTCGCTCAAGCCGCCTTCCGGCGCATTCAATCGGATTGAAGCCGAGCAAATCAAAAAATCGGAAAATCAAAATCCGTTCGCCTTCGCCGAAAGCGGCACGCACACCGCGGGCGATGCGCACGAAAGCAATTCGCAAACCGCAGCGGCTGAAAATTCATCAAAGGGTGAAATTTCGCCGGTAAATCAAAATGCCCGATCAAGCGATTTTGCCAAGCAGGGCGAATCCGTTTTTGTGGTGGAGGAAGGCGAGGCCGCACCCGAATTTAAAATAGTGGGCGAGGCTTTCAACACTTACATAATCATCGAAATGAAAAACGATCTTTACTACATCGATAAGCATGCCGCGCACGAAAGAATGAATTTTGAGCGCTTTAAGGCAGATGCGGCAAGCAGCGGCATAGCTTCGCAAATGCTGCTTGTGCCCGTTGCCGTTTCGCTTGCTCCCGATGAATATGATTGCATTATTTCAAATTTAAATCTGCTTTCAAAATGCGGCTTTTCCGTTGAGGATTTCGGCAGCAGCACGGTTATTGTGCGTGAAACTCCCTCGTTGTTAGACGGAGATGATGTTAAGGATTTGATTCTTGAAATCGCGCAAAAGCTGCTTGAGCATAAAACCGATATCGAGCCCGACAGAATGGATTGGATATTTCATTCCGCCTCATGCCGCGGCGCCGTTAAGGGTGGGGATCACACCTCGCCTCAGGAAAGGGAGCTTTTTGTTAAAAAGCTGCTTTCCATGCCGGATATCAGGTATTGCCCCCACGGCAGGCCGGTTATGATTAAATTTTCAAAATACGAAATCGAAAAGCAGTTTGGCAGAATTCAGTGATATGGATAAAACAAAGCTTATAGTTGTGGCCGGGCCCACGGCAAGCGGAAAAACCGCCCTTGCCGTGCAAATCGCAAAGGCTGTCGGCGGCTCGGTTATCTGCGCCGATTCAATGCAGGTTTATAAGGGCATGAGCATTGCCACGGCAGCGCCCGCAAAGCAGGAAATGCAGGGCGTGCCGCATATGCTTAACGAGTTTTTGGAGCGCTCGGTTTCTTTTTCCGTTTCGGATTTTTGTGATGCGGCAAAAGATGCGGTTTCGCAAATCACGGCGGCAGGCTCCGTGCCTGTTATCGCCGGCGGAACGGGGCTGTTTATAGACAGCTTTGTGGATAACATTTCTTTTTCCTCCGCAAATCCGGATGAGGAGCTTCGCGCCCGCCTTTCGGCGCTGGATGAAGACGAGCTTTATTCCCGCCTTTTGCAAACAGACCCCGCAGAGGCGCAAAAAACTCATAAAAACAATAAAAAGCGCGTTATGCGCGCTCTTGAAATATATTATTCCACGGGGAAAACAAAAACCGAGCAAGATTTGCTTTCAAGGCAAAGCTCGCCTTATGAAACGCTGTATCTTGTTATCGGCTTCAAAAATCGGGATCTGCTTTATTCCCGCATAAATGCAAGGGTGGATAAAATGGTTGCCTCCGGTCTTATTGAAGAGGCAAAGGCAAATCTTGCCTCCGGCGGCAAAACCGCTGCGCAGGCAATCGGCCACAAGGAGCTTGCCCCGTATTTCGCGGGCGAGATTTCGCTTGAGGAAGCCCTTGAAAAAATAAAGCGCGAAACACGCCGCTATGCAAAGCGGCAAATCACATGGTTTAAAAGGCGTGAAAACGCCGTGTGGCTTTATGCGGACGAGCTCGGCTACGATAAGCTTGCCGAAAAAGCCGTTAATTTAAGCAGGGATTTTATAAATGGAAAGCAATGAAAAAGCAAAGGGCGTTAAAAGAAAGAAAACGCTTAAAGTGAATAAAGAATGGCTCGCAATGGGTTTTGTTTTGTTTTTAATCGTTGCCTATCTTGCCGTGCAGCTTTACGGAGTTTTTAATGTGCGCTTAAAAACGCAAACGGCGGTTATTTCCACCGTATATGAAACCGTGCAGGCAAAGGCGCTTGCCGTGCGAAACGAAAAGGTTGTTTCCGCAGGCGAAAATGCCGTTACCGCAGCCACCGTGGGCGATTGCGAAAAGGTGAACAAAGGCGGCGAAATCGCAAAAATTTTTGCAAATGCCGAAAGCGCTCAGGAATATTCAACCTATAAAAGCCTTGAAGAGCAGCTTGAATATTATGACGATATGGAAAATCAAGCCGTTGGGCAGGCTGCCGATGTGGAATCATTAAATAAAGATGTTATCACGGATATAAACGGCCTTGTGCGCGCGAATGCCGCGGGCAATGTGCAAAGCGCGGCGGATTATTGCTCCGAACTTAATGATAAATTCACCAGAATTCAAATTTTGGTGGGCGATAATATTGATTTTTCCTCGGTGATGAAAGAAATTGAGGAAAAGATAAATGCAATAAACGAAAATGCATGCAAGCCCACGGGCTATGTGCAGGCGGATGAATCCGGGATTTTTTCAAGCTACACCGATGGTTTGGAAACCGCGTTTGATTATTCGGCGATTTCCTCCGGCCTCGAAGTTGAAACCCTTGAGCAGTGGCTCGACGAAGCGCAGGATGCCGAAGCATCGCAGTCGCTCGGCAAGCTTATCACAAGCTTTGAATGGTATTTTTGCGCAATAGTGGAGCCTTCGCAGATTAAGGGGCTTGAAAACGGCGATAAAATCGATGTTTCCGTTTCGGGCACGGACCATGTGTATTCCTGCAAAATAATAAGCGGGGCGGAAAATCAGCCCGGCGTGCAAAAAACGGCGCTTGTGCTTCAATGCAGCGAAATGAACAGTGATATAGCCTCGTTAAGAACGGCGGATATTGAGCTTCGCCTCAATTCTTACGAGGGAATAAAAATGCCGGCGTCTGCCGTGCATGTGAATAACGGTGAAAAAGGCGTTTATGCCCTTGTGGCCTCCGTTGTGGAATGGCGCAAGGCGAATGTGCTTTATACTCAGGGCGATTATGTGGTGCTTTCGTATGATGCAAAAGACACAGACGGTATTCGCCTCTACGACCAAATAATAACCCAAGGAAAGGAGCTTCGTGATGGGAAAGTATATACTTGATGAAGAAAGGCTTAAATCTGTTGAGGAAAATTATAAGCGAATCCTTGAAAGCGTTAAGGAATGCGCCGTTAAAGCGGGCAGAAGCGAAAATGCCGTGCGCCTTATGTGCGTAACCAAAACGGTTGAGCCGCCTTATATTAACAAAGCGCTTGAGCTCGGCGCCGATTTGATAGGCGAAAACAGAGTTCAGGAATATTTGGGAAAAAAGGACGAGCTTGAGCTGAACGGCGTTGAGCGCCATTTGATAGGCCATTTGCAAACAAATAAGGTGCGCCAAATTATCGGCGAGGTGGATATGATAGAATCCGTTTCCTCCTTTAAGCTTGCAAAGGAAATTTCAAGGGTGTCTGCCGCAAAGGGGCTCATCACAAATTGCCTTGCTGAGGTTAATATCGGCATGGAGGAAAGCAAAAGCGGCTTAAGCCCCGCCGAGCTTGAAGAAACGCTTTATATGATATCCGAATTGCCGAATATCAGAATAAAGGGCCTTATGGCAATTCCGCCCGTTTGCGAAAGTGAGGCCGATGAGCGCAAATATTTTGCCGAACTTCGCCAATCTTTCATTGACATTAAAGATAAAAAAATAGATAATATAGATATGGAAATTCTTTCAATGGGCATGAGCGGAGATTATAAGGCCGCAATTGCCGAGGGTTCCGATATAGTCAGAGTGGGCTCCGCAATATTCGGCGCCAGAAAATATTATTAAGCAGGGAGGCAAAGCAAATGGGATTTTTGGATAAATTCACCGAGATACTTCGCGATAACGACGAAGATGAATTTGATGATTTTTATGATGAAAACCCGGGCTATTCCATGCCGGCACCGCCCAAAAGGGAAAAGCATAAAAGCGTGAGAGTGCCCAAAGAAGAAAAGCCCGAAAAGATTCACCGCACACGCGCGGAATCCGATAAGGTTGTTAATATTCACACAACGGCGCAGCTTCAGGTTGTGCTTGTTAAGCCCGAAAGGTTTGAAGAGGCTGCGGCGATCGGCGATAATCTTAACGAAAAGCGCACGGTTGTGCTTAATCTTGAATCCACAAACAGGGATATCGCCCGCCGCCTGCTTGATTTTTTAAGCGGCGTTGCATATGCGAATAACGGCCAAATCAAAAGAGTGGCAAACAGCACTTATATCATCACCCCATATAATGTTGATGTTATGGGCGATCTTATAGATGAGCTTGAAAACAACGGCATGATAATGTATTGATTGCCAAATCATTAAGGAGGAGAGATATCTTATGATAACGCCCGCACAAATCAGGGAAAAGGTGCTTTCAAAAGCACAATACGGCTATGATATTGATGAAACGAATGCTTTCATTAAGGAAATAGAGGAATCGTTTACCGCCATTTATGACGAAAATAAAGAGCTTTACAGAAAAATGGAAATCCTTGCAAAAAAAATAGAGGAATACAGAGAAGAAGAGGATTCCATCAAAGACACCTTGCTCACAGCGCAAAAGGCTGCTTCCGAGGTTAAGAAAAAGGCGCGCGAAAAGGCAGATGATTTGCTTGCCGAAAGCGCACGCACTGTTCAAACCACGGTAACGGACGCTAAAGAAAAAGCCGAAAAAATCGTTTCGGACGCGCGCGAGTATGCAGCAAAGCTCACTAAGGAAAAAACGGAAGCCGCCGGCGAAATTCTTTCAGAGGCAAAAGAAAAGGCAAAAAAGGAAACCGCAGATGCAAAAGCGGATTCATCCGCTCTTTTGGAAGAGGCAAAAGCAATTTCCGAGCAGCTTATTTCAAAAGCAAAAGAGGAAAAAGAGCATTACGGCAATTTGGCTCAGTCGCTTAAGGCCGAGGCCGAAGCGTTTAAGGGCAGATTGGCATCCCTTTATAAAGACCAGCTTGACAGGCTTTCGGATATGGCTCATTACGATGAAGCAAAATCGGATGAAAAGCTTGAGGATGCTATTGAAGAGGCAGATCAGGAATTTGAAGCCGTTTCCGCCAAGGCTACCGATATGCAGCAGTCGATAGAAAAGCCCGAGGCTCCAGCAGAAAAAATCGAAGAGGCCGGGGAAGAAGCAAATGAAGCTGCCGAGGAAGCCGAAGAAACAGCCTCCGAAGAAGCTCAGACCGAGGAGCTCGAAGAAGCAGAGCCCGCCGAAGAAGCTCCGATAAATGAAGAGGAAAACGAAGCCGCGGCATCCGCCGATGAATTCGTTGATATAAACACCAAAACGGCAGATGAGCCGACTCCTTCCGAAGTTGAATATGAGCTTGAGGAAACCGAGCCGGAAAACGCCGCCGAGGAGGCAAAGCCGGAAGCACCCGAAGAGGATGAAGAGCCCGCCGATGTGCACAGCGCGGTTGCCGCATTCTCGCAGGATAATTCCGCACCCGAAGAAAAGCAGGAGCATCTTCCTTTTGAAGATTTCTTCCATGTGAAACCCGAGGGGCAATACAGAACAAACGAAAAAATCAGCCTTATCCCTCCGGATGAGGATGACGATGATGAAGAAGAAAGCTCAAAATTCAAGGGTTTCTTCAAAAAGAAAAAGAAATAATCAAATAAAGGTTGATGATAACAATGGACTATAAAGATACACTTAATATGATGAAAACGGAATTTCCAATGCGCGCTTCTCTTCCGCAGCGTGAGCCGGAAATCCTTAAAAAATGGTATGAAAACGATCAGTATGAAAAGCTGATGGAGCTTAATGACGGCAAGCCGCTTTTCGTTTTGCACGACGGCCCTCCGTATGCAAACGGCGATATTCATATCGGCCATGCGCTCAATAAAACCTTAAAGGATTTTATCGTAAGATATAAGAATATGACGGGCTTTAAATCCCCTTATGTTCCCGGCTGGGATACTCACGGCCTCCCCACTGAGCTTAAAGCCAGAAAAGAAGCCCACATTTCCGCGGAAACTAATATTTCGGATTTGGAGCTTCGCAAAATCTGCCGCGATACCGCGCTCGGCTTCGTTGATATTCAGCGCGAAAGCTTTAAGCGCCTCGGCGTTATCGGCGAATGGGATAATCCCTATATCACCCTCACAAAGGATTTTGAAGAGGAGCAAATTAAGGTTTTTGCCGCAATGGCAACAAAGGGCTATATTTATAAGGGCTTAAAGCCCGTTTATTGGTGCCCCGATTGCAACACCGCTCTTGCAGAAGCGGAAATCGAATATGCCGAGGATCCCTGCCATTCAATTTATGTTAAGTTTAATGTAACGGATGATCTCGGCAAGCTTTCGCAAATGGGTGCCGATCTTAAAAACACCTATTTCGTTATTTGGACAACTACCACTTGGACTCTGCCGGCAAACGTTGCAATCTGCGTAGGCCCCAACTTTGAATATTCGCTCGTTAAAAGCGGTGATGAATATTATGTTATGGCAACCGATCTTGTGGCTTCCGCCATGGAGGCAAGGGGCGTTGCCGAATCCGATTATGAAATCGTGGGCACAATCATGGGCAATGAGCTTGAATATATGAAGTGCCAACATCCGTTTATAGACAGAACTTCACTTGTTATCGTCGGCGATCATGTAACTCTCGAATCGGGCACCGGCTGTGTTCACACTGCGCCCGGTCACGGTGTTGAGGACTTCGTGGTTTGCAAAAATTATCCCGAAATCCCGATTATCGTTCCCGTTGATGCAAAGGGTGTGCTCACCGAGGAGGCAGGTCAATTCGCAGGCCTCACCACCGAGCAGGCAAATAAGCCGATTGCCGAGCATCTTGAAAAAACAGGCAATCTTTTTGCGCTTCAAAAAATCATTCACCAATATCCTCACTGCTGGCGCTGCCACAAGCCCGTTATCTTCAGAGCCACCTCTCAATGGTTCTGCTCCGTTGATGATTTCAAGGAGGATGCTGTTCGTGCCTCCGAGGATGTTAAGTGGTTCCCCGAATGGGGTAAGGACAGGCTTCAGTCAATGGTTAGGGAGCGCGCCGATTGGTGCATTTCCCGCCAAAGAAAATGGGGCGTTCCCATTCCGGTGCTTTATTGCAAGCATTGCGGCAAGGAAATTATTGATAACGATATTATGATGAAGGTTTCCGAAATCTTCGGCAAGGAAGGCTCGGACGCTTGGTTTGCACACGATGCCGAATACTTTTTGCCCGAGGGCTTCAAGTGCCCGCACTGCGGCGAAAACGAAGGCTTCGACAAGGAATCCGATATCATGGATGTTTGGTTCGATTCCGGTTCGTCACATCAGGCCGTGCTTGCAAAAAGGCCTTATCTCGGCAGACCCGCCGATGTTTATCTTGAGGGTGCGGATCAATACAGAGGTTGGTTCCAATCCTCGCTTCTCACCTCTGTTGCTCAGGGGCTCGGTGCTCCGTTTAAGCAAATCATCACCCACGGCTGGACTGTTGACGGCGAAGGCAAAAAAATGTCTAAATCCCTTGGAAACGGCATTGCTCCGCAGGATATCATTCAAAAATACGGTGCAGATATTCTTCGCCTTTGGGTTGCTTCTTCGGATTATCATGCAGATATCAGAATCAGCCCCGAAATCCTGAAGCAGCTTTCGGATAATTACAGAAAAATCAGAAATACGGCTCGCTTCTGCCTCGGCAATCTTTATGATTTTAATCCCGATAAGGATCAAGTTGCAAATGAAAGCCTTGAAGAGCTTGATAAATATGCTCTTATGAAGCTGGATGAGCTTATCACAACAGTAAGAAACAGCTTTGAAATTTATGAGTATCACACAGCAGCGCATGCAATTCACAATTTCTGCGTTGTTGATATGAGTAACTTCTATTTTGATGTGCTTAAAGACAGGCTTTATACTTCGGTTGCCGCATCCGCAACACGCCGTGCGGCTCAAACCGTTCTTTATAAAATTCTTGATGCGCTCACGCTTATGCTCACTCCTATTCTTGCCTTCACGGCAGATGAAATTTGGCGCTTCATGCCGCATGATGCTTCAAGAAATGCCGACTCTCCGCTCTTTAACGAAATTCCGCAGGCGGATTTCATTGAAACGGATCAGGCGTTTATGGATAAGTGGGAAAAGATTCATGCCGTTCGTGTTGATGTTCAAAAGGCTCTTGAGCTTGCAAGAAACGAAAAAATCATCGGCAAATCGCTTGAGGCTAAGATTACCCTCGGTGCAGACGGAGAGCTTTATGATTTCTTAAAGGCAAATGAAGCTGCATTGCCCGAAATTTTCATCACTTCTGCTGTTGAAGTTGTTTCGGATAAGCAGGATTTTTCAGGCGATGTTGAAGGGCTCACAGTTTCCGTTGCCAAGGCAGACGGTGAAAAGTGCGAGCGCTGCTGGAAATTCTCCTCCACAGTCGGAAAAGATGCAAATCATCCGCATCTTTGCGCTCATTGCGCCGCAGTTCTTGCTCAAATGCAGCAATAAGCGGCAAAAAACAATTTAAAAAGCTTTTATCAAGGCGGGCACTATGCAATCTGCCCGCCTTGTGCTTTATTTCTTTACGGGAGTGATATTTTGCACAGAAAAAAGCATATTTGGTGCGCAGCTATGATTTTTCTTATTGCCGCATTTGATCAAATAACAAAATATTTTGCCGTAAAGAATTTAAAGGGCAGCGAGCCGGTTGATTTTATAAAGGGCTTTATTCGCTTTAATTATGCGGAAAACACCGGCATGGCGTTTTCGCTTTTCGGCGGCGCGCGTTGGATTTTTGTGGCGGTCACCGCAGTTGCCTGCGCGGCGGCGCTTTGGTATATTTTTTCAAATCGCTGCAAATCCCTGTGGCTTTATTGGAGCATTGCAGTTATTGCGGCAGGCGGTATCGGTAATTTAATAGACCGTGCTTTGTATGGCTTTGTTGTTGATTTCATAGAGCCGGTTTTTGTGGATTTTGCCGTTTTCAATATTGCGGATTGCGCCGTAACCCTCGGCGCGATTTCGCTGGTGGCTTATTTGGTTGTCGATTTGTTTAAGTCGGATAAGGATAATCAAAAAAAGTCCGAAAAGGGGGATAATCCCTGTGAGTGACGCCTATATTTTTAATGTGTCGCCCGAAAATGCTGGCGACAGGCTTGATAAATTTGTAAGCGACAGCGCAGAAGGGCTTTCCCGCTCGGCCGCTGCAAAAATTATAGATGAAGGCGGCGTAAAGGTAAACTCCTTAACACAAAGCAAAAATTATAAATTAAAGCAAGGGGATATGGTTTCCCTCGTTATCCCGGAGCCGGTTTCGCTTGATACCTTGCCGGAGAATATTCCGCTTGATATTGTTTATGAAGATTCGGATTTGCTTGTTGTTAATAAGCCAAAGGGCATGGTGGTGCATCCCGCGCCCGGAAATTACAGCGGCACACTCGTTAACGCGCTTCTTTATCACTGCGGCAGCTCGCTCAGCGGCATAAACGGAGTGCTTCGCCCGGGAATAGTGCACAGAATTGATAAAGACACTTCCGGCCTTTTAATCGTTGCTAAAAACGATTTTGCCCACGCCGGCCTTGCCGAGCAGATTAAGGAGCATTCCTTTGAAAGAGCCTATGAGTGCGTGACACACGGCAATGTAAAGGAAGACGCCTTTACAGTTGCACAGCCTATCGGCAGGAATCCTAAAGACAGAAAAAAGATGGCCGTCACCTTTAAAAATTCAAAGCCCGCCGTAACTCATGTGGCGGTGCTTCGCCGCTATGGCAATTTTACCCACTTGCGCTGCACTTTGGAAACGGGGCGCACCCATCAAATCAGAGTGCACCTATCGTATGTCGGTCATCCGATAGCGGGCGATGAGGTCTACGGCCCCAAAAAGCCCGTAAAAGGGCTTTGCGGTCAGTGCCTTCATGCAAAGCACATCGGCTTTGTGCATCCGCGCACAGGGCAGTGGCTTGAATTTGAAAGCGATTTGCCCGAATATTTCACTTCGTTTTTAAATAAACTTGAAAATCACGGTATATAATATTGCTAAAATAATGTGCGGCAATTAAATCTGATTAAGCAGGCGGGAATCGAACGCAATATGGTTTAAAGCAACCGATTTCCGCGTATGCTGCGTTAAAATACTCGTTAATCCGAAAGGATTAACTGCGTTTTATGCCTTGCCTACACAAAAATCGTTTTGCTTTAAACTGCTTGCACCAAAAACGGTGTCGGCGTGGATGAATTTTTGCTTTTGAGTCCGCAGTCGTGCTAACGCACGGCAAGGACAAAAATGCGAAAAGTCGCCGCGTCGTCCCGTTTTAGGCATATCGGGTTCGACTCCCGACTGCTTAAGCAGGCGAAGGGCAAACACAACACGGTTTAAAGCAACCGATTTCTGCCTGCTTAAATAAACGCCGATTTTGCAAAATATGCAAAATCAAAACACTCTTAATTTTTAAGGAGAATAATTATGGCGCAAACATTTGAAAATTGGCTTGTTGTTTCGGATATAGACGGCACTTTGAATAATAAGCTCAGAAAGCTGCCCAAAAGAAATTATAATGCCATAAAGGAATTCACCGAAAAAGGCGGCAATTTCACATTGGCATCGGGCAGATTGGTTTCAAGCCTTAAAAGAAATTATGATCGCGTAACACCGAATCAGCCCGCAATTGTTATAAACGGTGCCGGCATTTATGATTATAAGCAGGAAAAAATGCTTTGGCGCAGCACCATCGGCCCAAAGGGTAGGCAATTTGTTAAAGAAATTTCAGAGCTTTTTAATACGCATGGCCACAGCGTTGATGTGGGTATATTTTTTGATGATTATGTGTATATTGTCAAAAAAGGCTTGCTTTCCAGAGGGCAAATGTTTTTTGATAAATCTCATTATGAGGTAACGAGCATTGATGACGTGCCCGAAGAGGGCTGGATGAAGGTTATTTTTTGGTCTAATCCTCTAACGATAAACGAACTTGAAAAATACGTAAGCCGCCACGAAAATCCCGATGCCAATTTTATGATGTCCTCGCTTTGGAGCTTCGAAATGCTGCAAAAAGGCACTCATAAGGGCACGGGCGTTATGAAGCTTGCCGAAAGGCTCGGCATTGAAAAAAGCCATGTTGCCGCCATAGGCGATTATTATAACGATTGGGATATGCTCAAAACGGTGGGATTGCCCGCATGCGCGGGTCAGGCGCCTAAGCCGATTCATAAAATCTGCAAATATGAGGCTTGCCATTGCAATCACGGCTGTGTTGGCGATTTGCTTGAATATATAATGAGCGGCAAGGCAGAAGAGGATATCGCTGCAAATGCCGCAAAAGGAATTGATTTAAAATGATTATCGGTGCGCATTTAAGTGCCTCAAAGGGCTATGTTCATATGCTTGATGAAGCCGTTTCCATAGGTGCAAACACCTTTCAGTTTTTCACTCGCAATCCGCGCGGAGGTAAGGCAAAGGAACTTGATTTGAATGACGCGGCGCTTTTTAACGAAAAAAGCAAGGCACAGGGTGTGAATGTGATTTTGGCGCATGCGCCATATACGCTTAATTGCTGCTCGGCAAAGCCGGAGGTTAGGCAGTTCGCAATCGAAACCTTTGCCGATGATTTAAAAAGAATGGAAGCCACGCCCGGAATGCTTTATAATTTTCACCCCGGCTCGCATGTGGGGCAGGGCGAAGAGGAGGGTGTCCGCTTTATTGCAGAGGCGCTGAATACCGTTCTTCGCGGCGATATGACAACAACCGTTCTGCTCGAAACAATGGCGGGCAAGGGCACTGAAATCGGCAAAAGCTTTGAGGAACTTCAAAGCATTATTGAGCGTGTGGAGCTTTCGGATAAAATCGGCGTTTGCCTTGATACCTGCCATGTTTTTGATGCAGGCTATGATATTGTTAATGATTTGGACGGCGTGCTTGAGCATTTCGATAAGATTATCGGAATAAATCGCCTGCGCGCTCTGCATTTGAACGACAGTAAAAATCCATTCGCCTCGCATAAGGACCGCCACGAAAAAATCGGCCTCGGCAGTATAGGTGAAAAGGCGTTTGAAAATATAGTAAATAATAAATATCTGCGCGATTTGCCAATGTTTCTTGAAACGCCTAATGAGCTTTCGGGCTATAAGGCTGAAATTGCGCTTTTGCGCTCGCTTCAAAAATAAGCGTCATGCGTGCGGCGCTGCCGCACGCTTTTTTTATAAATTTTGTTTGGTGGTATTCGTTTGCGTTTGTTTTTTGTTTTGCTTGGTTGTGCGCTGCTGATTTGGTATCTTGCTCCGCTTGCGGCTGCAATATTCAATATCGGCAATGCCTGCGGCACCGCGTTTTCGGCTTTTTTAATATTATTCGGCGCGTTTTTTTATTCATTGCCGCATTGGCTTCAAATTGCAGGGTGCTGCATTGCAACGGCAGTGTTTGCGGCTGCCGTGCCCGTTTCAATAAAAATGGCGAAGTATTCAAATTATAAAACAAGCGGCGGCGCGAAAACGGTTATTGTGCTCGGCTGCCGCGTTAAAGGCACCAAGCCCAGCCTTTATCTCTATAAGCGCTGCATGTCGGCTGTGGCTTATCTAAAGGAAAATCCGGCCGCCGTTGCAATTTTATCGGGCGGGCAGGGCAAGGATGAGGATATCAGCGAGGCTTTGTGCATGCAAACCGTTTTGGAGGCAGAGGGCATAGAAAAATCGCGCCTGCTTTTGGAGGATAAATCCGCAAACACGCGCGAAAACATATTCTTTTCAAAGCAAATTATCGAAAGCCGCTCTCTCTCAAAATCCGTGCTCATCGTCACCAATGAATTTCACGAATATCGTGCAAAAATGCTGTGTGATGAAGCGGGTTTGGAATTTCATTCCAAATGCAGTTATTCCGCAAAATACACTTTTTTAACCTTTTACACCCGCGAACTTATGGGTGTTTACAGGGATTATTTATTAAAGCTTAAAAGGAAGTTGAAAAATGAGCGAAAATAAGTGGCTCGATTGGGCGGTTGAATTGCAAAGCCTTGCCCAGGCGGGGCTTAAATACACAAATGATGTGTTTGATCGGGAACGCTTTGAGCGAATCCGCGAAATATCGGCGGAGATTTTGGCTCACCAAAGCGATATCCCGTTTGAAAAGGTGTGCGATATTTTTTGCTGTGAGCAGGGCTATCAAACTCCGAAGCTCGATTCCCGCGCTTCCATAATCAAGGATAATAAAATTCTTCTTGTGCACGAGAAAAACGGCACTTGGTCACTTCCGGGCGGCTGGGTTGATGTTGATATATCCGTTGGTGAAAATGTTGTTAAAGAGGTGCGTGAGGAGGCAGGCTTGATTACCGTGCCGGAAAAGGTGATTGCCGTGCAGGATCGGGAAAAGCACAACCGCCCCGTTTATGCAAACAAAATCTGTAAGGTATTTGTGCAGTGCCGTGTCATCGGCGGAGAATTTAAAGAAAATCACGAAACCACGGGCTTTGATTATTTCGACATTGATGAATTGCCGCCGCTTGCAACGGAAAAAATCAATAAAGAGCAAATTCAAATGTGCTTTGATGCATATAATGACGATAATTGGAAAACTTTGCTGGATTGATTTATAACCGTGTTTTTGCCGGCAAAGCAAAGCGTGGTTTGCTATATATTCGGCACAGAAAAAGCAGGCAAGAAAAAAGAGGGGTCATAGACTCCTCTTTTCTATTGCTCAAATAAAAGTATTAGGCTGTTTTAGCGGTTTATTGCTTTTAAAAAATTTTTGCGGCGTTTTGAATAAGCTTGTCAAGCGCGGGCTTGCCGCATTTTTTTATGATTTCCTTTGCGCCCGGCTCGTATTCAGGCGGGCGCGAGCTCATGTTGTGGCAATCGCTGCCGATAAGCGTGATTTTGCCGCTTTCAAGATATTTGAAAAGCTTTTTCTTGATGTGGCGCGATTCGTTTGCAAATGAGCTTATGTTCACCTGCGCAATGCAGCCGAGCGAAATCAAATAATCAAGCTTATCGGGTTTGTCCATAAGCGATTTATATCTTTCAATGTGCGCCAAAATCGGCGTTATGCCGTGATCGCAAATCAAATCAATCAGCCTGTTGCAGGCGCGATCGGAAAACTCCTCCGAAAAAGAATGCTCAATCAGGGCGCAATTTGTGCCCTCAATTTTAATCGGGCTTAAATCGTCGTTTGAAAAAAGATATTTGCTTATGTAAACCTCGGCACCGAGCCTTATTTCGGGGCTTCCCGGCGGAAGCGCGGCTTTCAGCTTTGCGGCTGCCGCGTCACGCTTTTGCAAAAAATCCGCAAGCGAAATGGAATCGCTGTAATAATGCGGGGTGCAAACGATTTTTTCGGCACCCTGCGCGCTCAGCTTTGCAATCATTTTAAGGCTTGTTTCCACATCCTTTGAGCCGTCGTCTATCCCGGGCAAAATGTGGCAATGCGTTTCGGTAAGTCCGTTTAAAATCGTGTCTGTCATCTCCCGTTGCGGTCAAAATCGGCTCGATTTTGCCGCTTAATCATAAAAAATCGAATTTTCTTTACGCTCGGCGGTTGCCGTGCGCCTTTTAATAGGTGTAATCGCCGTAGCCGTATTTTGAATATCCGTATTTGGAGCTGTATTTTGAACCGTAGCCGCTGTCCTCGCCGCGCTCGTAATTCACAACAAAGCCCAATATTTTTGCGTCGATAAATTTAAGCGAGTTGAGCGCCTTTTGCAGCTCGGGGTGCGTTGATGAATAAGAGCGCACCACAAGCACAACTCCGTCCGATTCGCGGATGATGGGCAAAGCGTCCGAAACCACGTTTATCGGCGGGGTGTCTATAATTATGTAGTCGTATTTCTGCGAAACTTTGTTTAAAAACTCGATCATCGGCTCACTGCCGAGAATTTCGCTCGGATTCGGCGGTATTGAACCGGAGGTAATAACGGATAAATTCGGGTATTCCGTGGGATGGATTATTCCGAACAAATCCGCATGCTGCGCTGTGCGGCTGTTTACGGAGGCACTCAAATAATTTGTCAGCCCCGGTGCGCTCGGAATTGAAAAATAATGGTGCATTTTCGGCTTTCTTAAATCGCCGTCAATCAGCAGCACGCGCTGATCTGCCTGCGCTATGGAAACAGCCAAATTGGCCGTTGTGGTGGTTTTGCCCTCGTTCGGAGCGGAGGAGGAAACCACTATTATTTTGCAGCCTTTTTTCATAACGGAAAGCATAATGTTTGTTCTTATCGTTTTATATGCCTCTTCAACCCTGAATTTAAGGCCCGGGTCCATTATGGAATTTTTCAGCAGAAAGCGCGATGTGTTTTCGCCGCTTTTATTGTTTTTTGCCATTGCGCCCTGCCTCCTTTTTTTGCCTTGTTAAATTAAATTCGGGAATCGAACCCAAAATCGGAATATCGTATTTGCCGTCAAGATCGGCGCTGCCTTTGATTCTCACATCAAGAAGATCCCTCAGCACGGCATAAAGCCCTGCAAGAAAAATGCCCGCCGCGGCACCGATTATGCATTTTTTCGGGTAATCCATGCTCTCTGCCGCGGATGCTTTTATAGGCGGGTCCTCAACTGAGGCAAGCACAAGCCCTTGGTTGGTGCTTTTCATTCTTTCGGGCACGCATCTTTGAAGGCACTGTGCGATGTGATAGCTCAAATCGGCGTCGTTTGTGGTTGTTGTAAATTCAAACATAGCCGTGTTTTCTATGCTTTCAACCTTTGTGGAATTTTTTATTACCGATGCGGGGTAATCCGTGCCGTAGGTTTTGTTTAATTCGTCTGCCACGGTTTGATAAAATTCGTTTGTGGAAAAGATTTCGATATATGTGTCAAGCATTTTCATGGCATAATTCATTTTGCTTGTTTGGCTCGCCTGCTGAGCGTGGGTGCTGCTTTGCGCCGAGCCTGTGCTGTCCGCAAGCTCCTGAGCGGAATCGTTAGCATATGCCAAAAATTCAATCGTTGAGGTGTAGGTAAGCGTTGTGAATTTTGCCGTTGCTATTCCCGCGATGATTGCGCCGATTATCGCAAAAACGATTATCAGCTTCCACTTTTTTAAAAGCGCGGAAAAAACCTTTTGCACATTTGCGTCTATATTCAATCAAATCCATCCTTTCGTGAGGCAGGCTGTTTTTATCAAAATAATAAAAAATAATATCAATTTAAGTTTATCTTAAAAAATTTGCTTTGTCAATAACGGCGGCAACCTTTTTTCTATTGACAAATTAAAAAAAATAAACAATAATATATTAAAATATTTATTATGTATATAATCGAAGCGTTTTTCGATTATGTGAACAGAGGTACTGCTTATGATGCTTGAAAAAATGCCCGTTTGGGGTCCGTATTCAAAAAAATATATGGGAATTTCCCGCGTGGTGGATTCGCTGCCGCAATCGGGTGCAAGATTTGATTTTTCCGTGCACCCCACCGTGTGGAATTCCTCGGTACCCGTGCCTAATGTAACCTTCCCGAGCAATTATCATCTTTGGCATTGCAACGGTGATTATTCGTATTATTCATATCGCTATGAGCTTATGTGGAAAGATATGATTTATTGCGATGTTTCCTTTTCAAAAATAAACGATAAAGCCTATCTTATGCGCTGTGAATTTTTCAATAACACGGATTTAAAGCAAAATTGCATTTTAAACGCTTATTCGGCAATGGAATTTCCAAAGCCGCTTTATTGTGATGCTTCGCTTCCGAAAAAATGCGTGTTTAAGGGCGCAAACGATTATGTTGAATATAATTATGCAAATCCCCGCCCGTGGGATACCGAAAATCCGGATGGCATGCATAAGGGTCAATTCTCGGATTATCGCTTCACCGGCGGCTTCGGCCTCGGCGACAGATGTGAAAATTACCATGTTCCCGCCCTCGGCTTAAAGCCCTTTGGCTGTGAAAAAGGCGATTTTGTTTCCTATAATTTCGATATTTCGGGTTTTGATAATCCCATGCTTACCGTTCGCTATAAATCCGTAACGGAGGATAACGCTGAATTTTTGCTCTGCGGCGAAAAAATCACCTTCTTCCACAGCGATGAGCTCACAACTGCGTCTTTCCCGATTTCTTCCGGCGCGCTCGAATTTGTAAGCCTCGGCAAGGGCGGCATTGAGCTTGATTTTCTTGCCGTAACCGAAGCGGGCGATGAAAATTTGATTAAAACCCAAATCAAAAAGCACGGCTTCACTCCCGAAATTAAGTCCGAGCCCTGCGGCAACGGAAAAAGAATTTCACTCACCTATCCCGAAACCGGCGATACATATTATGTGCTCACTCACAACGAGCGCACAAGAGAGCGCACCCTCGATTCCGGCTGCCTTGAAGACGCTTTGCCGAACAGACTTTCAAACGGCGACCACACTTATGACGAATTAAGGCGCACCTTCTCCGAAAGCTTTACGGAAAAGAAAAGCGACGAAGGCTTCTTCCACAATGCGCTTATTCAGTCTATATTTATCGACCCGCAATCAACTCATGTTGAATACATGGTTGTTTCAGAGGAGGCTTTTGAGCCGCTTTCGGATTCCGAATATGAGGCGATTTATAAAAAAGCAAGCGTAACAGAGGATGCAGGCTATAACGAAGAGGGCAAAAAATACACCCTTTCAACCGAAATTCTTAAATCTACTCTGCTCACAAATGTTGTTTACCCCGTTTATAAGCACGGCGAAAATGTTATTCATTTCACCCCCGGCAAAAGATGGGACAGCTTTTATACATGGGACAGCGGTGTAATCGGCGCAGGCGTTTTGGAATTCAGCCCCGAAAAGTCAAAATATATTCTTGAAACCTATCTTTCAGACGATGATAATAAGGATTTTGATTTCCTGCTTCACGGCAGCCTTGTGCCCACTCAGTTTGTGCAGTATCTTGAAATGCTCAAGCGCGAAAACGATAAGGAAAAGCTTTTGGCGCTTTATGATAAAATGATGCGCTATTATCGCTTCCTTGCGGGCGAAAACGGCTCCACTACGGCAAAATTCAAAAACGGACTGCTCACCACTTACGATTATTGGTATTCCTGCTCGGGTATGGACGATTATCCCGCTCAGGTTTATATGATAGATAAGCAGATGATGGACAGAATTTGCCCCTGCATTTCAACATCACATATCATTCGTGCGGCAAAGATTATGCGCATGGTGGCTCTTGCACTCGGCAAGGAGCAGGACGCACAGCGCCTCACGAAGGATATCGAGCAATCCACGGCGGCTCTTAATGCCCTTGCTTGGGATGAAAAAGCCGGCTATTATTCATACACGGTTTATGACGAAAACAAAAACCTTTGCGCTTATCTCAGAAATGAGCAGGGCGAAAATATGAATAAGGGCATGGACGGCGTTTACCCGATAGTTGCGGGTGCCGCTCCGGCAGACAGAGTTAAAAGGCTTCTTGCCCACATAAAAAATCCAAATGAAATGTGGAGCAAAAGCGGCATTTCCGCCGTTGATATGAGCGCTTCTTATTATTTTAACGACGGCTATTGGAACGGCAATGTGTGGATGTCGCACCAATGGTTTTTGTGGAAAACAATGTTTGATCTCGGCGAAGCTGATTTTGCGTTTGAAATCGCAAAGCGCGCGCTTGATATGTGGAAAGCGGAAACCGATTTTTCGTATTGCACATATGAATGCTTCGGCATCGAAACTCAGCGCGGCGGCTGGTTCCATAATTTCGGCGGCCTTTCCGCTCCCGTTTGCATTTGGGCAAATGCTTATTATAAGCCGGGCACGGTAACAAGCGGCCTTGATATTTGGGTGGATAAAGAAATCACGACAGCCGATTCGGCCGAAATCGATTTTAAATATTACGGCGGCAGCGATAAGTACACAATCCTTGTGTGCCTTAACGATAAAAACAAATATCGCGCCGAATTAAACGGCAGCCCGGTTGAGATAAACGAAAGATCCGCCGGCATAATCGAAATCACACTCGGCGGCGATGTTAAGGGCGGCAAGCTTTGCGTTTGCGTTAAGGAATAATTATTTGCAGAAAGGCAGTTTAAATATTTATGGCAGGTAAAATTTGGGGCAGTAATAATGAGCCGCTTAAAATTCAGTTTATAACGGACACCCATTATTATTCCAGAAAAGGCGGCGATCACGGCGCCGCATACGATAAGGCGGAATCAAAAAGCCAAAAGGTTATTAAGGATACGGATCTTGTAATCAAAAAAGGCTTCGATATGCTTTGCGAGGATAATTCCACGGATATTGTTGTTCTTTCGGGCGACACCACTAAAGACGGCGAAATCGAATCCCACAAGGAATTTATCGAGATGCTGCGCGATTTGAAAAAGCGCGGCAAAAGGGTTTATGTTATCACCTCCACCCACGATTTTAAAGAGGGCGGCAAGGCAGAGGGCTATGACGGCGATAAAACCATAACCGTTCCTGCGGTTGAAAATATTCATGATTTGTGGGATATGTATTATGAATTCGGCCCCAACGAGGCCATAGCTTCCTATGAGCCGTCGCTTTGCTATGTTGTGCAGCTTGCTCCGGGTTACAGGCTCTTTGCTTTGAACGATGATAAAAACGGCAATCCGGATGCCCCCGGTTCGGGCTACAGCGAAGAATGTAAAAAATGGATTTTGGAGCAGCTTGAGGATGCGCGCAAAAACGACCAATTCGTTATCGCCATGACTCATCATCCGATGATTGCGCCGAGCCCGTTTTATGCAATAATCGGCAAGGGAGATATGCAGCGCGGTTGTGAGGATACGAGAGAGATTTTTGCCGATAACGGCATTTCCTGCATGCTTTCGGGCCATACTCATATTCACGATATTTCTTACACCGTTTCAAAAAAAGGCAATGTTTTTTATGATGTTTCCTGCGGCTCTTTAATAGGCTGCCCTCCGGTTATGCGCACGGTAACGCTTGATCCCCGCGCCGGCGAAATCAGGGTAGACACTCAGGTTATCAAGGATGTGCCGGGGCTCGACACCGCCGGCAAACCGTTTGACGAATATATGAAGGGCTTTTTCTTCGGTATGATAGGAGAGGTTATTTGGGCAATGGGCAATGATATAAATCGCCTTGCAGAGCTCACTCCCGCTTTTTCAATACCGGGTGAAAAGGTTAAAAAGCTTGCGTGGCTCATTAAACCCATAGGAAAATGGCTCAATAAGCTCACCATTAAAAAAGTTTGGCGGCTTTGCAAAAAAGAAAGCGGCCTTAAAAAAAGCGATATTGCGGATATCGCAAATAATAAGGTTGTGGATTTCATCCTTGAATTGGTGCAAAATCTTTATTGCGGTGATTCGCCTTACGGCCCCGAAACCCGCGAATATAAAATCACCTGTGCTTTTCTTAATGTTATCGACAGCTTCCTTAACACAATCGGCTTCAAGCTCGGCAAGGTGCTTAAAGGCGCCACCACGGCAAGAGCGCTTGTGGAGCCGCTTCTTTGGAACAACGGCATTTGCGATGAAAAAGCAACCTTAAAGCTTTATCCGCTTAACGACGGCGGTGAAAAAGCAACCGAGCCAAAGGATTTTTACACCCATTTTGAAGATCCCGTTAAAAAGAGCAAAAAAGGTCCGCTCGTTTTGCTCATATTGATTTTGTGCGTTATTTTGTTGCTTGCGATTATCGCAGGCGTGATTGCGCTTGTTGTTTGGGCAGTCATTGCAATTGTGCATGCCGTTACGGGCAGCATTGCTTTGGGGCTTCTTTTATAAACAAAGTATTAAATTATTCTTGCATATTGCAGGCGTATTTGTTATACTTTAATAGATAATTATTTGAAGCGGCGTGTTCGGAATTATCGCCGCTTCTCAATCTTTTATTTAAGGAGTAAAAATTATGGCAGAAAAAGAAAAGAAAAAGTTCAGCCTCGGCGGTATTGATGATAAGGCCGAGGGCAAAGGCTCGTTTTTCAAAACACTGTGGCAAATCGTTAAGTTCCTTGTTGTTTCCGGCCTTGTAACAATTATTCAGCTTGCACTTGCGGCACTTCTTCCGCTTGTTTGCGACCAAATTCACACATTGCTTCCGGAATTTTTAAGAGGTATCTTTACCCCCACAATGTTCACCACCGGCTCTGAAGAGGCTAAAAAGTATGTTATTGACGGTGTTGTAACCTGGGGCTATGTGCTTCCGTTCCTGCTTTCAAACCTTATTGCAAATATCTATGGCTTCTATCAGAATAAGAAAACCACCTTTAAATCCGATGCACCGTGGTATAATTTCGCAGTTTATATTGTGCTTCTTCTTGCGCTTATCCTGTTCTCAACTTGGATGCAGGGCGCAATCGTTGGTGCTCTCTTAAAGGTTGAGGCCACAAACTGGTTCCTTAATATCGTAACAAACGAATCCGTTGCCCGCCTTATCGCTTCAATGGCAGCAGGCTTCGTTCAAATGGTTGTTCTTTTCCCGATGGAAAAATTCGTTCTCCTCAAAGAAAAGAAAAAAGACGGCGAAGAGGCTCCCGCAGCGGAATAATCCGAAATCGCCTTCAAATTTTAAATTCAAAATGCCGTGCCTCCAAGGCACGGCATTTTTTTGCGCTTTTATGCCGCTTGATATTTGCGGCTTTTATGCAAATTTAAAAGGCTGTTTTGCCTTTGTAAAATATGGGTCAAATGTGCGCTTTGGCGATTGACTTTTGCGTTCCTATGTGCAATAATATCACCGTTAAATGAAATAATACGGCCGCCGCCGGGCGGCGTTTTAACCGTGTTTTGCATCGTCAGGCTTTAAAAGATGCAAGATGCGGTCGGTTTTTTATTAAAAGGCTGTGGTGATTGTTATGAAAAACAAGGATCTTGCTTTGTTTGCAAAATATACTTCGCTTAATGTAATAGGTATGATAGGCATGTCCGTCTATATTTTGGCGGATACTTTTTTTATTGCAAACGGCGTCGGCGCAAACGGGCTCACGGCGCTTAATCTTGCTCTGCCGATATTCAATATTGTAAACGGCACGGGGCTTATGCTTGCTATGGGCGGCGCAACCAAATATAATGTTTGCAAAAGCCGCGGCGATTCGCACGGTATGGACAGCGCTTTTGTGAACACAATGTATGCCGCCGCGTTCTTTTCGGCGGTTTATATGCTTTGTGGTGCGCTTTTTTCAACGCAAATTGCGTCTACTCTTGGGGCAAACAGCGAGGTGCTTGAAAGCACGGCAATTTATTTAAAGGTTATTATGCTGTTTTCACCGGGTTTTATCTTTAATAACATTGCTATAGCTTTTGTCAGAAACGACGGCGCACCCGGCCTTTCCACTGCCGCCATGACGGTAGGCAGCCTTTCAAATATAGTGATGGATTATATTTTTATTTATCCTCTTGCACTCGGAATTTTCGGCGCCGTGCTTGCCACGGGCTTTTCACCGTGCATAAGCATGCTTATCTTGTCTTCCCACAAAATAAAGGGTAAAAACGGCTTCCATTTTCGCCGCATGGCGCCGAGCTTTAAGGTTATCGGCAATGTGGCGGCGCTCGGTGCGCCGTCGCTTGTAACGGAGCTTTCCGTGGGTGTGGTTATTCTTGTGTTTAATATGATCATTCTGCGCCTTGCCGGCAACATCGGTGTTGCCGCTTACGGTGTTGTTTCCAATATGTCGCTTGTTGTTTCGTCTGTTTACACCGGCGTGGCGCAGGGAATGCAGCCGCTTTCAAGCCGTGCTCACGGCGAAGGAAACTTTAAAGCTGCCTGCAAATTCTTTAAATATGCTTGCGTAACGGCGGTGCTCGGCTCGGCTGTTATGTATCCTTTGCTTGCAATTTTTGCAAATCCGATAACATCTGCTTTTAACAGCGAAAATAATGCCATCCTTCAGCAAATTGCGGTTCAGGGCTTGCGGCTTTATTATACGGCGGCTCCGTTTTTGGGATTTAATGTGGTGCTTACGGTGTTTTTAACCTCTGTTGAAAATCCGCGCCCGGCGCATGTGCTTTCTGTTTTAAGGGGCGTTGCGGTTATTGTGCCTATTGCCTTTGCACTTTCCGCCGCTTTCGGAATGGCAGGCGTTTGGTGCTCTTTTCCAGCTTCGGAATTTATCTGCGCCGTTTTTGGAATAATTGTGTTGGCTTTATTTTTCAAAAAGCAATCGGCAAAATCCAAAAATGCCAATGCTTAAAACGCATTTTAAATTTTCGCTTTCCGCCATCAAAAAAATAAAAACAAACGTCAGCGAATATCGTAATTTTGCACAAGGCCTTGCCCTTGTGCTTATTTTTTTCGGCTCTTTTATGTGAAAAATCAACAATTCATCGTACTTTTGCACTGCCGCTTTTGTTTTAACTAAATCAACATTACAATTCCTATTGACAAAGTAGGAAATAACCGTTATTATTTAGGTGTATAAAAATGAGTGATGTTTGCTTTGCCGTTTGCGGCGGGCAAATCGAAAGGATGGCTTGATATGGCTGAAAATTTACTTGATGTGCAAAATTTGCAGGTTTCCGTTGGCGAAAAGGAAATTCTGCACGGAATAGATTTTAAGGTTAATAAGGGCGAAACCCATGTGCTTATGGGGCCTAACGGCGCGGGCAAATCCACCCTCGGCTATGCGCTTATGGGCAATCCCGTTTATAAAATCACGGGCGGCAAAATTCTGTTTCACGGCAAGGAAATAAATGCTAAGGCGGCGGATGAGCGCGCAAAGCAGGGCATGTTTCTCTCTTTCCAAAATCCGCTTGAGGTGCCGGGAATAACCTTAAAGGGCTTTATTCGCAGCACCTTGCAGCAAAGGGGCGGCAAAAGAGTGCCTCTTTGGGAGTTTAACAAGCAGTTTGAAGCCGCGGCAAAGCTGCTTCAAATGGATCCCGCTTACGGCGACCGCGATTTGAATGTGGGCTTCTCCGGCGGCGAAAAGAAAAAGGCGGAGATTTTGCAAATGCTTATGCTTCATCCCTCGCTTGCGATTTTGGATGAAACGGATTCCGGCCTTGATGTAGACGCTGTTCGCACGGTTTCACAGGGCGTTATGGAATATCAAAAAAGCAAAAACGGCGGGCTTATCATTATAACCCACAGCACCAGAATTTTGGAATCCCTGCATGTGGATTACACTCATGTGCTTGTAAACGGCAAAATAGTTAAAACCGGCGACGGCTCTCTTGTTGACGAAATAAACGAAAACGGATTTGAGGCGTATGAAAACGCTGCCGAATAATTCGGCGCTTTTTCAAAGGAGGAATTAACTTGGCAGATAAAACTTATGTTGCGGATATAGACCGCAGCATTTACGATATTAAAGACGATGAAAAAGACGCCTATAAGGTAAATGAAGGTTTAACCCCTGATATCGTGCAAAAAATATCCGAGGAAAAGCACGATCCGCAGTGGATGCAGCTTTTCAGGCTTCAGGCGCTTCAAATATATAATGAAATGCAGGTGCCGGATTGGGGCCCCTCAATCGCGGGGCTTGATATGGAGCATATTGTAACCTATGTTAGGCCAAACACAAAAATGAGCGCAAAATGGTCTGAAGTGCCCAAGGATATTAAGGACACTTTTGAGCGCCTCGGTATTCCGCAGGCAGAGCGCAAATCGCTTGCGGGAGTCGGCGCGCAGTATGATTCGGAGCTTGTTTACCACAATGTGCGCAGCGAGGTTGCCGAGCTGGGCGTTGTTTACACGGATATGGAAAGCGCGCTTAAAGGCCCTTATGCCGATATGGTGCGCAAGCATTTTATGAAGCTCGTCACCCCGCACGATCATAAGTTTGCGGCGCTTCACGGCGCTGTGTGGAGCGGCGGCTCGTTTGTCTATGTTCCGCCCGGAGTTTCGGTTGAAATTCCGCTTCAATCTTATTTCAGGCTCAATGCGCCCGGTGCAGGCCAGTTTGAGCACACTTTGATTATAGTTGACGAGGGCGCCTATCTTCACTTTATAGAGGGCTGCTCTGCGCCTAAATACAATATTGCAAATTTGCATGCCGGCTGTGTTGAATTATTCGTCGGCAAAAATGCAAAGCTGCGCTATTCCACCATCGAAAATTGGTCTAAGAATATGTATAATCTCAACACCAAGCGCGCCTTGGTGGAAGAGGGAGGCACAATCGAATGGGTTTCCGGCTCGTTCGGCTCGCATGTTTCTTATCTTTATCCCATGAGCATTTTAAAGGGCAGGGGAGCAAGAATGGAATTCACGGGCATCACCTTTGCCGGCAAGGGTCAAAATCTTGACACGGGCGCAAAGGTTGTTCATAGTGCGCCTGAAACTACCTCCTATATGAACACACGCTCAATTTCCAAGGACGGCGGCATAAGCACCTTCCGCAGCAGCGTGGTTGTGAATAAGGAGGCGGAAAACAGCAAATCCTCTGTTTCCTGCCAATCCCTTATGCTTGATGATATTTCAAGGTCGGATACCATTCCCGCAATGGATATCCGCACCAAGAATGCCGATATCGGGCATGAGGCCAAAATCGGCAGAATCAGCGATGAAGCAGTGTTTTATCTTATGTCTCGCGGAATCAGCGAGGAGGATGCAAGGGCGATGATAGTAAGCGGCTTTGCGGATGATGTTTCAAAGGAGCTGCCGCTTGAATATGCAGTTGAAATGAATAATCTTATTCGCCTTGAAATGAAAGGCAGCATAGGCTGAGGAGGTTTCGGTTATGAATGATAAAAATATAATATCGGTCAATCCTTTGCCTGCCCCCACCTGGAATTGGCTGCATTTAAATGAAACGGCCGCCGAATTTCCCTCGGCTTTCGGCGCGGCTGAGGCTTCGCTTTCGGGTGCGGTATCCGAAATCGCCGATTATGCCGATTGGAAAAATTATCCGTCGGGCATGGGCGTGCAGCTTGCAAATGCCGTCGGCACTTCAAATTTCGGTGCAGTTTTGCTTGCCTCGGCCGGTGAAAACGAAACCGCGCAGGCAAAGCTTCATTTTGATTTTAACGGCGGCGATTTGTGCCGCCGCGTGGCAATAAGCGCAAAGGCGGGCGCGGATTTAACCGTTATTATGGATTACGCTTCCGCTCCGGACTGTGCCGGCAATTTCGCCGTGCAAACGGAAATCACCGCCGAAACGGGCGCAAAGATTAAGCTTGTTCAGCTTCAGCTGCTCGGCAAGGGCTGCACGGTGTTTAATGATATTGCTGCAAGCTGTGAAAGCGGTGCTTCCGTTTCGCTTATTCAATTTTTCCTCGGCTCGGGCAAAACTTATTCGGGCTGTGAAGCACGCCTTGAGGGCGATGAAAGCAGATTTGAGGCCGAAATCGGATATTTCGGCAAAGAAAATCAGGCTTTTGATATGAATTACAATGCCGTTCATCTCGGCAAGCGCACACGCAGCATTATGAATGCGGGCGGAGTGCTTGATGACAGGGCAGAAAAAATCTTTAGGGGCACCATTGATTTTAAACGGGGCTCCGCAGGCTCAAAGGGCGATGAAAAAGAGGATGTGCTTCTTCTCGGCGATGATGTTGTAAATAAAACAATTCCGCTAATTTTGTGCGCGGAGGAGGATGTGCAGGGCAATCACGGCGCCAGCATAGGCAGGCTGGACGAAGCATTGCTGTTTTACCTTGCTTCAAGAGGGCTTACCGCCGAGCAGGCAGAGGCTCTTATGGCGCGTGCAAAGCTTGACGCGCTCTGCGCAAAAATCGGTGACGCCGAAGCGCAAAAATCGGTTGAAGAATATTTGGAGGCTGCCGAATGACGGAAAAAGAGGTTTTGAAATATCGCAACGATTTCCCGATATTTTCGCAAAGCAATGTTGCGTATCTTGATAACGCCGCCACGGCTCAGCGCCCCGTGCAGGTGATCAATGCGGTTAATGATTTTTATGAAACCCGCAATGCAAATCCCCTGCGCGGCCTTTATAAGCTTGGGGTGGATGCCACGGAGGCCTATGAGGGCGCGCGCGAAAGAGTGCGCAGGTTTTTAAACGCACCCTGTGCAGCGGATATTGTGTTTACAAGAAACGCAACGGAAAGCATAAATCTTGTGGCTTACAGCTATGGGCTGAATTTCATTAAGCCGGGTCAGGAAATCGTTGTTACGATAGCGGAGCACCACAGCAATATTTTGCCTTGGCAAATGGTGGCAAGGCAAACGGGCGCAACGCTTAAATATCTTGAATGTGATAAAACGGGCGCGTATTCCGACGAGGCGCTTGAGGCCGCAATAACGGATAAAACCGCCCTTGTGGCAATGGCGCAGATATCAAATGTGTTCGGCAGGGAAAATCCTATTAAAAAGGTTGCAGCGCTTGCTCATAAGCACGGTGCAGTTTTGCTTGCCGATGCGGCTCAAAGCGCGCCGCATGTTAAAATAGATGTTTGCGATTTGGATGTGGATTTTCTTGCTTTTTCGGGCCACAAGCTTATGGCTCCCATGGGAATCGGCGTGCTTTACGGCAAATCCGAATTGCTTGAAAAAATGCCGCCGTTTTTATCGGGCGGTGAAATGATTGAATATGTAACCCGCGAGGGCGCCACCTATGCCGAATTGCCGCATAAATTTGAAGCGGGCACGGTTAATGCGGGCGGTGCCTGCGGGCTTGCCGCGGCGATTGATTATATAGAAAGTGTTGGGTTTGAGAATATTGCCGAAAGGGAAAATCATTTGGCTCAAATTGCTCTTTCGGGGCTTAAAGAGCTGAAGAATGTTAATATTATCGGCTCGGAAAATCCTGCCGAGCACTGCGGTATAATCACTTTCACGGTAAACGGGGTTCACCCCCACGATATAAGCGCGATTTTGGATGCGGACGGCGTTGCGATTCGCGCGGGTCACCATTGCGCTCAGCCGCTTATGAAATATCTGGGCACGCCGTCCACCGCAAGGGCAAGCTTTTTCTTTTATAATACCGAGGAGGAAGCCCGACGCTTTGTGGAATCCGTTTCCGAATTGAGGAGGAAAATGGGATATGGAGAATAGAAGCTTTTATAACGAAATTTTAACCGAGCATAATCTGAATCCTTATCACAAGCACGATTTGCCCGATGCAAATTTGGTGCTTGAGGGCGTTAATCCAAGCTGCGGTGATGATATCATTCTTAAATTAAAGGTGGAAAACGGCGTGATTGAAGACGGCGCCTTCGTCGGCGACGGGTGCGCGATTTCACAGGCGTCCGCCGATATTATGCTTGATCTTGTGATCGGCAGAAAGAAGGAAAAGGCGCTTCATTTGGCGGATCTTTTCCTTAAAATGATTAAAAGCGGCGTAACGGACGATGAATTGCGCGAGCTTGAAGAGGCGGGCGCGCTTCAGGATGTTTCGCATATGCCGGCGCGCGTTAAATGCGCCGTGCTCGGCTGGCACACCATGGAAGAAATGCTTGATAAGCAAAAAAGCGAATGATTTGCCGCTTGCAAATCACATTAAAAAGAGCTTTGGAATTTTAAATCCCAAAGCTCTTTTGCTGTATAAGATGTTTGTTTTATTCTGCCTTATCGGCGAATTCCTCGGCCTTTTGTTTTTTTGTTTCGGCGGTGTTTTCCTGATTGCGGAAAACCACAAATTTATCGTAAAGAAATTCCGTTATCATGTTGCAGGCCATTGTGCAGCCGAGCACAATATAGTTGATTGCCGTAACATCCGCAAATCTTGCCGTGAAATAATTGCCCAAAATTGTTGAAACAGGCGTGAAAACAAGATAAAAGGCAAAAACCTTAAGCATTGCAATCGGAATGTTTGCCGCAGATTTAAAGGTGAATTTTCTGTTGAAGGTGAAATTCCAAAGCACGGAAAGAATCAGGGCAATCAAATACATGGGTCCGTATTCGTTTTGCATGATTTTTGCAAAGCCTGCGTTTGTTTCCATTAAATTTTGGAAAAACGGCAGCTTGATGACAAACTCACTCATCAAAGTAAAGCTTACCACCTGAATAATACCGGCAGATGCCGAAAACAGCGCAAATTTCACAAATTGCCAAATGTTTTTTGATTTTTTCTTTTCTTCGCCCATAATATGAGCCTCCTTATGCCGCAAATTATATATTTATTTTATCACACAAAAATGCAGTGTTCAATAAAAATCATACACGCGGCATAAAAAAGTAAAATCGGGCGAAAACAAATAAAAAAGAGATACTCAAAAGAGTATCTCTTCGTGGCTCCCCAAGTTGGACTCGAACCAACGACCCTGCGGTTAACAGCCGCATGCTCTACCGACTGAGCTATTGAGGAATGTGTTGCAATCTCAAGTGCGTTAATATAATAGCAAATTATGCAGGCGTTGTCAATAACTTTTTTTATTTATTTTAAAAATATTCTCTTTTATTTTATTTGCCTTTGTGTTAATATCAAGTTATGGAAGAAAAGCATATAATTCATCCGTTTGCGCCCGTATATGATTCACAAAGCAGAGTGCTGATTTTGGGCACAATGCCGTCGCCCAAATCGCGGGAAAACGATTTTTATTACGGTAATGTGCAAAATCGCTTTTGGCGTGTGCTTTCAATCGTGCTCGGCTCTGAAATCCCTGCCGATAACGAGGGCAAAACCCGCTTTTTGCTCAATCACAAAATTGCTCTTTGGGATGTGCTTTGCGAATGCGATATCTGCGGCGCGGCGGATTCAAGCATAAAAAATGCGGTGCCTGCGGATTTGAATGTGGTTTTGCGCTCGGCACCCGTTAAAGGAATATTCACAACGGGTAAGGCAGCCTATAAATTTTATTGCAAATATCAGCTGCCCAAAACGGGAATTGAAGCCGTTTGCCTGCCATCCACAAGCCCGGCTAATGCAAGAATGGGCATTGAAGAGCTTGTGCGCGAATATTCCGCAATAAAAAAATATTTGCAGTAATTTATGATTTTTTAAGGGGGAATCATTTTTATGCAGCATGAAATCACAAGGCCGCAAAGGCTGCTCGATGATACGGGGAATATCGCCGAGCCGGGCTTTGCGAAAAAGCTTTATTGGCAGTATTCAAGGGCAGATATCAAGGCACCCGCCATGCGAATAAAGGAATGGGATTATTATTATGTGGGCACGCAGGATTACGGCATTTGCCTCACCGTTTCGGACGCGGCTTATGTAAGCTGCGTTTCGGCTTCGATTTTGCGTTACGGTAAAAAGCCAAAGCAAATGAACGATTCCGAAATCGGCGCGTTTCCTATGGGCAAGCTTCATATGCCGCTTTCCTCAAAAATCGGCGATGTGCATGCCAAGGTGGGCACGGCGGAAATGACCTTTGAAAACGACGGTAAAACAAGGCACCTTTTCGGCACATACGCAAATTATTGCAACACGAAAAAGCCGCTTAAATTCGATATTGTGCTTTCGGATATTCCGCCCGAAAGCATGGTTATCGCCACGCCTTTTGATAAGGATAAGCATTTTTATTATAATCAAAAAATAAATTGCATGCGTGCCGAGGGCTGGTTTTCGTTTGACGGTAAAAAATACGAATTCAATTCCGAAAACGGCGCTCTTGCCACCCTTGATTGGGGCAGAGGCGTTTGGACTTATGATAACACCTGGTATTGGGGCTCCGGCCAAATGATTTTGGAGGACGGCAGCCGCTTCGGCTTCAATATCGGTTACGGCTTCGGCAACACAAGCGCCGCAAGCGAGAATATGCTGTTTTATAACGGCACTTCGCATAAGCTGGCGGATGTTTCCTTCAATATCCCCAAAAGCGGCGAGGAATATCTTTATATGCAGCCGTGGACTTTCACTTCGTCCGACGGGCGCTTTGAAATGACCTTTGAGCCGATTATAGACCGCCAGGCTCCTCTTGATATTAAGTTTATGTGCATGCTGCCGCACCAGGTTTTCGGCAAAATCAGCGGCACGGCAATTCTTGATGACGGCACCGAAATCAAAATTAAGGATAAGCTTGTGTTTGCCGAGCGCGTGCATAATAAATGGTAACGCCCGATTTTGCGCGCGGTATAGCTTTTTGCATATCGGGTTTAATTCCGGATTGTTTCGCCCGCTTTGCAATTTCAGCGGCTGAAATCACTTAATTAAATTAAATAAAAGCAAAATATAAGCGTGTGTTTCCCGTTCGGAAGCACACGCTTTGTTTCTTTGGTATTTTGCGATTTATTATAATTATATATTTTTACATATTATAAAGGCGGCGTGCATTTTCGTTTGTGATGCTTAAAAGCTCTTGCGCAGAAACATTAAGCTCCGGTGCAAGCCGTTCGGCTATATAAGCTATATAAGAGCTGTCATTTCGCCTGCCCCTGTAAGGCTCGGGCGCCAAATACGGGCAATCCGTTTCAAGCACAAGCCGCTCAATCGGAATTGCCTTTGCAACCTCAAGGCTTTTGCGCGCGTTTTTAAAGGTTGCCACGCCGTTCAGCCCTATATACATGCCGAGGCGGATGATGTCCGCCGCCATTTCCTTAGAACCGGAAAAGCAGTGCACAACGCCCTTTGGTTGAGTTTGCTTTAAAATATCAAGCGTGTCGCCGTGAGCTTCTCTGTCGTGCACTATAACGGGCATATCAAGCTCGTTTGCAAGCAGGCATTGCCGCGTGAAAAATTCGCGCTGCTTTTCTTTGGAGGAGCTCATCCAGTGGTAATCAAGCCCGATTTCGCCGATGGCAACGCATTTTTCGTGCGCCGCATATTCCTTGATTTTTTCAATCTGCGAAAGCTCTGTGCCTTCCAAATTTTCGGGGTGAAAGCCCGCGGCAAAATATATATAATCGTATTTTTCGGCGATTTGCCTGTTTTTTTCGCAGGTTTCCAAATCGCAGCCGCATGAAACGGCAAGCTCCACGCCCTTTTGGGGCAGGGAGGCTAAAAGATCGTTTCTGTCGCCGTCAAACTGCTCATCGTCGTAATGGCTGTGGGAATCGAAGATGTTTCGCTCCATAAATCAGCGAAGCCTCATTCCCGGCTCCATGCCGTCTGCAAAAAGCACTTTGATTCCGCCGTCTGCCGTGTCTGCGGCAAGCAGCATGCCGTTGCTCATTTCGCCGCAAAGCTTTGCCGGCTTCAGGTTTGCAACTATGATAACGGTTTTGCCGATAAGATCGTCGGGCTTATAGTATTCCGAAATGCCGGAAACGATTTGCCTGGGCTTATCCGTGCCGTCGTCCGCCTGAATTTTAAGCAGCTTTTTGGATTTTTTAACAGGCTCGCATTCAAGAATTTTTGCCGTGCGAAGCTCAACCTTGGCAAAATCGTCTATGCCGATTTGGGCAATTCCCTCAGGCTCTGCTTTCTTGCCGGATGCTTTTGCCTCCGCTTCCTTCATTTGCTTTGAAATCAGCTCGTTAAGCTCTTCTATCTCTTTTTCAACATCTATTCTCGGGAATAATGCCGGGCCTTTTTTAACAGTAACATTTGCAGGAAGAACTCCGAATTTGCCTGCGTTTTCATAAGTGATAAGGCTTTCGTCTGCGCCGATTTGCTCCCAAACCTTAGGCATTGTGGTGGGCATAAAGCAGGAAAGCAGGGTGGTGCTCACTCTGATTGCTTCAAGCAGGTTATAAAGCACCGTTGCAAGGCGGGCTTTTTTGCTTTCGTCCTTGCCGAGCACCCAAGGTGTTGTTTCGTCTATATATTTATTGGCTCTTGAAATAACCTTGAAAATTTCCGCAAGCGCGTTGTTAAGCTGGGTTAAATCAAGATATTCATCCGTTTTTTTGCGCAGTGCCAGCACCGTGTTGATAAGCTCGTTGTCTATCTCGGCGGGTTCTCTGTCCGCCGGCAAAGTGCCGCCGAAGTATTTTTCAACCATTGCAACGGTTCTTGAAACAAGATTGCCCAAATCGTTTGCAAGGTCGGAATTTATTCTGTTTATCATGATTTCGTTGGAAAAAGAGCTGTCTGCACCGAGAGCCATTTCGCGCAGAATATGGTATCTGATTGCGTCGCAGCCGTATCTTTCGCCAAGCACAAACGGGTCAACAACATTGCCGATGGATTTGCTCATCTTTTGGCCGTTAAAGGTTATCCAGCCGTGCACGGCAAGGTGCTTCGGCAGCGGCAAATCAAGCGCCATAAGCATTGCGGGCCAAATGATTGCGTGAAAGCGCATAATGTCTTTTGCAACCATGTGCACATCTGCGGGCCAGAATTTATCAAAATCGTTGTATTTATCGTTTTTGTAGCCGAGCGCGGTGATATAGTTTGAAAGCGCGTCTATCCAAACATAAACAACATGCTTTTCGTCAAATGTTACGGGAATACCCCATGTGAAAGATGTTCTGGAAACGCAAAGATCCTCAAGACCGGGCTTTATGAAGTTGTTAACAAGCTCGTTTGCCCTTGTTTTCGGCTGCAAATAATCCGTTTCGGTCAGCAATTTCTCAATGCGGTCTGCAAAAGGCGCCATTTTAAAGAAATATGCCTCCTCCGCAGCCTCGGTAACTTCTCTGCCGCATTCGGGGCATTTGCCGTCTATAAGCTGGCTTTCCGTCCAAAAGCTTTCGCAAGGCGTGCAGTATTTGCCCTTGTATTCGCCCTTGTAGATATAGCCTTTATCGTAAAGCTCTTTAAAGATTTTTTGCACCGCTTCAACATGGTAATCGTCCGTTGTGCGGATATATCTGTCGTAGCTGATGTTCATATATTGCCAAAGGCTTTTGAATTTTTCAACAACCTTGTCAACATATTGCTTGGGTGTAACGCCCTCCTCGGCGGCTTTTTGCTCGATTTTAAGGCCGTGTTCATCCGTTCCCGTAAGAAACATAACATCTCTGCCCTGCAATCTTCTGTATCTTGCAATGGAATCGCAGGCAACCGTTGTGTAGCAGTGGCCGATATGCGGATTTCCGGAGGGATAGTATATAGGTGTGGTTATATAAAATTTCTCTTTTTCAGCCATTTTGTTCCTCTCCTTAAATTTATTTATATATTTAATTTAAAAGTCTCAGATAAGCGAAGCTGCACCCTTGTCCAGCATAAGGGTAACATCCGTGTGGAATTGAAGCACGGACGCCGGGCACATCGGGGTAACATTGCCGTTGATAACCTGCTTGATGGCTTTTGCCTTATGCTCTCCGAGCGCTATTATAAGGATTTTCTTTGCCTGCATAATTGAGCCTATGCCCATTGTAACGGCTTGGGTGGGTACTTCTTCGATTGATTTGAAAAAGCGGCTGTTGTCCTTAACCGTGCTCTCTTTAAGTGTAACCACATGGCTCCATCTTTGGAAGCAGTCGGCAGGCTCGTTAAATGCAATGTGGCCGTTTGAGCCGATGCCCAAAAGCTGAATGTCTATTCCGCCTGCTTTTTTGATTTTTTCTTCGTAATTCTTGCATTCTGCTTCAAGGTCTGCCGCATTTCCGTTAAGAAAATTTATGTTATCTTCGGGAATGTTAATCTTGTCGAAAAGATTATCGTGCATAAATCTGTGATAAGAATTAACATCGTTCACATCAATGTTAACATATTCATCAAGGTTAAATGTGGTAACCTTTGAAAAATCAACAACGCCTTTTTTATAAAGCTCTGCCATTTGGCCGTATGGCTTCAGCGGGGTGGAGCCTGTTGCAAGGCCCAAAACGGAATTCGGCTTTTGAAGCACTTGGCCGCACATATAATTGCCGGCTGCAATTCCTATTTGCTCTTCGTTGTCGTAAACAAGCACATTCATTATTTTATCTCCTCTGATTTAATATTATCAATCATTAAAATATAAAAAATATTATAATTTAATTAAACATTATATTCCAATTGCCGCCGCCTGTCAATCCAAAGGCGAAAATGCGCGGATTGCCGTGCGTTTTAAAAAAGCGATAATCAAAGCGGCTCAAAAATCGTTGTCGGTGTGTTATTTTATTCCGCTTGCTTATTATTGCTTTGCTTCTTGCTTTTGGAGGCTTTGTTTTTTGCCGAAAGTGTTATTATCAGCAAAACGGCAAACGCTCCGAGCGCCGCACCGCCGGTGTCTATTCCCCAATCAAGCACACGGCAGGCTCTGCCGGGCACGAAGATTTGATGAATTTCATCTGTTGCGGCATATATTGATGAGCATATAATCGCCGCCGGCGTTTTTGCTTTGCCGGTTTGCACTTTCAATGCGATTGCAAAAAGAAGCCCAAGCCCCGCAAACTCGGTGAAGTGGGCAAGCTTTCTGATGATGAAATCGGAAAAGCCGCCTATTCCGAAAAGCTTTGTTATCAGCTGCGCAAAAAAGCCGCTTTGCTGCTCCGATTCATCCGCCGTGCGTGATGAAAAATAAAAAATTGCCGCCATGCAAGCCGCTGTAAGCACCCAGCAAATTATCTTTGCCGCCGTGCCTCTTTTGTTATGATCTTGTTGCATTTATAAAGGAAACCCTCCCCGAACCGGGATGAAATTGAACTCCGCTTACTCCTTTTGCCTGCGTATAATAATTCGATTCGTAAAAAACGGGTATAAAGCAATAGGTGTCATAAAGTGCAGCCTCGCATTCTTCACAGGCGGAAACAAGAGAAGCCGAATCGGCTGCGTTTGCTTCTTCAAGTGCTTTTTCAAAATCGTTTTTGTAAAAATCCGTGATTTTAAGGCTGTCTATATCGTTTAAAAATGTTATCGGGCTTGCCGAGTTGGAAACGAGGGGATAAAGCACAATGTCGTAATCTCCGCTTGCTGCCTTTGTTTTAACTTCGCTTTCGGCTGCCGTTTCCAGCTTCAGCGAAAATTCCGTGTCGTGGTTGCCGACCTTGGAAACCGTGCCTATGCCGGATTGTATTCCCTGAATCAGCTCCTTGGCGGCGTCCTTCATTGTTTCGGGCGCCAAAACAGTAACCGACACGCTGTATGTTCCCGAATCCTTCAGCGCTTTTTTCCAAAGCTCAATTGCTTCTTCTTTATCTTTTGCGTCAACCGTTGCAGCGCATTGCTCCGTGTATGATTTACCGCCTGCCGTGCATGATGGGGGCACATAGCCCTTTGGGCTGCTTAAATAGTCGTATTCTTTATAATCAATCTCGGAAAGAGAAAGCGCAAACGCCTTGCGCGCGTCTTTTTTTGCAAAAACGCCCTTTGATGTGTTTATGATAAGGCTCCAGGTTGTGTTGCTGTACGGCACAAGTGTTATTCCGCTTTTTTTGCCCGCTTTATCACTTTCGTATCCTCTTAAATAAGCGGCATCATAATATCCGCTTACAAGCTTGTCGGCCACGCTTTCGTCGGAGCCCACGATTTTTAATGTTAAATCGGACGCCTTTGCGGGCGACGGGCCTGCATAAGCCGTGTTTGCTTTCATAATATATGATGTTTCAAGCACGCTTGTGAGCACAAATTGGCCGTTAAACATTGTGTATTTCAAATCAAGCCCGTATCTGCCGTTTGTTGAATTAAAGAATTCTCTGTTGCAGGGCATTGCCACCGCCGTTGAAAGCGTTTGCAAAAAGTCATCGTCTGCCGCGGCAAGGTTGATTTGAAGCGTGTATTTATCGCTTGCATACACTCCGAGCTCACTCTCGTCTTTGTATCCCGAATGGATTTCATTTGCGTTTTCAATGGCGGAAATTGTGGCAAAAAGCGGGCTTTGCGTTAAATCGTCCGCAGCCCTTTGCAAGCCGAAAACAAAATCCTCCGCCGTTATTTCAGGATTGTAATCTTCTCCCATGGCTTTTTTTACAGAGGGAAAGATATACCACCTCAGCCCTTGCTTCAGCTTAAAGGTGTAGCTTAATCCGTCCTCGCTCACCTGCCAGCTTTCGGCACAGCCGGGGGTTATATTGCCTTCGTCGTCGCAGCGCACAAGCCCTTCAAAGCAGTTTTCGGCAATCAAAAATTCATCCTGCGTTGCCGCCACCTGCGGGTCATAGCTGTTTACATTTCCCGAAAACGGGTATATAAGGTCTATTTTTTCTTTGCTTTTTGAGCAGCCCGTAAAAATGCAGGCCGTCAGCGAAATGCAAATTAAAAAAGAAATCAGTTTTTTCATAATTCATCACCACATTTTTCAGTTATAATATTATAACAGATTACAGCGTGTATGAAAAGATAAAATTGCTATTTATTTTGCGCTGCGCCTGCCCGTTTTTGCAGTGAAAAATACGGTGAAAAAGGCAATTTTAGGCGCAAATCTTAAAACACTCGGCACAGTGTAACAAAAACTTTTCAAAAACAGGCGCGTTTTTTCAAATATTTAAAAAAATTTTATTGACTTATTAAATACATAAGCTTATTATAATAGCACGCTAAAAATGGAAAGTGTGCCCTTTTTGCAAAGGCACCTGCCGAAAGCAGGCGCAAAAATCGGCAAAATATCAGCTGCTGTGCGAAATTTCGCCGTTGCGGCAGAAAGTGCATTTTTGATTTTTACAGTAATCTACAAAGAAACGGAGTGATTACCTTTATGGTAAATGTGAAGGACGTTCAGCTCGGCACCACAACAAGGAAAAGCTTTGCAAAAATCAATGAGGTTATGCCAATGCCTAATCTTATTGAGGTGCAGAAAAAATCCTATCAGTGGTTTCTTGATGAGGGCTTGCAGGAGGTTTTCCGCGACATCGGCCCCATCACTGACTACACGGGCAATCTTGTGCTTGATTTCATCGATTATTCAATGGATGATGCCCCCAAGTACACTATCGCGCAGTGCAAATCAAGAGACGTAACTTACGCAAAGCCCCTCAAAGTAAGGGCTCGCCTTCAAAACAAAGAAACAGGCGAAGTTAAAGAAAATATAATTTATATGGGCGATTTTCCGCTTATGACGGATGCAGGCACATTCGTTATTAACGGCGCGGAAAGATGCATCGTTTCTCAGCTCGTTCGCTCACCCGGCGTTTATTATCATATGGATCATGATAAAACCGGTAAAGAGCTTTTCACAAACACGGTTATCCCGAACAGAGGCGCATGGCTCGAATACGAAACAGACGCAAACGATCTTTTCTATGTAAGAATCGATAAAAACAGAAAAATCTTTATCACCACCTTCCTGCGCTCTCTCGGCCTCGGCTCGGATGATGAAATCCGCGAATTCTTCGGAAACGACGAAAGAATCGAAGCCACAATAGAAAAAGACACCACTAAGAATACCGAAGAGGCGCTTCTCGAGGTTTATAAAAAGCTGCGCCCGGGCGAGCCGCCCACACTTGAAACGGCTCAGGCTCACCTTGACGGCCTGTTCTTTGACGCTCACAGATACGATCTTTCCAGAGTCGGCAGATATAAATACAATAAAAAGCTTGCTCTTTCGGATAGGCTTGCCGGCAAAACCCTCACTCAGCCGATTATTTCTCCGCAGGGCGAATTCCTTGCAGATGCGGGCGAAGTTATCAGCGAGGAAAAAGCGCTTGAAATCGAAAACGCAGGCGTTATGAATGCGTTTGTTGATGCAGAGGGCAAAGAAGTTAAAATCGTTTCAAACGGCATGGTTGATATTTCTAAATATATCTCCTTTGATTGCAAGCCGCTTGGCATAAACGAAAAGGTATCTTACAGAGTGCTTTCCGAAATCCTTGAAAAATGCGGCGATGATGAGGAAGCTCTTAAAGAAGAAATTCAAATCAGATGCGATGATCTTATTCCCAAGCACATCATCACCGATGATATTTTCGCAACTGTTTCTTATCTCATAAATCTTGCTTGCGGCGTCGGCGTAACCGATGATATAGACCATCTCGGAAACCGCCGTATCCGTGCGGTGGGCGAGCTGCTTCAAAATCAGATCAGAATCGGCTTTTCCAGAATGGAAAGAGTTATTCGCGAAAGAATGACTCTTCAGGTGCAGGATGATGAGGAATCAATCACTCCGCAGGCACTCATCAATATCCGCCCCGTTGTTGCGGCTATTAAAGAGTTCTTCGGCTCTTCTCCGCTTTCGCAATTTATGGATCAAAACAATCCGCTTGCAGAGCTTACTCATAAGAGAAGACTTTCAGCCCTCGGCCCCGGCGGTCTTTCAAGAGACCGTGCAGGCTTTGAGGTTCGCGACGTTCACTACACACACTATGGCAGAATGTGCCCCATCGAAACTCCCGAAGGCCCCAACATCGGCCTTATCTCTTATCTTGCCTGCTACAGCCGCTTAAATGAATACGGCTTCATTGAGGCTCCTTATCGCAAGGTTGATAAGGAAAAGGGCTGCGTAACCTCAGAGGTTGTTTATATGACTGCCGATGTTGAGGATAATTACACCGTTGCTCAGGCAAACGAGCCCCTCGATGAAAACGGCAGATTTCTTAATAAACGCGTTACCTGCCGCCACAGAGATGAGTTTCTCACCTGTGAACCTGAAAAAGTAGATTATATGGATGTTTCGCCTAAGATGGTTGTTTCCGTTGCAACGGCGATGATTCCTTTCCTTGAAAACGATGACGCCAACCGTGCTCTCATGGGTGCAAACATGCAGCGTCAGGCAGTTCCGCTTCTTAAAACAGAGGCTCCCGTGGTAGGCACCGGCATGGAATATAAAGCAGCTTACGACTCTGGCGTTGTTGTTGCTGCAAAGCGCGGAGGCACCGTAACCGCAGTTGATGCCGAATCAATCGAAATCACTGTTAAAGCCGGCGAAGTAGACAGATATGAGCTTGTTAAGTTCAGCGGCTCAAACCAGGGCACCTGCATAAATCAGCGCCCCATTGTTTCCCTGCATCAAAAGGTTGAGGACGGCCAGGTTATCGCAGACGGCCCCGCAACCTGCAACGGCGAGGTTTCGCTCGGTAAGAATGCGCTTATCGGCTTTATGACCTGGGAGGGTTATAACTACGAGGACGCCGTTCTTATAAATGAAAAAATGGTTCGCGACGATGTTTACACATCAATTCATATTGAAGAGCACGATGTTGAATCAAGAGATACCAAGCTCGGCCCCGAGGAAATCACAAGAGATATTCCCAATGTGGGCGAGGATGCTCTGAAGGATCTTGATGAGGACGGTATTATCCGCGTTGGCGCAGAGGTACACAGCGGTGACATCCTCGTCGGCAAGGTAACGCCCAAGGGCGAAACGGAGCTTACCGCAGAGGAAAGACTGCTTCGCGCAATCTTCGGCGAAAAGGCAAGAGAGGTAAGAGACACCTCCATGCGCGTTCCTCACGGCGAATACGGCATCGTTGTTGATGTTAAGGTGTTCACCCGTGCAAACTGCGATGAACTCAGCCCCGGCGTAAACAAAGTTGTTCGTGTTTATATCGCGCAAAAGAGAAAAATTCAGGTCGGCGATAAGATGGCCGGTCGTCACGGTAACAAGGGCGTTGTTTCCCGCGTTCTTCCGCAGGAGGATATGCCTTTCCTGCCCGACGGTCGCCCGCTTGATATCGTTCTTAACCCCCTCGGCGTACCTTCCCGTATGAATATCGGTCAGGTGCTTGAGGTGCATCTCGGCTATGCCGCAATGGCACTCGGCTGGAAAATGTGCACACCCGTATTTGACGGTGCACACGAAGATGATATCCGCGAATGTCTTAAGCTTGCAGGCCTTTCGGAGGACGGTAAAACCGTTCTTACAGACGGCAGAACGGGTGAGAAATTCGATAACCCCATCACCGTCGGCTATATGTATTATCTTAAGCTCCATCACCTTGTTGATGATAAAATCCATGCTCGCTCCACCGGCCCTTACAGCATGGTAACGCAGCAGCCACTCGGCGGTAAAGCTCAGTTCGGCGGCCAGCGTTTCGGTGAAATGGAAGTTTGGGCACTTGAGGCTTACGGAGCAGCTTACACGCTGCAGGAAATCATCACGGTTAAATCCGATGATGTAACGGGCCGTGTTAAAACTTACGAAGCAATTGTTAAGGGCGAAAATATTCCGCCTGCCGGCACTCCCGAATCCTTTAAGGTTCTTTATAAAGAGCTTCAGGCTCTCGGCCTTGATACCCGCCTTTATGATAAAGACGGCAATGAGGTTGAACTCAAGCAGGATATCGATGACGGCACGGAAATTCAGCCGATAGACAGCAATGCCTTTACAGAGGTAAACGACTTTGATTCAAACAGCGAGGGCTACACCCTTGAGGATGCTGATGAAAAAGCCGAGGAAGCAGGCCAGAATTCCGGATTTGACGATTTGTTCACGGATTCGGATGAAGACGACGAAGAATAATCTTCGGGCCGATAAACCTACATTACATTATATATAAAGGAGTGCTTCCACATGGAAAATAACAGTGAATTCAATTCAATAAAAATCGGTCTTGCCTCTCCGGAACAAATCCGTGCTTGGTCTTACGGCGAGGTAACAAAGCCCGAAACCATAAACTACAGAACTCTTAAGCCCGAAAAAGACGGCCTTTATTGCGAAAAGATTTTCGGACCCACAAAGGACTGGGAATGCCATTGCGGTAAATATAAAAGAGTTCGTTATAAAGGCAAGGTCTGCGAGCGCTGCGGCGTTGAAATCACACGCTCAAAGGTTCGCCGCGAGCGTATGGGTCATATTGAGCTTGCAGCTCCCGTTTCCCACATTTGGTATTTCAAGGGAATTCCCAGCCGCCTCGGTCTTGTGCTTGACATAAGCCCCCGCTATCTTGAAAAAGTGCTTTATTTCGCGCTTTATATCGTAACCGATCCCGGCGATACTCCGCTTGAGAAAATGCAGATTCTCAACGAAAAAGAGTATGCCGAAATGCGCGAAAGATATGAGGATGATTTTGAAGCCGGCATGGGTGCGGAAGCCATTAAAAAGCTGCTTCAGGATATTGATGTTGAGCAGCTTCGCAACGAGCTTACCGCAGAGCTTGAAACGGCAACGGGCCAAAAGAGAGTTCGCATTCTTAAAAGGCTTGATGTTGTTGACGCTTTCTATAAGAGCGGCAATAAGCTTGAATGGATGATTATGGATGTTATTCCGGTAATTCCTCCGGATATCCGCCCCATGGTTCAGCTTGACGGCGGCAGATTTGCCACCTCTGATCTTAACGATCTTTACAGAAGAGTTATAAACAGAAATAACCGCCTTAAAAGGCTCCTTGAGCTCGGCGCACCCGATATTATCGTAAGAAACGAAAAGAGAATGCTTCAGGAGGCTGTTGACGCCCTTATCGATAACGGCAGAAGAGGCCGCCCGGTAACAGGCCCCAGCAACCGCCCGCTTAAATCTCTTTCCGATATGCTTAAAGGTAAGCAGGGTCGTTTCCGTCAAAACCTTCTCGGTAAGCGTGTTGACTATTCCGGCCGTTCCGTTATCGTTGTAGGCCCCGAACTCAAAATGCATCAGTGCGGCCTTCCCAAGGAAATGGCAATTGAGCTGTTTAAGCCCTTCGTTATGAAGCGCCTTGTTGCCACAGGTGCGGCTTCAAATATTAAATCCGCAAGAAAAAAGGTTGAGCGTGCTCAGGATCCCGCAGTATGGGATGCTCTTGAGGTTGTTATTAAGGATCATCCGGTTATGCTTAACCGTGCGCCCACACTTCACCGCCTCGGTATTCAGGCGTTTGAGCCGGTTCTTGTTGAGGGCAGGGCAATCAAGCTTCATCCTCTTGCATGTACGGCATTTAACGCGGACTTTGACGGCGACCAAATGGCTGTTCACGTTCCGCTTTCGGCAGAGGCTCAGGCAGAGGCACGCCTTCTTATGCTTGCCGCAAACAACCTGCTCAAGCCGTCCGACGGTAAGCCCGTAACCGTTCCCACGCAGGATATGGTTATCGGTTCTTATTACCTCACCATGATTAAGGAGGGCGAGCCGGGTCAGCCGAAATTCTTTAAGGATGAAAACAGAACAGAAGAAATCGCTTTCCAAGATGTGAGAAAGCTTGTTGCAGGCAGATTCGATGATTCTCAAATTCTCACCGATGAAAAGGATTCCGAGCTTGCTGCCGATTTCTCAATCTATAAATCATATCATATTTACAGAGATAAGGACGAGGCTATGATGGCATATCAGGAGGGTTCTCTCGGTATGCACTCACCGGTTAAAATCCGCTTCTCCAAAGAGGAAAATGGCAGCACAAAGAGTGCCGTTGTTATCACAACAATCGGCCGCGTAATCTTCAACAACCCGATTCCGCAGGATTTGGGCTTTGTTGATCGCTCCGTTGCCGAAAACGAATTCAAGCCCGAAATCGGCTTTGTTGTTAAGAAAAAGCAGCTCGGTCAAATCGTTGATAAGCTCATCTCCGTTCACGGCGTTTCCGTTGCCTCCGTTGCGCTTGATCATATCAAGGCGCAGGGTTATAAGTATTCCACCGTTTCCGGCACCACCGTTGCCGTTTGCGATGCTCTTATTCCGGATGCCAAAAAGGATTTCCTTGAGGAAGCCGAAAAGCAGGTTGATGAGATTATGATGAACTACAATTTCGGTCTTATCACAAATGAAGAGCGCTCTTCCGCCGTTATCAAGGCTTGGGAGGATTGCACAAATAAGGTTACAAACGAGCTTACTTCAAACTTTGACGGAACTCATAACCCGATTCACATGATGGTTGATTCCGGCGCTCGCGGCAGTACCGCTCAGCTTCGTCAGCTTGCCGGTATGCGCGGACTTATCGCAAACACCGCAGGTAAAACAATCGAAATTCCGATTAAGGCAAACTATCGTGAAGGCCTTAACATTTTGGAATACTTCATTTCTTCGCGTGGTGCTCGTAAAGGTCTTACCGATACGGCGCTTCGTACAGCCGACTCGGGTTACCTTACCCGCCGCCTTGTTGACGTTTCACAGGATGTTATTATCCGCGACGACGATTGCGGCTGCAAGGAAGGTATTGTAGTTAAGGCTATTATGGACGGCAATCGTGAGCTTGAATCACTTAAAGAACGCCTTATCGGCCGCTTCCCGCTCAACGAGGTTTGCGATCCTGCAACAGGCGAGGTCCTTGCTTCTCCCGATGTTATGATGACCAAGGAAATCGCAGGCAAAATCGTTTCCGCGGGTATCACAGAGGTTAAAATCCGTTCTCTTATCACATGTAAATCGCACCACGGCGTTTGCCGCAAGTGCTATGGTTCAAACCTTGCGTTTAACGAGCCTGTTCAGGTCGGTGAAGCAGTCGGCATTATCGCGGCTCAGTCAATCGGTGAGCCGGGTACTCAGCTTACAATGAGAACCTTCCACACCGGCGGTATCGCAGGCGGTGAGGATATCACTCAGGGTCTTCCCCGTGTTGAGGAATTGTTTGAGGCTCGCAAGCCCAAGCAGTATGCAATCCTTTCCGAGATTGACGGCGTCGTAAGATTTGAAGAGGTTAAGAAAACCCAGCATATCGTTGTTACTAATAACGACACTATGGAAGAACGCAAATACCTTGTTCCTTACGGCTTCAGAATCCGTGAGGAAATCACAGAGGGCGCTCATGTTTCAAAGGGACAGGAGCTCACTTACGGTTCAAAGAATCCGCACGATGTTCTTGCAATTCTCGGCGAAGAGGCTGTTTATAACTATCTTATTCGCGAAGTTCAGTTTGCATATCGTACTCAGGGTGTTGATGTAAACGATAAGCACATTGAAGTAATCGTTCGCCAGATGCTTAAGAAATGCACGGTTGACGATGCAGGCGACACGGAGCTTGTTTCCGGCACAATGGTTGATGTTTCGGCTGTTGATGAGGCAAACGAAAAGATCGAGGCACGCATTGCGGCAGGCGAGGCAGATCTTAAAAAGGCAACCTACATCCCGATTCTTATGGGTATCACAAAGGCTTCGCTTGCAACGGATTCGTTCCTTTCCGCAGCATCCTTCCAGGAAACCACAAGAGTTCTTACAGATGCGGCAATCAAGGGCAAGGTTGATCCTCTTATCGGCCTTAAAGAAAACGTTATCATCGGTAAGCTTGTTCCGGCAGGCACGGGCATGAATGTGTTCCGCGATGTTGATGTTGTGCCGAGCTATCTTTCTTCCGAAGGCTCCGAGGAAATATTAAACCTTGAACAATTGCAAAAATTGTTGACAAACAGTATGTCTGAGTGATATAATTGATAACTGTGTGAGCAGGGATAATACCGCATTGCACAAATATTTTTAATTATTTTGTCACAGTTGCACAAAATATTGAGGTGGGCTTTGTGCCCGCCTCAATATGTGCGTATATACGGCGGCTTCAAATTTGTGAAACCGCAGTGTATGCGCATATTATTGCGCATAAATTTTGCAGAAAGGAGATATAAACTATTGCCTACCTTTAACCAATTAGTAAGAACAGGCAGAAAGTCTGTTGAGAAAAAGGCAAAAGCACCTGCACTTTTAAAGAGCCTCAATACCAAGAAGAATGTTATGAATGATAACTGCTCTCCTCAAAAGCGCGGTGTATGCACGGCTGTTAAAACAGCCACCCCGAAGAAGCCGAACTCCGCTCTTCGTAAAATCGCCCGTGTTCGTTTAACAAACGGCATGGAGGTTTCCGCATACATCCCCGGCGTTGGTCACAACCTTCAGGAGCACTCCGTAGTTATGGTTCGCGGCGGCCGTGTTAAGGATCTTCCCGGTGTGCGTTACCACATCATCCGCGGCACTCTTGATACTCAGGGCGTAAACGGCAGAATGCAAAGCCGCTCTAAGTACGGCGCTAAGAAGCCGAAGGCTGCAAAGAAATAAGTAGCTCTTTTAGGATAAAACAATAGTTTATACCTTATATTATATATATGCGGTATAGCCTACTTGTTGACTCCACGGAAAAACCGAGTACCTATGAACTCATTAAAATTATGAAGGAGGGAAGCGAAGATGCCAAGAAGAGGCCAAATCGCTAAGCGTGATGTTTTGCCGGATCCGCTTTATAATTCAAAGCTGGTAACCCGTCTTATCAACAACATCATGTATGATGGAAAAAAGGGTGTCGCACAGAAAATCGTTTACGGTGCATTTGACATCATTAAAGAAAAAACAGGCAACGATCCGTTAGAAACTTTTGAAGCTGCTATGGAAAACGTTATGCCCGTTCTTGAGGTAAAGGCTCGCCGTGTCGGCGGTGCAACTTACCAGGTTCCGCTTGAAGTTCGCCCCGAAAGGCGCCAAACTTTGGGCTTGCGCTGGATAACAGCATATTCACGCCAGCGTTCCGAAAGAACTATGAAGGAACGCCTTGCTGCGGAAATCATGGATGCCGTAAATAAAACCGGCGGCGCAGTTAAGAAGTGTGATGATACACATAAAATGGCAGAGGCAAACAAAGCATTTGCTCATTTCAGGTATTGATCCCAGTATCGGAATAGGAGGATATTATGCCAAGAAAAGTGTCGCTTGAGATGACAAGAAATATTGGTATTATGGCGCATATCGATGCCGGTAAAACAACCACTACCGAGCGTATCCTTTATTATACGGGTATTAACCACAAAATCGGTGAAACCCACGACGGCGCCGCTACTATGGACTGGATGGCACAAGAGCAGGAAAGAGGTATCACAATCACCTCCGCTGCAACAACTTGCTTCTGGAAAAAACATAGAATCAATATTATCGACACACCGGGCCACGTTGACTTCACTGTTGAGGTTCAGCGTTCCCTTCGTGTGCTTGACGGCTCTGTTACCGTTCTTTGTGCTAAGGGCGGCGTAGAGCCTCAGTCTGAAACCGTTTGGCGCCAGGCTGACGAATATAATGTACCCCGTATGATCTATGTAAATAAGATGGATATTATGGGTGCAGACTTTTACAATGTTCTCAACATGGTAAAAGAAAGATTTAAATGCAATGCAGTTCCGATTCAGCTTCCGATCGGTTCCGAGGATACCTTCAGAGGTATCGTAGACCTTGTTAACATGGATGCCGAAATTTATTACGACGATCTCGGAAACGATATTCGCCGCGAGGAAATTCCGGAGGATATGAAGGATCTTGCTCAGGAATATCGCGATAAGCTTATTGAAGCTGTTGCAGAGCAGGACGAAGCTCTTATGGATAAGTATTTTGAAGGCGAAGAGCTCACCGTTGATGAAATCAAGAAAACAATCAGAAAAGCAACCTGTGCTTGCCAGATGGTTCCGATCACCTGCGGCACTTCTTACAGAAACAAGGGCGTTCAGCCGCTTCTTGATGCGATTGTTGATTTCATGCCTGCTCCCACAGATGTTGAATCAATCAAGGGTGTAAACCCCGACACGGATGAGGAAGAATTCCGTCATTCGTCCGATAGCGAGCCGTTCTCGGCTCTTGCATTCAAGATTGCCACCGACCCGTTTGTAGGTAAAATTTGCTACTTCCGCGTTTATTCGGGCACTCTTAATGCAGGCTCTCAGGTTTACAACTCCGTTAAGGGCAATAAAGAAAGAATCGGCCGTATTCTTCAAATGCACGCAAACCACAGAGAAGATATCGAAACCGTTTATGCGGGTGATATCGCTGCCGCTGTAGGTCTTAAAAACACCACCACCGGCGATACTCTTTGCGATGAAGATCATCCGATTATCCTTGAATCAATGAACTTCCCGGATCCCGTTATCCGCGTTGCCATTGAGCCCAAAACCAAGGCAGGCCAGGAAAAAATGGGCATCGCTCTTGCAAAGCTTGCAGAAGAAGATCCAACATTCAAGGCATATACCGATGAGGAAACAGGCCAAACAATCATCGCCGGTATGGGCGAGCTTCACCTTGAAATTATCGTAGACCGTATGCTCCGCGAATTTAAGGTAGAGGCTAATGTAGGCGCACCTCAGGTTGCATATAAAGAAACCATCACCACAGATTCCATGTCAGACACTAAATATAAGCGTCAGTCCGGCGGTTCGGGCCAATACGGTCATGTTAAAATCCGTATGTCGCCCAACCTTGATGAAGAAGGAATCGGCAAGGGCTATGAATTTGTTAACTCCGTTGTCGGCGGTGCTATTCCCAAGGAATATATCCCCGCTGTTGATGCAGGTATTCAGGGCGCTATGAAGAGCGGTGTTCTTGCAGGTTACCCGATGGTTGATATCAAAGTTGAGCTTTATGATGGATCTTATCATGAAGTTGACTCCTCTGAAATGGCGTTCAAGATTGCCGGCTCTATGGCATTCAAGGATGCAGCCAAAAAGGCTAAGCCCGTTATCCTTGAGCCTATGATGAAGGTAACGGTTATCGTTCCCGAGGAATACATGGGCGATGTTATCGGCGATCTTAACTCTCGCCGTGGTCTTATCAGAGGTATGGAAGACAGAACAGGCGCTAAGCAAATCAATGCCCGCGTTCCGCTTTCCGAAATGTTCGGTTATGTAAATGATCTTCGTTCCAAAACTCAGGGTCGTGGTCAATACACCATGGAACCCGATGGTTATGAACCCGTTCCGAAGTCTATTGCAGAAGATATCATTTCTTCACGCGCCAAAAAAGACTGATTAACGGATAATTAACAATAAAATCATTAAAAAGCCTTGATATTTCATCAATGCTTTGATAAAATAATTATAACAATTTATTCAACTTAAATTTTTAGGAGGAAATCCCAATGGCTAAAGAAAAATTTAACCGTTCCAAGCCGCATGTTAACATCGGTACGATCGGTCACGTAGACCACGGTAAGACCACTCTTACAGCTGCTATCACAAAGTATCTTGCAAACGAAGGCCATGCTAAGTTTGAAGATTATGCTGATATCGATAAGGCTCCCGAAGAGAGAGAACGTGGTATCACAATCAACACTGCTCACGTTGAGTATGAAACAGAATCTCGTCACTATGCACACGTTGACTGCCCCGGCCACGCCGACTACATCAAGAACATGATCACCGGCGCTGCTCAGATGGACGGTGCTATCCTTGTTATCGCTGCTACCGACGGCCCGATGGCTCAAACTAAAGAGCACCTTCTTCTTGCTCGTCAGGTTGGCGTTCCTTACATCGTTGTATTCATGAACAAGGTAGACCAAGTAGACGATGAAGAACTTCTTGACCTTGTTGAAATGGAAATTCGTGATACTCTTAACGAGTATGAATTCCCGGGCGACGACACCCCGATCATCAGAGGTTCTGCTCTTCTTGCTCTTCAGGCTCCTTCAAATGACGATCCTGCTTGCGATTGCATCAGAGAGCTCCTTGAAGCTGTTGACACTTATATCCCGACTCCCGAGCGCGATGAAAACCTTCCCTTCCTTATGCCTGTTGAGGATGTTATGACCATCACCGGTCGTGGCACCGTTGCAACCGGTAAGGTAGAGCGTGGTATCCTTAAGCTCAACGAGGAAGTTGAAATCGTTGGTATTAAGCCCGAAATCAAGAAGACTGTTTGCACAGGTCTTGAAATGTTCCGTAAGTCTCTTGACTTCACAGAAGCAGGCGACAACGTAGGCGCACTTCTTCGTGGTATTCAGAGAACAGAGATTCAGCGCGGCCAGGTTCTTGCAAAGCCGGGTTCAATTCACCCGCACACAAAGTTCAAGGGCCAGGTTTACGTTCTTACTAAGGACGAAGGCGGCCGTCATACTCCTTTCTTCAACAACTATCGTCCTCAGTTCTATTTCAGAACAACTGACGTTACCGGCGTTATCACTCTTCCGGAAGGCACTGAAATGTGCATGCCCGGCGATAACATCGTTATGGATGTTGAACTTATCACTCCTATCGCTATCGAAAAGGGACTTCGTTTCGCTATTCGTGAAGGCGGCAGAACAGTAGGTTCAGGCGTTGTTACAGAAATCGAAGAGTAATTTATAATAATTATTCGCAGGCAGGGTTTTCCCTGCCTGTTTTTTCTTGCCCACACTTTGCGGGTGTGTTATAATAACCTCACGAAACACAATCCGAATTGAAAATTCGGTGTGTTTCGGAGAACATTGAAATGCAGCGTTCGGCGATGGATTCCGCCTCACATTTGCATTAAAATAACCTCATGAAACACAATCCGAATTGAAAATTGATGTGCTTTATTAAACATTAAGATTCAGATTTAAGGATATGCCGGCAAGGCGGATGTTTCCAAAAGCGCAAACACGGCAAAATGCGCTTTATTATATAAATATATTTAAAACAAACACTCAAACAAATCATTTTTCAAAGCAGCAAACGGAGCGGTTATGGCAGAAAATCAGGCTGAAAAAATAAATGGCACCGTTGAGGATGTAACCTATTATAACGAGGAAAACGGCTACACGGTTATGACCGTTTCTGCGGGCGACGATGCCGTAACCGTTGTGGGCAATTCACTGCCTGTTGCCGAGGGCGTTCAAATAGAAGCCTGCGGCGAATGGGTTATGCACCCCACCTTCGGCAGGCAACTGAAAGCGGATTCAATTAAGCTTACCATGCCCGAAAACGCCGCCGGAATGCTTAATTATCTTTCAAGCGGAATCGTGCGCGGAATCGGCCCTGCCACCGCATCAAAAATAGTGGATGAATTCGGCGCGGAAACCTTTGATGTTTTGCAAAATGATTTAAACCGCCTTGCTTCGATAAAAGGAATAAGCAGAACCAAGGCGCGCGAAATGCAAAAATCGTTTAATGAAAAATTCGGCTCGCGCGAAACTCTTGCCGCTCTCATAAATAACGGCCTTACCCAAAAAGAAGCGCTTAATGCATATAAGTTTTTCAAGGATAACGCTGCTGAAATGTTTGAAGATAATCCTTTTTCATTCGTTGCCTGCGGAATTATAAGCTTTGACAGATGTGATGAATTAACCGTGGAGCACGGAATTGCCGTGCAGGATACCGTTCGCGCCGAGGCGCTTGCAGCACATATAGTTGAGCATAATATCGCAAACGGGCATACCTGCCTGCCACGCTCAAGCGTTGTAAAAACGGCGATTTCTTATCTTGATTGCAGTGAGGATGCGGCGGAAATTGCCGTTGATTCTGCTGTTGAAAACCATCGCCTTATGAATGAGGAAATAGACGGAAAAGAATTTCTTTTCACCCCTGAGGCATATAATGCCGAGCATGATATTGCCGATCGCATTAAGGTTATGGTGAGTTATCCGCCCCGCCAAGTGGAAATTTTTCAAAGCGAGGTTTTCGCTTTTGAAAGCTCAAATAATATTGCTTTTGACGAAAAACAGCGCGAGGCAATCGAAATTGCGGTCAATAAAGGCATGCTGATTTTAACGGGCGGCCCCGGCACGGGCAAAACCACCACGGTTAAGGGCATGATAACCCTGATGAAAAATCACGGGCTGAATGTGGCGCTTGCCGCTCCCACCGGCAGAGCCGCAAAAAGGATGACGGAATTAACGGGCTGTGAGGCAAAAACTCTGCATCGCTTGCTTGAAGCGGAATTTAAAGACGACGAAAATAAATCCGCCTTCGCGCGAAACAGGAAAAATCCGCTCGAGGCGGACGCCGTTATAATAGATGAGCTTTCAATGGTTGATATATTTTTGTTTTCTTCACTGCTGGATGCTTTGCCGCTTCATTCAAGGCTTATTTTGGTGGGCGATAAAGACCAATTGCCGCCTGTGGGCGCGGGAAATGTGCTCTCCGATTTGCGAAAAAGCGGGCTTATCCCCGTTGTGGAGCTTGATAAGATTTTTCGCCAGGCAATGCAAAGCAGGATAGTTACCAATGCACACAGGGTTGTGCGCGGCGAAATGCCCGTAACGGATGATAATTCGCCCGAATCGGATTTCTTTTTGGTGCACGAGCAATCGCCTTACACCGCCTCCGGTAAAATCGCGGATCTTGTTACACGCCGCCTGCCGCAGGCTTACGGCTTTGATTCCGTGGGCGGTATTCAGGTGCTCTGTCCGTCTCGCATGGGCGAGCTGGGTTCGCAAAACATAAATCGAATTTTGCAGAAAAAGCTCAATCCGCCCGCAAAAGGCAAACGCGAAATCACCGTTCGCGGCTACACCCTGCGCGAGGGTGATAAGGTTATGCAAATTAAAAATAATTATGATGTTCCGTGGTTTAAAAGCGGTGAAAACGGCATGGGTGTTTTCAACGGCGATGTGGGCGTGCTCACCCGCGTTGATAAGGCAAGCGATATAATCAATGTTGTGTTTGATGATAAAGAGGCAATGTATTCCTATGCAAATGCCACCGAGCTTGAGCTTGCCTATGCCATGACTGTGCATAAAAGCCAAGGCTCGGAATTTGACGCTGTTGTTATGCCGGTGCTTGCCACTCCGCCGAAGCTTGCTTACAGAAATCTTTTTTATACTGCGCTCACAAGGGCGAAAAAGCTGCTTGTGCTCGTCGGCAATGAAGGTGCGGTGCGCGCAATGGTTGAAAACGATAAAAAAAGCAGGCGCTACAGTGCACTTCTTCACTTTTTAACTGTTGACAACTCGGGGCGTTTACAGTAACATTTAATTGTGCGCGTTTTTGATTTAATTCAAAAATTTGCGCGATTTTTGATGATTTTCGGGCTTCCCGATTATATAAATTTGTTTTTAAGGAATGACAATATGTTTGGTTATGATCTCGGTATAGATTTCGGCACAAGCTCTTTGGTTATCTCAGTGCCGGGCAAGGGCGTTGTTGTAAACGAGCCCTCCTATGTGGCTTATGACACGGAAACCGAAAAAATGCTCTATGCTGGCAGAAGAGCTTATTATCTTGAGGGGCGCGAGCCGAGCGGAATTTCCGTTATTCAGCCGATAGCGGGCGGCGCCATCACGAATTATTCAATTGCCGTGCAGATGGTGCGCTTTTTTATAAACAAAATAATCAAAAAAAGCATTTTTAAGCCCAGGGTTGTTGCCGCGGTTTCGGCGCTTGCCACGGATGTTGAAAGGCGCACGATTATTTCCGTTATGATTTCCGCGGGCGCAAGGTCCGTTTGCCTTGTGGAGGAGCCTCTTTGCGCCGCTTTCGGCGCGGGGGTTGATCCATTGCAGCCCACGGGAGCGTTTGTTATCGATATCGGAGGTGGCACCACGGATATGGCGGTTATCAGCCAGGGCAGTATGAGCCAGGTGGATACCGTTCGTGTGGCAGGCAATCGCTTTGATGATGAAATAGCAAAATATATGCGTGAAAAATACGGCATTTTGATAGGCAAAAGAATGTCGGAGGAAATCAAAAACCGCATTGGCGGCGCAGTAGAGCGTGAAGAAGATGTGAGCATGCAGGCAAAGGGGCGCGATATGTTCTCCGGAATGCCGTGCGTTGTTGAAATCACGGGCAATGAAATATATGAATGCTTAAAGCCGCTTTTTGAAGAGCTTACGGACGCGGCACGCGTTATTTTTGAGCGCACAACTCCGCAGATAGTTGCCGATGTAACAAACAGCGGAATTATCATCACAGGCGGCTGCTCTGAAATTTACGGCATAGATAAGCTCTTTTCAAATGCGCTGGGGCTTGATGTTTCCATCGCGCCGCGCGCAGAGCTTTGCGTTTCAAAGGGCGCAATGATTGCGCTCAATAAAATGCATATTCTCGATCAATACGGCTATCGCTTCCAAACGAAACAGGATGTAAGAATAAGATGATTCAGATTTATTACGGCTTCGGCAAGGGAAAAACCACCGCCGCAATCGGCCAGGCGCTTCGTGCCTGCGGTGCGGGAAAATCCGCCTGCGTTTATGCCTTTTTAAAGGACAATTCATCAAGCGAAAGGCTTGCAAGGTGCGATGTTGAGTTTTACCCCACGCCGCAAAAGCTGCCGTTTTTGTTTAAAATGAGTGATGAGGAAAAGGCTGAATATGCCGCGTTTGCTCAAAAAATGCTTGCCGATGCGCTTTCATCCGATTATGATGTGATTGTGCTTGATGAATTTTTGGATGCGGTTTCGCTTTTTGATTTTGATTATATCAAATCGCTTTCGTTTTCGCCCGATAAGGAATATGTGATAACGGGCCACACGGAGATTGCGCCGCTTTTTGAAAAGGCGGATTATATAACGGAATTTAAAAAAATCCGCCACCCGTTTGATAACGGAGCTTCGGCAAGGCAGGGAATAGAATTTTAGCGCACTTTTTCAATTTTGCCGCAAAGTCAGAGTTTTAAGAATAAAGCATAACACGGCTTCGGAAAAGCCACTTTAAAATATACCGAATTAAACACGGTAATACGGAGGAACGATATGGATAGATTTGCTAAATTTCATCCCGCTGTCTGCTTCCTCTTTTTTGCTTTTGTGATTGTGCTCACGCCTGTTTATATAAATCCCGTGTTCGGCATAATTTCCTTTGCCGCGGCGTTTCTTTATGAATTAAAAGCCTGCGGCAAATCCGCCGCGCTCGGCACACTAAAATTCACCGTGCCGCTCGGCGTGCTTGTGGCAGTGTTCAATATGCTTTTTTGCCGCTACGGAGAAACGCGGCTGTTTTCCGTTTTCGGGCTTCAAATGAATTTTGAACCGCTTGTTTACGGCGCGTGCACGGGTGTTATGCTCGGTGCGCTCGTTATGTGGTTTGCGGCTTATAATCAGGTTGTCACAAGCGAGAAATTCGCGGCGCTTTTCGGCGGCATTGCGCCTAATTTGGTGCTCACTTTTTCAATGGCAATGCGCTTTGTGCCGCTTATGATTAAAACGGCAAATCAAATTAAAGAGGCTCAGCAGGGGCTGGGCAATGAAGTTAAAGGCTTAAAAAACGCCGTTTCGCGCTTTTCCGCCCTTGTTTCGATCAGCCTTGAGCGCAGCATGAAAACGGCGGATTCAATGCGCGCTCGCGGCTTCGGCAGGGGAAATCGCCGCGGCTTTTCACGCTTTAAATTCAAAGTGGGGGATGCGGCCTTGATTTTATGCTTTGCCGCCGCCTTTGTGTTTGAAATCGCCGCGCGTTGCCTCGGCGCATTTGAATTTTCGTATCAAAATCATATCGAAATAAAAAATCCGAGCCCGCTTGCCGCCGCCGTGTTTACCGCGGTGTGCCTGTTGCCGTTTTTAATTGATGCTTTGGAGGATGCCAAATGGCTGATATTGAAATCAAAAATTTAAGCTTTTCTTATCCGCTTGCCTCAAATGCGGCGCTTTCGGATGTTTCGCTTTTTGTGAAATCCGGCAGGCTTTGCCTCGTTTGCGGCAGCAGCGGCAGCGGAAAATCCACGCTGCTTTGCCTGCTTAAAAGCGAAATTGCCCCGCACGGCAAAAAAGCGGGCGAAATTTTCGTTCGCGGCAAAATAGGCTTTGTCGGCCAGGATGCGGAAAGTAATATTATAACGGACACGGTTTACGGCGAATTGGCGTTCGGCTTGCAAAGCACCTCGCTTTCGCGCGCCGAAATCGCGCTTAAAATTGCCGAAACGGCAAGCTATTTTAACCTTAATAAATATATAAATTGCAAAACGGCTGAGCTTTCGGGCGGCACAAAGCAAATGCTTGCACTTGCTTGCGCCATGACGGCTTCACCCGATGTGCTTTTACTTGATGAACCATGCTCGCAGCTCGATCCCGTGGCGGCGCGCAATTTTTATTCTGCCGTGTTGCGCCTTAAAGCGGAACGGGGAATAACGATTCTTGTGGCGGATCATCGCCCCGATCTTTTGGCAAACGCCGATTCCGTGCTTTATTTAAAGCAGGGCAGGGCGGAATTTTTCGGCACTCCCGCCGAGCTTGCAAAATATTTACCCGCCGCCGGCGATCCGATGGCGCAAATGCTGCCGGCATACACTCAAATTCTTAAAACCCGCCCACTTGATTTTTCCGCGGCAAAAGAAATGCTTAAATTCGTGGCGGAAAAGCCCGCTTTGCCCGCCCCGCAGGCGGCGCATGCACTGAGCGCGCGCGGCTTGGCATTTGCATATAAAAAGGGTGCCGAGGATGTGCTTTTCGGCTTGGATTACACCGCTGAAAAAGGCTGCATAAACGCCGTTGTAGGCGCAAACGGCTCGGGAAAAACAACTCTGCTCAAATGCCTTTGCAAAATTTTAAAGCCCTACGGCGGCAAAATCAAAATGCAGGGCAGGGCGGTTTATATGCCGCAAAATGTGCAGGCGCTTTTTTTGTGCGATACAGTTCGTGAGGAAATTTCGGATGATGCACTTGTGCGCGAATTCGGCTTGGAAAAGCTGCTTGGTGCAAATCCGTTTGATTTATCCGGCGGCGAGGCTCAGCGCCTTGCAATTGCAAAGGCCGTGCAAACCGGTGCGGATATTTTGCTGCTTGATGAACCCACCAAAAGCGTGGACGCCGCTTTTAAGGCGGAGCTTGCGGATATTTTAAAATCGCTTTGCAGCTCGGGCAAAACAATTGTGCTTGTTACTCACGATATCGAATTTGCCGGCAGATATGCGGATTTTGCCTCGTTTTTGTTTGACGGAAAAATCGCCGCCTCTGCCCCGCGCCGCGATTTTTTCGCCGCGCTTGATATTTACACCACCGCTCTTTCGGCAATGACGGGCGGCAGAATAATAAGTGTGGATGATGCGGAGGCTGAAGAATGAAAAAAGGCGCAAATCTGATTTATTTGCTTTTCACCGCGGCGGCGCTTGTCTTTATAATTTTGTGGCAGCTGTTTTTTAAAGCGGGCACATCGTTTTATCTTGTGTGCGTTATTGTTATTGTGCTTTCGCTTTTGCCGTTTTTTATAAGCTATGAAAATTCAAAGCCCTCCGCGCGCGAGGTTTCGCTGGTGGCGGTGCTGTCGGCGCTTGCTGTTGCTTCAAGGGCTGTGTTTTATTTCGTGCCGCAGTTCAAGCCGATTGGCGCCGTTGTTATAGTTTCGGCGGTTTGCCTCGGCCCGCAAAGGGGCTATATAATCGGCTCACTTTCGGCGTTCGTTTCAAATTTTATTTTCGGTCAAGGGGTGTGGACTCCGTTTCAAATGGTGGCGCTCGGTTTGGTGGGCTTTGCCGCCGGGGTTATATTTAAAAAGGTTAAGCCAAACAGATGGCTCCTTGCCGCAATCGGCTTTGTGCTTGCCTTTGCGCTTTACGGCGTTGTTGTGGATGCAAGCTCCGTGCTCACCATGCTCACGGATTACACCCTTTCGGGCGTGCTTGCGATTTATGCGGCGGGCGTTCCTTTTTCCGCCGTGTTCGGCGGCGCAACCGCGCTGTTTTTGTTTGTTTTCGGCGAGGCGTTCATAAAAAAAATAAACCGCATAATCGTGAAGTACGGCATTTTGGAGGAATCGCAAAATGAGCAAAGCATCGCGCAAAATTAAAAAATCCGGCGAAAAAAAACAGCCCAAAAAGCAGCTTTCTCAATATGAAAAGGCGGCGCGCAGCGCATTTGTGTGCGGCATAATTGGGGTTGCATCGGCGGGAATTTTGCCGCCGCTCGGAATCACGGCAATAATTGCCTCGTGCGTGCTTAAATCAAAGCCGCTCGGCGAGGATTATGAATTTATGCGCAAAAAAGCTTTGCCGGCGGGAATAATCGCCCTTGTTATGTTTGGGCTTGATATCGGAATTTATTACCTTTTCAAGTTTAAAACCGCGCAATAAATAAATCAAAATATCACTCGGATTACCGCTTTTTTAATTCTGAAAGCGGCGATCCGATTTTTTTATATTCATATTCCAAACGGTAGCAAATAGTTATACTTAATGTATAACGGCTATAAAAAACAGAAAAAAGCATGTTAAAACAAGCGATTTTATGCCAAAAGCAGACCGAGAAGGGGCAATCGGTCTGTTTTTGGCATTTGCAAACTATTGCTATCCAAGCGGTTCGGGCTTCTGTTTTTATTCGAATCAACCAACGGATAACAAAACTTATTTAATCGAAAATTTGATTCCTATTTCTTTTAACTATTATCAAGATAATGAGTCTGCAACGGGTGCCGCTCCTAAAGAGCCATCATACAGCACATATATCCAAAGCACCCGCAATCCCGATAAAACATACACATACACATGAAAGTCAGGCAAAAACACAACTGTGTGGCTTGAAGATTATAAAAATTATTTTGCGCAGATGCAAACCGACGTATTCAATTTGCCGCAAAAAACACCCGCTCGGTTTTGCGCCGAGCGGGTGTTTTGTTTTTATTAAGTTTTTTATGCGCTTATTAGTCCGGATATCCGTTCGGATTTTGCTTTTGCCAGCGCCAGCTGTCCTCGCACATTTCCTCGATATCTCTTTCCGCTTTCCAGCCAAGCTCTTTGTAAGCCTTGCTCGGGTCGGAATAGCAAACTGCAAGGTCGCCTGCGCGCCTGGCCACGATTTCGTATTTGATATCAATGCCGGAGGCTTTTTTGAATGCGTTCACAACATCAAGCACGCTGTAGCCCTTGCCCGTGCCGAGGTTGTAGATGAAAACTCCTTTTTCGCCTTCAACCTTTTGAACCGCTTTAACATGGCCGAGCGCGAGGTCAACAACATGAATGTAATCGCGCACGCAGGTGCCGTCCGGAGTGTCGTAATCGTTGCCGAAAACGCTTAAATGATCTCTTTTGCCGATTGCCACCTGGGTGATATAGGGCATAAGGTTGTTCGGGATTCCGTTTGGAGCCTCGCCCATTGTGCCGCTCTTGTGCGCGCCGATGGGGTTGAAATAGCGAAGCAGGCAAATAGACCAATCCTTGTCGGAAACATATAAATCCTGCAAAATGCATTCAATCATATATTTTGTTCTGCCATAAGGGTTTGTTACACCGCCGATCTCCATGTCTTCGGTAAGAGGAGAAATATTTTTCGTTCCGTAAACCGTTGCCGAGGAGGAGAAAACGATTTTTTTGCAGCCGTTTTTTCTCATAACATCAAGCAGCACAAGCGTGCCGGTAATGTTGTTGTCAAAATATTCAAGCGGCTTTTGAACGCTTTCGCCCACCGCCTTTAGGCCGGCAAAGTGAATAACCGAATCGATTTTTTCTGTTTTAAAGATTTTGTCAAGCCCTTCGCGGTCGCGGATATCGCATTCGTAGTAGGGAAAATCTCTGCCCACGAGAGCCTTAATTCTGTCTATGCTGGATTTTTTACAGTTGTAAAAATTGTCAACGATAACCACATCAATTCCCGCGTTCATAAGCTCAACGCAGGTATGGCTGCCGATGTATCCCGCACCGCCTGTAACCAAAACTGCCATTTAAATCCCAACTTTCTGTAGTTTTATATATTTCGGCATTTCTTGCCAATAATAAGTGTGTTAAAATGCCTGCCGCCCGGCTTTGCGTGCGGCAGGTAAGGGTTATCAATAAGCTTTGCCCCAATAGAGCATATGCTTTGCAGGCTTTCCGCAGCAAATGCAGGTGTCTGAAATTTGCTCTTGATCAAGCGGAATGCAGCGCGAGCCAACTCCCGTAAGCTCCTTAACCTTGCTTTCGCATTCCTCGCTGCCGCACCACATTGCCTTGATAAAGCCGTCGCCGTTCTTTTCAAGCGCTTCGGTGATTTCGTCAAGCGTTTTGCAGGCGTATGTGCGGCGCTCTCTGTTTTCAAGTGCAGCTTCGTATAAGCCGTCGCGCACCTCTTGCAGCTTTTGCGGAATCACCGTTTCCAGCTCATCGAGCGAAACGAAAGTTTTTTCTCTGTTGTGGCGCGTTACGATAACGCATTGGTTGTTTTCAATATCTTTAGGGCCGATTTCAACTCTGATCGGAACGCCCTTCATTTCGTATTCGGCAAATTTCCATCCGGGTGAATTTTCGGAAGCATCTATTTTTGCACGGCAAATCTTTTTGAGTCTGTCGCAAACCTCGTTTGCCTTTTCAAGCACGCCCTCTTTGTGCATTGCAATCGGAATAACCATAACCTGAATGGGAGCAACAGCCGGCGGAAGCACCAAGCCGTTATCATCGCCGTGAGTCATGATTATTGCGCCTATAAGCCTTGTTGTAACGCCCCAAGATGTTTGGTGCGGATATTTAAGCTGATTATTTTTGTCTGCAAATTGAATTCCGAATGCTTTTGCAAAGCCGTCGCCGAAATAGTGTGATGTGCCTGCCTGCAAAGCCTTGCCGTCATGCATAAGAGCTTCAATGCAATATGTGCGCTCGGCGCCTGCAAATTTGTCACTCTCTGTTTTCATGCCCTGCACAACCGGCATTGCCAAATATTTTTGGCAAAATTCGGTGTAAACATTAAGCATTTTTTCTGTTTCTTCAATGGCCTCGTCTGCTGTTTCGTGCAGCGTGTGTCCCTCTTGCCATAAAAATTCTCTTGAGCGCAAAAACGGGCGAGTGGTTTTTTCCCAGCGAACAACGGAAACCCATTGATTATATAATTTCGGCAAATCCCTGTAAGAGTGAACTATTTGCTTAAAGTGCTCGCAAAACAGGGTTTCGGAAGTGGGGCGAACGCAAAGCCTTTCTTCAAGCTCCTCGTTTCCGCCCATGGTAACCCATGCGCATTCGGGCGCAAAGCCTTCAACGTGGTCTTTTTCCTTTTGCAGCAAACTTTCGGGAATAAACATCGGCATGCACACATTTTCATGCCCGGTTTCTTTAAACATTCCGTCAAGTATTTTTTGTATATTTTCCCAAATGGCATATCCATAAGGCCTGATAACCATGCAGCCCTTAACGCTTGTGTATTCGATAAGCTCCGCCTTGCGGCAAATATCGGTGTACCATTTTGCAAAATCCTCGTCCATGGAGGTAATATCGTCCACCATTTTCTTTTGTTCTTTTGCCATTAAAAATTCTCCTTAAATATATATTTATATTTATCAGATTACTATTATAAACTAACTTCTTAAAGTTGTAAACCTCTATTTTCACATTTTCTCAAAGGTGTGTAAAAAAAGGCTGTTTGCGCCGCCGTTATGCGGAAAACACTGTGTTTACAATCTGCCCTTTTCGGTAAAAAACAGGTGGCTGTCTGCGCTCAAATAAATAAAAATGAGCTCCGCCGAATAATACAAATTATGCAATTTGCCGATAATGCAAAATAATCGGCAAAAAATTTGAATTTTGCAAATTGTTGGTGTATAATCCAAGTAGCATTAGGCGTGCCTATATTATATATAATAAGGCTGCCAAGCAGGCACCGCAGGCCTTTGCCGCGGCGCTATAAAAACAGGAGGTGATTGTACGTTTGCTCCCATCACAATGGATTTGCAGGAGGAATTAACCAAGCAGCTCGAAATCGCAACTTGGAAGGATCTCGGATTTAAGATTTTCGGTATCGAAGTCACGATTGATGAATGCACGGTTGTGTCCTGGATCATTATGGCTGTGATGACTGTTATTGCTATTCTGCTTACCCGCAATTTAAAAGTGCAGGGCAAAATCAGCAAAAGGCAGGCGTTGCTTGAACTGTGCTATGAAAAGGCAGAAAGCTTCTTTAAGGAAATTATGGGCCCCAAGGTGGAAAAATATATTCCTTATTTAATGAGCGTTGCCCTCTTTATCGGCGCATCAAACATCATCGGTCTTTTCGGTATGAAGCCGCCCACCAAAAGCATGCAGGTGGATGTTGCAATGGCAGTGATGACTATTGTGCTCGTTGAGTTTAACGCGTTTAAAGACAAAGGCGTTCTTGGCAGGTTTAAAAACTTCACCAAGCCGGTATGGATTGTAACCCCGATCAATATGCTGGAGATAATCACTAAGCCGCTTTCCCTTTCAATGCGTCTTTTCGGTAATGTTATCGGCGCTTTCACAATTATGGAGCTTATCAAAGCTGTTGTGCCGCTTTTCGTTCCCGTTGTGCTCAGCCTTTATTTTGATATTTTCGACGGCTTGCTTCAAGCGTATATCTTCGTGTTCCTGAGCGCCCTCTATTTGCAGGAGGCTGTTGAAACCGAAGAGGAAACAAAGGCCAGAAAGCAAAAAAAGAAAATGAAAAAAGCTGATAAAAAAGCAAAAAAGCAAGCGCTTGAGGCTTCAAACGCAGCTTAAAAATAAAATTTAAATCATTTAATTTGTTTATGTTTAAGGAGAAATTATTATGACAGGTTCAATTATTGCAATCGGCGCAGGTATTGCTCTTATTTGCGGTCTCGGCGCAGGCGTTGGTATCGGTATCGCAACAGGTAAAGCCGTTGAAGCTCAGGCTCGTCAGCCCGAAATGGCAAGTAAAATTCAAACAACCCTTATTCTCGGTGCCGCTCTTTCAGAGGCAACCGCTATTTACGGCCTTATCGGTGCCATCCTTATTATTTTCATGGTTAAATAATCGGCTGAATTTCAGCACCCGATATTCTTTACGAAAGGATATATTTAAATGTTAAAGTTTGATTTAAATCTGCTTTGGACGGTTATTAACCTGATTGTGTTCTTTATCCTTATGAAGGTTTTCCTTTTCAAGCCCATAAAGAAAACTCTTGATAAAAGAAAAGCCCTTATCGATCAGCAGTTCAGCGATGCCGAGGCAGCGCAAAAGCAGGCCGATGAGATGAAGGCTCAATATCAAAACGAACTCGGCGGCGTTGAGGATGAGAAAAAGCAAATCATCAATGAAGCCAGAACGAACGCTAAGGCAGAATATAATAAGATTATAGACCGCGCTCAGGCAGACGCAGATAAAATTAAGGCAGAGGCCAAAAAGGCTTCCGACTTTGAATGCGAAAAAGCAAGAAGCGCAGTCAACGAACAAATTGCCGCTTTGGCTATGGAAACCGCTGAAAAGGTTATCGGCAAAAATGTCAGCGCCGAAACAGACAGCGAGCTCTATAACAAATTTTTAAATGAAAGCAGTGATGAAAAATAATGATTCAGAATATTGAAAATTATCTTGATTCGCTGTTTTCTGCCAATATCGGTGTGTCCGGCCTTGAGGATGCGCTTAAATTGATAAAGGCAAGCAGTGAATTAAGAACCGTTCTTGATGATCCGAATGTGCCCGCCGAGGATAAAGCAAAGGTGGCTGAGGATCTTTTTGTGCCCTCTGTTAAGGATTTTATTCTGCAGCTTGCAAAGCAGGGCAAAATCGATGATCTTGAAGAAATCATCGAAAGATACGTTTCTGAAATAAATAAAAAAAATAATGTTGCCTCGGCAAAGGTTTTCTGCGTTAATGCCCCTGATGATAAGCAGCTTGTGGGCATAAAAAAATTCGTTTGCAAGGAAACCGGCGCGGAAAAGGCAAATGTTGAAATCATTAAGGATGAAAAGCTTATCGGCGGCTTCGTTATCGATATCGGCGATAAGGAATATGATTTCAGCGTTAAGCATAAATTAGAGGCCATTAAGGCTCAGGTTATGAAGTCCGCACGCTCAGGCGGCGCAGATCCCGAATCGGTTATCGAGGTTCTTCAAAAGAATGTTCGCGATTTTGAAGAGCGCGTAAACGGCGGCGAGGAAATCGGCACCGTTATCAGCGTCGGCGACGGCATTGCCAATATTTACGGTATGGACCATGTTATGTATGGCGAAATCGTTGTTTTTGAAAACGGCGTCAAGGGCATGGTGCAGGACCTTAAAAAAGAAAAAATCGGTTGTATCATCTTCGGTGAAGAGGTTGGCATTCATGAGGGCAGCAGAGTAACGCGCACTCATAAAAAAGCCGGCGTTCCGGTGGGCGATGCGTTCATCGGCAGAGTTGTCAATGCGCTTTGCGAGCCGATAGACGGTAATGGCGATATTAAGGCAGACGATTATCGCCTTGTTGAAAATGCCGCTCCGTCAATCGTAGACCGTAAATCCGTATCTCAGCCGCTTGAAACCGGTATTTTGGCTATCGATTCAATGTTCCCGATCGGCCGCGGCCAGCGTGAGCTTATAATCGGCGACCGCCAAACGGGTAAAACATCTATCGCAATCGATACCATTCTTAACCAAAAGGGTAAGGATTGTATTTGTATCTATAACGCAATCGGTCAAAAAACCTCCACGGTTGCAAAGCTTGTGGGCACGCTCACAAAAGCGGGCGCCATGGATTACACCGTTGTTGTTTGCTCAACGGCAGCCGATTCCGCATCTCTTCAATATATTTCACCCTATGCCGCAACCGCTTTGGCGGAATACTTTATGTATGCCGGCAAGGATGTTCTTATCATTTATGATGATTTAAGTAAGCACGCCGTGGCTTATCGTGCGCTTTCGCTTCTTCTTGAGCGTTCACCCGGCCGTGAGGCTTATCCCGGCGATGTTTTCTATCTCCATTCAAGGCTCCTTGAGCGTTCAAGCAGGCTTTCGGATGAGCTCGGCGGCGGCTCAATCACCGCGTTGCCGATTATCGAAACGCAGGCGGGCGACGTTTCCGCTTATATTCCCACCAATGTTATATCTATAACGGACGGTCAAATCTTCCTTGAAAGCGATTTGTTCTTCAGCGGTCAAAGGCCGGCAGTAAATGTAGGCCTTTCGGTTTCCCGTGTAGGCGGTGCCGCACAAACAAAGGCCATGAAAAAAGCAGCCGGTTCGCTTCGTGTTGATCTTTCTCAGTTCCGCGAAATGGAAGTTTTCACTCAGTTCTCCTCCGATCTTGACGAGGAAACAAAGGCGGAACTTACTTATGGTAAAGGCCTTATGGAGCTTCTTAAGCAGCCGCTCGGCAATCCCATGTCGCTTTCGCAGCAGGTTATCACTCTTGTGGGCGCAGTAGGCCGTAAGTTTATGGATGTTCCGGTGGACGGGCTCAAGAAATATCAGGCAAAGCTGCTTGAGTATTTTGCCGAATCACGCAAGGATATCATCGATGAAATCGAAAGCGGCAAGGTGCTCGGCGATGCGCTTAAGCAAGATATACTTGACGCAATAGACGAATTCGGAAAGGCGAACAATGGCTAACGCAAGAGAAATTCAGGGCAGAATGAAGTCTATTAAGGACACAATGAAAATCACAAACGCCATGTATATGGTGTCGTCCTCAAAGCTTCAAAAAGCCCGCAGAGATCTTAAAAACACAGAGCCCTTCTTTTTTATGATGCAGGACGGCCTTGCAAAGATCCTTGATGTTTCCCCGGATGCCGGCACGGAGTTTTTTGATACACGCCCTCAGCGCGAAGGCTCCGAAAGGCGCAAAGGCTATCTTGTTATCACGGCGGATAAAGGCCTTGCCGGTGCGTATAACCATAATATCATCAAAATCACGGAGCAAAGCGCCGCCATGGAAGCGCATAATATGCTGTTTATCGTCGGCGAAGTCGGCAGGCATTATTTCAGAAGAAAAAATATCCCAGTTGATATTGATTTCAGATACACGGCGCAAAACCCCACAATGAACAGGGCAAGGCATATCACCAAAACCCTGATAGAGCTTTTTATTAAAGAGCAGCTTGACGAGGTTTATGTTGTTTACACCAAAATGGTGAATTCAATGACGGTTGAACCCGTAACCCAGCAAATTCTGCCCCTTAAAAAAGAGCGCATAAAAACAAAGGGCGAATCGAATTATTACGAAAATGCCGAATTTATGCCCGATGCAAAAACCGTTTTTCAAAGCATCGTGCCCGATTATGTTGCGGGCTTTGTTTACGGCGCTTTGATAGAATCTTATTGCAGCGAGCATAATGCCAGAATGATGGCAATGCAAACGGCAACCGATGCCGCAAAGGATATGCTCAAGCGGCTCGATGTTGAATATAACCGTGCAAGGCAGGCGGCAATCACTCAGGAAATCACCGAGGTTGTTGCAGGTTCCAAGGCACAAAAAATGAAGAATTAGGAGGAATCCTAAATGAATAAAGGTAAAATTATTCAGGTAATGGGTCCTGTTGTGGATGTTGCTTTTGAAGGTGATCTTCCGAAAATCAAGGATGCGCTTCATGTTGAGTCAGAAGGCAAAACCTTGGTTATGGAGGTTGCTCAGCAAATCGGTTCGGGTGTTGTAAGGTGCATTATGCTTGCGGCTTCCGAGGGCCTTCATAAGGATATGGAGGTTGTTGCAACAGGCGGCGCCATTTCCGTTCCCGTCGGCGAAAAATGCCTCGGCAGGCTTTTTAATGTAACCGGCGAAACTATAGATGGGCTTGAGGATCTTTCCGGCGAAGAGCATTGGGGCATTCACCGCCGCCCGCCGGATTTTGAAGAGCAAAGCTCAAATGTTGAAATTCTTGAAACGGGCATTAAGGTTATCGATTTGCTCACGCCTTATGCAAAGGGCGGTAAAATCGGCCTCTTCGGCGGTGCCGGTGTAGGTAAAACCGTTCTTATTCAGGAGCTTATCACAAATATCGCAAATGAGCACGGCGGCTATTCCATTTTCACCGGCGTAGGTGAGCGTTCAAGAGAGGGTAACGATCTTTGGAACGAAATGAAGGAATCCGGTGTTATCAATAAAACGGCGCTTGTGTTCGGCCAGATGAACGAACCGCCCGGAGCCCGTATGCGCGTTGCCGAAACAGGGCTTACAATGGCAGAGTATTTCCGCGATGTCGCTCATCAGGATGTGCTGCTCTTTATAGATAACATATTCAGATTTATTCAGGCGGGCTCGGAGGTTTCGTCGCTGCTCGGCAGAATGCCGTCTGCAGTTGGCTATCAGCCAACCCTTGCAACGGATGTCGGCGAGCTTCAGGAAAGAATTGCCTCCACAAAAAGCGGTTCAATCACCTCCGTTCAGGCTGTTTATGTGCCTGCGGACGACTTAACCGACCCTGCCCCCGCAACCACATTTGCTCACCTTGATGCCACAACGGTTCTTTCAAGAAAAATTGTTGAAAAGGGTATTTATCCCGCCGTTGATCCGCTTGAATCAAGCAGCCGTATTCTTGAAATCGAAACCGTTGGCGAGGAGCATTATCATGTTGCACGCCGCGTTCAGGAATATCTTCAAAAATATAAAGAGCTTCAGGATATTATCGCCATCCTCGGCATGGAAGAGCTTTCTGATGAGGATAAAACAACGGTTTACCGTGCAAGAAAGATTGAAAAATTCCTTTCTCAGCCTTTCCATGTTGCGGAAATGTTCACCGGCTTAAAGGGCGTTTATGTGCCCGTTAAAGAAACCGTTAAGGGCTTTAAAGCTATTATTGACGGTGATGTAGACGATATCCCCGAGCAGGCATTCTTTAATGCCGGCACTATTGATGATGTGCTTGCAAAGGCAAAGGAAATGAAGTAATGAACACTTTTAAGCTTAAAATTGTTGCATCTAATAAGGTGTTTTATGACGGCGAGGCTCAAAGCCTTACCGTGCCTTATATAGACGGTGGCTCCATGACCTTTTTGGCGCACCATTCAAATGCTGTTGTGCCGATTGAAATGGGCGAAATGAAGCTTGTTACGGCAGACGGCGATGTTAAAGAGGCTTTTGTGAGCGACGGCTTCCTTGAATTTCTTTCAAATGAAGCGGCTCTTATCTGCGTTTCGGTTGAATTGCCGGAGGAAATCGATAAGCGCCGTGCGGAAGAGGCCAAGGAACGCGCCGAGGAAGAGCTTCGCCAAAAGATGAGCCAGTTCGACTATTATGTTACCAAGGCAAATCTTTCGCGTGCAATGGAGCGCATCAAGGTTAAAAACAGGCACCAAATTTAGTGCTGCGTATGTAATCGGGGAAATCATTTTTGACTTCCCCGTTTTTATTTATTGCCGCTGTGTTGCGGCAAAATTAAAATAAAAGAGTGCGTGCCGCGAGGCTGCAGCGGCGCGATTTGCCATTTTTGCAGCCGGAAAGGTTGATTGCCGTGTCCGTTAAATTTATAGCTTGCGATTTGGACGGCACTTTGCTCGGCGCGGATCATATAACCGTTGGCGAGCGAACAAAAACCGCGCTTTTAAAAGCGCACGAAAAGGGTATAAAAATCGCCATTGCCACGGGCAGAACTCTGCCCGTTATTTACGGCACGGTGGATCAAATCCCTTTTGCTGACTATGTGATTTATTCAAACGGAGCGGCGGTTTGCGATTTAAAATCCGCAAAAACGGTTTATTCAAATTATATGCCTGCCGATGTTGCGGTTAAGGTTATAGAATTTTTGCTTAAATACCCCGTTTATTTTGAGGTTTATTCCGATGCAAAGCAGTATTCGCAGGCGGGGCGCGAAAAATATTTCACCAATATGGATTTGCCGCGCGATTTTTTGGAAGCGTATGTGAATTCCATAAATATCACGGATGATATTATTGCCGTTGCCAAGCAGGGCAAGGTGGAAAAAATCAATCTTTTCTATTTTGAAAAGGAATATTACGATGAAATTAAGGATTTCCTTTTCTCTTATTCCGATATAGATTGCACTTCTCCCGTTGCGGGCGATATAGAGATGACCTATAAAAATGTTGATAAGGCATATGCGCTTGCGGGCGTTTGCGAAAGGCTCGGAATTGAGCCGGCGCAGGTTATGGCGTTCGGCGATGCGGATAACGATTTGAAAATGCTGTCCTATGCGGGCTTCGGTGCGGCAATGGGCAATGCCGCCGATAAATGCAAGAAGGCGGCACCTTATGTTACAAAGCGCAATGACGAAGACGGCGTGGGCGCGTTTGTGGAAAAATATGCGCTCGGAATAAAGCCCCGCCTTGCCGTTTCGGCTTGCCTGCTCGGTGAAAATTGCAAATATAACGGAGGCAACAATAAAAACGACGCGGTTTTAGCTTTGCAAAAGGATTTTGAAATCGTGCCCGTTTGCCCCGAATGCTTCGGCGGATTAAAAATTCCCCGCGTGCCGAATGAAATTATCGGCGGCAGAGCAATCTCCAAAAACGGCGAGGATTTTACCGCAGAATATAATAAGGGTGCAGAAAAGGCGCTTTATGTGGCGGAGGAAAGCGGAGCGCGCTTTGCCGTGCTTAAAGAACGCAGTCCCTCCTGCGGCAAGGGAATGATTTATGACGGCACTTTTTCCGGCACTTTGGTGCCCGGAAACGGCGTAACCGCCGAGCTTTTCATAAAAACCGGCATTTCCGTTTTCGGCGAAAGCGAAATCGATAAATTGCTTGAAGAGGCAGATATCGTTTGATTTTCGGCCGATAAATCGGCGGCTTTGGGTTTTGACCGTTGCAGGCGTGCGCGTTTTGTGGTAATATATTTCTAAGCAAGCGAGAGTCAAACCCGATGTGCTTAATTTTAATAACAAGGAAAATCATTATGAATTCAAAGAAAATTCTTGCCGCGTTTGTGGCTGTAATCGTTGCCGTATGCTGCGTTTTTGCGGCTTGCTCGGCCAAAAAAACGGATTCGGATTCCGCCTCGTCATCCGAAAGCGTTTCGCAATACAGAAATGAAACCTACACCACCACAGATCCCGCGCTGATTAAAGGCAACGCTGCGGCTCAGCTTGTGCAGTCTTATTCCGCCGAGGAGCTCGGCTTGCCCGAATCTTGGGATAAATATGATTCCGTTGCGGTAAACGACAGCGGCATTAAGCTCGACAATTCCGATTATGCGGGATATTATATCGAGGTTGAAGTAAGCAAAAAGTATGATATCGGAGACGATAAATTCACTTTTAACACCGTGGGAACTTATCTTATCAGCTATGACGGTAAAACTCTGCTTAAATATGATAAGGCAACGGGTGAGTGCACTCCGATTGAAATGAAGGAGGCTTCCGCCGCAGCTTCATCGGCTCAAAAGGCAACCGCTGCTTCGGGTGAAACCCACACCCATGCAAACGGCGAGGTCCATTCGGGCGCGGCTCATGCGGATTGACTCGAAAATTTGCTTTGATTGAATATTGCGGCAGTGCTTATTTGCGCATTGCCGCTTTTTTGCGCCTGTCGTCGAAAAGCGCAACTTTGATTTCACTTCGTCGGCAGGTCAATCGGCAGTTATTGTCTATTGAAAAAGCGCTCGAATTATGATATTATTAAAAATGAACAGGCGCTCGGTGCGTCTGCGTGAAGGAGAGTTATGCTTATGAAAAGGGTTCCGTTTAAAGCCGGAGTGCACCCGTTTGAGGGGAAGGCATTTTCCGAAAACGAAAAAATAATAAAAATCGAAGCTGCTCCCGAAATGGTGTTTCCAATGAGCCAGCATATCGGCGCACCTGCCGTGCCAACCGTTAAAATCGGCGATCGAGTGCTTGTTGGAATGAAAATCGGCGAGGCGGCTTCATTTATCTCAAGCCCGATTTTCAGTTCTGTTTCCGGCAAGGTAAAAATGATTGAGGATCGCCAAACCGTTACGGGCGCAATCAGCAAATGCATAATCGTGCAAAACGATTTTGAAAACGAATGTGCTCCGGGCTTCGGCGAAATCCGCGATCCCAATGCCGTTTCAAACGAGGAAATCGCAGAAATCGTTAAGCAATGCGGCATAGTGGGCATGGGCGGCGCAGGCTTTCCCACGGGGGTTAAGCTCGCACCCAAAAATGCCGAGGATATAGATTATCTTATTATCAACGGCGCGGAATGTGAGCCGTATTTAACCTCCGATTATCGCCTGATGACGGAGCGCACCGGCAATATCATAACGGGTGTTTCGCTTGCCCTGCGCCTTTTCAAAAATGCAAAAGCGGTTGTGGCGATAGAAGATAATAAGCCGGCCGCCATAAAAGAATTTGAAGCTCAGTGCAAGGAGCTTGATAAAATAAGCGTTATGCCGCTTAAAACAAAATATCCGCAGGGTGGCGAGCGCCGCCTGATTGCAAGCGTAACGGGCAGAAAAATCAATTCGCACACATTGCCTGCCGATGCCGGCGTAATTGTGCTTAATGTTGCCACTGCTTATGCAATTTACGAGGCCGTTTGCGCAAGTAAGCCCTTAATTCACAGGGTTGTAACAATAACTGGCGATGGGGCAAATCGTCCCGGCAATATAGACGTGTTGCTCGGCACGCCCGCATCGTTCTTGATGGAGCAATGCGGCGGGCTCAAAGAAAACATCGAGAAAATCATTTGCGGCGGCCCGATGATGGGCTTTGCCGTTCCGAATCTTGAATTTCCCGTAACAAAAACATTTTCTTCCGTGCTTGCTCTCACAAGCGACGATGTTGTTAAAATGAAAACCACCGCTTGTATCCATTGCGGCAGATGCGTCGGCGCCTGCCCCGAAAATCTTGTGCCGCAGCTTATGGCAGCTTCCGTTAAGGCGGAGGATTATGAGCAATATGAAAAACTCGGCGGCATGGAATGCATCGAATGCGGTTGCTGCACTTATGTTTGCCCCGCAAAAAGGCCGCTTACACAGTCCTTTAAGCTTGCAAAGGCAGAGATTAGGGCTTCAAAAAAATCTAAGTAAGGAGGAATGGCTTTATGTATAATGTTTCGGTTTCACCGCATATAAGGGATAAGAGCTCTACCTCCAAAATTATGCTGGATGTGTGCATAGCCCTTGTGCCCACCCTTGCCTTCGGCGTGTGGCATTTCGGCTTAAATTCCCTTATTGTTATTATTTCCTCAGTCGCAAGCTGCGTTATTTCCGAGCTTGTGTTTGAGCTTATCGCAAAAAAGCCCGTCACCGTGTTTGATTTCAGCGCAGTGGTTACGGGGCTTATAATCGCGCTCAATATGCCGCCGCAGGTGGCGTGGTGGGTGCCTGCCGTCGGCGGCGTGTTTGCAATTATCGTTGTTAAAATGCTTTTCGGCGGAATCGGTCAAAATATTATGAACCCCGCGCTTGCTGCAAGGTGCTTCCTTTTGATTTCCTTTACTTCAAGGATGACGGATTTTTCAACTGCAGACGGCGTTTCCTCGGCCACTCCGCTTGCTGTGCTGAAAAGCGGCGGCAGTGTGGATTTGCTTGATGCGTTTTTGGGCATGAAAACCGGCTGTATAGGCGAGGTTTCCTGTGTTGCGATTCTCATCGGCGCAGCTTATCTGCTTATCAAAAAGGTTATCTCAATCAGAATTCCCGCATTTTATATCGGCTCTGCGGCTTTGTTTATTTTCGTTTTTGCATGGGCAAAGGGCGGCAGCGTTCCCGATTGGCAGTTTATCCTCGGCGAGCTTCTCACCGGCGGCTTGATGGCGGGTGCGTTCTTTATGGCAACCGATTACACCACCAGCCCCATCACAAAGGGCGGTCAAATAATTTATGCCGTGCTTATGGGCTTTTTAACTGCGGTGTTCAGAATTCTCGGTTCAAGCGCAGAGGGCGTTTCCTATGCAATCGTTATCAGCAATTTGGCTGTGCCGCTTATCGAAAAAATCTCTGTGCCGAAGCCCTTCGGCGTGCGTAAGAAAGAAGAGGTGTAAGCATGGCTAAATCAAAATCACAGGTGCTTAAAAACTGCATTGCGCTTTTGCTTATAACTCTTGTGGCGGGGCTTGCGCTTTCCGCAGTAAACGAAATCACAAAGGCTCCTATAGCAAAGGCCGAACAGCAGGCTAAAATGGATGCCTATAACACCGTGCTTCCGAACGCCTCGTTTGAAGAGCCGGATAATAAGCAAACCCTGCTCAATGAATCCGCTTCTGCGCTTGATGCGGCGGGTCTTTCAAAATGCAGTGTTGACGACCTTTATTTTGCTTACGACGAATCCGGCAAAAAGATAGGCTGCGTAATGTCTGCCACTTCGCCGAGCGGCTATGGCGGCGATATAAAAGTTGCAATCGGCATATCGTATGAAACAAATCAAATCACAGGCTTTTCCGTTCTTTCAAACAGCGAAACTGCGGGTCTCGGCGCAAAATGCACCGAAGATGATTTCACAGCGCAGTTCGCCGGCAAATCGGCAACAAAGCTTGAATATGTTAAGGGCGGCGGTGCCTCTGGCGACACGCAGATAGATGCTATCAGCGGCGCCACAATCACCACAAATGCCGTTACCGAAGCGGTAAACAGCGCCCTTGCGTTTTATAATTTTGCATTAAAGGAGGGATAAGCTTTGAATAAAAATCTTGAAAGGCTTAAAAACGGCATTATCACCGAAAATCCCACCTTTGTGCTGATGCTCGGCATGTGCCCCACCTTGGCGGTTACCACCTCTGCCGTAAACGGCATCGGCATGGGGCTTGCCACCACCGCCGTGCTTATAATGAGCAATATGATGATTTCGGCACTGCGCAAGGTTATTCCTGACGGCGTTCGTATGCCGGCTTATATTGTTATAGTTGCGTCTTTCGTAACGATTGTTGAAATGCTTTTGCATGCCTATGTTACCCCGCTTTATAACTCTCTCGGAATTTATATTCCGCTCATTGTTGTAAACTGCATTATTTTGGGCAGGGCGGAAAGCTATGCTTCAAAAAATAAAATCATCCCCTCTATGTTTGACGGCATCGGCATGGGTCTCGGCTTCACAATCGGCCTCACCTCCATCGGCATTGTGCGCGAGCTTATCGGCTCCGGCTCCGTTTTCGGAATGCGCATTTTGCCGCAAAGCTATGAGGGCGTGTCGATATTCGTGCTTGCTCCCGGCGCTTTCCTTGTGCTTGCGTTTTTGTGCGCGCTTCAAAACAAACTCGGCGCAAAGGGCGCAAACCGCCATGTTAAGCAGGATGCCTGCACGGGCGATTGCATGAATTGCTCGCTTTCGTGCAACGGAGAAACGGAGGTGGATAAGAATGTTTAAAACCCTGTTTCTTGTTCTGATTTCCACCGCGCTTATTAACAATGTTGTGCTCAGCCAGTTCCTCGGCATTTGCCCGTTTCTCGGCGTTTCGCGCAGCGTTAAAACCGCCGCAGGCATGGGCGGTGCGGTTATATTCGTTATCACCATTTCAAGCGCCGTCACCAATTTGCTCTATACGGGTGTTATCCAAAAGCTCGGTCTTGATTATCTTAAAACAATCGTTTTCATTTTGGTTATAGCCGCAATCGTGCAGTTTATCGAAATGTTTCTCAAAAAATTTGTGCCGAAGCTTCATAAGGCTCTCGGCGTGTATTTGCCGCTTATCACCACAAACTGCGCAGTGCTCGGCGTTTCGCTCACCAATGTGCAGGACGGTAATAATTTCATCACCTCCGTTTTAACGGGCTTCGGCACGGCTTGCGGCTTTGCGCTTGCAATCATCATACTTGCCGGCATCCGTGAAAAAACGGAAAACAACGATTTCCCGCAGGCATTTAAGGGCACGCCCTCCGTGCTTCTCACCGCCTGCCTTATGGCGATAGCCTTTTACGGCTTCAGCTCGCTTAAATAAGGGGGTGCGATTGTGAGTTTACATAATATTCTTATTGCAACGGGAATTGTTGCGGCAGTCGGTCTCATTATTGCAATTGTGCTCAGCATTGCCGAAAAGGTATTTCATGTTGATGTGGATGAAAAAGAGGTTGCCGTTCGCGAATGCCTTGCCGGCAACAACTGCGGCGCCTGCGGCTATGCGGGGTGCGACGCACTTGCAAAGGCAATAGCTCAGGGCGAAGCTCCCGTAAACGCCTGCCCCTCCGCCGGCAAAAGCGGCGCGGAGGCAATCGCAAAAATTATGGGGGTTGACGCTGGCGAATTTGTTCGTAAAACGGCGTTTGTGCGCTGCTCCGGCACAGAGGATAAGCGCACCAAAACCTTTAATTATTACGGCACAGGCTCGTGCACTGCGGTTAAGCTTGCGCTTGGGCGCGGCAATATGTCTTGCGCTTATGGCTGCATGGGCTACGGCAGCTGCGCCGATGTGTGCGACAGTAAAGCAATCAGAATTATAAACGGCAAGGCTGTGGTTGAATCCGATTTGTGTGTTGCTTGCGGCAAATGCGTTAAAGCCTGCCCGCAAAAGCTGATTGAAATTGTGCCCTATGATTCCGTTTACAGGGTGCAGTGCAACAACCGCCAGCGCGGTAAATCCGTTAAGCAAAATTGCCAAGCGGGCTGCATCGGCTGCGGCATTTGCGAAAGAAATTGCCCTGTGGGCGCAATAAAAGTAACCGATAATGTGGCGCATATCGATTATGATAAATGCATTGCGTGCGGCGTGTGCGCTCAAAAGTGCCCATCAAAGGTTATCAGAAAATATAATTGATTTAAAAGGCTGCGGTTCGGTTTTATCCCGTTCCGCAGCGTGTGATTTTATGGCTGAAAAGGGAGGTAAATCATGAAAAAAATAATTGCTTTTTTCATTTCTGCTTTGCTTGTTTTTTCCCTTTCTTCATGCAGCGCCGGCGGTGAAACATATAAAAAGGATATGCTTGATCTTTTTGACACGGCTTCGTCAATCTCCGCCGCCGATTCCTCGCAGGCCGATTTTAACAGCCATTTTGATTCCGTTTATAATGAGCTTTTGCGATATTCCCGGCTTTTTGATATTTATAAGGATTATCAAGGCGTTGTAAATCTTAAATATATAAACGAAAATGCCGCCGCGGCTCCCGTTAAGGCAGATAAGGCAATTATCGATTTGCTTCTTTTCGGCAAGCAGGCTTATGAAATCACGGGCGGCAGGGTAAATATTGCCATGGGCGCAGTGCTTTCGCTTTGGCACAATGCCTCTCAGGCGGCCGCCGCGAATCCCGAAAACGCCGCGCTGCCGAGCCAAGCCGATCTTGAAGCCGCCGCTTTGCATTGCGATATCGAAAAGCTGATTATAAACGAAAACGAGTCTACGGTTTATTTTGCCGATTCGCAAATGAGTCTTGATGTGGGCGCAATCGCCAAGGGTTTTGTTTGCGAAAAAATCGCCGATTATATTGCCGAAAACAATATCTGGAGCAGTGCGGTTTTAAACCTCGGCGGCAATATCAAAACAATCGGCACAAAGGGCGGCAAGTCCTTTTCGATCGCAATCGAAAATCCAAGCGGTGGGTATTTGGATGTGCTTTCCGTTTCAAACGGCACAGGCGTTGTAACAAGCGGCGATTATCAGCGCTATTTCACAGTAGACGGCCAAAATTATTGCCACATAATTTCACCCGAAACCTTAATGCCGCCCGAATATGTAAGCTCGGTGAGCGTTATCTGCGCGGATACCGCGCTTGCGGATGCGCTGTCAACCGCGCTTTTTGATATGCCGCCGGAGCAGGCAATCGAATTTGTTGATTCACAAAGCAGCGTTGAAGCGGTTTGCCTCGATAAAAACGGCACGCTTTATTATTCCGCAGGCTATAAGGATTTGGTTAAAAAATGAAAAAAGTTTTTTTGAAAAAAGGCGATGCAGTTGCTTTCTGCGCGGTGCTTGCGGCGGGCGTTGCCCTGCTTTTGATTTTTAATTTTGCCGCAAAAGCAGGAAGCTGTGCCGAAATTTCCGTAAACGGCGAGATTTGCGCAACGCTTGATTTAAATAAAGATTCCCGCTTTGAAATCAAAAACGAAAGCGGCGAAATCACAAATATTGCCGTTGTTTCGGGCGGAAAGGTGCATATGGAATATGCCGATTGCCCAGATCAAATTTGCGTTAAGCACGCGGAAATTTCAAAAAGCGGCAGCAGCATTGTGTGCCTGCCGAATAAGGTTGTTATAACGGTTCACGGCGATAAAAATTCCATGCCGGACGGTGTTGCCCGATGAAGATGAATAATAAATCAAGAAAAATCGCATATTTCGGGCTCAATGTTGCGCTGGCGTTTGTGCTTTCCTATTTTGAAAGCTTAATTCCGCTCAATATCGGTATTCCGGGCATAAAGCTCGGCCTCGCAAATTTGGCGGTGCTCACCGCGCTTTATACGCTTTCCGCCAAGGATGCGTTTTGTATTTCTGTTATAAGAATTGTGCTCGTGGGCGTAACCTTCGGCGGAATTTCCGCCATGATTTACAGCCTTGCAGGCGGTTTGCTTTCGTTTGCCGTTATGGCAGCGTCAAAAAAATTGCTTCGCCTGTCGCCCGTGGGTGTTTCGGTGCTCGGCGCGGCGGCTCATAATATAGGCCAGCTCGTTGCCGCAGGCATTATTATGCGCAATCTCGGCGCGCTTTATTATTTGCCCGTGTTACTTGTAAGCGGCTCGGTAACGGGCGCGGCTGTCGGCATAGTCGGCGGAATTTTGATTAAGCGCCTCGGCAAAACAAATTCGGCAAAGGATGATTAAATGATTATGAATTATAAGGGCTTCGTGCCCGATGTAAATAACGCCGCTTTCGTGGCGGACAATGCCTGCGTTATCGGCAGGGTGCAAATGGGGCAGGGCAGCTCCGCTTGGTTCGGCGCCGTGCTCAGGGGCGATGATGAAAAAATAATTATCGGCAAAAATTCAAATATTCAGGATAATTGCACAGTGCATTGCACACCGGGATTTCCCGCCGTTATCGGCGATGATGTTTCCGTCGGTCACAACGCCGTGCTTCACGGCTGCACCGTAGGCAGCGGCAGTCTTATAGGGATGAATGCAACGGTTATGAACGGCGCGGTCATCGGCAAAAACTGCCTTGTGGGCGCCGGTGCGCTTGTTACGGAAAATAAGCATTTCCCCGATAATTCGCTTATAATCGGCGTGCCTGCCAAAGCTGTTGCAGCAATTGACGGCGCAAAAGCGGCAAAAATCGCCGAAAATGCCGCTCATTATTCCGAAAAAGCGGCTGAATTTGCAAAAATTCAAAAATCCGCTCATGATGCAAGCAAAGAAATTTAAATTTATTATATGCAAATAAAATGTATAACGGTTATAAATTGTTAAAAAAGGCGCAATTCAGCCGAATTCTGCATGATTTAGGCAATGAATTTGCGCGCTTTTTAATATGGAATTGTTGACTATATCACCGTGATATACTATAATTATATTGTATGTAATCAAAAAAACCGGCGCAAAAACGCAAGTGTGTAAGCGTTTAACGAAAGAACTTTATGAAAACAACGGAAGAATTGAAACAACTGAATATAATCCTTCCGCCGCCCGAGCAGATAACGGGCTATAAAGGTGTTTATAACAGATATGTTAAGCGCGCGCTTGATTTTGTGTTTGCCGCGGTTGCCGTTGTGCTGCTTTCGCCGCTTATTCTTTTAACGGCTGCTTCGGTTGCCCTGTGCAGCGGCTTTCCCGTTTTTTACCGCGCCGAAAGGTGCGGTTATCTCGGCAAGCCGTTTCGGATTTTTAAATTTCGCACAATGGTTAAAAATGCCGATAAAATCGGCGGCGGCACCACCGCGCTGAACGATCCGCGCATAACGCGGGTGGGCAGGTTTTTGCGCAAAACAAAAATGGATGAGCTTGCAAATCTTTTTAATATAATACGCGGCGAAATGAGCTTTGTCGGTCCGCGCCCCGAGCTTTTGCGATACACAAAGCTTTATTCCGGCGAGGAAGAATACATATTAAAGGTTCGCCCCGGAATAACGGATTTCAGCTCGTGCACTTTTATAAATCTTGATGAGATAGTCGGCAGCGAAAATGCCGATGAAATGTACGAAAAATATGTGCTTAAAAATAAAAATGCGCTTCGTGTGAAATATGCCGCGGAGGTTTCTTTTAAAACGGATGTAAAAATCTTTTTTAAAACGCTTTTCGGCGTTGCGCAAAAATTTTTCTTCGCCGTTTCGGGAAAGAATTAAGGTGAGCCTTTGGAATATATCAAAATTAAAAACAGCGATTTAAATGTCTCCCGCATTTGCATTGGCGGCTGCCCTATGGGAATGTACGGCTGGGGCAAAACGAATATGGATGATTTAACCGCTTCCGTGCAGGCGGCGTTTGAAAGCGGAATTAACTTTTTTGACACCGCCGCAACCTACGGCCTAGGCGTGTCCGAAACGATTTTGGGCAAGGCGCTCGGTAAAAACAGAAGCAAGGTTGTTATCTCCGATAAATTCGGCGTTCGCGCCGAGCAGGGCAAACCCACGGTTTATGATAATTCAAAAGAATATATAATTTCAGCATGTGAAGAGTCGCTTAAAAGGCTCGGCACGGATTACATAGATATTTACACCGTGCATTACAGAGACGGCGTTACTCCTCTTGCCGAGGTTGTGCAAACGCTTGAAACACTTCGCAGCCAGGGCAAAATCAGGTATTTTGCGCTCTCGAATGTACACGCCTGCGATATGGATGAAATTCGCGAATGCTCAAAATATTTTGTTTCCGTTCAAAACGAATATTCGCTTGCCTGCCGCAGATTTGAAAGCGAATTGCTTGCTTTTCGCGATGAGTGCGGCTTAACTCCGTTTACCTGGGGCTCGCTCGGGCAGGGAATTTTAAGCGGAAAATATAATGAAAGCAATGTTGATTTCGGAGCGGACGATCGCCGCTCGCGTGATATTTATGTTAATTTCCACGGCGAAAAATTAAAGCAAAATTTGGAAACGGTTAAAGTGCTTAGGCAAATATCGCAAAAGGTAAACAAGCCCGTTTCGGCAGTTGCCATCAGGTTTATTATGGATAGGATCCGCGACAGTGTTGTGCTTATCGGTGTTAAAAATCCGAATCAGGTGCATCAAAATGTTGCCGCATCGGATTGGCATTTGAGCGATGAGGATATGCAGGCGCTTTTGGCGGTTTCCGCGGTTGATTAAAGTTTTGCACGGCTTTGGCAGTGCCTGAACGGTTGGTGATTTCAGTGAAAAGTGAACAGCTTGCCTGGCTGATAAGGCGCCACGCTGTGGAGATGACTCATCATTCCGGCGCTTCTCATATAGCCTCGATTTTAAGTGTGGCCGATATTGTGGCCGTGATTTACAGCGGCGTTGCAAATGTTGATCCTAAGTTTCCCGATGATCCGAAAAGGGACAGAGTCATTCTTTCAAAAGGCCACGCGGGCGCGGCAATTTATGCCGCCTTGGCGGAAACGGGATTTTTTGACCCCGCCGAGCTTCTTACCGTTTATCAAAACGGCTCGCGCCTTTCGGGTCATGTTTCGCATAAAGGCGTTCCGGGCGTTGATTTTTCCACAGGCTCGCTCGGTCACGGCCTGCCCGTTGCCGCAGGCATGGCAATGGCAGCCAAGAAGGATAATGAAAATTACAGGGCTTTTGCCGTTCTCGGAGACGGGGAATGCGATGAAGGCTCGGTTTGGGAGGCCGCGCTTGTGGCAAACCATTACGGGCTTGATAATCTTATCGCCGTTGTTGACCATAATAAAATGCAAAGCCTTGATTATTGTGAAAACACAATTAAGCTCAGCCCGTTTGCCGATAAATGGCGCGCGTTCGGCTGGAATGTGCTTGATATAGACGGGCATGATCACGCCGCTTTGCAAAGGGCTTTTGAGCTTGCAAAAAATCACAAGGGCTCGCCGAGCGTTATAATCGCAAACACGGTTAAGGGCAAGGGAATATCCTTTATGGAAAACGATATTCTTTGGCATTATCGTTTCCCGCATGACGGCTGGGAGTATGATAACGCCGTTGCCGAATTAAAAGCCGCAATGCCGCAGGGCGTTAAGGACCCTTATGAAGATAAATAATAAACACATAAAACGGTCAATGCTTCGTTGGCCGTTTCGTCTTACAAGAGGTAATTGCTTTGAGAGACTCTTTTGTTAAAACCCTTATGGATATAGCTGAAAAGGATAAAAATGTTGTGCTTATCACAGGCGATTTGGGCTTCGGTGTGCTGAAGCCGTTTTGGGAAAAATTCCCCGATCAATTTATAAATGCCGGCATAGCCGAGCAGGATATGACGGGCTTTGCCGCCGGCATGGCGCTTTGCGGCAAAACGGTGTTCACATATTCCATAGGCAATTTTCCCACTTTGCGCTGCATAGAGCAAATAAGAAACGATTGCGCTTATCACAATGCAAATGTTAAAATAGTTTGCGTGGGCGGCGGGTTTACTTACGGCCCTCTCGGCATGAGCCACCACGCCACCGAGGATATTGCCGTTATGCGCGCAATGCCGGATGTGACCGTGTTTGCCCCGGGCGATGCGGCAGAGGCTGCGGCGTGCACCAAAGCCATGTATGAAACCCCGGGCACCTGTTATTTAAGACTCGGCAGGGGCGGCGAACCGAAAATTCACGAAAACGCAGTTGATTTTACAGTGGGCAAAGCCATTGAAATTCGGCATGGCAAAAGGGTTGCTCTGTTTTCAACCGGTGCCGTTTATGAAGAAGTTGCCGGCGCGGCAAAAATGCTTGAAAATGCGGGAATAACCCCTGCGGTTTACACATTTCCTTCCGTTAAGCCGATAGATAAGGCTTTAATCAAAAAATGCGCCGCGGAATTTGAACTTATCGCCACCGTTGAGGAGCATAATATCGTGGGCGGCTTCGGCAGCGCCGTGGCAGAGGTTATGGCAACCGTCCCGTGCAAAGCCCGCCTTGCTTTAATCGGGCTTGAGGATAAATATTCCTCCACGGTAGGCTCGCAAAAATATTTAAGGGAAATTTACGGTATGAGCGCCGAAAAAATTTTTGAAAGGATTTCCGAAGAAATCGGAATCAAATAAAATGCCACCTAAAATTCTTATAACCGCCACGGAATTGCACTTGCTTCAATTTTGGACAGAGCATATAAATGCCTTTATTAACGAGGGCTATTCGGTTGATTTGATTTGCTCGGATGTGGGCGGCAAGCTTGAAAATTTAAGAAGCCGACTTGCGCAGTGCGGCAATCCGCGCTTAAAAGTTGTGGATTTGTGCCGAAGCCCGCTTTCTCCCAAAAATTTAAAGGGCTTTTGCCGACTTAAACGACATTTTGCCGAAAATCGGTACGACGCTGTGCTCACAAACGAACCGGTTATGGGCATGATGACGCGCCTTGCGGCAAAGTCGGCACGAAAAAAATACGGCACCAAGGTTATTTATATGGTGCACGGCTTCCATTTTTGGAAAGGCGCGCCCGCGCTAAACTGGGCGCTTTTTTATCCGCTCGAAAAATTTGCGTCCCGCTTCACGGATGCGATAATCACAATAAATAACGAAGATTATGAATTTGCAAAATCGCATTTTAAAAAGCCGCGCGTGCTTCGCTCAAACGGAATCGGCGTAAACCTCGGCGGTTATGCATTTGATGCGGATATCAGGCGCGAAAAAAGAGAAAGCCTTGGGCTTAAAAACGGTGATTTTGCCGTTTTTTGCGTTTCTGAGCTTACGGAGAGAAAAAATCTGCTCTTTGCGCTTAATGTTATCAAAGGGCTTGTAAACGAAAGTCGAAATGTGGTAAAATTTTTTGTAAGGGGCAAAGGCCCTTTGCAGGATAAATTGCAAAAATACATAGATGATAATTCACTCGGCGAAAATGTGCGCCTTATGGGCTACGGCAATGATATTCACGAAATGGACTGCGCCGCAGATGCATTTTTGCTCACCTCGCTTCAGGAGGGACTGCCCGTTGCCGTGCTTGAGGCAATGAGCTGCGGCCTGCCCTGTGTTGTTTCCGATATCAGGGGCAGCAGCGATCTATTTGCTTTCGGCGGTGAGGGAATTGCGTGCAGTTTAAACTCGCAGCATGATTTTGTGCAGGCGCTCGGCGATATTATGAATAATAAAAACGATTTTTCACGCGCCGAGGCAGTCAGAAAAAATATGCAGGTGCTTGAATCTTATTCAATGCAAAGTGTTCATTCGTTTTTAAAAGAAACTGTTGATGCGGAGATTGCCGGCGTATGAGAATTTTGCATATGATACCCGATATCGAAATTGCAAACGGAGTTATGAGCGTTGTTTTAAACTATTTTAAAATGATGCCGCCCGATATAAAATTCGATGTTGTTTATTTTTCCGAAAAAGAAAAAACCGTGCAGCCGCAAATCGAAGCGCTCGGCGGCAGGGTGTATAAAATAAATCCGCCCTCGGCAAAGGGGATTTTAAAGCATGAAATGAGCCGCTTTTTTGCCGCTCATAAAAATGAATGGGAAGCATTGCATATCCATGCCCCTCATTTTGCCGTGTTTATCTCCCCGCAGGCCAAAAAGGCGGGAATTAAAAAAATTTGCTGCCATTGCCACACCACTTGGTATTCGCTTTTTCCGAAAAACGAATTTCGCAATCGGCTGCTTGCCGCGCCCGTAAAGTGTTTGGCGGGCACGCGCTTTGCCTGCGGCACGGATGCGGGCAAGTTTTGGTTTAAGGATAATTTTTATGTGCTTGCGAATGCCGTGGATTGCGCGGCGTTTCGGTTTGATGAAAAAAGGCGCGAAAAGGCCCGCCAAAGCCTTGGGCTTGGAGATTGCCTCGTTTGCGGCAATGTGGGCAGGTTGTATCCGCCGCAAAAAAATCATCCTTTTATATTGAAAATATTTGCAGAGGTGAAAAAGCAGCGCTCGGATGCAAAATTGTTGCTTGTGGGCGCAGAGGAAGAGCCTTCTTTGCTTTCGCTTGCGAAAAAGCTCGAAATAGAAAAGGATGTGCTTTTTCTCGGCCAGCGCAGGGATGTTGCCGATTTGCTTTTTGCAATGGATGTGTTTCTGTTTCCTTCGCTCCGCGAGGGCTTGCCCGTTGCGGCGATAGAGGCGCAGGCAAGCGGCCTGCCGGTTCTTATGGCAAGCACGATCACGCGCGAGGCACTTGTGGCTCCCAATGCAAAAATGCTTTCGCTTGAAGCATCGCCGCGCGAATGGGCAAATGCCGCCGCTTCGGCAGCGCTTGAAGCAAGAAAAGACAATTATGATATAATGAAAGCCGCAGGCTGGGATATTAAGGAACGCGCCGCAAGGCTTGCCGAATATTACAGAACCGGAGTTTTCCGTGATTTTTAAAAATTCTGCTCGGCGGTTTTTCGTGTTGGCGGGTATATAACAAAATATGCGTAAAATCGGTTGCTTATATCACACTGCGCCGCTTTTCGCTTACTTAAAATTTAAAATGAAAGGCAGGGGCAAGAAATGTTTGTTTATATAATGATTGTGGCGATATTTTTTGCCCTTTATTTTATTGTGCCGCAAAAACATTCGGCAATTCCGTGCGTTTTGTTTGTGCTTGCAATGGCTGTAATGTCCTATTTCGTTCAACCCGGCGAAACGGATGATCTGGCACGCTATTTTTACATAATAAGTCAAATTGAAAAGGCCGGGTACGAGGGCTTTCGCCAAATGCTGGAAAGCAACTATTTCGATTTCGGAAGCTTTCCGGTTTGCGGCTATTACTTTTATTTCATCAGCATTTTAAAAAATCCGCATTTTTTGCCGTTTTTCACAATTCTTATTTGCTACGGATGCATAATTCTTGTTATCCAAAAGGCTTCCGTTAAATTTAAAGTTGATAAGTTTTACACTATGCTCGCTCTGATTTTTGCGATTTCAACTTATTGGTATTACGATGTTTGCAGCGGCACAAGAAACGGCATTGCATTCACCGTCACCGTTGCCTGTGCCTATTATCATCTTGTGGAGCGCAAAAATATACCGCTTTGCATTATCGGCTATGTGCTGGCCTGCGGTATGCATTCTTCGGGCATTGTGTTGGTGGGGCTTGTTGCAATTGCGTGGCTCAGCTGCAATTTCGGCAGCAGAATAGTGAATGCGGCTCTTATTTTGTCTCTCGCGGGCGGCAGTGCGCTTCTCGGCATTTTCGGCGGCATGGCAAAAAGCGATTTTATGCAAAGCTTGCTCGGAAAAACGGAAAATGCGCTCGATAATCTGGGAATCACCACGCAAACCAATTATTTTGTAAATATTGCCACCTTTGCTGTTTGCGCAATAATAATGTTTTATTGCCTGCCGTATATCAAAAAATATGTAACGGATATAAATCAACGCCGCTTTTTCAGGTTTTCGGAGGTGCTTATGTGCTTTATGCTCGGCACCTTGCTCACAAGCCTGCTTTTCCTGCGCCTTGCAAGGTGGGTTTTGCCAATTGTTGCGGCAGTTGTTTACATGGTCGGTATGCAGCTTCAAAAAAGCAGATTGGATGCCGGCCTTATCGATATAAGCTATGATTCAAAAAGCCCCGGCATGGAAAAAATCAGGGCTATGAATAAGGGAATATTCTCATTTTTTGTTTTTGTTTATTCGGTAATTCATTTCGTTTATGATATCACTGGTTCATCGTTGATTTGGCTGAATCTGGGAATTTAAGTTTATTGTATTGCGGCGCGGTTTTGCCGCCGGTATATAACGGAGATTATGATGGAAAAAGATTTAATCAGTGTTATCGTGCCCGTTTATAAGGTTGAAAAATATCTTGATAAATGCGTGCAAAGCATAGTTGATCAAACATATGAAAATCTTGAAATTATTATAATAGACGACAGCTCGCCCGATAATTGCCCGGCCATGTGTGATGCCTGGGCGGAAAAAGACAGCCGTGTGCAGGTTTTCCATATCGAAAACAAGGGCGTTGCAAATTCGCGAAATTTTGCCCTTTCAAAGGCGGCGGGCGATTACATCGCTTTTGCGGACGGTGATGATTTCCTTGAGCCGAATATGCTTGAAATCCTTTATCGTAATTTACTTGTTACGGGTGCGGATATTGCCGTGTGCGGCTATTTCAGGCAGGATGAAAGCGGTATGCAGATTCCCGATTCGGAAAAATCGGCTTCGCCGCGACTTGAGGCGATAACCGCCGAGGAGGCGCTGAGGCAAACGGCCCTCGGCGAATATAAATTCGGCGTTTTGTGGAATAAGCTTTATAAAAAAAGTGTTCTCGGCGGTGTTAAAATGCCGCCGCTTGTGTGCAGCGAGGATTTGGTGTTCAACTACCGCGCTTTCAAAAATGCAAAGCGTGTGTGCGTTTCTTCGCAAAAGCTTTATCATTATGTGCTCCGAAGCGGCAGCACCACTTCGGCGGAGTTTTCAATCGGCGCGTTTGACGCCGTTTCGGCAAAACAAATTGTGCTAAATGGCGAAAGCGGCACGAATATTGAGCCTTATGCCGTGATCGGCCTTGCAAAATCCTGCTTCGCCGTGCTCGGCGGAATTGTGCGCAACGGAAAATGCCTTGATAAATACGATGAAATCAGAAAGCTTTTGCTTTCTTATAAAAAGCAAATTCTGAAATCTCCGCATTGCCCGGCGCGCGATAAGGCAAAGCTTTGCGTTTTGGCGCTCTCAAAATCGCTTTATAATAAGCTTGTTTTAAAAGGATAGTGGCTATGAATCCGAAAATCAGCGTTATAGTGCCCGTTTATATGGCAGAAAAATATCTTGATAAGTGCGCCGAAAGCATTTCCGGGCAAAGCTGCCGGAATATAGAAATTATTCTTGTTGATGACGGCTCGCCCGATAATTGCCCTGCATTGTGTGATGCCTGGGCGGAAAGAGACGGTAGATTTCGCGCAGTGCACCAAAAAAATGCAGGCGTTTCGGCAGCCAGAAACACGGGAATGCGCCTTGCAAAGGGCGATTATATAGCCTTTGTTGATTGCGATGATTGGATTGATTGCGATATGCTGCAGGTTATGCTTGATGCCGCCGTTAGAGAAAATGCCGAAGCGGTTGCCTGCGATATTTTTTTGGAATCTCCCGGTGAATCGCTGTGTTGCAGGGGCGCAAGCGCGCAGAGCTTTAGCGATCCTTTAAAGGCTCTTTTGCTTGATGAAATCAGGCCGGAGGTTTGCGCCAAGCTTTTCAGCCGCAGCCTGCTGAAGGGGAAATTATTTGACGAAAAAATTAAATATGCAGAGGATTTGCTTTTCTTATATTATGCTTTTTGTGATTGCAAAAGGGTAGCTTATGTAAGCGGCACCGGCTATCATTATTTGCAAAACAGCGGCAATTCCTCAACCACGCCGTATATAACAATTCCACGTGCAAAAAGCTATAAAGTTACGGCAAAAATCGTAAGCAATTGCAAATCACGGGGCGGTTCCCTTGAAAAAGCCGCCGTGCATCGCCATATTGTGCACACATATGCGCTTTTAAGCCGTGTTATGCGCAGCAAAAACGAAAAACTTGCAGCCGAATTTTTTCCGATTTATAAAAAAGAAATTCTTAAATATAAAAATCAAATCTTTTGCGGCGGCGAATATTCGTTTAAGCAAAAAGCCGGCACTTTTGCGCTTTTGCTCGGCGACAAAGTGTTTTTAAAATATTTTGCAAATAAAAATTAAAAGAAATCTTATCGGAGCATTTCTTGTATGAAAAATAAATTATCAGGCTCTGCCGAGCGCAAGGCAGGCGCGTTGCTCTCTTATGCCCAGGTGTTTTTAAATGTTATTGTTGGGCTGCTTTACACCCCCGTTATGCTTCGGCTTATGGGTCAAAATGAATATGGGCTTTACGGCACGGTAAGTTCTGCCGTTGCGCTGCTTGGGCTTCTTGATTTGGGCTTCACAAGCTCTTATATTAAATTTTATTCAAAATTTAAAGCAGAGGGCAGGCAGGATAAAATAAACAGCTTTAACTCACTCTTTTTTGTTGTTTTTGCCGCTATTTCGCTTATTTCGCTTATCATCGGCGGAGTATTTGCGGCAAAGCCCGCACTCCTTTTTGATAAGGGGTTAAGCGCTGCAGAGCTGCAAAAGGCGGGCATAATGATGCTGCTTTTAACTCTTTCAACCGCGCTCGGCTTTTTGTGCACGGTGTTTAATTGCTATATTGCGGCACTTGAAAAATTTGTTTTTCTGAAGGTTTTTTCGCTTGCCTCCACCGTTGCTACGGTTGCTTTAAATTTGGCGGTGCTTTATTTCGGCGGCGGTGCAATCGGGTTGACTGTTGTTGCGCTTGCTCTCGGCGTGCTCGTTAAGCTTATAAATATTATTTATGCGCTTAAAAATCTGAAATTGAAATTTGATTTTTCAAACATGGATTTTGGGCTTTTTAAAAGCGTTTTTGCATTTTCCGGGCTTATTGCGATAAATCTTTTTGTTGATAAGGTCAATTCGGGAATAGACAGTGTTTTGCTCGGCAGGTTTTTCGGCACGGTTGTGGTTGCGGTTTATGCCGTAGGTGCGTCGGTCAACACATATTACACTAATTTTTCCACCGCAATTTCGGGCGTTTTCACTCCTTATATTCATTCGCTTGTTAATAAGTATCCCCAAGATTCAATTCAGCAGCGCAATGCGCTCACGGAATTATTTGTTAAGGTGGGCAGGCTCCAGTATATGCTGCTTGCGCTTATAGGCTCCGGCTTTGTGTTTTTCGGAAAGCCTTTTATACGGTTTTGGGCAGGCGAAGAATACGGCGGCGCCTATGCCATTGCGCTTGTGATTTTGATTCCCAGCATTGTGCCGCTTATTCAAAATGTTGGAATAGAAATTCAAAGGGCGGAAAACCGCCATCACTATCGCTCTTATATTTACGGCGCAATGGCGCTGTTTAATTTGGTGGTAAGTATAATCCTGTGCAGGCGTCTCGGCGGCTTCGGCGCCGCTCTCGGCACAGGCATTGCAACCGTTTTAGCAAACGGAATTATTATGAATATTGTTTATCACAAAAAGATAAATATTGATATCGTCGCCTTTTGGAAAAGCATTTTGCGAGCTACCGTCGGTATGATCGTGCCGTTTGCGGCGGGCGCAGCGATTATGCTGTTTGTAAAAATCGATTCGATAATCAAGCTTGTCTTGTGGATTTGTGTTTATGCCGCCGCTTTTTGCGCCTTCGTTTGGCTCTTTTCTATGAACGATTATGAAAAATCGCTTGTTAAAGGCTTTGGCGGCAAAATCTTAGGCGCTTTTAAAAAGCAAAGGGGAAATGCCAATGATTAAAAAATTACTGGTTAAAATAATTCAGCTTTGGCAAAGAAAAACCCCCGTTTGCCGCAGGCTTGTGCTGTTTGAAAGCCGCGGCGATTTGGCAGATAATTCCTATCCTCTTTATGAATATTTGGTGAGTATAAATGCCCCTTATAAATATGTGTGGGTTGTTGAGGATGCTTCAAAATATAAAAGCAGCCGCAGGGTGAAGTATGTTTCGCAGGGTAAAACAAGCTTTGCCGCAATTTGGTATTTCGCAAAGGCCAAGTATTGTTTTTATACTCATAACTATTGCGGAATAGACGGCAAAAATGGACAAAAACGAATTTATTTAACTCACGGCTTTTCTTATAAAGATACCAAAGGGCTTTTTTTTCCACCTGATTTTCACACGGATATCGTGTGCCTTTCCGAAAATCATAAAAGGCTTGAGGAATATATAAATCCCGGCTCTGCTCAAAAGGTAAGAATTCTCGGCTATCCGCGCACGGATGTGCTTGTGGGCGGCAATTATAATCTGCCGCAGGAATTTTCGGCTGAAATTTCAAATTATTCAAAGCTTTTTGTTTGGCTTCCCACTTATCGCTCGCACAAAGGTGTTGCGCATGCCGATTGCGGGCAGGATAGGTATGATTTGCTTTCGCCCGAAAGCCTGCAAATCATAAACGCCGCGCTCGCCGCTTCAAACTCGGTTATGGTTGTTAAATTCCACCCCGCTCAGCAGCTTTCAAAAATAAATGTGCAGGGGCTTTCAAATGTGCTTGTGTTCGGCGACGGCGAATTTACCGCCGCAGGGCTTCGCCTTTATGATTTGCTTGCAAAATCGGATGCTTTGATAACGGATTTTTCATCTGTTTTTGCAGATTATCTGCTTTGCGATAAGCCTATTGCGTTTGATATTTCCGATATTGATGTTAAAAGCGACGGCTTGCGAGGCTTTGTTGTTGACGATCCTTTGCAATATATGCCCGGCGCGCACATAAGCAACGCGGCGGAGCTTGCCGATTTTATTTCTGCCGTTGCCGCGGGGAAAGACGATTATGCCGCCGCCCGCGCAGAGCAAAGAAAGGCGCTTCATAAATATACAGACGGCAATTCAACACGCCGCATTTTAAGCTGCTTTGGCTTAATTGATTGATTAAAAAGGAGAAAGCAAGATGCATGCGTATATGATAATCGCTCACAGGCAATTTGATTTGCTTGCAAAGCTTATCACTGCGCTTGATGATGAGCGCAACGATATTTTTGTGCATATAGACGCTAAAGTGCGCGATTTTGATTTTGAAAAATTCAAGGTTCTGCCAAAGCGCTCACGTATTTATTTCACTCCCCGAATCGGCGTAACCTGGGGCGATTTCAGCCAGGTTAAGTGCGAATTGATCTTGCTTGCCGAGGTTGATAAAATGCAAAAAAGCGGCAGGGTTTATGATTATGTTCACCTTATTTCCGGCGCGGATTTGCCGATAAAATCAAACGATGAAATTCATCGCTTTTTTAATGAAAACGCAGGGCGGCAGTTTGTGCATTTCACGGCGGATAATGTTTCCGAAAGTTCCGAGGGCAGAATAAAATATTATCATCTTTTCCGCCGCCGCAGAAATCTTTTCACAAAAATTTTGGCGCAAATTGCCCTCAGGGTGCAAATGCTCTGCGGCGTAAACAGGCTTAAAAATACAAATATAAAGGTGCAAAAGGGCTGCAACTGGTTTAGCATAACAGGTGAATTCGCTGCTTATATAGCGCAAGAGAGTGAGCGTTTAAAAAAAATTCTTCGCTTCTCTTATTGCGGTGATGAAGTGTTTGTGCAAACCGCGCTTTTAAATTCTCCGTTTGCGGATGATGTTTATATGAAAAACTGCGGCAATAACCACCTTGCCTGCGCTCGCCTTATCGATTGGCAGCGCGGCAATCCCTATGTTTTTAAAATGCAGGATTTTGATTTGATTAAGAATTCGCCTGCAATGTTTGCCCGTAAATTTGATATGGATGTTGATTCCGAAATAATAGATAAGGTGCTGCAAAGCATAAAATAAATTTCTGCCGAAATGCCGCAGCACAATAAAAACCGCCAATATGATATATTGGCGGTTTTTTGTTACTTATTTGTTGCATCACATAAAAATTTTCAAAGCTTCCATATAAAGCGTCAGCATCGCGGGGCTTTTCTTTTGCAATGCCCGGGCAAGCAGCTTTGTGTGCGCGGGAAGCACGCCCGCTTTAATGCGGCGTGCCGCGGCGCATATGTCTTCGTTAGCCGCAATGCGTTTTATCGCAGGCGCGGGGTTTTTGCCTCGCGCTTCGTTTCTTATTAAAAAGTTGGTTAAATAAATCAAATAATAATCAAGCTGCGAATCAAGCGCTCCGCCTGCTTCGCGGCTTTTTTCTTTTAGGCGGTAATACGGCAAAAAAATTATGCTTTCCAAATTTTTGTCGTATGCGTTAGACATGCTTTCGGGCCGTATGTTGTAGCAATAAAGCGGCTCGCCTATCATGCAAACGCTTTTTGCATCAAGCAGGCAGGGATAGGTGAAAGCGGCGTCCTCGCCCATTTTAATATCGTTATTTACCTCGGAAAGCTCGCGTTCCAAAATCTCCTTTTTAAACACCTTGCTCCAGCAGCTCGGCATTATGCCGAATTTGTAAAATTCGCCCGCATAAAGCATCGTGGGATAAAGCTTTTCGGAAAGCTCGGCTTTTCGGGCATATTCTGCAAAAAAATTCTGGCTGCTTTTGATTTCATCGCTCGGTAAAATGCTCAAAAATTCAAAAAGCACCATATCGGGCGAATGCTTTTTTATTGCGGCTTCAATAATTTCCATTGCCGTGGGCTTTAAATAATCGTCTCCGTCCACAAAAGCTATGTATTCGCCGCTTGCCGCAGCAAGGCCTGCCTTGCGTGCGCTCACAAGGCCGCCGTTCTCCTTGTTTATAACTTTAATTCTCGAATCTTTTTTTGCAAATTCATTGCAGATTTCGAGGCAGCCGTCCGGAGATCCGTCATTAACTAAAATTATTTCAATGTTGCGGTTTGTTTGCTCTGTGATGCTGACTATGCATTTTTTCAAATGCTTTTCAACTTTGTAAATGGGAACAATAACACTTATCATATTTTAATCCAAATAAATCTTGTTGAGTATTTCGGTTGCCTTGTGAATATCAAAATTATTTACAAGGGTTGTTATGTCCGTTTCGTTTCTGTTTGCCTTGATAAGCTCAAAGGCCTTTTCTCCCCATTTTGCGGCAGGCTCGGAAAGCGGCATAAACGCCGTGCTTTTGTTGAAAGCAACCTCTTTTGTAACTGCCGTTGAAATCAAACACGGCAACTTTGCCGCCTGTGCTTCGATCAACGAAACGGGAAGCCCTTCGTAAAGAGAGGGAAAAATCATAATGTCAAAGCCCTGCAAAAGCCGTGAAACATCGCTGCGTTGCCCCGTAAAAATGATTTTGTTTTCAATTCCAAGCTCTTTCGCTTTTTGTAAAACGGGCCCGTCATCAGCTCTTTCGCCTGCCAAAAGCAAATGCGAATTAGGGGCTGTTTTAAGCATCTCGGCAAAAATTTCCGTTAAAAAAACCTGGTTTTTAATTTTGTAAATCGTGCCGATGTGGCCGATTAAAATTTCGCCGTTTCCTATGCCGAATTCATTTCGCACCTCTCGGCGCACTGCTTCGTTATATGCATATGCCGAGCAATCTATGCCGTTTGGCACGAAAATGCCCCTTTTTTTATATTCCGTTTTGCCGTAAAGGTATTCGCCGGCCGATTCGGAGCACGTAAGAATGTGAGTTGCGTTTTTATTTATCAATTTGCGCATCACGGCTTTGTAAGCTTTAAAAATCGCGTTTTCTTTATGATTCCACTTTGTGCCGTGAGAATGAGTAACGATTTTTTTTACTCCGCAGCGCTTTGCCGCAGCGGCTATTATGCCGCTGAAAAACATCACATGCGAATGAACTATATCGTATTTTCCGCCTGAAATAATCTTTTTTGCGTGGAAATATCCTTTAATATAGCCATGCTCGCTGTGTGAAACCTTAATGATTTTTGCGCCGCTTGCAAGCAATTCCTTTTCCAAAGCCTCGTCGTGATAATTTTGAACATCCACAAGATAGTATGTGATGCTGTATTTTTCTTTGTTTAAATTTGATGCAAAATTTATTGCCGCAAGCTCAACGCCGCCACGCCGTAAATGTTGTATAACAACTAAAAGTTTTTTCTTTTCCATTATTTTCCGAAAAATTTCCAATATATATTCAAAAGCTTTGCCGCCGCTTCCGCTCCGATGATTTTTCGCGCCGCGCGCACAAGCTTAACCTTTTTCCAAAAGCCGTATGCAAGAATGTCGCTCTCATTGCTTAACTGCTCAAACGCTTGCTTTTTCTTTTCGCCTTTAAGGCCGCCGGCCAATAAAAGCGCGGTGCAGTAAATAAATGCAAGATAGTTTAAAAGATCTGCGGCAAGCGGCTTGCAGCTTAATTCGCCTGCCTTCGCACGCCATTTTTTGATTGCATATAAACTGCCTTTAATTATCATTTCCGCCGAGGTAGAGGTAACGGAGTCGCTTTGCCCTCTTCTGTAAATGTAAAAAACATCGTCAATCGCAGAATAGCTTTGTGCTTCAAAAAAGCAGCTCAGCACAAAATCGTAATCTTCGCCGCTTATTCCCGTCACAAATCTGATGCGCTCGCTGCCGTTAAGCACACTTCTTTTTGTTGCAAAAATGTAGGCGGCTCCGGGAATATCTTTGCTTTTCAGCAGGTATTGCAGTGCTTCTTCTCTTTTTGAGTTTTCAAGCAGGGCGATGTTGTAGCCGTTGCGTGAAAGCCTCATTTCGCCGTTTTTCATATTGAGAAGCTTGCAGCCGAACATTATAATGTCGTATCCGTCTTTTGATTTTTCCGCAAGCCTTTGCAGGGTGTAATTTCCTTCCCAATAATCGTCTGAATCAAGGAAAATTATATATTCTCCGCAGGCAGCGTCAATTCCGCTGTTTCTTGCAGATGATGCACCGCCGTTATTTTTGTGAATAACCTTGATTCGAGAATCTTTTTTTGCATATTCATCGCAAATTTCGGGGCAACGATCGGGTGATCCGTCGTCTGCTAAGATCAATTCAAAATCTTCAAAGGTTTGCGCCAAAACAGAATCAACGCATTCGCTTATATATTTTTCAGCCTTGTAAACAGGCACGATTATGCTGAAAAGCGGCACAAACTCACCTCGAATCCCATAATATTAAAAACATTATATCACAAAGGATTGCCGTTTTAAACACAATTTTGCCAATTGGCTTTTTTCAACAAAAAACCGCCGTAAAATTATTAACATTTACCAAAAATGAGAAAATAAGTAAAAATAATTGTGAAAGTATTGCACTTATCTTAAATTTATGCTATTATGTGATAAAATAACACATTAAGGAGAGAAAAAATGGAAAGAAAATCAAAAATATTGATAGGCGAAACAAGCTTGTTTGCTCAGGATTGCGCACGCGCATTGCAAAATTCGGGTTGCTTGGTAACTCTTTGCGAAAAAAACGGTAATTCGATAATTTCCGCGCTCTCCGGCGCATATTACGATGCCGTGGTGGCGGAGCTCTTTATGCCGGGTGCAGACGGCAGCGATGTGCTTGAGCATATTTCGCAGTTTGAAGAAAAACCGATTGCCCTTATTTTGCTTAATTCGGATGATTATAAATTGCAGCAGCAGGCAATGAGTGCGGGTGCGGATTATTGCCTTGTGTGCCCTGCGGATCCAAATTCCGTTGCAAAAAGAATAATGCGCCTTTTGATGTGGAAAAAGTCAAGGGTTCAGCCTGCGGTCAATTCTCAAAGTGCAGAGCTTGTTATTTCCGAAACGCTGTGCAAAATCGGTGTGCCCGCGCATATTAAAGGCTATCGCTATTTGCGCACCGCCATTGCAATGTGCGCCGAAGATCCGCAAATGATAGGCGCTGTTACAAAGCTGCTTTATCCGGCTGTTGCAAAAATGTATTCCAGCACACCGTCACGCGTTGAAAGGGCAATTCGCCATGCGATCGAAACGGCTTGGCAGCGCGGCAATCAAAAATTTCTTTCGGAATATTTCGGCTGCACCGTGCAAAGCAGTCGCGGTAAGCCAACGAATTCGGAATTTATAGCCATGGTGGCAGATAAGCTCCGCCTTGAATACAAATCGGCCTGATACGCTCTTGCTTGTTTTTGATTGATAACCTTTTAAATGAGGAATACTAACGGCTTAAATTGAAAACAGAATAAATGATGATAAAATACCGCCGCGGCACTCCGCGGCGGTGTTTTTTGTGCGTATATTCGGTTAATGTGATATGAATGTTGTTATCTTAATCTATAATTTCATTTTTCGGAGTTTTCGTGTGTGCGCTTATCTCAGGGGAAAAGCCGCCGGTAAACAAAATTTCGGTTATGTTAAGTGCACAACCAAAAAGGATAAACAAAAAAGTGTTCATAAAGTTAAATTCCTTATGAACACTCGATATGGTCGAGGTGACAGGATTTGAACCTGCGATCCCCTGCTCCCAAAGCAGGTGCGATAGCCAAACTTCGCTACACCTCGATGATATTAAATTATTATATGATAATGGCGGTTAAAGTTGCTTTGGTCGCCCTCTTGCAAAATCGTCGCACTGTTCGCCTCCGCTCACATTGCTCGTTTTGCTGCGCTTCCTCAAGCTCGCTTCATCTGCCGCGGGCAGCGCTCGCTTTCGTCACCCAAAGCAGGTGCGATAGCCAAACTTCGCTACACCTCGATGCTTCTTACTGCCCTGTTATTTTAATATAAGAGGGTGAATTTGTCAAGCCAAAGATGAACATGGCCATTCAGGTGCGGTTTACAAGGCGATTTGATTGGTTAAAATGAACAATTAGCATTCTTTTAGTTTGTTCAAAAAGCAGAAAATTTCGCAATTTATTGACAAAATGCAACATGTGAATATAAACTTATTTTGTATAGAATTTCGGCACATATAATCAATTCGGCTTGCGGAGGTGCGGGAAATGAAAAGGAAAATTGCCGTGATATACATTATTTGCTTTGTTTCGGCTTTTCTGTGCCCTTTTCGTGCTTTTGCCTATGATTCGCAATATGTAAACGAATTTGAAAAATGGACTGCGAATGAATCCGCCGAGTGGCTCGAACTCAAGGGCGACAGTGCCACGGGCTATATGCAATATTTTTACGGCGATAATTGCGCTTACTTCCATTTCTTTGTTCAAAGCAGCGATTTTGCAGAGAATGATGATTCTCTGTATATCACCGCCGATATTGAGAATTTAAACCGTGCGTATTCGCTGAGATTTTCCGCCGACAGCGACGATTCCGGCCTGCCGTGCAAAATTTATAAGAATTTCGGCACCGCTCCCGCCGGACTTCGCAATATTTTGTTTGCGTTTGAATTTAATGATAAGGCCGATAAAAATTATAAAAACATTATCTCTTTATCCGTGTGTTCGGGCGGCAATTGCCTTGCGGCGGTTGATAATTTAGCTTTCGGTTCCGATCCGGAGCCTAAAACAGCAAAGCAATCGGCAACCAAGCAAACAACGGCTAAGTCAAAGTCCGCAACCACAAAATCGTCCTCGGGCAAATCTGCAAAAGCCGCTTCCAAAAAATCCTCAAATTCCGCGGGTGCAAAGTCTTCCGCCGAGAAAACCACAAAGTTTAAATATGTTGAAAATTCAGAGGCGGCAGAACAAGGCGAAACAGCACCACCGGACGAGGAAACTGCCGCGCAAACCGAAGCTGCTGAAGAAAACGGCGGAGCTTTGTCCGCAACCGCCAAGGCGCTTATCGCCGCTGCAGCAGGCACCGCCGCATTCGGCACAGCTTTTCTTGTTAAAGGAATAAGAACCAAAAAAGCCGAAAATTCAGGTGCAGAGTCAAGAAACTCGGATTTAGAAAGCCAAAAACAAAGCGATGATAAATCATAAATATATTATTAGATATCAAAACCTCCGCTTTAGGTTGAGGTTTCAGACTGTCGATAAAGCTCTCAAACCACGCCAATAAGATAAAACCGTTTAATGCCTCTCTTGTGTAAAGGGAGCCGGGTGCGATTTATCGCACTCGGAGGGATTCTAAAAGTGCCGCAAATATCGAATTTGCGGCACTTTCGGCGTTGCCCTTTAGCAAAGAAATAACCCACCGGTTCGACCGGCGGTTATGTTTATACCGCTATGCAAAATTCGTATGTAATCGGCTGAAGTTGGTTGTTTTTAGTCCAATTTGTACGCTGAAATTGCACAGTTCGTACAGGACACATTACATTAAAGTAAAGTGAGGAAATCGACATTTTTGAGCGCGGAAATCGGGCAATTAAAAAAATTTGAAAAAATTTAAAAGCAAATGTTGACAAATGCTTTTTTCTGTGATATATTGTTCTTGGTTAGTTAAGGCTAACCGATTATTTTTGCCAGTCGGTTAGGCAGGGCTAACTATATTGCCGAAATTTCGGCTCAAAGCTCAGGGCGCGGGGAATGCTCCTTCATAAAATTTGTACCCAAAAATGCAAAATTACACTCTCCCTCAAGTTTTGCCTTTTTAATTCCCGGCGCCCATTAGAAATTGGAAAACGGTGATTGCTTGAGTATTGAAAACTATTTGATAGAGCATTGCTCACCCACATTGGCATCGCTTAAAACGGCGAATTTGTTTAGCTGCCGATTAAGCGGCGGCACGCTTTATTCTCAGCTTGAAGAATGGCGGGCGTGCCTTGAGCCAAAGGGCATAGGCATATTTGTGCTTCGCGAAAGCGAAAGCGGTGCGCTTGTGTATGTGGCAAGGTTTTCAATGCTTCAAAGGGATTTGAATTTGCCCGGCGTGGCGGATTTTTTAAAGGAATACGGCTATGAAAGCGCGGATGTGTATTCGGCAATAGAGCGCCTTAAAAGCAGGCTTGCGGTCGGCGACGGATTCCCGCACGAAATCGGCGTTTTCCTCGGCTATCCGCTGGAGGATGTTAAGGGCTTTATAGAGCTCGGCGGCAGAAATTGCAAGTGCACGGGCTGTTGGAAGGTTTATTGCAACGAATATGAAGCTGTGCGAACCTTTAATAAATTCAAAAAATGCAGCGCAATTTATAAAAAAATGTGGCTTCAGGGCAGATCTGTGGCGCAGCTTACGGTTGCGGCATGAAATATAATATAGTATAATAGAAATGAGGAAATATTATGAGCAAAGCAGCAGTTGTTTATTGGAGCGGCACGGGAAACACGGAGGCTATGGCGCAGGCTGTTGAAAGCGGTGCAAAGGCTGCCGGAGCGGATGTGTCTCTTTTCACCGCGGCGGAATTTACTCCGCAGCTTTTGCAGGAATATGATTCCGTTGCTTTTGGTTGCCCCGCAATGGGCGCCGAGGAACTTGAGGAAACAGAGTTTGAGCCTATGTTTGCGGAATGTGAAGCAGGCTTAAGCGGCAAAAAGGTTGCACTTTTCGGTTCTTACGGCTGGGGCGACGGAGAATGGATGCGCGCTTGGGAGGAAAGATGCTCTTCATGCGGCGCGGCGCTTGCGGCAGAGAGTGTTATCTGCAATGCGGCTCCGGATGAAAGTGCTGTTGAAGAATGCGAGGCACTCGGCAGAGCACTTGCATAAATTGTCGAAAGGAAGCGTAATTTACAATGGTTAAAATCACTTTGGGAATAGAAGGAATGGCATGCGGTATGTGTGAGGCACATATAAACGATACCGTGCGTGCGTCATTTAAGGTTAAAAAGGTAACCTCTTCTCATTCCAAAGGGGAAACCGTTATTGTGGCGGAAAACGAAATCGATGAATCGGCGCTTAAAGCCGCAATCGATAAAACAGGTTATAAGATGGTTTCTTATAAATCGGAGCCTTATGAGAAAAAAAGCCTTTTCTCAGCCTTTCGCAAATAACTGCACAAGAATAAATTAAATAAAAAAAACAGCTGTCGATATTTGGGGCACACTCAGTAAAGAGAAATGTGCCGCCTTATATCGGCAGCTTTTTTTGTGCTTTTGGGGCGATTTTTTGTTTTGTGCGGCGCACAAAGCTGCTTATTTGTGATTTTAACACAAAAAAACCCCCGCATTTTTGTGCAATCATATAAATAAGGCGAATTGACAATCGCCGAATCGGTGATATACTATCAACTGTTTGCGCAATCAATTATTAAGCGCAAAAATAAAAACGGCGAGAGGCTGTGTTAATTTGAAATATATAAAGCAATTTTTAATTATTCTTTTAATTTCTTTTATAGGCGAACTGATGAATTATTACATTCCGTTGCCCGTGCCGGCAAGCATTTACGGCATGATAATCCTTTTTTTGTGCCTTAGCACGGGAATCATAAAGCTTTCGGATGTTAAGGATGCGGGCAAGTTCTTAATCGAAATTATGCCGCTGATGTTCATTCCCGCAGGTGTCGGCCTGATTGATTCGTGGGGCGTTTTAAAGCCGCTTTTGCTGCCCGTAACGGTTATAACGGCGGCGTCGCTTGTGTTGGTGTTCGGCGTAAGCGGGCGCGTGGCGCAGCGTGTTATCAGGCACGGAGAAAAGAAAAAGGCGGGTGCCGAAGATGAATGATTTTTTGCAAAATTCGGCTTTTATGGGCGTTGCAATCAGCCTTGTGGCATATGCCGCGGGCGCGTTTTTAAGGCGCAAATTCAAAAGCGATGTTTTTAATCCGCTTTTGATTGCGATTGCGGTCACAATATTGTTTTTGGCGGCCTCAAAAACCGATTACGAAACATATAATAACGGCGCAAAGGTTCTATCCTGGCTTCTTACCCCGGCAACAGTTGCTCTTGCGATTCCTCTTTATGAACAAACGGCGCTTTTGAAAAAGAATTACAAAGCCGTGTTTGCCGGCATAATCTCTGGCGTGCTCACAAGCCTTGTAAGCATTCTTGCAATGGCGGCACTGTTTAGGCTTTCACACAGGGAATATGTTACTCTGCTTCCGAAATCCATCACCACAGCTATCGGCATGGGGATAAGCGAGGAACTCGGCGGCTATGTTACCGTTACGGTGGCGGTTATAGTTATAACCGGTGTGCTCGGCAACATATTTGCAAAGGCACTTTGCAAAATTTTTCATATAACCCATCCGATTGCAAAGGGAATAGCCATCGGCACTTCGTCTCACGCGGTGGGCACGGCAAAGGCAATGGAAATGGGCGAGGCAGAGGGCGCCATGAGCAGTCTTTCGATAGCCGTTTCGGGAATTCTTACCGTTTGCGGCGCGATAATTTTTTCAAAAATTATGTGATTGCGCCTTTTTCGGTTCCTTGGCCGATCAAGCAATTGCCGCTTGTGCAGAGCACCTCGTTTTGGGGGCGCATTTTGCGTTGAAAAGCCGGCCGATTTGCTGCGTTTTTCACCTGCTTGCGGCAGTGTGATTTTGAAATTTTTGTGTGCTATAATTTTATCGCTCACACGGAGGGCGAATTGTTCGCGGGAAACGATAATTCGGATAAGGTGGCAGGTTGAAATGCCTGTTGTCTTATCCGCTTTTTTATTATGCGGCTGAAATTCGCGTTAATTACCGTTTTGATTTTGTGCGCTTTATGATAGGCACCGGCTCAACCGCGCTTGCTTTTTTTCTTTCGGGCACTGTGGCAAAAATATTCGTCGGCTACGACGCGGAGCTTTATGAGCTTACCGTTCGCGCTTTCAAAATCTTTTCCTGCTCGTTTTTGCTTGCCGGGTTTAATATTTTCGCCTCGGCATTTTTCACTGCGCTCAATAATGGCACGGTTTCCGCCCTCATTTCGTTTTTGCGCACACTGCTTTTCCAAAGCATTTGCGTTTTGGTATTGCCAATCGTTTTCGGCATAAACGGAATTTGGTGGGCAATGACGGTTGCGGAGATTTTTGCACTTATCGTTTCCGTGGGATTTATAATCGGCAAGCGCAAAAAAAATCATTATATGTAATTGCCGCCCAATTGCTTTGCTTGCATAAATTTCGGAGCGTTCTCGGAGTACTTTTCTTATTTACGGAGCGTGCTCTTTCGGAGCGCTTTTATTTATTTGCCGTGTTGCACGGCAGTCGAATCTGATGTATAATTATTTCGGCAAAAAGCCAAACGGAGTTGATTAAGTGAAATATATTATTATTGCCGCAATTGTGCTTGTTATTGTTGCAATTGTGGTTTTGCTTGCGCAAAGCGGCAAATCGGAGCGCGGCGGTTTTTTTGAATCGCCGGAAAAAAGAGCAGGCAGAAACGGCGAAAAATACGCCACGCATGTTATAAAACAATGCCTTGATTCGGATGATTTGCTGCTCACCAATGTTTGCGTTCAGTTTGAGGGCAAGCGCACGGAGCTTGATAATTTGATAATTAACAGAAGCGGCGTTTACATTATTGAGGTTAAAACCTATCGCGGCAGGCTTTTCGGCGGCGCGGATGATTACGAATGGGAAAAATATAAGGTTACGAACGCAGGCAATGTGTATGAAAAAACAGTGAAAAACCCCATAAAGCAGGTGCATCGCCAAATTTATGTGCTTGCCAATTATTTAAAAAGCCGCGGCATAAGGGTTTGGGTAAACGGTTATGCCTTTTTGGTTTATAACAACAGCCCCGTTCAAAGCGATACTGTGCTTGAAAGCACGAATGATATTTATTCCGCCCTGCACCCGGTGGGCAAAAGCTGCCTCAGCTCCGCTCAAATCAAAATGATTAGGGATGCGCTTGATTAAAAGCACCCGGCCGAGCCTTTTTGCGCGCTGTAATATAATATGTATATATAAGGTGATAAATATGGCAGAAGAAAATGCAAAAATTGAATGGAATGCAAAGCAATATTCCAAGTTTGTGAAAGACCGCACCTTGCCCTCAACCGATTTGGCAAAGGCGATTGATTTGCCGGGCGCAAAAGCCGCGCTTGATATCGGCTGCGGAATAGGAAACAGCACCGCCGTGCTTGCAAAGGCGTTTCCCTGCGCAAGGGTGATCGGAGCGTATATTTGGCTTGAACCTTTAACGGGTTTTTCGGTGCTTGTTAAAGAGGAATATCCCGTTAGTGAAAACGGCGAAATAATTTTCAGATTTCCGAGGCTGTTTTTCACGGCGAAAAAGAAATAATGCACAATATATAAAAAGCTCATTCTTGCATAACGGGGCGCACTCTGTAAAGAAGAATGTGGTTTAAGCTTCCTGAGTTTTGACCGTTGCACTATTAAAAAAATCTGCCAATACTTGCGTATTGGCAGATTTTTGTTAATGCACCACGAACAAAATCAGTTCGTTTTAGCAGTCGGGAGCCGAACACAACATGGTTTAAAGCAACCGATTTCCGCGTGAACTGTGTTAAAATACTCGTTAATCCTGCCGCCTTCATTGCAATTTTAACGCAGTGTTTTGCCGTTTATTTTATTTATTGAGCAATTATTCTTTACGGAGTGTGCTCCCCCGAGAATGGGCTTTTGTTATTTGCTTTCGTCTTTTGAAAAAATGCCGTTGATAAGTGCATATATCAGTCTGTTGTAAAGGTTCAAAAGATCGCCCGCCAAATCCATTGCGGCTTCATCGTCACCCTGTTTGATAGCATGCACTATTTTAAACATATCGCGCATAAACATATTATCGTAAACAAATGCCAAAATATTAAGCAATTCGTTTTCTGAAATGTTGATTGGCCGTTCATATCAAGAATTTCTTTCGATTTTTGAAAAAGTGCGTTCTTATATTTTTGTACCAAACACGAATATTTGCCCGGGGTTTCTTTCGGCACCGTGGTTTTGAGCGAATGGATTATTATGAAATGATCGGGGTGATCCATCCAATAATCTATTCGGCGTTTGTAATATCTGCTGAAATTTTCCGTCATCGTTTCGCTTGAATCTATTTTAAAATCAACTATGTTTGAGCAAAGGTTGCTTACGGCGTATTCGATTGCGCTGTTGAAAATATCTTCCTTTGATGAATAGTGGTGGTAAAGCTTTCCCTTTGATATATTTCCCGTGCGGCAAAGCTCATTTACGGATATATCTTTGCAGCCGCTCGCCGCATATTGCGAAATCGCACATTCCATTATGTGCGCCGTGCTTATTTTGTTTCTCTTTCCTGCTTCATGTTATCTGCCGCCTATAATTCGTTCTATTCTGGCATAATCAAGCGCAAAATGGCGCTGGCTTATCATTATTATAAGCTCGTCGCCCGCTTTAAGCTCGGTGTCGCCCTTTGGGGTTATCGGAGTTTCGTCTCTTTCAACCGAAACTATCAGGCAATGCTTGCCCCATTTGATTTGCGAAATCGTTTTGCCGCAAAGCGGGCTGTTTTGCGGAATGATAAACGATTCAAGCACCTTTTCCGCCGCTTTTGATTCCTTAACGCCCTCATGCTTAACAATTCTGTCGAGCAGTGCGGCATAAAACGGAGTGTTGCCCGCCATGTTCGCAAGCGCATATGATATCAAGCTCACAACAACAAGCGGCAACAGGCTACTTGCGTTGCCCGTGATTTCAAATACCAAGATAACTCCGGTTATCGGCGCGCGCACTATTGAGGCAAAAAGCCCCGCCATGCCGAGCACCACAAATTCCTGCCAAAGGCTTTGATCAAGCCCGAAAATATTTATCGCCCCCGTGCCGTATATCGCGCCGAGATATGCTCCCAAAACGCAAAGGGGATAAAGCGTGCCGCCGGGTGCGCCTGTGCCAAAGCTGAAAATGCCGAAAATAAATTTTGCAATCAGCAAAATCGCCATTGCGCCGATTGCGGGGTGCTCGTTTATGAGCAGCTCGCTCATTCTGTGGCCGCCGCAAAGAATTTGCGGCATCAGCAAGCCGACTGCGCCGCTGATTGCAAAGCCTGCCGCCATCTTAATTGTGTTTGGAATTTTTGTTATTTTTGCAACTATATCTCTGAATCCTATCATAAGAATATTGCTTATAACGCCAAACAATCCGCAAACGGCGCCCATGATTATTAAAAGCCAATACCAGCGCAGGGGAATGGTAACGGAATCATAGCTGAAAACAGTGTCTTGCCCAAAAAACAGCTTTGAAACAAAATCCGCCGTAACCGCCGCCACTATTCCCATGCAAAGAATTGCTTTGTCAAAGGTTTTGTAAATTTCCTCAAGCACAAAAACAATTCCGGCAAGCGGAGCGTTAAATGCCGCGGCAAGTCCGGCACCCGCGCCGCAGCTTATCATTCTCAGCTCGGTTGTTTTGTCTGCTTTTGTGATTTTTGCAACGCCCTTTGCCGCCATTGCTCCGAATTGAATGCTGGGACCCTCTCTGCCGAGCGCAAGCCCACTGAATATAGATGCCGTGCTGCCCACAAGCTTTGCAATAATCACTTTCCACCAGCTTGGGGAAAGATATCCTTTGATTTCACCCGTAACCTGCGGAATGCCCGAACCGCCCGAATCCGGCACGGCTTTTATTATCAGCGCCACCAACGCGCCGAGTATTGCCAGCGCGGCAATCCAAATAATGCATTTCACGGGGCTGCCCTTAACAAAATCAATCACCCTGTAAAGCAAGCTTTCCGCCTGTGAAAGCAAAAATCTGTAAAGCACGCACACAAGCCCGGCAAAAACGCCGACTTCCGCCCCTCTTATAATCAGAAAAAAGCTTTCCGCCTTTTCACGGCGAAGCTTTCTTAATGTTGTTTTTTCCTGCTCTTTCATAAATATGCCCGAAAAGCCTTTCTTTTTATCGCTTCTTATAATAATTTTAACACACGATTTTAGGATTGCAATAAAAATCGTTTATAAATTTGCACAAAAACCGCCGAGCATATATAAATGTTATAATATATATTTAATAATTTTATAAAAAAATCAAATTGGCAAAATATTTTACAAAAATTGTTGAAATATTTTTAAGAATAGGTTATTATTATAAGGCAAGGGGGAATTTCTATATGAAAGCTAAAACCGGACTCGATGTGTTCAATAAAATATTAGCGGTAATTCTTGTTATAAGCATTATTGCTTTAGTTGTTATATGCGGCGTGGTTAAAAAAGGCGGCGCTTCAGCAACTCCTGCTAATGCAGACGCCACATCAACCGAAGATGTTGCAACTATCGATGAATTTGTGGCCGGCACTTACGGCGGCAAAGAATTTAAAACCGTTGAAGATGTTGTAAATTATTATGTAGAATGCTATAACTACACAAAAACCTTGGGCGCCAACTACACTTATGAAGGCAGCCCCACAACAATGTATAAGCTTGTTGGCTCAGAGAATATTGAAGTTAAGAATCTTCTTGTTGAAGGCAAGTCCATCAGCATGATCGATCAGCTTATCCCGGGTATTCTCAGCAGCGTATTCACCGGCGGCATTAAGGGCCTTCCGCCCAGCGGCAGCCTTGTTCCCGGCAATGATACGGTAACCGATCAAAAAATCGATGTATCCAAATCTCTCCTTACAGCTGATGATGTTCTTGCGGCAAATGTTAAGGATAACGGCGATGGCACTATTTCCATCACAATTCAGCCCAAAGCCGTAATTCTTTCCATGCCCGCACAGGATGCACAGGGTCACTTCTTCAACACTCTCGGCGATATCAGCTCCGTTGTTAGTTCAATCAGCGTGCTCTCATTCTCATCCGGCACAGTCAATGATAATTTTGTTGTTGATTATAAGGGTGGTTCAGGCACCGTAACAATTAACACAGCCACCAACGAAATCACTGCAGGCGAATATACAATGAATGTTCACATCAATGTTCAGCATGCGAATGTGCTTTCATTCAAAGATAAGAGCGCAACAGTTGATATTATTTACACAAACTCTTTCCCTGCAACGGATGAATATCTCACATCTCATAACTGCGCAAGGGGTTAATAAAATTCAATAATTGATTAAATCCCGCAGAATTTCCTGCGGGATTTTTCTTTGCATAAATTTGTCTTTTCTTCGGATTTTATTTTCTCAAATGAGAAAATATCTGCTTTTTCGATTAAGCCAAGCGGAAAATATATGTTTGCCACATTCACGAAAATGCGTTTTCTTGCTCCCGGTTAAGCAAAAATATAAGCACTGTATGTTAAAAATATCGAAAAGAACGACAATTTTTGCACAATCTCGTAAAACCGCTTAACAAAGCGGTTTGGCGGCTTTTCAAAGACTTTAAATCTGCACTAAAAATGATGATTTAACGCCCCTGTTTTGTTATAGTTGCCGAAAATTTGTTAATTTATTGACAATCATTGAAATCTATATTATTATAGAGCTGTAAAAAAAAATAAAGCCTCGTGTATTCGAGGCAATAAAAGTTATTGTGAGGTAATAATTATGTCTAGAAAAGTTGTTCTTGCCGGTGCTTGCCGCACCGCTATCGGCACAATGGGCGGCACGCTCAGCAGCACTCCTGCTGTTGATTTGGGTGCTCTCGTAATCAAAAATGCTCTTGAAAGAGCAGGCGTTCCCGCTTCCGAGGTAGAGCATGTATATATGGGCTGCGTTATTCAGGCAGGCCAAGGCCAAAATGTTGCACGCCAGGCTGCTATTAAGGCAGGACTTCCCATCGAAGCTCCTGCAGTAACAATCAATGTTGTTTGCGGCTCCGGTCTTAACTGCGTAAACCTTGCCGCTCAGATGGTTAAATCGGGCGAAGCAGATATCGTTGTTGCAGGCGGTATGGAAAATATGAGCATGGCTCCCTATGCACTCAAGCAGGCTCGTTACGGCTACAGAATGGGCAATGCTCCGATGGTTGATACTATGGTTAATGATGCTCTTTGGGATGCTTTCAATGATTATCACATGGGCATCACAGCAGAAAACGTTTGTGAAAAATACGGCATCACCCGTGAAGAGCTTGATGAATTTGCGGCGAACAGCCAGCAGAAATGCGAAAAAGCAAGAGCAGAGGGCAAGTTTAAGGACGAAATCGTTCCTGTTGAGGTTAAAAAGAAAAAAGAAACAATCGTGTTTGACACCGACGAAGGTCCCCGTGCAGGCACAACCGCAGAAGGCCTTGCAAGACTTCGCCCCGCATTCAAAAAGGACGGTATTGTAACAGCAGGCAACTCTTCGGGCATTAACGACGGTGCAGCAGCAGTTATCGTTATGAGCGAAGAAAAAGCAAAAGAGCTTGGCGTTAAACCTATGGCAACTTGGGTTGGCGGCGCTCTTGCAGGCGTTGATCCCGCAATTATGGGCATCGGTCCTGTTGCAGCAACTAGAAAGCTTATGAGTAAGCTTAACCTCACCGTTGATGATATGGATCTTATTGAGGCTAACGAAGCCTTTGCTGCTCAGTCTATCGCTGTTGCAAGAGATCTCGGCCTTGATGCTTCGAAGCTTAATGTTAACGGCGGTGCAATTGCTCTCGGTCACCCTGTTGGTGCTTCGGGCTGCCGTATTCTTGTTACTCTTCTTCATGAAATGGAAAAGAGAGATGCCAAGAAAGGCCTTGCAACTCTTTGCATCGGCGGCGGTATGGGCTGCGCAACGGTTGTTGAAAGAGACTGATTATTCGTTTAAAACTTGGAGATAGCAATGGAATTTATAAATTATGAAGCAGACGGCGCAGTTGCCGTATTAACCATAAACAGGCCAAAGGCTCTTAACGCTCTCAACAGCGCTGTGCTTGATGAAATCAACGAGGCGCTTGATGCAATTGATTTCGACGCCGTTCGCGCTCTTATCATTACGGGTGCAGGCGAAAAATCGTTTGTTGCAGGTGCGGATATCGGTGAAATGAGCACGCTCACAAAGGCAGAGGGCGAGGCTTTCGGCAAAAAAGGAAACGATGTTTTTCTTAAATTAGAAAATCTTCCCATTCCGGTAATCGCTGCGGTAAACGGTTTTGCGCTCGGCGGTGGCTGTGAAATTTCAATGGCGTGCGATATCAGAATTTGCTCCGAAAATGCTGTTTTCGGTCAGCCTGAGGTCGGCCTCGGAATTACACCCGGTTTCGGCGGCACACAGCGCCTTGCAAGAACAGTCGGCGTTGGAATGGCAAAGCAGCTTATTTACACGGCAAGGAATATCAAGGCTCCCGAGGCTCTTCGCATCGGTCTTGTAAACGCTGTTTATCCTATAGAAGAGCTTATGCCGGCAGCTAAGAAAATGGCTTCAATTATTGCGGCAAATGCTCCCATAGCCGTTCGCAACTGCAAAAAAGCCATCAACGAGGGCTTGCAAACAGATATTGCAAGCGCTGTTGAAATTGAAGAAAAACTTTTCGGCGATTGCTTTGAAACAGAAGATCAAAAATACGGCATGGCGTTTTTCCTTGATCGAAACAAGGAAAAGGTTAAGAAGCCTTTTATCAATAAATAATTATTCAGGAGGAATTTAAAATGAAAGTCGGAATTATAGGCGCAGGCACAATGGGCTCCGGTATTGCTCAGGCTTTTGCACAGGTTGAAGGTTATGAAGTTGCACTTTGCGATATTAATAATGAATTTGCCGCAAACGGCAAAAACAAAATCGCAAAGGGCTTTGAAAAAAGAATTGCAAAGGGAAAAATGGATCAGGCGGCAGCCGATGCCATTCTTGCCAAAATCACAACAGGCACCAAAGAAATTTGCACGGATTGCGATCTTATCGTAGAGGCTGCTCTTGAGGTTATGGATGTTAAAAAGCAAACATTTAAGGAACTTCAGGAAATCGTTAAGCCGGATTGTATGTTTGCAACAAACACATCATCTCTTTCAATCACGGAAATCGGTGCCGGCCTTGACAGACCGCTTATCGGCATGCATTTCTTCAATCCCGCTCCCGTTATGAAGCTTATTGAGGTTATCGCAGGTGCAAACACTCCTGCAGATATGGTTGCTAAAATTAAGGAAATTGCCGTAGCAATCGGCAAAACTCCCGTTGAGGTTAACGAGGCTCCCGGCTTTGTTGTAAACAGAATTCTTATTCCTCTTATCAACGAGGGTATCACCGTTTATGAAATGGGCATTGCAAGCGTTGAAGATATAGACACTGCAATGAAGCTCGGCGCAAATCATCCCATGGGCCCGCTTGAACTCGGCGACTATGTTGGCCTTGATATTGTGCTTGCAATTATGGAAACAATTTATTCCGAAACAGGCGATCCCAAATATCGCCCCGCAACTCTTCTTAAGAAGATGGTTCGCGCAGGTAAGCTCGGCCGCAAAACCGGTGTGGGCTTCTATGACTATCGCAAATAATAACTGAAATCACGGCGGCGTGCATTTTTTGTGCACGCCGCTGCGGTGGTAGATTTGAAATAATTTATCGCTCGGCAAGGTTATTTTCGCTGCATTGCAGCATATAATTGCGCCAAGCCCGCAGCGCAACTTTGAAAATTTATCGTACAGGCGGGCAGAAAGGCTAAGGAAATCAATATGGATTTTACTTTCGGCAAAGAACATGAAATGGCAAGAAAGCTTTTTGCTGATTTTACTGAAAATGAAGTAAAACCGCTTGCTGTTGAAACAGATGAAACCGAACAATTCCCAAGAGAAACCGTAACTAAAATGCAAAAGCTCGGCTTCCTCGGAATCCCCGTTCCCAAGGAATACGGCGGCCAGGGCTGTGATCCCCTCACTTATGTTATGTGCGTTGAGGAGCTTGCAAAGGCTTGTGCCACCACCAGCGTTATCGTTTCCGCACACACCTCGCTTTGCTGCGACCCGATTCTTACTTACGGCACGGAAGAGCAAAAGCAAAAATTTTTAAAGCCGCTTGCTTCGGGCGAGCTGCTCGGCGCATTTGCTCTTACGGAGCCGGGCGCCGGCACTGATGCTCAGGGTGCGCAAACAAAGGCTGTGCTTGATGGTGACGAATGGGTGCTCAACGGCTCTAAATGCTTTATCACAAACGGTAAAGAAGCCGATATTTATATCGTTATTGCAGTAACCGATATTGTTGAAGATAAAAGAGGCAGAAAGAAAAAGCTCTTCTCCGCATTTATCGTTCCCAAAACCGCACCCGGCTTCCTTTTCGGCACAAAAGAAAAGAAAATGGGTATTCGCGGCTCTTCCACTTATGAGCTTATTTTCCAGGATTGCAGAATTCCCAAGGAAAACATTCTCGGCCCCAGAGGCAAGGGCTTCGGAATCGCAATGCACACTCTTGACGGCGGCCGCATAGGCATTGCCGCTCAGGCTCTCGGTATTGCAGAGGGTGCTCTTGATCGCACAGTTGCTTATGTTAAGGAAAGAAAGCAGTTTGGCAGATCAATCGGCGCTTTCCAAAACACTCAATTCCAGCTTGCAGATATGGCAGCTCAGGTTGAGGCTGCAAAAATGCTTGTTTATAAGGCTGCAATGGCAAAGGCAACTCAAAAGAATTATTCCTTTGAAGCTGCAGAAGCTAAGCTTTTCGCTGCAGAAACCGCTATGAATGTAACCACAAAGGCTGTTCAGCTCTTCGGCGGCTACGGCTATATCCGTGAATATGAAGTAGAGCGCATGATGCGTGACGCTAAGATAACAGAAATTTACGAGGGCACTTCCGAGGTTCAGCGTATGGTTATCAGCGGCAATTTGCTGAAGTAAGGAGGAGCAGAATATGAAAATAGTAGTTTGCATAAAGCAGGTTCCGGACACAAAAGGCGGAGTTCAGTTTAATCCGGACGGCACTTTAAACAGGGCGGCAATGCTCACAATTATGAATCCTGATGATAAAGCGGGTCTTGAAGCCGCTCTCAGAATTAAAGATGAATTCGGCGCAGAGGTAACGGCTCTTACTATGGGCCTTCCCAAGGCAGAAGAGGTTTTGCGCGAGGCTATGGCTATGGGCGCAGACAACGGCATTCTTGTAACAGACAGAGTTCTCGGCGGTGCGGATACTTGGGCAACCTCAAGCACAATTGCAGGCGCACTTCGCAATATAGATTATGATATTATCATCACAGGCCGTCAGGCAATAGACGGCGATACCGCTCAGGTTGGCCCTCAGATTGCAGAGCATCTCGGAATTCCGGTTATCTCCTATGCGGAGGATATTAAGGTTGACGGCGACAGCGTTGTTGTTAAGCGCCAGTTTGACGACAGATATCATATGCTTAAGGCTAAAATGCCGGTGCTTATCACAGCTCTTTCGGAGCTTAATGATCCCCGCTATATGACTCCCGGCGGCATTTTTGACGCCTATAAGAAAGATATCACCGTTTGGGGCAGAGCAGATCTTAAAGATGTTGATGATTCCGACATCGGCCTTTCCGGCTCACCCACAAAAATTGCAAAGGCTTCCGATAAGGTAAGAAAGGGCGCAGGCGAAAAGGTTGCGCTTGATACTCCTCAGGAATCCGCAGATTATATTATCGCAAAGCTTGAAGAAAAGCATATCATCTAAGGAGGGCTGAATAATGATTACAGAAAATATAGAACAGTATAAGGGTGTTTTCATTTACGCTCAGCAGGTGGATAACGAAATCAGCCCCATCGCTTTTGAATTGCTCGGCAAGGCAAAGGATCTTGCCGCAAAGCTTGAAACAGAGGTAACGGCTGTGCTTATCGGCTACAAAGTTGCAAATCTTGCCGATGAGCTTGCAAAATACGGCGCAGATAAGGTTATTGTTATTGATAATCCCGTGCTTGAAACTTACAGAACAGAGCCTTATACTCAGGCTCTTGCAGCAGCTATCAATGAATATAAGCCGGAGATAATGCTTGTTGGCGCAACGGCTATCGGCCGTGATCTCGGCCCCCGTGTTTCGGCAAGAGTCGGCACAGGTTTAACGGCAGACTGCACAGTGCTTGAAATCGGCGATTTTCCGCTTAATCCTCTTCCGAATAAAGAGCAAAAGCACAATCAGCTTCTTATGACTCGCCCGGCATTCGGCGGCAACACAATCGCAACGATTGCTTGCCCGGACAACCGCCCGCAAATGGCAACCGTTCGCCCCGGCGTTATGCAAAAGATTGCTCCTGTTGAAAACGCAAAGGCTCAGGTTATTGAGTTTAATCCTCAGCTTGAAGAAAACAATTGTTATGTTGAAATTCTTGAAGTTGTTAAATCCGTTGAAACCGTTGTTGATATTCAGCAGGCAAAGATTCTTGTTTCAGGCGGCCGCGGCGTTGGCAGCAAAGAAAACTTCAAGCTTCTTGAAGATCTTGCAGATGCCCTCGGCGGCACGGTTTCATGCTCAAGGGCAGTTGTTGATAACGGTTGGCTTCCCAAAGATCTTCAGGTTGGCCAAACGGGTAAAACGGTTCGCCCGAATGTTTATTTCGCCATCGGCATCAGCGGTGCAATTCAGCACACTGCAGGTATGGAGGAATCAGATATCATCATTGCAATAAACAAGGATGAAAGCGCTCCTATTTTTGATGTTGCCGATTACGGTATCGTCGGCGATTTAAATAAAATCGTTCCCCTTATCACAGAAGCTGTTAAGGCAAGAAAAGCGGCAAAATAATTTAAATTGATTAAAGCGGCAACCGTGCAGGGGCATATCCCGATCGGGCGCCGCTTTTTTGGTGGCTTATGGATATTTTTGAAAAAAGGCTTTCGGAGCTTGCCGAAAGAGCAAGTGAGCGTTGTTATGTAACCTTTTCGGATTTTTTGAATATGGAGGAGCAAAGCGAGCTTGCATCGCTGAATTTGCCTTGTGATTATGCCACATTCGGCGGATATGACGGTGCTGAAAGAGCTGTTGCCGCATTTGGAAACGGGTGTAAATATGCCGAATTTCCCGTAAAAATTATTAAAGCAGAGCCGCTCTCGCAAAAATTTGCGGATAAGCTTTCGCACCGTGATTTTCTCGGTTCGCTTATGGGGCTCGGAATAAAGCGAAATGTGCTCGGCGATATAGTCATTAAAGAAAACACGGGCTATATTTTTTGCCTTGATTCAATTGCGGATTATATTGTGCAAAATCTTGATAAGGTGCGGCACACCGGCGTTAAATGCTCGGTTGTGCACGAGCTTCCCGCAGGCGCAGTGGCAGAGCCGGAGGAAAAAGAAATAATTGTGGCTTCGCTCAGGCTTGATGTGCTTGCGGCGGCGGTTTATAATTTTTCACGCAGCGGCGTTAAAGAACTGTTTGTTCAGCGCAAGGTGTTTGTGAACAGTGCTCTGTGCGAAAATTTTTCATATAATGCAAAACCCGGTGATATTGTTTCGGTAAGAGGCAGCGGCAGGTTTAAGTGCGGCAATGTGCTCGGCTCAACAAAAAAAGGGCGCACGGTGTTGCAAATATTTGTTTATAAATAAGATATGCCCGAATATATCAAAACGATATATTCGGGCTTTTTGTGTTTAATTATTTATCGTTGGAGTTGTTGAGTCGCGGTCGTTGTCTCTTTTCTTGCCCTCGGCTTCATAGCTTAAATCGCTTTCTTTTGTTATCGGGCTGAAATATGCGGTCAGGTCTATTATTTTTTTTATCTCCGGCGTGCTTGCTTTCTTTTTTTTGCTCATAAAAAACCACCTCGGTAATATTATTTGCCGGGGCGGTTGTTCTATTCTTTGTTAAATTTTTTCCACATCGATTTGCGCAATCTTATCCATAAATTCTTTCGGAGTTATAACCGTGCCTATGCCGAAAAAGTCGTCCATATCAAGGTTGAAATTATTTATGAAAATCGGCGTGTTTTCATATTCAATGTCTATATGCAGCCTTTTGGCGTCCTCTGAAATTTTGGGCGCTATATATGTGTTTCTGTCGTAATAGCGCGATGCTTTGATTTCGTTGTTTCTGATATATTGCAGCACAACGTTTCTTGATGATTTTGATATGGAAATATATTGTGAATGCTCTTTTGAAAGCGCTTGTGCCATCGTCATCTGCGCCACCGCCTTGCAGGTGCCGGAATTAACGAAAAATTCGTTTATGAAAATGCTTTCAAGCGGGCTGGTGTCATCCGGCACAATGATTGCCAAAATATTTTTGTTTGCCTTTTTAGGGTAATATTGCTTTAAAAATTCCTTAAAATAATGCTGGCTTTCGGCAATTTTCTTTGCAAAGGAATGGTAAAAGGGAATGTTTGGCTGTGATTCCACGCCTTGCAGTGAAAAAGGCTTGAATTCCTCACTTGCTTTGTCGTAAAGCAAAATATTTGTGTTTGTTATGATTATCGGAATTGCTTTTGCCATTTTAACCGTCCTTTCAAAAGCACATTTACTTGTGCACCTTAACATAAGTTTACTATATATTGTGTGCAAAATCAATAAAATGATAAAAATATAGTGCATTTCGGGCTTGCGTATGGTATTATATATAAAGTGATTAAAACAAGGAGGCTTTCTATGGAAAATAAAGACGACGAGGTTGAAAAAATCCTTAATGAGCTTAAATTTGCAGGCGGCAACGAGCCGCAGCCTAAAAATGATGAAAATGCCGATAGTGCAAGCTTTAAATTAAACGAAAAAGAAATGTTAAGCCCCCAAAAGGCAAAAACCGAAAAAACAGCCGAACCCGAAAATCCGCAGCCGAAGGAAAACGGCGGCGAAAAGGAAAGCGGTGTTGAGGCTATTGAAAAAGATTTGATAAAGGCGCGCGAAAACGATAACGAAGTGCAAAAGCCCTCGCTTCCGTTTGCGCCGGAGGAAATAAATCCGCAAAACGGAAATTACACAGATGAATATCCGGAGGCAGAGGGAACCGCTTCGGCTAGCTCTCTTGCGTTTTTCGGAAATTACACAGATGAATATCCGGAGGCAGAGGGATATATGAAAAATTCAAAAAATAAAAAAATAATAATCGCCGTTGTGGCGGTAATAGTTGTTGTGGCGATTGCCGTCGGCATTTATTTCGGCGTTTCTCGCAATAAAAAAGAGCCGGAAACCACTACCGAGCCCACCACCGCAGCCACCACTGCGGCCCCCGTTATTATTAAAAATCCGCTCACGGGCGAGGTTGATTATAATGATTCTGCGGTCGGCAAAAGGCCGGTTGCCGTTGTTGTTGAAAATTCACCGCAGGCACGCCCGCAATATAATATGGATTCGCCCGATATCATTGTTGAGGGCGAGGTTGAAGGCGGCATCACCCGCATGCTTTGGCTTTATGCGGATATGACGGATTTACCCGAGCAAGTTGGTCCCACGCGTTCTGCAAGGCCCAGCTTTGTGCAGTTTTCACAATTCTTTGATTGCATTTATATTCACTTCGGCCAAAGCCACAGCAAGGGCGATTATGAGGGCGCAGACGATTATATTAAGAATAATAATATTGATAATATAGACGGCATGAGCACCTCCTCCTGCTTTAAGCGCACAAAGGATAAGGTAAGCCCTCACAATGCGGTGCTGCTCGGCAACGAGCTTGTGGCGGCAATTGATAAAAAAGGCTATCGCACAGATCTTGATTCCTCACGCTTCACACAGTTTGCATTTAACGATAAGGCAACGGCCGTTTCGCAAACTGCGTGCAACAGCATTACAACCAAATTTTCAAACAGAGCAGCTTCCGCTTACAGCCACACATTTACATATGACGCGGCAGACGGCAAATATAAAAATCAATCCGACTACAAGCAGGAAGTAAGCTTTGAAAATATTATCACCCTTTTTGCCGAAAGCGAATATGTTGATAAGCAGGATTATAAAGGCTCCGGCAAAACGGAAACATATTGCAATTATAAATTCACAAGCGGCACGGGCAAGCTTGCTTCCGCGGGCACGGTTGTTGATTTTAATTGGAAAGAGGAAAACGGAAAGCTTGTGTTCACGGATGCTTCGGGTAATGAACTTAAACTGAATCCCGGCAAAACCTGGATCGGCTTTATTTCTTCAAACAACGGCGGCGCCGCCGAAGTGCAATAAAATAAACAAAGTCCCCTTCATGCCGACTGAAAGCGGCAAGGAGGGGCATCTTTTTTTGAAATGTTCCAATGTCAAATCTGTGTATGAATACGATAAATATTTTGTGAAGCATATAATATGATTGTTGACTTTTTTATTTCCGTATGATAATCTAAAATAGTCAAGGAGGACACAGCAATTGAATTTTTGCCGTGCCCTTCTTTTTGTCTTTTAAGGAGAGGGCGTTCTATGAGATTTACAAAAGGAAAAAAATTCAAGATAATGCAAATCACGGACATTCAGGAAATCCCTGCCGTTTCGCCCGATACAACGGCGCTTTTGGAGGCAGCCGTTGAGGCTGAAAATCCTGATTTGGTGGTTTACACGGGCGATCAAATCAAAGGCTACGGCGTAACATATAAAGGCAAGGGCAAGGAGCTTGAAAACGCTGTTGCCCAAACGATTTATAAATTGCTTGAGCCCGTAACAAAAAGAAATATTCCGTTTGCCGTTACCTTCGGTAATCACGACAGGCAGGTGGGCATTTCAAACAAAGATCAGTTTGAGGATATATACAAAGCGCTTCCTAATTGCATGGGCGAGCAGCCCGCGGAGCTTTCCGAGGGTGGCGGCACCTGCTTCATTCCGATTAAAGCTTCGGATGGGTCAAACAGGGATGTTTTTAATCTTTATTTGTTTGACAGCGGCACCGATGCCAAGGGCGGCGGCTACGAGCCATTTGATGTTAAAATCATTGATTGGTATAAAAAAACAAGAGAAGAGCTGAAGAATGAAAACGGCGCCTATGTGCCGTCAATTGTTTTTCAGCATATTCCGTTATGTGAATACTATAATGTGCTGAAGCAGGTTAAAAAAACCACCAAGGGCGCTATCAGAGCATTCAGAACTCATAAAAATGAATATTATGTTCTCGGCGATACTTGCAGAAAAGGCGATATACTGCTTGAGCCGCCGTCAATCCCGAATGAAAACACGGGTGAGTTTGATGCAATTTCGGAAAAAGGCGATGTTATGGCTGTTTTTGTAGGTCACGATCATAAAAACAGCTTTGTGGGCAGATATAAAAATGTTGATCTCGGCTTTACGCAGTCGAGCGGCTTTAATGTTTACGGCAACAGAACAAAGCGCGGAGTGCGCATTATCGAGCTTGATGAGAATAAGCCCGGCGAATATGAAACATATACCCGCACTTTTGATGAGCTTGTGGGCACCAAGGTGAATAAGCCGCTGTATGATTATTTTTCCAGCAAAGCGCCGGAAACGGTGGATGCGGCAATTCCCATGATTGAAAAAGCGCTTGCGATTATCGCTGCAATAGTTGCGGTTATAATTTTGCTTGCAAAGTTTTTATAAAATAAAGGAGCAGTTATGAGCGAGAAAAAAACGGATAAAAAGAATAATCCCTTTGTGAAATGGACGGAAAAACACGCAGAAATATGGAAATTTATAAAATTTTCAATTGCCGGCGGCGGCTCCTCTGCAATTGAGCTTGTGGTGCATATGGTGCTTTTAAACACTGTTTTTGCTTCGCTTACAAGCGTTGCAATCACAAGCCCCGCACTCAATATGATCGGCATTGAATCAAAGGGCTATCTTTACACCTATTTGATTTCCACAACAGTCGGTTATTTGATTGCATTTATCTTAAATCGCAAAATCACCTTTAAGGCAGATGCAAATCCAACACTTAGCATAATTTTGTATTTTATTATGGTGGTTTTCACCATTTTTGCAAACGGCTGGATAGGCTCTGCAATGCAAACCTTTGCGGCAAGCCATAATTTAACAGGCAATTTTGCCGATCTTGTTTTAAAGCTTATCGGAATGGCTATTCCCACTTTGTGGACTTATCCTTGCAATCGCTTTATAATCCACAGAAAAAAGAAATCCACCATTGAGGCGGAAAAAGCTGCAAAAGCTGCCAAACAGGCAGAAGAGGCACAGAATTAAACCGAAAAACGATGTTGTTTGCCGGCTTGCTTAATGCAGGTCGGCTTTTTTGATAAAAGGAAGCTGTATGGAAAATCAAATTCTTTTAAGTGCAGGCATTGATGTGGGCACCACAACAACGCATTTGATAATCAGCCGCATAGGAATTGCCGTTGAAGGCGGTTTCGGCACCGTTCCCCATGCCGTGATAACCAATAAGAAAATAATCTATGAAAGCAAAATTTATTTTACGCCCCTTGATGAAAGCGGTAATATAAACGGCGCAAAGGTTGCCGAAATAATAAAAAAAGAATATGCCGCGGCGGGCTTTAAAAAGGAGGATTTTGATTCCGGCGCCGTTATTATAACCGGCGAATCCTCAAAAAAAGAAAACGCAAAGCAGGTGCTTGCCGATATAGCGGAATATTCCGGTAATTTTATAGCGGCGCAGGCAGGCTCACAGCTTGAATCTTATCTTTCCGGCAAGGGTGCAGGCGCCGATAAATTCAGCGAGCAAAGCAGCATGGTAACCGCAAATATAGATATAGGCGGCGGCACAACAAATATTTCTTATTTTAAAGACGGCGATTGCGTGGATGATTGCTGCCTTAATATCGGCGGCAGGCTTGTGCGCTTTGATAAAAGCGGAAAAGCAACGCTGACTCCTGAGATGGAGCGCTTGTGTGCAGATAACGGAATAACCGTTAAATCAATCTCGGATTTTGCCGAAACGGAGAAGCTGTGCAATGCTGCTGCGGATATTATTAAAAACGCTGTTTTTTCTTGCGGCAGTGTGCCCGGTTATTGCATAACGGATTCTTTGCCGTGCGGCAAATATGTGCCTGAGGCGGTTTCGTTTTCGGGCGGTGTTGCCGAATGCTTTGCCGATTGCGGCGGCTGCCGTGCAGATTTCGGTGATATAGGTTATCAGCTTGCGGCTGCAATAAGAAAAAGCAGCCTTTCATATCCTGCAAAGATCATAAATTCGGCCTCAAGCCCAATCAGAGCAACCGTTATAGGCGCGGGAAATTTCAGCATGGATATTTCGGGAAGCACAATCGAATATTCAAATGTTGAGCTGCCTATAAAAAATCTTGAATGCGTTTCGGATTTTTCAAGAATAGGCTCGGAAATGTGTGCCGTTTCGCTTCCGGGTGATAATGTGCCCGGCTTCGGCGATTTGGTGTGCATTGCAAAGGATATTGCAAAAAGCTGCTCTCAATTGATTGAAAAAGGCTTACCCGTTGTTGTTGTTACCAAAGCGGATTTTTCAAAGGCTCTCGGAATTTGTCTGCGTCGCGTGCTTCCGCCCGGTTATCCGTTTATTTGCTTCGACGGCGTTGATTGCCGCAGAGGGAATTATATTGATATTGGGGCACCGGTTGCGGGCGGCAAGGCGGTTCCCGTTGTTGTAAAAACTCTTGTGTTCGGAGGAAAAGACAATTATGAAAATGAATAAAATGCTTTTTGGACATAATTATGAATTTAAAAGCATTAAGGAAGTGCTTGCAAAAGCAAACGAGCAAAAAAGCGGCGACACACTTGCGGGTATAGGTGCGGAAAATGCCAAGGAGCGTGTGGCGGCAAAATATGTGCTTGCGGATTTAACCGTTGAGGAAGTTACAAATTCCCCTGCCGTTGAATATGAAAAAGACAGCGTTACCCGCATTATTCTTGATGATTTGGATACTGCTCAATATGAAAAAATCAAAAAACTCACCATCGGCGAGCTACGCGAAAAAGTGCTTGATAATATGATAGCCGGTGATGAGATTTTGACGCTTGCACGGGGCATGAGCTCAGAGGTTATCGCCGCGCTTGCAAAGCTTATGGGCAATCTTGATTTGATGTATGTTTCGCGCAAATTGCACATAACCGCCCATTGCAACACCACAATCGGCTTGCCCGGCACCTTCGCCGTGCGCCTTCAGCCCAATCACCCCACGGATGATGTTAAGGGAGTAACCGCATCGCTTTTGGAGGGACTTTCTTACGGCGCGGGCGATGCGGTTTTGGGGCTTAATCCGGCTGTTGACACGGTTAAAAGCACAGCGGATATTTTAAATCTTTTTAACGATGTTAAAACAAGGCTTGAAATACCCACGCAAATTTGCGTGCTTTCGCATATAACAACGCAAATTCAGGCGCTCAGGCAGGGTGTGCCTATGGATTTGTGTTTTCAGTCAATCGCAGGCAGTGAGGCGGCGCTTTCTTCATTCGGCACTGATGTTGATATGCTTGAAAACGCAAACGAACTGATGGCAAAATATTCAACCGCCGAAGGTCCGAATTATATGTATTTTGAAACGGGGCAGGGAAGCGAGCTTTCATCGTCCGCTCACAACGGCGCGGATCAGCTTGTGATGGAATCGCGTTGCTACGGGCTTGCAAGGCACTATTCGCCGTTTCTTGTAAACACTGTTGTGGGCTTTATAGGCCCCGAATATATTTATGATACAAAGGAATTGATTCGCGCCGCGCTTGAGGATAATTTTTGCGGCCATATGCACGGGCTGCCGATGGGCTGCGATATTTGTTACACAAATCATATGAAGGCAGATCAGAACGACAGCGACAGCCTGCTCGTTATGCTTGCCTCTGCCGGCTGCCACTATGTGATGGCAGTGCCGCAAAGCGATGATGTTATGCTTATGTATCAATCAACTTCTTATCACGATATAGCGGCAATCAGGGAAATGCTTAATTTGTCGCCGATAGAGCCGTTTAGGCAGTGGCTTGAAAAATACGGAATTTGGGAAAACGGCAGGCTCGGCAAAAATGCCGGAAATCCGCGCGTTTTTCTTTAATGGAGGGAATGCTTTATGTCGGATTATTTTGATTCGCTTGCCGCACGCACTCCCGCAAGGCTTCAAATCGGCAGGGCGGGCAGCAGGTATAAAACACAAAAATATCTTGATTTTCGTGCGGCGCATGCCGCGGCAAACGACGCGGTTATGACGGAGGTTTCGAGCGAAACTCTTGAAAAGCTCGGCCTTTTCGAGGTGCGCACAAAATGCAAAAATAAATATGATATGATAACACGCCCTGATTGGGGCAGGCATTTTGACGATTCACAAAAAGAAATACTAAGGAAAAATGCCACGATCGGCGCGGATGTGCAAATTTATTGCGGCGACGGCCTTTCTGCTCCGGCAATAGGGGCAAATTGCTGCGATATGCTTCCGCTTTTAAAAATGGCGTTGGAGGATGACGGTATATCCGTCGGCAAGCCGTTTTTCGTTCGCTATTGCAGGGTAAATACAGCGCGCGAAATCGGCCCGCTTCTCAATGCAAAGGTTGTGTGCGTGCTCATAGGCGAGCGCCCAGGGCTTATAACGGATGAAAGCATGAGCGCTTATTTGGCATATAAGCCGCATCCGGATATGAGCGAAAGCGATTACACGGTTGTTTCAAATATAAGCAAAATCGGCATGCCTCCCGTTGAAGCTGCGGCTTATATTTCCGAAGTTATTAAAAAAATGCTTGCGCAAAAGGCGGGCGGTCTTGCGTTGAAATTATAAAAGGGCAGAAAGCTTAAAATGCTTTCTGCCCTTTGGCTTATTTCATTTTTCTGATATATGCAAATGTTTCCTTTTCTCCCTTTTCTTTCAGCATCACAAGCAGCCGCTCAAGCTTTTGTGCTGTTTTCGGGTGCATTATAATCCTTGTTTTCGCGCGGGAAAAATATTCAAGAGGATGCGCCTCGGTGTAATTCTTGCCCTGATAAATTTTACTTGCCGCCACTCTGTCGCAAAACATTTCTTTCAAATATTTTGTCGGCATTTCAATCGGCTCAAGGCGCTTTGTTTTTGTGCTGTAATCCATCCAGTATTCATAATGATGGCGGTTTCTGCCTTTATGATGCAGCCACGCCGCAGAATATCCTTTTTCAATTCTTTCCGCTTCGTTAGGCGAACGATTGCCAAGGTAATATTTTGCGCCGGGAATAAATTCCGTGGGCGAATATTTTGAAAGATCATGTGTAAGCCCCTGAAAGGGAATGCCTGCCTTAAAGCAGTGCAGCATAACTCTGTGGCGGTGCTTTGTGATTGTTATAAAATGCTTTATTGGGTGTGCCATTAAAAAACTTCCGTTATAATTTTTTTGCCGCTCGGCAAAAATATATTAACACTTATTTGTGTGCTTGTAAAGCCATAATCAACACACTGTTTAAAGTGCTTGCAAAAGTGCGCAAAAAAGCTTCGGTATTTAAAAAACACCGAAGCCTTTCTTATTTTTTCTTAAATTTATCGAAAAAGCCTTCCTTGCCGCTGTTTTTCGGAGCTTTATAGGTTTTGTCGAACTGCATAAGCAGATTTTTCTGCTCGGATGAAATATTCTTTGGAATATCAACAATTATGCGCACGAATTGATCGCCCTTGCCAACGGAATTAAGCCTTTGAATACCCTTGCCTTTGAGCTTGAAAACATCGCCCGGCTGTGTGCCTGCCGGCATATTGTATTTAACATTGCCGTCAAGTGTCGGCACCTCAAGTTCTGCACCGAGAGTGGCCTCAACAATTGAAACATGCTTGTCAAACCAAACATTATAGCCCTCGCGCGTGAAGTAAGGGTGCTTTTTGATGTTTACAATGATTTTAAGGTCGCCTGCCGGGCCGCCGTTAAAGCCGCTGTCGCCGAGGCCGCGCATTGTTAAAATTCTGTCTTCACTGATGCCTGCGGGCACGGAAACTTCGATTTTCTTTCTGCGCCTTACCTTGCCCTTGCCGCCGCATTTGGGGCAGGGGTTGTCGATTATCTTGCCGCGGCCGCCGCACTTTGTGCACTGGCGCTGTGATGAAACCACGGTGAAGCCCATTCTGTTTTGAACGTTAACATAGCCCTTACCGCCGCAGTCGGGGCAGGTTTTGGCTTCCGAGCCTTTTGCCGCGCCGCTGCCGCCGCATTCGCTGCAATCCTCAACTCTGGGCACTTCAACAGTCTTTTTGCAGCCCTTTGCAGCTTCTTCAAAGGTGATGTTGATTGAAATTTGTATGTCTCTGCCTCGCTGCGGAGCATTCGGATTTCTGCCGCCAAAGCCGCCGAAGCCGCCGCCTCCGCCGAAGAAGGAAGAGAAAATATCGCCCAAATCGATATCGCCGTCAAATCCGAAGCCGTTGCCGCCGTATCCGCCGGCACCCGCGCCGTAATTCGGGTCAACTCCGGCAAAGCCGAATTGGTCGTATCTTGCTTTTTTATCCGGGTCCGAAAGCACTTCGTATGCTTCGTTGCATTCCTTGAATTTTTCTTCTGCTTCTTTATCGTCCGGGTGCAAATCGGGGTGGTATTTTTTAGCCGTTTTTCTGTATGCTTTTTTTATTTCGTCTTCGGTAGCACCCTTTTGAACTCCGAGCACCTCGTAATAATCTCGTTTTTCTTCAGGCATATTTTCCTCCTGTGTGTGATAGCGATAAACGCGTTAGCCGGCATTGTGCCGGCGGGGATAAATATAACACGCTTTGGCGGGAACGACCGCTTGATCGTTCCCGCCGTGTATATGAAAGGGGAAAGGTTTTAAAGCCTTTTATCAGTTGTCGTCAACCTCGGTGTAGTCGGCATCGGTGTAGCCTTGGTCTGCACCGCCCTGAGCGCCCTGATCTGCGCCGGGAGCACCCTGCGCGCCCTGGGCAGCCTGAGCAGCCTGATAAAGCTTTTGTGAAACCTCGTAGAACTTATTCTGTAAATCGTCCTGCGCGGCCTTTATAGCGTCAAGATCTTCGCCCTTAAGAGCTTCTTTAAGAGCTGCGGATTTTGTTTCAAGTGCGGATTTATCATCTGCGCTGAATTTATCGCCGTTTTCGGAGATAAGCTGGTCTGTTTGATAAGCAAGCTGCTCTGCGCCGTTTTTAAGGTCAACAGCCTCTCTCTTTTTCTTATCCTCTTCTGCAAATTTCTCTGCATCCTGAACAGCCTTTTCAATGTCTTCCTTGCTCATGTTTGAGGAAGCCGTAATGCTGATATGCTGCTCCTTGCCTGTGCCGAGATCCTTTGCGGAAACATGAACAATGCCGTTTGCGTCAATATCAAAGGTTACTTCGATTTGCGGCACACCGCGGCGTGCGGGCATAATGCCGTCAAGGTGGAACATACCGAGAGTTTTGTTATCTTTGGCAAATTGTCTTTCACCCTGAAGAACATGAACCTCAACGGAGGTTTGGTTATCTGCCGCCGTGGAGAAAATCTGCGATTTCTTTGTGGGAATGGTGGTGTTTCTTTCAATGATAACGGTGTTTACGCCGCCCATTGTTTCGATACCGAGCGAAAGGGGAGTAACATCAAGAAGAAGCAGTCCCTTAACATCGCCGCCGAGAACGCCGCCCTGAAGTGCTGCGCCCATTGCAACGCACTCATCGGGGTTAATGCCCTTAAACGGCTTTTTGCCGCTGAACTTTTCAATAGCTTCCTGAACTGCGGGAATACGTGTTGAACCGCCAACGAGCAAAATCTTATCTATTTCGTTCATTGAAAGGCCGCTGTCGGACATAGCCTGGCGAACGGGACCCATTGTTTTTTCAACAAGGTCTGCTGTCATTTGGTTGAATTGCGCTCTTGTAAGAGTAAGATCCAAATGCTTCGGGCCTGTTGCATCCTGTGTGATGAAGGGAAGAGAAATCTGAGCGGTTGTCATGCCTGAAAGGTCAATCTTTGCCTTCTCTGCCGCTTCTTTAACGCGCTGCATTGCCATCTTGTCGCCCGAAAGGTCAATGCCGTTTGTTTTCTTGAATTCGGAAACAATCCAGTCCATAACCTTTTTATCAAAGTCGTCGCCGCCGAGGCGGTTGTTGCCTGCCGTTGCAAGAACCTCCTGAACGCCGTCGCCCATTTCAATGATGGAAACATCGAATGTGCCGCCGCCGAGGTCGTAAACCATAACCTTTTGGTCGTCTTCCTTATCAATGCCGAATGCAAGTGCGGCAGCCGTGGGCTCGTTGATGATTCTTTTAACATCAAGGCCTGCGATTTTGCCCGCATCCTTTGTTGCCTGGCGCTGAGAGTCGGTAAAGTATGCGGGAACGGTGATAACCGCTTCGGTAACTTTTTCGCCGAGGTAGCTTTCTGCGTCGGATTTAAGCTTTTGAAGAATGATTGCGGAAATTTCCTGCGGGGTGTATGCTTTGCCGTCTATATCAACTTTGTAGTCGGAGCCCATGTGCCTTTTAATTGAGCTGATTGTTCTGTCCGGGTTGGTGATAGCCTGGCGTTTTGCAACATTGCCAACCATTCTTTCGCCGTCTTTGCTGAATGCAACTACGGACGGTGTTGTTCTTGCGCCTTCGGCGTTAGGAATAACAACGGGCTCGCCGCCTTCGATAACGCTTACACAGCTGTTTGTTGTACCTAAGTCAATACCAATAATTTTAGCCATAATATTATATCCTCCGTTAAATAGTTTTTAATTTAGTTTGCCGAGCGAACCATGGCGGGGCGAATAACTTTTTCACCCGCTTTATAGCCTTTTTGATAAACATCCACGATTTCGCCGTCTTTATATTTATCGTCCTCAATATGCATAACCGCATTGTGAAGATTCGGATCAAAGGTTTCTCCGCTTTCGCCGTAAACCTCAATTCCCAATTTTGAAAGTGTTGTCATTAAGCTGTCAAAGGTCATTTCAACGCCTTTTTTTAAGCCGTCATAATCATTGTTGCCGTCGCTTGCAATCGCTCTTTCCAGATTGTCTATAACGGGTAAAAGCTCTTTGATTATGTCAACCTTTGCAAAGCTGTATGTTTCTTGCTTTTCTTTTTCACTTCTTCTTTTAAAGTTTTGGTATTCTGCATTCAGCCTGAGAAATTTGTCGTTAGCTTCCTCAAGCTGCTCCTTGAGCATATCTGTTTCGGATTTTTTCTTTTCATCCTTTTTTTCAGAAGCTTTTGCGGTTTTTTCAGCCTTTTCCTGCGGCTCTTTTTCCTCTGTTGCTTCTTTTCCTTTCTTACTCAAATTCCACGCCTCCTCTTTGAAGATAATTTTTAACTGTGTTCATTATATATTCTGCTCTCGGCAAAATCGATGCATAATCGATTCTTGTGGAGCCTATAATGCCTATTAAAGCGGATTGGCCGTTGTTGTAGCCCACTCTTGTGAGCACCGTTGCCGTATTTTTAAGCAGCGGGTGCAAATTTTCGCGCCCTATGAAAAGGCTTAATCCGTTTTCGTTTGCGGGATATTTTTCAAATGTTGCCGCGGCATTTTCTCTGTCTGCCAAAAAGGAAAGGATTCTGTAAACTTCGTTTCCAAGCTCTTCGTGGTTCAGCAGGTTTGTTTCTCCGCCGAAATAAACCGCGCCTTGCGCAGCCTCGGCACATAAAGCGCAAAGGCTTGTGAGCGCCGGCAGCATGTCAAACAGCCTTGTGCCGAGCAGCGTAACCGTTTTTTGCAACAATGCCGGATTTATTTCCGAAAGCGGCACGCCTATGAAATACTCGCGCATTGTGTAGTAAAAAAGCGCTTTGAAATCATCGTCAACGGGGCAATCGATTTTGCAAACGGATGATTTGATTTTTCCGCCCACGGAAAGCATAACAATCATTGCCTTTCCGTTTCCTGTGGGAATGATATCCACACCCTGAATGCAATCGAGCGAATCCTCAATTGCATCGTAAAACGCCGTGCAATGTGTTTCCTGCTGAAGCAGTGAAACGGCATCCTTCAGCAACCTTTCCGGGTCGCTTGCGTTAACCGAAAGCCTTTCAGCCGCCGCTTGCTTTTCAAATGCCGTCAGCGGCTTCGGAATCATAAGATTATCAACATAATATCTGTATGAAGCGTTGCTCGGTATTCTGCCGCCGCTTGTGTGTATTTGCTTTAAAAAGCCAAGCTCGGCAAGCCGTGCCATTTCATTTCTTATTGTGGCGCTGGATATTTTGTATGGCAAAAGGCCTGCAAGGGTTTTTGAGCCGATGGGCTCGCCGTTTTTAATATAACTGTCTATTATCAAAGATAATATTGTGCCTTGCCGTTCGCCGATCATCCTTTCCACCGCCTTTGGATTTTGATTTTGTTGAATTAGCACTCTTGGCACCTGAGTGCTAACTACTGTATTTATATTATATCCATCTGCTCAATTTGTCAACACTTTTTTTGAAAATAAATTGTGAACGCCGAAAATATTTAAAAATCGCAAATAATTATGCCGCATTATATAATGTTATAAATATATAAAAAAGGCACATCGCGCCGTGCGATATGCCTTTCTCAAAGCTTATTAAATTAAATCAATGCAAATTTGCATTTTGCTTTTCAATTGTTTTTTTCAGCACAATGCTGTTTAAAACGATTTTGGGTTCTTCGCCCGTTAAATTTGCGCTCACTGATGGGGCGCTGCTTGTTTCGGGCACGATGTATTCGGGCTGCTGCGCGGGCACCGCAGTGTGGCTGCGCTTTGCATCCTCGGCGGCTTTTTCCTCCGCCGCTATTCTTGCTTCTTCTTCGGCCTTTTCCTGCTCAACCTCTTCGTTTATTTTTTCGCAGGCATAAATATAGCCGTAAAATTTTTGGCCGAAGCGGTTTGTGCCGCTTTTAAAGGTGGTGGTGTCAAAATAATTGCCGCCCCAGTGCGATTGGGAAGCGGTAACGGTGTTGCCGTCTATTTTTTCAACGATTGCCACATGGTTGCTCCAGCAGGCAATTGCGCCGATTTGCGGCTCTTGGCCGTAATTGTAATATCCGTTTTTCTTATTTATGCTCCACCATTCGCTTGCACTGCCTCTTTTGATAAGCGGCTCTTCGCCGGTGATTTCGTAAATTCTGCCGTAAGCATAAGCCACGCAGTTCGGCATGCCGTAGCCTGTTTGCGAATAGTAATTAAGCTGTTTGTTGTAGTAGGCGTTTGATCTGCTCGGTGCGCTGAGCCTCGGCTCAAACACGCTTTCCGCCGCAACCGCGGTGGAAGGAAACACCGTTAATATCATGCTGAGTGATAATATAAGCAGGGTAAGCGCTCTGCAAATTTTTTTCATAAGAAAGTTCCCGTTATCCTTTCCGACCGCATAAAAGAATTTATCGCTCGCCCTATTGCGGCCGATAGGCGCGGCGTTTTGCGGCAATTTAACATTTTTTCGGGCGCGTTTAATCCGTTTGCCCGATTGCCTAAAAAGAGTGCCTGCTCCCGCAAGACTCAAACCGACATAAATTGTAACACATTTGTAACCTGTTAATCTATGTCAATTCACCACAAGCATATTGTAACCATTTTGTAATATTTATGCATCTTTAACAAAATCACCCGAAAAGGGTTGACAATTTATTTTACACAATTGTAAATCTGTAAACTTGCAAAACAATCAAAACAAGCTTTTTACAATATTTTTCAGCAGATTGCACTATTTATTTCAATCTTTTGCGGGAATAATGATAATAATTGCTAAACGAGCGAAAAGGTGTTTCGCGTTTTGCCAATCACACGGCTTTTTCATGCGCGTTCTTTTTGCCGCCGGCAATTATATAAATTTGCCGAAAGGAGTTTTGAAAATGCCGGATATTTTTAATGCGCCGCTTGATATGCGTGCTTATTTTGAATCGCTTCCCAAAAGCGTGCAATCCGCAATCGTGCACAGCGATGTAAGTGCAGATAATTTGCAGCAGCTTAAAAGGCTTGCCGCCGGATATGCGGGAGGTATTTATGCAGCCGAAGAAAAATAAAATTGTATTCGGCCCTCATGGGTCGTATGAAAAGAAATATCGCCTCGAAAAAGCAATTTCAAATAAATACGGCGTCAGCATAAGCAATCCCACCGTTCAGCCGGATGCACGCACAGCACAGGGTGTGCCCGTGCCGGATACGCAAAATGTTGAATATTCAAAGGAATATCAGGAGGAAAACCGCCTTTAGCAAGCAAGCTCAAACTCGCTGTGCCGAAAAGCGGCGATTTATTCGCAATCGGGCGCAAAAAAAGCACCGTTTCAAAAGAAACGGTGCTTGCATATTATATTTATTAAAGATGGAAAATTAAATCGTCGCTTTTCTTATTGAAGATAAATACGCCGAGCCCGAGCGTTGCAAGTGCCCATGCAAGCGCATAAAGCAGCAACTTCCAGCTCATCGGCTGGCAATAAAGCACGCATTGCCTAAAGAGCTCAAGCATTGAATAAAGGGGATTTATTTTAATAATCGCTTTTATCCAAGGCGTTGTTATTTGCTGAAGGGGATAGATGATCGGCACGCAATAGAAAAGCAGTGTGCAGAAAACATCCCAAATATATTCGATATCCCTGAAATAAACCTGAAGCACGGAAAGAATAAGCCCGACCCCGATAACGAAAATCAAAAGAATCGCCATCGGCACCACAAACAGCAGAGCGTAGAAATTGATTGTCAGCCCCGCGCCGCCGAGCAGCCCCGTTGCTTTAAAGAATATCCAAACGCAGATATAGCACAAAATCGAAATCGAAAATGTTACAAAGTTTGAAAGAATTCCCGAAAGGGGATACATATATTTAGGCACATAAACCTTTTTGATAATCGGAGCGTTTGATCTGAAAGAGGTCAGCGCCTTTTTTGTGGATGATGTGAAAAACTCAAATAAAAGCCTGCCGGTGAAAAGATAAACAGGGTAGCAAACAATGTGCTTTCTGTTTGCGCCGAATATGTTGCCGAAAACAACGGTCAGCACGATCATCGTCATCAGCGGCTGCAAAAAGCTCCAAAAAATGCCAAGCCATGAATCCCTGTATTTCAGTTTAACATTTTTTCTTGTGAGTTCGCGAAGCAAGTTTTTATACTTGTCAAACATTGTGAAAAAATGCTTGACTTCTGTTTTATTATCCTTCATATTAAAACTCCGAATTTTCAAATAAAATTTATCCGTAAAAGCGGAAATGTGCAAAATCTGTTGTAAAAACGTTGTCATTATAGCACAACGTTTCCCGATTTTCAATAATAGTTACGATTATTTAACAATTCTGTAGTTTTGTTTATTATTTCGTTCGCCGTTTTTGCCGGGGAGACATCACCGTTTACGGTGATGTCGCACGCGGCGGAATATTTGCTTTTTCGCTCATTATAAAGCTTTTCGGCATTTTGTTTGTTTTTGAAAAGCGGGCGAGAGCTTGCGTCGCCCACACGCTTAACTATTTCGGAAAAAGAGGTGTCGATAAAAACCACAGTGCCGCTTTTTTTTAAAATTTCCGTGTTTTGCGGAAAGGTTACCGCGCCTCCGCCCGTCGATATAACGGCGTTTTCGTGCTTCGCCGCGGCCTCGCAGGCCTTTGTTTCGATTTTTCTGAATTCGGCCTCTCCGCTTTCGGCAAAGATATCGGCAATTTTTTTGCCTGCGATTTTTTCGGCAATATCGTCCGTGTCGATAAATTCACGACCCGTAAGCTTTGAAATTTCTTTCCCTATTCTTGTTTTGCCGGCTCCCATAAAGCCGCATAAAACTATATTCATCTGTTTTTCAACTCGCTCTCGGTTATTTTTAAAACCTTTTCAATATCTTCGTTTGTAAATTTAACATCATTCCAAATTTCCTGCGCTGCCGCAGCCTGCCACACAAGCATTGAAAGCCCGTTTTCGCATTTTATGCCCGCTTCGCGCGCATATTTAAGCAGCAGCGTTTCGGCCGGGTTGTAAATAACATCGTAAACGGCTTTTGCGCTTTGAACCGTTTCTTTATCAAGCACGCAGGCGTTTGTGCGCGGCAGCATTCCCACAGAAGTGCCGTTTATTATTAAATCCCAGCCTTTTTCAAGCCCTGAATATTCGCAAACGCAAACGGATTTTCCCGTTTTTTCTTTGATTTCCTGCTGCAGGGCCTTTGCCCTTTCAATACCGCTTTCGCGGCAGGCAATTGTCAGCTCGCAGTTTGCAAGCGCAGCTTCAAAGGCAATCGTTCTTGCCACGCCGCCGTTGCCGCATAAAAGCACCTTGCCTCCAAGAGTTATTCCCGCGCCTTCAAGGGCGCGCAAGAAGCCGAGGCAATCTGTGTTGAAGCCCGTGTTTTTATTGCCTGTTTTAACTGTGTTTACAGAGCCGAAAAGCGCTGCTTTTTCGTCAAGCCCGTCAAGCAGGGGGATTATGCCGATTTTGTGCGGCACGGTTATGTTGAAGCCCGAAAGCTCAAAAAGGCGCGGCGCCTCGGCTTCAATGCGGGCAGGCTCGATTTCGTAAAGTCTGTATTCGCCCGGCACGTTTGAAATTTTAAAAAGCTCTCTGTGAATAACGGGAGAAAGCGAGTGGCCGAGCGGCCAACCCAAAAGGCCGTAGTTTTTCATGCTTTGTTTACCTTTCGATTTGCAAAAATAAAAACGCGGCAAAATCCGCCGCTCAAAGTATTGACAACTTTAAATAAATTTTATAATATGATAATAACATAAATTCTGCGGATTAACAACCGCTTAAGGAGGGATAATTGTGGTTCTTGATAAAATCAAAGAAATTCTTGCCGAGCAGCTCAGTGTTGATCCCGATAAAATCACCATGAACAGCCTTTTGGAAGAAGACCTGGATGCAGACAGCCTGGACGCAATCGATATCGTTATGAGCATTGAAGATGAATTTCAGGTTGAAGTGCCCGACGAGGTTATTGCGGATATGAAATCCGTTGGTGATATTGTTAATTTTATCGAAAATAACCAATAATCGTATTTTGCCGCTTTGAATATATGTTAATTATGTCAAAAAGCTGATTGTGTAACAATTATTGCAATGTTAATTTATAATTTATAAGTATTAAATTGACTTTGCGTGAATAAAATATTAGAATATAAGAGTAAGTATATTATAATGCTTACTCTTTTTTGTTTTTGTTAAAAAAATATATTAAGAGGGCGGCGGCGCACTTTACCATGCGTTGCCGAAAAGGGGTAAATTTATGGGTAAAAAATATGTAATGGCGCTTGATCAGGGCACAACAAGCTCCCGTGTTATTATCTTTAACAAAAAGGGTGAAATTGTTGCCAAGGCGCAAAAGGAATTCAAGCAATATTATCCGCAAAACGGATGGGTGGAGCATGATCCCAACGAAATCCTTTTTTCGGAGCTGGAGGCCATTTTGGAGGTGCTCAGGGACGACAGAGTAAGCCCTGCGGACATTGCTTCAATAGGAATCACAAATCAGCGCGAAACAACAATCGTGTGGGATAAGGAATCGGGTCAGCCTGTTTATAATGCAATCGTGTGGCAATGCCGCCGCACGGCGGATTATTGCGAAAAATTAAAGGCCGAGGGGCTCGGCGATTATATCAAAAACACCACGGGCCTTTTGATAGACGCATATTTCTCGGGCACAAAAATCAAGTGGATTCTTGATAATGTTCCGGGTGCAAGAGAGCGCGCCGAAAAAGGCGAGCTGCTTTTCGGCACGGTTGATACTTGGCTTATTTGGAATTTAACCTGCGGCGAGGTGCATGTTACGGATTATTCAAATGCCTGCCGCACAATGCTGTTTGATATAGATAAGCTTCAGTGGGATCCGTTTCTTTGCGAAAAGCTCGGCATTCCCATGAGCATGTTGCCGGAGGTTAAGCCGTCCAGCTGCATTTACGGCGAGGTTGCAAAATTCCCTGGCATGGATCAAATTGCGGGTATTCCCATCGCAAGCTCGATCGGCGATCAGCCGGGTGCACTTTTCGGCCAAGGATGCTTCAATGAAGGGCAAGCAAAAAATACATACGGCACCGGCTGCTTCCTGCTCATGAACACGGGCGATAAAAGAATCGAATCGCGTTCTAATCTGCTCACCGGCATTGCTTGGGGGTTAGACGGTAAAATCACTTATGACCTTGAAGGCTCTGCTTTTAACGCAGGCTCTGTTATTAAATGGCTTCGTGATGAAATGGAACTTATTAAAACAGCACCGGAATGCGATGTGCTTGCCGCTCAGGTTGAGGATTCAAACGGGCTTTATTTCGTGCCTGCATTTACCGGTCTCGGTGCGCCGTATTGGGATATGTATGCCCGCGGATGCATGATCGGCCTTACGCGCAGCGTAAACAGAAAGCATATTTGCCGTGCCGTTCTTGAAAGCATCACTTATCAAATGACGGATTTGCTTGAAGCTATGGTTAATGACAGCGGTATTCTGCTTAAGGATTTGCGTGTGGACGGCGGCGCGTCCGTTTCCGATATTATGATGCAAATTCAGTCGGATATGACGGGTGTTAATGTAAACAGGCCCAAAAACAGGGAAGCCACGGCGCTCGGCGCGGCTTATCTTGCCGGCCTTGCAACCGGAGTTTGGAAAGATACCGCGGAAATAGAGTCAAACAGGCAGGTTGATAAGGTGTTTGTGCCCTCTATGGAAATCGAAAAGCGCAATAAGCTTTATGAAAATTGGAAGCGCGCTGTTGAGCGCTCTCGCAATTGGGAAAGATAATATGAATTTTTATGCCGCAGGCGTATTTTGCACACCTGCGGCTTATAATATTATATATAATGTATTTGCCGAGCGTGATTGCTTTCGGCAATTTTGAGCCGCACGGCTTTGCGGCGGAAAGGCTTTGGTGATTATATGGCAAAAGTAGTGTGCCCGTGGGATCTTATATCTGATTTTGTAACAGATGCATTTGTGGGCTACGGTGTTCCGCGTGAAGATGCCCTTGTTTGCACCGATGTGCTTCTTGAATCCGATAAAAGGGGAATAGAAAGCCATGGATGCAACAGATTTAAACCTATTTATATAGACAGAATTAAAGCCGGCATCCAAAATCCCGTAACGGAATTTGAGGTGCTGAGGGAAACCGCAACCACCGCTGTTGTGGACGGCCACGACGGTATGGGCCAGGTTATAGGAGTCCGCGCCATGCAAATGGCAATTGATAAGGCTAAAAAATACGGTATGGGAATGGTTGCCGTGCGAAACAGCTGCCATTACGGCATAGCGGGCTATTATGTAACCATGGCAACGCAGGCCGGAATGGTCGGAATGACAGGCACAAATGCCCGCCCGTCAATAGCTCCCACTCACGGCGTGGAAAATATGCTCGGAACAAATCCTTTCACAATAGGTATGCCGACTGATGAAAAATTTCCGTTTGTGTTTGATGCCGCCACATCAATTATTCAAAGAGGCAGAATAGAATATTACGCAAGAATAGGCAAGAATTGCCCCGTTGGCACGGTGGTTGGCAGAGACGGCTCTGCACTTACGAACAGCGAGGAAATCTTAACGCAGTTAAACACTCATGAAGCGGCGCTTGCTCCGCTCGGTGGAATAGGCGAGGAGCTCGGCGGCTATAAAGGCTATGATTTTGCAACTGCGGTGGAGCTGCTTTCGGCGGCACTTCAGCAGGGAAGCTTTCTTTCTGCTCTTTCCGGAATCGGCGAAAACGGAGAGAAAAAGGAATATCATCTCGGCCATTGGTTTATCGCAATTGATACAGAGGCGTTTCTCGGATTGCAGTCCTTTAAAAAAACGGCTGGCGATATTTTAAGAGAACTTCGTGCAAGCCAAAAGGCACCCGGCGAAAAAAGGATTTACACTGCGGGCGAAAAAGAGTATGATATATGGAAGGAAAGGGAAAATGAGGGCGTGCCGATAAATGATGCGGTGCAAAAGGAAATTTGTGCCGTGCGCGATGAGCTTGGGCTTGATTATTTGTTCCCTTGGGAAAGCGGCTATAAACCGTATCCGTGCAAAACAAAGCCGTTTTCGCATATAGAAAACAAACAGTGAGGTAAAAAATGGATTACAGAAAAGAATCATTAAAGCTCCATGAGCAGTGGAAGGGTAAATTAGAGGTAACGGCAAGGGCAAAGGTGAATGATAAGGATTCCCTTTCGTTGGCATACACCCCCGGCGTTGCGCAGCCGTGCCTTGAGATTGAAAAAGATTATAATAAAAGCTGGGAGCTTACTCGCCGCTGGAATATGGTTGCCGTTATAACAGACGGCTCCGCCGTTCTCGGCCTCGGCGATATCGGCCCGGAGGCAGGTATGCCCGTTATGGAGGGCAAATGCGTTCTCTTTAAGGAATTCGGCGATGTTGATGCGTTTCCGCTTTGCGTGCGCACAAAGGATGTGGATGAATTTGTGCAAACTGTTTATAATATCAGCGGCTCATTCGGCGGAATAAATCTTGAGGATATTGCCGCTCCGCGCTGCTTTGAAATTGAAAACAAATTAAAGGAAATGTGCGATATTCCGATTTTCCACGATGATCAGCATGGCACGGCAGTTGTTGTTTCCGCCGCGCTCATAAATGCAACAAAGCTTACCGGCAAGCCGCTTTCTCAGTGCAAAGCCGTTATAAACGGCTCGGGCGCGGCAGGCATCGCAATTGCAAAGCTGCTTAAAACCCTCGGCCTTGATGATGTTATTTTGTGCGACAGAACAGGCGCAATCTATGAGGGCAGAGAAAAGATCAATGCCTCAAAGCTTGAAATCGCCAAAATTTCAAACCGCGAAAAGGTTGCGGGCGGGCTTGAAAATGCAGTTAAGGGCGCAGATATTTTCATCGGCGTTTCCGCTCCGGGCGTGCTCACCGCGGATATGATTAAAACAATGAATCCAAATCCCATTGTGCTTGCAATGGCCAATCCGGTGCCTGAAATTATGCCCGATGAGGCGGCCGCTGCGGGTGCGGCAATAATCGGCACGGGCCGTTCGGATTTTCCGAATCAAATCAACAATGTTGTGGCATTTCCGGGAATTTTCAGGGGTGCTCTTGATGTGCGTGCAAGCAGCATAACGGAAAATATGAAGCTTGCGGCGGCATATGCCATCGCTTCGCTTGTTGATGAAAGCGAGCTTAAGCCGGAGTACATTCTTCCTTATGCTTTTGACAGCCGCATTAAAGATACTGTTGCGAAAGCCGTTGCCGATGCCGCAGTTAAGGACGGCGTGGCAAGAATTTAAATATCATTCTAAAATGAAACATAAAAAGGGGCACCGATCGGCTTGAGCGGTGCCCCTTTTACTGCTTTGTGCTTATTTATAATTTATATATTATAACATTATATTATTATAGTGAGTAATATAAAATGTGCTCCGCGCGGTTTAAATCCGCTAAATCAGTTCTGAAATTATTGTGTTTGAAACAAGAAAACCTTTTGGTGTGAAGTTGATTTTGCTGCCTCTGCGCTCCATAAAGCCTGCGGAAACATATGCCGAAGCATCAGCTTTTAAAAGTGCCTCGTCAATGCCGCTTTTAAGGCGCAGCCCAAGCATAATTTGTTCCTCTGCATCGCCTCCGGTGCCGTCATCAATTTTATTGAAATCGGCATCATAATGAAATCTTTTGCCGCCCCAAAATGAATGAGCGGATTTTCCAAGCCCAAGATAAGGCACAAGCTTCCAATATTTAATGTTGTGCCTGCTTTCAAAGCCCGGCTTTGCGAAATTGCTGATTTCGTATTGCATTATTCCCATGCTCTCAAGGCGGTCAACCGTTTTTAAATACATTTCTGCGGTTTCGTCCTCGCTCGGAAGAGGCAATCTGTCTTTAAGTCTGTAAAAAGGCGTGCCGTCTTCAATTTTCAGCATATAGGCAGAAATATGCGGAACTCCGGAATCCGCAATGAAATTAAGGCTTTCGTCAAGGCTTTGCAGGGATTGCTTCGGCGTGCCGAGCATTAAATCAAGGCTTATGTTTGTTATGCCGCACTGCCTTGCATAATCCAGCGTGCGCACGATTTCCTCTTTTCCCGCAATTCTGCCGAGTGCCTGCCGCTCTGCTTTAACAGCGCTTTGCATGCCGAGTGAAATTCTGTTTATTCCGCTTGCGGCATAAATTTCAATATCCTCTTTTAAATCCTTTGAGGGATTGCATTCAATCGTTATTTCCGAATTATCTGCAATTTTAAAACTCTTTCGCGCCGCCTGCAGAATTTTTGCAATCAGCCGCGGCTCCAAAATGCTCGGTGTGCCACCGCCGAAATAAACCGTGTCAAACTCGGCACCGCCGTATTTGCAAAATTCATCTATAAGCTCGCTTGCATAATTTTCAGCCGCTTCGCGCGAATATTTGCCTGAATAAAAATCGCAATACGGGCATTTGCTTTTGCAAAAGGGAATGTGAATATATAATCCCGCCTTTTCCATGCCGCGCCTCCTTAAAGATTTTATTAATTCTATCATATTCGCCGCGTCGTTGCAATAAAGCGGCGGCAATTGGCTTTGCCGCATATCAAAAAACGCCCTCGCAAGGCTTTTGCGGGAGCGTTTTGCTGTGTTTGCGATATTTTATTTTTTGCGGCTTTCGGCTTTAAGGCGCAGACCCTTATCAAGAATTGTTTTGCGCAGTCTGATTGATTTGGGGGTAACCTCAAGCAATTCGTCGTCTGCCAAAAATTCCATGCTCTGCTCAAGCGAAAGCGTTGTGGGCGGCACAAGCTTTAATGCCTCGTCCGAGCCGCTTGCACGCGTGTTTGTAACATGCTTTTTCTTGCACACATTGCAAATTATATCCTCGTTTTTGGCGCATTCGCCAACGATCATTCCCTCGTAAACATCAACACCGGGGCCTATGAAAAGCTTGCCTCTGTCTTGCGTGTTCCAAAGGCCGTAGCCGGTGGAAACGCCCGTTTCGTGGGCGATAATCGAACCGCGCGTTCTTGTGGCAATATCGCCCTTAAACGGCTCATATCCTGCAAAAAGCTGGTTCATAATGCCGTTTCCGTTTGTGTCTGTTAAAAATTCGCTTCTGTAGCCGATAAGGCCTCTTGAAGGAATTTTGATTTCAAGGTGTGTCATTCCCGTTGAGCGGGTGTCCATATTTTCAACCTCGCCCTTGCGCGAGCAAAGCTTTTCCATAACGGCGCCGACATATTCCTCTGGCACTTCAATGATTGCAAGCTCCATTGGCTCAAGCGTTTGCCCCGTTTCGGCGTCTTTTTTCAGAATAACCTGCGGGCGCGAAACCTGAAATTCGTAGTTTTCGCGGCGCATTGTTTCAATCAAAATGGAAAGGTGAAGCTCGCCGCGTCCCGAAACCTTAAAGGTGTCCATCGAATCGGTTTCTTCAACACGCATTGAAACATTTGTTTCAACTTCTTTGAAAAGTCGCTCGCGGATATTGCGGCTGGTAACATATTTGCCCTCTCTGCCGGCAAACGGAGAATCGTTTACCATAAAGTTCATGCTGATGGTCGGCTCATCGATTTTAACAAAGGGCAGTGCCTCAACGCAATCGGGGTCGCAGGCCGTTTCGCCTATGTTAAGGTCGGGAATGCCGGCAACGCACACGATGTCGCCGAAGATTGCTTCGTCGCAGGGCACTCTTTTAAGCCCTTCAAATTGATAAAGCTTTGTTATGCGAATGTTTTCTTGGCGGCCGTCCTGCTTGCAAAGCACATATGGTGAGTTGTTTTTAAGTGTTCCTCTCGTTATTCTGCCAACACCGATTCTGCCAACATAATCATCATATTCAAGTGATGAAAACAGAATTTGAGCCGGTCCTTCGGGATCGCCGGCAGGAGATGGTATGTATTTAAGGATTGCGTCAAACAGCGGCCTCATGTCGCCCTCTCTTGCATCCGGATCAAGGCTTGCATAGCCGTCTCTGCCTGATGCATAAATAACCGGAAATTCAATTTGATCGTCATCTGCGCCAAGTTCAATGAAAAGGTCAAGCACTTCATCTATAACCTCGTTTGGGCGCGCACCGTCTCTGTCTATCTTGTTTATAACAACAATCGGCGTTTTGTGCAGGCCAAGAGCCTTTTTAAGCACAAATCTTGTTTGCGGCATGCAGCCCTCAAATGCATCAACAAGCAGCAAAACACCGTCAACCATGGTAAGAATTCGCTCAACTTCTCCTCCGAAATCGGCGTGGCCGGGGGTGTCAACAATGTTGATTTTTGTGTTGTTGTAATGAATTGCCGTGTTTTTAGAAAGAATTGTTATGCCTCTTTCTCTTTCAAGGTCATTGCTGTCCATAACACGCTCGTCAACAACCTCGTTTGTGCGGAAAGTGCCGCTTTGGCGCAGCATTTCGTCAACAAGTGTTGTTTTGCCGTGGTCAACATGGGCAATTATTGCTATGTTTTTTATGTCTTTTCTTACGCTCATTTTTTCTCCCTTATTGCTTGCCCAAAGCAACTGTCGTGCGGCAGCTGCAAAAAGGTTTTATTTTTATCGGCTGCCGCCGTTTATTTTTTTGCGTTAAAGCTGTCTCTAAGCTGCACCGTGCGGTTGAAAATCAGGTTTTCGGGGCCTGAGAATTTGTCGGCGCAGAAATAACCCGTTCTCATAAATTGGAATTTGTCTCCCGGTTTGCAGCTTGCAAGGCTCTTTTCGCAGTATGCCTCAATCGTTTTCAGTGAATCGGGGTTAAGATTGTCCTCAAAGGATTCAACGCCTGTTTCGTCGCTTGGATTCGGCACATTGAAAAGCCTTTCGTAAAGGCGAACCTCGGCTTTAACATTGTCTGCCGCTGAAACCCAGTGAATAGTGCCTTTAACTTTTCTGCCGTCGGGGCTGTCGCCGCCGAGTGTTTCGGGGTCGTATGTGCAGTGCACGCAGGTAACATTGCCGTTTTCATCCGTGTCATATCCTGTGCAGGTAACGAAATAAGCCTTGAAAAGGCGAACCTCATTGCCCGGGAATAAACGGAAATATTTTTTAATCGGCTCTGCCATAAAGTCGCTTCTTTCAATATAAAGCTCTTTTGAAAACGGCATTTTCCTTGTTCCGTATTCGGGGTGATCGGGGTGGTATTCCGCCTCAATTTCCTCTGTTATATCATCGGGATAATTGTCTATCACAAGCTTGAGCGGATCAAGCACTGCCATGGCTCTTGGCGATGTGGTGTTTAAATGGCTTCGAACGCAGCTTTCAAGCAGTGCAAAATCAATAACGCTGTATGCCTTTGAAACACCTATTCTTTCGCAGAAATCTCTGATTGCCTCGGCGGGGTATCCTCTGCGGCGCATACCGCTGATTGTTGCCATTCTGGGATCATCCCATCCGTCCACAATGCCCTCTTGCACAAGCTTAAGGCATTTGCGCTTGGAGGTTAAGGTGTAGTTTAAATTCATGCGTGCAAATTCAATTTGGCGCGGCTTTTCGCCGTCAACGCATTCGTTAACAACCCAATCGTAAAGCGGGCGGTGGTTTTCAAATTCAAGCGAGCAAAGCGAATGTGTAACCTTTTCGCAGGCATCGGAAAGGGGATGCGCAAAGTCATACATCGGGTAAACACACCATTTATCGCCCGTTCTGTGGTGGCGTGCATACATAATGCGGTAGATGATAGGGTCCCTCATATTAAGGTTCGGGCTTGCCATGTCAATTTTTGCGCGCAGCACATGTGAGCCTTCGGGAAATTCACCATCCGTCATTCTTTTGAATAAATCAAGGTTTTCCTCAATGCTTCTGTTTCTGTAAGGGCTTTCCTTGCCCGGCTCGGTAAGCGTGCCTCTGTATTCACGCTGCTGCTCCGGCATAAGGTCACAAACGAATGCCTTGCCTTTTTTGATAAGCTTGATTGCACATTCGTAAAGATAATCAAAGTAATCGGATGCAAAATAAACATTGTCCCATTTAAAGCCAAGCCATTTTATATCTTCTTCGATTGCTTCAACATATTCCGTGTCTTCCTTAACGGGGTTTGTGTCGTCAAATCTGAGGTTGCAGGTGCCGCCGAATTTTTCTTTTGCGCCGAAGTTTATGCAAATTGCCTTTGCGTGGCCGATGTGCAAATAGCCGTTCGGCTCCGGAGGAAAGCGGGTTTGCACTCTGGAGTAAACACCGTCCTCAAGGTCTTTTGCGATAAAATCATTTATGAAATTTGAAGCTTCTTTAATTTCTTCGGTGTTTTCCTTTGCCATTAAATTTCCTCCTCGTAATGCTTTAATGCCTTATTTAATCTTTCGGCAACTCTTTGCTTGCCCAAAAGCTTTGTTATGGAATAAAGGTCGGGTGTATTTGTGCGCCCCGTTAATGCAACTCTGATAACGGTTGAAACATCGCCCACATGGCCTGCAAAGGCTTCCGGGCTTTGCTTGTATTCCTTAACATTCGGCGTGCAGCCAACCTCGGGGCAAATTGCCTTGATGCGCTCAAACCAATTGTCTTTATCATCGTTTATATCAAAGCTGTTTTTATAAATTTTAAGCACCTTGGCAGCCAAATCTGCCGTTGCGTTGCCGCAAAGTGTGTAATCGGGGCTGAAGGTTTCATCATACATATAGCTGATGTAATCCGGAATGTCGCTCCATTTTGCAATGTCTTTTCTCGGCTTCTTATTGCCTCTGTCTATGTTAAGAATTGCCGTTGCGTATTCAAAATCTGCCTCGTAAAGCCTTGCAAGCGGCTCGCAGTATTCCTTTGCCCATTCGTGTGAAAGTTCAAAAACCTTTTTGCAGTCCATAACGGAGATAACGGTTTTTGAAATGTCGTCAAGCTTTGCAATGTCAAACAATGCGCCGGAAACGCTCATCTTTTTTATGTTAAACGGGAATTTATTTATGTCTTCCGCTTTGTTTGCTCTGCGCCAATCTTCAAAGTTGGAATTTGCAAGCGTCATCATATATTCGTTAACGCTTTCGCTCGGATAGCCCTGCTCCGAATAGTAAGTAACTGCCGCTTCGGGATCCTTGCGCTTTGAAAGCTTGCGCTTGCCCTCGCCCTCGGCTTTCATAATCGGTGCCACATGCACGAATTTCGGCGTTTTAAATCCAAGCAGTTTGTTAAGTTGCAAATGAATGGGGCAGCTGGAAATCCATTCATCACCCCTCACAATGTGCGTGGTGCGCATTAAATGGTCGTCAACCACGCTGGCAAAATGGTAGGTTGGAATGCCGTCTGATTTAAGCAGCACAATGTCCTGCACATTTTCGGGCATTTCGATTTTGCCTTTTATCATATCCTCAAACACGCATTTTTTATCAATGCTGCCCGGTGATTTAAGGCGCAGCGTCCATTTTTCGCCCGCTGCGATTTTTTTGCTTATCTCTTCAAAGCTCAGATTGCGGCAAGCGGCATATTCACCGTAATAGCCCTTAATATCTTCGTGCTCTTGCGATTCACGGATTCGCTCAAGCTCTTCCTCTGAGCAAAAGCAGGGATAGGCAAGTCCTTCTTCAACAAGCTGCTTTGCATATGCTTGGTAAATATCTTTTCTTTCGCTTTGTTTGTAGGGGCCGTAAATTCCTTTTTCTTCGTTTTCGGCAATAACGCCCTCGTCGGGTTTTATTCCGTAATATGAAAGGCCCCGGAGCATAACCTCTACCGCACCGTCAACCTTGCGCTTTTGATCCGTGTCCTCAACGCGAACATAAAAAATGCCGTCTGTTGATTTTGCGATTTTGTATGAAATAAGGCAGGTGAAAAGATTGCCGAAATGCAAAAAGCCCGTGGGGCTCGGTGCAAAGCGGGTTACTCTTGCACCCTCTTTAAGCTGCCTTGGGGGATACAGTGCTTCGTATTCCGACGGGGTTTTTGTTATAAGCGGAAAAAGAAGCTCCGCCAAGTTTTTAGAGTCTGTCATTTTCATCACCGTGTTATATAATATTTAATAATATAATAATTAGTTAATATATTATTACACAAATTGCCGCAATATTCAATATTTTATTATTCATAATTTCTTGAAAAAATAAAATAATTGTGCTAATTTATATAAAAAAGTGCTCGCGCATTGCTTTTATGCTTTGCAGCGGCGGAAAGGATATGTGATTTTATGCCTTTGCCAAAGGATCCCGTTTTGCTTTTAAGCGTTGTTAATATGAAATTGCGTGATTTCTATTCAAACCTTGATGCGCTTTGCGATGATCTGGATTGCAACAGAGCGGAGCTTGAAAACAGCCTGCGCTCAATCGGATATGAATATGATTCGGGCGCAAATCAATTTGTTTAATTAAAAAAAACGGCGGTGTGATTTATGTATAATAATATCAGTGATTGGGACAGAATGGTTGCCGGAAAGCTTTATAATTCCGCAAGCAGAGATATTTTTAAGCGGCACGCTCTCGGCCTTACAAGATGCGAACGCTTCAACAAAATTGCATTGTGGAGAATTTTAAGCAAACAGCGCGCGCTTGAAAGGCTTATTCCTTCCGCAAAGGGGAAAAAGCTGGCGGTTTTTGCTCCGTTTTACTGCGAATACGGTGTAAATATACTTGTCGGCAAGGGGTGCTTTGTGAATTACAACTGCACTTTTCTTGATGTTGCGCCGATCACTTTGGGCAATAATGTTTGGATTGGTGCAAATGTTACACTCGCAACACCCAATCATCCATTTATTGCCGAGGAGCGTTTGCCCGCCGATTATCCCGACGGTAATCACGATCTTGAATATGCCTTGCCTATAGCGATTAAGGACAATTGCTGGATTTGCTCAAGCGCCACGATTTGCGGCGGCGTAACCGTCGGTGAAAACAGCATCGTTGCCGCCGGTGCGGTGGTAAACAGGGATGTTCCGCCAAACAGCATTGCGGCAGGCGTGCCGGCAAGGGTTATTCGCCGAATTGACGAGGGCGATAGAATGAATGTGTGGGAAACATATGTTAAAAACGATGTTCCCGTTTCCGCTCGCAAAAAGAAATAATGCGTTAAAGCAGGTTATATGCGGCAAAGGCTCGGAGATTTTTGTTCTCCGAGCCTTTGGTTTAAGCCGCCGGATTAAGTCGGCGGGTGCAGTTATCTTTTAACAAGCCTTTTGAATATATAGTTGTTCATTTTTGCGGCAAGGGTTGTTATATCCGTTTCCGTTTTTGTGTAAAGCATGGAAATTATAAATCCCGTAACGCCGTTTGCGGTAAATTCGATTGCAAAATCCACCTCATTGTTGTCCTGATAACCGAAATTGATAAATTGCGAATAAAATTCTGAGGTATATTCCATTATGCTGTTGCGAAGTAATGCAGTCATATATCCCGAAAGGGAGGAGGAAAAGCATTTGCGAAGAAACAGCCTGTTTTCATCTATTTTGGTGAGGTAGATTATAGTGGCTTCTTCCATGTTGGCGGCTTTTTTTGCGTCGGTTACACAGCCGTGCGTGTATTGCTGCACGCCCCAATCTATAAGTGCCTGAATATCCGCAAAATGGTAATAAAATGTTTGCCTGCTTATGTGGCATTCCTCCACAAGCATTGTAACGGTGATTTTATCAAGCTCGTGATCCGCAAGCAGGACAGAAAAGCTCTTTAAAATTTGCAATTTCGTTTTACCCGCCATGATTTTCTCCTTTTACAATTTATGTTTTTTATAGTATAGCATATTATTACACCATATGCAAGTTTGTAATTACAGGGTTTATATATTTGTAAGAATTTTAAGCCGCTTTTATCGTCTGTTGGAATTTGAGTTTAACAAAAAAGCCTAATTTGCTCCGTTTGGCGTGGGAAAATCAAATCAAGAAAATAAAAGCTCCCGCAGGCGTTTTGCCTTGCGGGAGTATTGCTTTTCCGTAATTATTTTTTTTCTTCCAAAATATGAAGATATTCTTTGTATTCGGAGCTTAAAACGCTCTGCTTTTCGCTTGCTTTTGCAGCCATGTTAACTGCAACGGTTGTTTTCTTAACGGGCTGAATCGTGCCGGCACCGGCAACGCAGCCTCCCGGGCAAGCCATGCCCTCAAGCAGATAACCGTTGTATTTGCCTGCCTTTGCAAGCTGAAGCATTTTGCGGCAGTCGGGCAATCCTTCTGCTCTGGCCGTAAGAACCTCCCTTTCGGGGTCAAGTTCATGAATTGCATCCTCAACTGCTTTTGCAACGCCTCCGCTTACGGCAAAGCCCTTGCCGTCTCCGCTTGATCCACTGAGCGGTTCGCTTTCTTTGCAAGCGGCAATGTCAATCTCTTTAGCTTCAAGAATTGCGCTGAGTTCTTCAAAGGTGAGCACAAAATCAACATAGCTTCTTATGGTGCGTCGGCTCGCTTCAAGCTTCTTCGCGGCGCACGGACCCACGAAAACAACCTTGCATTCGGGGTGCTTTTCTTTGATAAGTCTCGCGGTAAGCACCATCGGGGTAAGAGCCATGGAAATGTATGATGCAAATTCGGGGAAAAGCTTTTTGGCCATAACAGACCATGCCGGGCAGCATGAAGTTGCCATAAACGGTTGCTTTTCCGGCACCTCTTTCATGAAATCCTGAGCCTCTTCTATTGTGCAAAGATCTGCACCGATTGCAACCTCAACCACATCCTCAAAACCAAGCTCCTTGAATGCAGTGCGGATTTTTCCCGTGCTCACATTGCCGAATTGGCCGGCAAATGCAGGCGCAATGGCGGCATAAACGGGAGTGTCGCTTTTAAGGGCAGTGATTGTTTGATAAATTTGGCTCTTATCTATAATAGCACCGAACGGGCAGTTAACAAGGCACATGCCGCAGGAAACGCATTTATCGGGGTCTATTTCGGCTCTGCCGAGTTCATCCGATTTAATGGCTTTCATGCCGCAAACCTTTGCGCAGGGGCGCTCTTGCTTTATGATTGCGTTGTATTCGCAGGCGTTTACGCACATGCCGCATTTAACACATTTTTCCTGATCAATAAATGATCTGCCGTTTTTGATTGAAATTGCTTTTTTGGGGCAAACTTCCACGCAGGGGTGCTCAAGGCAGTTTTGGCAGCCGTTTGTAACGAAAACTTTGTTTTCGGGGCATCTGTTGCAGGCAAATTTAATTATGTCGATAAGCGGCGGTTCGTAATATTTTTCGTCCACCAAGCTTTCGTCAATTCCTTCGCAAACGGAATTGAAATCGTTGAAATCTCTGAGTGAAAGCCCCATTGCTGCACGAAGTCTTTCTGCCACAACCTCTCTTTCAACGAAAACACTGTCCCTGTATTGCGCAACATCGCCGTTGATGATTTTATATGGCAGGTTTTGAAATTCCTTTTCATCCCAGCCTTTGTAAGCAAGCTTTGCAACTTCTGTGAAAATGGTTTTCCTTATTCGGGATTTTGATGTTTTTATTCCTCTCATAGTTATTACACTCTCCTATTCGCCCTTATGATAACACTTAGTTATTTTAAAATCAATAAAAGATTTATAATTTGTTCTTTTTTTAACAAACTTTTTATAGTATAATATCCACGGTGATAAAAAATATGGAAAATATAGGCAAGTTTAAAACGGCACTCAGCGATATCGGCAAAGCCCTTGAAAATGAATTTGATTATGATTTCAGTATAAATGAAAAATTTATAGGCTCGGTTTCCGAATTTGAGCAACTGGTAAAGAAACCGTTTGAGGCGAATAAGCAAAAAATTTTTTATCGCGGGGAAAGAATAAATGATTTGTCACGCCCGCTTGTGCCCACTTTGCTCAGAAACAAGAAAAACCTGCTTGAAAAAGGCTCTGTTATAACAAATGTAAACAGCGAATTTTTGCTTGATTATTATAAATCTCTCGGCAATTATTATGAAGTGTTTAGGGCGCATTTCGGAGAGGCATCACCGTATCGCCTTTATGAGCTTTGCGCTTTTTCACAGCATTATCTGGATGTTTCGCCGTTTATTGATTTCACAAAATCGCTTTATGTGGCGCTTTCTTTTGCACTGAAAAACAGAAAGGAATATAAAGATGATATTGTGCTTTACACCGCCGAAACAGAAAATTACGATAATTATACCAAGGATATTGTAACCGCCGAATGTTGGCTTAATTCATATAAGGTAACGGTGCTTAATTCCGGCGAGGAGCTTCTGAAACTGCGTGCGAACGATCTTTCCCGTGCGGCAATCAAAAAGGCTATGGAAACATATGAGGCTCGTGCTCAGCAGGAATCTCCGGAGGCCTTGCTTATTGATATTCCCACTAATGATTTAATGAAATATCAGCAGGGCGTTTTTCTGTTGCTTACGGATTTTTCACTTTACAGCAAATCATATCCAACAAAAAATGTGCGCCGCGATTTTGCCATCACAAAATATGTTATCAGCCGCGATATCTGCCCGCAGCTACTTTCAATGGTGAATTGCGAAGCACCGTGGTATAGATACGAGTGTTTAACGGATGTTAAAACCGCAATGAAAACAATCTCAAATTCAAAAAGCGAATTCCCTGATATGCTGTTTAGATGAATTTGCCTTAAATTCGGCAAAATACGCAAAAAATCCACCCGGAATGTTTCGGGTGGATAATTTTTTGCATTTGATTTTTGAGGCTTATTTAAATCAGTCTGTTGTGATTTCGTGAACCCAGCCTTTGGGGCCTTCGATTTTGCCCATTTGAATGCCGGTGAGGGTTTCATAAAGCTTTTTGGTAACGGGGCCCATTTCTTCCATGCCTGAAGGGAAGCAGATTTCCTTGCCGTGGTCAACAATTTTGCCAACGGGGCTGATAACTGCCGCAGTGCCGCAAAGGCCGCATTCCGCAAAGTCTTTAACTTCTTCAAAAGCAACCTTTCTGTGCTCAACCTTGAGTCCGAGAATTTCTTCGGCAACAACGCAAAGCGAACGCCTTGTGATGGAGGGAAGAATTGAATCGGATTTGGGGGTAACAACAGTGCCGTCTTTTGTTACGAAAAGGAAGTTTGCGCCGCCCGTTTCCTCAACATATGTTCTGGTTGCGGCGTCAAGATACATGTTTTCATCGTAGCCCTGCTTATGAGCGTCAACAATCGCATAAAGGCTCATGGCGTAGTTAAGGCCAGCCTTAATGTTGCCGGTTCCGTGCGGTGCGGCGCGATCGTAGTCGCAAACGCGGATGGTGATCGGCTTTGCGCCGCCCTTGAAATAAGGGCCGACCGGTGTGCAAAGAATTCTGAATTGATATTCGTCTGCCGGCTTAACGCCGATAACGGCGTTTGAACCGAAAATATACGGGCGGATATAAAGCGTTGCTCCGGAGCCGTAGGGCGGCACCCAAGCTACATTTGCCTTAACAACTTCTTCAACCGCTTTAATAAATCTGTCCTCCGGGAAAGGCGGAATTTCAAGCCTTTCTGCGGATTGCTTAAGCCTTTCTGCGTTTAAATCGGGTCTGAAGCAAACAATTTTGCCGTCCTCGGTGGTGTATGCCTTTAAGCCTTCGAAAACGGTTTGCGCATATTGAAGCACGCCTGCACATTCGTTGATGGTGACATTCGGGTCGGTGATAAGTGCGCCGTCATCCCATTTGCCGTCCTTAAAGTTTGAAACATAGCGGTAATCGGTGGGCATGTAGCCGAAGCCGAGGTTAGACCATTCGATGTTTTTCTTTTCCATTAAAAATTACTTCTTTCTCTAAGAGTATATTTGTTATAATTTTACTACCATTATGAAAGATTGTCAATAAATCGCGAATATTTTTTGAATTGCCGGAAATGGCGCTTTGCCACTTGCGATTTTTGCCGCAATGATATATTATATAGGTTAAATAAAAGCATTAAATCAATAACATAAATGAAAGGAATTCAGAATATGAAAGATTTTTCAAAATCAATCAAATATATAGGCGCCGATGATAAGGATTTGGACCTTTTTGAAAGCCAATATATAATTACGAACGGCGTTTCCTATAATTCATATGTTGTTATGGACGAAAAAATTGCGGTTATGGATACTGTGGACGCAAGAAAAACAAACGAATGGCTTGCAAATCTTGAAGCCGCGCTCGGCGGCAGGCAGCCGGATTATCTTGTGATTTCCCATTTGGAACCCGATCATGCCGCAAATATCAAGAATTTTACGGAAAAATATCCCTCTGCAATTCTTGTCGGCAATGCAAAAACCTTTGCAATGCTGCCTCAGTTTTTTGATATATCGCCGTCTGTTGAGAAGCTTACGGTTAAGGAAGGCGATTCCCTTTCCCTCGGCGAACATACGCTTAATTTTGTTATGGCGCCCATGGTGCATTGGCCTGAGGTTATGGTAACATACGAAAGCAGCGAAAAGGTGCTTTTCTCTGCAGACGGCTTCGGCAAATTCGGTGCGCTTGATGTTGAAGAGGATTGGGCTTGCGAGGCAAGAAGATATTATTTTAACATCGTTGGCAAATACGGCGGCCCCGTTCAAACTTTGCTCAAAAAGGCTGCGGCACTTGATATTAAAACAATTTGCCCGCTTCACGGCCCCGTTCTTACCGAAAACTTGGAATACTATATAAATCTTTACAACACTTGGTCATCTTATAAGCCTGAGTGTGACGGCGTTTTCATTGCCTGCGCTTCGGTTTACGGAAACACAAAAAACGCCGCCCTTAAGCTTAAAGAAATTCTTGAGGCAAAAGGCTGTAAGGTTGCTTTTTCGGATATTACGCGCGATGATTTTGCAGAGGCGGTTGAGGATGCGTTTAAATACGGCAGAGTTGTTTTTGCCGCGGCCAGCTATGACGGCGGCGTTTTCCCGCCGATGGAATCCCTGCTTGCTCACCTTAAAAGCAAGGCTTATCAAAACAGAAAAGTCGGCTTAATCGAAAACGGCTCGTGGGCACCGTGCGCGGCAAGGGCTATGAAAGCAACTCTTGAGGGCATGAAGAATATTTCCGTTTGCGAAAACACGGTAACGATTAAATCCGCGATGAAGGATTCGGATATTCCCGCGCTTGAGGCGCTTGCAAACGAATTGCTTGCCGATTAAAAATTTAGGTTAAATTTATAAAATAATTGCGGCAATCGCTTTCGATTGCCGCATATTTGGTTAGATTATTGCATTATTGGCGGTGAAAAGGTGAAAAACGAAATAAGGCTTGTGTGCGTGGATTTGGACGGCACTTTACTTAAAAACAATAAGACAATAGGCTCAAAAACGATTGCCGCGGCAAAAAAAGCCGCCGAAAAGGGCATTGAAATCGTGCCCGTAACCGGCAGACCGCTCTCAGGTTTGCCGCAATGCGTTAAGGTGCTTCCCGGCGTGCATTATGCCGTCACCTCAAACGGCGCGTGCGTAACGGAAATCGCAAGCGGCAGGCGGATTTACGGCGCGCCGCTTTCAAACCAAAAATCACTTCAAATCATGAATTTGCTCAATTCGCACGGATATTTGTTTGAGGCTTTTGCCGATGATGTGGGCTATATCGAACCTGCTCTTATGGAAAAATACAGGCAAAAATTCACCGGCACACCCGTTGGGGATTATATTTTCGGCTCGCGCCGCGTTGTGCCGGATACACGCGCGCTTTTTGAGGCTGAAAATAAATGTGCAGACGAGATTTTTATAAATCTGCCGAATGAGTCGGAGCGCGATTCGCTTGCCGATTTGCTCGCTGCGGATGAAACGCTCGGCTTTTGCCGCCTTGAAAAGAATTTTTTGGAGGTTTTGCACCGCGGCACGGATAAGGGCACGGCTCTTGAATTCTTATGCTCTTATTTCAAAATCGGCAGGGAAAACGCCGCCGCGTTCGGCGATAACGATAACGATTTGCCTCTGCTTGCCGCCGCAGGTCTGCCGGTGGCAATGGGCAATGCCTCCGAAAAGGTTAAAAATCTGGCAAAAACGGTTACCGAAACTAACGAAAATGACGGCGTTGCCATGCTGCTTGCACAGTTTTAAGCATAATTTATTGGTTAAATTGCACAAATCGCCGCTGCTTGCCGCTCCGTTTGAGCAACTGCTTGTAGATTATTAAGCGGTTTTATTGACTTTGTGAATTTTGCATACTAATATAATAAATGTAAAGCAAAGTGCTTTACCAAAACGGTAAATAATGAATAAATATATTATTATGCGAAAGGAAATCACTATGGCTGTTAAGAAAAACACGGCTGCAAAAGCAGCAAAAGAAACCACGGAAAAAGCTGTTAAGGCTGCAAAGGAAACCACCGAAAAGGCAGTAAAGGCTGCAAAAGAAGTTTCGGAAAAAGCTGCAAAGTCCGCTCAGCAAACAAAGGAAAAGGCTGCTAAATCGGCACAGGAAACTAAAGAGAAAGCTGTTAAGGCTGCTCAGGAAACAAAAGCAAAGGCAGAAAACGCAGTTAAGGAAACAAAAGCTAAGGCCGAAAAAGCGGAAAAGGCTGTTAAGGCAAGCACCGAAAAGGCAGAAAAAGAAGTTAAATCCGCAGTAAAGGCTGCCGAAAAGGAAGTTAAATCAGCGGCAAAAAAAGCAGTTAAGGCAAAAAATGAAGTTTATTTTGAATTCGGCGGTTTGCAGTTCAATGCTGCCGATGTTGAAAAAAAGGTTCGCGCTGCCTGCGGCAAAAAGGCTTCTGAAATCAAATCTCTTAAAATTTATGTTAAGGCAGAGGATTATGCCGCATATTATGTTGTAAACGGCACCGAATCCGGCAAAATCGATTTATAATTTAAGGATATATATACATATTATTAAAAGCATCGGTCGGTTTATCCGCTTCCGATGCTTTTTGCGTTTTGCCGCCGAATGTGATGAGGCAGAGCTATTGATATATTTTTGCTTCTGTGGTAAAATAAATTTGCAAAGTTGGTAAAAATGCGGCGCCGAGGTTTGTTCGGCGCGGATATGAGGTTTTTATGAGCGATAAAAATTCAAAAGCAAAAAAATTGGGAGTTATAATTCCCGTTATCATAGCCGTAATAGTGGTGTGTGCCTTTGCCGTGAGCGGCCATATCACAAGGAATTTAGACGGCGAATCGCCTACCGCGCAAACAAGCGAGGCAAGCACAACTCAGCAAACCACGAATGCCGTTTCAAAGGTTTCTTTGGTGGCTGTGGGCGATAATTTGATTCACAACACCCTCATCGCCGCAGGCGAAAAGGAGGATGGATCCCGTGATTACACCGCGTTTTATGAGCATATTAAAAGCTATATAAGCAGCGCCGATGTGGCGGTTATAAACCAGGAAACAATGCTCGGCGGCAGTGCGTTTGATTACACAGGCTATCCCATGTTTAACACTCCGTGGGAGGTTGGCGATGCCGCAATCGATGCAGGCTTTGATATTTTTACCTGCGCCACGAATCATTCGCTTGATAAGGGCTTTTCGGGCATTGAGCAGGAATGTAAATATTTCGACCAGCACCCCGAAGTTGTGCATGTCGGCACAAATGATACGGAAGAGGATTATAATTCCATAGTTTATTATGAGAAAAACGGAATTAAATTTGCGATTTTGAATTACACCTACGGCACAAACGGTATTTCGCTGCCGGAAAACAAGCAATGGTGCGTTAATATGATGGATAAGGATAAAATCACATCGGATGTTAACGCGGCAAAGCAAAATGCCGATGTTGTTATTGTGCTCCCGCATTGGGGCACGGAAAACAGCACTGCCGTTTCGGAATATCAAAAGGAATATGTTAATCTTTTCTCCGAGCTGGGTGTTGATATTGTTATCGGCACGCATCCCCATGTGCTTCAGCCCGTTGAGTGGGTAACAAATGAGCAAACCGGCAAAAAAATGCTTGTTTATTATTCAATCGGCAATTTCATCTCTCACCAAACCAGCTTAAAGCAGCTTTGCGGCGGCATGGCGGAAATTGAAATTGAAAAGAAAAGCGATGAAATCACAATCACCTCGGCAAAGCTTGCGCCCGTTGTGAGCTGGTATAAAAAAACAAGCGGCCAAAAATATGAATTTGCCGTTTATAAGCTTGCCGATTACACGGAGTCACTCGGCTCCTCCCACGCGCAGGACGGTGCCACTCCCGAATACTTCACCGATTATGCCAAAGAAATTATTCCGGAGGAATTTTTGGATTTGAATTAAGCGGCGCAGTGCGACCCGGCATTCCCAAGCCAAAGCAATTTTTACGTTTTGCACTTAGCGCGTGCCGGATTATAAGTTTGCCGATTTTCGGCAAATGATTGTTACAACTTTGTCTTTTTGTGCAAAATCACACAAAAGAGGCAGCGCATTTGCTCCGAAAAAAAGCACCCCGCACAAAATTGAAAAAATGTGTTGACTTTGGGCTTTTCGGGGAATATACTGGTAATGTAATAAGAACAAAGGCGTTCCGAACGATTCGGAACGCCCTTTTTTATTTTAACCGTTTGCCGCCGGGCGGCAGATGAATTATCGCTCGGCGATAAAGATTTTTTGTTAATTAAAGGAGTAGCTGTTATGAGTAAGTTTACCAAAGAGTACATACTCAATGATGCAAGAGAGAAAAATGTTGAATTTGTAAGGCTTCAGTTCACCGATGTTTTCGGCCTTATGAAAAATGTGGCTTTAACCGTTTCACAGCTTGAAAAAGCGCTTGATGATGAGTGTATGTTTGACGGTTCTTCGATAGACGGTTTTGTTCGTATCGATGAATCCGATATGTATCTTCATCCGGACCTTGATTCGTGGTCAATTTTCCCGTGGAGAACCTTCGGCGGCAAAACCACCGCAAGGCTTATCTGCTCCGTTTATATGGCGGATAACAAAACTCCGTTCCTCGGCGATCCCAAAAATGTTCTTAAAAAGGTTATCGATGAGGCTGCCGAAATGGGCTTCGGCTTCAATGTCGGACCCGAGCTTGAATTCTTCCTCTTTAAAAAGGATGAGGACGGTAACCCCACAACGGAATTCACCGATGAGGGCGGCTACTTTGATTTAAATCCGAATGACGCCGGCGAAAACTGCCGCCGCGATATTTGCCTTGCTCTTGAGGATATGGGCTACGAGATTGAAGCTTCTCACCACGAGGTTGCCGAATCTCAGCATGAAATCGATTTCAGATTTGACGATGTTATGACCACGGCCGACAGAGTTATGACCTTTAAGCATGTTGTTAAAACATATGCCACAAAGCACGGCCTGCATGCAACCTTTATGCCGAAGCCGGTTCACGGTATTAACGGCTCCGGTATGCACACCAATATGAGCCTTTTCAAACTCGACGACGGCTCCAATGCTTTTGATGATCCTTCCGATGAGCTTGGCCTCTCCAAAATCGCTTATCAGTTTATTGCAGGTATTATGCATCATGTTAAAGGTATTGCCGTGTTCTCAAATCCGCTTGTAAACTCATATAAAAGACTTGTTCCCGGCTATGAAGCTCCCTGCTATCTCACATGGTCTGCTTCAAACCGCTCATGCCTTGTTCGTATTCCTGCGGCAAGAGGTAAGGGCACCCGCGTTGAGCTTCGCTGCCCCGATCCCACCTGCAACCCCTATCTTGAAATGGCACTTTGCCTTGCGGCAGGTCTTGACGGCATTAAAAAAGGCATGACCCCGCCCGCACCGGTTGATTACAATGTTTTCGGCCTTGATTCCGATCAGCTTGTAACCGAAGGTATTGATTGCCTTCCCGGCGATCTTATTTCCGCTGTTCACGAGGCAGAGGCGGATCCGTTTATCAAAGAAACTCTCGGCGATCATGTTTTCAATGCTTATATTGAAGGCAAAAAGAATGAATGGGATGAATATCGCACTCAGGTTTCCACTTGGGAAGTTGAAAGATATCTTAAAAAATAAGCCCTCTCTTTGGCAGTAATGCCTTTAATGGCCGAGGCGGTTTATTATTAAATTGCTTCGGTCGAATTTTAAGCACAACGGAGTGCATTGCATGTTGCAATGCACTCCTTTTCTTTTTACACGCTATTCATATTGTGAATATCGAGCTTGCCGCTTGCGGCTTTATGCGGCGGCTTTGATATATTCCTTATGGGAAACAGGAGGTTGCGTTTCGGCTTTTGTCAAAACGCAATGCTCTGTCCGTAACAAATTATAGGAGAAATTATTATGAACATTTTAGAAACCGTTTCTAACGAGGTTTTCGGCGTTTGGTTTTTAATCGGCGCGGCGCTCGTTTTCTTTATGCAATGCGGCTTTGCCATGGTTGAAACAGGCTTTACGCGCGCAAAAAACGCGGGCAATATTATAATGAAAAATCTGATGGATTTTTGCATAGGAACACCCATGTTCCTCTTACTCGGCTTTTCGCTAATGCTCGGGCAGGATTATGTTGCCGGCATTATCGGCGTGCCGAATCTCGGCATATTCACGGATTATCAAAATTTTGATTGGTCAAACTTCGTGTTTAACCTTGTTTTCTGCGCCACTGCTGCCACAATCGTTTCCGGCGCCATGGCAGAAAGAACGAAATTTATTTCATATTGCATTTACAGCGCCGTTATCAGCGCGGTTATTTATCCGATAGAGGCGGGCTGGATTTGGAATTCACAGGGCTGGCTTGCAAAGCTCGGCTTCCATGATTTTGCAGGCTCATGCGCAATTCATATGGTGGGCGGCATCACGGCTTTCATCGGTGCAATGATGGTTGGTCCGAGAATAGGCAAATATGTTAAGAATAAGAAAACCGGCAAAAAAGAAGCCCGCGCAATCCCCGGCCACAGCCTCACGCTCGGCGCACTCGGTGTGTTTGTGCTTTGGTTTGGCTGGTATGGCTTCAACGGTGCAGCCGCAAAAAGTATAGATTCGCTTGCATCAATTTTTGTAACCACCACCTGCGCTCCGGCAGTTGCCACTTGTGTTACAATGATTTTCACTTGGATTAAAAACGGCAAGCCGGATGTATCTATGTCGCTTAACGGCTCTTTGGCAGGTCTTGTTGCCGTAACTGCAGGCTGTGATGTTGTTGATGCGCTCGGCTCTTGCATAATCGGTGCCGTTGCAGGCATTTTAGTTGTTGTGGCAGTTGAATTTATTGATATTAAGCTTAAGGTTGATGATCCCGTCGGTGCTGTTGCGGTGCATTGTGTAAACGGTATGTGGGGCACAATTGCCGTTGGTTTGTTTGATACGCAAAACGGCTTGTTTTACGGCGGCGGAGCAAAGCAACTCGGCTTGCAATTGCTTGGCGTAGTTTCCGTTGCCGCGTGGACAGCCGTTACCATGACTGTTGTTTTCACAATAATCAAGAAAACAATCGGCTTGCGTGTTTCGAGAGAAGAGGAAATCAAAGGCCTTGATGCAACAGAGCATAATTTGCCGTCTGCATATGCGGACTTTATGCCCACTCTTGCTTATGCAGAGGATGTTCAGGCAGAGGTTCCCGTTGCAAAGGTTCCGGTTGAAAAGGCAGTTCCCGTGGAATCTTACACAACATCTGCGGATGAGAGCGGCAAGCTCACAAATGTGGTTATGATTTTCAATCCCTCAAGATTTGAGGCTGTTAAGGAAAGCATGAATGAAATCGGCGTAACGGGAATGACGGTTACAAATGTAATGGGCTGCGGCATTCAAAAGGGCCACAGCAAGATGTATCGCGGCGTTGCGATTGAGGAAATGAATCTTAATCCTAAGATGAAGCTTGAAATGGCTGTTTCCAAAGTGCCTGTTTCCGCCGTTGTTGACGCCGCAAGAAAAGCGCTTTATACAGGCAATATAGGCGACGGAAAAATCTTCCTTTATGATTTGGAGGATGTCGTTAAGGTGCGCACGGGCGAGCGCGGCGTTGCCGCCTTGCAGGGCGCGGAGGATTTGGCAAACGATTAGCCATTTTGTTTAGGCTTACCCCCTAAATTTATATCCCCGAAAGAAGCGGCGGGTTGGGGCATTTAAAAATAAATGTTACTCAGCCCGTTGCGCAAAAAACTGCCGGCACGCAAGTGTCGGCAGTTTTTGCTGTTTGTAAGCAGAATTGTTTTGTTAAGTCTTTTTACTTTTTTAATTATGCGGCATTTTCGCTTTGCTCACTGACTATTTTATATAATCTGTCCGGATAATCCGTCATAATGCAGTCTGCACCCATTTGTGAAAGATAAGCAAGATCTTTTTCGTTATTAACGGTCCAATATTGAACTGCTATGCCATGCTCATGTGCATAATTTATAACCTTTGCCGTGCCTAAGTTCGCGGCAAGGCGGAAGGGCATGTTGTAAGGAATTTGAAGGGCAACATATTTTGCTTCAAAATTCTTTTTGTTAAGATTTGCCGCATTGTAAAAGCTGAGCACCTCTTTAATGGTTGCGCTGCGTTTGAAATCAGGGTAATTATCGTCCACATAATGAGAAACCTCTTCGTGGAAAGAGCCGAAAATAACATCCTCAAGTATTCCGCGCTCTTTGATTATGTTGTAAAGAATGTCAACGCCCTTCATTCCGAGATCGCCGCTGTTTTTTATTTCAATTATATATTTGTGCTCGCCTGTTGAAATCAGGTAGTCAAGCACATCTTCAAGCCTTAAAATGCGAAGCTCGTCCGGAACGGCATCGTTTTCCAATTCGGCATATGGCATGTTGCCGTCCTCATCCTCAAATTTTGCGCCCATGTTAAGCGAACGAAGCTCGTCATAGGTAAACTCCTCCGGGCGAACATCCTTGCGGCCGAAAACCTCTTGGCTGTTTGATGTTCTGTCAAGCGTATCATCGTGCAACAGCACAAGCACATCATCTTTTGTGATGTGGAGGTCAAATTCAAAAATATCAACATCAAAACCGGGATTTTCCGCACAGTTTTTAAATGCCATCATTGTTTCTTCGGGTGCAATTCCGCCACCGCTTCTGTGAGCGCTTACAAGCGGAAGATCCGAATCTACAATGTGTGGATTATCCGTTTCATATTTAACAATATTTTCCGGATTTGAATGCCAGTTGATTGAAATAAGCTCGCCTATAACAATGGCGGCTATTATCGCCAAGATTATAATCAGCGCCTTTTTTCCTTTACTTAGTTTTTTCTTTTCGTTTTTGGTGCTTTCCATAAAGCAAAACCTCCCTTGTGTTTTTTGTAAGATTTATGCACATAATTGCGCAAATATGCCTTAATTATAGACAAATTAAACTTTTTCGTCAAACAAACTGCGGCGTTAGGGATCACTTTGCTACTTGTAAAAACAAATGATTTTTTGTTAAATTCGCATAATAAGGGGCTTGAAACGCGGCGATTTTTTGCAACCGTTTGTTCATTTTTAACATCAAAAACCGATGCGCGAACAAAATTATTTTGCTTGTCTGAAATGCGCTTGCCGAGTCTTAAAAATGTGTTTTGCGCGTTGTTGACCGCCGCTTTCAGATGGTGTATAATGGCGTTGAAAGTGGGTCGGTTAGATCTGCTTTTTAAAGAAAATTCGTTAAAACGGGAAGTGAGTTTAAGCTTAATTCACATTGTGAAAGGAGTGCTAATAATGAAAAGAGCAAAGCGAATATCTGCATTTATTGTTGCCGCAGCTTTGATTGCGACTTCGTTTACCGCCTGCGGCACGGGAAAAGGCAAATCGGTCGGTTCGCAAAGCACTTCCGCACAAACAACTCAGGCACAAAGCACCGCTGCGCCGCAAACAACGGCGGCGGAAACAACAACCGAGGAGGAAAAAACCTCTTCGAGCATAGAAATAGAAATCGGCGGAAACAGCTTTTCGCTCGGCGGCTCATCATCGGGCAATTCCGGCAGCTCCGCTTCGGGCGGGTATGAATCGGAAGTGCTCTATTGCAAAAACGGCTCCGAAAAGCTATACGGCGAAATGTACACTCCCGATAATTATTCCGGCAAGCTGCCCGTCGTTATATTGGCGCACAGCTATATGCTGAACGGATCTTCGCTTTCCGCTTATGCCGAAATGTTTGCCGAAAACGGCTATGCCGCTTATATTTTTGATTTTTGGGGCGGCAGCTCAAGCACACGCAGCGGCGGCAGCACCTCGGATATGACTCTTTACACGGAAATAAGCGATCTTAAGGCAGTGCTTTCCGAAATCAGGAAGCTTGATTATATAGATTCAAGCAGCGTTTTCCTGCTCGGCACAAGCCTCGGCGGCTGTGTGGCGGCAATGACGGCGAATGATAAGGCCTCGCAGATTAGCGGGCTGATTTTACTTTATCCCGCGCTTATCGATAAGAAACAGGCTGCGGAGTGGTCGCAAATGGGCTCATGGTTCGGCATAAATTGGATGAATGACCTTGCCGAGATAAATGTGTTTGATAAAATCGGCGGCTTTAAGGGCGATGTGTTGATTTTGCACGGCGATATGGATATGCAGGTGCCGATAAAATTTTCCGAACGCGCGGTTAAGGTTTATCGTTTTGCAACGCTTGTTACGATAAGCGGCGCGGGGCATAATTTCAGCCGCTCAAATCGCACGGCAAACAGCAATATGCTTGAATATATGAAAAAACACACTTGATTAAGGGAAAACTTAAATCGCATTGCTTTTAATTCGGCTCTTTGAAAAAGATCGGTCATTTAAAACGAAAAAACAAACGACGCTTTGCTTTGCGGCAGAGCGCCGTTTGTTTGGTTTATTGAGCAATTATCCTTTGCGGAGTGTGCCCATTTACAAAAACCTTTCGTTAAATATTCTATATAACGGGCGCGCTCAAAGCTTGTTTTTTTATAAAATGATGAAATTCTTTTTATTTTATTGCGCATGGGCTTTTATAGTTTTATAATTATCCCATAGGGTATTTAATAATTATAGGAGGAGTACTTTATGCTAAAAGAAGGGCAGGTAAGAATTCCGTCCGGCTGCGCGATAGCGGCAATTATCGATCGCAAGGGCGGAAAAATCAACGGCTCCGAAATCATTAAATCTATCGCCTTGATGCATGATCGCTCAAACGGTCTCGGCGGCGGATTTGCGGCTTACGGCATTTATCCCGATCATGCGGATGATTATGCTTTTCATGTGTTTTACGAAAGCCAGCAGGCAAAAAGCCTGTGCGAGGATTATTTGTTTAAGCACTTTAATGTTGATGTTTCGGAAAAAATCCCCACCAAAAAAATCGAATCCATTGCAAACGGTCCGGATATTTGGCGCTATTTTGCAAAGCCGAATAAGGTGCGTATGAAAGAGGCCAGAATGGATGAGGAGGAATACACTGTTCAGTGTGTTATGAAAGTCAATCAAAATATTGAGGGCGCTTTCATTTTCTCAAGCGGCAAAAATATGGGCTGCTTTAAGGCCGTCGGCTATCCCGAGGATGTTGGCGAGTTTTATATGCTTGATCAATATGACGCATATTTGTGGACCGCTCACGGTCGCTTCCCCACAAACACACCGGGCTGGTGGGGCGGCTCGCATCCGTTTAATATCCTTGATTGGTCAATCGTGCACAACGGCGAAATTTCATCATACGATGCAAACAGAAGATATATTGAGCAGTTTGGCTATGTTTGCACCATGCAAACGGACACGGAGGTTATCACATATCTTTTCGACCACCTTATTCGCCACCACGGTCTGCCGATAGAGGTTGCAGCGGATGTGCTCACTGCTCCCGAATGGGATGAAATAGACCGAATGCCTAAGGACAAGAAAGAATATTTCACCACCCTGCGCTCTATCTACGGCTCTGCATTGGTAAACGGCCCATTTTCCGTTATTCTCGGCTCAAACAAGGGCCTGCTTGCCATCAACGATCGCTTAAAGCTTCGCTCGCTTACTGCGGCCACAAAGGGCACAAGGGCATATTTTGCCTCCGAGGAATCGGCAATCAGAATTGTTTGCCCGGATCCCGAAAGGGTTTGGTCCGTCAGCGGTGCAAAGCCCGTTTTCGTTCCGCTTGAGCTTGATAAAAAGGAGGGTGCAAAATGATTGATTACATCCCCCGCAGATTTACGGTAATAAGGGATAAGGATTTGTGTGTTAACTGCGGCAAATGCATAACCGAATGTTCAAACGGCTGCCATCTTTATTCCCCTAAAGATAAAAAAACGGTTATCTCAAAGTCGGATAACTGTGTTGCGTGCCACAGGTGTGTTTCAATGTGCCCCGTCGGTGCGCTCAGAATAGAAAAATATGTTTGCGATTACCGCGACAATGCAAACTGGACTCCGCAGTATCAGCAGGAAATCTGCCGCCAGGCAAACACGGGATCAACACTTCTTTCGGCAATGGGCAATCCCAAGCAGTTTCCGATTTATTGGGATAAAATTCTGCTTAACGCCTCGCAGGTAACGAATCCCTCAATCGATCCGCTGCGCGAGCCTATGGAAATCCGCACAATTCTCGGCAGAAAGCCGCAGAAAATGCTGGTGGAGAAAAAGGGTAAATCCCTCACCGAAATGCCGCCGCAGGTTGTGCTTGAAACTCCGATTATGTTTTCTGCAATGTCGTTCGGCTCAATCAGCCTTAATGCGCAAAAATCGCTCGCAATGGCGGCAAGGGAGCTCGGCACTCTGTTTAACACGGGTGAGGGCGGCCTTCACAGCGATTTAACGGATTACGGCAGAGATGCCGTTGTTCAGGTGGCTTCGGGGCGCTTCGGCGTTTATAAGGATTATCTTGAAAATTCAAGGTTTATAGAAATTAAAATCGGTCAGGGCGCAAAGCCCGGCATCGGCGGTCATCTCCCCGGCGAAAAGGTTAATGTTGAGGTTTCAAATGCCCGCATGATTCCCGTCGGCTCGGATGCAATTTCACCTGCACCGCACCACGATATTTATTCGATTGAGGATCTGCGCCAGCTTATATGGTCACTCAAGCAAGCCACAAACGGTGAAAAGCCCGTTGCCGTTAAAATCGCCGCGGTTCACAACATCGCCGCTATTGCGTCGGGAGCTGCCCGAGCAGGCGCGGATATCGTTGTTATAGACGGCTTCAGGGGTGGCACCGGCGCCGCTCCCACAAGAATCAGGGACAATGTCGGCATTCCGATTGAGCTTGCGCTTGCCGCCGCGGATCAAAGGCTGCGCGACGAGGGCATTCGCTCAACCGTTTCACTTGTTGCGGCCGGCTCTTTCCGCTGCTCTTCGGATATTATTAAGGCAATCGCGCTCGGCGCAGACGCTTGCTATATCGCCACTGCGGCGCTTATTGCAATGGGCTGCCACATGTGCCAAACCTGCAACACCGGCAAATGCAATTGGGGCATTGCCACTCAAAAACCCGAGCTCACCAAAAGGCTCAATCCGGAAATTATGTATAAAAGGGTTGTCAATCTTGTTAATGCCTGGAATCACGAAATTAAAGAGATTATGGGCGGCATGGGCATAAATTCCGTTGATTCCCTCAAAGGAAACAGATTGATGCTGCGCGGAATAGGATTAAGCGAAAAAGAGCTTGAAATCCTCGGCATTAAGCACGCGGGCGAATAAGGAGGCACGGATATGAGTATTGAAGCAGGCCTTGAAAGATATGAAAAGGTAAACGAGCTTATTAAAGACGAGCTTGTTAAAAAGAATAAAGTAACGGTTAAAAATGTAAACGGTCAAAGATATATCGGCTGCGCGCTTGATTCCGGCAAAACCATAGAGGTGCACGGCACTCCCGGCAACGATATGGCTTGCTATTTAAACGGCGGCAGAGTTGTTGTGTTCGGAAACGGTCAGGATGCCGTGGGCAACACAATGAACGGCGGCGAAATAGTTATTCACGGCCACAGCGGCGACGCTCTCGGCTACGGCATGAGAGACGGCAATATCTATATCAAAGATAATGTTGCCTGCCGCGGCGGAATTCATATGAAGGAATTTGAGCAAATGAAGCCGGTTATTGTAATCGGTCAAAATGCAGGTTCGTTTCTCGGCGAATATATGGCAGGCGGCACTATTGTGCTGCTCGGTCTGAATGTTCCGCGCGGCGAAAAGCTTTTCGGCACGCATTGCGCATCCGGTATGCACGGCGGCAAAATCATCGTCAGGGGCAAATTCCCAAAAGAAAATCTTTCGCCCAATATTGAAGTTTGCGAGCTGACGCCGGAGGATGAAAAAGAGCTTAAAGCATATGTTAAGCAATATTGCAAATATTTCGGTGCGGATTACGGCGAAATAATCGGCGGCGAATTTAAAAAGTTGGTTCCCGCCACTTCAAGACCGTATGCAAATCTTTACACGCCGAACTAATTGTTGTATAATCATATAACGATATAAGAGAGGGATACCGCCGCCGTGCCATTCGGCTGCCGTGCACGGTGATATTCGGTAAATATTCGGCAGCCGGAAAGGCCTTTTTATAAATATGTTTAACAGTCTTCACGAAGAATGCGGTGTATTCGGAATATTTGAAAATAAAACCACCTATGTGGCTCGCTCAACCTATCTGGGGCTCTATGCGCTTCAGCACAGAGGGCAGGAAAGCTGCGGCATCGCCGTTAATGACGACGGCGTTTTCTCCCATTATAGGGGCGACGGCCTTGTGCCAGAGGTTTTCACAAAGGAAAAGCTTGACGGGCTCGGCAAGGGCAACATGGCAATCGGCCATGTGCGCTATTCCACCACGGGCGGCGGAGATAATCCGAATAATGTGCAGCCGCTTGTTATTCGCCATATAAAAGGTAATTTGGCATTGGCTCATAACGGAAATCTTGTTAATGCGGCAGAGCTGAGAAAGGCATTTGAGCTTGGCGGCGCAATTTTCCACGGCACTTCGGATACGGAATCAATCGCATATGCCATCGTGCAGGAGCGCCTTGTGTGCAAAAGTACCGAGGAAGCGGTTTCCAGAGTTATGAATCACCTAAACGGTGCTTATTCATGCGTTGTGATGACTGCCACAAAGCTTATCGGCTTTAGGGATCCCATGGGCTTTCGCCCGCTTTGCATAGGCAAAACGGATGACGGCGCTTATGTTATCGCCTCCGAATCCTGCGCGCTTGATACAATCGGCGCTAAATTTATCAGGGATATTGCGCCCGGCGAAATTGTAACCGTCAGCACGGAGGGGATTTCGTCGGATACAAGCCATTGTGGCAAATGCAAGGGCGGAATGTGCGTGTTTGAATATATCTATTTTGCAAGGCCGGATTCCGTTATAGAGGGATCTTCCGTTCAGCAGGCAAGAATGCGCGCAGGGGAGTTCCTGGCAAAGGAAAGCCCGGTTGATGCGGATATTGTAATCGGTGTTCCGGATTCGGGCCTTGATGCTGCCCTCGGCTATTCAAAGGAAAGCGGAATTCCTTACGGCGTTGGTTTCATTAAAAATAAGTATATCGGCAGAAGTTTTATTCAGCCCAGCCAGGATCAGCGCGAGGATGCTGTGCGCATAAAGCTTAATGTTGTGCGCCCGAATATAGAGGGCAAAAGAGTTATTATGATTGATGACTCAATAGTAAGAGGCACAACCTGCGCCAGAATTGTGGCTTTGCTTCGCGAGGCGGGCGCAAAGGAAGTTCATATGCGTGTTTCCTCGCCGCCGTTTAAATATCCCTGCTATTTCGGCACGGATGTTGACAGCCAGGAAAATCTTATCGCCTGCAAATATAACAGTGTGGAGGATATCGCAAAAATAATCGGCGTTGATTCGCTTGCCTATCTTTCAATTGATGCCACCCATAAGCTTGCCGAGCAATCACACCTTAATTATTGTGACGGTTGCTTCACAGGCAATTATCCTGTTGAGGTGCCAAAGGAGCAGCCTAAGGATAAGTTTGAAACTAAGTTAAACAGATTTTCCGCATATTATCAGGTTTTGGATTGATTTTATTATAAAGTACTTGACTATTTGCCGAAAATATAGTAAATTATATGGGCGGAAAAGATTCCGCCCAATATATGCAGATGTGTCCGAGCTGGCCGAAGGAGCACGATTGGAAATCGTGTAAACGGCGATAACCGTTTCAAGGGTTCAAATCCCTTCATCTGCGCCAAAAAAGCCTTAAATTCCTTCGCTTTATGCGGAATTTAAGGCTTTTTCTTTTTGCTCTAATGTTGCGGCTTTTTCTTTCTTTGCAGCAAGCTTTAAGCCGATTTGAAGCCGATTTGTAGCCAACAATATAGCATAATAAGCGTGTGCATTGTTAGGTGCATACGCTTATTTTTATAGTGCAGTATAAAATAATGCCCTCGGAAAACCGAGGACATCATTTTTTTAAAGGAGTAATTATTCATCGGCGTTATGCCGAGAGTACTTATTTTTTCTTCGGCGCACCGCAGGCTTTGCAGCCGCCGCAAGAGGAGCAATCGCCCCCGCAGGAGCTTTTGCCGGATTTCTTATCTTTAACAAGGCTTCTTATGATAAGCGCCACGATTAAAACAAGAACCGCGATAATAATAATTGTTAAGTAATTAGCCTTTAAAAAGCTTAACATAAAATTCACCTTCTTAAAAAGCGGCAATCAATTATTTTGTTGCCTTTGCTTTAACGGTAAGTTCGTTATTATCATACTTATTCTTTCTGACAAGCATGTAAACGATTACGGCGATTGCTGCGATTGCAACGATGAGACCGAATACATTGCCGTTGCCCATGAACATGGAGCCGATCTGGTTTACGATGAGTGCGATTACATATGCAAAGCCGCACTGATAACCGATTGCGAACCAAGTCCATTTAGCGTTATTCATCTCTCTCTTAATTGCGCCGATAGCTGCAAAGCAGGGTGCGCAAAGAAGGTTGAAGATAAGGAACGAATAGCCTGTTACGCCGTTGAATACGCTGCCGATTGTTGTGTAAACATTGGCATCACCTGCGCCGTAGAGGATACCCATTGTGCCAACGATGTTTTCTTTTGCAACAAGGCCTGTGATGGAGGCAACAACTGCCTGCCAGTTGCCCCAGCCGAGGGGCTTAAAGAGCCAAGCAAGTGCGCCGCCGATTGTGGCAAGGATTGAGGAATCAATTTGATCCTCGCTGAGCATTCCGAAATGGCCGTCAACAACGCCGAAGTAAGTTGTGAACCAAACAAAGATTGTGGAAAGGGTGATGATTGTGCCGGCTTTCTTGATGAAAGACCAACCGCGCTCCCAGGTTGAGCGAAGAACGGTGCCGACTGTGGGCCAGTGGTAAGCCGGAAGCTCCATAACGAAGGGAGCCGGGTCGCCGGAGAATCTTTTTGTTTTCTTGAGCATGATACCGGAAATGATGATTGCGGCCATGCCGATGAAGTAAGCAGATGTGGAAACGATTGCCGAGCCGCCGAAGATTGCGCCTGCGATCATTGCGATAAAGGGAACCTTAGCGCCGCAGGGGATAAAGGTGGTGGTCATAATCGTCATTCGGCGATCGCGCTCGTTTTCAATTGTTCTTGAAGCCATAACGCCGGGGATGCCGCAGCCCGTGCCGATAAGCATCGGGATGAAGGATTTACCGGAAAGACCGAATTTTCTGAAAATTCTGTCAAGCACAAATGCAATTCTGGACATGTAGCCGCAAGCCTCAAGGAATGCAAGCATAAGGAACAGAACAAGCATCTGCGGAACGAAGCCGAGAACCGCGCCCACGCCGGCAACGATACCGTCAAGAATAAGGCCGGAAAGCCAATCGGGTGAGCTTGCTTTATCAAGCAAATCGCCGAGGAGTGCGGGAATACCGGGCACCCAAGTGCCGTATGTGGAAGTATCGGGAGCGCCGTATGCTTCTTTGTAATCCGTGTTTTCATATTGAGCGATGGCGTCCTCAAGATCTGCCTTGGTTGCGCCGGGATGCTCTGTTGTTTCAAGTGTTTCTTCATCTTCCGTTTCATAAGTTACACTTGCGTCTGCGGGAGTTGCGGCATCAAGCTGAGCCAAAGCGGCTTCTGCCGTTGCGTCGCTGTAATCATCGCTTTCGATATCGATTGCATTTGCGATATCGTCTGTGCCGTATTCTGCGATGAAAGCATCAAGAATTTGGTCTGTGTCGCCGTAATCCTCGGCAGCCTCCTCATATTGAGCCGTGCCTCTGCCGAAAAGGTGCCATCCGTCGCCGAACACGCCGTCGTTTACCCAGTCTGTGCAAGCTGCGCCGACTGTTACCATTGAAATGTAATAAACAAGGAACATGATAACGGCAAAAATCGGAAGACCGAGCCATCTGTTTGTTACGATTCTGTCGATTTTATCGGATGTTGAAAGCTTGCCCTTAAGGTTGTTTACATAGCAGGAATCGATGATTGAAGCAATGTATTCATAGCGTTCGTTTGTGATGATGCTTTCGCTGTCGTCGTCAAATTCTGCTTCCGCTTTCTTCACGATGTCGTCAACATTCGGCAGGTTGGAATCCATCTCGCCGATTTTATCATCGCGCTCAAAAAGCTTGATAGCGTAAAATCTTTTTTGATTTTCGGCAACGGAAAGCTTTGCTTCGATTTCGTTAAGATAAGCTTCAACCTTTTCGTTGAATTTGTGCTTAATAACGCTGGTGCCGTCCTGCGCAGCGGCGATAACGGCCTGTGCGGCTTCCTTAACGCCTGTGCCTTTAAGAGCGGAAATCTCAACAACCTTGCAGCCGAGCTCCTCGGAAAGCCTGTCGATGTTGATCTTGCTTCCGTTTTTCTTAACAACATCCATCATGTTGATTGCAACAACAACCGGCACGCCAAGCTCAAGAGCCTGGGTTGTAAGATAAAGGTTTCTTTCAAGGTTTGTGCCGTCAACTATGTTAAGAATTGCATCAGGCTTTTCGTCAAGCACATAGTTTCTTGCAACAACCTCTTCAAGTGTGTAGGGTGAAAGGCTGTAAATACCGGGTAAGTCCGTAAGAGTAACGGATTTATCGATTTTTAATTTACCTTCTTTTTTTTCAACCGTAACGCCGGGCCAGTTGCCGACGAATTGGTTAGAACCTGTGAGCGCATTGAAAAGGGTGGTTTTGCCGCTGTTTGGGTTACCTACAAGCGCTATTTTCAAAGACATGTATTTTCCTCCTTCATAAATCGGCGGCACACTTCGTTAGCAAGGCCTAACAATTATTAGCTCAGCCTAACATTTATTAGCACTGCCTAACCGTTATGTAAAAAAATAATGGTTTTTTGCAAACAGAGGCTTATTCAACCTCGATGTTTGCGGCATCCTCCTTACGAAGCGAAAGCTCGTAGTTTCTGACGGTTACTTCGATCGGGTCGCCGAGAGGGGCAACCTTGCGTACATAGATTTGAGCGCCTCTCGTGATGCCCATATCCATGATTCTTCTTTTCAGCGCGCCGGTGCCGTTTATTTTTTTAACGGTAACGGTTGAGCCGATTTTGGCTTCCTTTAAAGTCATTGAAACTCCTCCTAAAATTAAAAATAATCAAACAATTATTTTATTTGCAATTGCTTTGCTTATGGCAATGCGGGTGCCTTTAACATTAACAATCAAATTCCCGTTCAGGCTTGTAACAACCTCCACATCCGCGCCCTCAACAAATCCAAGGCTTTCAAGATGATGTCGTTGCTCGTCCTTGCCTGCAATTTTTTGAATTGTTTTCTTTTCTCCGTAATCTGCCATAGAGAGAAACATATAAACATCTCCTTCAGTTTTCACCGAAACGATTTCGCGCGGTTAGAAAAGACTAACGCAAACGCAAAAATAAAAGTTAGCACCAACTAACCGTGAATAAAATATAACATATATAAAAATACTTGTCAACATAAATTTTAAATTTTTGTTTCCTATTTAAGATTTTTTTATTTTTTCGGGCGGCAAAAAAGCCCGCAGAAAATCGTGCGGGCTTTGATATTATTTTTGTTCATTTCGGCATATACATGGAGCCTACGATTTTGTTTGCGGTGTTTTGCGGCAGTATTTTTGCAAGAAAGCAGAAAAGCTTATATTTCGTGCCAACCGTCACAATCACAGGAGGCTTCTTCTTTTGTGCAACTTTCATAACAGCTGCGGCTATTTCTTCGGGCTTCATACCGTGAATTTCGTCGTTTTCCATAACAGAAACTGATTTTGAAATCATGCCGCCGTAAATATCATCTCCGGCAAAATCCTTTTGTCTTGCGGCGGTAAAGCCCGTTTTAACATCGCCCAGGCGCACCGCGCAAACGCTTATTCCGAAGGCTTTTAATTCGTTTGCGAGTGCGCAGGTCAGCGATTCGATTGCCGATTTCGTTGCCGAATAAAATGATTGAAAGGGGATGGGAAATATTGCTGCGGCGGAGGAGGTGAATATGATTCTGCCCTTGCTTTTGCGCAGCATCGGAAGCGCCGCTTTGGTAACGGCAACATGCGCAAAGAAATTCAGCTCAAATTGGCTGCGGATTTCGCTCATTTCCATAAATTCCGCGCAGCCCGAAACGCCGAAGCCGGCATTGTTAATAAGCAAATCAACACATTCTATTTGCGAAAAAGCGGCGTCAATATCCTCCTGCTTTGTGATATCGCAGCGAAGGCTTTTAACGCCCTTGATGTCGCACGGAGTGCGCGAAAGGCAGATGACCTGCCAGCCTTTTGCGGCAAAAAGCCTTGCCGTTTCTTTTCCTATTCCGCTTGAAGCGCCCGTTATTACGGCAACCATAATGATTTTCAATCCTTTCGTCTTATAAATATGTTTTAAATATAATACCATATTTTAATTCTGATTTAAAGAAATTTGCCGCCTAAAAAGCAAAAAATAAAAGCGCACGAAAAAATCGTGCGCCTTAATAATGCCGGTTAGGCTTCAATTACTGCTCAACGGGATAAACGGAAACCTTTTTGCGGTCCTTACCCATTTTTTCAAATCTAACGGTGCCGTCAACAAGAGCATAAAGAGTATCGTCTGAGCCGATACCAACATTGTTGCCGGGATGAATATGAGTTCCTCTCTGGCGGTAAAGGATGTTGCCTGCGAGAACGAACTGACCGTCTGCTCTTTTAGCGCCGAGGCGCTTTGATTCGGAATCACGGCCGTTCTTAGTTGAACCCATACCTTTTTTATGAGCAAAAAGCTGTAAATTTAACTTAAGCATTACTACACCTCCGATATAATCACTTTAATGTTTTTCGGATAATCCTTTTGAAGCTCGGTTAAATGAAGCACCAAGCCGCAAAGAATATCCTGTGCAGAAATCGGGCTTTCTTTAATGCTCAGGCTTAAATAGCCGTCGCTCTGTTCGGCTGTTGCCGAAAGCTTTATAACCTCGGTTATTGTGTTTGCCGCCATATAGCAGGCGCTTGAAACAAAGGCGCAAATAATGTCTTGCCCCGATTCTGCACTGCCGGAATGGCCTTCCACACAAAAGCCTGTGTATAAATCGCCCGATTTAAAGAATTTTGCGTTAATCATCAATTAAGCGTTGATGGCTGTGATTTCAACCTTTGTATAGGGCTGACGATGACCCATCTTGCGCTTTTCGTTCTTTTTCGGCTTGTAAGTAAATACTGTGATTTTCTTGCCTTTGCCGTTCTTAAGAACCTTTGCGTTAACGGTAGCCTTTGCGCAATCCTTGCCTGCTTTAATGCCTTTTCCGTCATTAACGGCAACAACATTATCGAAAGTTACTTCGGCATCTGCCTCTGCGCCAAGCTTTTCAACATAAAGCACATCGCCTTCGGAAACCTTGTATTGCTTACCACCGGTTACGATAACAGCGTACATTGAATTTACCTTCCTTTATTAAGACTCGCTACAACGGGCGGCGAAATCCGCGCTTATAGGGCGATTGCTCGCCACTGCCTGTAATAAGCGGCGTAAAAAGTATATAACAATTATAAAATAAAGTCAAGCACTAAATTTGCTTTTTGACGAAATATTAAAATTTTAAAGCTTTTTAATACGCTTGTAAGGCGAAATACTTATGCTTTTTTGTGCTGCACTTAATTGTTATATAAATTTATGCTTTACAAATTCGTTTGCTTGTGTTATAATTTCCTCGCTGAATACGAATTACTCGGATTCGGGTGTAAGCGCTTTTGCGATTTCACCTTCCCGTTTCTGTGTTTTTCGCCGATCGGCTAATATTTTTAAAGAGGTGAAATTAAATGACACAGGCTGAAAAGCAAGCTATTATGAAAGAGTATGCTACTCACGAGGGCGATACCGGTTCTCCGGAGGTTCAGATTGCCGTTCTTACCACAAGAATCAACGAGCTCACAGCTCACCTTAAGGTTCATAAGAAAGACAATCATTCCCGCAGAGGTCTGCTTAAGATGGTTGGTCACAGAAGAAATCTTCTTGCTTACCTTTATAAGACAGATATCGAAAGATACCGTGCACTTGTTGCAAAGCTCGGCATCCGTGACACTCTGGACAGATAATCTTTTTTGCAGACGGCAGTGCGAAATATGCCGTCTGCTTTTTATCTTTAAAAACACCCCAAAGGGGCTTTAATCAAACCGTAAGGAGGGGCGTAAATAGTAGTAAATTGAGCAGGCAAGCGCATTGCAGGCTGAATTTATTACTATTGCACCTCCTTTGGAATATAAAAAATAAAAGTGAGGTAAATTTATGTTTTTCAAGAATTTCAAAAAATGGGAAACCGAATTTGCAGGCCGCAAATTCTCTCTTGAAACAGGAAAAATGGCAGGCCTTGCAAATGCCGCTTTCCTTGCACGCTACGGCGAAACGGAAGTGCTTTGCACGGTAACAGCATCTGCAAAGCCCAGAGAGGGCGTTGATTTCTTCCCCCTCTCCGTTGATTATGAAGAAAAAATGTATGCAGTGGGCAAAATTCCCGGCTCTTTTCTCCGCCGTGAGGGCAGAGCAGGCGAAAAGGCTATTCTTACAAGCCGCTGCATAGACAGACCTATTCGCCCTCTTTTCCCCAAGGATTTAAGAAATGATTGCTCCGTTGTTGCAACGGTTATGTCCGTTGATCCTGATTGCTCACCCGAGGTTACTGCCGCAATCGGTGTTTCCGCTGCAATCGCAGTTTCCGATATCCCGTGGGACGGCCCGATTTCTTCCGTAAATGTAGGCCTTGTTGATGGCGAAATAGTTCTTAACCCCACTCTTGAGCAAAGAAAAAAAACCGATCTTACTCTTACCGTTGCTTCCACGGCAGATCTTGTTGCCATGATCGAAGCCGGCGGTAACGAAATTCCGGATGATGTTATGTTTGACGCCATTATGGCAGGCCATGAGGAAAACAAAAAGATGGTTAAGTTCATTCAGGGCATCGTTGATGAAATCGGCAAGCCGAAGTTTGCTTATGAATCCTCCAATCCCGATCCGGAAATTCTTAAAGAAATTGAAGATTTCTGCATTGAGGATGTTAAAAAAGCACTCGACACCGATGATAAGCTCGTTCGCGACGAAGCTTTGCTTCCGATTTATGCGGCAGTTCATGAAAAATTTGACGAAAAATTCGAGGGCTGCGAAGCTAAAATCGATGAAATTATGTATCTTGTTCAAAAGCATGTTGTTCGTGCTTGGCTTAAAGATGAGCATAAGCGTGTAGACGGCAGAGGCATTGATGAAATCCGCCCGCTTAATGCTGAAATTGATTTGCTTGACAGAGTTCATGGCTCAGGCCTTTTCACAAGAGGTCAAACTCAGGTTCTTTCAATAACAACCCTTGGCCCCATGAGCGATTGCCAGCAGCTTGACGGCCTTGATGAGCAGCAGGAAAAAAGATATATTCATCACTATAACTTCCCGTCCTACAGCGTTGGCGAAACCAAGCCCTCAAGAGGCCCCGGCAGAAGAGAAATCGGCCACGGCGCTCTTGCAGAAAAGGCTCTTCTTCCCGTTATCCCGAGCGTTGATGAATTCCCGTATTGCATTCGTGTTGTATCCGAAGTTCTCTCCTCAAACGGCTCCACATCTCAAGGCTCCGTTTGCGGCTCAACTCTTTCTCTTATGGCTGCGGGCGTTCCGATCAAGGCTCCCGTTGCAGGCATCAGCTGCGGCCTTATCACAGGTGATCAGGGCGTTTACGGTGATTTCATGACTATGGTTGATATCCAGGGCCTTGAAGATTTCTATGGCGATATGGACTTTAAGGTTGCCGGCACAAAAGACGGCATCACAGCTATTCAGATGGACCTTAAAGTGCACGGCCTTACTCCCGAAATTATTAAGGAAGCTTTTGCAAAAACTCATAAGGCAAGAAATTATATTCTTGACGAAATCATGCTTCCCGTTATCAGCGAGCCCCGTAAAGAGCTTTCAAAATATGCTCCCAAGATGGTTACTCTTGCTATCAATCCCGATAAAATCGGCGATGTAATCGGCAAGGGCGGCAAGGTTATTCAGGAAATCCAAAACGACTTTGATGTTAAGGTTAATATCGAAGAGGACGGCCGCGTGTTCATCAGCGGTATCGATATCGAAAAGTGCAACAGCGCAAGAGATGTTGTTAAGCTTATCGCAACCGATCCCGAAGTAGGCGCTTTCTACAACGGCGTTGTAACAAGGCTTATGAACTTCGGCGCATTTGTTGAAATCGCTCCCGGCAAGGAAGGTCTTGTTCATATTTCAAGGCTTGATGTTAAGCGCGTTGATAAGGTTGAGGATGTTGTTAATATCGGCGATCAAATCATCGTTAAGTGCATTGAGATAGACGATCAGGGCAGAATCAATCTTTCAAGAAGAGACGCTCTTATCGAGCTTGACGGCCTTACTCCTGAAAATGATATTGACGAAGCTCCGAGAAAGCCTCGCAGAGACGGTAATCATCGCCGCCCCCGCAGAGATTGATTTATTCAGAGCTTGTTAATTTAAAATTCCGCTGCTTTTATGCGGCTCGGATATATATCCCAAAACCGTTTTAAACGGAGTGGATTTTTCCAAAGCATTGCTTTGATTTTCGCCACGCAGTTTCGGCTGTGTGGCGTTTTTTTATGCAATTCTATTAAAACAGGAAAGGCTGTGATTTTAAATGAGCGAAAATGCTGATCAATCCTTTATGAAAACAAGGCCCGTCACTCGCCTTGTTATAACTATGGCTCTGCCTATGACGGTTTCAATGCTTATAAATTCGCTTTATAATATTGTAGACAGCTATTTTATTGCAAAAATAAGCGAAGATGCAATGACCGCGCTTTCGCTTGTGTATCCACTGCAAAATCTGATAATCGCAATCACGGTGGGCTTCGGCGTTGGGATAAATGCCGTTATGGCCTATTATCTCGGTGCGGGCAGGCAGCGCATGGCAAACACCGCCGCCACAATGGGCATTGTTATGAATATGCTGCATGGGCTTGTGCTTATGATTGTGTGCTTAGCCGTTATGCCGTCGTTTTTAAAAATGTTTACCTCTGATGCCGAAATTATCGATTTCGGGATTAGATACACGAATATCGTTTTCCTTTTCTGCATTCCGCAGGCGGCCTCTATGAGCTTTGAAAAAATCTTTCAGGCTGCCGGCAAAATGTCTGTTTCCATGGTAAGCCTGGCGGCGGGGTGCATAATAAATATTGTGCTTGATCCTTTAATGATTTTTGGCTACGGCTTCCCGAAAATGGGCATAGAGGGTGCGGCACTTGCCACGGGCATCGGGCAAACCGCGTCGCTGATTATTTATATAATTGTTTATGCCGTTAAGCCAAAGGCCGTTAAAATCGGATTTAAGGGCATGGAAAGTGTGAGCAAAATATGCCGCAAAACGTATGCAATCGGCATTCCCGCATCGCTTAATCTTGCGCTGCCTTCGCTTATGATATCCGTTTTAAATTCGATTTTTGCCGCATTTTCGCAGGTGTATGTGCTTGTGCTCGGCGCTTATTATAAGCTGCAAACATTTCTTTATTTAACGGCAAACGGAATAGTGCAGGGAATGCGCCCCGTGCTGAGCTATAATTTCGGCGCGGGCGAAACGAAAAGGGTTAAAGAAATTTATAAAGTTTCATTGCTTCTTATCGTCGGCGTAATGGCGGTGGGCACATTGCTTTGCCTTGTGATTCCGAATAAGCTTATTGGCCTGTTCAGCAACAGCGCCGAAGCTGTGCAAATCGGCACCTATGCACTGCGTATTATTGCAATCGGATTTGTTGCTTCATCCGTCAGCGTGGCAGCAAGCGGTGCGCTTGAGGCACTCGGAAACGGAGTGGCTTCGCTTGCGATTTCGCTTTGCAGATATGCGGTTATCATTTTGCCGGTGGCATTTTTGCTCAGCAAAGCCTTTGGCGCAAACGGCGTTTGGAGCGCTTTTTGGATAACGGAAATTTCCACGGCCGTTATTGCCTTTTTCATTTATAAATCCGCGCTTTCAAAAAAGCTTGCATTTGTTTCGGCAAGCGGTGCAAACACCTAAAAATAAAGCACATCAAAAATCCCCAGGCCTTTAAGGCTCGGGGATTTTGTGCGTTATTCGCTTAATTTATCCGCTTTTTTGCAAATCCTATTTAAAAATATCGTTTTCCAAATAAGCGGCAGTCATTAGTTGCTTTACAACATACCGATTGATAAAAATTTCCAAAAAATCACGACTGAATAGCAGTATAGAGCGAATGATTATGTGCAAAATATAACAGAGAAAATTACAAATTAAGGGAGAAATTCTTTATGAAAGCAACAGGAATAGTGCGCCGAATTGACTATTGAGTTATAATAGGGACAAAGGTTAGAAGCCTTGAAAACACGG